>Ga0209963_1000039_pt1 | contig 717958 bp, 703 predicted proteins | sample ThiBio_1000_biof_2_FD_183957 | JGI IMG/M metagenome (GOLD analysis project Ga0209963, IMG submission 183957) | Wastewater bioreactor microbial communities from Cape Town, South Africa - Thiocy_cont_1000_biof (SPAdes) | ecosystem: Engineered > Bioreactor > Thiocyanate-remediating >...
AGCCCAGACCATTGCCGCAAAGAAGGAGAAAGCACCCACCTTGACCAAAACCTGAAACCCAAACCATACATGAAGGCGGGTCACTTCCCGGCGAAAATCCCGGGTCAGCTCTCACCGGAAATCAACAGTCGGCAATCTCCTCGATCATCTGGGTGTCGAACGCCTGGTTCTCGTGCGCAACCTGCCGATCTGCGAGTTCAGCTTCGGGTACACGCGGGTTTCTGCGACGCCGGTCTACAAGCGCGAGAATCAGGGTACTGCGGTGGATATGCCCGTCCGTCTCAAGGCGTTCGACCAGCTTCCGGTCCAAGGAACCAAACGCCCGATCTATTTGACACAACAGCAGAACGAAGCGCTCTATTTTAAGCTCGATGAAGCCAGGGTACTTCGTTGGCTGAGGGCCAACCAGATCACCGATGTGCCCAACGAGGGGCTCGGGCGCGCTTATCTGGAACGGTACGACGACTTTGGCCCATTCCTCGAGGTGTTCAAAGATCGGGAAGGCACCGGAGGCTACCCCCGTACGGTACCAGCCTATGTCTACCTCCTGCTGCATACCCTGTCGCATCAGATGATGCACTCACTTGCCGACTCCTCTGGGGTCGACCGCGACGGAATCGGTGAGCACATCTTCCCGGCGGATCTTGCGTTTGTGATCTACCGGAAGGGCATGACGCCCGACCTTGGGAACATCTCGGCCATGTGGCGCAACCACGCGGACGAATTTCTCCGCCGTGCAATTGATCCGCGCACTTTGAGGTGTGGATCGGGCAGCCTGTGCGACGCGCGGGGCGGCGCTTGCCCAGCCTGCGTCATGGTATCGGAGGTAAGTTGTATCGCCTCCAATCTTTTGCTCTCCCGAGCGGTGCTCAAAGGCGGCAAAGGCCCGGAATGGGAACCGAAGTCGGCTCCAGATCTCGTCGGCTTTTTTGAAGCTGCGGTCTCGAAATGACAAACGAGGTTTTGATCTCGCCTCGAGCAACGGCGCGGCTGGTGGTTACGATGCCACCGGAGCCCAGCCGGCTTGCAAACGCCCTCGCAGCGGACATCGCCAGTGATTACGTGACGCTCACACCGACAACGGACGCCTTCCGGCATCTTGCATCGCTGGCCCGTCAGCGTTTCACCGTGATGATTCCCTATGTCGACAGAGTCGGGGCCGACTGGGCCGCCGAGCTTTTCGAAGCGACCGACGCAGTTGAACGCGTTCTGGTGATAAGGGATGCCTCGCAGCTTGCGGGCTGTGCCGAGGCGGGGCGCCGGTTGGAGAGGGCAACAACTCGCATCATTGACTATGGCGGCGGCGACCTTTCGCAGGAAACCTTCCACGCCAAGATCGTGCTCGCCGATGGGGTGGCGGCATATGTCGGCTCGGCAAATCTGCTGCGACGCTCGAAAGCTGCCAATCTCGAATGCGGGATGTTGGTCGAGGGGCCGGCAGTGCATGCGGTCAAGGTTCTGGTCGACGCCGTCGCCAATATGGCGGGACCTGTCGACCCATGAGAAGGAGCCCCGCCTCCTGCGTTCAAGAGTCGGTGCTATTTGGGATCGCGCATCTCCATCTTCGACCAATCAAGATGAGCCCGAAGCCGGTGCGTGCCTCTCTGCCGCCCCGGCTATTCAATCACTTAAGGTCCAAGCTCGTTTCTACCAAACGACGAATCGCCTCCGATCGGGTGGGCAAGTCCGGTTGTTTACGACGCCACTCGTCAATCCGGCTCAGCAATTCTCCCGAGAGCCGCAACTCAAAACGTTCATTTTTGATTTCTGGTGGGTTCGGCGTATTTGACAATCTAGATACCCGTATTGTACGGTATGTACGTAATGTGGCTACGTGCAGCCGAACGACGTGCTCCAACACGTCGCCCGGCCTGACCACAGCCCAAGCTTGCTGGAGCTCGGATCATGGCTGATTCCGACAATACCATGACTTTGCCTTTCGTCACCGGGCTGCAAAGCGATGAACTTAAAGGTCCGGCACGGCGAGCAACCGACCCCGCTTTAAGCCTTTGGACCGACTGGCACCGTGCTCGGCATGTGTCGCTGGTTCTGTGTTGGGTGCAGCAGCGGTTGGAGACGCGAATGATGGTCAATACCGGAATTCCGTTATTGACCGCTAGAGAACCGAAAGCGCGTCGAACTTCGGTAGCCGCGTCGGAGGAGGGATCGGAATATGCGGTGACTCGCGAGGCCGAGGTGTTTGCGATGACCGAGGCGCTCCGATTTCAGGATGCGATCCCCGAAGTCGCGGCTCAGTCTCTCGTGGGTATCGTGGCAAAACTGGAAATGATTGTTGGCGCCGACCGGGAGATTGGCGACCCGACGGATTTCCCATGGCCGCACATCGCGTCCGTTCTGCGCGACCTGAAGGCGATTGCTGGCGATCTGCCGGCCTACCGGTCACGCCGCGCTGTTACCCGCGCGGATGTGGCGCGGCATCGCAAAGAAGCAGCCAAGCTCGTCGCGGCCTTGGCGGCGCAAAGGTGAACGGCTCAAGTGCTTAAACCTATCACCCAAAACACCGAAAACGGCGATCCGACCGTGGAATGTGCGTAAAGCTAGCGGCGCGCCTTTAGTCCGTTTAACAAATCTCCCCACTCCTGCATCAGCGTCACTCGTTGCTTCCAATAGGTAGCGCGGTTATAGGTGCGCCGGATGGCGTTCTTGTCCTGGTGCGCCAGGACAGCTTCAATCACGTCTGGATCGTAGTTGCGGGCGTTGAGGATGGTGCTGGCTGTCACCCGGAAACCATGGGCGGTCACTTCGTCCTTTCCGTAGCCCATACGTCGTAGGGCAGCATTCATGGCGTTCTCGGAAAGCGGCCGTTTTGTGGAACGGATCGAAGGAAATACCAGGCCGCCTTCCTCTGAGAGCTGCCAGACCTCTTCCAAGACAGAAAGCGCCTGTTTGGACAGTGGCACGTTGTGCGGAGCACGCATCTTCATGCGCTCGGCAGGAATATGCCAGACGGCCTTCTTTCGGTCGAACTCGTCGCGTGTGGCGCCTCGTATCTCTCCGGGACGAACACAGGTGAGGGTGAGGAACTGGAGGGCAGCTTTGATGGTCGGCCAACCGTCGTACCCATCAATCGTCGAGAGGAGCTGGCCGAATTTCTTTTCATCGACGATCGCAGCACGACCGTTGACCTTCGGCGGCTGGAGAGCGCCCCGGAGATGTAGGGTCGGGTCGGTCTCTGCCCGCAAGGTGACGATGGCCAGCCGGAAGACGCTGCCGATCACGCCGCGTAAACGCCGTGCCGTCTCTCTTCGACCACTCTTTTCGATCTTCTGGAGGAGTTGGAAGATTTCGGCCGCAGTGACCTCTTTTATGGGACGCTTGGCGAGTGGGCTGGCCAGGTCTTCGAGGAGCCACTTGGTTTTGGTGACGGTAGCCGCCGCAGCGTCCCGTTCCTCCATCCGCTTGACATAGTCCTCGGCGACCAGGCCGAAGGTGGTGCGGACTTCCGTGATGGTCGCAGTCTTCTCCTGCTTGCGTTTGGCAGAGGGGTTGATGCCGGCAATTAGAAGTCTCTTAGCGTCGTCGCGCTTCCCTCTCGCGTCGAGAAGCGACACCAACGGGTATTTTCCAAAGGAGAGGATATTTTCCTTCTCCAGGTAGCGGTACCGCAATTGCCAGAGTTTAGAGCCGTTGTTCCGGACGAGGAGATAAAGCCCGTCGCCATCAGCAAGACGATACGGCTTATCCTTGGGCTTGGCGTTCTTGCAGGCGAAGTCGGACAGCGACATGGGTAACGGACCTCCCGGGTAATGGGTAACGCCCAAATCGTTACCCACAAACCGATGCGTTGCAACGGTACGGGGCGGGTCACCATAGGCCGTCCAAATAGGCTAAGTCATTGATTTATATTGTCTTGTGAGACGTCATGGGAAGCGGTGGGAAAGTGAAATGGTGCCCAGGGGCGGAATCGAACCACCGACACGCGGATTTTCAGTCCGCTGCTCTACCAACTGAGCTACCTGGGCATCCGCCCGGCCATAGCGACCGGCCGATGTGGCAAAGGGGACGGGGCCCCTGAAAGCGCGTGGGTTATAGCATGAGAATCCGCGCTGTCCAGCGTCGGAATAAGGAGTGGCAGATCCTGCATCAAGGCCCACGGAACCGGCATCGATGGCCCGGCGATTGAAGGCAGGTATGTATGCTCGCGGGATGCAGATGTCCCGGCCTCGCGGCCTCGGCCGGGCGACATGCCGCGCGGGCGGATGCGGCCGACGAGAACCCTTCGGCCGTTGGAATCTTCGGCGGCCTGTTAAATCCTTGTCGTCAGCGATGCGGCCTTCGGGAACGCGGAAATGGGTGCGCCTTGCCGGCATGGCCAACCCGGTAGGCCTGCTCCCCGCCGGTTCAGAAACGGTAACCGAGACGGATACCCGCCGATTCGGCGCCGTTGTTCGGGTGGCACAAATCGGCGTTCGAGAAATGGTCGGCATAGAGTTCGACCGACGCGTGTTCGGTGAGGTCGTATCCCAGTCCCGCGCCGAGGTGGAAGAGCAGCTTGCAGCCGAGGCTCTTGTACTTCGTCGCATGCTTGAGCTCGGTGGCGGATGTCACCGCGCCGCCGAGGCTCCAGGTCGCATAGAGGCGATCGGTGAAATGGGCATCCCAGTTCAGGTCGGCATAGGCGAAATGGATGGCGTCGGGCGCCGTGGCGATATCGACGCCGATCACCGGCCGCGGCGATCCGATCGCATAGAGTAAATCGGGCGAGGGCAGGAGCAGTTCGCCGTTGATCACCGCGCCGTTGAAATCATGGGTGGTGAAGATGCCGGTGTCGTAGGCGGCGACGCCCAGGCGCAACTCGAAATTGTTCGAGTATTTTCCGATCAGGCCGAAGCCGGGAAGAAGATAGCGGTCGCCGGCGCTTGCCGGTCCCGATGCGAGCACCGCGGCGAGGAGTATCATGGGCACGAAAGGCCACCTGATCCGATTCATGACGAATCCCGCGCGAATCACTCACGATAATGGGCTTGCAATTGCTGGAATCCAGTGTCAAGGCGTGCGGCGCGCCGGATGATGCGTCGCAGGCTCGCCTCGACCTGCATCCATGCTCCGTGAACGGGCGGCGCGAACCAGTTTGACCGGGACGTTGAAATGAAGACAGTACGCGCGGGCGGATCATCCCAGCGCCAGCTTCGCGTCGGCGAGCAGGTGCGCCATGCGCTGGCGGAACTGCTGCAGCGCGGAGAAGTCAGCGACGATTCCCTGCTTGGAACGGTGCTGTCGGTCTCTGAGGTGCGGATGTCGCCCGACCTGAAGATCGCGACCGCCTTTGTCTCGCCGATAGGGGCCGGGGCGCCCGAAACCGTGGTCGAGGCCCTCAACCGGCATGCGCGTTTCATTCGCGGCAGGCTCTCGCCGGGGCTGAGGCAGATGAAGTTCATGCCGGAAATCCGCTTCCGGCTGGATACCAGCTTCGAGAATTTCGCCCGCATCGATCGCTTGCTGAAATCGCCCGACGTGGCGCGGGATCTCGATAAGAAGGACGATGAGGAATAGATGGCGCGCCGTGGCAAGAAGAAGGGCCGACCGGTCTCCGGCTGGCTGATCCTCGACAAGCCCGTCGGCATGGGGTCGACCGAGGCGGTCTCGAAGGTGAAGTGGCTGTTCAAGGCGGAGAAGGCGGGTCACGCCGGCACGCTCGATCCGCTCGCCTCCGGGCTGTTGCCGATCGCGCTCGGCGAAGCGACCAAGACGGTTCCCTACGTGATGGACGGCGCCAAGGTCTATCGCTTCACCGTCGCCTGGGGCGAGGAGCGTTCTACCGACGACCTCGAAGGCGAGGTGACGAAACGCTCCGACAGCCGTCCGGCCGAGGCCGCGATGCTCGCGCTCCTTCCGCGCTACACCGGTATCATCATGCAGGTGCCCCCGCAATTTTCCGCCGTCAGGATCGGCGGCGAGCGCGCCTACGACCTTGCGCGCGGCGGCGAGGCCGTCGATCTCGCGCCGCGCGAGATCGAGATCGGCCGGCTCGACATGATCGCGCTACCGGATGCCGGCCACGCCGTCTTCGAGATCGAATGCGGGAAGGGGACCTATGTCCGCTCGCTCGCTCGCGACATGGGCCGCGACCTCGGCTGCTACGGCCACGTCTCAGAATTGCGCCGCGTCGAGGTCGATCCCTTCACCGCGGACGATCTGGTGACGATAGGGGAACTCGAGGCGGCCGCCGCCGACGCCGGCGGGGATGGAACGGACGAGCCCCCTTCCTTTGCCGCCCTCGACGAATTTCTGGTCGATACGGTGTCGGCGCTCGACAGCCTTCCCCAGGTGAAGGTCGGCGACGACGCGGCCCATCGCATCCGCTCGGGCAATCCCGTCATCCTGCGCGGCCGCGACGCGCCGGTCGAGGCGCCGGAAGCGTGCGCCACCGCGCATGGCAGGCTCGTCGCGATCGGCGCCATCGAGGCCGGCATGTTCAAGCCGAAGCGGGTCTTTTCCCTCTGATCGCGATGCGTCGTTCCCGCCTCGCCGCTTTCTCGCCATTTCCCGGATTAGCCTTTCCCATCGCCGCCCGTTCCTGTTAATCCGGGGGCGAATCACAGGAGAACCGGCCCACATCGGCGCGGGCCCCGACCGGGCAGGATATGGATCTGAACGCAAAGGCATCTGCGAAACCCGGCGATGGCCCGGGTTCCGACGATTCCGTAAGGCCGGCAGACCGCCGCAAGCGGGCGAGGCCGAAGCCGATCGCGGCATATCTCCTGCTCATGGTCGCCGTCCTGATCATCCCGATGGTGGCTTTTTCGGTGCTCCTACTGCAGCGCAACAACGACGCGCAGCAGAAGGTCCTTTCCACGCTGACCGCGGCGGCCGCGGCATCGATGTCCGAAGCGGTGGATCGCGAGATCACCGGCATGATGACGACGCTCAGGGTCCTTTCGAAAACGCAGTCCCTGTTCAGCGACGACCTCGCGCCGTTCTACGACCGCGCGAACCGAGCCCTGGCGGGCACGGGCGCCTACCTGATCCTGCTCGACCAGAACTATAACCAGCTGATGAACACGAGGGTGCCGCTCGGCACGCCGCTCGGCAAGACATCCGATCCCGATACGGCCGCCGTGGCCATCGAGAAACGCACTCCGGTCGTATCCGACCTCTTCTACGGCAAGGTGGCGAAGGCCTGGGTGTTCATCGTCGCCATGCCGGTCTTCCCGGAAAGCGGTCCTCCGCGCATTCTCCTGATGACGCGTGACGCCTCCAGCCTGAATCCCGCCCTGGTGCGCCGGAAACTCGCCGACGGCTGGGATGCCGCTCTGGTCGACGGCAAGAATATGGTGATCGCCTCGACTTCTCCGACCAACCAGACGGGGCAGCAGTTCTTCCTGGATATGATCTCCAAGGGCCCCGCGGCCTCGGGCGAGATGACCGCCGCGTATAACGGGACGGTTTACCGGGCGGTGGTGCAGGGATCCGACCTCAGCGGATGGAACATTGTCGTGTCGGCGCCGATGGCGGCGCTGAACCGCCCGCTGCACAGGGCCCTGCGATCGCTGACGCTCGGCGGCATCATCATGCTGGGGCTGGGCATCGCCGCGGCCTTGCTGCTGACCCGGCAGATTTCCGGGCCGGTCCGCCGCCTGGCGCGGGATGCGCGCCGTCTCGGGGCGGGCGAAATGGTGAAGGCGGTCGACTATCCGATCGCCGAGTTCGCCACCGTCTCGCATGCGCTCGCGAAGGCGGCCGAGCGGCGGCAGGCCTCCGATAACGAAGTACGCTTTCTGATGCGCGAGGTGGCGCACCGGGCGAAGAACCAATTGACCGTCGTGGCCTCGATCGCCAAGCAGAGCGCGCGCAGCGCCCGCGGCGTCGAGGCTTTCCAGGACAGCTTCCAGAAGCGGCTGCACGGACTGGCGCGCTCCACCGATCTCCTGATCGCCGGCGGGGTCGCCGGCGTCGAGTTCCGCGAACTCCTAGTTGCCCAGATCGAGCCCTTCCAGGCCGGCGATCCGTCTCGTGTCGAGATCGGCGGGCCGCAGTTCAGGCTCGACAACCAGGCCGCGCAGATGCTCGGCATGGCGCTGCACGAACTGGCGACCAACGCATCCAAATATGGCGCGTTCTCCCTGGCCGAAGGGCGCCTGTCGGCCAATTGGCGCCTGGACGGGACCGAGTTCGACTTCGTCTGGCGCGAGCACGTGCCGCGCTTCCGCAGGCGGCCCGAGCGGCGCGGCTTCGGCACCGAGATTATCGAGCGCATGCTGAAGGGTGCCCTTTCCGCGGTAGTGGAACGGACCTGGCATCGGAACGGGCTGGAATGGCATTTCGTGATTCCGGTCGACCGTCTTCGTCCGCGCGTCGCGCCTGAGGAGGATGGCGGCGTCTGACGCGGCAAATTGGCCGCCCCGCGATTTGGCTGGCAATTCATCGATTCTTGCATTATATGGCCGCCAATGCCGCGCCATGGCGCCGCATTCAATGGCCTCTGCTGGACGACATCCCGGCTCAAGGCGTCCCGTTTCCGCAAGATCAGAAAGGAAAGCACGATGTCGATCACCGCTCCGCGCAAGCAGGAACTCATGACCGAATACGCCACCGCCAAGGGTGACACGGGTTCGCCCGAGGTCCAGGTGGCCATTCTGTCGGAGCGCATCAAGAACCTTACCGAGCACTTCAAGGACCACAAGAAGGACAATCATTCCCGCCGCGGTCTCCTGAAGCTCGTTTCCCAGCGCCGCCGTCTCCTCGACTATCTCAAGGGCAAGGACGAGACGCGCTACCAGACGCTGATCGACAAGCTCGGTCTGCGCCGCTGATCGAATTGGCCGGCGGACTTCGCAAGGAAGTCCGCCGGCCGCGCATTCGGGCCGGTGACGATCGTCGGCCCCGGGGTCTAAGCCCAGTCGGGCGGGCCCGAACCGGGTTCCGGCCGCCGAAGATGGCGGCGGGAACCTCCCATGGACCGGTCATGGGGCAGGATTGCAGGACGCCTGAAGGCGCTGTCAGCGCCATATTTCAGACCTCCCGTTGTCTTGCCCATGGCTCGTCCGAAGGAAGCCGAAGGCTGGACCGCGTCGCCAATGCGACGACGGTTCGGCCGCATATGAAGGACAAGACATGTTCAATCATCACAAGATAGAGATTCAGTGGGGCGGCCGTCCGCTCACCCTCGAGACCGGCAAGATCGCCCGCCAGGCCGATGGAGCGGTGCTGGCCACCTACGGCGAGACGGTCGTGCTCGCCACCGTCGTTTCGGCCAAGGAGCCCAAGCCCGGCCTCGACTTCTTCCCGCTGACCGTCAACTACCAGGAAAAGACCTTCGCGGCCGGCAAGATCCCCGGCGGCTATTTCAAGCGCGAAGGCCGGCCGAGCGAGAAGGAGACGCTGGTCTCCCGCCTGATCGACCGTCCGATCCGTCCGCTCTTCGCCGACGGCTACAAGAACGACACCCAGATCATCGTCACCGTTCTCCAGCACGATCTCGAGAACGATCCGGACATCCTCTCGATCGTCGCCACTTCCGCCGCGCTGACGCTCTCCGGCGTTCCCTTCATGGGCCCGATCGGCGGCGCCCGCGTCGGTTACATCAACGGCGAATACAAGCTCAACCCGCATGTCGACGAGATGCCCGAATCGAAGCTCGACCTCGTGGTCGCCGGCACCGCCGACGCCGTGCTGATGGTCGAATCCGAGGCGCAGGAACTCGACGAGGAGACCATGCTCGGCGCCGTCATGTTCGGCCACAGGGGCTTCCAGCCGGTGATCGATGCGATCATCAAGCTCGCGGAGGTCGCCGCCAAGGAGCCGCGCGATTTCACGCCGCCGAGCTATGCCGATCTCGAGGCCGAGATGCTGAAGATCGCCGAAACCGACCTGCGCGCCGCCTACAGGATCACCGACAAGCAGCAGCGCTATGCCGCCGTCGACGCGGTGAAGGCCAAGGTCAAGGCAGCGTTCACACCCGCCGAAGGCGAGGACGGGCGCTACACGGCCGAGCAGATCGGTTCGGTGTTCAAGGAACTGCAGGCCAAGATCGTCCGCTGGAACATCCTCGACACCTCCTCGCGCATCGACGGTCGCGATTTGAAGACCGTGCGCAACATCGTCGCCGAAGTCGGCGTCCTGCCGCGCACCCACGGTTCAGCGCTCTTCACCCGCGGCGAGACGCAGGCGATGGTGGTGGCGACGCTCGGCACCGGCGAGGACGAGCAGTTCATCGACGCGCTGACCGGGACCTACAAGGAGAAATTCCTCCTTCACTACAATTTCCCGCCCTATTCCGTGGGCGAGACCGGCCGCATGGGCTCTCCGGGGCGTCGCGAGATCGGCCACGGCAAGCTTGCCTGGCGCGCCATCCATCCGATGCTGCCCGGCGAGGAGCAGTTCCCCTACACGATCCGCGTCGTTTCCGAGATCACCGAATCGAACGGTTCCTCCTCGATGGCGACCGTCTGCGGCACCTCGCTGGCGCTGATGGACGCGGGCGTTCCGCTGGCGAAGCCGGTTGCCGGCATCGCCATGGGCCTGATCAAGGAAGGCGAACGCTTCGCGGTGCTCTCCGACATCCTCGGCGACGAGGACCATCTCGGCGACATGGACTTCAAGGTGGCCGGCACCGCCAACGGCGTCACCTCGCTGCAGATGGACATCAAGATCGATGGCATCACCGAGGAGATCATGAAGGTGGCGCTCGGCCAGGCCAGGGACGGCCGCCTGCACATCCTCGGCGAGATGGCGAAGGCCATCACCGGCGCCCGCGCCGAACTCGGCGAGTTCGCGCCGCGCATTGAGGTCATGAACATCCCGGTCGACAAGATCCGTGACGTCATCGGCTCTGGCGGCAAGATCATCCGCGAGATCGTCGAGAAGACCGGCGCCAAGATCAACATCGAGGACGACGGCACGGTGAAGATCGCTTCCGCCAACGCCAAGGAGATCGAGGCGGCGAAGAAGTGGATCCACACCATCGTCGCCGAGCCGGAAGTCGGCGAGATTTATGAGGGCACGGTCGTCAAGACCGCCGATTTCGGCGCCTTCGTCAATTTCTTCGGTCCGAAGGACGGTCTGGTCCACATCTCCCAGCTTGCGCCCGAGCGCGTGCAGAAGACGACCGACGTGGTCAAGGAAGGCGACAAGGTCTTCGTCAAGCTCATGGGCTTCGACGAGCGCGGCAAGGTGCGCCTGTCGATGAAGGTCGTCGACCAGGAGACCGGCAAGGAGATCGCCCGCGAGAAGAAGCCGGAAGGCGCGGAAGACGCCGCCTGATCCTCCCTGCCGGAAGAATCGATCCGCGGGCGCGCCGTTGGAGGCGCGCCCGTTTTTTTATCCCGCGCCCTCGGGACTGTCGTTCGGGATACGCATCCGTGAGACTATGGCGCCCTATGTTGCCTCCCGCTGTCGCTGAACGCTTTCCGGCGTTGCTTCCCGCGAAGCGGTCAAAAGCGCGGGGCCGTGCGCGATGAGTTCGGAGGCGACGAGGACCCTCTTCTATCCTTTCGAGACGGGCGGACTGCCGGTCCCGCCGGAGGGTGAGCGCGTGCTTTTCCTGGGCGCGGAGCCGGGCTTCCGCTTGCCCCTGGGCTGGGCGGCTCCGATCGATGCGGTGCAGCCGTTCAGGCCTTTTTTCCGCCTGTTGCAGGGGGCCGGCTTGCCGGTCAAGCCGCGCGTAGAGGCCCGGGACTATTCATCCGCGCTCGTGCTCGCCGGGCGGCATCGCGGCCGCAATGAGCTCTGGCTTGCCGACGCGCTTGAACGCACCGTTCCAGGAGGCCTGATCGTCGTCGCCGGCGGCAAGGAGGACGGCATCGTTTCCCTTCGCAAGCGGATCGGTCGGCTTCTCGGGATCGAAGGCAGCGAGCCGAAATATCATGGCCTCGCGTTCTGGTTCCGCCGGCCGCATGTCGCGACGCCGGACGTAGCCACGCCGGCGTCCGCACTGCGGGAGGCAAATCCGGCGCTGCTGGTCGATGGCCATCATACGGCGCCGGGCATGTTTTCCCACGACCGTATCGACCCGGGCTCGAGCCTGCTGGCGCGAAACCTGCCCGCCGGCGTCAGCGGCGACGTCGCCGATTTCGGCGCCGGCTGGGGCTACCTCGCCGGCGAACTCCTTTCCCGCAACGCGGGCATTTCCCGGATGGACCTCTACGAGGCCGAGTTCGAGGCCCTCGAGGCGGCACGCGGAAACATCGCCGCGCTCGGGAGCGATGCAGTGACTGGTTTCTTCTGGATCGACCTGTTGGCCGAGCCGGTCGAGCGCCGCTACGATTTCATCGTCATGAACCCGCCCTTCCATGCCGGCCACGCGGCGGAGCCCGCGCTAGGGCAAGGGATGATCCTCGCCGCCGCGCGCGCCCTCAAGCCGGGTGGGCGGCTCTTTCTCGTCGCCAACCGGCAACTGCCTTACGAAGGGGTGCTGGCAAGGGAATTCCGCGCGGCCGGCGAGACGGCCCGTGATGGTCGCTACAAGGTGTTGTGGGCGGTCAGGTGACGTCCGCTCAATGGACGGTGGCGGCGACCCGGCCCCGTTCCTTCGCGAATACGGTGGAAAGCGGGGCCGGCCGGCCGTAGAAATAGCCTTGCACGGCCTCGCATCCCGCCGCCTTCAGGAGGACGGCCTGGTTCTCCGTTTCCACGCCTTCCGCGATCGTATGCACGCCGAGCGCCCGCGACAGGCCGACGATGGTCGAGACCACGGCGCCGGAGCTCTCGTCCTTCTCCATGCGGCTGACGAAGGACTTGTCGATCTTCAGCTTCTGGAACGAGAAATCGACCAGGTAGCTGAGGTTCGAATAGCCGGTGCCGAAATCGTCCACGGCGACCGAGATGCCGATCTCGGTCAGTTCGTTCAGGATTTTCGCGGCACGCTCGCGATCCTGCATCATCGCCGTTTCGGTGACTTCCAGTTCGAGGCGGCTGGCCTCCAGCCCGGCCTCCTCCAGCGCCCGGCGCACGACCGCGATGAATTCGGAGTTCATGAACTGCACGGGCGAGATGTTCACCGCCACGAAACAGTCCCTGGGAAGCCTGAGCGCGTCATGGCAGGCGCTGCGCAGCACCCAGCGCCCGATCGGCTCGATCATGCCGGTCTCCTCGGCGATCGGGATGAATTCCATCGGCGGGATCATGCCGTGCTCGGGATGGCTCCAGCGCAGGAGCGCCTCGTAGCCGACCACGCGGCCGGCGGCGAGGTCGAATTGTGGCTGGTAGTGGAGCTCGAAATCCCCCCGCTCGAACGCCGTATGGAGTTCGGCCTCGATCCAGCGGCGGAAGTCCGCGACCTCGCCCATTTCCGACTGGAACACGGCCCAGTTGCCGTGACCGCGCAGCCGCGCATGCTGGAGCGCCAGGTTGGACCGGCGCAGGAGCACGGTCGGATCGTCGCCGTCCTTGGGCAGCGCCACTACCCCGACCGAGATGTTGACCGACTGGGAATGCCGCGCGAACTGGTAGGGCTTCATCATCACCTCGATGAGGTCATTGATGATCGCATCCATCGACGGCATGGCCTTGCGGTCGGGATAGAGCACGCAGAACTCGCCCGCGCCGATGCGGCCGATCTCGACGCGTTTCGGCAGGTTCTCCTTCAACCGCTTGGCGAAGGCGCGGACGAGGTCGTCGCCGCGGCCGTAACCGATCGCGTCGTTGATTTGCTTGAACCGGTCGATATCGATGTCGATCAGGAAGACCGGCTCGCCCTTGCGCGATGCGGCGATCGACGCTTCCGCGATCTTGCCGATCATGGCGACGCGCGAATGCAGCCCGGTAAGCTTGTCGATCTGTGTTTCGTTGAAGACGTAGTCGGCGGATTCGTCGACGCCGGCGAAATAGGACATGGAGGCCCCGCCGGCGGCCAGCGCGCAGAAGGACGCGATCATCGATCCGATCATTTCGGGCGACATGCCGACGGGTCCGACGCCGAAGTTGAACTTGAGCGCCCACAGTCCCAGCACGAAGCTGCCCAGCGCCGAACTGGCGATGGTTATGAGCCGAAACACCTTGCTTCGGTTCGGATGTGCCGTGGATTTCATGCCTATCCCGCCTCGAAGACTAGAGGTCTAGGGGCGGGCGCTTAAGATTTGCTTCAGCCGCGCGGTCAACTGCCGGCATGGTGAAGGATTGGTTTATCCAAAACGCTGAAGGCTTTCCTTGGTCACGCCTGCTCCGGGGCCAGGTCCGTGCGCTTCAATTCATCGAGCGTCGGCATCGATACGATGTGATAGCCGGAATCGACATAGTGGATCTCGCCCGTCACGCCGGACGACATGTCGGAGAGCAGGTAGAGCGCGGCGCCCCCGACCTCGTCGAGCGTGATCGCCCGACGCAGCGGCGAATTGCGCTGCTGGTAGGAGAACATGTGCCTTGCGTCCGATATCCCCGCGCCGGCGAGCGTCCGCACCGGCCCGGCCGAGATGGCGTTGACGCGGATTCCCTGCGGTCCGTAATCGTTTGCCAGATAGCGCACGCTCGCTTCGAGCGCCGCCTTGGCCACGCCCATGACGTTGTAGTTCGGCATCACCCGCACCGATCCGGCATAGGTGAGGGTGACGAGGCTGCCGCCGTTCGCCATCATTTTCGCCGCGTTGCGGGCGATTTCGGTGAAGGAGTAGCAGGAGATCACCATGGTCCGCACGAAATTCTCGCGCGACGTATCGGCATAGAGCCCTTTCAGCTCGTTCTTGTCGGAAAAGCCGATGGCGTGGACGACGAAATCAAGCCCGCCCCATGCGGTTTTCAGCGTGTCGAAAGCGGCGTCGACCGAGACGCTGTCCTCGACGTCGCAGGGCACGACGATCGAGGCGCCGATCTGCTCCGCGAGCGGCTTGACGCGACGGCCGAATGCTTCTCCCTGATAGGTGAAAGCGAGTTCGGCGCCTTGCCGCGCCAATTGTCTGGCGATGCCCCAAGCGATCGAATGATCGTTGGCGACGCCCATCACCAGGCCCCGCTTTCCCTTCATCAAGCCTTCCATGCATTACCCTCGTTTCTCGAGCGGCAGCCTGTCCCCGCCGCGCTCCTGAATGGATCGATCGCGCCGGCGGCCGTTATTGCTGATAGCGCCGGAACACGAGCGTCGCGTTTGTGCCGCCGAAACCGAAGGAATTCGACAGCACCGTGTCGATCGTGGCGTTGTCGATGCGCTCGCGGACGATCGGAACACCCTCGAATTCGGGATCGAGCTTCTCTATATGCGCGCTCTTGCCGATGAAGCGCTCCTTCATCATGAGGATGGAATAGATCGATTCCTGCACGCCGGCGGCGCCCAGCGAATGGCCGGTCAGCGATTTGGTGGAGGTGATCTTCGGCAGGTTGTCGCCGAAAACCTCGCGGATGGCCCCGATTTCGCGCGAATCGCCGATCGCCGTCGAGGTGCCGTGCGTGTTGATGTAGTCGATGCGGCCGGAGACCGTCGAGAGCGCCTGCCTCATGCACCGGACGGCGCCTTCTCCCGAAGGAGCCACCATGTCGTAGCCGTCCGACGTCGCTCCGTAACCGATGATCTCGGCGTGGATGCGCGCGCCGCGCGCCTTGGCGTGCTCGAGCTCCTCCAGGACCAGGACTCCGGCGCCGCCGGCGATGACGAAGCCGTCGCGGTCCGCGTCATAGGCCCGCGAGGCGACGCTCGCGCGGTCGTTGTACTTGGTCGACATCGCGCCCATGGCGTCGAAAAGATCCGACATGGTCCAGTCGAGATCCTCGTGCCCGCCGGCGAAGACCATGTCCTGCTTGCCCCACTGGATGAGCTCATAGGCATTGCCGATGCAATGCGCCGAGGTCGAGCAGGCCGAGGAAATGGAATAGTTGACGCCATGGATCTTGAACCACGTCGCCAGTGTCGCCGAGGCGGTGGAGGACATGGCCTTCGGTACGGCGAAGGGGCCGATCCGCTTCGGGCTGTTGTTGTTGCGGGTGGTGTCGGCGGCTTCGACGATGACGAGTGTCGACGGCCCGCCCGAACCCATCACGATGCCGATCCGGTCGTCCGTGATGCCGTCTTCCTTCAGGCCGGCGTCGCCGATCGCCTGCTTCATGGCGACGTGGTTCCACGCCCCGCCCTTGGAAAGGAAGCGCATGGCGCGCCGGTCGACCATCTCGGCCAGTTCCGCAAGGCCGAGCTTCGGCGCCCCCCAGACCTGGCAGCGGAAGCCGTGTTCGGCGAATTCCTCCGAGAAACTTATTCCCGATTTCGCTTCACGCAGGGATTGCGTTACCTCCTCGGCATTGTTGCCGATGGGCGACACGATACCGATGCCGGTGACAACCACCCGTCTCATCGCTGGCTCCCGTTAGCGCTGGCGCTATTCAGCGCCCTGTTTGGACAGGCCGACCCTCAAATCGGTGGCCTTGTAGATGGGATCGCCGTCCGCCTTCAGCCAGCCGTCGCCGATGCCGAGCACCAGGCGGCCGCGCATCACGCGCTTGAAGTCGACTCCGTATTCGACCTTCCGGGTGGCCGGCGTGACCATCCCCTTGAACTTCACCTCGCCGGTGGACAAGGCCATGCCCTTGCCGGGCTCGCCCAGCCAGCCGAGGAAGAAGCCCGTCATCTGCCACAGCGCGTCCAGTCCCAGGCAGCCGGGCATGACGGGATTGCCGATGAAGTGGCAGGGAAAGAACCAGAGGTCCGGCTTGATGTCGAGCTCGGCGCGGATGTAGCCCTTGTCGAATTCCCCGCCCGTCTCGCTGATGTCGGTGATGCGATCGAACATGAGCATCGGCGGCGCGGGCAATTGCGCATTGCCCGGGCCGAATAGCTCGCCCCGGGCGCATTTCAGAAGATCCTCGTAGTCGTAACTGGATTTCGCGCCCGCGATCATGCTGCTCCCACCGTGGCGGCCGCGACGCGGCCGGTTCGTCTCATCGGTTCCCTAACACAGACCCCGAACTTGCGGAAACCGCCGTTGGCTCTAACGTGGGTCGGTTCGCCGGTCAATGTGCCGCCATGGCGGCACATGCGTCGCTATTGATTGCGCGGACTACCCAGAATATATCAATTTGGTGATATTCCGGGTTTAAGCCCTGTTTTTGCAACGGTCCGGGCCCGATGGAAGAAAACCGGTGGAGATGAAGTCGCAAGCCTTGCACGAGATGCGGAACATCGAGCGGCGTGTCCGTGACGCCGGCCTCAGGCCGACGCGGCAGCGCGTCGCGTTGGCGAATCTGCTGTTCGCGCAGGGTGACAGGCATCTTTCGGCGGAGGAACTGCACGAGGAAGCGATCTCGGCCGGCGTCCCCGTATCGCTGGCGACGGTTTACAACACGCTGCACCAGTTCACAGAGGCCGGCCTGCTCAGGATACTGGCGGTGGAAGGGGCGAAAAGCTATTTCGACACCAACACCTCCGACCATCATCATTTTTTCGTGGAGGGCGAGAACCGGCTCGTCGATATCGACATCGAGAAGGGCCCGGTGACCGTCATCAACCTGCCGCCGCCGCCCGACGGGCTCGAGATCGCCAACGTCGACATCGTGGTGCGTCTGCGCCCGAAGCGGCCGGACAAGGCCTGATCAGGCGCCTGCGGGCCGGCTCAGTCCTTGATCGTTTCGCCCGGATAGGCGCCCCACACCAGATTCTGCTCGATCCAGCCGGAGCGCCCGGAAAAATCGATCTCGCACCATTTGCCGTTGCACGAGCGGATCGTCCCGATCACGCCGGGCTCGACCAGCGCGACGTTCGAAGCCTTGTCTTGGGGTTCCGAGAAGAGGGGAAGCTTGGAGTCCTTGCCCTTCTGCCAGGGCGCGATGATGCCGGTGCGCCGGCCCGAGAGCAGGCTCTGGTTGATCCAGCCTTCCGACCCGTCCGAATCGCGTATCTTCCGCCAGGTGTCGAACTCCTGCAGGATCTCCACCGGCAGGCCCGCCTTCAGGTAGAGCCATTCCACCGGATAGTTGAAGCTCGGCCCGATCCGGGCATTGACCCGCGCCGATTTGAGGCTGACGAAGCGCGGCAGCGGCAGGCCGCTCGGCCCGAGCGTCACATTGGCGACGGCGGAGGCGGCGCCATGCGGGTTGGTGACGGTGGCGGAAACGAAGCCGGCGCACAGTAGCGCCAATGCCGAGGCTTTCCCGAGAAGAACCAGACCACGCACGATCGTTACCCCACGCTCGCGGCCGCCCTGGGCGGGATCCGGCAGCCGGTTTTTCTTTGTCTTGAGCGGCCGCGCTTGTTAGAGAAGAAGGCAGGCCGATTTCGCTTCAAGTCTCGCCTGTCTTGGTTAAAGAGGTCTCAACAGGACCCCGGAGGAATGAATGGCCGGCAGGAAAAAGCCTCTCGTCGTCATCACGCGGAAATTGCCGGACCCTGTCGAGACGAGGATGCGCGAACTTTTCGACGCGCGGCTGAACGTCGATGACCGGCCGATGACCCAGCCGGAACTGGTGGCGACGGTGAAGGAGGCGGATGTCCTGGTGCCGACCGTCACCGACCAGATCGATTCGGCGCTCGTCGAGCAGGCCGGGCCGAACCTCAAGATGATCGCCAATTTCGGCAACGGCGTGAACAACATCGACGTGGCGGCCGCGGCGCGGAAAGGCATCGTAGTCACCAATACGCCCAACGTCCTGACCGAGGACACCGCCGACATGACCATGGCGCTGCTGCTCGCCGTGCCGCGCCGGCTGACCGAAGGCGCCGGAATCCTCGAGGCGGACGGCAAATGGGCCGGCTGGTCGCCGACCTGGATGCTCGGCCGCCGCATCTGGGGAAAGCGGCTCGGCATCGTCGGCATGGGCCGCATCGGCACGGCAGTGGCGCGCCGCGCCAAGGCGTTCGGCCTGTCGATCCACTACCACAACCGCCATCGCGTCGCGCCGGCCATCGAGGAGGAACTGGAGGCGACCTACTGGGAAAGCCTCGACCAGATGCTGGCGCGGATGGACATCATCTCGGTCAACTGTCCCTCCACGCCCGCGACCTTCCATCTCCTCTCGGCGCGGCGGCTCGCGCTCCTCCAGCCGACCGCCTACGTCGTCAACACCGCGCGCGGCGAGATCATCGACGAGAACGCGCTGGCGAAGATGATCCAGGACGGGAAGCTCGCCGGCGCCGGCCTCGACGTCTTCGAGCATGAGCCGGCGGTTAGCCCGAAACTGGTGAAGCTCGCCTCCAAGGGCAAGGTCGTGCTGCTGCCGCATATGGGCTCGGCGACCATCGAGGGCCGCATCGATATGGGCGAGAAGGTGATCATCAACATCCGCGCCTTCTTCGACGGCCATCGGCCGCCGGACCGGGTCTTGCCGAACAAGGTATGAGGGGAAGAAGCAAATGAAGGCGATTGCCGTCGGATGGGTGCTTGCGGCGGGGCTTCTGGCCGCGCCGGCATGGGCCGGTGAGGGTTTCGACGTCGTCGCGCTCGGCGCGCGCGGCGGCATCGAGGACGGCAATCTTTCCGCCTACCTCATCGGGGCGCATGGCGAGGGCAATTACGTCACCTGCGACGCCGGCGCGCTGGTCAACGGCCTGCGCGTCGCCGATGCCAAGGGCGCGTTCGACGAGGTCCAGGTTCCGCCGGATTCGACCTACAGCCGTATCGGCTATGTCCTGACCGACAGGATCAAGGGCTATCTCATCAGCCACGCCCATCTCGACCACATCGAGGGCCTGATCGTCGCCTCGCCGGACGACAGCAAGAAGCCGATCTACGCGCTTCCCTCGGTCAACGAGCGGATCGAGCGCAATTATTTCAACTGGGAGGCCTGGCCGAACTTCGGCGACGCCGGCAAGGCGCCGGCACTGAAGAAATATCACTATGAAAACCTCGTGCCGGGGCAGAAGACGGATCTTGCGGGTACCGGCATGAGCGTGACGGCCTTTCCGCTCAGCCATGGCGGCGTCGAATCGACCGCCTTCCTGATCGAGAGCGGCGACGACGCATTGCTCTGCTTCGGCGACACCGGCCCCGACGCGGTGGAGAAGACCACGAAGATGCACGATGTCTGGACGGCGGCGGCCGGTGCGGTGAAAGAGCACCGGCTGAAGGCCGTCATCATCGAGAGTTCCTACAGCAATGCGCAGCCGGACAAGCAGCTCTTCGGCCATCTGACGCCGGCATGGCTGTTGAAGTCGCTGCACGATCTGGACGAGCAGGCCGGCGGCGGCGCGCTGAAGGATTTGCCGATCGTTGTCAGCCACATCAAGTATTCATTGAAGAAAGGCGACCAGCCGCAGGTGGAAATCCTGAAGGAATTGCAGGCGGGCAATGACCTCGGCGTGAAGTTCATCGTGCCCGAGCAGGGGGAGCACTGGAAGTTCTGAAAGACGATCGGATCTTCTGCCGTCCAGCACCTAGGGCAGTATCCACCCCTCCGGCCCTTCGGACCACCTCCCCCTCGATGGGGGAGGAAAACGGCGCGGCCGGCTTCTTCCTCTCCCCGACGGGGAGAGGGTGGCTCGCGTAGCGAGCCGGGTGAGGGGGGCCGTCGTCAGGCGCTGATCCTGCCGTCGGCATGTATCTCCGCGTAAAGCCCGGCAAAAGCCCCGTGCCTTTCCCGGTCGAGCCGGAGAGCCGGCGGATGGCTCCACCCCATTTCGTGGGCGACGATCAAGCCGAGAAGCAGGATCGCGTCGGCCTCGTGCAGGATGATCGCGGCGGGCGCCGCGCCGGCCCGCACCAGTTCCAGAAGCACGGCCGAGGCCGACGATGACCCGATCGTGCCGGGCAGGAAGAGCACGCGGCCGGCCACGTTGTCGCCCGCTTCGGGGTGGCGCGGATCGGCGATGCGGCCGCTCTTCGGATCGACGCCGCCCCAGAAGCTGATGGGCCGGGTCAGAACGAGCGCCTCGCCACCGGCGTCGGCGGTTCCGGCGATGAGCACCTCGCCCTGTTCCGCGATGCCCATCACCGGGACCCCGAAATGCGCAGCCGGCCCGAGACCGCGCTCTCGACGCAGTCTGCAAGTGAGGCGTAGAGCACCGAATAGCCGGTGTTGCCCGGCGCGTAGTGCGCGAACTTCCCCGAATTCGTCATCAGCACGCCGCTCTCGAGCGGTTCGAGGATGGGCGTGACGACCACGCAGGTATCCGCGACGATGACCACGCCGGCCGCTTCGAGCGTCTCGCGGGTTCCACGCCGTTCGAGTTCGGGAAGGACATGGCGGCCGGTGCAGGCATAGACCGGCACGGCGAGCCGGCGGCCGGCGAGCAGCCGTTCCAGCGCGTCGAACTCGGCGAGCGAAAGATGTGGGCTGCCGATCGCCACCGCGTCGATCCGCTCCGGCTTCTCCGCCGTCGAAAGGCGGCCCTGCGCCGCGCGGACCATGTCGTCGGTCACCCTGATTTCCGCCACCAATTCCGTTCCGGCCGCGCCCGCCTTCGCCTCCGGCGTGACACCGTCCATATGAAACAGTCCGACCGCGCCAGAGGAAGCGGCGGCGGCGCCGAAGGCCTTGAGCGCGTCCTCGCCCGGATCGGCCGCGATTCCGGTGACGATCCCGACCGCGTCGCCGATCTCGCGCCCGTAGAGGCTGCCGAGGATCGGCCAGGCGATGTCCGAACCGAGGAAGCCGGAATCGATAGCGGAGAGATCGAAGCGGACGGTGGCGCGGCGGTTCTCGGCCCGATGCAGGCCGTAGTCCGGCGCCCGCCCGGCGATGGCGCAGGCGATGTCGAGGAAATCGCCGTAGCGGTTGGTGCGCGCGCCCAGCACCGAATTGCAGAAGACGACGGCGTTCGATTCGCCCCAGGCGACGTCCGAACCGAAGGCGGGGCGGTGGCCGGCCTGGTAGGGCGCGCAGGTCCAGCTTGTTTCGCAGCCGAGCGCCCGGTAGGCCCCCATCATGCGCCGCGCCATGCCCCGCTCCGGCTCGGCAAGCCGCACCTGCGAGCAGCCGGTGAGGTCGAGCGCGCCGACATTGAGCGTCGAGCGCACGGCGACCCTTGCCCCGCCTTCGACCAGCCTTTCCGCGAACAGGGTGCCGGAATCGCCGTGATAGAGCGCCCCGTCGATATGCGCCGAGGCGATCGGGATGAGCCTCGGCGCGCCGAGCAGCCGTGCGCTTTCGGCGACGATGCGCATGGCCGTCGCCGCGCCCGCGCCGCGTTCCCCGCCGGCGATCGCGCGCTCTTCGGCCGAAAGGACAAGCGTCACGCCCGCAATTCCTTGCGCATCGTGATCGATGTCAGCCGGTCGTAGCCGGCATGCGCGGTGCGGACGGTTTCGCGGAAGCCGAGTCGGTGGAAGGTCGCCTGATTGTTGACGAGTTCGATGCGGACCTGCAGCTCGATCGCCGGCTTGGCGGTCGAGCGTACATGCTCCTCCGCCGCGGCGACGAGACGGCCCCCGATGCCGCGGCCCTGGCAGGCCGGGTCGACCGCCAGCTTGCCGAGGTAGAAATGGTCGTTCTTCTCGGCGAGGAAGACGCAGCCGACCATCCGGCCATCGAGAAGCGCAAGGAATGCCGTCTCCTCGGCCGCCTTCTGTTCCAGATTTTCGGGCGTCAGCCGGAGCGCGGAGGAGGGCGGATCGATGATGTCGTTCATGTAGCGGAACGAGGAGAGGATCAGCGCCAGCAGCTCCTCCCATTGGTCGAAATCCGCCGGCAGGGGGACGATCGCGAGCCCATCGGACGTGGCGGCTGTGGTGAGCATTTCAGCCATGGTGCCGGTAGCGGATCGTCTCGAAGCGGGTGGAGAGACTGTCATAGAGCAGGAGCCGGCCTACGAGCGGTTCGCCGACCCCGGTGACGAGCTTGACCACTTCCATGGCCTGCAGGGTGCCGAGCACGCCGGTCAGCGCGCCGATGACGCCCGCTTCCGCGCAATTTGGCACCATGCCTTCCGGCGGCTTGGCGGGGAAAAGGTCGCGGTATGTCGGGTTCGGGCGGCCCTCCTTGTCCCTGGAATAGGGCATCAGCACCGTCAGCGATCCGTCGAAGCGCCCGACGGAGGCGGTCACCAGCGGGCGCTCCTCCGCCGCGCAGGCGTCCGCGACCGCATAGCGCGTCTCGAAATTGTCGGACCCGTCCACGACGATGTCGTAGCCGGCGACCAGCCGCTTTGCATTGCCGGCGTCGAGCCGGAGCCTGTGCGTCTCGACCGCCACATGCGGATTGATGCCCTGGATCGCGGCCGCCGCGCTCGCCGCTTTCGGCTGGCCGATGCTGTTCGTCGAGTGGATGATCTGCCGCTGCAAATTGGACAGCGACACGGTGTCGTCGTCGACGATACCGAGCGTCCCGATGCCGGCCGCCGCCAGATAGGAAAGCACCGGCGCGCCGAGCCCGCCGGCGCCGATGACGAGCACGCGCGCCCTCTTAAGCTTCTGCTGGCCCGGCCCGCCGATCTCGGCGAGCACGATATGCCGCGCGTAGCGCTCGAGTTCCTCGGGCGATAGGGGAGGGGGCTCATGCTTGTTCATTCGGCCGACCGCAGGCTCATTGTCGTGCGTCCTTCGAGGCTCGCTTCACCCGCACCTCAGGATGAGGACCTCTGCGCAAGCTCCTCTCGCACAAGCGGCAGGGGTATTCGGGTGCCGCTCATCCGAGGTGCAGACGACGATATCTCGCAAGCACCTTGGGAAAAGAGCCTTGGCGCATACCTTCCTCATCCTGAGGTGCGAGCGAAGCGAGCCTCGAAGGACGCACCCACCATAGAAAGGTCGCCGCCCATTGTCAGGCGGTTTCCGCCACCGTTCCCGACGCCACGGTGAGAAACTGCGCCTTCCCCCTCAGTGCCGAGAAGAGCGCCGGCTCCGTCCCGGTCATGAACACCTGGCAGCCGAGCTCTTCCAATATGTCGAAGAGCGCCGCCCTCCGGTGCTGGTCGAAATGCGCTGCGATCTCGTCGAGGAGCAGGATCGGCGTCATGCCGGCCATCTCGCCGGTCAGCCGCGCATGCGCCAAAACGATGCCGACCAGAAGCGCCTTCTGTTCGCCGGTCGAGCAGAGCGCGGCCGGCATATCCTTCGGGCGATGGCGGACGAGTAAGTCGGCGCGCTGCGGTCCGTCGAGCGTGCGGCCGGCGGCGCGGTCGCGCGCGCGACCGGCGGCAAGTTCGCCGCGCAGCCATTCCTCGATCTCCACCGCCGGGCGCTGCCCGATCTGCTCTTCCAGCGCCCCGGAGATCGCGAGATCGGCCTTGGGGAAGGCGCTGTCGCCGGGCAGCCGCTCGATCATGGCGCTTGCGAGCCGCAGCAATTCGCCGCGCGCGGCCGCGATCGCCACGCCGGTCTCGGCCATCTGCAACTCGATCGCGCCGAGCCAGCTTTCGTCCATCCTGCCTTCGGCGAGCAGGCGGTTGCGTCCGCGCATCGCCCGCTCGTAGTCGAGCGTGCGCTTGCCGTGCGCGGGGTCGATCGCGAGCACCAGCCGGTCGAGGAAGCGGCGCCGGTCGCCGGCAGGCCCGGTGAAAAGCCCGTCCATGGCGGGTGTCAGCCACATCACGCGCAGCCATTCCAGCATCTCCTCGGCGGACTTCGCCGGCGCGCCGTTGATCCGCACCTTCCGCGTCCCTTCCGCCTCGTCGGGGCCGGAGGCGAGCGTGCCGGTTCCGATCTCGCATTCGCCGAACGGCCCTTCCAGCCGGGCATGGACGGCGAAGCCGCCGCCCGTGCGCTCGCGCGCCACATCCGCACGGGAAGCGGCCTCTCGGGCCATTTCCGGGTAGGAGGCGCGACGCAGACCCCGTCCGGGGCTGAGGAGCGAGACGGCTTCGAGCAGATTGGTCTTCCCGGCGCCATTCTCGCCGGTCAGGACGACCGGGCCCGGCTGGAGATCGAGGGCCAGGGTCGAATAGTTGCGGAAATCGGTCAGCGACAGCCTGGCTATATTGACCGGCGGCGTGCGCGCCGCCCTCTCGGTCTCGCTCACGCCTCGTCTTAGACCCGCATCGGCATCAGCACGTAGAGCGCGTGCTCGTCCGCCGAATCGTGGATGACGGTCGGCGAGCCGGCATCGGCCAGCATGAACTCCGCGGCGTCGCCGGAAAGCTGGGCGGCGATGTCGAGCAGATAGCGGGCGTTGAAGCCGATATCGAGCGGGTCCGAGCCGTATTCGGCCGGCAGTTCCTCCGTGGCGCTGCCCGAATCCGGATTGTTGACCGTCAGCGTGAGCTGCCCGTCGGCGATCGAGAGCTTCACCGCCCGCCCGCGCTCCGACGAGATGGTCGAGACGCGGTCGACGGCGGCGGCGAAACTCTGCCGGTCGATGACCAGCTTCTTGTCGTTGCCGGTCGGGATCACGCGCTGGTAGTCGGGGAACGTTCCGTCGATGAGCTTCGAGGTCAGCACCACGCTGCCGATGGTGAAGCGGATCTTGGTGTCGGAGAGCTCCACCGTCGCCGTGACGTCCGGCTCGTCGACCAGCTTCTGCAACTCGCTCACCGTCTTGCGCGGGATGATGATGCCGGGCATCCCTTCGGAGCCGGCAGGCGCCTCGATCTCGGCGCGCGCCAAGCGGTGCCCGTCGGTGGCGACGGCGCGCAGCTTCAGCTCGCCGTCCGTCTCGATCGTGTGCAGGTAGATGCCGTTCAGGTAGTAGCGCGTTTCCTCGGTCGAGATGGCGAACTGCGTCTTCTCGATCAGCCCCTTGAGTGCCTTGGAATCGAGGCGGAAGGTGTGCGGGAACGTGCCGGCAGAAAGTTCGGGGAAATCGGATTGCGGCAGGCATTGCAGCCGGAAGCTCGACCGGCCGGATATCACCGACATGGCGTTGCCGTCCTCGTCGGTCCTGAGCATCACCTCCGCCCCGTCCGGCAGCTTGCGCACGATGTCGTAGAGGAGATAGGCGGGCACCGTGGTGGCGCCCTTCTGCTCGACGGTAGCGGGGGCTGCCTCCGTCACCTCCAGATCGAGGTCGGTGGCCTTCAGTTGCAGGCTGTCGCCTTCGGCCGAAAGCAGCACGTTCGACAGGATCGGGATTGTGTTGCGCCGCTCGACGACACGGTGGACGTGGCCCAGCGACTTCAGGAGGTTTGAGCGTTCAAGTACCACACGCATAACGAACCGATCTCGCCCCGATGGATGAAAATTACCGCCCCGCGGGCGTGGCGCCCGGATTGGCCCGCGCGGGCCCGGATCACAGCAAACTGACAGGAAATCGGCCGCAAAGGCAAGTCTTTGCGCACCTTTCGCGACGGAACGCCGCCCTTCCTGGGGATAACGGAAAAGCCGGCAATCCGCTTGCCCGGAGCGCCGGCTTCCCTTTCCTCTCCAGCTATGCCTGGTCGCTGATCAGCCGCCTGAGAAGTTCGAGTTCCTGGGCCAGATTGTTGTCCGTGCCCGAAAGGTCCTCGATCTTGCGCACGGCGTGCAGCACGGTCGTGTGGTCGCGGCCGCCGAAGCGCCGGCCGATCTCCGGCAGCGAGCGCGGCGTCATCACCTTCGACAGGTACATCGCCACCTGCCTGGGCTTGACGATGGTGCGCGTACGCCGGTTCGAGAGCAGCTCCGTCTTGGACACGTTGTAGTGCCGTGCCACGACCCGCTGGATGTCCTCGATCCGGACCCGCTTCGGCTCGCCCGAACGGTAGATATGGCCGAGGATCTCGTCGATTCGCTCGACGCTGATCGGCTCGAAGGAGCGGCGGAAGAGAAGCTGGTTGAAGGCGCCTTCGAGTTCGCGGCCGCTGCCCGTGACGGTGCCCGCCACATGCTCCAGTATGTCGTCGGAAATCTCCAGCTTGCCGTCGTCCGCCTGGGCTGCCTTCAGGCGCTGCTTCAGCATGCCGAGCCGCATGGCGTAGTCGGGCGCCGACATTTCGAGCGCTACCCCGCCATTGAGGCGGGAGCGTACCCTCGGCTCGAGCGATTCGAGTTCCGAGGGCGGCCGGTCCGCCGCAACCACGACCTGTTTGGCGCTGTCGAGCAGCATGTTGATGAGGTGGCAGAACTCGTGCTGGATCGACTTGCCCTGCAGGAATTGCATGTCGTCGATGATGAGGAGATCGATGTCGCGCAACTGCTCCTTGAGCGTCAGCGCGTTGTTGTCGCGGATGGCGGTGGCGAAGCGCCACATGAAATATTCCGCGGTCAGATAAACGACGCGCGACTGCGGCCATCGCTTGAGCGATTCCGCCGCGATGGCTTGCAGGAGGTGGGTCTTGCCGAGGCCGACGGACGCATGGAGGAACAGCGGGTTGAAACGGACTGCGTTTGAGGCATGTTCCGCCACCGCGCGCGCCGCCGCGAACGCGACCCGGTTCGAGGCGCCTTCGATGAAGGATTCGAAGGTGTAGCGGCCGTCGAGCGGCGAGCCGATGACGTTCTGCCTTGTATCGCCCTCCGCGAGGCGCGGCTTCGGCGCTGGCGCGCGGTCGATGCGGACGCCGTTCGAGAGGCCGGCTCCGGCCGCTGCCGGCAATTGCTGGGGCGCGCGCCGGGCAGGCGCCACCGCCGTATCGACGCAGGAGCGCGTCTGCCGTGCCGCCGAGCGCACCACGATCTCCACCTTAAGTGCGCCCGCGTCCTCGCTCTTCCACAGTTCGGTGATGAGGTCCAGATAATGGCCGTTGATCCACGACCGCAGGAACGCGGTCGGCACCGACAGCCGCACCAGCCCCTTCGAGTACTCGTCGACCTTCATACGGCCGAACCAGCTTGAATAGACCTCTCCCCCGAGCCTCGCCTTTATCTGTGCCGTTACCTTTTCGAATGCCTTCTCCGCCCTGCCTGCGTCCGCAGCCGTAGCCGTCATCAGGTCCCCCTCTGTCGCATTCATTTGAAAGGCCAAACCCCGCCGGGCCGGCCCTTCGATGCCGCTTTGCATGACAATCCCTCGTCTGTTTTCCGCGCCGAAGACGCTCTGATGGCGCCATCACCCGGTGCGGCCTGGCTTTTGCCAGAAATCCTCGTATCGGTTCCGATCCTCGATCGTGAGCCGTCCTTGCCTTGATCGCCTCCTTTCCGTTTCGGTCGCCGTGCTTGAAGCGGCGAAGTCGCCCGGATCCGCATCGGGCAATCCGCAGGGCACCCCGGGCTTGTTGCCAGGGCCGTAAAACGCGACCTTCCTGGGTACCCCACTCCTGCCGAAAGGCACAGTCCGTCCGGGCGCGGAATCACTCCACGCCTCAAACCCTCGCCAGTTTCCGCTTGACTGGTCCGGCTGATTGGTCAGGCCAACGACCGTCCCTTTCGACGGTCAGACACTACAAAAATCGGCGCGGCGAGGGCAAGCCGCTCCTAACGATTTCTTAAGCAATCACCGGCCGTAACGGGGGGATTCGAAAGCGGAGTAAAAGATGGAGTCGGCGTAAGTTGTTTTGAATCAAACCCTTTTCCGTGCTTGTCCCCGGCTAAGAATTCGCAAAAAAAAATTCTCAAAAATAACCTTGACATCATCGGGCCGGGAGGCACCGGCCAAAACCCAGGGCATCGGCTTTAGAACCCCCGCCAATCTGTTGATTTCATGGATTTTTTGATGCGCGCCGCCCCGCCGGGCGCATGGCCGCGAATCGCATTGCGAGCCGCTCCCGCCGAACCTAGCCGGCGAAAGAGCGGCCCGACGAAATCGTCGCCTGCGCAAGCCCTTGACGGCAAACAAAAAGCCCGGCGCATGGCCGGGCTTCGGACTACAAGCTGCGTATCGATCAGGCCGGAAGCGCCTTCACGCGGCGGGCGAGCCGCGACACCTTGCGGGATGCCGTATTGCGGTGCAGCACGCCCTTTGTCGCGGCGCGCATCAACTCCGGCTGGGCGGCGACCAGGGCCGCCTGCGCCGTCGCCTTGTCTCCCGCCGCGATTGCCTCCTCGACCTTGCGCACGTAGCCGCGCATGCGTGAACGGCGAACCTTGTTGACGGCGGTACGGCGTTCGAGCTTGCGTGTCGCCTTCTTGGCCGAGGACGTATTGGCCATTGATGCCTCTCTGTTCCGTTGAAGTGCCGGCTCGCCATGGGTACGCGACAGGCACATAAAAAGCATGAGGGCGGCCAACGGCCGCCACATCTGGCGCGGCTTATAGACGAGCGCTCCCATCGCGTCAACGGACTTGCCGGCCGAAAATAGCGTGTCCGCACGAGGATCAGCGGTTCTTGAAGTCGGGCTTCCGCTTTTCCACGAATGCCGCCATGCCTTCCTTCTGGTCGGCCAGCGCGAACATGGAATGGAAGACCCTCCGCTCGAACCTCAGCCCCTCGGAAAGGGTGGTCTCGTAGGCCCGGTTGACGGCTTCCTTGACCATCATGACGGCCGGAAGCGAGAAGCCGGCGATCTTCTCGGCTGTCTTGACCGCTTCCTCGATGAGATCGGCGGCGGGCACGACGCGCGACACGAGGCCCGAGCGCTCGGCCTCCCCGGCATCCATCATCCGGCCGGTCAGGCACATGTCCATCGCCTTCGACTTGCCGACGAAGCGCGTCAGCCGCTGCGAGCCGCCCATTCCCGGCATGACGCCGAGCGTGATCTCCGGCTGGCCGAATTTGGCGCTGTCGGCGGCGAGGATGAAGTCGCACATCATGGCGAGTTCGCAGCCGCCGCCGAGCGCGTACCCCGCCACCGCCGCGACGATCGGCTTGCGGATGCGGGTCAATCCCTCCCAGCCGGCGAAGAAGTCCTCCATATAGGCTTCGGCGAAGGACTTGGGCTGCATCTCCTTGATGTCGGCGCCGGCCGCGAATGCCTTTTCAGAGCCGGTGATGACGATGGCGCCGATTCCCGGATCCGCCTCGAAGGCATTCAATGCGGCAAGGACTTCGGCGAGGACGGTGGAGTTGAGCGCGTTGAGCGCCTTCGGACGGTTCAGCGTGATCAGGCCGACCTTGCCGCGCGTCTCGGTCAATATGGTTTCGTAGGGCACGCCGATCCTCCTTCGCCGCCGTTGCGATGCGATTAGCTAATGTTGGCAGGCCGGGCAATAGAAGGTCGAGCGCCCGGACTGGACGATGCGCTTGACGGTGCCGTGGCATCCCTTCCTGTGGCACGGTTCGCCCTCGCGGTCATAGACGTCGAATGAATGCTGGAAATAGCCGAGCGAGCCGTCGGCGCGCATGTAGTCCCTGAGCGAGGAGCCGCCCGCGGCGATTGCCGCGGCGATCACGGTGCGGATGGCCTCCGCGAGCCTGTCGGCGCGCTGCGTCGATTTTCCCGGCGTCCCCGTGATCGAGCCAGCCCGGCGCCGCGGCGAAAGCCCGGCGCGCCACAGCGCCTCGCAGACATAGATGTTGCCGAGGCCGGCGATGACGCGCTGGTCCATCAGCGCCGCCTTGAGCGGCGCCTGCCGGCCGTTGAGCAGGCCCGACAGGAGCTTGCCGTCGAGCGCGTTGCCGGTCGGCTCCGTGCCAAGCCCGGCAAGAAGCGGATGGCTGTCGAGCTGGCCCGGTTCCGCGAACAGCATGAAGCCGAAGCGTCTCGGATCGTTGAAGACAACACTGGCCTTTTCGTTCCCGCCGCGTTCGAGATCGAAGCGGACATGGTCATGGGCGATGTCCTTGGAGCGCGGATAGTGGAATTCGCCGGGCGTCTTCGCGCGATCGCCGTTCTCGATCCGGAAGGAGCCGGACATGCCCATATGGGCGATCAGGGCCATTCCGTCGTCGAGATGGACGATGAGATACTTGGCTCGCCGGCCGAGGCCGGTGATCCGCCGTCCGGTCAGGCGTTTGGCGAAGCGCGGCGGAAAGGGGAAGCGCAAATCCGGCCGACCGAGATGCACGGCGCGGATCGTCGCGTTCTCCATGACCGGCTCGAGGCCGCGCCGGACCGTCTCGACTTCGGGAAGTTCAGGCATTGCCGGTGAGCGCGGCCAGGAAGGATTTGCCGTGCCGTCCGGCCGGGAGGCCGAGATGTTCGGCCACCGTCTCGCCGATATCGGCATAGGTGTTGCGCGAGCCGATCGGGGCGCTGGCGAGTCCCGGTCCCGTGCCGATGACGGGCACCTGCTCGCGCGTATGTTCCGTGCCTTTCCAGGACGGATCGCAGCCGTGGTCGGCGGTGAGGATCAGGAGGTCGCCGTCCTTGAGCCGGGCCAACGCCTCGGGCAGCCGCCGGTCGAAGGCTTCGAGCGCCGCCGAATAGCCGGGAATATCCCTGCGATGGCCGTAGAGCATGTCGAAATCGACGAAATTCGCGAAGACGAGGTCGCCCGCCTTCGCATCGTCCATGGCGCCGAGCGCGGCGTCGAAGAGCGCCATGTTGCCGGCGCCCTTGCGCACCTCGCTCACGCCGCGATGGGCGAAGATGTCGCCGATCTTGCCGATGCCGATGACCCGCCTTCCGGCCTCGGTCAGGCGGTCGAGCAGAGTCGGCTCGGGCGGCGGCACGGCATAGTCGCGGCGGTTGGCGGTCCGCTCGAAGGTCTCTTTCGTCTCCCCGAGGAAGGGGCGCGCGATGACCCGGCCGATATTGAGCGGATCGACGAGCCGGCGGACGATGGCGCACAGCTCATAGAGCCGCTCCAGGCCGAAATGCTTTTCGTGCGCGGCGATCTGGAAGACGGAATCGGCCGAGGTGTAGCAGATCGGCTTGCCGGTGCGGATGTGCTCCTCGCCGAGCCGGGCGATGATGTCGGTGCCCGAGGCGTGGCAATTGCCGAGGATCCCGGGGAGCCCGGCCTCGCGGATGATGGCCTCCGTCAGTTCTCCGGGGAAGGTGGGCACCTTGTCCGGAAAGTAGCTCCATTCGAAGGCGACCGGGACGCCGGCGATCTCCCAATGGCCCGAAGGCGTGTCCTTGCCCTTGGAGACTTCCTTCGCCGAGCCGAAAAATCCGCGCGCCGCATTGCCCTTCGCCGAGCCGTCACCAGCGGCGACGGCCGCGGCCTGGCCAAGGCCCAGCGCCGTCATGTTCGGCAGATGCAGGCGTCCGCGGCGCAGGCCGTCGCGGTCGCCGGCGCCGCTGGCGCAGGCCGATGCGATGTGCCCGAACGTGTCGGCGCCCTCATCGCCGAAGAGGCCGGCATCGGGCGCATGACCGATGCCGAAGGAATCCAGAACGAAGAGGAATGCGCGCGCCATTGATTTCCCGCCTGCGGCCGAGACCGGTCGCAGAGATAGGATCATGGCGATGGATTGGCAATCCGTCGGATGCCGTGGGGGACCCGCTTCAGCAATCGCTGCAGCTGACGGAGTCGCTCATGCGGGGCCGGAGATAATATTGCTCCGCCATGTTGATATTGTCGAAGGCGGAGAGCAGGCCGAGCGTCTGCTTGGCGTCGGCGGTCCAGGTGATGACCGGGCGATAGTCGAGCTTGGACTGGACCCGCACGAGGAAGGTCCCCGCGATCTTCAACTCGGTCGGGACGGTCGTCTCCTTACCGACGGGCAGATCCGGGTTCGGGCCGGTGGTTCCGTTTATCATTTCGCGCGACCATGCCACCGTGGCCTTGGCCGTGGCGTCGTTGGAAATCTGGACGCCGGTGATGTAGATCGCGAGCTGCGAGCGGTTATAGGGCTGCATCGTCGCCAGGCCGATCTGCATGATGGCGTCGAGTTCCGACTTGCTGGTGGTCGGCTGCTGCGTGATCAGGTCGGCGATCATGCTCGCGGCGCGTCCCACCTTCTTGTTCGTCTCGATGGCCTGCGACACTTCCATCGTCATGAAATAGAGGACGAGCAGCACCGGCGCGATGAACGCGAACTCGATCGCCGCCACGCCGCGGCGGCTTTGCGCCAGCCTCCTGACGGACGCCCCGAACGCTCGTGCGAGTGAAAAGATCCCCGTCGTGCTCCACATTTTCCGCCCCCAGTCCCGATCTTGGTCCGAATTGCTCAGAACGGCTCGTTCTGCCAGGTGACGGTAGCGAAGAGCAGCTTCCTGCCGTCCGGCAGGTCCGACATGGTCCTTGCCATGATGTCCGTCATCACCGGCCATTTGTAATAGACGCGCAGCATGTTCTTCGTCAGCGGCCCGCCCGGATGTACGCCGAAACCGGTCGTGTCGAGATCCCCGCCCGCCGTCTTGTTGGTACGCACCTGGGCCGCCTCCGCGAAGGTGTCGTAGCTCTCCAGGTCGAAGGCGAGGTAGTCCGCGCTCTGGCAATTGTTGCCGACCATGATCGAGAGCTTCCCGCAAATCAGGTTGCGGAGCGTGGTTTCGTCGAGGTCGGTGGCCTTCAACTGGCCCGTTCGGACCTGCCGCGCGATCTCGTCGGTGGTGTTCGTCAGCAATTGCTCCGCCGCAAAGGAAATGCAGCTTTCCAGGATGGCGAAGATCAGGAGCGCGAAGGGGATGGCCAGCACCGCGAATTCGATCACCGTGGTGCCCTTGCGGTTCCCTACGAAACGCGCCAGCAGCGAAGGCCGCGCTGGTTTCGTCTCGGGGCCGTTCGGACGGCTGTCGTTCACCTGGTTCATCTCGCTTTTCCTGTCGCCTGCCTGACGATAAGCGGGCAAAGGATAACGAAAATCGATTGAGTTCCCGTTTTGAACGCGGATAAAATCGAGGAACCCGCGTTTACCGCGGGCTAACCGTGCCGGCCGGCGGTTCCGCACCCCTCTAATGCGCAGCGTTCATCTCGGTTTCGGATGTCTTCTCGGCGTCGTTCTTGTAGGCGCTTTCGCAATAGGGCGTGCAGGAAAGCGTCTGCATTTCCGCGCGACGATAGATGCGCACCGAGCCGGCGTCGGCGCGTGACACGGTGACCTGCTCGTCGATGATGGGGTTGCCGCTCGTATCGAGGATCACCAGGTTGGTCGTGCCGAATCCCTTTCCGGTCAGCACGATCGTCTTGGAATCCTGCACGGAAGCGTCGGCGATCGCGGGATTGCCGATGATGATCGTATCGGCCGGCCGGGCCAGCTTGACGATCTTGGCCTCGTTCATGACGACGCCGATGCCGGTGTCGGCGAACGTCGCGCTCGAAAAGAGCGTCGCCCCCACGACCGACAGCGCCATGCCGGCGATTTTGACGATCGATTGCCCCTTGGTCCGCGCCATGCGCCATCTCCGGAGTATTGGAAAACTCGAATGGAAGATGAACGATATTGGTGAACCATCGGTTAAACGGCGCCGCCGGCACTCTTATTTATATATAGGCCGTCCGCGCCAGCTTTCAGACGTGAAGATAGTTGCAATTTTATGGAATGCGCTTAGCCGCCGATTAACCACAGATCGAAGCGCGGCGACGAAAGGTTTCGGTAAGGCTGTTTGTTAAGCCGTTCGCAAGAGCTCGAAAGTAGATTGCCGCCATCCGATCAACACGCAGCAGAATCGTTGACGGAAGTGCTGTAAACAAGTGGAGTAAGGAGCTCTCGCATGTCCAAGATTCTTGCACGCTTCGCCAAGGACGAATCCGGCGCGACCGCCATCGAATACGGTCTGATCGCGGCCCTCATCGCCCTGGCGATCATCGTTGGCGCCGGTGCCCTCGGCAACGCGCTGAACACGAAGTTCGAGCACATCAAGTCGGTGCTCAGCACCACGAACTAATCGTACGCTTGAACGATTGCAGGAAGCCGCCCGGATCCGTCGGATCCGGGCGGCTTTTCGTTCCGGGGTCCGGCGCCCGGGACGGCGGCGCTGCCGACGATTTTGCCGGCCTTGTTCACCACGGTTTAAAATTCGGCCGCTAGACTGCGGTTTTCGACGAAAGGTCAGCTCATGCTGGAAGCGGCGATATTCGTGGTATTCCCCTTCTGTATGGCGTTTGCCGCGATTTCCGATCTCCTGTCGATGACGATCGCCAATCGCGTTTCCATCGTCCTGGTCGCGACGTTTGCGATCGTTGCACCGCTGTCGGGCATGGACTGGAGCGCGTTAGGCCTTCATCTTGCAGCCGGCGGCCTCGTGCTTGCCGTCACCTTCGTCCTTTTCGCCATTGGCGGCATGGGCGGCGGCGACGCCAAGCTGCTTGCCGCCACCTCGGTCTGGATGGGGCTCGGCATGCCCCTCGTCGAATATCTCGTCTATGCCTCGATGGCCGGCGGCCTGCTGACGCTGCTTGTCCTGAGCTACCGGAAATCGGCGTTCCACATGCTGCTCGGGCAGAACATGTTCCTCCGTCATTTCGCCGAGGACCAGAAGGGAGTGCCCTACGGCATCGCGCTCGGGATCGGGGGCATGTTCGCGTTTCCCGACTCGCCCCTGGTGCAGTGGGCGCTCGGGCAATAGGGGCCACTCGGCAACAGGCAGTCGCAAGTCGGGAACTTTCGTCCCCTGCTGACGATGCCGGATGCCTACTGTCGTCTTCCATAAACTTTTACTTAATCACGATTGTAAGGTCGTCATTAACCTTAATTTGACCATTCCCGCTGCAATGTCCGTCCAGGCAAGGGTGATTTGTGCCTGGGCGAGGTTAGTGAGATGGCAGCATCCCGACTTTTGATTCTGGGGGTCGCGGTGGCGGCGGCGGGCGGCGCCGGCTACATCGCCAAGCATATGACGGCCCAGAAGCCGCAGATCGTCGTTTCCGCACCGAAACCTTCCATCGCGCTGTCGCAGGTTCTCGTCCTGACCGACGACGTCCCGGTCGGCGGCGTGCTCGACAGCCAGATGCGCTGGCAGAACTGGCCGACGGACTCGATCGGCGACAACTACATCACCAAGGCGCAGAACCCCGACGCGATCTCGAAGCTGAAGGGCGAGGTGGCACGGATCGCCATGTACAAGGGCGAGCCGGTGCGGCGCTCCAAGCTGGTCGGCGAAGGCAAGAGCCTGATGTCGTCCATCCTGCCTTCCGGCATGCGCGCGGTGGCGGTGCAGATTTCCGCGGAGACATCGGCGGGCGGCTTCATCCTGCCCAACGATCACGTCGACGTCATCATGACCCGGCGTTCGCAGACGCCGAATGTCGGAGCCAACGGCTTCATCACCGACACGATCCTGAAGAACATCCGCGTCCTCGCCATCGACCAGACCATCCAGGAGGATGAGGAGGGCAAGAAGACCAAGGTCGGCGCCACCGCCACGCTCGAGCTGACGCCGCTCCAGTCCGAAATCATTACCGTCGCCGCGCAGATGGCGGACCGGCTCACCCTGGCGCTCCGCTCGGTCGCGGACGCGCAGAAGAAGCCGACGGAAGAAGCTGACTACCTGGTTTCCGGCTATGGCCATCGCGGAACCGTCCGCCTCATCAAGTCAGGCGAAGTTACCGAAGTGACCGGTCAGAAATGATGCGAGAGAGGGACATGCCGACCATGACGGCGCATCGAAACACCATCGCCGGCACCCGCCGGAAGACGCTCGCCAACCTGGCCGCCTGCACGGCGTCGCTCGTCCTGCTCGCTTCGACGGCGATGCCTTCCGCGATCGCCGCCGACTTTGACGCGGGCGGCGGCCGCTCCCATGTCGTCTCGTCCTCGGCCGGCCAGCGCATCAAGCTCGGGCTGAACAAGTCGATCGTCATCGACCTGCCGCAGGACGCCTACGATATCCTGGTCGCCAACCCCGCCGTCGCCGACGCCGTCACCCGTACCTCGCGCCGCATCTACCTGTTCGGCAAGCAGGTCGGCGAGACCAACGTCTTCGTCTTCGGCGCCAACGGCCAGCAGATCGCTTCGCTCGATCTCACGATCGAGCGCGACGTGACGGGCCTGGACGAATATCTGCGCAAGTACATTCCGGACTCCGACATCAAGGTGGAGCTGGTGAACGACAACGTCGTCCTGTCGGGAACGGTGGAGACGCCGCTCGACGCGACGCGCGCCGTGCAACTCGCGACCGCCTTCGTGACCGGCGGCGAGGCGACGACCGGCCAGTATTCGCAGACGGCTGCCGGCGGCGCCGCGGTCGGCGGCGTCGACATCAACAATCCGGACCAGACGCGCCAGAAGAGCGCCATCATCAACCTTCTGCAGATCGTCGGAGAGGACCAGGTCAGCCTGAAGGTGACGGTGGCTGAGGTCAGCCGCAACGTCATGAAACAGCTCGGCATGAGCCTCCTTGCCGAGGGCAGCTCGAACGGCATTTCCTGGGGCGCGATCGGCGACACCTTCACCGGCCTCGGCAAGCCGCTGTCCAGTTCCGGTTTCCTCCTCGGCAACACGTCGAGTTCCTCGCCGATCAGCTCTTATCTGAACGCGATGGAGCAGACGGGCGTCATGAAGACGCTGGCCGAGCCGACGCTGACCGCCGTCTCCGGCGAGAAGGCCACCTTCAGGGTCGGCGGCGAGTACAACCTCGTCACCAGCGTCGATTCCAACGTCTCCTTCGACAACCAGACCGGCAAGACCACCTATACGCTGAGCAAGGTCGAATACGGCATCGGGCTGGAGTTCCAGCCGGTCGTTCTTTCCGCCGGCCGGATCAGCCTGAAGGTGCGTACCTCGGTCTCCGAGCCCACGACGGAGGGGTCGGCCGCGATCAATCCGAACTTTGCCGGCAAGTCGCCCGGCACGAACATGCTCTCCATCCGCAAGCGCCTGGCGGACACCACCGTGGAACTGCCCTCGGGCGGCTCGATGATGATCGCCGGCCTTGTCCAGGACGACGTGCGCCAGGCGATGAACGGCCTGCCCGGCCTTTCGAAGATACCGGTGCTCGGCACCTTCTTCCGCAGCCGCGATTTCGTCCGCAACGAGAGCGAGCTGGTCATCATCATCACGCCCTACCTGGTCCGCCCGGTGGCGCGGAACCAGCTCTCCAAGCCGGACGACAATTTCAATCCGCCGAGCGACGGCGCGGGGATGTTCCTCGGACGCGTCAACCGGGTCTACGGCACCATGCGCACCAACCTTCCGGACGGCCGCTACCACGGCGTCGTCGGCTACATCTACAAGTAATCGGGGATCCACGGACATGTCCGCCGCCAACATCCTGAACGCCGCCTCGATCCGCCGCGCGCGAGCCATCCGGCTCGGCCTTTATCCGATGGCCGCCGTGCTGGGGATTTCGCTCCTGTCCGGCTGCATGCCCCGCGACCATGTCATCGTCGGCGCGATCCCGGACGACTACCGCACCAACCATCCGATCACCATCTCGGAGCGGGAGCAGGTTACGGATATCCCGGTTGGCGCCTCCGATCGGGGGATGACGCCGGCGCAGCGCCATCAGCTCGAAGGCTTCCTAGACAAATACGACCGAAGCGCCGCGCCGGTCGTTCAGATCCTTCTCCCGGCGGGCTCGGCGAACCAGGCCGCCGCGAGGCGCGCCGCGGCGGGTCTCGCCGAGGTGGCCAGGGAATCCGGCGTGCCACGCGGGCATGTGGCGATCCTCTCCTATCAGGCTGGCGCGCCCGACGCGCAGCCGCCCATCCGCGTCTCCTATTCGAAGGTCGTGGCATCGGCGGGCCCATGCGGACGCTGGCCGGAGGACCTCACGGAGAACACGGAAAATAAGCACTACGCCGATTTCGGCTGCTCCTATCAGCGCAACCTGGCTGCCCAGGTGGCGGACCCAAACGACCTGATCGGCCCGCGCAAGGAAGGCGATGTCGATGCCGAGAACCGCAATAACGTGATCAACGTCTATCGCAGCAGGGGCATCTCGCCCGAGTTCACCGGCACTTCCGAAGTGCAGTACTGACGTGGCGCCGGGTCACCAAGAGAGCACGCAAATGAGCAATCTCGCTTACGAACCTGCCCTTGCCGGCGAAGAGGCTTCGCAGCAGGACATCGCCGCGATGAACGCGCTCAGGCCCGTTCCGCGGATATCGATCCAGGCATTCTGCGAAACCGAAGGCGTCTCCGGCCCGATCGAGCGCGCGGCAGAGGATCGGCGCATGTCCAAGGCGCACCTCAAGGTGCATATGGGCGGCATCGAGACGGCGATCGAGTTCTACCGTTCCGCTCCGACGCCGAACCTCATCATTCTGGAATCGCGGCGCGAGCCGAAGGAACTGCTCGAATCGCTCCGGCAACTGGCGGAGGTCTGCGATCCGAGTTCGAAGGTCGTCGTCGTCGGCCACTACAACGACGTCTGGCTCTATCGCGAGCTGATCCGCTCCGGCATTTCCGAATATGTGGTGGCGCCGGTTTCGATGGCCGATATCGTCGCCGTCATTTCGGCCATCTTCGTCGATCCCGACGCCGATCCCATGGGCCGTTCCATCGCCTTCGTTGGCGCCAAGGGCGGCGTCGGTTCCTCGACCATCGCCCACAACATCGCCTGGAGCATGTCGAACCTGTTCGGCGCCGAGGTCGTGGTCGCCGACCTCGATCTCGCCTTCGGCACCGCCAACATCAATTTCGACCAGGACCCCGCCCAGGGCATCGCCGAGGCGGTGTTTTCGCCGGAGCGCATCGACGAGGTCTATCTCGACCGCCTGCTGGCCCAGTGCGCCGAGCATCTGTCGCTGCTCGCCGCGCCTTCGACGCTCGACCGGGTGTATGATTTCGACAGCGACGCTTTCTCGCAGGTCATCGACATCGCCCAGCGCAGCGCGCCGCATCTCGTCCTCGACGTGCCGCATGTCTGGAACGGCTGGACCCGCACGACGCTTTCCCAGGCGGACGAGATCGTGATCACCGCGACGCCGGAACTCGCCAATTTGCGCAATGCCAAGAACATGGTCGACACGCTGAAGAAGCTGCGGCCGAACGATGGGCCACCGCATCTGATCGTCAACCAGGCGGGCGTTCCGAAGCGCCCGGAAATCTCGTCCAAGGAATTCGCCGAATCGCTGGGCCTGACGCCGCTGGCGGTCATCCCCTTCGATCCGCAGCTCTTCGGCAACGCCGCCAACAACGGGCGGATGCTGGGCGAGATGGATGCCAAGCACGCGATCGTCCAGTCGATGGCCGAAATGGCGCATGTGCTGACCGGCCGCAGCGAGGCCAAGTCGAAGAAGAAGCCCGGCATCGGCAACCTGTTCGACAGGATGAAAGTGCTCAAGGCGAAGAAGTAGTGTCGGCTCGAATGGACTGGTTTGGCCATCATGTTTGGTAAGCGAGGCAACGCTCCAGAGGACAGAGGCGAGCCGGAATTGCGTCCGGCTCCCCAGGCCGGCGATGTGGCCGTCGCGCCACAGCCGCGGCCGTCGGTCTCCAGCCCCCCGCTGGCGCCCGACGCACCGGCGAAGTCGGCGCCACGAGCGCCGCAGAAGGCGCCGGCTGCATCCGCGCCCGCGCCGCGCCCGGCGATGCGCGAGCGCAGCGAGGCCTATTACGACACCAAGAGTCAGGTCTTCTCCGCGCTCATCGACACGATCGACCTATCGCAGCTCGCCAAGCTCGATCCCGACAGCGCCCGCGAGGAGATCCGCGATATCGTCAACGACATCATCGCGATCAAGAACTTCGCGATGTCGATTGCCGAGCAGGAGGAGCTGCTCGAGGACATCTGCAACGATGTTCTGGGCTATGGACCGCTGGAGCCGCTACTCGCGCGCGACGATATCGCCGATATCATGGTCAACGGCTCCAAGCAGGTCTACATCGAGGTCAACGGCAAGGTCGAGCAGACCAACATCCGTTTCCGCGACAACCAGCAGCTTCTCAACATCTGCCAGCGCATCGTGAGCCAGGTCGGCCGCCGCGTCGATGAATCAAGCCCCATCTGCGACGCCCGCCTGCCCGACGGCAGCCGCGTCAACGTCATCGCGCCGCCGCTTTCGATCGACGGCACCGCGCTCACGATCCGCAAGTTCAAGAAGGACAAGCTGACGCTCGATCAGCTCGTCAAGTTCGGCGCGATTTCGCCGCCCGGCGCGGAAATCCTGAAGATCATTGGCCGCGTGCGCTGCAACGTCGTCATTTCCGGCGGCACCGGCTCCGGCAAGACGACGCTTCTCAACTGCCTGACGAACTACATCGACCGCGACGAGCGCGTCATCACCTGCGAGGACTCCGCCGAACTGCAGCTCCAGCAGCCACATGTGGTGCGTCTCGAGACGCGCCCGCCGAACCTCGAAGGCGAAGGCGAGGTCACGATGCGCGATCTCGTCAAGAACTGCCTGCGCATGCGTCCGGAGCGCATCATCGTCGGCGAGGTGCGCGGACCGGAGGTCTTCGACCTTCTGCAGGCGATGAACACCGGCCATGACGGCTCGATGGGCACCATCCACTCGAACTCGCCGCGCGAATGCCTGAACCGCATGGAATCGATGATCGCCATGGGCGGCTATTCGCTCCCGCCGAAGACGGTGCGCGAGATCATCACCGGGTCGATCGACGTGATCATCCAGGCGGCGCGCCTGAGGGACGGCTCCCGCCGCATCACGCACATCACCGAGGTGATCGGCATGGAAGGGGACGTGGTCATCACCCAGGACCTCGTCGTCTACAACATCAAGGGCGAGGATTCCTCCGGCCGGCTGGTCGGTGAGCACGTCTCGACCGGCATCGGGCGGCCGCATTTCTGGGAGCGGGCCCGCTACTACAACGAGGAGCAGCGCCTGGCCAATGCCCTTGAGGCCATGGAGAAGCGGGCCGAGTGACAGTCTCCGTAAATGAGGCCCTGTGGACGGATTGGAGATGGATTTCGCCATGAGGATTGTCGATCAAGGTCAAGCAAAGATGAGCGACGCGATGTCTATCTATCGCGAGCGAGGCTTTGCGCCGGATTTGATCGACGAGACCATGGCCCTTCGGGTGGCGGCTCGCGCCAGCCACGAAATCCATTTCGAATCGGCCCACAGGGCCTAGGCAGATAGAAATGTTCGGTATCGACAGCACCGTGCTTCTGTTCGTCCTGCTGGCGGGGTGCAGCGCCGGCGCCGTCGCCTATGCGTTGATGTATACGCGCATATCGAACGAGCAGAATGTCGAGAAGCGGCTTCAGACCGTCAAGAGCGCGGATACCGACCGGCTGGTGGTCAAGGCCTCCCGCGACCGTATGGCTGAGGCCGCCAAGCGCCGCAAGTCGATCCAGGAATCGCTGAAGGAACTGGACGAAAAGCAGAAATCCAAGGATCGGAACGTCAAGAAGCCGCCGCTCAAGGTCCAGATCCGCCAGGCGGGCCTCAATGTCAGCATCGAGCGGTTCTATATCTATTCCGCGATCTGCGGCCTCTTCCTTTCCGCCGCCGTCTATTTCGCCGGCGCCCCGCTCTATGTCGTCCCCGGGGCGCTGCTCGCCGGCGCGCTGGGCATCCCGCGGTGGATCGTCATCTATATCCGCAGGCGGCGGGTGAAGGCGTTCCTCAACGAATTTCCGAACGCGCTCGACATCATCGTCCGCGCGGTCAAGTCCGGCCTGCCGCTTAACGACGCCATCCGCCTGATTGCCAGCGAGTCGCTGGAGCCGGTCAGGGGCGAATTCCGCCGCATCGTCGAATCGCAGCAGATGGGTCTGTCCATCCCCGACGCGGCCATGCGCATGCCGGAGACGATGCCCTGCCCGGAGGCGGGGTTCTTCGGCATCGTCATCCAGATTCAGAGCCAGGCCGGCGGCAACTTGTCCGAGGCGCTCGGCAACCTGTCCCGCGTCTTGCGCGACCGCAAGAAGATGAAGGCCAAGATCCAGGCGCTGTCGATGGAAGCGAAGGCCTCTGCGGTGATCATCGGCGCGCTGCCGATCGTCGTCGCCATACTGGTCTATCTTTCGAGCCCCAGCTACATCAGCCCGCTCTTCTTCACCAGCACCGGCCATCTCCTGCTCGGCATCGCGGCGGTGTGGATGTCCATGGGCATCTTCGTCATGAAGAAGATGATGAATTTCGAGGTTTAGGACCGGACCATGGTCGATCAAGTCGCGAAGTCACTCTCCGATCCGTCCTTCCTCATCGCCCTCCTGGTGGGCATCGCGGTGTTCGCCACGGCGTTCACCGCGCTTCCGGCTTTCGGCGGCAATCCGCTCAAGGTGCGCATGAAGACGGTCGCGCTGGAGCGCGAGGAATTGCGGGCGAAGCAGCGCGCCCGCCTGCAGGCGGAGGCCGACCGGCGCCGCAAGGGAGGCCTGCGCGAGGAGCAGTCCGTCGGCATGCGCAACATCGTCGACCGGCTCGATCTCAGGAGGGCACTGGTCGACCAGAACACGCTGAGCAAGCTGAGGGTCGCCGGCTTCCGCGGCCAGAACCCCGTCACCAAGTTCCTCTTCTTCCGCCTGGTCCTGCCTTTCGTCGGCCTGATGCTGGCGCTGGTCTATATCTTTTTTCTCGGCGGTCTCGCCGACAAGCCGATGCTGATTAAGTTCTTCGTCTGCATCGTGGCGGCCTATGCCGGCTTCTATGCGCCGGTCATGTACGTCTCCAACCGCGCCACGAAGCGCAAGCAGTCGATACAGCTCGCCTGGCCGGATGCGCTCGACCTGATGCTGATCTGCGTCGAATCGGGCATGTCCGTCGAGGCGGCTTTCCGCAAGGTCGCTGACGAGATCGGCGCCCAGTCGGTCGAACTCGCCGAGGAGTTCGTCCTGACCAACGCCGAACTTTCCTTCCTCCAGGAACGCAAGCAGGCCTACGAGAACCTGGCTTCCCGCACGGGCCTCGAATCGGTGAAGAGCGTCTCACAGGCGCTTACCCAGGCCGAGCGTTACGGCACGCCCGTCGCGCATGCGCTGCGCGTGCTCGCCAACGAAAGCCGCGAGATGCGCATGACGGCCGCCGAGAAGAAGGCCGCCGCGCTGCCGCCGAAGCTGACGGTCCCGATGATCCTGTTCTTCCTGCCGGTGCTTTTCATCATCATCCTCGGCCCGGCCGGCATCACGGTTAGCCAGCGCGGCATCTTCGGCGACAAGCATACTTCGTCGAGCGAGTGAGCGGCGGGCGCGCCTGCCGGCGTGACAGCCATAAAACGAAAGCGCCGGACCGCTTGGCCCGGCGCTTTCGTTTCCTTCGATGCGGATACGGTGCCGATCTTAATTGACGGCCTTTTTCTTCTTCCCGTCCTTCAACTGGCTCCAGGCGTTCTGCTGGCTGATCATCTGCCTAAGATAGGCGACGTTCGCCGCCGCCTCGTCCGGCGGCAACTCGGCGCTGGCGATCTTCTCGGCTTCGTCGAAGCGCCCCTGAAGGCCGACGACGAGGGCGAGGTTCTGGCGTATGCGGCTGTCGGCGCCGGGCTGCTCGTTGGCCGAGCGCAGATAGGTCTCGGCCGTCTTGAGGTCGCCCTTCAGCAGGTACGACATGCCGAGGTTGGAAAGCACGGAAGGCTCGTTCGGCTTGAGGTCGAGCGCTTTGCGGTAAAGATCGCGCGCCTGGTCGGTCTGGCCGAGCTGGTCGAGGATCGCGCCCTCCGCCGAAACGAGGCGCCAATCCGGATATTCCGGCGTTTCGGCGCGGCGCACGGCGTCAAGCGCCTGTTCGAGCTGGCCGTCGGCGGCCAGCGCCTTGCCGTAGGCGGCGAGGATCTCACGGTCGTTGGGATGGTAGATGACCGTCTTGCGCATGACCGCGAGCGACTGGTCGGTTCGGCCGTCCATCTGCAGCGCGCTGGCGTAACGCAGGGCGATCTGCTTGTCCTTCGGGTTCGCGGCGTATCGCGGCCCGAGTTGGGTAAGCGCCGAATTGAGTTCGGTGTTCGTCAACTGCCCGAGCGGCTCCGAAGGCGATTGTCGGATCGAGCCTGTCGTCATCCGGCTCTGCGCGCAACCGGCGACCCCCGCCGCCAGAAACAGGGCAAGCGCGCTGGAAACCAGCCGCCTCCCGGTCTTGCCGCCAACTCGCCCTGTCGCCATGGGAACGGAACCTCCTCCGAAAAATGGCGGCCCCCGCTCGGATCGCCTTCCCAGGTCGAGAAATATTCTGTTAACCCTAACGGATCGTTAAGAAAGCCGCCCTTCGCGGCAACCGAGGATGTGCCGTATGCCCGTCGAGCTTTCCACGTCACCCCTGTCCGGATCCCGTCCTGTTTTCCTGGTGAAGAAGGATGGTCTGGCCGGCGCCGAGTTGGATACTCACGCCCGGGCATGGGCGGAAGCCAACGGTTTTACGGGCGAAGCGGGCAGGCTCCTCGTGGTGCCCGGGCAGAACCGCGTGGTCGGCTCGGCTCTGTTCGGTCTGGGCGACGAAGCGGGCGGCTTCGCCCCGCTGCTCACCGGTGCATTGGCCAAGTCGCTTCCGGGCGGCAATTGGCATTTCGGCAATCGACCGGCCGACCCGGAACTGTCCTGCCTGGGATTGCTCCTCGGAGACTATGTCTTCACCCGTTACGGCAAGAGGCCGGGCAGTGAAATCCGCTTCACTGTCCCTGAAGGCGCCGACATCGACCGCCTCAGGCGGCTCAAGGACGGCACCTTTCTGGTGCGCGACCTCATCAATACGCCGACCAACGATATGGGCCCGGAAGCGCTGGAACAGGAAGTTCGCGCGCTGGCTTCCCGGTTCAAGGCAAAAATATCCGTGACAGTGGGCGATGCGCTGCTCTCAGACAATTTTCCGATGATCCATGCCGTCGGCAGGGCAGGGGCGGAGGCCCCGCGCCTGATCGATCTTTCGTGGGGACCGGTGAACGCGCCGAAGGTGACGCTGGTGGGCAAGGGGGTCTGCTTCGATACGGGAGGCCTCGATATCAAGCCGTCAAGCGGTATGCTCATCATGAAGAAAGACATGGGCGGCGCCGCGAATGTGCTCGGCCTCGCCTTCATGATCATGAGCGCCGGGCTCTATGTCAGGCTGCGCGTCCTGATCCCCGCCGTCGAAAACGCCATAGCGGGAAACGCCTTTCGACCGGGCGACGTCCTCAAGAGCCGCAAGGGCATCACCGTGGAAATCGGCAATACCGATGCCGAAGGGCGGCTGATCCTGGCCGACGCCCTGGCCCTCGCCGATGAGGAGACGCCCGATCTCCTGATCGACATGGCGACCCTGACGGGGGCCGCGCGCACCGCGCTCGGGCCCGATCTTGCGCCTTTTTATGCGCGTGACGACCGCCTCTCGGCAGAAATATGGCGGGAATCGGCGGCGACTGCCGATCCCGTCTGGCGCATGCCGCTTTGGCAGCCCTATGAGAAGAAACTGTCTTCCAGGATCGCAGACCTGAACAACGTGACCGCCGACGGGTTCGCCGGCTCCGTTACCGCCGCACTCTTCCTCGGCCGTTTTGTCGAGAAGACGCGGAACTGGGTCCATTTCGACATCTACGGCTGGAATCCGAACGACCGTCCCCATGGCCCGATGGGCGGCGAAGCACAGGCGATCCGCGCGCTGGAAGCGCTGATCGCGCGGCGCTACAGCCTGAAACTTGCTTAACCGGGTGTTTGCGGCTTCAATGATACGGTTCCGAAACAAAAACGGAAACGCTCTACGGAATTCGCCATGTCGGTTGTTCTGCGTCCGAGCCAGGCGCTGCGGCTCTGGCAGCTTGTCTCGCTCGCCGAGGTGACGGGCGGCGCGCATGACCTTTCCTTCCGCCAGGCGGCGATCCTGCTGACCGTCTATCTCGATCCGCCGCCGCATACGGTGCGCGGGCTGGCGAGCCGCCTCGGCGTCACCAAGCCGGTCATCACCCGCGCGCTTGACACGATGGGCGCGATGAAGCTGGTGTCGCGCCACCGCGACGAGAACGATCGGCGGAACGTGCTGGTGAGGCGGACCGTGGAAGGAGCGCTCTACGTGGAGAGGTTCGGCGACGTGATCATTGCGAGGGCCGCGGAGCTTCCGGCATGAACGCTCTCGACAGGCGCCTGCACGCCTGGCGCGAGGATCTCGCCGACAAGCGGCTGGAGGGACGCGTCGAGGCGGGCCGCTTCGTCGCCGGCAGGCCGGCGCGGATCGGCGCTCCGCTCGCCGACATGCTCGCCGCGCCGGCCGCCGACGCCGGGCTGAATACACAACTGCTGCTTGGAGACGATCTGCTGGTCTTCGAGGAAGGGCCGGAATGGGCCTGGGTCCAGGCCGTGCGGGACGGCTATGTGGGCTATGTCGCCCGCTCGGCCATCTCCGCGGAAGGCCGGGAGCCGACCCATGCGGTCCGCGTTCCGCGCACCTTCGTCTATTCGGGCGCCGACCTGAAGCTGCCGCGCAAGGCCTGCCTTTCGCTGGGCTCGCGCGTTTCGGTCGAGCGCTTCGTCGAAGCGCGCGGCACGGAATATGCCGTACTGGCCTCGGGCGATGCGCTGATCGCCGCACATCTTCGTCCCGCCGGCGAGTTCGTGGAAGATTATGTCGGCGTTGCCGAGCAGCTTCTCTCGACCCCCTATCTCTGGGGCGGTGCGAGCGCCTTCGGCATCGACTGCTCGGGTTTTGTCCAGCTTTCGATGCGCATGACCGGCCGAAGCGCGCCGCGCGATTCCGACATGCAGGCCGCCCATCTCGGCGAACCGCTCGATCCGGGAAAGGACTTCGCCGGCCTGCGGCGCGGCGACCTCGTCTTCTGGAAGGGGCACATCGCCATCATGCTGGACGGGCGAAACATCATCCATGCCAACGGCCACACCATGATGGTCTCGCGGGAGCCGCTTGCCGAGGCCGTGGAGCGCATCGCCTACCTCTATGGCGGACCGACGGGCTTCCGCCGGCCCTGAGGGCGGTCAGTATCCGGCCTCCCGGTTCACCAGATTTTGGAGTTTCTCGCCGCGCTCGAATGCATCCATCTGCGCCAGCATAGACGGCACGAGGTGGACCGGATCGGAGGTCGCCGCCGCGTGCGGCGTGACGAAGACCTTCGGATGCGACCATAGCGGGCTCTTTTCCGGCAGCGGTTCCGTCTCGAACACGTCGAGGCTCGCTTCCTTGATAAGCCCGTCGTCGAGCGCCCGGGCGATGTCGGCGTCTTTCTGCAATTGGCCGCGTCCGGCATTGACGAGGAAGGCGCCGCCGAGCGGATTGTCGCGGTTGAGCTTGCCGAGCAGCTTATGGTCGATGATCCCCCGCGTCGCCGGCGTCAGCGGCAGGAGCGCCACGAGTATATCGGTCGCGTTGAGGAAGGCGTCGAGCCCGTCCGCGCCGTGGAATGTGGCGACGCCGTTCATGGATTGCGGGGTCCGGCTCCAGCCGTTCACCTTGAAGCCGAGCGAAAGCAGCGCCTTGGCTGCCGCGCGCCCGAGCGTCCCGAAGCCCATGATGCCGACACGGATCGCGTCGGCGGGAGGCTGCGGCGGCTCGTGCCATATGCGCCGCGCCTGCTGCGAACGGTAGGTCGCCCCCTGCCGCTGGTGGTCGAGCACGCGCCAGACGATATATTCCGTCATATATTGCGTGAGGTTTTCGGCGACGACGCGGACGATCGGCACGTCGGGAAGACCGGGATCGGCGAAGATGTGGTCGACGCCGGCTCCGACCGAGAAGATGATCTTGAGGTTGGGCAGGGTCGAAAGCACGCCCGGCCGGTGTTTCCACACCACCGCGTATTCGATGGAGGGATCGCGCGGACCGTCCGGCTCGAGCACGACCGTTCGCGATCGCGACAGCAGCTCGTGCCAGCGCTGCGGGTTGAAACCCTGGACGGAAAGGAGGATGCGTCCGCCGGTCATATTGCTCCTTCGACTACTGGCTCACTACGCCTTCCGGCGCCGTTTCGATCCTGAAGGCGGCCGAGATGAGGGCTTTCGTATAGTCGGTCTCGGGCCGGGTGAATATTTGTTCGGCGGGGCCGTGCTCGACCACCTTGCCGTTACGCATGACGATCACTTCGTTGGCCAGCGCGCGCACGACCTTCAAATCGTGGCTGATGAAGAGGTAGGCGAGGTTGTGTCTTTGCTGCAGCCGCCGGAGCAGGTCGACGACCTGCGCCTGCACGCTCATATCGAGCGCCGATGTCGGCTCGTCCAGCATGACGAAGCGTGGATTGAGCACCATGGCGCGGGCAATGGCGACGCGCTGCCGCTGCCCGCCGGAGAATTCATGCGGATAACGGAACCGCGTCGCCGGATCGAGGCCGACTTCCCGCAGCACGTCGACGACGCGGTCGTCGCGCTCGTCCGCCGAAAGCTTCGGCTCGTGGATGCGCAGCCCCTCCTCGATGATCTCGGCGATCGACATGCGCGGGCTGAGCGAACCGAACGGGTCCTGGAAGACGATCTGCAATTCGCGGCGGAGCGGCCGCATCCGCTTGAAGGAATAGGCGTCGATCTCGCGGCCGGTGAAGACGATCCGGCCTTCGGAGGAGATCATGCGCGCCAGCGCCAGCCCGAGCGTCGTCTTGCCGGAGCCGGATTCGCCGACGACGCCGAGCGTCTGTCCGGCGCGCACCGTGAGATCGATGCCGTCGACCGCCTTCACATGGTCGACTGTGCGGCGCAGGAAGCCTTTCTTGATCGGGAACCAGACCTTGACGTCGTCGCCGCGCATGATTGCTTCCGCCTTCTCGTCGGAAGAGGGGGGCTTGCCCTTGGGCTCGGCGGCGAGAAGATGCCTCGTGTATTCGTGCCGGGGGTTTTCGAAGATTTCCCTGGTCGGCCCGGCTTCCACGATCCTGCCGCCCGTCATGACGCAGACGCGGTCGGCGATGCGCCGGACGATGCCGAGATCGTGCGTGATGAACAGCATCGACATGCCGTTCGCCTTCTTCAGCCGCGCGAGCAACTCGAGAATCTGGGCCTGCACGGTCACGTCGAGCGCGGTGGTCGGCTCGTCCGCGATCAGGAGGTCGGGCTCGTTGGCGAGCGCCATCGCGATCATCACGCGCTGGCGCTGGCCGCCGGAAAGCTGGTGCGGATAGGCGCCGAGGCGCTTCTCCGCCTCGCGGATGCCGACCTCTTTCAGGAGTTCGAGTGTGCGCACGCGCGCGGCGGCATCACGCATCCCACGGTGGATGCGCAGAATTTCGCCGATCTGCCGCTCCACCGTATGCAGCGGATTGAGCGAGGTCATCGGCTCCTGGAAAATCATGGTGATGTCGTTGCCGCGGACGCGGCGGAGTTCCGTTTCCTTCGCCGCGAGCAGGTCCCTGCCGCCGAAGAGGATCTGGCCGGACGGATGGCTGGCGGCGGGGTAGGGGAGAAGCTTCAGGACCGAGAGCGCCGTTACCGACTTGCCGGAACCGGATTCGCCGACCAGCGCCACCGTCTCGCTCCTGCCCACGTCGAAGGAGACATGGTCGACGGCCATGCTTTCGCGCTCGCCCTGGCTGAACGCGACGGAAAGGTCCCGGACGGAGAGGAGGGGGGTCACGCCGTAAATCCTGCGATTAGAGACTGAAGATTGGCGACGTCTAGAGCCATGGTCTCGATCGCAACGGCTGGTCCATAGACGCCGCCTCGTCTTTGAGCTGTGGAATATGTTCCGAATAGCCTTTTGTCCGCTGTGAGAAAATGGCTGCAGCGGAATAACATTGCTGTCGATAGATGAATGGCATCCGGCAGCTTGAGTTTAGTATAGGAAGCCTTCAGCACGGCTGCCTGCCAGAGAACATCACGATTTACAGGTCCGACTTCAATCATCTCATTGGATATTGTCGCGTTGTCATAGACGTGCTGAAGTCGATCGTCACCCTCGCGATAAGGGAGAACGAGAAGTTCCGCCAAACTTAATTCGCTGGTCGTTAGAAATGGTTTCGAAATGTCGTTATTGAGCGAGAACAGATGTAAAAGGAGTCTCGCCAACTCGTCATTTCGTTCAAACATCGCAATGAAGACATTGGTATCAAGATAGAGCCTAGTCGGCGCCATCAATCATCCCACTCGTCACGAAGGGCGCGAATACGTGATACTGCCTCTTTGAGGCTTGTTCCTGGCGCGTTTGCCTGAGCATCCCGCATAAGTCGAAGCATATCCTCCCGGTCGATTAGCTTTCTTCCCTCCTCTTGAATCGTCACCGTGACCGATGCGTCCGGGGCTATGCCTGCCCTCAAATCTGCAGGCAGCTTCGAGGCCGGATAATGCTCCAATACAATTTTATTCATGACCTACTCTACCCCACATGGGAGGGATTGACCCTCTGGTATCGCAACTCCGATTGGGCACGCTTCCTCTCTATTTCGGCGAGTTCCTCTTCTAAAGCGCGGCACACAGCCGACTCCAGAGTCTCGCCAGTCATTGCGGCAAGTTCCTTCGCCAGTTGGTGCACACGTTCATTCTTTATTCGGAGTGCCATAGCTGCATATAGCATAGTTGATACATCTTCGCATGGCTCACCTGAACGTCTTCCTCGGGTCGAAGGCGTCGCGCGTCGCCTCGCCGATGAAGATGAGAAGCGACAGCATGATCGAGAGCGTGAAGAAGCCGGAGAGCCCGAGCCACGGCGCGTTGAGGTTGGACTGGCCCTGTTTCAGGAGTTCGCCCAGCGATGGCGAGCCCGGCGGCAGGCCGAAACCGAGGAAGTCGAGCGAGGTCAGCGTCGTGATCGAGCTGTTGAGAATGAAGGGCAGGAAGGTCAGCGCCGACACCATCGCGTTGGGCAGCATGTGCCGGTAGATGATGGTGCGGTTGGATACTCCGAGCGCGCGCGCCGCGTTGACATATTCGAGATTTCGCGCGCGCAGGAATTCCGCCCGCACCACGCTGACGAAGGCCACCCATGAGAAGAGCAGCATCAGCCCGAGCAGGATGAAGAAGCCCGGTGGCAGCACCGACGCCATGATGAGGATCAGGTAAAGGACCGGGATCGACGACCAGATTTCGATGAAGCGCTGGAAGAGGAGATCGGTCCAGCCGCCGAAATAGCCCTGCACCGCGCCGGCCGAAACGCCGAGGACGGCGGAGAAGAAGGTCAGGACGAGGCCGAACAGCACCGATATCCGGAAGCCGTAGATGACGCGCGCGAGCACGTCGCGCGCCTGGTCGTCGGTGCCGAGCCAGTTCCAGTTGCCGATCGTGCAATCCGGATCGTCGACGCCCTTCGGATAACGCTTGCAGCGCACGGCCTTCGAATACAGCCATGACGGCTTGGCCGGCGCCGCCTCCGGTATCTCGTTGTTGACGGTACGGTAGGAGTAGCGGATCGGCGGCCAGATCAGCCAGCCGTGCGCCTCGATTTCGTCGTGGATGGCGGGGTCGCGGTAATCGGCGACGGCGAGGAAGCCGCCGAACTTCTCCTCCGGATAGTCGACCAGCACGGGGAGCAGGATTTCGCCCTTGTAGGAGGCGATGATCGGCTTGTCGTTGGCGATGAACTCGGCAAACAGCGACAGCACGAAGAGCACGAGGAAGATCCAGAGCGACCAGTATCCCCGGCGGTTGGCCTTGAAATTGCTCCAGCGCCGCCGGTTGAGCGGCGAAAGCAAAGGGCGGCGCGTCCGGGCGCGCTGGATCTCGACGGCGGCCTTTACCTGGATGTCCGTCATCCGACATCTCTCCGCTCGAAGTCGATGCGCGGATCGATCCACGTATAGGTGAGGTCGGAGATCAGCGTGACGAACAGGCCGAGCAGCGAGAAGATGTACAGATTGGCGAACACCACCGGATAGTCGCGGTCGAGCACGGAGCGGAAGCCGAGCAACCCCAGCCCGTCGAGCGAGAAGATGTTCTCGATCAGCAGCGAGCCGGTGAAGAAGGCCGATATGAAGGCGCCGGGGAAGCCGGCGATGACGATCAGCATGGCGTTGCGGAAGACATGGCCGTAGAGCACCTGCCGCTCGGTCAGGCCCTTGGCGCGCGCCGTCACGACATATTGCTTGCGGATCTCTTCGAGGAAGGAGTTCTTGGTCAGGAGCGTGATGGTCGCGAAGGCCGACAGGATCATAGCCGTGATCGGCAGCGTGATGTGCCAGAGATAGTCGAGGACCTTGCCGGGTATGGAGAGCTGGCTCCAATTGTCGGAAGTGAGGCCCCGGAGCGGGAACCAGTCGAAGAAGGAGCCGCCAGCGAACAGCACCATCAGCAGGATGGCGAAGAGGAAGCCGGGGATGGCGTAGCCGACGATGATGATGCCGCTCGTCCACACGTCGAAGGCCGAGCCGTCCTTGACCGCCTTGCGGATGCCGAGCGGGATCGAAATCAGGTAGGACAGAAGCGTGATCCAGAGGCCGAGCGAGATCGATACCGGCATCTTTTCCAGGATCAGCTTGAGCACGGAGATGTCGCGGAAATAGCTCCTGCCGAAATCGAAGCGCGAATAGTTCCATAGCATCAGGAAGAAGCGCTCCAGCGGTGGCTTGTCGAAGCCGAACTGCTTCTCGAGCTTCTTGATGAACTCCGGATCGAGGCCCTGCGCGCCGCGGTATCTGGACGAGACATCGCTGCTGCCGGCATCGAAATTCTGTGCGCCCATGTCCGCGCCGCTGCCGGAAAGCCGGTCGCCGCCGGCCTGGCCGGTGATCTTGGCGATGACCTGCTCGACGGGACCTCCCGGCGCGAACTGCACGACGGCGAAGGACACCGCCATGATGCCGAACAGCGTCGGGATCATCAGCAGGAGACGCCGGAGGATATAGGCGCCCATCAGGTCGTGGTCCCGGCCGACAGTTTCACCTTGCCCCGCTTAGCCCTTGCCAATCGCCTTCGCCTTTCCCTCGTCCACCCACCAGAGCGCCTCGACCGGAAAGCCGTAATCGGGCTTCCGTTCCTTGTAACCGAACATGTCCCAGTAGGCCGCCCTGTGATTCGCCAGATACCAATTTGGAATCCAGTCCTGCCGCGCGCGCAAGACCCGGTCGAGCACGCGCATCACGGTCGTCAGTTCCTCCCGGCTCCTTGCGCTGCCGACGAGGTCGACCAGCGCGTCGATGGCGGGGCTGGAGGTGCCGGGAAGGTTGCGCGATCCGTTCGCAGTGGCGGCGATCGAAGAGAAATAGTGCTCCAGCTCCTCGCGCGTCGGCGACGCGGTAAAGGAGGCGGCCATCGAAATCATGTCGAAGTCGAAATCCATCTGCCGTTGCTGGTATTGCGCCGAGTCCACGAGGCGGATCGAGGCGGCGATACCGATGGCGCGCATATTGTCGACGAAGGGCGATTCGACGCGCACGAAGACCGGGTCGTTGACCAGAAGCTCGATGGTCAGGCGCTCGCCCTTTTCATTCGCCAGCCACTCTCCCTTGCGCGTCCAGCCGGCCTCCTTCAGCAGCGCCAGCGCGTTGCGGAGAAGCTTGCGGTCGCGGCCGGACCCGTCGGAGACCGGCTGCATGACGGCCTCGCCGAAGGCTTCCTCGGGGATCTGCCCGCGGAACTTCTCGAGTATCGCCTTCTCCTCGGCCGAAGGCATTCCGCTCGCCTTGAAATCGGATTTCTCGAACAGGGATTGCGAGCGCTCATAGGAGCCGTAGAAGAAGTTGCGCCGCGTCCACTCGAAATCGAAGCAGTTGCCGATGGCGAAGCGCACGCGCGGGTCCTTGAAGCGATCGCGCCTCTGGTTGAGCGCCCAGGCCTGCAGCGAGGGCTGCAGTTCCGCCGGGAAGGTCCGCTTGAAGACCTTGCCGTCCTTGATCGCCGGAAAGTCGTATTCCGTCGCCCAGGTCTTGGAGGTGAATTCCTCGCGGTAGAGGATCTTTCCCTTCTTGAAGGCCTCGAACGCCGCCTGCCGCTCGCGATAGAATTCGATGCGGATGATATCGAAATGGTGGAGGCCGCGGTTTGCCGGCAGGTCTCGCCCCCAGTAATCGTCCCGTCGCTCATATTCGATATATTGCCCGGCGCCGAACCGGCCGACCTTGTAGGGGCCCGAGCCGAGCGGAGGATTGAGCTGCGAGCCGTCGAACGGGTTCTTCTCGAAGAAGGCTTTCGAGACGATGGGGTATTCCGCGAGGCCGAGGATCGTGCGGCCGGACTGCCTGCCGGAGAAGACGAGCCGGAAGACGTGGTCCTCCACGGCGATGAAATCGACCGCCTCCCTGAGCGGCAGGAGCAGGCTCGGATGGCCTTTCTCCTTGAAGAGCCTGTATGTGTAGGCGACGTCCTCGGCGGTCAGCGGCGAGCCGTCGGAGAATTTCGCCTCGGGCCTCAGCTTGAACTCATAGCTGTTGCGATCCGCGGCGATCGTGACGCTCTCGGCGACGAGGCCGTAAAGCGCGTCCGGTTCGTCGAGCGCCCGCACCATCAGCGAATCGAAGCAGATCTCCATGCGGGGAGGAGCGTCGCTGTTCGGCACGAACGTGTTGAGCGTGTTGAACGTATCGACGTTCTGGTTGTAGGCCCAGTTCGGTGGCGAGAAGTTGAACGTGCCGCCGCCCGGCGCGTCGGGGCTGGAATAGTCGAAATGGGTGAAGTCCGGCCCGTATTTCAGGTCGCCGAAGGCAGAGAGCCCGTGCAGCGGCTTGCCGGTCGGTATGTCCGCGAGCGCCCGCCTGGGCAGAAACGGCAGCGCCGCGGCGGCCCCGCACAGCCCGAGAAAGCGCCGCCGCGGCCAGCGCCCCATCAGTTCTGGCTCTTGTATTTCTTGGCCAATGCCGCCGCCTTGTCCTCATCGATCCACCAGGAATCGAAATCGACGCCAGTATAGCCGGGCTGCTTCTCGGGAATGCCGAACTTGTTCCAGTATGCGATGCGGAGGCCGGGCGAATACCATTGCGGAACGACATAATAGTTCCAGAGTAACACCCGGTCGAGCGCGCGTGTCGCGGCAACGAGGTCGTCGCGGTCCTTGGTGAAGATCACGCGGTCGACCAGCTTGTCGACGGCCGGGTTCTTGATGCCCATGAGGTTGCGCGACCCCGGCGCATCCGCCGCCGCCGACGACCAGAAATCACGCTGTTCGTTGCCGGGCGACTCGGACTGCTGGAACCCTGTGGTCACGATGTCGAAATCGAAGGCGCGCACGCGGTTGATATACTGGCTCACATCCACGATGCGCAGGCTGGCGTTGATGCCGAGCTTGCGCAGGTTATTGATGAACGGACCGGCGATGCGTTCATCCGAGGAATCCCGGCCAAGGAAGACGATCGTGAACTGTTCGCCCTTGCCGTTCACCAGGGCGCGTCCCTTGGGCTGCCATCCTGCTTGTTTGAGAAGATCGGAGGCCTGGCGCAGATTCGTTCGCTCGGACTGCGGCGTGTCGTAGACCGGCAGAGTGAATGCCTTGGTGAAGACCTCCGGCGGCACCTGGTCCTTCACCGTGTTCAGGATTTCCAGTTCCTTGCCTTCGGGCAGGCCGCGGGAGGCCAGCTCCGTGCCCTGGAAATAGGATTGGGTGCGCTTGTAGGAATTGTAGAACAGCGTCCGGTTCATGTCCTCGAAATCGAACGCCCAGGTCAGGGCCTCGCGCACGCGCCGATCCTGGAATTGCGCCCGCCGCATGTTCATGACGAAGCACTGCATGGGCTTGCCCGCGGTGACCGGGTATTCGTGTTTGATCACGTCGCCTTCCTTGAAGGCGGGAAAATCGTAGCCGGTCGCCCAACGCCGCGAGCTGTTTTCGACCCGGAAATCGTCGTAGCCGCCCTTGGTGAAGGCTTCCCAGGCGGCGTTCTCGTCGCGGAAGTAGATATATTTCTTTCGGTCGACATTGTTGCGGCCGGCGTTCACGCCGAGTTCGGCCGCCCAGTAATCCTTGACCCGTTCCCAGACGATTTCCGAGCCGGCCCTGAAAGTGGTGATCCTGTACGGGCCGGAGCCGAGTGGCGGCTCCAGCGTGGGCGCCGTGGCGTCGCGCTTCTTCCCGGAAGCGTCCGCGCCTTCCCACCAGTGCTTCGGCAGCACCACGAGGTCGCCCATGATGTGGGGAAGCTCGCGGTTTCCCTTCTGGTTGAAGCGGAATTCCACCTCGCCGTCCCCATTTGCGGCCGCTTCCGTGACATTGGCGAAATAGCGGGTGTAAAGCGGGCTGTTGGCCTTCAGGAACTGGAACGACCAGACCACGTCTTCCGCGGTGATGGGCTTGCCGTCGTGCCAGCGCGCCTTCGGGTCGAGGCGGTAAGTGGCCGACGAATAGTCGTCGGGGAATTTGAAGGCCTCGGCGATCAGCGCGTGGCTGACGCCGGGCTCGTCCGTCGCCTGCTTCATCAGGGTGTCGTAGAGATCGCCGCCGAAATAGGTGAGCCTGGCGCCGGGCGTGCCCCTTACGATGAACGGATTGAAGCTGTCGTAGGTGCCGATGGCGACGGAGCTCGTCTCGCCGCCCTTGGGGGCGTTCGGGTTGACGTAGTCGTAATGCGCGAAGGTGTCGCCATATTTCGAAGGCCGCACCAGCGAGGAGGACGAACGCCATTCCGCCGTCTCGCCCTGCGCCCGGGCAACGCCCAGGGCCGTCAAGCTCGCGGGGACTGGCAACAGCGTCGCAAGCGATCCTCCGAGGAATGTCCGTCGCGCGATTTTCATCTCATATCCTTTGGCCGTTTGCCTTGGTCAAAGTTGGGCCGGGACGAGGAAAGTCCAGCCGGATGAACCGACATTCCGCGCCGGCCGTCAATGCGTCCTCTCCGCGCCGCTCACAAAAAAGCCGGGCTGAACCCGGCTTTCATGTTCCGATTGCGGCAATGCCTACTGCTTCGGTGCTTCCGACGGCTTCTGGGCGTTGTCCGCGGGCTTGGCGGCGTTGTCGGCGGGCTTTGCGCCCTCCGCCGGCTTCGCTGCCGCGCCCCCCGCGTCGGCGGCCGGCTTGGCGGCCTCGGGCGAGGGCAGCGGCTCGGGATTGTCGGAGAGCGAGCGCAGATAGGCGATCACGTCGGCGCGTTCCTCGATTTTGTCGAGGCCGGCGAAGCCCATCGCGGTGCCGGGCACCTCCGCCTTCGGCTTGGTGATGAACTCGCTGATGAGCTGGTAGTCCCAATGCTTCTTGCCGCCATCGGAGAAGTCTTTCATCGCGGCAGAATAGCTGTAGCCCGGATGCGAGGCGATCGGACGCCCGACGACGCCCCAGAGGTTCGGGCCGACCTTGTTCGGGCCGCCCTTGGTGCCGTCATGGCAGGCTTCGCAACGCTTGAAGATCGACGCGCCCTTCTGCACGTCGGCCTTGGCGAGCAGCGGCGCGATCGGCGCCTTGGCGGGGTTTTCCTTCTTCTCGCTGCCGGCGGCGGCCGGTGCTTCCTCGGCCTTTATCGCGTAGCCGGGCTTCTCCGGATTCGGCGAATAGAACAGGGAGTCCGAAACCAGCGAGATCGAGAAAATGACGAATACCGTCCCGAGGAGTGCGCCGATAATCTTGTTGTATTCAAAAGAGTCCATACGCCCCTAAGGCTCCATCTTTCGCGGCCAGTGCGGGAAAATAGGCCGGTCCGGTTTGCGCCGGCGTTCCCGAATTCCCCTCCGGAGCCGTCCAAATCGCGCGGAAAACTAGGTCTTTTGCTTCCCCGTTGCAACACCTATAAGGGCGCTTTCGAGTGAGACGTTTTGCCACTTTCCCGGCGCCCGTTTCAGGGGAATTTTGTCGCCTCCATGTCCATCCTCATCCTCATTCCGGCCCGCATGGCGTCGACCAGGCTGCCGGGCAAGCCGCTGGCCGACATCGCCGGAAAGCCGATGATCGTGCATGTCGCGGCGCGGGCCATGGAAAGCGGGCTCGGCCGTGTCGTCGTCGCGACCGACACGCGGGAGGTCGCCGATTCGGTCGTTGCGCACGGCTTCGAGGCGGTGATGACGAGGGCGGACCACCAGTCGGGGTCGGATCGCATCCATGAGGCCCTGGTCGCGCTCGACAGTTCCGGCGCGATCGAAACGGTCGTCAACGTCCAGGGCGACCTGCCGACCATCGACCCCGCCACGATCGCCGCTTCGGTCGCGCCGCTCGCCGATCCGGACGTCGATATCGCCACCCTCGGCGTGGAGATCGTCCGCGAGGAAGAGAAGACCAACCCGAACGTGGTCAAGATCGTCGGCTCGCCGCTTTCCGCCGACCGGCTGAGGGCGCTCTACTTCACCCGCGCAACCGCCCCCTGGGGCGAGGGGCCGCTCTATCATCATATCGGGCTCTACGCCTATCGCCGGGGGGCGCTCGAGCGCTTCGTGTCCCTGGCGCCGTCTCCGCTCGAAAGGCGCGAGCGGCTGGAGCAGCTCCGCGCACTGGAAGCCGGCATGCGCATCGATGCGGCGATCGTGGCGACGGTGCCGCTCGGCGTCGATACGCCGGACGATCTTGAGCGCGCCCGCGAAATGCTTTCTTCCCGCAAAGGCTTTTGAACCATGGCTGAAAAGACCAACCTCATCGCCTTCCAGGGCGAGCCGGGCGCCAATTCCGACACGGCCAGCCGCGACATGTATCCGTCGATGGAGCCGCTGCCCTGCCCGACCTTCGAGGACGCCTTCATCGCGGTGGAGAGCGGCAAGGCGGACCTCGCCATGATCCCGATCGAGAACACGATCGCCGGGCGCGTCGCCGACATCCACCATCTGCTGCCCGAATCGCGGCTGCACATCGTCGCCGAGTATTTCCTGCCCATCCACTTTCAGTTGATGGTGCTGCCCGGCGCCAGGATGGAGGGGATCAGATCCGTCTACAGCCATATCCATGCGCTCGGGCAGTGCCGCAAGGTCATCCGCAAGCATCGCTGGAAACCGGTGGTGGCCGGCGATACGGCGGGCGCGGCGCGCCTCGTCTCCGAGGAGGGCGATCCGGCCAAGGCGGCGCTCGCCCCGCGGCTCGCCGCGGACCTCTACCATCTCGACATCGTGGCGGAGAACGTCGAGGACACGGACAACAACGTCACCCGCTTCGTCGTCCTGTCGAAGGAGAAGCATTGGGCGGCGCGGACCGATCCGGCCGAGAAGATGATGACCACCTTCGTCTTCCGCGTCCGCAACGTGCCCGCCGCGCTCTACAAGGCCATGGGCGGTTTCGCCACCAACGGCGTCAACATGACCAAGCTCGAAAGCTATCAGCTCGGCGGCAAGTTCTTCTCCACCCAGTTCTACGCCGATATCGAGGGCCATCCGGACGATCCGAACGTGGCGCTGGCGCTGGAGGAACTCGGCTTCTTCTCGCGTGAGGTACGCATTCTCGGCGTCTATGCCGCGCATCCCTTCCGCGCCACGCAGAGCGAGGACGACTGAGAAGCAGGGACAAATCCGCTATTCCCGGTGCTGCACGGCCTCGATAAGCCTTGCGGCTTCCGGCGAGCGACCAAGACTTCTTTCGATCCGCTCCCGCCATCGCGGCCCGCGCGACATCGCATCCTCATAAGCTTCTTCGAGATCGGTGGGACGATCCTGCGCCAATACGGCCATGAGAATTTCGGCCTGCATCAGATCCTTCCGGGATTTGATGCTGTCCGGGCCTTCGCGCCGGCGATCGGCGACGATCAGCTTATGGATCGCGTAGCGTTCCGGACGGGGGATCCGGATGAGGACGCCGTCGCGATAGACGGCGGCCGCCTGGATGGGTCCCGAAATGAGGAAGTTCAGGAAATGAAGCGACTGGGCGGAAACGCCGAGGGCAGCGAGCTGGCGCAATTCTTCCTTGTCGTTGAAAGAGGGCGTCAGGAACTCGACCAGCGTCTCGCTGCGCGACTGGCGCCAGCGCCATACCTTGCCGGCGTCGAGGCTTGGGACCGAGGCGAAGTCGAAGCCTGCGAGTACGCCTTCGATCGTGGGCATGACGGTTTCGCCGAGCGCCAGCGACAACTTTTCGAAACTTGCGATGTCGATGTCATTGGTCATCGCGGCCTGATCGAGCGTCAGCCGCAGGCCGAGTTCCCCCTCATAGTTCCTGAATGCGTTGGTGCCGACCAGCACCCCGCCTAGGCGGAAAAGACCCGTCCTCGCCAGTGCCGCGAGCAGGCTGCCGGTGGTACCGTCCGTACCCGCGAATCGCTCGCCCCGAAGCAGCCGAACCAGCCTGGCCCGTTCGCGGCGGCGTTCTTCGCGTTGCTCTTTCAGGGCCTGATATTGGTCGAGGCGGACCCGCAATTCTTGGGAATCATCCCCAAGATAGCGCTCGTGAATCTCGTTGCCGATCCGCTGACGATCGTACCAGTAGAGGCGTCCGTTGCGTTCGCGGGCGGTCGGCGTACCTCTTATATCCGCAGCGGCGTCGTCCAGCAGCAATGAGACGAGATCGTGATAAGCCGCTTGCGCTGTCGGCGAATGGCGGCGGAACTGGATGGTCATTTTCGGTTGCCACACAAGAAAAATTTTGTGTGGCAAAACTATCATTTTCGCTCTTGCCACACAAGAAAAATTTTGTGTGGCAAGAGCGGGCCTTCCCACTGAAGCCTTGCGGTTTGCCCTTATTCCTCCGCCCAGGTGCGGATCAGGTGGCTGGCGATGGCGCCGGGCGGCGGGACGGTGATGCCGGTCTCGTGCTTCCCGGCGATGATGGCGCGGACTTCATCGCGTGAGAACCAGCGGCAATCCTCCAGTTCGTTGAGGTCGGGATGGATGTCCTCGTTCAACGCCTCGCCGTAGCAGCCGATCATCAGCGAATAGGGGAACGGCCAGGGCTGGCTCGCCTGATAGACGACGCGGCCGAGCCGGATGCCGGCTTCCTCCAGCGTCTCGCGGCGCACCGCGTTCTCGATCGTTTCGCCGGGCTCGATGAAGCCGGCGAGGCAGGAATACATGCCGGGCTGGAAACGCGGGCTGCGGCCGAGCAGGCACTTGTCGTCCCTGACCGCCAGCATGATCGCCACCGGGTCGGTGCGCGGAAAGTGCTCGGCGCCGCAATTCGGGCAGACGCGCCGATAGCCGCCATGGCGCATCTCGCTTTGATGACCGCATTTCGAGCAGAAACGGTGGCTCGAATGCCAGGCGAGCAGCGAGGCGCCCTGCGCCAGCGCGCCGAGATCGGCCGGGGCGATAAGCCCCTGTATATAGACCGAGCGGTAATCGATCGCCTTGATCGCGGGCGGCAGATCCTCAGGCTCGATCCCTGCCGGAGCGGCAATCCGCGGCCCCTCGGCATCGAAGCCGAGCAGGACCGAGAATTCCAGCCGCGCGCCGAGCGTGTCGGCTTCACGAGGCGTGAAATGCGGATCGAAGCCGTTCTCCTTCATCTTGAGATAGGCGCGCCCACCGCGCATCAGCATCAGCCGCGCCGTCGGATGCGCAAGCGCTTCGGCCAGGCTTTCCTCGTTGCGGTTTTCGGACTGCCGGTCGAGATCGTTGCCGGAGAAGCCGACGAACTGGCTGGGCTCGCGCAGGGGCGCGTCGAAGAGGCGAAGGGGCATCGTCGTTCCTGTGGGGAAGTTGCGCGCTTATCGTTTCGGCGAGAGAGCCGAAACGATGCGGTCGGCGAATCGGTGGGCGTCCTCGCGCCTGTACGGCTCGCGCTGGCCATGGCCCCAGACCGGGCCCGGCCAGTTCGGATCGCCTTCCGAGCGGGCGACGACATGGACGTGAAGCTGGCGCACGATGTTGCCGAGCGCGCCGGTGTTGATCTTGGTGCAGCGGGTCACGTCCTCCAATGTCTCGGCCACCATGTTCGTCTCGAAGATGAGCAAGGTCTGGTCGAGCGGCGTCATGTCGTGGATTTCGACAGCGCCGCGCCGCTGCGGCACCAGCACCAGCCACGGCCAACGGCGGTCGTCCATGAGGCGGAGTTCGCAGAGCCCCAGCCACATCACGTGCCTCGTATCGGCCTCGAGCCTCCGGTCGAGCTCGAAGCCGGCCGTCTTGACCTCCAGCATGGTCGCTTCCCTCTTTAGGCAAGGCTAGAATGGGCGCGTCCGGCCCGCAAGCGGTTCATTTCTCTTTCGAGCGCAAAGCGTCCACCGAAGTTGCAAGCGGACCGCACATGGCGGAAGATCGGCTGGAGTGAACGGAACGTAGCGCTCGCCGGAAAATCCGCCCCGTGTCGCCGCGCGTGATTTGCGTCGGCGACGCCGGAACCCGGCCGATGGCTGCGGCGTTTACGTATCCGTTTGGGGGGAACGCCGTACATGACGAAGGCATCTGCACAGCCATTTCTCGCCGGGGGCGGGGAGGCGGCGGAGATCATTGCCGGATACGACTGGCGTTCGACTTCGCTCGGCCCCGTCGAGGGATGGCCGGGGACGCTGAAATCGTCGGTTTCGCTGATCCTGCGCTCGCCGGTCCCCATTGTCACGCTGTGGGGCGAAGATGGCGTGATGATCTACAACGACGCCTATTCGCGTTTCGCCGGCGGCCGGCATCCCGGCATCTTCGGCCGCAAGGTCCGGGAGGCATGGCCGGAAGTCGCCGATTTCAACGACAACGTCATGAAGGTCGGCCTGGGCGGCGGCACTCTCGCCTACCGCGACCAGGAACTGATCCTCTACCGCAACGGCGAGCCCGAGAGCGTCTGGCTCGATCTCGATTATTCGCCGCTGCTCGACGAGAGGGGCAAGCCGGCCGGCGTGATGGCGATCGTGGTCGAGACGACGGCCAAGATCCGCGCCCAGCGAAGTCTGCGGGACGAGCGCGAGGGATTGCGCCGCATGTTCGAGCAGGCGCCCGGGTTCATGGCGATGGTTACCGGCCCGAAGCACGTGTTCTCGATGGCGAACGAAGCCTATTGCACGCTGGTCGGCCATCGCGAGGTGCTCGGCAAACCCGTGGAGGAGGTGCTGCCGGAAGTCGTCGAGCAGGGTTTCGTCACGCTTCTCGACCAGGTCTATCGCAGCGGAAGGCCGCATGTGGGCCGCGGCACGCTGGTCAGGCTGCGCTCCGCTGCCGGCGAGCCGTTCGAGGAAAGATATCTCGATTTCATCTACCAGCCCGTCCTTTCCGACGGCGCCGTCACCGGCGTGTTCATCCAGGGATACGACGTCACCGAGCAGAAACGCGTCGAGATCGCCCTGCGCGAGAGCGAGAGATGGTTCCGCTCGGTGGCGGAGCGTGCGCCCGTCATGCTGTGGATGGGCGACGAAACCGGCAAATGTGTCTATCTCAACCGCGCGCAACGCAACTTCTGGGGCGTTTCCCGCGAAAGCCTCGAGGGATTCGAGTGGGGAGCCACCGTCCATCCCGAGGACAGGCGCAAGCTTCGCCCGTTCGAGAAGGCGATGAAGGCGCACACCGGCTTCACCGTCGAAATCCGGATGCGCCGGGCCGACGGGGCCTATCGCACGGTGATGTCGACCGCGCAGCCGCGCTTCGGTCCGAGGCGCGAGTTCGTCGGCATGATCGGCGTGAATGTCGACGTCACGGAGACGCGCGAAAACGAGAACGCGATCCGGCGGGAAACGAGGAAGTTCGCCACCCTCAATCGCACCGGCGCGGCGCTTGCGGCGGAGCTGGAACTCGAAAAGATCGTGCAGATCGCCACCGACGCCTGCACCGATCTGGTCGGCGCCGAATTCGGCTCCTTTTTCTACAACGTCTTCGACGACAAGGGCGAATCGTACATGCTCTACACGCTCTCGGGCGTGCCGCGCGAGAAGTTCTCCAAATTCCCGATGCCCCGCAATACGGCGGTTTTCGGCCCGACTTTCCGGGGTGAGGGCGTCGTGCGTTCGGACGATATCCTCCAGGATCCCCGTTACGGCAAGAACGCGCCCTATTACGGCATGCCGAAAGGGCATCTGCCCGTCCGCTCCTATCTGGCGGTTCCCGTCACCTCGCGTACCGGCGAGGTGATCGGGGGCCTGTTCTTCGGCCATTCCCAGCCGGGAAGATTCCTGCCCGAGCACGAGGAGCTGCTGGTCGGCGTCGCCGGCCATGCGGCGACCGCCATCGACAATGCGCGGCTGCTGCAGGCAGCCGAGCGGGAGGTGGCGGAGCGGCGCCGCGCCGAAGCCGCGCTCCAGACGCTGAACACGACGCTCGAACAGCGTGTCCTGGAGGAGGTGCAGGAGCGCTCCAAGGCCGAGGACCAGCTTCGCCAGATCCAGAAGATGGAGGCGGTAGGCCAGCTTACCGGCGGCATCGCGCACGACTTCAACAACATGCTCGCCGTCATCATAGGCGGTCTGAACCTGCTGCAGCGAAAGCTCAAGAAGGGCGAAACGGATGTCGAGCGCTTCATTGAAGGGGCGATCGACGGGGCGCAACGGGCGGCCGCCCTGACGCAGCGGCTGCTCGCCTTTTCACGCCAGCAGCCGCTCGCGCCGGAGGTGCTCAACCCGAATCGCCTGGTCTCCGGCATGACCGAGCTGCTTCGCCGCACGCTGGGCGAGCCGATCAGCATAGAGACGGTGCTGACGGCCGGGCTGTGGCAGGTCCAGGCCGACCCGGCGCAACTGGAAAGCGCGATCCTCAACCTTTCGGTCAATGCGCGCGACGCCATGCCCGACGGCGGCAAGCTGACGATCGAGACCTCGAACGCCTTCGTCGACGACGCGTTCGCGCGCGAGTTCGCCATCACGCCGGGGCAATATGTGCTGATCGCCGTGGCCGATACCGGGACCGGCATGACGCCGGAGGTGATCGCCAAAGCCTTCGACCCCTTCTACACGACCAAGAGCGTCGGCAAGGGAACCGGGCTGGGCCTCAGCCAGGTCTATGGTTTCGTCCGTCAGTCGGGCGGCCATGTGAAGATCTACTCCGAGCCCGGCATCGGCACGACCGTGAAGATCTACCTGCCGCGCCACTATGGCGAGGCGGTCGCGGTCAATACAGAATCGGGCGTGAAGGCGGCGTATGGCGGCCTGCCGAGCGAGATCGTGCTGGTGGTGGAGGACGAGGACCGCGTCCGCGCGGTATCGGTCGAGGCGCTGAAGGAACTCGGCTACGGGGTGGTCGAGGCGTCGACCCCGGCCGAGGCGCTGCGCATCCTGGAGGGGGAGGGCGAGATCGCCCTGCTCTTCACCGACGTGGTCATGCCCCAGATGTCGGGACGCGAGCTGGCGGATCTCGCGCGGACCCGAAGGCCCGGCCTGAAGGTGCTCTATACGACCGGCTATACGCGCAACGCGATCGTGCACAACGGCATACTGGACCCGGGCACGAACCTGCTCACAAAGCCCTTCAGCGTCGAGGAACTGGCCAACAAGGTGCGCGCCATCCTGGACAGGAACTGATCCCGGCCAGGCCCTTGCATTTCGCCCGGCTTTCCCCGATATGAGCGGCGGGAGGTTGGTGGTGGACGAGCCACTCGCCAACCGGGTCAGGTCCGGAAGGAAGCAGCCCTAACGAGCCACGGCACGGGTCATCGTGCCAGCCTCCCACCTTTCCGCTTCAATTCGCCGGGCTGCCCACCTTCTTTCGCCCGCGGCATTGACGCCGGCCCGCGCGGCGGGCGACAGTAAAAGCGTCCCGGCAGGGCCGGGCCGACATCAGCCATTCGGGAGCGAAACGCGCTTATGAGCGAGGCCGGACAGACGGCGTTCGACAAAAAGGGAGCGCCCGCCGAGAGTGCCCCGGCGCCGGCCAGCACCGGACCCTACCGGGTGCTGGCGCGCAAGTACCGGCCGCGCGACTTCTCCGACCTGATCGGCCAGGAGCCGATGGTCCGTACCCTCACCAATGCGTTCAAGACCGGGCGCATCGCGCAGGCCTGGATGCTGACCGGCGTCCGCGGCGTCGGCAAGACGACGACGGCGCGCATCCTGGCGCGGGCGCTGAACTACAAGACCGCCGCCGTGAACGGGCCGTCGATCACCTTTCCTGAACTGGGAGAACACTGCCAGGCGATCATGGAAGGCCGCCATGTCGACGTGATCGAGATGGACGCCGCCTCGCATACCGGCATCGATGACATACGCGAGATCATCGAACAGGTGCGCTACGCCCCGGTGTCGGCGCGCTACAAGGTCTATATCATCGACGAAGTGCACATGCTCTCGACCCAGGCCTTCAACGGCCTCCTGAAGACGCTCGAGGAGCCGCCGCCGCACGTCAAGTTCATCTTCGCCACGACCGAGATCCGCAAGGTGCCGATCACCGTGCTGTCGCGCTGCCAGCGCTTCGATCTGCGCCGCGTCGATGCCGGCGTGCTGACCGCGCATCTGGAGAAGATCGCGGGGCTGGAAGGCGTCAAAGTCGACCCCTCGGCGCTCGCCATGGTCGCGCGCGCGGCGGAAGGCTCGGTGCGCGACGCGCTCTCCATCCTCGACCAGGCGATCGCCCATGGCGGGAACGGCGTTGCCGGTGAAGACGTGCGCGCCATGCTCGGCCTCTCCGACCGGGCGCGCGTGATCGACCTTTTCGAACTTCTCATGAAAGGCGACGTGGCGGCCGCGCTCGCCGAGTTCCGTGCGCAATATGACGCCGGCGCCGATCCCGCCGTGGTGCTCACCGACCTCGCCGAGTTCACCCATCTGGTCACGCGCCTTCGCTTCGTGCCGGAGGCCGCGCGCGACGCCTCGCTGACGGAGGACGAGCGCACGCGCGGCACGGCTTTTGCCGAGAAGCTGCCGGTCAGGGTGCTGTCACGCGCCTGGCAGATGCTCCTGAAGGGCCTCGGCGAGGTCGAGGGTGCGGCGCGGCCGGCAAGCGCGGCCGAGATGGTGCTGATTCGCCTCGCCCATGCCGCGACGCTGCCGACGCTGGACGAGGCGCTGAAGGCGCTGGAAGGCGAGGGCGCCATGCCGTCCGGCGGCAACGGCGCCGCGCGCCCTTCCGCCACCGCCGCGTCGTCGCAACCGACCCCAGCGCAACCGGCACCCGCGCAATCGGCGCCCGCGAGCGCAATCGGCTCGTCACGCATGCCTTCCGGCGGCGGCGGACAGACGATGCGGCTGGTCGAGCGCCGGGACGATGCGGGGCCGGCCGCGGAGCCGCAAGCTCCTATCCTCGAAGCGGCAGCCGAATGGGAAACTGCCCCCGCCGTCCGCATCCAGTCATTGGCGGACATCGCTGCGCTTGCCGACGCCGAGCGCGATCTCGCCTTCAAGGTACTGGTCAAGCGCTGCGTGCGGCCGGTGCGCCTGGAGCCCGGCCGGCTCGACATCTCGCTGACCGCCGACGCGCCGAAGACGCTCGCCGGCGATCTGAACGCGCGCCTGCGCAAATGGACCGGCCGCAACTGGCTGGTCACCGTCTCACGCGAGGAGGGTGGGCCGACGCTCGCCGAGGAGGAGGCCTCGCGCCGCGAGACCGCCATCATGGACGCGCGCGCCGACCCGAATGTCGCGGCGATCCTCGCCCGGTTCCCGGGCGCCCGGATCGTCGATGTCAAGCTGCCGGAGGTGACGGAGCCCGAGGCGGCCGGGGAACTGCCCACCGGGCCGGCATCCGACGACATCGAAGACAATGAAGAAGATTGAAGAACGGAGATGGCCATGAAGGATCTGATGGGCCTGATGGGCAAGGCCAAGGAAATGCAGGCCAAGTTCGAAGCCATGCAGCAGGAGGTCGCCTCGATCGAGGCGATCGGCCAGGCCGGCGGCGGCATGGTCTCCGTCACGTTGTCGGGCAAGATGGAGATGAAGGCGCTGAAGATCGATCCCTCGCTCTTCAAGGAGGACGAGGTCGAGATCCTGGAGGATTTGATCCTCGCCGCCCATAACGACGCCAAGGCCAAGGTCGAAGCCGTGCTGCAGGAGAAGACCCGCGAGATGACGGCCGGCCTGCCGATCCCGCCGGGCATGAAATTGCCGTTTTGATTGGAGCGGCAGTCGGCGGTCGGCAATGGGCAGTAAGAAGCCGGGAAATGCAAATCGATCTCTTCTCCGACTGCCGATCTGCCGATTGCCAACTGCCGAAGCCCGCCATATCAACGGCTCGATACGCTCATGCCCAAATCCATCTCCGGCCCCGAGATCGAACGCCTGATCCAGCTCCTCGCCAAGGTGCCGGGGCTGGGGCCGCGCTCGGCTCGGCGCGCGGCGCTGCATCTGATCAAGAAGAAGGAACAATTGCTGGGACCGCTCGCCTCAGCCATGGCCGAGGCCGTGGACAAGGTCCGCGTCTGCTCGGTCTGCGGCAATGTCGATACCGCCGATCCCTGCAGCGTCTGCACCGATCCGCGCCGTGACGGCACCACGCTGATTGTCGTGGAGGATGTCGCCGACCTGTGGGCGCTCGAGCGGGCCGGCGCAATGAATGCGCGCTTTCATGTGCTGGGCGGCACGCTCTCGCCGCTCGACGGGGTCGGCCCGGACGACATCAATTTGAAATCGCTGGTGAGCCGCGTCGCGGCCGGTGGCGTCAATGAGGTCATCCTGGCCGTCAACGCCACCGTCGAGGGCCAGACCACCGCGCATTACATCACCGACCAGCTTTCCGGGTTGGGAGTGAAGGTGACGCGGCTGGCGCATGGCGTGCCTGTCGGCGGCGAACTCGACTATCTCGACGAGGGAACGCTCTCGGCGGCGCTGAAGTCGCGGACGGCGTTTTGATGTGGGAAGGGAAGGGAACATTTTCGGTCAGAACTCCGCCCTATGACACCCCCCTCTGTCCTGCCGGACATCTCCCCCTCAAGGGGGGAGATCAAACCGGCCTCACTGCCTGCACTCCTTTTGCAATCTTGGAGATTTGGCGGAGGCCGCGATGCCGGCCGATCTCCCCCCTTGAGGGGGAGATGTCCGGCAGGACAGAGGGCGGTGCGAAGCGGCGGCATGGTTTCCTGATTGGCCTCCACTTCGCTTTTTCACTGATCGCTACCCTTCTCCTCATCTCGATTTCCACCAGCGCCCGTGCCGCCGACCATGCCGCCATCGAAAAGCAGTTCCAGGCCTGGCTGGCCGACGATCTATGGCCGGACGCGAGGAAACTCGGCATTTCCGAAGCGACCTTTAAGGCGGCCTTCAAGGGCGTCTCGCTCAACTGGAAACTGCCGGACCTCGTTCCGCCCGGCGAGAAGCCGCAGGTGCCGCAAGTCCAGCATCAGGCGGAATTCGGCTCGCCCGGCGCCTATTTCGCGGAAGGTGCGATCGGACCGGTCGTCTCCGGCGGCCGTGCGAGGCTCGATCGCTATGGCCCGGTCCTCGCAGCCGTCGAGAAACGCTACGGTGTCCCTGGGCCGATCGTGCTCGCCATCTGGGGGCGCGAGACGCAATTCGGCTCCGTCAAGATTCCCTACGACGCCTTCGAGGTGCTCGGCACCAAGGCGTTCATGGCGTTGCGCAAGGACCTCTTCCGCAAGGAATTGCTGGCCGCGCTGGAGATCGTCCAGAAGGGCTATATCGACGTCGGAACGATGAAGAGTTCCTGGGCGGGCGCGCTTGGGCAGCCGCAATTCCTGCCCTCGTCCTATCTGGAGCACGCCGTCGATTTCGACGGCGACGGCAAGCGCGACATCTGGAATTCGGTGCCCGATACGCTCGCCTCGATCGCGCATTACCTGGAGCAATATCACTGGGAGAGGGGCCGCGGCTGGGGCTGGGAAGCCAAGGTGCCGGCATCGGTACCCTGCTCGCTCGAAGGACCGGATCGGCCCTATACTCTCGACGACTGGCTCAAGAGGGGCGTCAAGCGGGTGGATGGCAAGGATTTTCCCGCGTCGGAGCGGAAAAGGAAAGCCTTCCTACTGATGCCGGCGGGCCGCTTCGGTCCCGCCTTCATCGTCACGCCGAATTTCTACGTCCTGAAACAGTACAACAACAGCGATCTCTATGCGCTCTTCGTCGGTCACGCGGCCGACCGGATGGAGGGCGGCGCGAAGGACTTCTCGGCCGCCTGGGGCAAGGTCGGCGGCCTCTACCGCTCCGACGTGGCGGCGCTGCAACGCGCATTGGAGAAGAAGGGCTACGATGTCGGCGGCGCCGACGGCTTTCCCGGTTTTAAGACGCGCCGTTCGATCGGCGAATGGCAGGCGAAGAACGGCCGCGAGCAGACCTGCTTCCCCGATGCCGAACTCGTGAAGGCGGTGCCCTGAACATGGGGCCGGACTACGAGCCCAGCCAGTGGACGATGACAGCGCTACCGTCTTGGCATATGCGGCGAGGCATGCAATCATCGCGTCGCAAAACGGGCGTACGCATCGAGGGGGCCGGTCGCGCCGGCATCTGCCTTCGCCCAACACGAGAGCTGGGAGGAGGCTGTTTGCATGGCAAACGTGTCCATTCGTGACGTTCGCAAGGCCTACGGGGCGACCGAGGTCATCCACGGCGTTTCGATAGACATAGCGGACGGCGAGTTCGTCGTGCTCGTCGGCCCGTCGGGCTGCGGTAAATCGACCCTTTTGCGCATGATCGCGGGGCTGGAGCAGATCACCGGCGGCCATATCGCCATCGGCGAGCGCGTGGTGAACAATCTGCCCCCGAAGGAACGGGACATCGCCATGGTGTTCCAGAACTACGCGCTCTACCCGCACATGACCGTCTCGCAGAACATGGCCTTTTCGCTGAGGCTGCGCGGCGCGCCGAAATCGGAGATCGAGGCGAGCGTCCGGCGCGCAGCGGAGATCCTCGGCCTTCTGCCGTTGCTCGAGCGTTATCCGCGCCAGCTTTCCGGCGGCCAGCGCCAGCGCGTCGCCATGGGCCGCGCCATCGTGCGCAACCCGCAGGTATTCCTATTCGACGAGCCGCTTTCCAACCTCGACGCCAAGCTGCGCGTGGCCATGCGCACCGAGATCAAGGAACTTCACCAGCGGCTGAAGACGACCACCGTCTATGTCACCCACGACCAGGTCGAGGCGATGACCATGGCCGACAAGATCGTCGTGATGCATGACGGCATCGTCGAGCAGATGGGCTCGCCGCTGGATCTCTACGACCAGCCGGACAACATCTTCGTCGCCGGTTTCATCGGCTCGCCCTCCATGAATTTCCTCAAGGGCCGCGTCGCCGACGACGGCTCGGCGACGTTCCGTGCTGAAGGCGGCGCGGTGCTGCCTCTCGCTTCCGTGCCGGAAGGCGCGGCCGGGCGCGCGGCTGTCTATGGCATCCGGCCCGAGCATATCGACCTTTCGGACGACGGTGTGCCCGCCGAGGTCACCGTCGTCGAGCCGACCGGCTCCGAGATCCAGGTATTCGCGAAGATCGGCGACGAGCAGATCACCGCCATCTTCCGCGAACGCCACCGTTTCGAGCCCGGCGCGACCATCCGGCTCGCGCCCGAGCGGGATCAGGTCCACCTGTTCGACGCCGAGACCGGCAAACGGCTCGGCGGCCTCGTGCAGGATGATAAGCAGCCTTCGGACAGGCGAATGAAGAGCGGAGGAAGATGAAATGATTTCACGACGCGACCTGTTGCGTACGGGCGCCGGCCTTGCGGTCGGCGCGGCCGGATTGCCGCTGATCGGGGCGGGCAAGGTGGCCGCCGAGGCCACTCCAGCGCTGAAGTACAAGCCGGAGGAAGGTGCATCGCTGCGCGTTACGCGCTGGTCGCCCTTCGTGCCGTCCGAAGAGGCCGCCTGGATCGCCAACACCAAGAAATTCACCCAGGATACCGGCATCGAGGTTCGTATCGACAAGGAAAGCTGGGAGGACATCCGCCCGAAGGCCGCCGTCGCGGCCAATGTCGGGTCCGGCCCGGATATCATGTGGGTCTGGTTCGATGATCCGCAGCAATATCCCGACAAGCTGGTCGACCTGACCGATCTTGCCGACTATCTCGGCGGCAAGTATGGCGGCTGGTATGACGGCCCGAAATCCTATGCCACCAATGACGGCAAGTTCGTCGGCCTTCCCATCGCCACGATCGGCAACGCCATCGTCTACCGCAAGAGCATTGTCGAAAAGGCCGGATTCAGCGAATTCCCCAAGGATACGGACAGCTTCCTGAAGCTCTGCCAGGCGCTCAAGTCGAAGGGCCTGATGCCTGCCGGCTTCACCCACGGTCACGGCGTCGGCGACGGCAACAACTATGCGCATTGGCTCCTGTGGAGCCATGACGGCAAGATGGTCGACGAGAAGAGCAACGTCACCATCAACAGCCCCGAGACGATCGAGGCGATCAAGTACGCCACCGAACTCTACAAGACCTTCATTCCCGGGACTGAAAGCTGGCTCGACGTCAACAACAATCGTGCCTTCCTGGCCGGACAGGTATCGGTCATTGCCAACGGCGTTTCGGCCTACTACGCGGCGAAGAACGATCCCAAGCTGGCGGAAATCGCCAAGGACATCGGCACCACCAACCTGCCGGTCGGCAAGAGCGGCAAGGACGTGGAACTGCACCAGGTCACCAGCGCCGTCATCTTCAAATATTCGAAATATCCGAACGCGGCGAAAGCTTATCTTCAGTATATGTTCGAGAAGCCGCGGATGGACGACTGGATCACGGCGTCGAGCGCTTATTGCTGCCAGACGCTGAAGGCGTACGCCGACAACCCGGTCTGGACCTCGGATCCGGTCAATGCGCCTTACGCCAAGGCATCGGAGACGTTGCGAACCAACGGCTACGCGGGTCCGCTCGGGCCAGCTTCGGCCGCCGTGATGGCCGACTACGTCCTTGTCGACATGTTTGCCGAGGCCGTGACGGGCCAGCGCTCCCCCAAGGATGCGGCCGCGCGCGCCGAGGAGCGCGCTAAGCGGTACTACAAGACGTGAGGCGGACCTGAGCCGAGGTCTTTGGCAGGACATCGGAACGATGCCGGCGGCCCCATCGAGGCGGCCGCCGGTCTTCTGCAGTTGAGGATCTGCCTGCGCCGGTTGGCGCCGATAGCGGGAAGGATCGGATGAACGAAGCCGCACCGATGACGTTGCCGGCCGCCCCAATCGATTCGCGCGGCATTCTCGCGCGGCTTCGGGAAAGTCGGCTCCTGCTCGGGATGGTCTTCCTCTTCCCGGCGGCGGTCATCCTGCTCGTTTTCCTCACCTATCCGCTCGGGCTCGGCATCTGGCTGGGCTTCACCGATACCCAGATCGGCCGGCCCGGCATCTTCATCGGGCTGGAAAACTATGAGGACCTTTGGACGGACAGCGTCTTCTGGCTCGCCGTCTTCAACACCATTCTCTACACCGTCGTCGCATCGGTCGTGAAATTCGCGCTTGGCCTTTGGCTGGCGCTGATTCTCAACGAGCGGCTGCCCTTCAAGGCCTTCTTCCGCGCCATCGTCCTGTTGCCCTGGGTGGTGCCGACAGTACTTTCGGCCATCGCTTTCTGGTGGATCTACGATGCCCAGTTCTCGATCGTTTCGTGGTCGCTGATCAGGCTCGGCATCATAGACCGCCCCATCAACTTCCTCGGCGACCCGACCCTGGCGCGCGCCTCCGTCATCGCCGCCAACATCTGGCGCGGCATCCCTTTCGTGGCCATCACGCTTCTCGCCGGACTGCAGACCATCTCGCCCTCGCTCTACGAGGCGGCGACGCTCGACGGCGCCAACGGATGGCAGCGCTTCCGGCACGTGACGCTTCCGATGCTTACCCCGATCATCGCGGTGGTCATGACGTTTTCGGTGCTTTTCACCTTTACGGATTTCCAGCTCATCTACGTGCTGACGCGGGGCGGCCCCGTGAACGCCACGCACCTGATGGCGACGCTGTCCTTCCAGCGCGCCATCCCCGGCGGTCATCTGGGCGAAGGCGCGGCGATCGCGGTGGCGATGATCCCGTTCCTGCTCGCCGCGATCCTGTTCAGCTATTTCGGAATGCAGCGCCGCCGCTGGCAGCAGGGAGGGCGCGACTGATGGCGAACGCCGCTTCGACGTCCCTTCGAGCCGACGAGGGCGGGATGGGCTACCTGACCAGCCTGCCGCGCCGGCTCGTCGTGGTCTATCTGCCGCTGGCCGTGTTCGTGTTCGTGCTCCTGTTCCCGTTCTACTGGATGACCATAACGGCCATCAAGCCGAACGACGAACTCACCGACTACAAGCACTTCAGCCCCCTTTGGGTCGTGAAGCCGACACTGCAGCACGTCCGCTATCTTCTGTTCGAGACTTCCTATCCCTCATGGCTGTGGAACACGATGTACATCGCCGTGGCGGCAACGGTGATCTCGATCGTCGTATCGGTTCTGGCCGCCTATGCCATCGAGCGCCTGCGCTTTTCCGGTTCGCGCTATGTGGGCCTGGCGATTTTCCTCGCCTATCTCGTGCCGCCCTCGATCTTGTTCATCCCGCTCGCCCTGATGGTTTTCAAGCTCGGCCTCTACGATTCCAAATGGGCGCTGATCCTTACCTACCCGACGTTCCTGGTGCCGTTCTGTACCTGGCTCCTGATGGGCTATTTCCGCTCCATACCCTACGAACTGGAGGAATGTGCCCTGATCGACGGGGCGAGCCGCTGGCAGATCCTGGCCAGGATCATCCTGCCGCTCTCGGTGCCAGGGCTGATCTCGGCCGGCATCTTCGCCTTCACGCTGTCGTGGAACGAGTTCATCTACGCGCTGACCTTCATCCAGTCTTCCGAGAACAAGACCGTGCCGGTCGGCGTGCTGACCGAGCTCGTGCGCTCGGATATCTACGAATGGGGAGCGCTCATGGCCGGCGCGCTCTTCGGGTCGCTGCCGGTCGTAATCCTCTACTCGTTCTTCGTGGACTACTACGTGTCGTCGATGACGGGAGCGGTGAAGGAATAGCATCCGCCCAAAAACAAAAAGGGCCCGCCGGGGGAGGAGGTCCGGCGAGCCCGATCTGAAACGCGGCGCGGGAGGAGGTGCGCCGCATTCTTGGCTGGCCGCCTGGGAGGAGGAATGGCGGCCAACGGCGCGTAGATAGACACGCCCCGAAGATTCGCCAAGAGCCGCCCGGGCAAATCAGCTATGCAGTTTTGTCGCACCGCCGGAATCGACGGCCCCACGGGCGAGCAGTCGTTGAAGGCCGTCCTTCACAGCGGGCCATTCGGTGTCGATGATGCTGAAGCGGATCGAATTGCGCTTGCGCCCGTCCGGCATGATCCGCTCATGGCGTATAATGCCCTCCTCCTTTGCGCCGAGGCGCAGGATCGCCGCCCGCGAGCGGGTGTTGAGTTCGTCCGTGGTGAACTGGACGCGGACGCAATCGAGCGTCTCAAAGGCATGGCTGAGCATCAGATATTTGACTTCGGTATTGATTCCGGTGCGCTGTGCGGAAAGCGACAGCCAGGTGTGGCCGATCTCGAGCTTGCGGTTGGATCTGTCGATCTTCCAGAACCTGGTGCTACCCACCACGCGGCCGCTCTTCCGTTCGATGATGACGAAAGGGATCACGGTACCGTCCGCACGGCCCGCAATAGCCCGCCCGATATAGTTGTCGATGCTTGCGGGACCCGGCACGACGGTGACCGCGAGGTCCCATAGCTTTCCGTCGGCCGCCGCCGACAACAGTGCTTCCCGGTGCTTCGTTTCGAGCGGCTCCAGGATCGCAATAGTGCCGGCAAGCCGGAGGTCGGACATGCTGTCGAAGGCTCCTGAAATCCGGCGATTGCCGGACCATGACAGATCAACGAGTCGGGTCGTCGCCGACCTTGACGATGAGCTTGCCCCGGTTGCGCCCGGTGAGCAGGCCGCGGAAGGCTTCGACCGTGTTCTCGAAGCCGTCGACGATGTCCTCGCGGTAGCGCACCTTGCCGTCGCGGATCCACGCCGCCATGTCGCGGCGGAAATCCGGCAACAGGTCGAGATGGTCGAACTGGATGAAGCCGCGCACCGAAAGCCGTTTGGTCAGCACCATCCCCATGAATTGCGGCAGCCTGTCGGGGCCTTCCGGCAGCGTGGTGTCGTTGTAGTGCGCGATCCGTCCGCAGACGGGAATGCGGGCGAAATCGTTGAGGAGCGGCAGCACGGCGCGGAAGACGTCGCCGCCGACATTCTCGAAATAGATGTCCACGCCCTTCGGGCACGCCTCCGCCAGCCGGTCGCGGAAATCCGCGTCCTTGTAATTGACGGCGGCGTCGAAGCCGAATTCGTCGAGGATCATCCGGCACTTGTCGTCGGCGCCGGCGATGCCGATGGCGCGGCATCCCTTGATCCTGGCGATCTGCCCGACGATCTGGCCGACGGCGCCGGAGGCGGCCGATACGACGACGGTCTCGCCCTCTCTGGGACGGCCGTGCTCGAGCAGCCCGGCATAGGCCGTGAAGCCCGGCATGCCGAGCACGCCGAGCGCGGTGGTGATCGGCGCGGCCTTCGGGTCGAGCTTGACGACGCCCTTGCCGTTGGAGACGGCATGCGTCTGCCAGCCGTCGTAGGAAAGGACGATGTCGCCCGGCGCGAATCCGTCGAGGTTGCTTTCCATCACCTCCGAGACCGTGGCGCCGACCATCGTATCGCCGGGCTTGATGCCCTTCGCGTAGGACTTCGCCGGGCTCATGCGCCCGCGCATGTAGGGGTCGAGGGAAAGATAGATGGTGCGAAGGAGCATCTCGTCCGCGCCGGGCCGAGGCATCGGCATCGATTCGAGCTTGAGGTCGGCATCCGTGGGCATGCCGTCTGGATACCTGACGAGATAGATGCGCTGCGCCGTCGTCGCGTCCATTGGATGGTCCCTCGCTTAGTGCCTCACGTTGCTCTTGTGTAACGCCTGCAGGAATTCGATACCAGCCAGCGCAATTTTTCACTTGAACTTGGCATTGGCGGGACGCATCTAGCCGCATTGGAACGGAACGGAGCTATTCGGAATTGTTTAGGGAAAAGGAATTTACGGAACGACTGAAGACCCAGGCCGAGGCAAAGAAGGCACTTCTCGAAAAATTCAAGGCAAGGCCCGGACCGGACGATCCGGCCGTGGTCGCCAGGAAGGCTGAACGCGAGGCCGTCCTGAAGGCGCGCGAGGAGCGCGAACGCCAGAAGGAAGAGGAACGCCAGGAACGGCTCGCCCGCGAGGCCGCCGAACGCGCCGTGCGCGAGGCCGCCGAGCGGGAGGTCCGCCTCGCCGAGGAAGCCCGCCTCAAGGCCGAAGCCGAGGCCCGCGAGGCCGAGGATCGTGAGCGCCTGGCGCGCCAGCTCGTCGACGAAGCCGAGCGCAAGGCCGCCCGCGACGCCCGCTACGCAGCGCGCAAGGCCCGCGTCCGCCGCGGCCGCTAGAGCCGCGCCTGCAAGGAAACCCTTCAGCCATGGCCGGCATCGCCCGCCATGGCTGTCGCGCGTTTTGTGCTCAGCCCAGGCCGAGCAGCCACTGCAGCGCGATGAGAATGACGATGGATGCGGCGAACATGCCCGCATAGACGGCGCTGGCGGTCGCGGCGCCCCTGCCGATCGCCACGTTGGTCATTCGCCACACGAAAATCTGTGAAGCGATGAAGATGGCGAGCGACAAGAACCACGCCATGTCCGTCTGATCGGGCAGGAAAAGCAGCAAAATGGCGGGCGGCAGCATGAGCCAGGCGACGATGGCCGTCGTCCAGTTACTGGCGACGACATAGTGCACGTAGCGGTCGGCGAAGCGGAACCGTCGCGCGACGAGGGCGAGGCCGGCGAGCGGCAGCAGCCACGCGACGAGGTCGATGACGGCGAGGCGGATGAAGATGGCGAAGCGATCCTCGAAATCCGCCGCCACGTCGCCGTAGCTGTCGGCGATCGTCACCCAGTTCACGATCAGCGCCGGCAGCGCTACCACGACGGCGAAGAACGAGTTCCAGAAGCCGTCGACCGAAAGGTCGAGTTCGCGCAGCCCGTCGACCTTGCCGAGCATCATGCGCCATGCACCGTGGAGGTACTGATGTATTTCTTCGGCGGATGGCATTGCTCAGGGCAACCAGTCACGCAGGAATTGCTGATAGATCTGGGTCAGCGTTTCCAGGTCGGAAAGCGCCACCCTCTCGTCGACCATATGCATGGTCTGCCCGACGAGGCCGAATTCGATGACGGGGCAATAGTCCTTGATGAAGCGCGCGTCGGACGTGCCGCCCGAAGTGGAAAGCTTGGGCCGGCGGCCGGTCACGGTCGCGACGGCGCCGGCGAAAGCGTCGATCAGGCCCTGGTCGCGTGTGAGGAAGACCGGGCTCGGCCGGTCGCGCCATGAAAGTTGGAAGTCGATCCGGCCCTTGCCCGGCCTCAGCTTCTTACGCCGTGCGGCGTGGTCGAGCCGGTTGTGGATCTCCGCCTGCAGTCGCTCCGCGTCCCAGAGATCGTTGAAGCGGATATTGAACGTCGCGGTGGCCTTGGCCGGGATGACGTTCGTCGCCGGATTGCCGACATCGATCGTCGTGACTTCGAGATTGCTCGGCTGGAAATCCTTTGTCCCTTCGTCGAAGCCGGGATGCATCAGCGCCTCGACCAGCACGACCAGGCCGGGCACCGGATTGTCGGCCAGATGCGGATAGGCGACATGGCCCTGCCGGCCATGCACCGTGATAGTCCCGGAGAGCGAACCGCGCCGCCCGATCTTGATCATGTCGCCAAGCGAATCGGGATTGGTGGGTTCCCCCACGATCGCCGCGTCCCACTTCTCGCCCTTTGCTTCAGCCCAGTCGAGCAGCTTGGCGGTGCCGTTGATCGCCGGGCCTTCCTCGTCGCCGGTGATGAGAAGCGAAATCGAGCCCTTCGGCCGGCCGTGCTCGGCGATATGCCGTGCCACCGCGGCCACGAAGCAGGCGATGCCGCCCTTCATATCGACGGCGCCGCGTCCGTAGAGGAAACCGCCATCGATCTCCCCTCCGAATGGCGGATGCGTCCATGCGGTCTCCTCGCCGGGCGGCACGACGTCCGTATGCCCGGCGAACATGAGATGCTTTCCGTTGCCGGAAAGGCGTGCGTAGAGGTTCTCGATGTCCGGCGTTCCGGCCTCGGAGAAGACCGGCTGTTCGATCGAGAAGCCGAGCGGCCCCAGCATGCCGGCGAGCGCCGCCAGCGCGCCGGCTTCGGCCGGCGTCACGGAAGGGCAGCGGATCAGTTCGGCCAGGTTGCGGGTGGGATCGGTGAGGCCGTTCATGGCGGCGATGGATAGTCGAATCGCCGGGGCCTGTCACGATTGAATTGCTGCTCCAGGAGACGGCCTGCGGTGCATGGTGAATCGTCATCCGGCATGGAACGATTTTCCATCTCCGGCGTTCTCGTTCGAATTGAGATACGTAGTTATTTCGGAGGGCAGGGTGGCTCGTTTTTCCGCCATCGTCGTCGCGCTGCTGGGCTTCGCACTTCTGGCCGGCGGCATCTGGCTCGTCGTGCTGGGCGGCTCGTGGTACTATCTGGTCGTCGGCGTCGGCTTTCTTCTCACGGCATTTCTTCTGTGGCGGCATTCGCCCCGCGCGCTGTGGCTTTACGCGCTGGTCACCTTCGGCTCGCTGCTGTGGGCGATCTACGAAGCGGGCTTCGACTGGTGGCGCCTTGCCCCGCGCGGCGACATCATCATCCTGATCGGCATCTGGCTCCTGATGCCTTGGGTGACGCGCGAATTGCGCAACCCCGAGCGCCCGCGTCACGCTTCCGCCCTCAGCTGGAACGGCTTGCCCCTGACGGCGGCGGTCCTCGCCGGCATCGTGGTGGCGGTCTATGCCATGACAACTCCGGCCAACGATCTTTCGGGCGCGCTGCCCACCGCCTCGGCGGACGTTGCCAAGGCCAACTCGACCGTTCCCGACGGCGACTGGCCTGTCTACGGCCGCACCAATGCCGGGCTTCGCTATTCGCCGCTCACCCAGATCACTCCGGAAAATGTCGCCGGGCTCAATGTCGCCTGGACCTATGATACGGGCGATGAGCGCGGCAAAGGCGATCCTGAGGAGACTACCTATGAGGTGACGCCGCTCAAGGTGGGCAAGACCCTCTACCTCTGCACGCCGCACGATATCGCCATCGCGCTCGACGCGGACACTGGCAAGGAGCGCTGGCGCTACGATCCCGGGATCGGCAAGAACATGAATCGCCAGCACCAGACCTGTCGCGGCGTCACCTATGACGAACCGGCATCCGCCGCCGGCGACCAGGCATGCCGGACGCGCATCCTGCTGCCGACGTCGGATGCCAGGCTGATCGCGCTTGATGCGGAAACCGGCAAGGTCTGCGAAAACTTCGCCGACAAGGGCGTCATCGACCTCAAGGCCGACATGCCGGACCTGACCCCCGGCTTCTACTATTCGACCTCGCCGGTGATCGTGGCGCGCGGCCTGATCATCGTCGGGGGTGCCGTCAACGACAATGTTTCGACGCAGGAGCCTTCCGGCGTCATCCGCGCCTATGACGAATCGACCGGGAGGCTTGTCTGGAACTGGGACAGCGGCAATCCCGACGAGACGCAGCCGATCGCGCCGGGCAAGACCTATACGCACAACTCGCCGAACAGCTGGTCGATCCTGAGCGCCGATTCCGACCTCGGCCTCGTCTATGTGCCGATGGGCAATGCGCCGCCCGACCAGTTCGGCGGCAATCGCAGCGCGAACACGGAGAAATATTCCTCCTCGATCGTCGCGCTCGACATCCTCACCGGACAGGTGCGCTGGGTCTTCCAGGCCGTGCATCACGATCTCTGGGACATGGATATGCCGGCCCAGCCGGAACTGCTCGACTGGCACGGGCCGGACGGCATCGTGCCGGCACTCCTGCAGCCGACCAAGCAGGGCGACATCTACCTGCTCGATCGCCGTACCGGGAAGCCGCTGCTGCCGGTTACCGAGAAGCCGGCTCCGGATGACGCCGCGAAAGGGGACAAGACGGCGCCGACGCAGCCCATATCGACCATATCCTTCAACCCGGCGCGCCTGACCGAGAGCGACATGTGGGGCATCACCATGTTCGACCAGCTGGCGTGCCGCATCGAGTTTCGCTCTCTCAACTACGAGGGCCGCTACACGCCGCCTTCGGAGAAGGGCTCGATCATCTATCCGGGCAATTTCGGCACCTTCAATTGGGGCGGCGTGGCGGTCGATCCCATGCGGCAGGTCGTGTTCACGACGCCCGTCTATCTCGCCTTCACCTCGACGCTCGTCCCGCGCGAGAACGCTACGAAGAATTATGTGTCGAAGGGCAAGCCCGGCCTCAACGAGAATTACGGCGCGCCCTACGCGGTCAGGCTGAAACCCTTCATGTCGCCCATCGCTCTGCCCTGTCAGGCGCCGCCCTGGGGCTATGTCGCCGGCGTCGATCTGAGGACCGGGCAGACGGTCTATCAGCATAAGAACGGGACCGTGCGCGATCTCTCGCCGCTGCCGCTGCCGTTCAGGATGGGTGTGCCGGGCATCGGCGGCCCGATGATGACGGCCGGCGGCGTCGCCTTCTACTCGGGCTCGCTCGACTATTATGTTCGCGCCTACGATGTCACGACCGGTCGCAAGCTGTGGCAGCACCGCCTGCCGGCGGGCGGCCAGGCCACGCCGATGAGCTATCAGGGCTCGGACGGACGGCAATATGTACTGGTCGTCGCCGGAGGGCACGGATCGACCGGCACCAAGGCGGGCGATGCGATCATCGCCTACGCGCTGCCGAAAAAATAACCTGACGGCGCGTCGCGCCGTCAAAATTCTTCCGCCGATAGTGCAAGAGCCACCGCGCTTGACTTTCCGGCTCCGGCGGCTACACCGTTGCACACGATTGCAAAATCATTCCGGCAACAGGAAACGGGGGCGGCAGGGCGCGATGACGGTGCACGTTTCCGTCGACATCCAGTCTCGGTTCGACCTTGCCAAGGAGATCGCGCGCACCGCCGGCGCGCTGGCGTTCGAGCATTTCAAGGCGCGCGACAGGCTGGTCATCGAGAGCAAGGCGACGCTCCACGACGTCGTCTCGGCCGCCGATCGCGAGGTGGAGGAACTCATCCGTTCCCGCGTCGCTGCCGCCTTTCCCGGCGATGGGATGCTTGGCGAGGAATACGGGCTCGCCGCCGGCGGCGAATACACCTGGGTGGTCGACCCGATCGACGGCACCATTCCCTTCGTCGCGGGCATGCCTTCCTGGTGCGTGTCGATCGCAGTGCTCAAGGGCGAAGGGATCGTCGTCGGGGCGATATACGCGCCCGTGGTCGACGAGCTTTACGCCGCCGCGCGAGGGCTCGGCGCGACGCTCGACGGTCGCCCGCTTGTCCTCGACAATTCGCTGACCCTCAAGAACCGGACCCTCGGCTTCGGCGCCAACCATCATGCTTCGCCGGAAGTCGTCGCCGGCTTCATCCGCCGGCTTCTCGAGGAGGGCGGCAATTTCATGCGCAACGGTTCGGGCGCGCTGAGCCTGGCCTATGTCGCGGCCGGCAGGCTGGCCGGCTACTACGAGCCCTACATGCATGCCTGGGACTGCATGGCCGGCTATTGCCTCGTCGCGGAGGCCGGCGGCTGGCATCGCCCCTTCCCCGTGGCGGCGGGCGGGCTGACGAAGGGCGCCACGGTCATTGCCGCCGCGCCGGGCGCCGTCGGGGATCTGAGACGGCTGGCGGAAAATTAGGCTGGCGGACGGTCGGGCGACGTTCCGCCTCGACGCAAGGCGGTCGCAAGCGCATGGCGTAGCCATTGCGCCCGGGCGTGTGCCCATTTGCCGAACATGGTCGAAGGATGGGGTCGACCGCCTCGGCGAAGGCGCGGCTCTGGCGCCGGCGCTCCTCATGGGCAACGAGCACGTAATGTCCGGTATCGATCGAGCCGTCGGGCCGGCGGCGGATCGGTTCCAGGTCGGTCAATGCCATGTTCCGCTCCTCCAGGTGATGGAGCGAGGATAGGGCCGGCAGGGTCGCGCCGCTTGAAGACCGGCTTGCCCTTGCCTTGTCTTTTTCCTGTCTTTGCCCGACCGGAGCGAAACCGTGTTTCCACAAGCGAGGCGCGACGCTAGGAAGGGTCATGCGCTACCGTTTCGGCGATTACGAACTTGTTTCGGAGACCCGCGAACTGGTCGCGGGCGGACAGCCATGCGCGGTCGAGCCGCAGGTCTTCGACCTTCTCCGGCATCTCATCGAGCATCGCGAGCGCGTCGTCTCCCAGGACGAGCTGCTCGAAGCGGTATGGGGAGGCCGTATCGTTTCGGATTCCGCCATCAGCGCCCGTATCAGCGCCGCGCGCTCGGCCATCGGTGACGATGGCGCCCGCCAGCAATGGATCAGGACCTTGCCGCGCCATGGCTTCCGCTTCGTCGGCGCGGTCGAGGTGGCGGACGCCGGCGCGCCGCCGCCTTTGCCGCCCTCCGCCGACCGCCAGCGCGTCGCCTTCTGCTGCTCGGCCGACGGCACGCGCATCGCCTACGGGGTGAGCGGGAGCGGCGAGCCGTTGGTCAGGGTGGGCCATTGGCTGACCCATTTGGAAAACGACTGGCGCAGCCCGATCTGGCGGCCATTCCTGGACAGGCTTGACCGTCGCTTCCAAGTCGTCCGATACGACCAGCGGGGCAACGGCCTTTCGGACTGGAGCGTGGCCGATTTCTCGCTCGACCGTTTCATAGAGGACATGGAAGCCGTCGTCGGCGCGGCCGGCCTCGACCGCTTCGCAATATACGGCGCCTCGCAGGGCGTCCCGATCGCCATAGCCTATGCCGCGCGCCATCCCGAAAAGATCAGCCGCATGGTCCTGCAGGGAGGTTTCGAGAAAGGCCGTCTCGTGCGCGGCCCGGCGAGCGAGCGCGAGGCGGGCGAGGCCATCATCACCCTTATACGGCACGGTTGGGGCCGGCGCGGCAGCCCCTTCATCAAGGCCTTCGCCACGTTGTTCATTCCCGAAGGCAGCGAAGAGCAGGTCGAGTCGCTGGTGGAACTCCAGCGCCTGACGACATCGCCGGAGAATGCCGCGGCGCTGAGGGCCGCCGTCGATCGGTTCGATGTCAGCGACCTGGTGGAGAAGGTGGCGGCGCCGACCCTGATTCTCCATGCCAGCGACGACGGCGTTCAGCCGCTGGAGCAGGGCCGAATGCTCGCCGCCCGCATCCCGGGCGCCGAATTCGTGCTCCTGGAAAGCGCCAACCACGTCATCCTGCCGCAGGAACCGGCCTGGTCGGTGCTCTTCGAGGCGATCGAGCGCTTTTTCGCCTGAAGGCTTCTATCGCGGCGAGTTGACGTAGGCGCCGAAGCGGTTCGGCCCGGTATCGCCCGGATAAAAGCAGAGAAACAGGAAAACGAGGTAGGAGACGACGGGCACCAGCAGCGAAGCCGCGATGATGCCGGGCTGGCCGAAATCGTGCAGGCGCTTGACGCCGAGCGTGATGCTCGACCAGATCGACAGCAGAAGCGCCACCCAGAAGATCGTCGCCAGCACCTCGCTTGCGCCGCTGGCCTCCGGCACCAGCGTGAAGCGGTAGAGAAAGAAGGCCGGCACGAGCTGCGCGAGCAGCCCGGCCAGGAAATAGGGCGCGCGCGAGAGCCGCCCCGATACGCCGAAGAAGAGCCAGAGAAGCTGCTGCCTATTCAACGGGACAGTTCCTGTACGGTTGCCGTAATGCGTCCTTCGAGGCTTGCTTCGTGGGACGAGGTCTGTTGGCACTGGCTTCCCTCATTCCGAGGTGCGAAGCCCGAAGGGCGAGCCTCGAAGGACTCTCCCGACGCAAGTGCTGGAATTGAGCGCGCTTGCTCTCAATCACGCAGCAACTCGTTGATCGAGGTCTTTGAACGGGTCTTCTCGTCGACTCGCTTGACGATCACCGCGCAATAGAGCGAGGGACCCCAATTCTCGCCGGGCACGTTCTTGCCCGGCATGGTGCCGGCGACGACCACCGAATAGGGCGGTACCTCGCCGTAGAAGACCTCGCCCGTGGCGCGGTCGACGATCTTGGTCGACTTGCCGATGAACACGCCCATGCCAAGCACCGAGCCCTCGCGCACGATGCATCCCTCGACCACTTCGGATCGCGCGCCGATGAAGCAATTGTCCTCGATGATGGTCGGGCCCGCCTGCATCGGCTCCAGCACGCCGCCGATGCCGACGCCGCCCGAAAGATGCACGTTCTTGCCGATCTGGGCGCACGAGCCGACCGTGGCCCATGTATCGACCATGGTGCCCTCGTCGACATAGGCGCCGAGATTGACGAAGGAGGGCATGAGCACCACGCCCCTCGCGATATGGGCGGAGCGGCGCACGATGCAATTGGGTACGGCGCGGAAACCGGCCTTCTCGAATTCGTTGGCGCTCCAGCGGTCGAACTTCGACGGCACCTTGTCCCACCAGACCGCGCCGCCGGGGCCGTTTCCGATCACTTCCATCGGATTGAGGCGGAAGGACAGGAGCACGGCCTTCTTCAGCCATTGGTTGACATGCCACTTTCCGTCGGCCTGCTTTTCGGCGACGCGCGCTTCGCCCCTGTCGAGAAGCGAGAGCGCGGTCTCCACGGCATCGCGGACCGCGCCGCGCGTGGCGGCGGAAACGCCGTCGCGCTCCTCGAACGCCTTGTCGATGGTCTGTTCAAGCGAGGCGATGTCGGCTGTCGGCATGTCCACTCCATTACGCGCTGTTAAGGCGCGCCGAATAAGCTGATTTGAAGTCGCGGGACCCTATTTCATGGTCTGGTGAGGGTCAATCGCGCCAGCGTCACGGGACGGCGTCGGCAGGACGGAAAAGGGTACGGGGTAGTATCATGAATCCCATGGAAAGATCCGGATGGACCCCGCTCGCCCATTCGGACGAGGACCTTCATGCCGCGCGCAGCGTACCCGACACGCCGCAGACGCGTTCGCCGACCTATCGGCTGGCCTTTGCCGACGACGATTTCCTGACCAGGCGGGAGCTGCGCCCGGTCAGGTTGCAGTTGGAACTCCTCAAGACCGAGATGGTGCTCGCCGAGCGCGGCATCCAGTCGACGGTGATCCTGTTCGGCGGGGCGCGTCTGCCGGAGCCCGGCGCCGAAGCCTGGGCCGCCAAGAACGAGACGCAGAAGAAGAACCTCGAAGCCAACAGCCGCTACTATGCCGAGGCGCGCCGCTTCGCCCAACTCTGCTCGAAGGAATCGGCGAATTCCGGCTACCGCGAATATGTCGTGGTGACTGGCGGCGGGCCGGGCGTGATGGAGGCGGGCAACCGCGGCGCCGCCGATGTCGGCGCGCCGTCGATCGGCCTCAACATCGTGTTGCCGCACGAGCAGGCGCCGAACGCCTATGTCACGCCGGAACTGTGCTTCAACTTCCACTATTTCGCCATCCGCAAGATGCATTTCATCATGCGTGCGAAGGCCGTCGCCATCTTTCCCGGCGGCTTCGGCACGATGGACGAGTTCTTCGAGACGCTCACCCTGATCCAGACCGGCCGCATGGAGCGCGTTCCGGTGATCCTCTTCGGCAAGGCCTTCTGGGACAGGGCCGTCGATCTCGATTTCCTCGCCGAGCAGGGGACGATCTCGCCCGGCGACCAGGACATCATCTCCTTCGCCGACACCGCCGACGCCGCCTGGAAGATCATCTCCGACTTCTATGCCGGCAAGTAGCTCTCCGGTCACCTCGACCTTCCCCTCGATGCGACCTGCCGCCATGCGCGGGTGTGCCGCGCGCCGCCATGCCGCATCGCGCCAGTCTTCATTCCGCCGGCCTCTCCGCTATTCTGCACGAAGGGGGGCGAAAGGAAGGGAACTCGATGCGCCGGTATTCCTTGCATCCGATCCATAGATATACGCTCGAGCTCGCGGCGGCGCTGGCGCTGACCGCCGCCTCCGCCGTGACGGCCGGCGCCTATCCGCCCACGCCGGCACTCCATTCCTATCTGAACGCGATCGAGCAGCCGACGCTTGCGGCCGCCATGAAAGCCATGCCCGAAAAGACCGGCGGGGATACCGTGACGGCAGGCGATCTCGAGATCGGCGGGATCTGGACGCGTGCAATGCTGCCCGGCCAGCCGGTCGGGGGCGGCTATTTCACCATCACGAACAAGGGCGAGAGCGCCGATCGGCTGACGTCCATCTCGACGCCAGACGCCGGCCGCGCCGAAATCCATTCGATGGTCATGAAGGACAATGTCATGGTGATGCGGCCCGTCGAAGGCGGTCTCGACATTCCCGCCGGCAGCACGGTCGAGCTGAAGCCCGGCCATTTCCATCTGATGTTCATGGACGTCAAGAAGCCTTTTCACGAGGGCGACATGATTCCGGTCACGCTCGAATTCGAGAAGGCCGGCAAGGTCGAGATCCGGATGCCCGTCGAAGCCGCCAACGCGAAAGGGCCGCACGGCTCGGCGGATCATATGAAGATGAATTGATCCGGCGACGCTTATGCCGGCGCCACCTTTTCGAGGAAGCCGGCGAGATCGTCGGTGACGAAATCCACGCTCGTCGTGAATTCCGGATCGTTCTCCCAGGTCTCGGTGAAAGTGGGCTGGAAATCGCGCGGCACGATCAGCACGGTCGTCATGCCCAGCACCTTCGGCGCGACGAGATTGCGCGGCAGGTCCTCGAACATCACGGCGCTGCCCGACGCTATGCCGTGCAGGCCGAGGAACGCGTCATAGGTCTCGCGTGCCGGTTTCGGCGTCAGCTTCGCCGCGACGATATCGAAAATGTCGTCGAAATGGTCGAGGATGCCGAGCGCGCGGGCGGTGCGTTCCGCGTGGCCCCGATCGCCATTGGTGAAGATGAACTTCCTTCCCGGCAGCGCGGTGATCGCCGCTCCCAGCGCCGGGTTCGGCTCCAGCCCCGAATAGTCGATGTCGTGGACGATGCGCAGGAACTCGTCGGCATCGATGCCGTGCCGCTCCATCAGTCCCTTGAGCGTCGTTCCGTATTGCAGGTAGAGCTCCTTCTGCAGCTTGCGCGCCTCCTCCGGCGGCAGCTTGAGAAGTTCGGCGACATAGGCCGTCATCTTCACGTCGATCTGGGCGAACAGGTTCGTGCGATGCGGGTAGAGGGTGTTGTCGAGGTCGAACACCCAATCGGTGACATGGGCGAAGCGGGCGGGATCGGGAAGATTTTGCATGGCCCGCTTATGACATGAACTGGTATGACAAACGCAAGGTCCTGCCCGTCTTTTCGATTTATATATAGGGATTAAAGCAAGACAGTTCCGATACCGAGGGTGCTGCCCGCTTCTGCCATCCGCCGGTCGAGGGTGCACAGAGTTGCCCCGTTCGCGACTGCGATCGCCAGATGGAGAGCGTCGCCCCCGCATAGTCCGGACGCATGTTGATTGGCTGACTTGGTGGCTGTCTGAAAGTCTTCAGCGTTGACAGGGAGCAGATTGAGCGACTGCGCGCGCAATCGCTGAAATTGGCGAGGGCTCTGTCGCCGTGAGAGAGCTCGATCTGCCCGGCTCGGAGCTTGATCGAGAGCGGAAGAATATTCCACGGTGACCCAGTCGCTGATCGAAAGTTCGTTGCCGGCATGCTCGTGCAGCCATTGTTGCACGCGATCCGTCGCGCCTTCCTGGTCAAAGCGGCGACGAGTACGGAAGTATCCAGGTAGAATATCAATATCGATCGCTGTCACGCGTTTTGCGGATAAAATAGCATTTGGGTGGCTCCGTTCCAGAGCATCGGCCCAACCGGCCATCGTGCTGGAGTATTGCGCCGTTTCCGGTGCCCGGTCTAAATCGCGCCCGACTTTTGGGGGCGACATGCAACTCTGGATACCGATCACCATCGCCGCCGCCTTCCTGCAGAATTTGCGGTCGGTCGGTCAGAAACACCTGAAATCCGTGATGGGCACGACGGGCGCCACCTTCGTGCGCTTCGGCTTCGGCCTCCCGGTTGCAGCGCTCTATGTGCTCGGGCTGAACCGGCTGGCCTTCTATCCCTTCCCGCATCCGGGGCCGGTGTTCCTCGCATGGATGACGCTTGGCGCCCTCAGCCAGATCGGCGCCACCTTCCTGCTGATCCATCTCTTCTCATTCCGCAACTTCGCCGTCGGCACTGCCTATTCGCGCACCGAACCGGTGCAGGCGGCGTTGTTCGCCCTGATCTTTCTCGGCGAGACGGTGACGCTCGGTGTCATCGCGGCGATCGTCGTCAGCGTGCTTGGCGTGATGCTGATCTCGATCGCCCGCACGCCGATGAGCTGGAGGAACGTCTTCGCCTCGCTGGCGCAGCGCACCGCCCTGATCGGCCTCGCCTCCGGAACGCTCTTCGGCATCGCCGCGGTCGCCTACCGCGCCGCCTCGACCTCGCTCGGCGGTCCGAATTTCATGATGCAGGCGGCCGTCACGCTGCTCTTCACCATCTTCCTGCAGACCGTGCTCATGCTGGTCTGGATGGTGCTGCGCGAACCGGAGGAGCTTGGCCGCATCGCCGGCGCGTGGAAGCCGTCGCTCTTCGTCGGCGTGGTCGGTGCCACGGCCTCCTTCGGCTGGTTCATGGCGATGACCCTGCAGCAGGCGGCGGTGGTGAAGGCGCTGGCGCAGATCGAGCTGATCTTCACCTTCGCCTCGTCGGTGTTCTTCTTCAAGGAGCACATCAACCGGACCGAGATCGCGGGATGCGCGCTGATCGTGACCGGAATCCTGCTCTTGCTTTTGCTGGGCTGAACGTCAGGCCGCGTGCCCGGCCGAACGCTGCTTCTCTGATCGCTCCTGCCGGCCGACAACCCCTCGGCAAGGATGTTCCCGCCAACGGGCATTGACTTAGGGGACGATCAGCGTGCCGGCGCCATGTTCGGTGAAGAGTTCGAGCAGGACCGCGTGCGGCTGCTTGCCGTTGAGGATGACGACGCCCTCGACGCCGCGCTCGATCGCCTCGATGCAGGTCTCCACCTTGGGGATCATGCCACCGGAGATGGTGCCGTCCCGGATGAGCGCCTTCGCTTCCGCCACCGATAGCTCGTCGATGAGCTTCTTTTCCTTGTCGAGCACGCCCGGCACGTCGGTCAGGAAGAGCAGGCGCGAGGCCTTCAGCGCTCCGGCGATGGCGCCGGCGAAGGTGTCGGCGTTGATGTTGTAGGTATGGCCGTCGCGGCCCGGCGCCACCGGCGCGATGACCGGGATCATTTCGGAGCGGGCCAGGAGGTCGAGCAGCGTCCGGTCGACCTCCACCGGTTCGCCGACGAAGCCGAGATCGAGCACGCGTTCGATGTTGGAATCGGGATCCGTCACGGTCTTGTGCGCCTTTTCGGCGAAGACCATGTTGCCGTCCTTGCCGCAGAGCCCGATCGCCCATTCGCCCTCGGCGTTGATGAGCGCCACGATCTCCTTGTTGATGGAACCGGCCAACACCATCTCGACGATCTCGACCGTCTTCTCGTCGGTGACGCGCAACCCGCCTTCGAAACGGGATTCGATGCCCATCCTGGCGAGCATGGCCGCGATCTGCGGGCCGCCGCCATGCACCACGATCGGGTTGACGCCGGACTGCTTCAGGAGTGCGATGTCGCGCGCGAACGCCTTGCCGAGCGTGTTGTCGCCCATGGCGTGCCCGCCATATTTCACGACGACCGTCTTGTTCTCGTAGCGTTGCATATAGGGAAGCGCGGCGGAGAGAAGCGCGGCCTGTGCCGCGGCGTTTTCGGCGGTGTCCTTGTTCGTCATGGCTGGTCCCTTTGGAATTCGGCGGCTTCTTAGCGGGAAAGCGGCGGGCGGGCAAACGAGAGGTGGGCGGGAAAAATGATTGCGCTGTCATAAGGTGCCTTGCGGGCTGCTGACACCGCTGTCATAGTTTCCGCAAGGCCCGTCTTGTCCACGGGCCTCCTAGGGAGGAAACGGAAATGACAGACAGGATCAGAACCAACAGGCGCGATTTTCTGACGGTCGCATCGGCAGGGGGCGCTGCCGCCCTGCTCGGCGGCCTGGGGGCCCTCGGCGTCAGCCCGGCCATGGCCGCGGGAATGGCGGCAGGCCGCTCCGAGAAGCCGCTGAAGGCGGCGTTTTCCAATGCCGGCCTGCAGGCGACTTGGTGCGCGCAGGGCAAGCAGGCGGCCGAATACTGGGGCAAGCTCTACAATGTCGAGGTGACCTGGTTCGACGGCGAACTGGACGCCGTGAAGCAGCGCGCGGCGATCGACAACATGGCCTCGCAGAAATGGGACTTCGTCGCCATCCAGGCCTTCGGCATCGGCACGCTGACCCAGCCCGTGCAGAAGATGATCGATGCCGGCATCCCGGTCATCGACATGGACACGCTGATCGCGCCGCTCGACAAGATCGATCTGCACGCCTTCATCGCGCCGGATAACGAGTTCATGGGCTCGTCGGTGACGCAGGCCCTGATCGACGCCATCGGCGGCAAGGGCAATATCATCATGACCCAGGGCGCGCTCGGCCATACCGGGGCGCAAGGCCGTGCCCGCGGCTTCCATTCGATCGTCAAGAAATATCCGAACGTGAAGGTTCTCGAGGAGCAGCCGGCCGATTGGGACGTCACCAAGGTGGCGCGGCTGTGGGAGACCTATCTCACCAAATATCCGAAGATCGACGCCGCCTATTTCCACAATGACGACATGGCGCTCGCCGCCTACAACGTCATGAAGGCGCACAAGCGCACCGACATCAAGATCGGCGGCTGCGACGCCATGCCTCCGGCGCTGGCCGCGGTGCTCGACGGACGCATGACCGCGACGGTGCGCAATCCCTCTTGCCGCATCCATGGCGGCGCGATCGTCGCCGGCGTGGCGGCGGTGGCGGGCGAAAAGACGGGCGACGGCATCCCGAAGAATATCGTCGCCGACGGTCCGGTGGTGACCAAGGCGAATGCCGCCGGCATGCTGTGGATGGAGGATCATTTCCTGATCTGATTCATGCTCCCAAGGAGCGGGCCGGTATATCCGGCCCGCTCGACCACCGCGCCATGGCTGGACGATCATGAACGCTGACGCCGAGGAAAGCTCCGACGTTGCGCCGCCGCGCTTGGAAATGCAGGCGATATCGAAGTCCTTCGGCGGCGTCGCGGCGCTGCGCGACGTGGACTTCGTCCTGAAGGCCGGCGAAATCCACGGCCTGGTCGGCGAGAACGGTGCCGGCAAGTCGACCCTGATGAAGATCATCGCCGGCGTGCATGCGCAATATCAGGGGCGCATGCTCATCGACGGCGAGCAGGTGCATTTCCGTTCGGCGCGAGATGCGCTCGACGCGGGCATAGGCATGGTGCACCAGGAACTGAGCATCGCGCCGGATTTGTCGGTCGCCGAGAACGTCTATCTCGGCAAGCAGCCGACGAAAGGCGGCATCGTCGATTGGCGCGGCATGGTCGCCGGCGCGCGCGAGCAGCTTGCCAGCCTCGGCATCGATGTCGATCCGCGCGCCCGCATGGGGTCGCTCGCGATCGGTCTTCAGCAATTGATCGAGCTTGCCCGCGTGCTCTTCTCCGGCGCGCGCATCGTCATCCTCGACGAGCCGACCTCGGCCCTGTCGCCGCCGGAAGTCGAGCGCCTGTTCGAGGTGCTGCGCCAGGTGCGTGCAAGCGGCCGCTCGATCATCTTCATCTCGCATTTCCTCGACGACATCCTCGCCGTCTCCGATACGGTCACGATCTTCCGCAACGGGCGGCGCGTCGTCACCGAAGCCGCCTCCGGCATCGGCAAGGGCTGGGTGATCGAGCGCATGATCGGCACCGGTCACGAGGAGCTGGAAGGCAGCTATACGGATGAGATCGCCCTCGACAGCAAGCCTGACGCGCCCGTCGTGCTGTCGGCACGGGATCTCAGCGCCGGACGGGCCTTTGCCGACATATCGCTCGACGTGCGCGCCGGCGAGGTGCTCGGCGTGTATGGCTTCATGGGCTGCGGCGCTCTCGAACTGGCGCGGACCTTGTTCGGCAAGACAAAACCGGCGACCGGCTCGCTTGCCCTGGAGGGCAGGAGGCTGCGTCTGCGCAACACGGCGGCGGCGCGCCGGGCCGGCATCGCCTTCGTGCCGGAGAGCCGGCGCTCCATGCTCTTCTACCAGGAGCCGGTCTACAAGAACATGTCGATCAGCGTGCTCGGCCGCATCGCGCGCCTGTGGCTGAAGCCGGCCGAGGAGCGCAGGATCGCGAAGAAGCATGTCGAGGCGCTGTCCATCCGGCCGCCGCGCGTCGACATCCTCCTGCAGAGCCTTTCCGGCGGCAACCAGCAGAAGGTGGCGCTCGCCAAATGGCTGACCTGGCCGCCCAAGGTGCTGGTCCTGTCGGAGCCGACGCGCGGCATGGATGTCGGCGCCAAGGAAGACGTGGTGAGGATCGTGCGCGGCCTGCGCGACCAGGGCATGGGCATCGTCGTCGTCTCGACCGAGCCGGAGACGGTGCTGTCGCTCGCCGACCGCGTGGTCGTGATGAAGAAAGGGCGGATCGTGCGCGAATTCGCCGGCGAAAAGATCAGCAAGGACCGGCTGCTGGAGGCCGCATGAGGAGGGCGTTCGATGACCGTGCCGCTTGAAGGGGCCGACCGGGGCGCCAGCCGCTCGCGGGCGTTCGTTTTCCTGCGCAACCAGATGCGCAACATCGCTCCTTTCGCGACGCTGATCGTGCTCGTCGCCTTCTTCGCTTTCGCCAGCCCGTCCTTCCTGGCGGTGAACAACGTCGCCAACATCATGGTGCAGATATCGGTCTCCGGCATCATCGCCGTCGGCCTGACCTTCGTCATCCTGTGCGCCGAGATCGACCTTTCCATCGCCGCCATCGCCAATGCCACCGGCATCGTCGTGGCCTATTTCACGCTGCAGGAATCCTACGTGAACATCGCCAACGTGCCGCTGCCCGGCTGGGCGGCGATCGTTCTGGCGCTCGCCTCCTGCGCTGTGCTCGGCCTGATCAACGCCTTCGGCCTGACGGTCATCGGCATCCCCTCCTTCATCATGACGCTCGCCATGATGCAGATCGCCGCCGGCATCTGCGCGCTGCTGGTGCGCGGCCAGATCGCCTATGCCGTGCCTTCCCTGGTCTCGAAGCTCGGCTCCGGCTCGTTCCACGGCATACCGTGGATCGTCATCGTGCTGTGCATTTTCCTGCTCGTCGGGCACATCGTGCTGACCTACACGCGCTTCGGCCGCTACGTCTTCATGGTCGGCGGCAATCGCGAGGCGGCGGAATATTCCGGCGTCAACGTCAAGCTCATCCTCGCCGCGGTGATGGTCATCTCGGCGGTGTGCTCCGGCGTGTCCGGCATGCTCGGCGTCGCCTATTTCGGCAGTGCCCAGCAGAACGAGTTCGACGGCTATCTGCTCGATGCCATCGCCGCCGTGGTGGTCGGCGGCACCAGCCTCTTCGGCGGCCGTGGCGGCATCGGCAACACCATCATCGGCCTGCTGATCCTCGGCGTGCTCAACAACGGCCTCGACCACATCAACATCGACAGCTTCCTGAAGATACTGATCCGCGGCATCATCCTGCTGGTAGCGCTGATCATCAACGTCTACGTGCAGAATCTGCGCGAGAGCGAACGTGCGGGCGCCCCCTGACGATCGCCGACGGGCGGCGGGCCGGCGAGGTGCCTATACGCTCGCCGACGTGGCGGAGCGCGCCGGCGTAAGCGAGATAACGGTGTCGCGCGTCCTCCGCGGCAAGGGCCCGATCGCCGAGAAGACGCGCGAGCGCGTCATGGCCGCCGTGGCGCATCTCGGCTATATGCCGAACCGCATCGCCGGCACGCTCGCCTCCGCCGGCTCGAACCTTATCGGCGTCGTCCTTTCCTCCTTCACCAACAACGTCTTCGCCGATGTTCTCGGCGGCATCCATTCGGTGCTGGCGCCCGCGGGATACCAGCCGGTGGTCGGCGTCACCGACTATGACGAGGTGGAGGAGGAGCGCATCGTCGCCTCCATGCTCGCCTGGCAGCCGGCGGCGATGATCGTTTCCGGCGTCGACCACACGCCGGCGACGCGGCTGATGCTGCAGCGGGCGAGGGGGCGCGTCGCGGAGATCATGGACATCGATTCCGCGCCGCTCGACCTCGGCGTCGGCTTCTCGCACCGCGCCGCCGGCTACGACACTGCCCGGCATCTCGTCTCGCGCGGCTATCGCCGCTTCGGCTATGTCGGTCTCGACCGGGCGCGCGATCCGCGCGCCGCGCACCGCTACGAAGGCATGATGCGTGGACTTTCCGAGGCCGGCATTTCGCTGGTGTCCGAGGCGGTGGCCGATTTCCCGACCTCGACGCAGGGCGGCAGGAAGCTGCTTGCCGATCTGCTGGCGCGCGAGCCGACGCTCGATGCGGTCGTCTTCTCCAACGACGACATGGCGGTCGGCGGGCTCTTCCATTGCCTCGCTTCCGGCATCCGCCCGCGCGAGGGACTGGCGCTTTTCGGCTTCAATGCGCTGGAGATCGGCCAGGCGCTTCCCATCCCGCTCTCCACCATCCGCTCGCGTCGCGGCACGATCGGGCAGGTAGCGGCGGCGCGGATCCTGGAAACCCCGCAGCGGCCGATTGATCCCGTGGTGATCGATACCGGCTACGAGATCGTCGAGGGTGCGACGGCGTAGTTCTGCCTTTCCCTGCCCTCACGAAGAGAGGGTATCCTTCAATTTCCGGCTGGTACTTGAACAGGGAATTCGTGCGCTTGTCAGCCTCATTCGCTGCCCACTAGACTGATCCTCCCTCCAACAGGTTCCCGCATCGCATGGCTTTCGACATTCTGGTCAGACAGGGCATCCTGCCCGACGGCGCCACCGCCGATATCGGCATTTCGGACGGGCGGATCGCCGCCATCGGACCGAAGCTCGAAGGCGAGGCCGGCCGCATCGTCGAGGCGGAGGGCTGCCTCGTCGCCCCGCCCTTCGTCGACCCGCATTTCCATATGGACGCCACGCTGTCCTACGGCATCCCCCGCATCAATGCGTCCGGCACGTTGCTCGAAGGAATCGCGCTTTGGGGGGAACTGAAGCCGCTGCTTACGCATGAGGCGGTGAAGGAGAGGGCGCTTCGCTACTGCGACTGGGCCGTCTCGATGGGCCTCCTCGCCATCCGCACCCATGTCGATGTCTGCGACGACCGGCTGCTGGCCGTCGAAGCCCTTCTGGAGGTGAAAAAGGAGGTCGCGCCCTATATCGACCTGCAACTCGTCGCCTTTCCGCAGGACGGCTTCTACCGCACTCCCAACGTGAAGGCGAACACGCTGCGCGCGCTCGATCTCGGCGTCGATATCGTCGGCGGCATCCCGCATTTCGAGCGCACGATGGAAGACGGCCGCCGCTCGGTGACCGAACTCTGCGGGATCGCGGCGGAACGCGGACTGATGGTCGACATGCATTGCGACGAAACCGACGACCCGCTGTCGCGCCATGTCGAGCAGCTCGCTTATGAGACGCAACGCCTTGGCCTCGCCGGCCGGGTCGCCGGTTCGCACCTTACCTCTATGCATTCGATGGACAATTACTACGTCTCCAAGCTCCTGCCGCTGATCGCAGAATCCGGCATGGCGGCGATCCCCAACCCGCTGATCAACATCGTGCTGCAGGGCCGCCACGATACTTATCCCAAGCGGCGCGGCATGACCCGCGTGCCGGAGATGCTGAAGGCCGGCATCCGCGTCGGCTTCGGCCAGGATTGCGTGCTCGATCCCTGGTATTCGCTGGGCACGGCCGACATGCTCGACGTCGCCTTCATGGGCCTGCACGTGGCGCAGATGACGAGCCCCGCCGATATGCGCCGTTGTTTCGACATAGTAACGACCGAAAGCGCCGCCATCATGGGGCTGGAGGATTACGGCCTCGCGGTCGGCAGGCGTGCCAGCCTCGTCGTGCTCGACGCCGGCAATCCGGTCGAGGCGATCCGGTTGCGCGCCGAGCGGCTTTGCGTCATCGCGCGGGGCAAGGTCGTGGCCGAGCGGCCCCGGCGGGAGACAGCCTTGTCGCTGTCGGGCCGCCCGGGATCGGTGGCCCGACGGCACGGGGTGTAGGGCAACGGCCCTGTATTCACGCCCCCACCAGATTGCTCCTCCGAGCCCATTCACCCCACCCCCGGCCATTCGGCCGGACCCTCCCCTTGCAGGGGAGGGAAGGCGCTCGCCGCGCCGCTTTCCTCCCCCTTCGAGGGGGAGGTGGCCCCCACGGGTCCGGCCTTTGGCCGGCCCGAGGACGGGCTCCGGGCCGGAGGGGGTGATATGCTTGCCGCGAGTGCGCAGAACTTTCGCTTGCCCTATTCCTGCCTCGCCCCCAGAGGCGAAGGGCCGAACATGCCCTTCTTTTCCCGCCGGGCCTTCGCCTCGGCCTCGTCATACTGGCCGGCACTCTTCGCCCAGCCGTTCTCGACAAGCCACGACGCCATGTCGTTGCCGTCGAGCGTGCAATGCGTGGTGATCTCACGTGGTTTCGACGGCACGTCGCAGGCGACCGCCCGGCCGCGCATCCAGGCACGAAAGGCTGTGCGCGCCACGACGCCGCATGGCCATGACGGCGCGTTGCCGTCTGTGCAGGTCCGGTCGGCCGGCGTGATCTCTATCCCTGCGAGCCGCACCGTATAGCCGTCCGCCTCGATCTCGCCGGCGGCTTTCGCGATCGGCCGGTAGAGCAGCGTGCCGGAAGGGATGGGCGGGCCGAAGGCCGCATGCTTCAGGGGTTTCGTCGCGGCGGTGAGGGGCTCCCTCGGCGCGGCGCGTTCCAGCGGCCCGGTGATCCGCGGCTCCGCTATGCGGTCGGGCGCGATGTGACGGATGGTCGGGCCTTCCCTCCCGGCGGGGTCTTCGGCACCGTCGGACGGGATCGCGGTCCGGCTCTCCGCCGTCGACGAGCCCTTTGTCGTCCGGGAATCGATGCGTTCATTCGCGTCGGGGGGCTGCCGCAGCGTCTGGCCACCGATCCACAGCGCCACGAGCAGCGCCGCACCTGCCAGAAAAAGCGCGATGCGTCCAAGGGCTGCCAAGGATCGGCTTACTGGCTTGCCCAGATGACCCGCGCCACCCATTCCACTTCCGTGGCTGGGATCGTTCGGTTCTCATGCTCCGGATTGAGCGAGAGGAGATCGATGGCCTTGGTGGTCTGCTTTTCCAGCACTTTCGCCATCACCTCGCCGGCCGTGGTCTTGACGACGACGCGGTCGCCCCGGCGCACCGGTGCGTTGGGGTCGACGATCAGCACGTCGCCATGCCTGTAGAGCGGCAGCATGGAATCGCCCTGTATGGCGAGTGCATAGGTCCCCTCGGGCGCACGGCCGGGAAGCTCGATCAGGTCCCAGCCCTCGCCGGCGGGAAAGCCGGCATCGTCGAAGAAGCCGCCGGCGCCGGCCTGCGCGAAGCCGACCAGCGGCACCGGCGCCGTCTGCCTCGGCAGCGCGCCGCCCGCCGCGGCGGCTTTCTCCTCGATCAGCGCCACCAGCTCGTCGAGCGACGAACCGGTCGCCTCGATGATCTTGGCGAGTGATTCCGTCGAAGGCCAGCGCGGCCTGCCGTCGGAAGACATGCGCTTCGACTTGTTGAAGGCGGTGGAATCGAGCCCCGCGCGCCGGGCGAGCCCCGACGCGGAAAGCGAATAGCGCGCGGCAAGCGCGTCGATCGCCGCCCAGACGCGTTCATGGGAGAGCATGGCGGTGCTCCCTTCCCGTACAGGAAAAAATACCTTTCCTGCTTGTATCGACGCCGCCGGGATTTGTCCAGAAGCGACCGCTCAGGGAACGGGCTCGAGCGATTTGGCGGATGCGCGCAGCCTCCGGTGCGAAGCGAGGAAGGCGGCCTCGGTCTCGTCCGGCGGGCGTGGCGCATCGTGATGGCCAAGCGTGGCGAACACTTCGGCGATCGGCATGAAGCGTCGGCCCTTGGAATCATAGACGCCGACCGTGGTCAGCACGAGTGCCGCCGTGCGCCCGTCCTCCAGCAGGAAGCGATGCCGGCCGATCATCTCGCTGCCCTCCCAGGTCTCGATCGTGGTGACGACCTCGAACCGCTTCCACAGCCTGATCTCGCGCACATAGGCGGTCTGCAGCCCGCCCATCATCGGCGCCCAGCCGCGCTCGCGGCAGAGCCGGAAAAAGCCGCTGCGCAGGAAGATGTCGATGCGGCCGACATCGGCCAGCATCATGTAGCGGGCGTTGTTGAGGTGGATGTTGCGGTCGATGTCGCTCGGCAGGCAGCGGAAGGCAAGCCGGCTTTCGTCGCCGAATCGATACGGTCCGCGACGGCCGGTCGTCGCCGCCATCCGCGCGAGACGTGCCCAGACATACATGGATGTGCTCCGTTTTTCCCTCCCTTGAGGGGAGGGTGCCGAGCGAAGCGAGGCGGGTGGGGCCGGTCAATGCCGCGCTCGGCCGAAACGACCCCACACCTCCAATCGCCTTCGGCGATTGTCCACCTTCCCCAAAAGGGAGAGGGAAACTCACGCCGCCTTTTTCGCTTCCCTTTTGCCGTAGGGATCGAAGCGCCCGTAGAACGTCTCGCCTCTCTCCGCCATGTCGGCGAGCAGCTTCGGAGCTTTGAATTCCTTGCCGTATTTCTTCTGCAGGCCCTTGGCGAGCTTGAGGAATTTTTCGAGCCCCATGCCGTCGATGTAGGAGAGCGCGCCGCCCGTGTAGGGCGCAAACCCGAAGGCGAGGATCGAGCCCACATCCGCCTCGCGCGGATCGGTGACGATGCCTTCCTCCATGACGCGCGCGGCTTCCAGCGCGATCACCACGAGGAAGCGCTGTTTCAGTTCCTCGACATCGATATGGTCGGGGTCCTGCTGCCTGTAGAGGTCCTTCAGCCCCGGCCAGAGGCTCTTCTTCGCCGGCTTCGGCGGATAGTCGTAGAACCCTTTTCCGTTCTTGCGGCCGAAGCGGCCGTGCTTGTCGACCATCGTGTTGATGAGCTTCAACTGCTCCGGATCGACGGCCTTCTCGCCGAGGTCGCGGATGGTCTGCTTCATGATCTTCTGGGCGAGGTCGATCGCCGTCTCGTCGGTCAGCGCCAGCGGCCCGACCGGCATGCCCGCGAGCTTCGCGGCGTTCTCGATCATGGCCGCCGGAACGCCCTCGATCACCATCTTGAAGGCTTCCGACATGTAGCGCAGCACGCAGCGGTTGACGTAGAAGCCGCGCGTGTCGTTGACGACGATCGGCGTCTTCCTGATCGCCCGCACATAGTCGATGGCGGTGGCGAGCGCCTTGTCGCCGGTCTTCTTGCCGAGGATGATCTCGACCAGCATCATGCGGTCGACCGGCGAGAAGAAATGGATGCCGATGAAATTCTTCGGCCGGACCGAGTTTTTCGCCAGCCCGGTGATCGGAATGGTCGAGGTGTTGGAGGCGAAGACCGCGGAAGGCTTCAGGACCGCCTCGGCCTTTTCCGTCGCTCCCTTCTTCACTTCCGAATCCTCGAACACCGCTTCGATGACGAGGTCCGAGCCTTCGATGTCGGCGTAGTCGGCCGTCGGCGTGATGAGCGAGAGGAGTTTTTGCTTTTCCTCTTCGGTGGCGCGGCCCTTCTTGATGAGCCCCTCCATCAGGCCGGCCGAATGCGCCTTGCCCTTCTCGGCGGACGGCATGTCGCGGTCGAGCAGCACGACCGGGATGCCGGCTTTCGCCGTCACATAGGCGATGCCGGCGCCCATGAAGCCGGCGCCGAGCACGCCGATCTTCCCGAACTTCGTCGGCGGCACGTCTGCCGGCCGGCGCGCGCCCTTGTTCAGCTCCTGCAGCGAGACGAAGAGCGAGCGGATCATCATCGCCGCCTCGGTCGTCTGCAATATCTCGGTGAAATAGCGCTGCTCGATCCTGAGCGCCGTGTCGAAGGGCACCAGCAGCCCCTCATAGACGCATTTCAGGATCGCGGCGGCGGCCGGATAGTTGCCATGCGTCTCGCGGCGCAGGATGGCGATGGCCGGCGGCCAGAGATTGGCGCCGGCCGCCGAATAGACCGGCCCGCCCGGCAGCCTGAAGCCCTTCTCGTCCCAGGGCGCCACCGGCTTCAGCCCAGCGGCGACCATCGCCTTGGCGGCGTCGATCAGCTTGTCCGGCTGGACGATGTCGTTGACGAGGTTCATCGCCTTCGCCTTCTTCGGCGACAGCGTCTGGCCGGAGGTCAGCATCTGCAGCGCTTCCTGCGTGTTGGCGAGGCGCGGCACGCGCTGCGTTCCGCCGGCGCCGGGGAATAGCCCGACCTTGATCTCCGGCAGCGCCAGCTTGACCTTCTCCGAATCCGCCGCCACGCGGCCATGACAGGCGAGCGAAAGCTCGAACGCGCCGCCCATGCAGGTGCCGTTGATCGCGGAGACCCAGGGCTTGCCGGAAGTCTCTATTTTGCGGAAGAGCTGCGACATGCGGCCGGCGCCCTCGAAGAGCATGGCGACCGCCTTGTCGTGGTCCTTCGCCTCCTCGGCGTGGAACTGGCCGAGCATGCGCTGCAGCATGGTCAGGTCGGCGCCTCCGGAGAAACTTTCCTTGCCGGAGGTGATCACCACGCCCTTGACGGCGGCATCCGCCGTCACCCGATCGACGATCCGGCCGAGCTCCTCGATGACCTCCTCGGTGAAGACGTTCATCGACTTGTCCGGCATGTCCCAGGTGACGAGCGCGATCCCGTCCGCATCCGTCTCTATCGCGAAGTTGGTATAGGTCATCGGGAACTCCTCAGGCAGCCGCGCGGCCGGCAAGGCTGGCCAGCACCGTGTCGGTGGTTTCGATCGTGGCGAATTCGCCGGCGAGATTGGAAAGCGTCATTCGGTGGATCGCCTCGGCGCTTTCGGCCTGGCCGCCGAAGCCGATGCGGTCGAACGTATAGCAGGCGTCGGCGACGAGCCGTGCATCGAAGCCGAGATTGCCGGCCATGCGCGTGGTCGTCTCGACGCAATGGTTGGTGGTGATGCCGGCGATCACCAGCGTTTCATGACCGGCCTCGCGCAGCCTTTTCTCGAGATCGGTGCCGATGAAGGCGGAATTGACGTGCTTGACCAGCACAGGCTCGCCTTCCCGCTCGCGCGCCGCCTCGATCGGCCGGTAGCCGCTGCGATCCGGGCGGAGCCTGGAATCCGGCTCGGTAGAGGCGTGGCGGATATGGAAGATCGCCATGCCACGCTCGCGGAAAGCGGCGAGCAGGCGGCCGATATTGGCGAGCGCCTGTGGGTTGTTCCGGCGCTCGCCGGCCTCTTCCCGCTCGACGAACGCCTGCTGCACGTCGATCAGGACCAGCGCCGTCCTGCCGGGCACGAGGGCCATCGCGCCTATACCCGCTCGATGATGGTCGCCGTGCCCATGCCGGCGCCGATGCACAGCGTCACCAGCGCCGTGTTGAGGTCGCGCCGCTCCAGTTCGTCGAGCACGGTGCCGAAGATCATGGCGCCGGTGGCGCCGAGCGGATGGCCCATGGCGATGGCGCCGCCATTGACGTTGATCCGGTCGTGCGGGATGTCGAAGGCCTGCATGTAGCGCAGCACGACGGAGGCGAAGGCCTCGTTCAGCTCGAAGAGGTCGATGTCCGAGAGCTTCATCCTGGCGCGCTTCAGGAGCTTTTCCGTCACGTCCACCGGCCCGGTCAGCATGATCGACGGCTCCGAGCCGATATTGGCCATGGCGCGGATGCGGGCGCGCGGCTTCAGTCCCATCGCCTTGCCGCCCTTCTTCGAGCCGAGCAGCACCGCCGCCGCCCCGTCGACGATGCCGGACGAATTGCCGGCGTGATGGACATGATCGATCTTCTCGACCTCGGGATAGCGGTCGACCGCCACCGCGTCGAAACCGCCCATCTCGCCGACCATGGTGAAGGACGGGTTGAGCGAGGCGAGCGCCTGCATGTCGGTCGAGGGCCGCATATGCTCGTCATGGTCGAGGATCTTGAGGCCGTTCTGGTCGGCGATCTCGATCACCGAGTTGCGGAACCAGCCCTTCTCCCACGCATGCGCGGCGCGCTTCTGGCTTTCGACCGCGTAGGCGTCGACGTCGTCGCGGGAGAAGCCGTATTTGGTGGCGATCAAATCGGCCGAGATGCCCTGCGGCACGAAATAGGAAGGGATGCCGACCGAAGGGTCCATGAACCAGGCGCCGCCGGACATGCCCATGCCGACGCGCGACATGGACTCGACCCCGCCGGCGATGATGATGTCGTCGCCGGCCGCGATCTTGGCCGCGCCGAGATTGATGGCGTCGAGGCCCGACGCGCAGAAGCGCGAGATCTGCATGCCCGGCGCCTTGAAATCGTAGCCCGCCTCGAAGGCCGCCGCGCGCGGGATCACCGAGCCCGCCTCACCGACGGGATCGACGCAGCCGAAGATGATGTCGTCCACCGTCGCCGTATCGAGCCCGTTGCGGTCGCGGACGGCCTCCAGCGCCTTCGCCGCGAGCCGCACCGCCGGCACCTCGTGCAGCGACCCGTCCTTCTTGCCGCGCCCGCGCGGGGTGCGGACGGCGTCATAGACATAAGCGTCTGCCATTGTCGTGCTCCTTTGTCTTCGCCGCCGCTCAGGCTGTGGCGGTTTCCGCGCTCCGCCCCGAGGGCATCAGCGTCTCCGGCATCTTCCAGCCGGGCAAGAGCTTGATGCGGTCGAGCCAGTCGCGGACGTTCGGATAATCGTTCCAGTCGACGCCGATCTCACGCGGCCAGAAGAGATAGCCGCACAGCGAGATATCGGCGATGGTGGGCCGGTCCGCGGCCACCCAGTCGCGGTCCTTCAGATGCGTGTCGAGCACCTTATACGCGCCGAGCGCGCGCCCCTCCAGGAAGGGTACCGCCGGATTGTCCGGCTGGTTGGCGAGCGTGCGGAAGAAGCGCAACGTCGCCGTGTAGCTTGTCAGCTTGTGGTTGTCGAAGAGGATCCAGCGCAGCACCTCGCGCTCTTCCTCTTCCGTCCTCGGGTTGAACTTGCGGAAGCGCTTGGCGAGATGGGTGAGGATCACGCCCGATTGGGAGAGCGTGAGATCGCCTTCTTCGCGGTGATGCACCAGCACCGGCGCCTCGCCCATCACGTTCATCTCGCGATATTCCGGCGAACGCGTCTCGCCGGAGAAATAGGAAACCCGCCTGACCGCCCAGTCGGCCCTGCACAGTTCCAGCATCAGCGCCACCTTGTAGGCATTGCCGGATTCGGAAAAGCCGTAGAGCGTGAATTCAGCCATTGCCGGTGTCGTCTCCTGTCGTTTTGATCGAGGGCCGGGTGCGGTCGGATATCCGTTCATGTAGCCCCGGCGGCCGAAGAGTTGAAGACGCCTTGCCGAAGAGCTTGCGCATTCACCCGTTTTTTCAGAACGCCTCCGCCGGCAGGCTCATCATGGTGGCCGATCCGGATGAGATGCGCGCCAGATGCGCGGCGGTCTCCGGCATCACGCGCTCCATGAAATAGCGGCCGGTAACGATCTTGTTCTCGCAAAAACCCTTCACGCCGTCCTCCGCGAGCCTGTCCTGCGCGACCTTGACCATCCGGCCCCACATGTAGCCGAGCGCCACCAGGCCGGAAAGGTGCAGGTAGTCGGTCGAGGCGGCGCCGGCGTCGTCCGGGTTCTTCATGCCGTTCTGCATCAGCCAGAGCGTGGCCGCCTGCAAATCGTTCAGGCCCTTCTTCAGCGCCTTGGTGAAGGGTGCCATCTTCTCGTCGGAACGGTGCTGTTCGCAGAAATCGCCGACCTCCTTGAAGAAGGCCTGGATGGCGCGGCCGCCGTTCAGCGCCAGCTTGCGGCCGACGAGGTCGAGCGCCTGGATTCCGTTGGCGCCTTCGTAGATCATGGCGATGCGGGCATCGCGCACGAACTGGCTCATGCCGTTTTCCTCGATATAGCCGTGCCCGCCATAGACCTGCTGGGCCATCACCGCATGCTCGAACCCCTTGTCGGTCAGGACGCCCTTGATGACCGGGGTCATCAGGCCGAGCCAGTCGTCGGCCTCCTGCCTGTCCTTCTCGTCGGCCGAGCGGTGCGCCACGTCGGAACGCAGCGCCGTCGCCAGGATGAGGGCGCGGCCGGCCTCGTTGAAGGCGCGCATGGTCATCAGCGCCCGGCGGATGTCGGGATGGACGATGATCGGGTCGGCCTTCTTGTCTGGCGCCTTCGCGCCCGTCAGCGAGCGGCCCTGCAGGCGCTCGCGCGCATAGGTCGCGGCGTTCTGGTAGGCGACTTCGCCGAGCGCCTGCCCCTGCAGGCCGACGCCGAGCCGCGCCTCGTTCATCATCGTGAACATGGCGCGCAACCCGCCATTCTCCGGGCCGATCAGGAATCCGGTCGCCTCGTCGTAGTTCATGACGCAGGTGGCGTTGCCGTGGATGCCCATCTTCTCCTCGATTGAGCCGCAGGAGACCTTGTTGCGTTCGCCCGGCCGTCCATCCGGGCCCGGAAGGAATTTCGGCACGATGAAGAGCGAGATGCCCTTGGTGCCTTCCGGCGCTCCCTCGATGCGCGCCAGGACCAGGTGGATGATGTTTTCGGAAAGATCGTGCTCGCCGGCCGAGATGAAAATCTTCTGCCCGGAGATCCGGTAGCTGCCGTTGCCGGCGGGGACCGCCTTGGTCCGCAGGAGGCCGAGATCGGTCCCGCAATGCGGTTCGGTAAGGTTCATGGTGCCGGTCCAGACGCCCTCGACCAGTTTCGGCAGGTATGTCTTCTTCTGCTCGTCGGAGCCGTGGGTGAGGATCGCGGCGATCGCTCCGTTCGTCAGGCCCGGATACATCATCAGCGCCATATTGGCCGAGGAGAGATATTCGCCGATCGCGGTGTGGATCGCATAGGGCAGGCCCTGGCCGCCATATTCGGCCGGCGCCGAGAGGCCCATCCAGCCGCCGGCGCAATATTGCCGATAGATATCCTTGAAGGCGGCCGGCGTCGTCACGGAGCCGTCATCGTGGCGCTTGCAGCCCTCGATGTCGCCGATGCGGTTGCTCGGCTGCATCACCTCTTCCGCGAGCTTCGCGCCTTCCTCAAGGATCGCTTCCAGCACGTCGGGTGTGGCGTCGGAGAAGCCGGACAGATTGCTGTAGCGCTCGTAGCCGAGGACGTCCTTGAGGACGAAAAGCGTATCCGCGACCGGTGCCCGGTAAATCGGCATGACTGCTCCTCCGTGGTCCCAATGGCGACGAGCCGGAAATGAAATAGCCCGGGGGCGCTGCGAACCCAAGGGCCGACTTCAAAGGAGTTGCAGCAATAATTGACGTTTACGCAAACGTCAATTCTCTCTCGCTGACTCGGCCGACGGCGGCAGCCGTCGCGACCGCCTGAAAATTGCTGTCGACCAGGATTGCTGTCGGTATGTAAGCCGTTCAGCCGGCGCGGCGGAGCGGCTGCACCGAGTCGAGCCGGTCGCGGACAACCGCCGTCAGGTCCTTCAGCTCACGGATGGCCTCGTCCAGCGCGGCACGGCGCGCCTCGAGGCGCCCGAGCTGCCGTTGCGACCGCTCGAGCACCAGCTTGAACTGGCGTGTGTTCGGGCCTTTCGGGTCGTAGAGGTCCATCATCTGCTTGACCTCGCGCAGCGAGAAGCCGACGCGCCGGCCGAGCAGGATCAGCTTCAGCCTGGCCCGGTCGCGGCGCGAATAGAGCCGCGTCGTGCCTTCGCGGCGCGGATGGATCAGCCCGCGATCCTCGTAGAAGCGGAGCGCGCGGAGCGTCACGTCGAAACTTTTGGCCATTTCGCCGATCCGCGTGAACTCTTCCGGATTTTCGGCCCCGGCATCGGCCTTTGAAGCCGCATCGGCTGCGGCGCGTATGGTGTCGGTCATGATGGTTCAAATCCCGGATTGATTGTTCGGGGCGGTGCCCGGAACAGCCGGAGGCCGCCAATGTCGGCTTCCGCTCACGATTGGATTGATGTTCGTTGGCGGCGAGAAATGCGGCCGGCCAAACTCATGACCGGATATAAATGCTGCACCGCAGCAGTTCAAGCCGCCCGGCCGGGGCGCGACATTTTTGGCCGGTTTACGAATTGGGAAGCTTTGTTTCCGCGCCGGTAAGCTTGGTTAACGCCTTGTTTACCAGCTTGGGGGAATTGTGCGCGCATCGGAATCCCGTGTTTATCCTGTTTCGCGTTCACGGCATCTGGAGAAGCCGCCCGATCGGCGGCGCATTGGCGAACAGGCGGATCGATGAACACCAGGCGCTCTTATATCGAATCCCTGAACGCGGGCAGGCAGCGGCGGGAACGTGCCTCGCTTGAGGATCTGAACCGTTCCCTCGCCAGCCTTGACGAACGCTTCGGCCGCGGTCGGCGGGAAAGCGGAGACGAGGAGGCCGAAAGCGTTTCGGCGGCGGCGCAGGCAGGCCGCGATTTCGCCGGCGACTTCCAGCGCAACCGGGTCGAGCAGGGCGGTGTCGCCTCGATCGGCCGGATCGCGTCGGAGCTGAACAATTTGCGCGAGGAACTGCGTCGGCGCGTCGAAGGCGTCTCGCGGCCTTCCGAAAGTTTCGAAACGGCAATGCCGAGCCATGCGGCGAGTGTCGCGGCCGATTCCGAACTCGACGCGCTGCATCGCGAGATGGCGGCGGTGCGCGGCGCCGTCGACGGATTGGCCGGCATCGCCGATCGTCTCGAACATATCCATGCCGCCGTGGCGAGCCTGCCCGATGCCACGGCGATGGGCTCCCTCGATGAGAAGATGCGGACCCTTGCCACCGCCGTCGAGCACGTGGCGCGCCAGAAGGAAACGCCGGGCGCCGCCACGCTCACGGCGATCGAGGAACGCCTGGACGAAATATCGCGCGCCATCGTTGCCTCTTCGGCGCAGCCCGCCCCCGGCCTGGAAACCGAGCACCTGGCGCGCATCGAGGCACGGATCACTTCGCTTTCCCGGCAGCTCGAGGAGTTGATCGAGGATCGGCCCGTCGAGGCGGTGGTGAAGCAGCTGAATGCGCTTTCGGCCCGCGTCGAGGACATAGCCGGTCGCGCCGAAATGCCCGAAAGCGCGGTGGACCATCTTTCCCAGCAGATCGAGCGCATCGCCCGGAAACTCGAGGAAGGCGCGCCGGCTTTCGATCCCGGCATCGTCCTGCAGGACATCGAGAAGCGCTTCGATGCGCTGACGCAGGCCCTGGAACAGCGCCAGGAAACGGCGCGCGAACAGAGCGTCGCACTGTTCCGTGACCTTGAGGAGCGGCTGGAGCGCTATAACCAGGACGCGCTTTCCACCGATGCGACCATCGTGGAAGCGCTCAACAAGCGTTTTTCCGATCTCGAATACGCCATTTCGCAGCGCAATGGCGTCGAGCCCGAAGCGATGCGCGCTCTCGGCGAGCGCCTTGACGGAATTGCCGAACGGCTTGGGCGTCACGACGACCGGGCCGATGCGATCGATTCCGGTCTCGTAAGGAGCCTCCAGGGCCAGGTGGAAAGCCTCGCCGCGCATATGGCGCAGCCGGGCAGGCCCCTGCCGGAGTTCGACGACATCGGCCCGCGTCTCGAGCTGATCGAGCGTTCCCTGATGGAAAGCCGCGAGGCGATCGTCGTCGCGGCCCGCGAAGCGGCGGAAAACGCCGTCCGTTCCCGCGACCTGCCGGAAGGCGACGCCGCCGCGCTGAGCGGTCTGGCGGAGGAACTGGGCTCGCTGGAGAAGCTCGCCCGCAGCTCGGACGAGCGTAATTCCCGGACTTTCGAGGCGGTCCACGACACGCTGCTCCAGATCGTCGACCGGCTGAGCACGCTCGAAGGCGGCACCGCTTCTTCCGGGCCCGCCGAAGAAAAGGCGCCGGCGCGAAGGCTCGAATTCGCCGAAACCCCCTCGCTCGACCTCGATGAAGCCGCGCCTCTCGTCGATGCGCCCGGCGCGCTGCCGAAGGCCGACGCCGTGCGCGATCCGAAACGTTCGCCCGCGGAAGCGGCGGCCGCCGCCGCAATGGCGGCGCTGAGCAGCAGCGAGCCCGGCGACAGCAAGCCGAAGGCGTCGCCGAAGAAATCCAGGCTCGGCAAGCTGTCCGTCGCGCTGTCGCGCAGGAAGCAGCCGGCGCCGGTCGCCGAGGAAAAGCGCGAACCGAGCGCCGACGTCGAGGCTGCCGAGGCGCCGGCGCCGGAAGTCGGGCTCGACATGCCGCTCGATCCCAAGCTCGCCAACCAGCCCCTGGAGCCCGGTTCGGGCGCGCCCGACATCAACGCCATCATGCGGCGGGTTCGTGACGAGCGTGGCGAGGAAGGGCGCGCGCGCGACGCCGAGGCGGCGAAGTCCGATTTCATCGCGGCGGCGCGCCGCGCCGCGCAGGCGGCCGCGGCAGAGGCCGAGGTCCTGAAGAAGAAATCCGATCCGAAGGCGCCCTCCCGAGCCTTCAGCCTGAAGCGGCTGCTCCGCTCGAACACCAAAATGGTGATCCTTGCCGCGGGCGTCGTTCTGGTCGGGGTCGCGGGGGCCCAGCTCGGCAAGGCGCTGCTGGAAGAAGGCGGCCACAGGTCGTCCGCCACCAAGCCGAAGCCGATGGCCGCCACGGCTCCGGCCGCGGCGACGAACAAGATTGCGGCGGCGAAGCCGGTTGCGGCGAAACCCGAGGCAGCAAAGAATGTGGCGGCCATGTCGCCCGTGGTGCCGCTTCCGGCAAAGGCCGAAGCGGATCCGGCCACGCCGGCGGCCGCAGCCCCGGCGCATGATGCGACGCCTGCGCCGGCGCCCGCGAAGGCGGCCGCCGACGGCGCCATGCCGAACATGCCGAAGATGGACATGGCCATCACGGACAAAGCTCCCGCGGACCATCCGCCTCTGCCCGTCGAGGCCGACGCCAGGGTTGCGCCGACCGGTTCCGCCGGGACGAAAGTCGCCTCTGCCGATCCCCATATGGATGTCGCTCCCCCCGTCGCGGCCAACCCCGGGATCGCGGCTGCCGGATCGAAAGCCGGAACAGGCGATGCGCCGGAGAAAGCCGCTGTCGCGCCGGCTGCGGCGAAAATGCCTGTGCCCGACGACGCCGGACCGCTGCCGCTGCGCCAGGCCGCCGAAGGCGGCGATCCCAAGGCCATGTTCGAGATCGGAACGCGCTATGCCGAGGGCAGGGGCGTGGCCTCCGACCTGAAGACCGCGGCCAAATGGTACGAAGAGGCCGCCGACCAGGGTTTCGCGCCGGCCGAATACCGGATCGGCAATTTCTACGAGAAGGGGATCGGCGTCGACCGCAACATCGCCAAGGCGGAAGCCTGGTACAGGAAGGCGGCAGATCAGGGCAATGCCGCGGCCATGCACAATCTCGGCGTGCTCTATGCCATGGGTGCCGACGGTCCGATCGACAACGAGGCCGCCGTGAAATGGTTCGAGAAGGCAGCCCAGCTCGGCGTCAAGGACAGCCAGTTCAATCTCGGCATCCTCGCCGCGAAGGGCGTCGGCCTGCCTCAGGACCTCGAGGAATCCTACAAATGGTTCGCGCTGGTCGCCAAGACCGGCGACAAGGACGCCGCCGCCAAGCGCGACGAGATCGCCAATTCGCTGCGCCCCGAGCAGATCCAGAAGGCGCGCGCCGCGGTGGAGCTGTGGAAGGCCAAGCCGGTCGACGTAGCCGCCAACGTCGTCGACATCCCCGATGCGTGGCGGGAAGGCGACACCAAGACCGCCAGCATCGACATGAAGCAGGCGGTGAAGAACATCCAGCTCATCCTCAACAAGAACGGCTACGATGCGGGCGCTGCCGACGGCATCATGGGCGACAAGACGAAATCGGCGATCGCGGACTTCCAGAAGGCCAACGGCATGTCGCCGACCGGCGAGGTGAACGAGGCGCTGGTCACCGCCCTCCTGAAAAAGAAATAGAGGCGCGGCGGCCGCCTGTATGTGATTTATTTGCCAACATGCTGACAAATCTGGAGGTTTTTCGCCCGCAACAGGCCTGACAAATTGACTTCGCCGCGCCGGCGGCGCAAGAACAGTCCTGTTTTCGATCGTGTTTCCCGCACGAGAGGAGTCTCCCTAATCGGGTTTGACGGGTGGGTATTTATCTCCCGATCGCTGAGATGTCGGTCAATTTTTTCGTGCTGCTCGCCATGGGCGGCGCGGTCGGCTTTCTCTCGGGGATGTTCGGCGTCGGTGGCGGGTTCCTGATCACGCCGCTTCTGATCTTCTACAACATTCCGCCTTCCGTCGCGGTCGCGACCGGCGCCAACCAGGTGGTGGCGGCGTCCGCTTCCGGAGCGCTCATCCATATGAAGCGCGGCACGCTCGACATGAAGCTCGGAACGGTCCTGCTCGTCGGCGGTGTCGTAGGCTCGGCTATCGGCATCTACATCTTCGCGCTCCTGCGCAGCATCGGCCAGTTGGATCTGATCGTTTCGCTGATGTATGTGGTCATGCTCGGCTCGGTCGGCTCCATCATGCTGGTCGAGAGCGGGCGCGCCATACGGCGTGCCCGTGCCGGCGGCGCGGCCGAGTTGCGGCGGCCCGGCCAGCACAACTGGGTGCACAAGCTGCCGCTCAAGATGCGGTTCCGCTCTTCCAAGCTCTTCGTCAGCATCATTCCGGTGCTCGGCCTCGGCGCGGCGGTCGGTTTCCTCGGCTCGGTCCTCGGCGTCGGCGGCAGCTTCATCATGATCCCGGCCATGATCTATCTCCTGAAGGTGCCGACGAAGGTCGTCATCGGAACGTCCCTGTTCCAGACCGTCTTCGTTTCCGCCTTCACCACCGTCGTACATGCCGTTGCCAACCACACGGTCGATATCGCGCTCGCTTTCGCGCTGATGGTGGGCGGCGTGATCGGCGCCAACTACGGCGCTCGTGCCGGGCAGCGCCTGCGCGGCGAGCAGTTGCGCGCGCTGCTGGCCTTCCTCGTGCTGGCCGTCGCGGTGAGGCTGGCGATCGATCTCTTCGCCCGTCCGGTCAGCCCGTTCTCGCTGGCACCCTTGGGAGGCGCGTGAGGATGAACGCCCTCCGCCTGGCGCCGCTCGCCGTCCTGGCCTGGATCGTCCTCCTGCCGGCGTCGGCGCTGGCGCAGCAGGGCACAGGTGAGACGATCCAGATCGGCCTCTCGGCCGATACGATCCGGATCACTTCCGATTTCTCCGGCGCCGACCTGACGATCTTCGGCTCCATCGACAATGTCGATCCCGCGGTGGCCCGCGAAGGCGGGTACGACATCATCGTCGTCCTGGAGGGGCCGGCGCGGCCGGTCGTCGTCCGCCGCAAGCAGCGTGTTTTCGGCATGTGGATCAACACCGAATCGGAAACCTTCGTGAACGTGCCGTTCTCCTATTCGGTGGCGTTGACGAGACAGCCGCAGGACATCGCCGAGCCCAAGGTCTATCGGCAGCTCGCGCTCGGCATCGACAACATCTACATGCAGCCGCTCGACCCGTCCCTCGATGCGGCGACCATCAAGGAGTTCACCGCGGCGCTGCGGGAGCGCAAGAAGGCATCCGACCTCTACAGCGAGCGCCCCGGCGCGGTGCAGTTCCTCTCGCAGACGCTTTTCCGCGCGACGGTGTCGCTCGCGCCCGACGTGCCGGTGGGCACGCATCGCGCCCGCGCCTTTCTCTTCAAGCAGGGCAATTTCGTCGCCCAGACATCGGCGCCGCTGGTGATCCTGAAAGGCGGCTTCGAGCGCCGCGTCTATCAGTTCGCCCAGAACGACAGTTTCTTCTACGGCGTCTTCTGCGTTCTGCTCGCCCTTCTGACGAGCTGGCTCGGCCGCGTCATCTTCCGCAAGGAGTGAGTCTAAAACCTTGTTGACCACGCCAATGAGATTGCGCTTCCTTCGACAGGTCCCAGGGCGGGTGCGCATGATTGGACGGTCAAAAATTCACGCCCAAAATGGTGTCGCGCCGCTTCCGAACGCTAATCCTCACCCCGGCCGGAGCGCCGACCCGGTCACCTTGTAAACCCGCTGTCGGCCAAGCATGCAGGCGAATAGCCCGCCAGGATCGAAAAGCCCGGCATAGGCGCGGTCGAGTACGTTGAGCATGCCCGTATAGGCGCCGAAGGCCGGCATGATCATGCGCCTGCCGTCGCCGGCGAAGCAGCGCCGCCTGACCGAGCGCCCGCGCGCGACCAGCCGCGCGCCCGGATGCAGGTGCCCGGCGATCTCGCCCGGAGCGGAGCCGCACGATGGTTCGTGCCGGAAGACGAGCGGACCGATGGCGATTTCCGCGACGCTCTCGCCCTGGATTCCTTCCGGCGCATCCGGATCGTGGTTGCCGGCGATCCAGAACCAGTCGCGGCCTGCGATCAGCGCCGAGAGCTGAGCCCGAAAAATGTCCGGCATCAGCGCCGCGCCGGCGCTGTCGTGAAAACTGTCGCCGAGGCTGACCACGATCCTGGGATCATAGGCGGCGATGACTTGCGCCAGCCGCGCCAGCGTCGTCGCCGTGTCGTAGGGCGGAATGAGCTGTCGCCGCCGGGCGAAGGCGGCGCCTTTTTCGAGATGCAGATCCGATACGGCGAGCAAGGCAAGGCCGGGGAAATAGAGTGCGCCGCTCGCATCGCAGAGCGCACGCTCGCCCTCGATTTCGATCGCCTCGCTGGCGGACGCGCGGGTCATCCGGCCTGCTCCGTTCCCATCGCTTCCTCGATCAGTGCGTCCGCCGTCTCGGCGAGCAGCATCTCGTTCGCCTCGCCATTGACCGACTCCCGACCGATCTCGAGCATGATCGGGACCGCCAGCGGCGAGATGCGGTCGAGATCCTTATGCATGATTCGACCCCTGATCCGCGACAGCATTTCGCCGAGCCGTTTCACGTCGAGCAGTCCGGCCGCCGCATCGGTGCGGGTCGCCTGGAGCAGGATGTGGTCGGGCTGGTGCGTCCTCAGCACGTCGTAGATGAGGTCGGCGGACACCGTCACCTGCCGGCCGGTCTTTTCCTGTCCGGGATGCCGACGCTCGATCAGGCCGGCGATCACGGCGCAATTGCGGAAGGTGCGCTTCAGCATCCAGCTGTCGGCAAGCCAGGCTTCGAGGTCGTCGCCGAGCATGTCCTCGGCGAAGAGCGCGCCAAGCGGCAGCTTGCCGGTACGGATCATATGGCCCATGTCCTCCAGCGACCAGACGGCGAGCGAATAGTCTGTCGCGACGAAGCCGAGCGGATGCGCGCCTGCCCGCTCCAGCCGGCGCGTCAGGAGCATGCCGAGCGTCTGGTGCGCCAGCCGCCCCTCGAATGGATAGGCGACCATGTAGAAACGGTTGCCTCGCGGGAACGTCTCGACCAGCAAATCCTCGCGATGCGGCAGCACCGACTTGTCCCTCTGCAGCCGCAGCCAGTCGGCGACCTGGTCGGGCAGGACGTGCCAGCGCGCCGGATCGGCGAGCATCGAGCGCACTTCCGCCGCGAGATAGGTCGAGAGCGGGAACTTGCCGCCCATATAGCTCGCCACCTTCGGGTCGCTCCCGGCGGCGCTGGTGACGTAGCATTCGTTCTCGCGGATGCCTTCGAAGCGCACCACCTTCCCGGCGAAAAGGAAGGTGTCGCCCTGCGCCAGCGTCTCGACGAAATATTCCTCGATCTCGCCCAGCACCGGCCCGCCGCGCACATTGCCGCCGCGGCCGCGATGCCGCGTCAGGCGCACCTTCAGCATCGGCGCCTCCACGATGGTGCCGACGTTCAGCCTGTATTGCTGGGCGATGCGCGGATTGGCGACCCGCCAGCGCCCGTCGGCCATCTGCCGGATGCGGGCGTAGCGCTCGTAGCTGCGCAGCGCATAGCCGCCGGTCGCGACGAAATCGACGACGCGCTCGAAAGTCGGCGCGTCGAGTTCCGCATAGGGCGCGGCGCTGCGGATTTCCTCCAGCAGATCGCCGGCGTCGAAAGGTTCGGCGCAGGCCGCGCCGAGCACATGCTGGGCGAGCACGTCGAGCGCGCCCTCGGCGAGTGGCGGCGTGTCCTGCGCGCCGAGATAGTTGGCATCGAGCGCGGCCCGGCATTCGAGCACCTCGAAGCGGTTGGCGGGCACGAGTATGGCCCGGCTCGGCTCGTCCATGCGGTGGTTGGAGCGGCCTATGCGCTGGGCAAGGCGGCTGGCGCCCTTCGGCGCGCCGACATGGACGACGAGGTCGACGTCGCCCCAGTCGATGCCGAGGTCGAGGGTCGAGGTCGCCACCACGGCCCTCAGCGCGTTCGCCTCCATCGCCTTCTCGACGCGCCGCCGCTGGCCGACATCGAGCGAGCCGTGATGCAGTGCGATCGGCAGCGTCTCCTCGTTCACCCGCCAGAGCTCCTGGAAGAGCAGTTCCGCCTGGCTGCGCGTGTTGACGAAGAGAAGCGTCGTCCGGTGCCGGCGTATCGCTTCGTATATCTCCGGAATGGCGTAGCGGGCCGAGTGCCCCGACCACGGCACGTGCTCGGCAGAATCCAGGATGGTGATGACCGGCTTCGCGCCGCCGCCGACGGTGATCAGGTCGGCCATCGGCCCGGGCGGGTTCTGCGGCACCAGCCAGCGCCGCAGCGCATCCGGCTCGGCGACGGTCGCGGAAAGGCCGATCGCCTGAAGCTCGGGTACATAGCGGCGCAACCGCGCCAGCCCCAGCGAAAGGAGATGCCCGCGCTTGGAGGTGACCAGCGAATGCAATTCGTCGAGCACGACATAGCGGAGGCCGGAGAAGAAACGTTCGGCGTCCTTGTTCGCGATCAGGAGCGCCAGTTGCTCCGGTGTGGTGAGCAGGATGTCCGGCGGTATGAGCTTCTGCCGCTGGCGCTTGTGCGCCGGCGTGTCGCCCGTGCGAGTTTCCATCGAGATGGGCAGGCCCATCTCGGCGACGGGCTTGCCGAGATTGCGCTCGATGTCGACGGCGAGTGCCTTGAGCGGCGAGATATAGAGCGTGTGCACGCCACGCCACGCCTCGCCCGGCTTCCGTTTCGGCCGGCTTGCCAAATCGACGAGGCTCGGCAGGAAGCCGGCGAGCGTCTTGCCGGCCCCGGTCGGGGCGATCAGCAGCACCGACGCGCCGTTCTGCGCGCGCGCCAGAAGATCGATCTGGTGCGGCCGTGGCGACCAGCCGCGCTCCGCGAACCATTTCAGGAATGGTGCGGGCAGGACGGCGGCGGAGCGTTCCGCGAAGAGGCTCGGCTGGGTGTTCAAGTCGCCAGAACTAAACCAGAACAAGGAACAAGCCAAGATGGATCGGGATGACAATGCGCCCCTTCGCAACCCCCTCTGTCCTGCCGGACATCTCCCCCTCAAGGGGGAGATCGGCTGTCATCACCGCCTTCGCCAGCTTTCGGCGTGGCCGGGATAGCGCTACCGGTGCGGCCGGCTGATCTCTCCCCTTGAGGGGGAGATGTCCGGCAGGACAGAGGGGGGTGCGAAGGAGTGCATTCCGTCCCTGCTTTCCAACCTCTTCGCCACCGCGATCAAGCCTATGATCGGCTCGCCGCGATCCATCCGGATCGTGGCGACCGTCTGGGCGACCAGCGCGAAACCCTTCTCCGCCAGCAGCCGCTCGACGTAGCCGCGCGAATGGGCGTAGCGCCGCGAAGGCCGCAGCACGACCTCTTCCGGCCCCTCGTTCAGTTCGACCGAGAAGGCAAAATGCCCGCCCGGCAGCAGAAGATCGGCGATGCGGGAGAAAAGCCGGTCGAGTTCGCCGACATACATGAAGACGTCCGCGGCCGTGACCAGATCGGCGACGGGAAAGAGCGCCGGCAGCGTCTGGATGTCCCGCCGCTCCAGCCGGTCGTAGAGGCGCTTGGCCTCCGCCTCCCGCAACATGCCGGCGGAGATGTCGTAGCCTTCGAGGAAGCTTGCCGCGCCGCGCAGCCGCTCGCCCATCAGCCCGGTGCCGCAGCCGAGATCGACGGCGTGCGCAAAGGCTGTGCAGCTGGCGTCGGCGAGGGCTTCCTGCAAGAGTTCCGGCACGCGGTAATCGAGCCGTTCGACGAGGGCTGCGTCGAATTCCTCCGCATACTGGTCGAACAGCGTTTCGACGAAGGCGCTGGGCGGCGCCACGACGCCGGCGGCAGCGCTTGTCAATCCGAGCTTCAGCGTGGCGCCCAGGCGGTCCTGCGGATCGACCCTGAGCGCCTCGCGCCATGCCGCCTCCGCTTCAGGAGCGCGGCCGGCGCTCTCCAGCATCTCGCCGAGCCTGAACCAGCCGGCGGCCCAGCCTGGCGCGAGCGCCACCGCATCGCGCATCAGGTCCGCGGCGGCATCCGCGTCGCCGCTCTCGAAAAGCATCTCGGCATAGGAGGCTCGACGATCCGCCAACAGATCGCCGGAAGAAAGCTGGATCGGGTTCATGAAGGCGAGGGTTCCGAGCCCGCGGGCCGGGCGCGCGGCATATGGGCCTGTCGGGAGGATTTTGCAATCACCTTTTCGCGCGGCGGCGAATTGCTATCTTTATGGCCGATGCAGCCTCACGAACTCCTCCAGCCTCGACCTGAAGGCCTCTATTGCCCGCCCGGCGATTTCTTCATCGACCCGGTGCGGCCGGTGCAGCGCGCGCTGATCACGCACGGCCATTCGGACCACGCCCGCTCCGGCCATCGCCATGTGCTGGCAACCCGGCAGACGCTCGACATCATGGCGCTGCGCTATGGCCCGGACTTCGCCGGCTCGACGCAGGAAGCGGCGCTCGGCGAGACGCTTTCGCTGGACGGCGTGTCGGTCAGCTTCCACCCGGCCGGCCATGTGCTGGGCTCGGCGCAGATCGCGGTCGAGCGCGAAGGGCTGCGCATCGTCGCCTCGGGCGACTACAAGCGATGTCCCGACCCCACCTGCATTCCGTTCGAGGTCGTGCCGTGCGATGTCTTCATCACAGAGGCGACCTTCGCGCTGCCCGTCTTCCGCCATCCCGACGCGGCGCACGAGATCGCGGCGCTCCTGAAATCGGTCGAGCAGTTTCCCGAGCGCGCGCATCTTGTCGGCGCCTATGCGCTGGGCAAGGCCGAGCGCGTCATCCGCTTGCTGCGCGATGCCGGCTACGAACGGCCGATCTTCATCCACGGCGCGCTGGCGAAGCTCTGCGATTATTATCAGCGACGGGGCATCGATCTCGGCCGGCTGGAGCCGGCGACGATGGAGGGGAACAACAAGGCGGCCTTCGCCGGCGAGATCATCGTCGGGCCGCCATCGGCCTTCGCCGACCGCTGGGCGCGGCGCTTCGCCGATCCGGTCGCCTGCTTCGCATCCGGCTGGATGCGCATCCGCCAGCGCGCAAAACAGCGCGGCGTCGAGCTGCCGCTGGTGATCTCCGATCACGCCGACTGGGACGAACTGACCCGGACGATCAGCGAGACGGGCGCGCGCGAGGTCTGGGTCACGCACGGCCGCGAGGAGGCGCTGGTGCGCTGGTGCGAGCTTGCCGGCATCGCCGGCCGGCCGCTGCACCTCGTCGGCTACGAGGACGAGGGCGACTGATGAAGGCCTTCGCCGAACTCCTCGACCGTCTCGTGCTGACGCCGTCGCGCAACGGCAAGCTGAGGCTGCTCGTCGACTATTTCCGGGCCACGCCCGATCCCGACCGCGGCCTCGCGCTCGCCGCCGTCACCGGCGACCTCGACATCCCCTCGGTCAAGCCCGCCATGCTGCGCGCGCTGGTGATGGAGCGCATGGACCCGGTGCTCTTCGCCTATTCCTATGACTATGTCGGCGACCTAGCGGAGACCGTGTCGCTGGTCTGGCCGGGCCCCGAAGACGAGACGGAAGGCATTTCCGTCCGCTTGTCCGATGCGGTGGCGCAATTGCGCTCGGCCGGCCGCGCCGATGGTCCGGCCATCCTGGCGCGCCTGCTCGACCGGATGACGATCTCGGAGCGTTTCGCCACCATCAAGCTCGTCACCGGCGGCTTGCGCATCGGCGTCTCGGCGAGGCTCGCCAAGCAGGCGCTGGCGGATTTCGGCGGCGTCGACGTGGTCGAGATCGAGGAACTCTGGCATGGCCTGAAGCCGCCCTATCGCGAACTCTTCGACTGGCTGACCGGCAAGGCCGGCAAGCCGGAACTGTCGGCCGCCGCGCCCTTTCGCCCGGTCATGCTGTCGAACCCGGTGCAGGACGGCGATCTCGAGAAGATCGCTCCGCCGGATTACGCGGCCGAGTGGAAATGGGACGGCATCCGTGTCCAGGCCGTCGCCGAGAGGGGAGTGCGGCGCCTCTATTCCCGCACCGGCGACGATATTTCCGGCGCTTTCCCCGATCTTCTGGAGGCGATGGATTTCGAGGCGGCGCTCGACGGCGAGCTTCTGGTCGGCCGTCTGCCGGAGCATACCGGCACCTTCTCCGACCTGCAGCAGCGCCTGAATCGCAAGACCGTGCCGGCGAAGATCGTCCAGCAATATCCGGTTTTCGTCCGCTGCTACGATATCCTGCAGGAGGGAAAGGAGGATGTCCGGCCCCTGCCGTTCATCGAGCGGCGCAAGCGGCTGGAGGCTTTCGTCGGAACCCTCGATCCCTCGCGCTTCGACCTTTCGCCGGTCGTGCCCTTCGACGATTGGGCTGAGCTCGACGCGATGCGGCACGAACCGCCGCATCCGATCATCGAGGGCGTCATGCTGAAGCGGCTGGATTCATCCTATGTGCCGGGCCGGCCGAAAGGGCCGTGGTTCAAATGGAAGCGCGACCCTCACGTGGTCGACGCGGTGCTGATGTACGCTCAGCGCGGCCACGGCAAGCGCTCGAGCTTCTATTCCGACTTCACTTTCGGCGTCTGGTCGGGACCGGATGATGCGCCCGAGCTGGTGCCGGTCGGCAAGGCCTATTTCGGCTTTACCGACGAGGAACTGAGGCAGCTCGACAAATATGTCCGCGACAATACGATCGAGCGTTTCGGCCCGGTGCGCTCGGTGCGCGCCGAGCCGCGCCACGGGCTGGTGCTGGAGATAGCCTTCGAGGGACTGGCGCGATCGAAGCGCCACCGATCGGGCGTCGCGATGCGCTTTCCCCGCATCTCGCGGCTGCGCTGGGACAAGCCCGCCAACGAGGCCGACCGCATCGAGACGCTGCAGGCGCTGCTGGATTGAGAAAGCGGTGCGTCCTTCAAGGCTCGCGGAGCCTGTCCTCGGGCTTGCCAAAGGCAAGAACCGGGGGCTCGCACCTCAGGATGGGGAAGGTTCGTGCCGGGACCTCATCCTGAAGTGCAGCGTGTCTAAAACACCGCGTTTCGATAAGGAGCCAAGCCTGCAAGGCCGCAGGCGAGTGTCGAGACGCGAGTACATCCCCGTCTTGAGGCGTGAACGAAGCATCGTCCCCTCATCCTGAGAGGTGAGGCGAACACCGCTCTCCCTCATCCTGAGGTGCGAGCCCGAAGGGCGAGCCTCGAAGGACGCACCGGCTCGAAGCGCGGACGGTTTCTAGATCCGCCGTCCGGTCTCGAACAGGAACCAGGTGCGGCGTTCGGATTCGTCTATCCAGTTCTCCAGCATGCTGGCCGTGGCGACGTCCCCATGCTCGTCGCACAGATCATGGACCTCGCGCATGATCTGCGTCAGCTTCAGATTGTCTTCCTTGAGCTCGGCCAGCATGTCCTCCGGCGTCACGAACTCGGCGTCATTGTCGGGAATGCGCTGCAGCTTGGAGATTTGCCCGATCGAGCGCAGCGTCGTGCCGCCGACCTTGCGCGCCCGTTCGGCGATGTCGTCGGTCATGGCGAATATCTGCGCCCCGTGCTCGTCGAGCAGCAGGTGATAGTCGCGGAAATGCGGGCCCGACATGTGCCAGTGGAAATTCTTGGTCTTGACGTAGAGGGCAAAGACATCGGCGAGAAGAGCGGTGAGGCTGGCCGCTATGTCCTTGGCCGCATTCGAACCGAGGCTGCTCGGCGTGGCCAGCGGAGCGTTGCGGAGTTTCTTTGCGTCATCCTTGCCCATGCGACATTCTCCATGAAGCGTTTCAACAATGACCTGCAATCTAGGGCGGTGCGTGTCGGATGGGAACTGTCCGGAAGGCGAAGGCGGGACCGGGCTTCGCTACCGGATTGCCGCTTCCTCGACCATGGCGCCATCGACCGCCGCGCCGCCCGTTCTCCCTTCCTCGACCGCATGGCAGGAGACCAGGACGCCGCGCGAGGGCTTGAGCTTCGGCTCCTCGACCGTGCAGCGATCGAAGGCGAGCGGACAGCGCGGATGGAACGGGCAGCCCGAAGGCGGCGAGATGGGCGAGGGCAGTTCGCCCTTCAGCACGATCCGCTCCTTCTTGCGCTTGGGATCGGCGACCGGCGTCGCCGAAAGCAGCGCGCGCGTATAGGGATGCTGCGGATTGGCGAAGATCGCCTCGCGCGGCCCGTGCTCGACCGGGCGGCCGAGATACATCACCATCACGCTGTCGGCGATGTGCCGCACGACGGAGAGGTCGTGGCTGATGAACATGTAGGCGAGGTTCATCCGCTCCTGCATGTCGTGAAGCAGGTTCAGCACCTGCGCCTGGATCGACACGTCGAGTGCCGAGACCGGCTCGTCCAGCACCAGGATCTCCGGATCGAGCATCAGCGCGCGGGCGATTGCGATGCGCTGCCGCTGGCCGCCCGAGAACATGTGCGGATAGCGGTCGTAATGCTCCCGGCGCAGACCGACGGCCGTCATCATGGCGCGTGCGCGCTCCCGCCGTTCTGAGGCCGGCAGCCTCGTATTCACCAGAAGCGGCTCCTCCAGCGCGGCTCCGATCTTCTGCCGGGGATTGAGCGAGCCGTAGGGATTCTGGAAGACGATCTGCACCTTGCTGCGCAGCTGCCTGAGCGCCTTTGCGCGGGCCGTTGCGACATCGATGCCGGTGATCCTGAGTTCGCCCCTCGTGGGCGGCTCGATCATGGTGACGAGCCTGGCGAGCGTCGATTTCCCGCAGCCGGATTCGCCGACCACCGCAAGCGTCTTCCGGCGCTCGAGCGTGAAGCTCGCACCGTCGAGCGCCTTCAGTTCGACCGGCTTGGCGAACGCGCCTCGATGCACCGGATAATAGCGCGCGAGGTCCTTTGCCTCCAGGACGGTATCGCCGTTCATGCCGCCAGCCCCTTCGCGGGATGGTCCTTCGGCACGCCGTGCTGAAGCGGGTAGTGGCAGAGCGCCTGGCCGAGTTCGCTGCGCTGCCGGGGCGGCACGACTTCGCGGCAGAGTTCGGTGGCGAATTTGCAGCGCGGCGTGAAGAGGCAGCCCGGCGGCCTGTCGAACTGGCCCGGCACCATGCCCGGGATCGAAGGCAGGTGGCGTGTCGAGGCACGCTCAGGAAGAGCGGACAAAAGCGCGGCCGTATAGGGATGGTGCGGATCCTCGAAGAGCGGCCGCACACGCTGTTCCTCGACCTTCTGGCCGGCATATTGCACGGAAACCCGTTCGGCCGTCTCGGCCACCACGCCCATGTCGTGCGTGATCAGCACTAGCGCCATCTTCGTGTCGCGCTGGAGTTTCAGCAGCAGGTCGAGGATCTGTGCCTGGATGGTGACGTCGAGCGCCGTCGTCGGCTCGTCGGCGATCAGGAGCCTGGGATTGCAGGCGATCGCCATGGCGATCATGACGCGCTGGTTCATGCCGCCGGAAAGCTGATGCGGGAAGGATGAAAGCCGCTTCTCCGGCGCCGGGATGCCGACCTGCCGAAGCAGGTCGATGGTGCGCTCCTTGCGCGCGCGCCGGCCGAGCGCCAGATGCGTCTTGATCGCTTCGGAAAGCTGGAAGCCCACCGTGAAGCACGGGTTCAGGCTCGACATCGGCTCCTGGAATATCATCGAGATGTCGCGGCCGATGATGGTTCGCCGCTCGCGGCCGCTCATGGTCAAGAGGTCGCGCCCGGCGAATTCCATGCGGTCGGCGCTGACCTTCGCCGTCCATGGCAGCAGGCCCATGACGGCCAGCATGGAAACGGACTTGCCAGAGCCGGATTCGCCGACGATCGCCAGCACCTCGCTTTCGTCGACCGAAAACGACACGCCGTCGACCGCCCGGAAAGGCCCATGGGCTGTGTCGAATTCGACCGTCAGGTTTTCGATGTCGAGAAGCGGCATCCTCACGACCTCTTCAGCTTGGGATCGAGCGCGTCGCGCAGTCCGTCGCCCATGAGATTGATGGCGAGGACGGTGAGCAGGATGGCGACGCCCGGCATCGTCACGACCCACCAGGCGCGCAGGATGAATTCGCGCGCCTCGGCCAGCATCGTGCCCCATTCCGGCGTCGGCGGTTGCGCGCCCATGCCGAGGAAGCCGAGCGCCGCGGCGTCGAGGATGGCGTTCGAGAAGGAAAGCGCGGCCTGCACGATCAGCGGCGCCAGGCAGTTCGGCAGGATGGTGACGAACATCAGCCGGAGCGGCCGCACGCCGGCTACCTTCGCCGCAGTGACGTAATCGCGGTGCTTTTCTCCCAGCACCGCCGCCCGCGTCAGGCGGACATAATGCGGCTGCTGCACGATGGCGATGGCGATCATGGCGTTCGTCAGGCTGGGACCGAGGATGGCGACCAGCGCCAGCGCCAGAAGCAGGCTCGGGAAGGCGAGGATGATGTCCATCACGCGCATGACGAGCGTGTCGACCCAGCCGCCGACGAAGCCGGCGACGAGCCCGACCAGAATGCCGACCACGAGCGCCACCGAGACGACGACGCAGCCGACGAAAAGCGAGTAGCGGCTACCGAAGATGATGCGCGAGAGCACGTCGCGGCCGACCGCGTCGGTGCCGAGCAGGAAACGCCATTCGCCGCCCTCCTGAAAGACGGGCGGCTTCAGGAGCGCGTCGCGGAACTGGTCGTCCGGCCCGTGCGGCGCGAGGAATCCGGCGAAGATGGCGACGAGGCAGATGAAGATGAAAAAATAAAGGCCGATCACCGCGCCGCGGTTCTCGCTGAAATAGGCCCAGAACTCGGCGGCGAGCGCCAGCCGCCCGGTACGGCGGGTGTCTGTTTGGACGGGTTCGGCAGTTGCGCTCATCCCTTCACCTGCCATGCCTGACCCTGGGGTTCACCAGGCCGTAGAGCAGGTCGACGATCAAATTCACGACCATGACGATGATGGCGATCAGGAGCAGGCCGCCCTGCACCGCCGGATAATCGCGGCGGAAGATGGAATCGACCATCCACTTGCCGACGCCTGGCCAGGAGAAGATGGTTTCCGTCAGGATCGCGCCGGCCATCAGGACACCGACCTGCAGCCCGATCGTCGTGATGACGGGAATGAGCGCGTTGCGCAGCGCATGGACAGAAACGACGCGCACCGGCGACAGCCCCTTGGCGCGGGCGGTGCGCACATAATCCTCGCCGAGCACTTCGAGCATGGCCGAGCGCGTCTGCCGCGCGATCACCGCGAGCGGGATCGTGCCGAGCACGACGGTCGGCAGGATGAGATGCGAGACGGCGGATTCGAACGCACCCTTCTGGCCGGAAAGCAGGCTGTCGATCAGCATGAAGCCCGTCACCGGCGGGAAAAAGTACATCAGCGAAATGCGTCCCGAGACGGGCGTCCAGTGAAGGATGCCTGAAAACAGTATGATGAGCAGCAGCCCCCACCAGAAGATCGGCATGGAATAGCCGACGAGCGCGGTGCCCATGATCGTCTGATCGGCCCATGAGCCGCGCCTCGTCGCGGCGAGGATGCCGGCGGGAATACCGAGCACCACGGCGAAGATGATGGCGCATATGGAAAGCTCCAGCGTCGCCGGGAACAGCGCCATGAACTCGCTGATGACCGGCCGCTTCGTCGCGATCGAGACGCCGAGGTCTCCCTGCATCACATGCCAGAGGAAATCGAGGAACTGCAGCCACATCGGCCGGTCGAAGCCGTACTGGTGCATCAATTCCGCATGCCGCGCGGGGCTGACGCCGTGCTCGCCCGCGAGCAGCAGGACGGGATCTCCCGGCAGCAGCCGGACGAAGCCGAAGGCCGCGATCGCCACGCCGATGAAGGTGGGGATGAGCAGGCCGATCTTGACCAGGATAAAGCGGAGCATCCCGTTTCTTCAAAACCGAATGTCGTGCCGGCTCACGCCTTCCCGCCGTGAGGCGGAAAGGCATGGCGTGCGCTTGGCCGGCACGATCGTTTCCTGGTTTACTCGGTGATGTCGACGCCGTCGAAGCGGTGCGAGCCGAGCGGGTCCATCTTGTAGTTCTTGACCGACTTGAGCATCGGCATGAAGACGACCGAGTGCGCGATGGTCAGCCAGGGGGCCTGTTCCTTGAAGATGACTTCGGCCTGCTCGTAGAGCTTGGCGCGCTCGGCCTGGTCGGAAACCCTCTTGGCCTTCTGGATCAGGTCCTCGTAGGGCTTGTAGCAGAATTCGGCCGTGTTGTTCGACGTGCCGACGCCGTCGCAGCCGAGCAGCGTGGCCATGAAATTGTCCGGATCGCCATTGTCGCCGGTCCAGCCCAGGATAACGGCACCGTCATGATCCTTCTGGCCGGCGCGCTTGAGGTATTCGCCCCATTCATAGGTCACGATATCCGCGGTGACGCCGATCTTGGAGAAATCCGACTGGATCAGTTCCGCGGTGCGGCGGGCGTTCGGCATGTAGGGCCGCTGCACGGGCATCGCCCAGATCTTCATGTGGAGGTCCTTGACGCCGGCTTCCTCCAGCATCTTCTTGGCCGCGTCCGGATCGTAGGGATCGTCCTTCACGTCCTTGTTGTAGCCCCACATGGTCGGCGGGATGGGGTTGATCGCGGCTGTGCCGGAGCCCTGATAGACGGCGTCTATGATGGCCTTCTTGTTGACGGCCATGTTGAGCGCCTTGCGGACCTTGACGTTGTCGAAGGGCTTCTCCGTCGTGTTGTAGGACATGTAGGCCACGTTGAGGCCGTTCTGCTCCATCACGGTCAGCTTGTCGTTCTTCTTCATCGCCGCGACGTCGGCCGGTGCCGGATAGGCCATGATCTGGCATTCGCCGGCCTGCAGTTTCTGGTAGCGCACGCCCGCGTCGGTCGTGATGGCGAAGACGAGATCGTCGATCGCCGGCTTGCCGCCCCAGTAGTCCGGGTTGGCCTTGTAACGGATCACGGCGTCCTTCTGGTAGCCGACGAACTGGAACGGGCCGGTGCCGAGCGGCTGCTGGTTCAGCATTTCCTTGTGGCCGTCCTTGGCGAGCTTGTCGGCATATTCCTTCGACATGATGGAGGCGAAATCCATGGCCATATTGGCGATGAACGGCGCTTCCGGATGGTTGAGCGTGAATTTCACGGTCTGGTCGTCGACCTTTTCGATGCTCTTGATGAGCGAGGGCATCGACATCGCGTCGAAATATTCCCACTGACCGCCGGCGTAATTGTACCAGGGGTTCTTCTTGTCGAGCATGCGTTCGAAGGTGAACAGCACGTCATCGGCATCGAAATCCCGGGTCGGCTTGAAGAAGTCCGTCGTCTGGAACTTCACGCCCTTGCGCAGGTGGAAGGTGTATTGCAGCCCGTCGTCCGAAACATCCCATTTCTCTGCCAGGCCTGGAATGGTCTCCGTCGTGCCGCGCTTGAACTCGACCAGCCGGTTGTAGACCGGACGCGACGAGGCGTCGAAGGTTGTTCCCGCCGTGTAGAGGCCCGGGTCGAAGCCCTCGGGTGATCCTTCCGAGCAATAGACCAGCGTCTTGGCGCTTGCCGCGCCGCTCAGAAGCGTCGCGGCAAGCATCGCCGCCATGAAACCCATTTTTTTCATTGAGAACTCCCCATTCATCATTGTCGCCCGGCTGCTTGTCCGGCGCGCGGATTTCCATATAAGCACCGTTCGGAAGCCATGGGAACTCCCGGCGGGCGGAGCAGGCTCTGCCCGGCAAGGTACCCCGCAGGCGGCGAAATGAAGGACGGACAATGCAGGAAAACTGGGTGGAGGACATCCTGTCCTTCTGGTTCGGCGAACTTTCAGAGGAAGACTGGTTCACCCGAAAGGATGCGACCGACGCGGCGATCGGTGCCCGTTTCGAGCCGCTCTACCGGGAGGTTCGCACGAAGGTCCCGGCGGCGGCTTTCGATGATCCGCGCGCGGCGCTCGCGGCCGTCATCGCGCTCGACCAGTTCCCGCGCAACATGTTCCGCGGCAGGGCGGAGGCTTTCGCCACCGACGATCTCGCGATCGATATTGCCCGCAGGGCCCTGGCGAAGAGGCTGGACGAAAAGTTGAGCGAGACCGAGAAACAGTTCCTCTACATGCCCTTCATGCACAGCGAGATTCTCGCCGACCAGGAGCGCTCCGTCGCGCTGTTTCGCGAACAGGACGCGGGCAAGAACGAGAAATACGCGATCGAGCATCGCGACATCGTCGCCAAGTTCGGCCGCTTCCCTCACCGCAACAGGGTGCTCGGCCGCGAGAGCACGCCGGCCGAGCGCGTCTTTCTCCTGAACCACGAAGGGTTCGGGCAGTAGCGCCTACCGGCCGGAGAGCAGGCCCGGCAAATCGGCGACCGAGCCGATGAGGATGTCGGCGAGCGGAGAGAGCGTCTCGCGCGTGCCGTTGCCGCTCAACACGCCGATCGCCATGCCGACGCCGGCGGCGCGCGCCATCTCCATGTCGTGCCGGTTGTCGCCGACCATCGCCACCTCGGAAGCCTTGCACCCCGTGAGATCGCAGAACGCGCGCACGGTATCCGGCGCCGGCTTCGGATTGGCGACGGCGTCATAGCCATAGGCCGCGTCGAAGAGCTGCGACATGCCGAGCGCGGCGAGTGTCTGCTCCGCGCCCTTGGTCGAATCATTGGTGGCGACGCCCATCCGGTAGCCCTGCCGGTGCAGCTTTTCGATCGTGTCCTTCACGCCGGGCAAGCCATAGGGCTTGGCCGAGGCGTTCTCCCCGACGAAGCGGTCATATTCCTCGATGGTCGATCGCCGCTCGCCCGGCGACTGGCCCGGATACCAGAGCGCGATCAGGTCGGCGTTCGTGCCCGCCGCGAAAACCGAATCCGCTTTGAAGCGTCGCAGCCCGAAATCGTAGCCGGCCTCCACCAGCAGATGGTCGGCGCGGCTGCGCGAGCCGTTCGCCGCCTTCAGCGCCATCAGGTCGGCGACTTCGAACCAGGTCCGGTCGAAGTCGATCAGCGTTCCGTCCTTGTCGAACAGGATGCCCTTGATGCCCCCCATGCCGGTCAGCCCGTCTTCCTGAGATCGGCGATCATGGCGACGAGGCCGGCGGTTGAGGAATCCTTGCCCGCCGCGCTCTTTTTCCCCTCGACCACCGGCAGCAGCTCCGTCGCCAGTTCCTTGCCGAGTTCGACGCCCCACTGGTCGAAGGAGTTGATGTCGAACAGCGCTCCCTCGACGAAGACGCGATGCTCGTAAAGCGCGATCAGCCGGCCGAGAGAATAGGGATCGAGCTTGCGATAGAGGATGGTGACGGAAGGCCGGTTGCCGGCGAAGACGCGGTGCGGCGCGATCCTGTCGACATCACTGGCCTCCATGCCCTTGCCGAGCATCTGCTGTTTCGCCTCTTCCAGCGTGCGGCCGCGCATGAAGGCCTCCGATTGCGCCAGGCAATTGGCGAGCAGCAGGTCGTGATGATGCTTCAGGTCAGGCTCGTGCCCCTCGGCCGCGGCGATGAATTCAACCGGGATGATGTCGGTGCCCTGGTGCAGGAGCTGGAAGAAGGCGTGCTGTCCGTTGGTGCCGGGCTCGCCCCACACCAGCGGGCCGGTCGGCGTTTCCACTTCCGTGCCTTCCAGCGTCACATGCTTGCCGTTCGATTCCATGTCGAGCTGCTGCAGATAGGCGGGCAGGCGGGCGAGCCGCTGGTCGTAGGGGATCACCGCGCGCGCAGGGTACTTGCAGACTACCCTGTTCCAGAAGCCGACGAGGCCGAGCACGAAGGGCAAGTTCTCCAGTATCGGCGCCGAGCGGAAGTGCTCGTCCATGCGATGCGCGCCGGAGAGGAAGGAATGGAACCGCTCCGGCCCGATGGCGATCATGATCGGCAGCCCGATCGCCGACCACAGCGAATAGCGCCCGCCGACCCAGTCCCAGAAGCCGAACACGCGCTCCTTCCGGATGCCGAATTCGGCGACCTTGTCGAGCGCGGTGGAGACGGCGGCGAAATGATGCTCGACCGCCGCCGACCCCAGCTTGTCGGCCACCCATCGTCGCGCGGTGCCGGCATTGGTCATCGTCTCGATGGTGGTGAAAGTCTTCGACGCGATGATGAAGAGCGTCGTCTCGGGGGAAAGCGCGGCCAGCGTGTCGCCGATATCGGCGCCGTCGACATTGGAGACGAAATGCGCGCGCGGACCATCATGGTAGGGCTTGAGCGCCAGGGTCGCCATCGCCGGGCCGAGATCCGACCCGCCGATGCCGATATTGACGATGTCCGTTATCTTCTTGCCGGTCGCACCCTTGATCGCGCCGCCGCGGACGCCGTCGGCGAACTTGCCCATCGCGGCAAGCACGGAGCGGACCTCCGGCATCACGTCCTTGCCGTCGGTCATAACGGGCTTGTCGCTGGTATTGCGCAGCGCCGTGTGCAGCACGGCGCGGTCTTCCGTGATGTTGATGTGCTTGCCGGCGAACATCGCCGCGCGCCGTTCTTCGACCTTCGCCGCGACGGCGAGGTTCCCGAGGAGCTTCATCGTTTCCGGCGCGACCGCGCATTTTGACCAATCGAGCAGGAGATCGTCGAGCCGCAGCGAGAATTCCCCGAACCGGCCCGGATCGGACGCGAAGGCGACGCGCATGTCCTTCGGCGCGGCGTTTTTCCGGTGGTCTCGGAGCGCGGCGAGCGCCGCGTCGAATGAAGCATTGGCCAATGTGTGCTCCCGCAAAAAGGAATCGGTCCGCCTTCATTGTCGGACATGAAGGCGGTCCATGGCCCCGGCGCCACGACGAGCGACAATAGTGCGCGGAGCCCGGGACGGAAAGCGTCTCCGCTGGCCCAAAAGAATGGATAATCCTCAAAAAGCGTGGCGCAAACCCTTATGCCAGTCTTGATGATCGATCGGACCAGGACTAGTGTCCGGTCGAAAGGAAGCTCCCATGCCGACAAGAAACGACGCCGCCATATGGTCCGGCCTGTTCCGGATATCGACCGATTCCGGCCAGACGCTGCAGGCCCAGATCCGCCAGGCCATCGTCGCCGCCATCCTCGACCGCCAGATAGCCGCTTCCATGCCGCTGCCGTCCTGCCGGATCCTGGCGGAGAAACTGGGCGTGGCGCGCGGCACGGTGGTGCTCGCCTTCCAGCAGCTCGTGGACCAGGGGTTTTTGATCGCGCGCGAGCGCCGCGGCCATTTCGTCAATCCGGAGGTGCTGACCTCGCCGGCCAAGCCCTCGCAGCGGCAGTCGGAAGGCGACACGATCGACTGGAAGGCACGCCGCCAGGTGCCGGCGACGGAGCTGCAGTCTCCCTCGAACCAGGTGAACTGGATCAAATACTCCTATCCGTTCGTCTACGGCCAGTTCGACCCGGCGCTCTTCCCCACGGCCGAATGGCGCGAGTGCAACCGCATGGCGCTCGCCGTGCTCGAGATCCGCAACTGGGCGGCCGACATGGTCGACCGCGACGATCCGCTCCTGATCGAGCAGATACAGGCGAGGCTCCTGCCGCGCCGAGGCATCTTTGCCAACCCCGACGAGATCATCGTCACGCTCGGCGCCCAGAACGCCCTCTACATGCTGGCCACGCTCCTGATGACGAAGGGCTCCAAGGTCGCCATGGAGGACCCCGGCTATCCGGATGCGCGGTCGATCTTCAATCTGGCCGGCGCGGAAACCCTGCCGGTTCGGGTCGATGCGGAAGGCATCGTCGCGGACGAGGTCCCGTCCGATGCCGGTTTCGTCTTCGTCACGCCGAGCCACCATTGCCCGACCATGGTGCCGCTCAGCGCCCGGCGCCGGCAACAGCTTCTCGCCGACGCCGCCGAGCGCAACCAGATCATCATCGAGGACGGCTATGACAGCCAGTTGCTCGACGACGCGCCGCAGCAGGCGCTGAAGAGCCTCGACCGCAGCGGCCGCGTCATCTATGTCGGCTCGATGTCGAAGACGCTCGCGCCGGGCCTGCGCATCGGCTACATCGTCGCTCCGTCCGAACTGATCGCGGAACTGAGGGCGCTTCGGCGCTTCATGCTCCGTCATCCGCCCGCCAACAACCAGCGCGCCGTCGCGCTCTTCCTGTCGCTCGGCCATCATGAGGCGCTGGTCAGGCGCCTGTCGGCCGCTTTCGGCGAACGCCGGCGCCGGCTGATCCAGGCCGTCAATGCCTTCCTGCCCGAATGGCGTGCGACCGATTCCGCCGGCGGCGCTTCGGTCTGGCTCGAAGGACCTCAGGGGATGGATACCGGCGCGCTTGCCGAGACCGCCGCCGCCCGCAGTGTGGTCATCGAACCGGGCAAGCGTTTCTTTGCCCGCGGCGACAGGCACACGCAGTTCATGCGGCTCGGCATCTCCTCGATTGCGCTGCAGCATATCGAGCCGGGCATCCGCGAACTGGCGACGGCCGCCGGCCGCCGTCCCGCCGCCGCCTGACCGGCCCGGGCGGGAGACTGGCACATCCGGCGATAGGGGGTGGCACATTCGCCGCCTTCCGGCCCGCTGCATAGTTGCCGTCGGAGTGGGAGCGAGGCCGCCGCATCGAGGCATAAAGACCCTGGCGGAGGGCTTCGGGAAATGGAGCCGTACTATGCCAGCCGCGTTGGAGCAGCCCGCGTCCGGAAGGATGGACGCGGACACGGATAGCCGCACAAGGCGCTCGGGCGGGCGCGAGGCGCGAAGGGCGCTGAGGGCCGCTCCGCTTTCCGACGACATCCGCCCTGTCCGCGCCGGCCTGGAGGGCGGCAACTACCGTCCCCTGACCGGGAATGACATCGAGCGCATCCACGAGGCCGTGCTGACGGTGCTGGAGACGGTCGGCTTTGCCAACGCCATCCCGACCTGCATCGAGGCCTGCACCCGCGCCGGCGCCGAACTCGGGCCCGACGGGCGGCTGCGCTTTCCTCGCAATCTCGTCCTCGATACGATCCGGAACGCGGCGCGGCACTTTACGCTCCACGGCCAGGACCCGAAACACGACATGCTCGTCCAAGGGCGGCGCGTGCACTACGGCACGGCGGGCGCCGCGGTGCATGTCGTCGACGTTGCGAAACGCGAGTACCGCGAATCGAAGCTCCAGGACATCTACGACGCGGCGCGCATCGTCGATCTGATGGACAACATCCATTTCTTCCAGCGGCCGATGGTCCCGCGCGACATCCCCGATCCGCTGGATATGGACTTCAACACGCTCTATGCCTGCGTGACCGGCACCTCAAAGCATATCGGGACCAGCTTCACCGTGCGCGACAATGTCGCGCCGGCGCTGGAGATGCTCTACATGATCGCCGGCGGCGAGGAGAAATTCCGCGCCCGGCCCTTCGTCTCCAACTCCAACTGCTTCGTCGTGCCGCCGATGAAGTTCGCCGAGGACGCCTGCGGCGTGCTCGAAGCCTGCGTCGAAGGCGGCATCCCGGTCCTGCTGCTTTCCGCCGGGCAGGCCGGCGCCACGGCTCCCGCCGCCATCGCAGGCGCCATCGTGCAGGCCGTCGCCGAGGTGCTGGTCGGACTCGTCTACGTCAATGCGCTGAAGCCCGGCCATCCGGCGATCTTCGGCACCTGGCCGTTCGTCTCGGATCTGAGGACCGGCGCCATGTCGGGCGGCTCGGGCGAGCAGGCGCTGCTCACCGCCGCCTGCGCCCAGATGGCCCAATTCTACGACCTGCCGGGCGGCTCGGCGGCCGGCATGGCCGATTCAAAGCTGCCCGACATCCAGTCCGGCTACGAGAAGGGCATCACCAACGTGATGGCCGGGCTTTCCGGCCTGAACCTGGTCTATGAATCGGCCGGCATGCACGCTTCGCTGCTCGGCTTCTGCCTGGAGAGCCTGATCGCCGACAACGACATGCTCGGCCAATGCCTGCGCTGCGTGCGCGGGATCGAGGTGAGCGACGAGGCGCTGTCCGTCGCCACGATTGCCGATGTCTGCCTGAACGGCCCGGGCCACTATCTCGGTCACGGCCAGACGCTGCAGCTGATGCAGAAGGAATATTTCTACCCCGCCGTCGCCGACCGCTACAGTCCGAAGGAATGGGCGGAGAAGGGCAGGCCTGACCTGCTCGGCAAGGCGACCGAGGAGAAGAAGCGCATCCTCTCTACCTATTTCCCGAGCCATGTGCCGCGCGCGCTGGACGAGACGCTGCGCCAGCGTTTCCAGAATATCTACCTGCCGAGACAGGAGAGGTGAGGCACTGGCCCTGCACCTTGGTGCGATGGACAGCCCTCCGCCCATGCGCTAGTTCCTCTCCGTTGCGCAGGAGGAAAGCGTCATGGCGATGGACATGCAGGGCGAGGAGCGCATCGAGGCGCCGATCGCGAAAGTCTGGGAAGCCTTGAACGATCCCGGCATCCTCAAGGACTGCATTCCCGGCTGCCAGAGCCTCGACAAGAAGTCGGACACCCATCTCGACGCCGTGGTGTCGCTGAAGATCGGGCCCATCAAGGCCAAGTTCCAGGGCGCGGTCGAGCTCAAGAATTTGAAGCCTCCGCATTCCTACACCATCCAGGGCGAAGGCAAGGGCGGCATCGCCGGCTTCGCCAAGGGCGGCGCCGATGTGATGCTGAAGGAGGACGGCGCGGACGCCACCATCCTCACCTACAAGGCCAAGGCCGAGGTAGGCGGGAAGATGGCCCAGCTCGGCAGCCGGCTGATCGATTCGACGTCGAAGAAGCTCGCCGGGCAGTTTTTCGACACCTTCAACAAGAAGGTGAGCGGGTCGTAGGCCAGACTGTCCGCCGGGAGGAGATTGGAATGGCGAACCGTGCGAAACCGCCGATACTGCACCATGTGAATCTGAAAACCACTCGACTGCAGGAGATGATCGACTGGTACGGCCGCGTGGTTGGCAGTACGCCGCATTTCCAGTTCGAGGGTGGCGCTTGGCTCTCCAATGACGGCGCCAATCATCGGATCGCGCTTCTGACCGCTCCCACGGTTGCCGACGATCCCGACAAGCTGGCGCATGCCGGCCTGCACCACATCGCTTTCGAACATGAGAGCCTGGACGACCTGCTCGATAATTTCGACAAGCTGCAGGGCGAAGGCATCACGCCGCATATGATGCTCGACCACGGCATGACCATGTCGTTTTATTATGTCGACCCTGACGGTAACAGCGTGGAACTGCAGGCGGATAATTTCGGCGACTGGGCGGAATCGACGCAGTGGATGCGCACCTCGCCCGAATTCGCCGCCAACCCGATCGGCATACCGGTTGACCCCAACCGGATGCTCAAGGCCCGCCGCGATGGAATGTCGCCAGCCGAAATCCATCGCCGTGCGTATGCCGGTGAATTCCGGCCTTCGCAACCGATGGATCCCCGCCTTCCGTTCGATCTGCCCGTCTGACGGTGCCCCGTTTGTCAGCGGAACGCCGTTTCGTCAGCGCTTCTGATTCGCGGCTCTAACGCCCCGTGAAATTCGGCTGGCGCTTCTGCAGGAAGGCCGAAACGCCTTCCTTGTAGTCGTCGGTCAGGCCGGCCTCGCGCTGCAATTGCGCCTCGAGGTCGAGCTGCTGGTCGAGCGAGTTGGTCGAGGCCGCCTGGATCGCCTGTTTGGTCAGCGCGTAGCCGCGGGTCGGACCCTTGGCGAAAGCCTCCGCCAGCGCCGTCGCCTCCGCCATCAATTCGCCGTCGTCGACGGCGCGCCAGATCAGCCCCCAATTGGCCGCGTCCTCGGCGGAAAGCGGATAGGCGGTCAGCGCCAGCGCCTTGGCGCGCGCTTCGCCGAGATGCCGCGTCAGCCAGTAAGTGCCGCCGGCATCCGGGATGAGCCCGATCTTGGAGAAGGCCTGTATGAACTTCGCCGATTTCGCAGCAATGACGATGTCGCAGGCGAGCGCGATATTGGCGCCGGCACCGGCGGCGACGCCGTTCACGGCGCAGATCACCGGCTTTTCCATCGACCTGAGCAGCCGGATGAGCGGTGCATAGTAGGTCGCAAGCGTCTTGCCGAGGTCGGGGGCTTCGCCAAGCATCGCCGGATCGCGGTCGGCGAGATCCTGTCCGGCGCAGAAGCCGCGCCCCGCGCCCGTCAGCACCACGGCACGGCAATCCCGGTCGGCGGCGCAGGCTTCGAGCGCGGCCCGCAATTGCTCGTGCTGCTGGATGCTGAAGGAATTGAGCCGGTCCGGGCGGTTGAGCGTCAGGATGGCGTACCCGTCCCTGCGCTCGTCCAAGACGACCTCTTCGCTCATGCTCTCCTCCCGAAGATTGATCGCGTCATGTTGCATGGGCCGGCGGGATCATCAACCGCGCGCTTCGCATGGAGAGTGCCGCTGGTCAGAATACCGTCGCCAGCGCCACCGCCAGGCCGGCATAGATGGCGACGCTTACCCAGAAACCCGCGGGATCTTCCGCGCGGACGACGCGGCGCGCAAACGGCCCCCGGTGGACCCAGACCGCGCCGGTCATGGCGGCGTAGGCGACATAGACCGCAAGCAGGATGGAGAGCAGGCGGAAGATCGTCATGGCTCTACCCTGTCCGGCCCCGCGCGAACGCGCCGAACCGGGCAAGCGCGACGGCCGGCAGGCAGAGAAACGCGAGCAGGATGAGCGCGAGCGGCAGCATTCCGAAACCGGAGCCCGAGACGAGCAGGACAAGCAACTGGCTGTAGACGAGGAGAAGCGCCCAACGCCAAGGGCGGTTGGGAAAGGCATAGCCGAGCACCACCGCCGCGACGAGCGCCAGCGGATAGCCGACGCTCCAGTAGAGTCCCGAATCCCAAGGCTCCGACCGGCCGCCGAGAAAAGCGGTCGCCGCCCACAGAATTATGCCGCCCATCCCCGCAATCAGATAGGCCCGCCCGGTCGCGCCGCCCTCCATCCCGCCTTCCGATCAGCCGAATTCACATGAATTCTGCCGCGAACGGGTAAAGATATCCTATGTGGTGCCCGCGTGGCGGTCGCCGTTCGAGAAGGGAATGAAGTCCGGGCCGACAATGCCGGCTTCGGATCGGCGCGAAGCTGCCACTGAACTTGCCGCGCGCTGTGAAACGTATTGCTATTCGAAAACGATGCTTGGCGCAGCGTTCCCCGCACCCTCGTTTTCTTCCCGCAACCGCTCCCATACCTTGGCCGCAATGTCGCGGTAGATGCGCGCATGCGGGCCGTCCGGTTCGCTGGCGACGACCGGGGTGCCCTCGTCGGAGGTCTCGCGGATCCTCATCTCGAGCGGCACCTCGCCGAGGAAGGTAACGCCGACGCGCTCCGCCTCGCGCCTTGCGCCGCCATGGCCGAAGATGTCGTAGCGCTTGCCGGTGTCCGGCGCGATGAAATAGCTCATATTCTCGACGATGCCGAGCACCGGCACGTCGACCTTGCGGAACATGTTGAGCCCCTTGCGCGCGTCGATGAGCGCCAGGTCCTGCGGCGTCGACACGATGACCGCGCCGGCCAGCGGCACCTGCTGCGCCATGGTAAGCTGCGCGTCGCCCGTGCCGGGCGGCATGTCGACCACGAGCACGTCGAGTTCGCCCCATTCCACCTCGCGCAGCATCTGGGTGAGTGCCGAGACCACCATCGGCCCGCGCCAGATCATCGGCGTGTCCTCGCCGACGAGGAAGCCCATGGACATGACCTTGAGGCCGTATTTCTGCATCGGCTTCAGCGTGCGCCCGTCTGCCGTCTCCGGCTTGCCGGAGATGCCGAGCAGCCGCGGCATGGACGGCCCGTAGATGTCGGCGTCGAGGATGCCGACCTTGAGCCCGTTGGCGAGCAGGCCGAGTGCCAGATTGACCGCCGTCGTGGATTTGCCGACGCCGCCCTTGCCGGACGCGACCGCGATGATCGACTGGATACCGGGAACGCCGCGCTTGCCGGGCTGCGGGCCGGAGGGCGCGTGGCCGGAGTGGGTGTGACCGGAGGGGGCATGACCGGAAGAGCCCGGCACGCGGCCCGGCGTAGGGGCGCTCGCCGGGCGTGGCGCTGCGGGGCGCGGTGCAGGGGAGCCTTGGCCGGCCTTCTTCTCCGCCGTGAGAGCCACGACGGCGCCGGCGACGTCCGGCATCTCCTTCACCGCCCGTTCGGCGGCCTCGCGCATCGGCTCCAGTTCCTGCGCCTTGTCGGCGGGAACGGTGATGGAGAAGAAGACCTTGCGGTCGGCGATGAACACGTCGGAGACGAGGCCGAGGCTGACGATGTCGCCCGAAAGGCCCGGCGCGGAAATGGATTTCAGCCGCTCGATGACGGCTTCCTTGGTGACAGGCATGATATCGGCTTCGCTTGATGGTCCAACCCGAGATAATGCGTTTTACGCCCCGGACCAAGCGTGCGCGTCCTCTGGCCCATGCGAAAAGCCTGGTTGAGTTCGCTTTTCGCCGATGGATCCGGGTCAGGCCATCGGAATCATCGACGAGGGACGGCTGGCGCACCACTCGGATCGTGGCTACCGTTCCTTCCATGATCGACAAGCTCGAATTCTTCATTGCCCTTGCCAAGGAACAGCATTTCGGCCGCGCGGCCGTCGAATGCGGCGTCACCCAGCCGACCCTCTCGGCGGCGATAAGGCAGTTGGAGGACCAGCTCGGCGTCGTCCTGGTGCAGCGCGGCTCGCGCTTCCAGGGCCTGACGCCCGAGGGCCAGCGCGTGCTCGAATGGGCGCGCCGCATCGTCGGCGACAGCCGCGCCATGCGCGAGGAGATGCGCGCTGCGCGGCACGGCCTTTCGGGGCATCTGAAGATCGCCGTCATCCCGACCGCGCTCGCGATGGTGGCGAGCCTCACCACGCCCTTCCGCGACAAGCACCCGAACGTGACCTTTTCGGTGCTCTCGCGCACATCGCTCGAAGTGCTCTCGATGCTGGCCGATTTCGAGATCGACGTCGGCATCACCTATCTCGACAACGAGCCGCTTGGCCGCGTCGCGACGCTGCCGCTCTACGCGGAGCGCTACCAGCTCATCACTTCGGCCGGCAAGCCGCTCTCCGACCGCGAGACGGTGACCTGGGCCGAGGTGGCGCGGCTGCCGCTCTGCCTGCTGACGCCGGACATGCAGAACCGCCGCATCATCAGCCAGCACCTGGAGGAGGCGGGATCGGAGGCCAAGCCTTCGCTTGAATCCAATTCGATGATCCTGCTCATCTCGCATATCCGCACCGGCAAATGGGCCTCGGTCATGCCGCTCAACCTGGCCGAGACGCTCGGCGTGGTCGAGCCGATCCGGGCCATTCCCATCGTCGAGCCCGACGCCAGCCATCTCGTCGGCCTCGTCGCCGTCCATCGCGAGCCGCACACGCCGCTCGTCTCCGCCTTTCTCAATCAGGCGCGAACCGTCTATCCGGCGTCGCAGAAACGATAGAAATTACCTATCGTTCGACGAATATGATGTATTGATCGAGCGGGAGAACTTTGTTTTCTCGACGGGCGGGCTGCTAGCCCGAGGGAGGCTGCGACATTTGACGATGGAACGCAACGATACCGAAATCGCGACGCGGACATTGGCCGTCGTGGAGACATGGCGGGACGCCGAGGGGCCGCTTCTGCCGATATTGAACGGCGTTCAGAAGGAATTCGGCTACGTTCCCGATGAGGCTTTGCAGGTCATCGCCAAGGCGCTCAACCTCAGCCGTGCGGACGTCTACGGCGTCTTCAGTTTCTACCACGACTATCGCGACCGGCCTGCGGGCCGCCATGTCCTGAAGGTCTGCCGCGCCGAATCCTGCCAGGCGATGGGCGGCGACGAGATGGCCGACCGGCTGCGCGAAGCGCTCGGCGTCGACTGGCACGGGACGAGCAGGGACGGCGCGGTGACGCTGGAGCCGGTCTATTGCCTCGGCCTCTGCGCCTGTTCGCCCTCCGCGATGCTCGACGGCGAGGTCGTCGGCCGCCTCGACGAGGAAAGGATCGGCGAGATCGCGGCGGAGGTGCGGGCATGACCGTGACCATTTACGTCCCGCGCGATTCCGGCGCGCTGGCTCTCGGCGCGGAGAAGGTGGCCGCCCGGATCGCCGGTGAAATAAAGACGCGGGGCCTCGATGCGAAAATCGTGCGCAACGGCTCGCGCGGCCTCTACTGGCTGGAGCCGATGGTCGAGGTCGAGACGCCTGCGGGCCGGACCGCCTATGGTCCCGTGGCGGCGAAGGATGTGCCCTCGCTCTTCGATGCGGATTTTCTATCGGGCGGCAGGCACGGATTGTCGCTCGGCGATCCGGAGAAGATTCCCTATCTGGCGCGGCAGACGCGCCTCACCTTCGCGCGCGTCGGCGTCATCGATCCGGTCGCGCTCGCGGACTACAAGGCGCATGGCGGGCTCGCCGGCCTCGAGAAGGCGCTGAAAATGACCCCGGCGGACATCGTCCGGCAGGTCACCGATTCCGGGCTGCGCGGGCGCGGCGGCGCCGGCTTCCCCACCGGCGTGAAATGGAAGACCGTCCTCGGTACGCCGGGCGAGGTCAAATATGTCGTCTGCAATGCCGACGAGGGCGACAGCGGCACCTTCTCCGACCGCATGGTCATGGAAGGCGATCCCTTCGTCCTGATAGAAGGCATGACGATCGCGGCGATCGCGGTCGGCGCCCGCAAGGGCTACATCTATCTCCGCTCCGAATATCCGCATGCCGAAAAGGTCCTGAACGAGGCGCTTGCCGTCGCCCGCAAGGCCGGCGTCCTCGGCGGATCGGTGCTCGGCTCGAAACACGCCTTCGACATCGAGGTGCGGATGGGCGCGGGCGCCTATGTCTGCGGCGAGGAGACGGCGCTTCTCGACAGCCTCGAAGGCAAGCGCGGCCAGGTGCGCGCCAAGCCGCCGCTGCCGGCCCAGAAGGGGCTGTTCGGCAAGCCGACCGTGATGAACAACGTGATTTCGCTCGCCTCCGTGCCGATCGTGCTGGACAAGGGCGCGGCCTACTACAAGGATTTCGGCCTCGGCCGCTCACGCGGCACGATCCCCATCCAGATCGCCGGCAACGTGAAATATCCCGGCCTCTTCGAAGCGGCCTTCGGCCTGACGCTGGGCGAGATCGTCGACGGGATCGGCGGCGGCACGAAATCCGGCCGGCCGGTCCGCGCCGTGCAGGTCGGCGGGCCGCTCGGCGCCTATTTCCCGCGCGAGCTCTTCGACACGCCCTTCGATTACGAGGCTTTCGCCGCCAAGGACGGGCTGATCGGACATGCCGGCGTCGTGGTGTTCGACGACACCGTCGACATGCTGAAGCAGGCGCGTTTCGCCATGGAGTTCTGCGCCATCGAAAGCTGCGGCAAGTGCACGCCCTGCCGGGTCGGCGCGGTGCGCGGCGTCGAGGTCGCCGACAGGATCGCCGGCGGCGTGGAGCCGGAGAAACAGGTCGCTCTGCTCGAAGACCTCTGCAACACGATGAAATTCGGATCGCTTTGCGCTCTCGGAGGTTTTACCCCATATCCGGTGATGAGTGCGCTAAGACATTTCCCGGAGGATTTCCGCCCGCATCCGTTGCGCGAGGCGGCGGAATGACGGGCGCCGGTCTCACCCTCCCCCATGTGGGGAGGGTCGCGAACGAAGTGAGCGGGGTGGGGGTACTCCGCTCTGCTTTTGTCGACCCCCACCCCGATCCGCTGCGCGGATCGACCCTCCCCACAAGGGGGAGGGTGGACGCCAAGGCATAGGAGACATCTCATGTCCCTCATTCAGGAAACCGACTACGGGACGCCGGCCTCCAGGGCCGAAAAGCAGGTGACCCTGACGGTCGACGGCAAGGCCGTCACCGTGCCGGAAGGCACCTCCATCATGCGCGCCTCGATGCAGGCCGGGATAGAGATCCCGAAGCTCTGCGCCACCGACATGCTGGACAGCTTCGGCTCCTGTCGCGTCTGCCTCGTCGAGATCGAGGGCCGCAACGGTACGCCTGCCTCCTGCACGACGCCGGTCGGCGAGGGCATGGTGGTGAAGACGAAGAGCGACCGGCTCGACGCCATCCGCAAGGGCGTGATGGAGCTTTACGTTTCCGATCACCCGCGCGGCTTCGGCGAGAAGGCCGGCACCGGCGCCAGCGAATTCGATCATGTCATCTCGCTCGTCGGGCTCGCCGAGAACCGCTACGGCGTCGAGGGCCGCAACCACGTCGAGGCCCATGGCGGGATCGACGGCGTCGCGCCCGGCCACGGTTCGCTCACCATCGACTACATGGTGAAGGACGAGTCCAATCCGTATTTCACCTATGACCCGTCACAGTGCATCGTCTGCTCGCGCTGCGTGCGCGCCTGCGCCGAGGTTCAGGGCACCTTCGCGCTGACGGTCGAGGGGCGCGGCTTCGAGAGCCGCATCGTCGCCAGCATGGACGAGAATTTCATCGATTCCGAATGCGTGTCGTGCGGCGCCTGCGTACAGGCCTGCCCGACCGACGCGCTGCGCGAGAAGGCGATACTGGAAAAGGGCATGCCTGACCGCTCGGTCGTCACCACCTGCGCCTATTGCGGCGTCGGCTGCAACTTCAAGGCGGAGATGAAGGGCGACGAGGTCGTCCGCATGATGCCCTACAAGGCCGGCAAGGCCAATCACGGCCATTCCTGCGTCAAGGGTCGCTTCGCCTACGGCTATGCCTCGCATCCCGACCGCGTCCTGACCCCGATGGTCCGCGAGAAGATCACCGATCCGTGGCGGGAGGCCACCTGGGAGGAGGCGCTCGCCCGCGCCGCTTCAGAGTTCAAGCGCATCCAGGCGAAATACGGCCGCGGCTCGATCGGCGGCATCACTTCGTCGCGCTGCACGGACGAGGAGACTTATCTTGTGCAGAAACTGGTGCGGCAGGGCTTCGGCAACAACAACGTGGATACCTGCGCCCGCGTCTGCCATTCGCCGACCGGCTACGGCCTCAACACCACGCTCGGCACATCGGCCGGCACGCAGGATTTCGATTCCGTCGAGGCGGCGGATGTCATGCTCCTGGTCGGCGCCAACCCGACCGACGCGCATCCGGTCTTCGCATCGCGCATGAAGAAGCGGCTGCGCGAAGGCGCGAAGATCATCGTCATCGACCCGCGCCGCATCGACCTCGTGCGTACTCCGCATGTCGAGGCGGCCTACCACCTGCCGATCAAGCCCGGCACCAACGTCGCCATCCTGACCGGACTTGCCCATGTCGTGGTGACGGAAAAGCTCTACGACGAAGCCTATATCCGCGCCTATTGCGACTGGGACGCCTTCGAGGACTGGGCGGCGTTCGTCTCCGAGCCGCGCTACAGCCCCGAGGAGACGGCGAGGGTGTGCGGGCTGGATGATCCAGAACTGATCCGAAAGGCCGCCCGCCTCTACGCCACCGGCGGCAACGGGGCCATCTATTACGGTCTCGGCGTCACCGAGCACAGCCAGGGCTCGACCGCCGTCATGGGCCTTGCCAACCTCGCCATGGCGACGGGCAATCTCGGCAGGAACGGCGTCGGCGTGAACCCGCTCCGCGGCCAGAACAACGTGCAGGGCTCGTGCGACATGGGCTCCTTCCCGCACGAATTCCCCGGCTATCGCCATATCGCCATCGATCCGGTGCGCAAGATCTACGAGGATCTGTGGGGCGTGAAGCTCGACAAGGAGCCGGGGCTGCGCATCCCCAACATGCTGGACGCCGCCGTCGACGGCACGTTCAAGGGCATCTACATCCAGGGCGAGGACATCTTGCAGTCCGACCCCGACACCAAGCATGTGGCGGCGGGCCTCGCGGCGATGGAATGCGTGGTCGTGCACGACCTCTTCCTCAACGAGACGGCGCGCTATGCGCATGTGTTCCTGCCCGGCTCGACCTTCCTGGAGAAGGACGGCACCTTCATCAACGCCGAGCGGCGCATCAATCTCGTGCGCAAGGCGATCGAGCCGAGGGCGCGCTACGCCGACTGGGAAGCGACGCAGGAACTCGCCCGCGCGCTCGGCCTGGACTGGAACTACACGCATCCGTCCGAGGTGATGGACGAGATCGCCGCGACGACGCCGACCTTCGCCGGCGTCTCCTTCGACCTGCTCGATCGCGAGGGCTCGGTGCAGTGGCCGTGCAACGAGAAGGCGCCGCTCGGCACGCCGGTCATGCATATCAACGGCATCGTCCGCGGCAAGGGCAATTTCGTCCGCACCGAATATATCGCCACCGACGAGAAGGTCGGTCTGCGCTTCCCGCTGCTGCTCACCACCGGCCGCATCCTGTCGCAATACAATGTCGGCGCGCAGACCCGCCGCACCGGCAACAGCGCCTGGCATGAGGAGGACCGGCTGGAGATTCATCCGCACGACGCCGAGGATCGCGGCATCCGCGACGGCGACTGGGTGAGGCTTTCGAGCCGTTCCGGCGAGACGACGCTGCGTGCCCTCGTCTCCGAGCGCATGGCGGTCGGCGTGGTCTATACGACCTTCCACCATCCTTCCACGCAGGCGAACGTCGTCACCACCGAGTTCTCCGACTGGGCGACGAGCTGCCCGGAATACAAGGTGACGGCGGTGCAGGTCTCGCCTTCGAACGGGCCGAGCGAATGGCAGCTCGAATACGAGGATCTGTCGCGCCGCACCCGCCGCATGGCCAACGTGGAGGCGGCGGAGTAGCTGTTTGCATTGGGATGCAGCATTCCTTCGCGCCCCCCTCTATCCTGCCGGACATCTCCCCCACAAGGGGGGAGATTGAGCTTTCATCCGCGCTTTTGCTAATCGTCAGTGTTGCAGAGGAAAAGCCGATACTCGCGGACGGCGTGATCTCCCCCCTTGTGGGGGAGATGTCCGGCAGGACAGAGGGGGGCGACGTAGGGCGCCGGCGCTCATCATGCAAGGTTGCCTCATGACCCGCGCCACCCGTCATCTCGTCTCGCGCATCGCGCGGCGCGACGGCGCGGTCGCGTGGGGGCGCCGCATGGTGCCGGACGAGGTGCCGGTCGCCTTCTCCTTCAACGGAACGACCCATGCCGTGATGATGGCGAGCCCCGGCGACCTCGAGGATTTCGCGGTCGGCTTCGCGCTGACCGAGGGCATCATCTCCAATCCCGGCGACATCGAGGAAATGTCGATCGAGGACCATGAGAGGGGGATCGATATCCAGATTGTCCTGAGGGACAGGGCCAATGCGGCCTTCGAGGCGCGCCGGAGGCACATGGCGGGCCCCGTCGGCTGCGGCCTCTGCGGCATCGAATCGATCGAGGAGGCGCTGCGGCCCGTCGCCAGCATCGGGGACGCCGGCATCGTGCTCGACGCGGGCGACATCGCCCGCGCGGCGCGGCTGCTTTCGTCGCGCCAGCCGCTCAACGCCGAGACGCATGCTGTGCACGCCGCCGGCCTTTTCGTGCGGGGAAAGGGCATCGTCGGCGCCCGTGAGGACGTCGGCCGCCACAACGCGCTCGACAAGCTCGCCGGTGCGCTGGCGCGGGAAGGGATCGACGGCCGCAAAGGCGCGATCGTCATCACCAGCCGCGTCTCGGTCGAGATGGTGCAGAAGACCGCGGCGATCGGCGCGTCCATATTGCTTGCCGTTTCCGCGCCGACGGCGCTCGCCATCCGCACGGCGGAAGCCGCCGGGATGACGCTCGTCGCGCTGGTGCGCGGCGACGATTTCGAAATATTCACCTGCGCAGACCGCATCAAGACCGGAGCCGCCGCCCATGTCGCCTGAAAAGCTCGTCTACCAGGCAAACCAGATCGCCAGGTTCTTCCGCTCCAAGCCGCATGCCGAGGGCGTGGCCGGCGTGGCGGATCATATCAACAAGTTCTGGGAGCCGCGCATCCGCCGCCAGTTCTTCGAATTGATCGACGCCGGCGGCAAGGGCTTTGACGAACTGGTGCTGGAGGCCGCGCCTTCTATCCACAGGCCGGCCGAAGAGGTGGCCTGAGCCGCCGAAATATCAAGGCTCGAATTTGAATGCTTTTGGCCTGAACTTACCCCCTCCGGCCCGGAGCCTGTCCTCGGGCCGGCCAAAGGCCGGACCCGTGGGGGCCACCTCCCCCTGGAGGGGTAGGAAAGAGTCGGCGCGGTCTTTCCCTCCCCTTCGAGGGGAGGGTCCGGCTGAAAGCCGGGGGTGGGGCGAGGCTCAAAGAGTAGGATCACCGGTTAACAAAGCGACATTCACGCCGCCAGTTTCCCCTCCAGCGCCTTGCGGATGAGCGCGACCGTTTCGGCCTTGCCGTAGAGCGCGGCGAAAGAGCCGAAGCGCGGGCCGCGTTCCTGGCCGAGCAGCACCTGGTAGATCATCTGGAAGAAGGCCACCGACACGCCGGGACCACCTTCGGGGCTCGTGCGCTTGTGATCCTGGTAGCGCGGGATGAAGCGCGCGACGTTGAGCGCGGCATTCTGGATTTCCTCCGCGCCGGCATCGGCGGGCAGGGCTTCCAGCCGGTCGGCGAGTGCGGCAAGCGCCTCGCGTTCCTCCCCGTCCGGGGCGCGATAGACTTTCGCCGGCTTCACGAAATCCTCGTAGTAGCGGATCGCGTAGTCGGTGAGCCTGTCGAGTTCGGGATGCGTTTGCGGCGTGACCCCCGGAACATGGCGCGAGATGAAGCCCCAGAGCACCGTCTTGTTCTCGGCGTTCGACGCGCTGACGAGGTTGAGAAGCATGCCGAACGAAACCGGCAGGTGGATATCGGGCGGATTTCCGCCATGGATATGCCAGACCGGATTGCCGAGCCTTTCCTTCCAGTCCTGGCGCGGATAGGCGGCGAGGAACTGGTAATATTCGTCGACCGCGCGCGGAATGACGTCGAAATAGAGCTTCTTCGCCTGCCGGGGCCGCTGGAACATGTAAAGCGCCAGGCTCTCGGTCGGCGCATAGGTCAGCCATTCGTCGATGGTCAGCCCGTTGCCCTTCGACTTCGAGATTTTTTCGCCCTTGTCGTCGAGGAAAAGCTCGTAGACGAAATGCTCGGGCGGCCTGCCGCCGAGGATCGTGCAGATCTTGTCGTATATGGCCTGGTTGGTCTGGTGGTCCTTGCCGAACATCTCGAAATCGACGTTGAGCGCCGCCCAGCGGGCGCCGAAATCCGGCTTCCATTGCAGCTTCACCTTGCCGCCGGTCACCGGCAGCGTGGTTTCCGTGCCGTCCTCGTCGTCGAAGGTGATCGTGCCGTCCTTGGCGTCCACATGCTTCATCGGCACGTAGAGGACGCGGCCGCTCTTCGGCGAGATCGGCAGGAAGGGGCTGTAGGTCGCCCGCCGCTCCTCGCCGAGCGTCGGCAGCATCACGTCCATGATGGCGCTATATTTCCAGGCGGCCTCGCGCAGCACCGCGTCGAAGCGCCCGGCCTTGTAGTATTCGGTCGCACTGGCAAACTCGTAGTCGAAGCCGAACGTGTCCAGGAAACGCCGCAGCATCGCATTATTGTGCTCGCCGAAGCTCTTGAATTCGTTCGTCCACGGGTCGGGTACCGAAGTCAGCGGCTTGTGCAGATAGGGCTCCAGGAATGCCTTCGACGGCACGTTGTCGGGGATCTTGCGCATCCCGTCCATGTCGTCGGAAAAGCAGAGCAGCCGCGTCTTGACCTTGTCGTCGGTCAGGACGCGAAACGCATGCCGCACCATCGACGTGCGCGCGACTTCGCCGAAAGTGCCGATATGCGGCAGGCCGGAGGGGCCGTAGCCGGTCTCGAACAGGACCGTCTCGGGAAAATCGCGTCCCTTGTAGCGCGCAATGATCTTCTTCGCTTCCTCGAACGGCCACGCTTTGCTCTCCGCCGCGGCGGCGGCGATTTCGGGGCTGAGGCGGATCGCGGCGGCGCGCGAGGATGCGTTGTTCATTTCCGGCTTCCGGATTTTCGGGTGAGAAACGGGCATGCTCTAAGCGCGGAGGCGCCTGCGGTCAATGACGGCGCCATTGGGCGTTGCGGCCGCACGCCGCCGCTCTTACCTTGGTGGCGACATCATCAGGAGATTTTCGCATGAATTCGCTCGGGCCCTGCAAGGCGCTGATCTACATCATGATCGTGGTTTCCGCGTCCGACCGCGACATGACCGACCAGGAACTCGCCCGCATCGGCAACGTCGTCGACACCTGGCCCGTATTCGAGGATTTTCCGAAGGAAAGGCTCGTGGAGGTTTCTCGGGAATGCCAGCGGCTCCTGCAGCAGCCGGACGGGCTCGACCGGGTCTTCGCCGTGGTGCGCAGCGAATTGCCGCACCGTCTCCACGACACGGCCTATGCGCTCGCCTTCGAGGTGGCGGCCGTCGATCTCGAGATGCGGCTCGAGGAACTGCGCATCCTACAACTCCTGCGCCGCAATCTCGAGATCGACCAGGCGACGATCGAAGCCATCGAGAGGGCGGCCAAGGCGCGCCACCGGACGCTTACATGATCGACGCCTTCTCCAGGCGAAAATGAAGGGTCTCCGAAGCGATGGGGCATGTCCTGCCCGGTGAAGCCGTCATCCGGCTCGGCGCCTTCGCGCTGATTTTCCTGGCCATGGCCGGGTTTGAGCTATGGTCGCCCAGGCTGGAACGCGCCGAGATGGCGGGGGCGCTCAAGACGCGGCGCTGGTTCACCAATGTTTCGGTCCTCGTCATCGCCTCGCTCTGCCTGCGCGTGATCTTTCCGGCGGCCGCCGTCGGCGCGGCCCTCTGGGCGGAAGCGCGGGGCTACGGCCTTTTCAGGCTGCTTGGCATGGAGCCCTGGATCGCCGGGATCATCTCGTTTTTTCTGCTCGACTTCGCCGTATGGGCCGAGCATGTCGCCAGCCACAAGGTACCGGTCCTGTGGCGCATCCACCGGATGCACCATTCCGATACCGGCTTCGACGTGACGACGGCGCTGCGGTTCCACCCGTTCGAAATCGTCCTTTCCATGTTCTGGAAAGCGGCCGTGGTGATCCTGCTCGGCGCTCCGGCGCTTGCGGTCCTGCTTTTTGAGATCGTGCTGAACGGCTCGTCCATGTTCAACCACGCCAATGCCCGGCTGCCTGGGAAGCTCGACGCGCTGCTCCGGCTGGTGCTCGTCACCCCCGACATGCACCGGGTCCATCATTCGAGCCGCCGCCCGGAAACGGACTCCAATTACGGCTTCAATTTCCCCTTCTGGGATCGGCTGTTCTCGACATATCGGCATCGGCCGGAGCAGGGCCACGAGGCCATGGAGATCGGTCTTTCCGATTTTCGCGGCGATGAACCCGCGCGGCTCGGCTGGATGCTGGCGCTTCCGTTCCTCTCGCTTTCCGGGCTCAATAGAAGCTCACCGGAAAGTAGCGCAGGTAAAGCTCGGCGAACTTTCCGTTCACCGTGATCTCGCGCAAGGCGTAGTCGAAGGCGGCGGCGAGCGCGAAATCCTTCTTCTCCACGGCGATCGCCATTCCCTGGCCGAGATATTCCGGTGCGAGATAGGGCCCGCCCGCGAAACGGCAGCAGCCTTGTGAATCCGTCCCGGCAAGCCAGAAGCTGAAACGCATTCCATCGCCGAATGCGCCGTCGATCTTGCGCTCCTTGAGGTCCTCGTAAAGCCAGTCGAGCCGGGAGAAGGTCACCGGCCTGGCGTCGGGAAAATAGGCTCTCAGCATGCGCTCATGGGCAGAGCCGGCCATCACGCCGATGCGCAAGCCGGCCACCTTGCGATAGATCGGTTCGGACAGGGCGGTCGGTTTCGGCATGATGAAGCGCGCCGGGAATCTGAGATAGGACCTGGAGAAGGCAAATTCCTCGCGGGACTTCGGCGTGACCGCGATTCCGGCGATGATCGCCTCGCCCTCGCCCTTGTGGAGGGCCTCACCCAGATCGGTGAAGGGCAGCGCCTGGACCTGGCACCTGTCGAGAATGCCGAGCTCCGCACAGATGGCACGCGCCAGATCGACATTGAAACCGGCGAGTTCGCCATCGGAATCGAGGAAATTGAAGGGCGGGAAATCGACTGTCGTCAGGAAGCGCAGCCGCCGGAGCTCGGAAAGGTCAGGCTTTTTCAGCCTTTCCTTCGCGTCCCAGAAATTCGGGATTGCCGGGTCCGCGCCGAGCGCCGGCGCCGCTGGGCAGGCGCCGGCGATGAGCACGGCCAGGAGCGCCGCCGTCAGCCGCCGAAGGGGATCATATTTGATCCGATTATTTCTATTGATGCGCATGCGTTACCCGCTTACTTTTTTCGGGGGGTGGGTGATGTCTATAGAGGCGAATACTTTCGATTTCATCGAAAGATGCAGGGTCCATCGGACGCCTCGTGCGTTGCGCGACGACCTTCTCTCGTCCGTACGCCGCCTACCCGGTCCGGAGCGTCCGCTTCTCGTCCGGCGGGGCCAACAGAAAACGTTCGGTCGCCATGCGCTGGCGGCATGACGCGGCGCCCCGCTTGAGGGGCGTGGTCGGAGCAGTATCGGAAACGGGCGGACTGCGAACGCCGGCCGCCGACAATGATGGGAGCGCGGCTTCCGCCGCGATCGGAAATCGGGCGTTCTGGCGGAATGTCCTGAAACGCGCGGGCGTCCCGGACGACAGGGCGAGGCAGGTCGCGGAGCAGGCCAGGGTCAACGGCGTCGCTCTGCCGATCGAGGCGATTGTCTCCGGTGCGACGAACGAGGGGCGGCTGTACAGGGCGCTCGCCGACGAACTCGGGGTGGAGTTCCTGGCGCGCATCGAGCCGCGAAGGCTGCTGCTCCATGGCGACGAAAGCGCGGCCCTGCTTGGCCGACCTCGCCGAATGCTCCCGGTGAAGTACGAGCACCCGGGTGGCCTCGTCGTCTTCCTCTTCGCTCCGGCGGAAGACGATATCGCGTCGCTTCGCCAATTCGTCACGGCAAGCGCGGCCATGCGCCGCAGGATCAAGATCGTCACCCCCGCCATATTGAGGACCGCTCTCGTCCGCTCGGCTTCCCCGACCCTGCTGCGGAGCGCCCTCGACAGGCTTTTCGCAACGATCCCGGCCCAATCCGCAAAGATCGTCACAAATGGGTGGCAGAGCGTCTCGCTCGGTGCCATCCTGATCGGGTTACCCGCCGCCCTATTCTCGGCCCCATGGGTGGCGGGGCTTTTCCTTCATCTCGCCTTCTCGCTGTTTTTCCTCGCATGCGTGGCTCTCCGATGCGTTACGGCCGTTCGCGCGGGCGCGCCGACGATGGCGCCGCTGGAGAAATACGATCCTGCGGAACTCCCGGTCTATTCGGTCCTGGTGGCGCTCTACCGCGAGGCGGAGATCGTGCCTGACCTGCTGGTCGCCCTCGGGCGGATCGTCTGGCCGCGCGGCAAGCTAGAGATCAAGCTGATATGCGAGGCCGACGATGAAGCTACGCTGGCGGCGCTGCGCGCGCACGAACTGCAATCCTTCGTCGAGATCGTGGAGGTTCCGCCGGCGGTTCCCCGTACCAAGCCGAAGGCGCTGTCCTATGCTCTGCCCATGATCTCGGGCGAATTCGTGGTGCTCTATGACGCGGAAGACCGGCCGCACCCGCTCCAGCTTATCGAGGCCTGGCAGCGCTTCGGCAGGGACGATGCGAGGCTCGCCTGCTTGCAGGCGCCGCTCGTCGTCACGAATTTCCGCCGCGGACCCTTGGCCAGGATGTTCGCCTTCGAATATGCGGCGCTCTTCCGCGGCCTGCTGCCCTGGCTGGCCCGCCACGGCCTCTTCGTCCCGCTCGGCGGCACCTCGACCCATTTCCGCCGGGAGGTGCTCGATGCGGTCGGCGCCTGGGATCCTTTCAACGTGACGGAGGACGCCGACCTCGGGCTGCGCCTGGCGCGCCACGGCTTCCGGACCGGCATGATCACGCGCCCGACCTATGAGGATGCGCCGGAGAAGCTGAAGAACTGGCTGCCGCAGCGGACGCGCTGGTTCAAGGGCTGGATGCAGACCTGGCTCGTCCACATGCGCCGCCCGGCGGACCTTTGGCGCGATCTCGGTCCCGCTTCGTTCGTGATGGCGCAGATCCTTTGTGCGGGCATGGTCGTCTCCTCGGTCGCGCATCTGGTGTTTCTCGGGAGCCTCGGCTACGTCTTCCTCGTTTTCGTCTGGCATCAGACGATCGGGCCACTGCAATCGGCCATTCTCGCTGTCGATGCCACCAATATCGCGCTCGGCTATCTGGCCTTCCTCCTGCTCGGCCGGCGGACGCTCCTTGCCAAGGAACTGCTCTCGTTCTGGAAGACGATCCTGCTCACCCCGTTCTACTGGCTGCTGATGTCGCTCGCCGCGTGGCGCGCGCTGTGGAAACTCTATCGAGAGCCGCATTATTGGGAGAAGACGTATCACCCGCGCCGGGCGCGCGAGGCTTTCGCCCGGAAGGCGGCCATGGCCCAAAGCCCGGCCGAGCTCAGCCCTTGTCGAGGAAGTTCGGCCCTTCGCCGATGATCCTCTGGTCCTCCGCGCCGATCGCGTCGAGGTCGCGGTCCGCATAAGGCAGCGTGAGAAGGATACGCCGGATCACCGCCAGCCGGGCGCGCCTTTTGTCGTTGGCGTGGATGACGGTCCACGGCGCGAAGGCCTTGTGGGTGCGCGCGACCATGGTGTCGCGCTTCTCCGTATAGTCGTCCCATCTCGACATGCCGGCCACGTCGATCGGTGAGAATTTCCAGATCTTCAGCTTGCTGTGCCGGCGGTCGTGGAAGCGCTTCAGCTGCATCTCGCGGCCGATATCGAGCCAGAACTTGAAGAAATGGATCCCTTCATTGGTGATCATCCGTTCGAAATGCGGAACTTCCTCGAGGAACTTCCGGTGTTCGGCCGGCGTGCAGAACCCCATGACGGGTTCCACGACGCCCCTGTTGTACCAGGAGCGGTCGAAGGTGACGAATTCACCCGCCGCGGGGAACTGCGCGACATAGCGCTGGAAGTACCATTCCCCGCGCTCCTTCTCCGTCGGCTTGGGCAGCGCGACGTTGCGAGCGGTGCGCGGGTTCATGTACTGGCGCGTGACGAAGATGGTGCCACCCTTGCCGGCCGCGTCGCGGCCCTCGAACAGCGCCATGACACGGCTGCCGGTGGCCTGCAGCCAGTATTGCAGCTTGACCAGTTCGACCTGCAGGCGCTCCAGCTCCTTCAGGTAGTCCTTGTTCTTCAGCTTCTTGGGGTAGGGGTAGCCGCCGGATTTCATGGCCCGCTTCGCGATCCAGTCGGGCAGGTCCGGGTCGTCCATGTCGAATTCCCGCTCCTTGCCGTCGATGACGAGGCGGAGCGGGCGGGTGTCCGGCGGCTCGGTCAGGTTCTTCGCTTCATCGTCCATGGCGGTAGCCCTTCCTCGCGTTCATGCTATTGGGTAAGGCGGATGCGGTCCGGCGGCAAGTTCGCCGTGCCGGGAAAGACGGGCCGGGCGGCTATGGACGACACGGACGAGCGACAGGACGGGCGAGGAGGGGAGGGCCGGCTTGCACGGCTGCGCCGCGCCGCTGCCACGCTGCTCGGACTGCGAGCCGTCCCCGGCCCGGAAGAGGAACGCGGAACGGTCAACGATCGCGTCCTGCTGCTCGGTCGCGTTTCCGCCGTCGATCTTGCAGAGGTCGTGCCCGATCCGATCATCGTCTTCGACCGGTCCGGCTCGGTGGTCCATGCCAATCGAGCGGCGCTGGCCGCGTTCGGCACGACGCCCGCGGGCTCCTCCATCCAGATGAAGTTCCGCGCGCCGGAAATGCAGGCCCTGATCGCGTCGACCCTGGGCGCGGCCGGCGCGGCCGGGCCAATCGACTATTCCGAGCGCGTTCCGCTCGACCGCCTCTATCGCGTGGCCGTCAGCCCTGTCGGCCAGGCGACGGGGCTTTTCGCCATGACGTTCAGCGACCATAGCGAGGCGCGCCGCATCGATCGCATGCGCGCCGATTTCATCGCCAACGCCAGCCACGAACTGCGCACGCCGCTGGCGTCGATCGCGGGATTCATCGAGACATTGCGCGGGCCGGCGAGGAACGACGGCAAGGCGCGCGAGCATTTCCTGGCGATCATGGAAAGCCAGACGGCGCGTATGGCGCGGCTGATCGACGACCTGCTGTCGCTGTCCCGGCTGGAAATGAGATCGCATCATCGGCCTTCCGCCACGGTCGACCTCGTCGGTCTCCTCGCCAGCGTCATCGATACGCTCGGCCATCTGGCCGCGGAGCTGGGAGTAACGATCGAGCGGAGTTTTCCCGATCACGCCGTGACGGTTACGGGCGACCGGGACGAACTGTTCCAGGTCTTCGTCAACCTGCTCGAGAACGCCTGCAAATACGGCCAGTCCGGCAAGCGCGTCATCGTTTCGATCGAGGAGACCGCCGCCGGCATCGACGTGACGGTCAGGGATTTCGGCCCGGGCATCCCGAAGGAGCATATTCCGAGGATTACCGAACGCTTCTACCGTGTCGATGTCGAGACGAGCCGCGCCCAGAAGGGGACGGGGCTCGGGCTCTCCATCGTCAAGCACATCCTTACCCGTCATGGCGCGCGCCTCACGATCCATTCGGAAGCGGGCAAGGGCGCCACGTTCGTCGCCCACTTCCCCCGGGATACATAAGCCGCGGCGTTCTTTCTTCTGTCATCTCCATTGCCTAGGCTGTTAGAACCGGCGCACCGGAGTGGAGACGCATGGCCAGCCACACTTTCCAGGCTTACGACGAGGAACTGAGGTTCCTGGCGACGCGGATCGCGGCGATGGGCGGCCACGCCGAGCGCATGGTGGAGGAGGCCGTCGCGGCTCTGGTCAATTCGGACGAAACGCTTGCCGAGGCCGTGGTTCGCAACGACGCCGTGCTCGACGAGGCGCAGCGTGAGATCGACGACAAGGCGATCCTGATCATCGCGCGCCGCCAGCCGATGGCGATCGATCTTCGCGAGATCATCGGGGCCATCCGCATCTCCGCCGACCTGGAAAGGGTGGGCGACCTTGGCAAGAACATCGCCAAGCGCGTTTCCGCCGCCGGTCAGGCGCGGCAGCCGGCGCGGCTCTTCCGCGGCATAGAAGCGCTGGCCGAACTGGCGCTGACGCAGCTGAAGGAGGTCCTCGACGCCTACGGCTCCCGCGCGATCGAACGCATTCCCTCCGTTCGCGATCGCGACGAGGAGATCGACGCGAAGTACACATCGCTGTTCCGCGAACTCCTCACCTACATGATGGAAGACCCGCGTAACATCACCGCCTGCACGCACCTGCTCTTCTGCGCCAAGAACATCGAGCGCATCGGCGATCACGCGACCAATATCGCCGAGACCGTCCATTACATCGTCACCGGCAGCCAGTTGCCGGCGGAGCGCCCGAAGGAGGACGAAAGCCATAGGGTGGTGGTCTCCGGCGACTGAGCCCGAACGCTTCAGGCTAAATCCGCCCCAGCAAATGCCGGGACCGAACACCTCCGCGGAAGCATTCCTCCAGCCGCCTCCGTTCCATCTTGATTCCGAATGGCCTCGAACCGTCGTCTATTCAGATAAATTGTACATTGGCGAATAGGAGAGCATATTCGCGCCGGGCGGCTCATCGCTCCCGCCGTGCCCGGGGCCGGGTGCGGACGATCTTGGCCTACCAAATCAATCGTAGAAGGAGAGGGGCATATGGCGCTGTTGACCAATGAGATCGAGACCGTCCTGACTACCGGCGGGTTCGTGCGTTTTCCCAAGCTGTCGGAAGCCACGATTTCGACGAACCAGCGTGTCACCGCGGTGACCGACTCGTTCAGCCGGGCGAAGCTCACTGTCGACTCCGGAGCGAACACGATACTGTTCACCTCCCAGACCGGCACCACGACGGACTACAATTGCGTCAACGTGCATACGCTGGACTCGCAGTCGGCAATCGGGCCCGTCAGCATTCCCGGGTACGTCTATACCGGCAATTTCTCCGGCTGTGTCTACTACCTCTACAAGACCGGCTTGAACGAGGTGACCGGCGTGCACGCATATAACGGGATGGTGACCGTCACCACCAAGCGCTTCCTCCGCAGCCCCAAGATTACCCAGGTGCCCCGCGAGTTCGGACCTCAGGGTCACTTTACGGGCGGCGGCGGCGCCACGCAGATCTGCAGGCACCCGACACGAGGCCAGTTGCAGCTCGGCAAGACAATCGGCGATCCCGCCGGAGAGGACTGTCTGAATTTCCTGTCCTGCGTCGAGCGGACCGTCGCCACGACCTTTCTGTTCAGCACCAAGGGGACGAAGGAAGGCGTGCGGGTGAGGCGTCTGCTGGACAAGTTCATCGACAAATTCTAACGCGCAGGTCCTGGAACAGGCTGAAGATCTCCCGCATTTTCCGCTCGCGCGGACAACCGCAAGGACTGGGAGAGGTGAGAGGATCAGTCACTCCGCGTCGATCACGTTACTTCCTTAACGTAGTCCCGCACGGCATGGACCGGCGCCTATATGCCGCCATCCCATCGCCATTTTCGCGGCCGAGTTTTGACAACGGGCGCGGACTTCCATTTGATTGAGTGGAAATATGCCCGGCGCAGCCTAGCTTCGGTTGCAGCGGAATTTTCAAGCGGCTGATCTTCTTCAGCCGGACTCCTGAAAGGGACAGATTGATGCAGATCGGTTTCGTGGGCCTCGGCCGCATGGGCGGCAATATGGTGCGGCGATTGATGAAGGCAGGACACAAATGCGTGGTCTTCGACATCAATGCCGATGCGCGCAAGGCGCTCGCCAAGGACGGCGCGATGGACGCCGCCTCGCTGGATAAGCTGGTCGAGGCGCTTTCGGGCGAGAAGCGCGCCGTCTGGGTCATGCTGCCGGCCGGCGCCATCACCGAGAAGACGGTGGAGAAGCTCGGCACGCTGCTCGACAAGGACGACATCGTCATCGACGGCGGTAACAGCTTCTACAAGGACGACATCCGCCGCGCCAAGGCGCTGGCCGCAAAGAACATACGCTACGTCGATTGCGGCACGTCCGGCGGCGTCTGGGGCATCGACCGCGGCTATTGCATGATGATCGGCGGCGACAAGGAATCCGTCGACCATCTCGACCCTATCTTCGCGACCCTGGCGCCCGGCCCGGGCAGCATACCGCGCACGCCGGGCCGCGAGAAATTAGATCCGCGCGCAGAGAACGGCTATATCCATGCCGGACCCGCCGGTGCCGGGCATTTTGTCAAGATGATCCACAACGGCATCGAATACGGCATGATGCAGGCTTATGCCGAAGGCTTCGACATCCTGCGGAACAAGGATTCGACCGACCTGCCGGAAGACGAGCGCTTCGAGCTCAACATCACCGACATCGCCGAGGTCTGGCGGCGCGGCAGCGTCATTTCCTCCTGGCTGCTCGATCTCTCCGCCATCGCGCTCGCAAAGGACCCGGAACTCGCCGAATTCTCCGGCTATGTCCAGGATTCGGGCGAGGGCCGCTGGACCGTGGAGGCCGCGATCGAGGAGGCCGTTCCGGCCGATGTGCTGTCGACCGCGCTCTTCGCCCGCTTCCGCTCGCGCCAGGACCACAATTTCGCGGAGAAGATCCTTTCCGCCATGCGCTTCGGCTTCGGCGGGCACGTCGAAGGCGCCGAGGCGATCGATCCGGAGAAGAAGATCGACGCCCACCCCTCGAGCGTCAAGCATACTAGGAACTGAGGACGGGAAAGTGGCTGACAGGTCAAGAAAGACGCCGGCGCGGGCCAACCGGCCGAATCCGAAAAAGGTGGATGCCGATCCTTGCGCAATGGTCATCTTCGGCGCCGGCGGTGACCTCACCAAGCGGCTCGTCGTGCCGGCGCTCTACAATTTGATGCATAGTGGCGAACTGCCGGAGAATTTCATCCTGATCGGTGCCGATCTTGCCGACGGCACGACGGATAGCTGGTCGAACCACCTTCACGAAATGCTGGAAAGCTTCGTCGACAACGAGGCCGCCGAATTCGACGTGAAGAAGATCGACGAGAAGGCCTGGAAGAAGCTCGCCGGCCGCATGCGCTACATCAAGGGCGACATGACCAAGCCGGACCTCTACGGCGACATAGGCAAGGCGCTGGATGAGGCCACGAAGAACGGCGGCACCGCCGGCAATGTCATCTTCTATCTCGCCGTGCCGGACCGTTTCTTCGGAACCGTGGTCGAGCAGCTCGACAAGGCCGGGCTCACCGACCAGCAGGAAGATGGAGACGGCAAGCCGAAATTCTGGCGCCGCGTCGTCGTCGAGAAGCCGTTCGGGCACAGCCTGGATTCGGCAAAGGCCCTCAACGCCCAGATATTGAAGGTGCTGGACGAGGACCAGATCTACCGGATCGACCATTTCCTCGGCAAGGAAACGGTCCAGAACATCATGACGTTCCGTTTCGCGAACGGCCTGTTCGAGCCGATCTGGAACCGGGACCGCATCGACCATGTGCAGATCACGGTGGCGGAGACGGTGGGCGTGGAGGACCGTGGCCGCTTCTACGAGGCGACCGGCGCGCTGCGCGACATGATCCCCAACCATCTCTTCACGCTTCTCTCCATGGTGGCGATGGAGCCGCCGGTGGGCTTCGACGCCGCCGCCATACGCGACAAGAAGGTGGAGCTTTTTTCGGCCATCCCCGCCGTCGAGCCGGAGGATGCCGTTAGGGGACAGTATGGGGCCGGCACCGTGCTCGGCAAGAAGGTCGGACCCTATCGCGGCTCGCCCAACGTCGCGGCGGATTCCAACGTCGAGACCTATGTCGCGATGCGTATCGACATCGACAATTGGCGCTGGGCCGGCGTGCCCTTCTTCCTGCGCACCGGCAAGCACATGACCGAGCGCAAGTCGGAGATCGCCATCCGCTTCAAGCAGGCGCCCTATACCGCCTTCCATAACACGCTGGTCGATAGCCTGCCGCCGAACTGGCTCGTGCTGAGGATCGCGCCGAACGAGGGTATTTCGCTCCAGTTCGAGGTCAAGCGGCCCGGCCCGGAGGTCGAGCTTGCCGCCGTCAAGATGGATTTCCGCTACGACGACTGGTTCCCCGACGTGCCGAATGTCGGCTACGAGACCTTGCTGCTCGATGTCATGTGCGGCGACCAGACGCTTTTCATGCGCGCCGACATGGTCGAGCAGACATGGCGTATCGTCCAGCCCATGCTCGACGCCTGGGCGGGCGAAAAGGCGGACTTCCCGAACTATGCTTCGGGCAGCGCCGGGCCGAAGGCGGCCGACGCGCTGCTTGCTCATTCCGGCAAGCGCGCCTGGCGCCCGCTCGAGGAGCCGGCGACGAAGAAATCGGAGCACTGACCCGGAGGTATTGTCATGGGCGGAAAATCGACGGGCAAGGCCAAGGGCGATGCGGGGCCGCATACGCTCGCCATCGACATCGGCGGCACCGGGCTAAAGGCCTCGGTGCTGGACAAGAACGGCAACATGATCGCCGAGGAGGTCCGGATCGACACGCCCTATCCGTGCCCGCCCAAGGTCATGCTGGAATCGCTGGAGAAACTGGTCGAGCCCCTGCCGTCCTATGACCGGATATCGGTCGGCTTCCCCGGCGTCGTCGGCAAGGGCAAGGTGATCACCGCCCCGCATTTCGGCAACCGGGTCTGGTGCGATTTCCCGCTGGCGGACGAGCTTTCGAAGCGCCTCGGCAGGCCGGTGCGGCTCCTGAACGACGCCGAGGTGCAGGGCTTCGGCGTCATCGTGGGGCGCGGGCTGGAGGTCGTGCTGACGCTCGGCACCGGCGCCGGCACGGCCGTCTTCCGCGAGGGCGAACTGATGCCGCATCTGGAGCTTGCCCAGCATCCGATCGGCAAATGGGGCACCTACAACGATTATGTCGGCGACAAGGCGCTGAAGAAGAAGGGAAAACGCAAATGGAACCGGCGCGTCGAGAAGACGGTCGCGATCCTCTACTCGCTCCTCCATTTCGACGTGCTCTATATCGGCGGCGGCAATGCCAGGAAGATCGAGGTCGTGCCGGACAACGTCATCATCGTGCCGAACGAGGCCGGCATCACCGGCGGCGTGAAGCTGTGGCGTGCCCCGCGGGGACAGGGCGCCTTCGCCCATGAGGCGGCGGACAGGGCGGCATCCCCGGTCGCGGCAACGGCGGAAGCGGTGGCTTCCTGAAACGCGGCGATTGCGGTCGCTTGCCTCCGGAGCAGATGCGGACAGCCGGCACCCGCCGCAGCCGTCGACGCACTTGAGGTTCGGGCCGGCCTGTTGTCTGGTTGAGCATGCTTGCCGAAAATGACGCTCCGACCGAAACCGACGAAGCCCTGCTGGACCGCTTCCAGCGCGGTGCCTTCGACTATTTCCTGCGCTGGGTGAACCCCGGAAACGGCCTTGCCGCCGATACCTCGCGCGAAAATTCTCCCTGCTCGATCGCCGTCGTCGGCTTCGCGCTCTCCTGCTATCCGGTCGCGGCGGAGCGCGGCTGGATGACGCGCGAGGCCGCCGCCCTGCGCACGCTCGCCACGCTCGATTTCTTCTGGGACAGCCCGCAATCGCCCGAGCCCGATGCCACCGGCTACAAGGGGTTCTACTACCATTTCATCGACATGGAGCGGGGCCGTCGCATCTGGCAATGCGAGCTTTCGCTGGTCGATACGGCGCTCCTGCTGGCCGGCGTTCTCGCCGCGGCGGCCTATTTTACCGGAAATGACAAGAAGGAAACGGCGATCCGCGCGCGCGCCGAGGCGCTCTATCGCCGCGTGGACTGGCACTGGGCCATGGGCGGGGAAGGCACGCTGCGGCAGGGCTGGAAGCCGGAGGGCGGCTTCCTGCATTATGGCTGGGAAGGCTACAACGAGGCGACGATCCTCTATGTGCTGGCGCTGGCCTCGCCGGATCATCCGATCCCCGACGACGGCTACGCGGCCTGGACCCGGACCTACCAGTGGGAGAACATCTACGGCTACGACGTGCTCTATGGCGGGCCGCTTTTCATGCACCAATATTCGCATGCCTGGATCGATTTCGCCGGCATCCGCGACGATTTCATGCGCGAGAAGAATTGCGACTATGCCGAGAACAGCCGGCGCGCGACGCTGATCCACCGCGAATATGCGCGCCGCAACCCGCACTCCTTTGCCGGATACGGCAAGGATTTCTGGGGACTGAGCGCGAATGACGGGCCGGGCGTGCGCCTGAAGATCGACGGGCAGGAGCGTCTCTTCTTCGATTACGCGGCGCGCGGCGCGCCCTACGGCCCGGACGACGGCACGGTCGCGCCCTGGGCCGCGCTGGCGTCGCTCCCCTTCGCGCCGCGCGAGGCGATTTCCGCGCTGCGGCATTTCTGTGCGCGTTATCCCGGTTGCGCGCGCGAGGACAGGCTGCCGAGTTCCGTCAATCCGACGCTCGCCGGCCATGGGGGCTTCGGCCCGCACGGCTGGGTCTCGCCAGGCTATTACGGCCTTGATCAGGGCCTCGTCGCGATGATGATCGAGAATTATCGCTCCGGCCTGATCTGGAACCTGATGAAGCGCAACGAGTACATCCGCGCCGGGCTGAGGCGCGCCGGCTTCCGCGGCGGCTGGCTCGCGGAGGAAACCTTCGGGAGCTGACGAGGAACAAAGCGATGCTGGACCGGCCAAGAGGCCCCGATTCCTTTCCTGTCGACCGAAGCGACCTCGAACATCTCGAAAGCGCCCGGCCGCATGGCTGGGTGAACCCGCAGCCTGCGCCCTGCTATAACCTCGTCGTGCTCGGCGGCGGGCCGGCTGGGCTTGTGGCGGCGCGCGGCGCGGTCGCCTTTGGCGCCAGGGTGGCGCTGGTCGAGGACGACATGATCGGCGGCGATTGCCTGAATGTCGGCTGCGTGCCCTCGAAGACGATCATCCGCACTTCGCGCCTCTATGCCGACATGGAGAATGCCCGGCATTTCGGGGCGCGGCTGGATGGCGGGATCGATGTCGATTTCCCGCTCGTCATGGACAGGATGCGCCGCATCCGCCAGCGCATCAGCCGCGAGGATTCCGTCCGCCGTCTGGCCGAGGAGGGGATCGACGTCTTCTTCGGCAAGGGCCGCTTCGCCGGTCCCGATACGCTCGAGGTGGAGGGGGCGCGTCTGCGCTTCCGCAAGGCGCTGGTAGCCACCGGCTCGCGTCCGCTCGACCCGAAGATCCCCGGTCTCGACGAGGCCGGCTACCTCACCAACGAGAACGCCTTCAACCTGACCGCGCGGCCGTCGCGGATCCTGGTGGTCGGCGGCGGCCCGCTCGGATGCGAGACGGCGCAGGCCTTCGCGCGGCTCGGCATGAAGGTGGTGATCGCCCAGAACGAGCCGAAATTCCTGCCCTGGGAGGAGCGCGACGCGGCGCAGATCGTCTCCGACGCGCTCGCCCATGACGGCGTCGAGATACGCCTGAACACCGAGGTGGTCTCGGTCCGCATGGAAGGCCGCGAGAAGGTCGCCGACCTGGTCAACGGCGACTGGAAATCTTCCGTCACGGTCGACGAGATCATCGTCGGCGTCGGCCGTTCCCCCAATGTCGAGGGGATCGGGCTGGAAGCGGCGGGGGTCGAATACGACACGGTCAGGGGCATAAAGGTCGACGACTTCCTGCGCACCACGAACCGCCGGGTCTATGCCGCCGGCGACGTCTGCCTGAAATACAAGTTCACGCACATGGCTGACGCCTCGGCGCGGATCGCGGTGCGCAACGCGCTTTTCCTGGGCCGCTCGCGCATGAGCCCGCTTACGGTCCCGTGGTGCACCTATACCGATCCCGAGATCGCCCATGTCGGCATGTACGTGATCGAGGCGCGCGAACGCGGCATCCCGGTCCGCACCTTCACCATCCTCATGCACGACGTCGACCGCGCCGTCACCGACGGCGAGGACGAGGGGTTCGTCAAGATCCATGTCAGGGAAGGCACCGACCGCATTCTCGGAGCGACGATCGTCGCGCGCCATGCCGGCGAGATGATCAACGGCATATCGCTGGCGATCGGCAGCGGCATGGGCCTGCGCGCGCTGGCCGGCGTGATCCACACCTATCCGACCCAGGCCGAGGCGATAAAGATGGCGGCCGACGCCTATAACCGCACGCGGCTGACGCCTTTGATCAAGGCCATCGCCACGCGCTGGTTTTCCTGGATGCGGTGATGGCAGCTACTTCTCTTCCCATTCTCGATGGGAAAGAGGTGGCTTGCGAACCAAACGCTATCGCCGAGCGAAACGAAATCGGATGAGGGGGTGACTGCCGACCGAGAAACCGAAGCGCCGGTCGCTGCTACCTGCTCCTCCTCCGCTCCGAGGCGGGCTGGAAAGCGACGCGCGAGTGGTAGGTGCAATACGGTCCGCTTTCGAGCGAGTCATTGCCGCAGAAGCTGAAATCCTCCGCCAGCGGGTCGCCGTTCGGCCATTTGCACGTGTGCTCCGTCAGTTCGATCAGCTTCAGCCGCCGCGAGATCGGCACGACGACGTCCTCGACCGGACGCTGCTGGTATTGCGGCTCGGCGTCGAACTGCACCTGCAGCGCCGTCGCGCCGATCGACGTGGTGATGGGACGGGACGGCGCGCGGGGCGCGGATTTCATCGCGCCGCCGCCATGCGTGACCTTCTTCTGCCGCGTCGGAGCGGGGTTCGCGCGGCCGCGGCTCGAAAGCTTCAGCCGGTGCACCTTGCCGATCACCGCGTTGCGGCTCACTCCGCCGAGCTGCGCCGCGATCTGGCTGGCGCTCAGCCCCTCCGACCACAGCTTTCTGAGAAGTTCGACACGCTCGTCTGTCCAGTTCATCAGGCACGCTCCTGTATGCGGCGTGCGGAATCGGAATCCATCATCGGCCCGACAAATGCCGGGGCGATACCACATCTATACGGTTGCTAGGTCCGCCGCACGAAATCTAGTTCTTCGTAGCTCGCAAATTACCTTATCGGCTGACTCGGTGACAAGAGTCGGCAAAGTTCAGCGAATCGGTTTTTTCGGTTTTCCCCAACTTGCCCGATACTGCTGTATCTCGCCTGCAACACTGGCCCATCGCCCACCGAAGCCGACCGGCGGGGCTTGGTCCAGCCCATGCCGGCTTTCCTGGCGCCACGTGCCGACAGCCGCGCGGTCGCCTCGGAATGGCAGATAGGCAAGGCCGCGCTTCATTGCAATCCGGCCGCCGCTGTCGCCGGACATGCCGGGCTTGCGCCCCATCTTCGCGTTGACAGGGCAGCGCAAAACCCTGATATAGAATGGCGAAGCCGTCCCCCGGGGCGGCTTTTTTGATTTCGGGCGCGCTGACCGGCAGGAAGGCTGAAGATGAAGCCGGCCGCGGCCTTCGGAGAGGCAAGATGACGAGTTCGGCACTTTACGAGACTTTCGCGCGGGCCCCCCTGGCATTCGACCGGGGCGAGGGCACCTGGCTCCTGACCAGCCAGGGCGAGCGATATCTCGACTTTGCCGGCGGCATCGCGGTCAATTCGCTCGGCCACAGCCATCCGCATCTCGTCGCCTCGCTCACCGAGCAGGCGGGCAAGCTCTGGCATGTCTCCAATCTCTACGAGATTCCCGGGCAGGAGCGGCTCGGCGAGCGGCTGGTCGCCAACAGCTTTGCCGACAAGGTGTTCTTCACCAATTCGGGCGCCGAGGCGCTCGAATGCGCCATCAAGACGGCCCGCCGCTACCATTATGTGAACGGAAGGCCGGAGAAGTTCCGTATCCTCACCTTCGAAGGCGCCTTCCATGGGCGCACGCTCGCGACCATCGCCGCCGGCGGACAGAAGAAGTACCTCGAAGGCTTCGGCCCCAAGGTCGAAGGCTTCGACCAGGTGGCCTTCGGCGACATCGAGGCTGCCAGGAAGGCGATAGTGCCCGAGACGGCCGCCATCCTCGTGGAACCCATCCAGGGCGAGGGCGGCATCCGTGTCGCCCCGGCGCAGTTCCTGAAGGATCTCCGCGAGCTTTGCGACAAGCACGAACTGCTGCTCTTGCTCGACGAGGTGCAGTGCGGCGTCGGCCGTACCGGCAAGCTCTTCGCCTATGAGTGGGCGGGCATCAGGCCGGACGTCATGGCGATCGCCAAGGGGATCGGCGGCGGCTTTCCGATGGGCGCGTGTCTCGCCACCAGCGACGCCGCCGCCGGCATGACGGCCGGCGTGCACGGCACGACCTTCGGCGGCAATCCGTTGGCGATGGCCGTCGGCAACGCAGTGCTCGACGTGATCCTGGAAAAAGGCTTCCTCGAGGATGTCCAGCGCAAGGGACTGGCGTTCAAGCAGGCGCTCGCTTCGGTCATCGACGAATTCCCGTCGGTGTTCGAGGAGATACGCGGCGCCGGCCTTCTTCTCGGCCTGAAATGCAAGGCCCCGAACGCGGCGGTCAACGCTGCCTTCCGCGATCAGAACCTGCTGACCGTCCCCGGCGGCGACAATGTGGTGCGGCTCCTGCCGCCGCTCACCGTCACCGACGAGGAGATCAGGCTCGCGGTGGAGCGCATACGCGCGGGCGCCGCCACCCTGGCCTCCGCCAACGGGAAGGCATGACGGCCATGGCAGGCAAACAGGGCTCGCTCAGGCATTTCACCGACCTGTCGACCGTGTCGGCGGCGGATTTGCGCGCCATCCTCGACGATGCCGGCAAGCGCAAGGCGCGCATCAAGGCGGGCGAGACCGAGCGGCCGCTCGCCGGCAAGACGCTTGCCATGATCTTCGACAAGCCCTCGACCCGCACGCGCGTCTCCTTCGACGTGGCGATGCGCCAGCTCGGCGGCGAGACCATCATGCTGACCGGAGCCGAAATGCAGCTCGGCCGCAGCGAGACCATCGCCGATACCGCCAAGGTGCTGTCGCGCTATGTCGACATCATCATGATGCGCACGACCTCGCACGACCGGCTGCTCGAGATGACGCAGCATGCCACGATCCCCGTCATCAACGGGCTGACCGACGACACCCATCCCTGCCAGTTGATGGCCGACGTGATGACCTACGAGGAGCATCGCGGCAGCGTGAAGGGCAAGACCTTCGCCTGGTCGGGCGACGGCAACAACGTCCTGAATTCGCTGATGGAAGCTTCGGCGCGCTTCGGCTTCCGCCTGAATGTCGCGACACCCGACGGCAGCGAGCCGGCCGACTGCTACGTCGACTGGGCCCGGCGGAACGGCGGCAACGTCGCCCTCACCACTTCGCCCCAGGATGCGGTCCGCGATGCGGATTGCGTCGTCACCGACACCTGGGTCTCGATGGGCCAGGAGCATCGCGCGCGCGGCCACAACATCTTCGCGCCCTACCAGGTCAACGGCGCGCTGATGAAGCTCGCGGCGAAGGACGCGCTCTTCATGCATTGTCTGCCGGCGCATCGCGGCGAGGAGGTGACCGACGAGGTGATCGACGGCCCGCATTCCGTGGTGTTCGACGAGGCGGAGAACCGCCTGCACGCGCAGAAGGCCGTGATCGCCTGGTGCCTGGGGGCTTGAGCCTCCGGGGCTGGCTCGCGGCTTGATAGGGCAGTCCTGCGTACCTATCTGGCGGGGATCACCGTTTTATCGGCTCATCCGCGCGTCCTGCCCTGGCGGCACGCCCCAATGGAGTTCGGTCAATTGATCGCGCCTGAAAGCAAACCCACCGAACGCAAGCTTGGGGAATTCGGCCATGCGGGCGACGACCACGTCGTTCCCTTCGAGGTAGGCGCGCTCGACATTCGCGGCCGCAGCGTGCAGCTGGGCCCGATCCTCGACCAGATCCTCGGCCGCCACGCCTATCCGGAGCCGGTCGCCCGGCTCCTGGCGGAAGCGGTCGTGCTCACCGCGCTGCTCGGCACGTCGCTCAAATTCAACGGCAAGTTCATCCTGCAGACCCGCTCCGACGGCCCGGTCGACATGCTGGTTGCCGATTTCTCCACGCCGCAGTCGATGCGCGCCTATGCACGCTACGATCAGCAGGCGGTGGATAAGGCGATCGAGGCCGGCGACACCGCGCCCGAGGCGCTGCTCGGCAGCGGCGTGCTGGCGCTGACCATCGACCAGGGCGACCACATGCAGCGCTACCAGGGCGTCGTGCCGCTCGACCGCACCTCGCTCGAGGAAGCGGCGCGCGTCTATTTCCGCCAGTCGGAGCAGATCCCGACCGACGTGCGGCTTGCCGTCGCCAAGATGGTGGTGCGCGGCAACGCCGGCGCGGAGGAGCGCTGGCGCGCCGGCGGGCTGATGACGCAGTTCCTGCCCGACGCGACGGAACGCCGGCGCCTGCCGGACCTGCCGGGCGGCGACGTTCCGGAAGACGAAATCGCGGCGGAGGACGGCACGGACGATGCGTGGAAGGAGACGCTGGCCCTGATGTCGACGGTCGAGGCCGTGGAACTCGTCGATCCGGAGGTCGGGGCCGAACGGCTGCTCTACCGGCTGTTCCACGAGCACGGAGTTCGCGTCTATGACGGTACGGAAGTGGTCGACGACTGCTCCTGCTCGCGCGAGAAGATCAAGGCGATCCTCGACAATTTCACCGCCGAGGAGATCGACTCCTCGATCGAAGGCGGCGTCATCCGCGTGGATTGCGAGTTCTGCTCGACCAGCTACGAGTTCGATCCGGCCGAGTTCAAGCCGAAGAACTGAGGGCAAGCATCCGAGGCATGCTCACCCCACCCGCCTCGCTTTGCTCGGCACCCTCCCCTTTGTAGGGGAGGGAAAGCGCCGGCCGCGCCGCTTTTTCCTCCCCCTCTGAGGGGGAGGTGGCCCGAAGAGCCGGAGGGGGTGGATTTCAGATGCACGTCATCGGGGAGATGATCACGTCTTCTCCGGTGCGGTCTGCGGCTGCTGGTCCTGCCGGAAATTCTTGTCGAAATCCTTGGCGATATCGATGAAGCGGCGGAAGAACCGCTCCATGATACCGAGCGTCCGGTCGACCTGCTCGTCGGACGGCAGGAGATCCTTCGGCGAGACCATCCGCTTTTCGAGATCCGCCACGCGGCCTTCGAGTTTGTCGATTTTCTGGTTCAGGCGATCGATCTCGCCCTGCGGCGCCTGCTTCTCCTCCGTGGCAGGGCGGCAGGTGAGCTGGTCCGATTTGTTGTCGCACAGGGAAATCTGGCCGGTCTCGCTGTCGAGCCGGGCGAAGCCATCTCCGGATTTCTGGAAAACATAGCGTCCCGTCTGGTCGGCATGGGCGGCGGACGCGGCCAGCATCGCCGCCATCGACAGTCCCAGGAAACAGGCCATTCGCATGTCAGCCTCCGATTTTTCTCCCAGCATAACGCATTGGGACATTGTTTTGTGCCCGAATTGCGGTATGGCCCAGCCATCGGGGACGAGGGCGCGATGGTCACGATCTACAAGATAGTCACGCAAGCCGAGTGGCGCGAGGCCGAAAGGGATGGCGTTTTCCGCGGCGCGCCGGTCGATCTCGCCGACGGATTCATCCATTTCTCGACCGCATCCCAGCTCGCCGAAACGGCAGCCAAACACTTTGCCGGCCAGGACGACCTGCTTCTGGTGGCGGTCGACGAGGATGCGCTCGGCACCGCGCTGACATACGAGGTCTCGCGCGGCGGGGCGCTTTTCCCGCATCTCTACGCCGACCTTCCGCTCGCCGGCGTGCTGTGGGCGGAGCCGCTGCCGCTCGGCGCCGACGGCGTGCACCGCCTCCCTGTCATGGATCGGTGAGCGGCGTGTTCGACAGGCTCGGACGCCATCTCCTTTTCGCGCTCGACCCCGAAACGGCGCATGGGCTTTCCATCGCCGCTCTGAAGAGCGGCGTGCCGCTCTGCGCCGGCGGACAGGCGAGCGAGCGGCTTCGGACCCGCATCGCCGGCATCGATTTCCTCAACCCGCTCGGCATGGCGGCCGGCTACGACAAGAACGCCGAGGTGCCGGACGGCCTTTTGCGACTCGGCTTCGGCTTTGCCGAGGTGGGAACGGTGACGCCGCTGCCGCAGCCCGGCAATCCGCGCCCCCGAATCTTCCGGCTGGAGGGCGAGCGGGCCGTGATCAACCGGCTCGGCTTCAACAATGAGGGGCACGAGCGAGCGTTGGCGCGGCTTGCCCGCCGCCGCCCCCGTGGCGTGATCGGCGTCAATATCGGCGCCAACAAGGACAGCGTCGACCGCATCGCCGACTACGAACTTGGCGTCCGCCGCTTCGCCGGAATTGCCTCCTATCTGACCGTCAACGTTTCCTCGCCCAACACGCCCGGCCTGCGCAATCTGCAGGGGCGCGAAATGCTCGCCGAACTGCTCTCGCGCGTCATGACCGCGCGGGACGCCGGCGCCGGCGAAGCGGCCAGGACCCCAATCTTCCTCAAGATCGCGCCCGATCTCGACGAGGCGGAACTCGACGACATCACCGCCGAACTCGTCGGCAACGCCGTGGACGGCCTGATCGTCTCAAACACGACGATCGGCCGGCACGGCGTCCGGAACGATCCTCGCGCGAAGGAAACCGGCGGTCTTTCCGGCCGGCCGCTGTTCCGCCGCTCGACCGCCATGCTCGCGAAGATGCGCCGCCGCCTGGGGGCGGACATGCCGATCATCGGCGTCGGCGGGGTCGATTCCGCCGAGACGGCGATCGAGAAGATCCGCGCCGGCGCCGATCTCGTGCAGCTTTATACGGGCTTGATCTATGGCGGTCCGTCGCTGCCGGGCAGGATCGTGCGAGGCCTCGATCGCTTCGCGGAAGCCGAAGGACTGAAGAGCCTGCGCGAGATGCGCGACAGCCATCTTGCCCGCTGGGCCGACGAGCCGCTCTGACGGCTTTCGAGCCACCTGCCCCGCCCGGCCGCTTCGCGGCCACCCTCCTCTCGAAGGGGAGGGAAAAGCGGCGACTCCGCGCCTTTCCTCCACCTGAAAGGGGGAGGTGCCGCCGAAGGCGGCGGAGGGGGTGAATTGCGGCCAAGGCAATTGGAATTTTCTTGATACGACCCTCAGGCGAAGGTCGTGCGGATGCGCCTTGGCAGGACGGAGAGCAGGCTGAGGCCCCTGACGATCAGGAAGATGTGCAGCGCTGCCCACAGCCCGATATTGCCGAACGCTTTCCCGAGCCCGATCAATGCTGCGAGATAGACCACGAAGGAAAGCAGCATCATGTTGCGCATGTCGCGCGACCACGTGGCGCCGATGAAAACGCCGTCCATCTGAAAGGCGAGCACGCCGGTAACCGGCGTCAGCGCTGCCCATGGCATGAAGGCGTAGGCCATCTCGCGCACGTCCGGCGCGGTGGTGACGAGCCGCACCAGTGAGTCGCCGAAGAAAAGGCATACGGTCGAGGCAGCGATCGCCAGCCCGAAACCCCAGATCATGGTGAGCCGCACCGCGCGGTCGAAGGCGAAGCGGTAACACGAGCCGATGGCGCGGCCGGTAAGCTGTTCCGCCGCCGTGGCGAAACCGTCGAGGAAATAGCCGGCGACGAGGAAGAAGTTCATCAGCACCGCGTTCGCGGCCAGCGCCAGCGTTCCCTCCTGCGCGCCCTGCCGGGTGAACAGGGCGAAGGCGGCGAGCAGAGAGAAGGAGCGGATCATGATGTCGCGGTTGACCGACACCATGCGCAGGAAGGCGGCCATGTCCATGAGCCGGCTTCTCGGCAGCGGCGGCAGCTTGCGGAAGCGCCGGAGCACGTAGCTCATGCCGATGATCGTCGCGGCGAACTCGCCGCCGACGCTCGCCCAGGCGACGCCCGCGACGCCCCAGCCGAGTTCGAGCCCGAGCAGGATGCAGAGGATGATGTTGGTGCCGTTCAGCACGACCTGCAGCATCAGCCCGAGCCCGCCCTGGCCGCGTCCGAGCACATAGCCGAGCACCGCGTAATTGATGAGCGAGAACGGCGCCGCGAGCATGCGGATGCCGATATAGAGATGCATCGCCCCGGTGACGCGCGGCCCGGCATCCATGAACCAGGAGCCTGCGAGCGCGATCAGCGGCCCGAGAAAGGCGAGCACGAGGCCGCAGGCGAGGGCGATCGAGAAGGCGTGCCAGAACGCCGCCTGCTCGCCCTCCGGATCGGCGCGGCCGAAAGCCTGCGCGACGAGCCCCGTCGTGCCGGAACGCAGGAAGTTGAAGGTGGTGAAGACGACGTCGAAGACGATGGCGCCGGCGGCGAGACCGCCGAGAAGCGCGGCATCGCCCAACTGGCCGACGACCGCCGTAGCGACGATGCCGAGCAGCGGCGTCGTCACATAGGCGAGCGTCATCGGCACGGCGATCGAAAGCACGAGCCGGTTGGTCACCTCGAAAGGTCGGATCGCCTGCTGGTCCAGCTTTACGTCTCCAGACCCGCGGGCGGGCGCGGGTCAGCGCCGGTAGCTCAACACCCGCAGGATGATGAATGCCGGCACTACTATAGCCGCGCCGAGCAGGAAATAGGCCACGAAGCGGTCGATCGCCCGGAAACCCATGTTCCACAGGTGCCAGAAGAAGTCTCGGACGGCCCAATAGATATCGTAGGGCGTCCAGCCGAGGGCGCTCATGAGGATGCCGACGATGAAGGAAACGACGATCAGCTTGAACAGTACGCGCAGCGGACTGTCGCCGAGGAAGCGGTTGAGACTGCCGTCCAAATCGGTCACTCCTTTGGCCTGGTCACCGCGAGATACGCATTCGGAGGCGCGGCTTCAAGCCTGAAGCACGAGGCGGACCGTCCTGGCGAGGGAGAGTGACGCGCGGGCCGGGCGGGACAGGAACTCGCCTGCCGTTTCGTTGGCCAGGGTGAGAAGCCGGAGAAATCTACCCTGTTTTCCTTGCCGCCGGGTCCGGCTGACGCGGCCCGCGCATCTTTCCGCAGAACGGCGGACCGACCTCGTGGTTCCCTTGGGATGATCGAACGGCTAGGGCCTGAAGATTATCTTTCACGCAATTCCGAAGGCGCATGGTTCGGCGGATAGATGCTCCTGATGCAGAAATTTCCCATATATACATAATAGCATTTCCAGCCCGGTTCGGAGAAAGGTTCCCCGACTACGAAACCCCCCGGCCTCCACAACAGGAAAGCGCACAGGCCGCCGATGAGAACGGCCGAGAAGACGATGCCGGGAATATCGCGACGATCGATATAAGACCATGTCGGGCGCTTGAGGCGAAATCGCATCTCCGCGTACCTCCGACTGGAATATGGTCGTTCGCGGTAGTCGTTCCCAACTTTTCCAGGAAACATGGTTGCCGGATTGGTTGGGCTGGCCCGCTCTTTACGGCGCGCTGGCGCCATTCAGCCGGGAACAGGGCTGTCGAGCGTGCAGAAACTTCCTGTCCGCCGCAAAAAGAAACGTGTAGCGCGCAACTTCGATTGGCATGATCGCGCAACTTCGGTTGGCATCAATTTATCGGCCGTTCAACGGGTCTTTCAGTCGGATTCGACAGCCCGCGTCTGCCGGTGCAGCATCGGCGCCGGAGGACGGGGGAAATGCTCAAACTCTCAATGGCCGCGGGCATCGCCGCGGCGCTGGTGTTGCCGGGCTCGGCAGCGACGCTTCGGTTCCCGTTCGAGCGGCCGCAGTCGTCCGTCCCGATGACCCCGATCCCCGTCCAGGGATGCTGCAAGGTCTGCCACAAGGGCAAGGCCTGCGGGAACACGTGCATCGCCCGCGATCGCGAATGCCACGCCGGCGCGGGCTGCGCCTGCGACGGGTGAGCGGCTAGTCGCACCAGTGCTCCTTGTGGCCAAGCCACGGGCTGGCGAGGCCCTCACCGACCACCGTCGTGGTCATGGTTTTGCCTTTCAGGATGTGGTTAGGTCAGATATTTCGCGAAGGACGACGAATGAAACTCTCGGTGTTCACGCTGCTGGCGCTATTGGCCGCAGCTCCTGCGCACGCCACCGAGGCGGACGTGTCGGTGTGCTTCACGCCAGCCCAGAAATGCGAGCCATTGATCGTTCAGGCGATCGATGAGGCCAAAAGCTCGATCAGCGTGCAGGCCTACGTCTTCTCCTCCTTCCCGATCATCCATGCGCTGGAGCATGCCGAGCAACGGGGCGTCGAAGTGCTCGTCATCCTGGACAAGGTCAACGACCGGGAATATTCCGCCGCTACGCTCTTGCAGGCCTTCAACATCCCCGTCTGGATAGATTACGAGCCGAAGATCGCCCACAACAAGGTGATCGTCATCGACGACTATCTGACGATCGGAGGATCGTTCAATTACACCTTTGGCGCCGAAAATCGGAACGCCGAGAATGTGACCTTCATCCGATCCAAGGCCATCGCCGACGAATATCTTGCGAACTGGAACAGCCGCCTCAAGGCCTCGCGTGTGTTTGGCGAGAAGTGACGGCCGCTTGGATCGTGGAATACGTCTTCATCATGGCCTCCATCAGGATATCGCCGGCCACCGGCTCTCGGCGTCGAAATCCGCCGGAATTGGGTCGAGCGCCTTGATCGTCCACGACGCCGCATAGAGCGCGCTGACATAGGCGGCCGACTGCTGCCACAGCTCCAGCATCTCGGGCGGCGTGAGATCGTGGTCGGCGTTGTTGCCGTCCCTGAACGTGGTGAGCGTCGTGGTATCGCCGGCGGCGATGCGAAGCTGCGCGCCGAGGGCCAGATTGGTCAGGTTGCGGGCATCCTCTTCCCGGCCGGTGACCGCAATCCCGTTGATCGTCTTGCCCGCCACGATGCGCCGGTCGCGCTCCGCGTTCACATCAACGTTCGATATGAACGGCCCGCGCAGCCCATACGGCCGCAGCACGTCCGAAAGTTCTTCCTCGGTGTTGATCGTCGTGAGATGCGCGCCTTCAGGAAGCGCCTCGACATAGGCTGCCGCCTTGCTTGACCAATAGTCGGATCGGCCGGCCACCTGCCAGTACCAGTCAAAGGGGTCGAAAAACATCAGATGTATAGCCCTCCCGTCGAAGTCGTCCCGGCCGCGCTGCCCGGAATGAATGTCGCGCCCGCTCCGCCGGTCTCCAGGATGCCGTTTGTGTTGGCGACATAGCGTTGGCCGGTGACCGAGAACGCTCCGACCGAAAAGGTGCAGAACCATACCTGGACATAGCCGGCCGCCCGAGCCGAGAAGAATTGGGCGACGCTGATGTTCGCCGAAATCGTGATGGTACGTCCCTGGAAAGCGATATCGGCGTGGATGGCGTCGAAGGCCTGCTGGAGGGTTCCGGCCGAGATCGAGAAATTGCCTTCCGCTTCCAGCAACGCCCCCTCTTCAGCGCGAACATGCTGATTGCGCGAGGTGCCGCCGAAGTCGAAACCCCCTATCGAAATCGCCGCGTTTCCGGTGATCTGCATGCCGATGCCGCCATCCGAACCGGCGAGGCCCATATTGGTCAGACGCCACTTCGAGAAGTTGTTGTTGGCGGTGATATGGGCCACCGACGACGAGGTGGCTCCGGCTCCGGTGATGAGCGACGGCAGGGCGCCGACCGTCCGCTTCAGCGTCGCCGTCTCGTTGAAGAAGCCCGCCCCGAGATTGATCGTCGCCTGGTATATCGACGTATCGAGCGAGGCGACGGTGTCGACGGCCTTTTGCACTGTTGCGAAAGCCGTTCCGCTGGTCAGGCCGTCATTCGTGTCGGACCCGGTGGTCGTCACATAATAGATTCGCGCGGCAGTCAGGACTTCGCGGCGGGCGACCCACGCCGTGTCGTAGTCCGTGCCGCTCGCCTTCACCAGCGCCTGGCCTTTCGAGCCTCCCGCCGCCACGCCCGGGGCGGAGGCGCCGCGCAGGCCAGGCCCGCCGGTGACGATGCGATATGGGGCATCGTCCTTCCTGACGATCTCGAATTCGCCTCCCGATGCGATGGTCACAAGGGTCATTGTCCGGTGATCCCCTTTTCAATCACCACCGTGCCGTAGCCGAGCGGGTCGCGCAGCTCGCCGGTGATGCGGATGAGGTCAGCCAGATAGGTTCCGGGTTCGACCGAGTACGTGCCGATCGAGAGGGTGATCACGCCGTTCGCGAGATCGGTCGACAGGATACCGCCGTTCTCCGTCGTCAGGCTCGCCGCGGCGGCCTCGTCGTCGGCCGAGCGCTTCAGGTCCATGCGGAAGGTGTCGCCGGTGAAGTCGTAGGCAACCTTGTCGCGATCGGTGAAGGTCAGCGGCTGCTGATAGTCCGCGTTGTCGCGGACGGTCCACTTGAATTCCCAGCTCATCCGACCGTCCTCACCCTGACCTCGCCGCGCGCGCCGGATGCGTTTCCGCCGCCGCCGCCGCCGGGCGGCGAGCCGTTGGCGCCGACGTTGCCGCCGTTGCCGCCGAAGAGAGAGAGTCCGCCGCTGCCGCCGCCGGTGCCTCCGCCGCCCCCGCCCGCGCCGCCATAAACGGAGCGGCCGCCGGCGCCCCCATTTCCGTTGCCGCTGGCGCGCCAGCCGCCGCCTCCACCGCCTCCGCCGAAATAGCCGTCGGACCCGTCTCCGCCCGCCCCGCCGGCGATGCCCGATCCAGCGCCGCCGATGCCGGCGAGCAGGCCCGCCGTACCCGCCGTGCCGTTTGAGCTGCCATTGCCGCCCGTCACGAATGGGCCACCCCCGCCGCCGCCGCCGCCGCCGATACTGCTGCTCCGATCGCCACCCTTGCCGCCGCCATAAGCGGTGAGCCATGCGCCAAAGGAAGAGTTGCCGCCGGCCACGCCTGCGGCCGCCGCGCCGGCGACGGTCACCACCTCCGACGCCGAGAGGTCGCCGGCGCGCAACACGAGGCGCTTGTATTCGCCGCCGGCGCCGCCACCCGCATTGGTGGTCGCCCCACCGCCCGCACCGCCGCCCCAGCCCTCCACGATGACGATGGCGCCGTCCGGCGTTCCGGCCGGCTTGTTCCAGGTGCCGGAGGCGGTGAACACCTGATAGTCGGCGATGCGCTTCTGGCCGGACGTGCCGTAAACCCGCATGGCCGTCCCGTCGAAAGCAAGAAGATAACGCCGGCCGGTCTTCAGCAGCGCGGCGCCGATCGCCGAGCCATCATCATCGACCAGGTCGACCGGGTCCTCATCGCCGATGGCGATGGTGGCGGGGCCGGTGTTGTCCGCCGCGGCCTCCAGCCAGAAATTCATGCCCGTCTGCAGCCCGTCGGGCAGCACCGGCGCGACGGTCGCGGTGATGGCGTCGCCGGTGCCGGCGATATCGGCCAGCGGAATAACCGAATTGCCCCACAGGCCGGTGAGCTCCTCCTGGATGGCCTCGGCGAAGGCAGTGCCGGTGACGCCGATACCGCTGGTAGGGATAAGCCTGTCGATCGTCATGCTGCCCAGAGCTCCTGTGCCTCGTCGACGGCCTCGACGGCCGCCACCTGTCCTCTGTCCCACTTGAGGGCGGTGATGATCAGCCGGCGGACCTCCCGGCCGGCCTCGCCGACATAGGCGAGATTGTCGGCGCGAATGACCGGCGATCCGTCCTCGTCTTCCTCGACGGCGACCGGGGTCTCGAATGCGAGATGGTCGCGGGTAGAGCTGACGCCGGAGATCGCGTGCACGCTGAAGGCGCCGTCCGACTGGCGGATGCCGACCGAACTCCGCAGCCCCAGCGTAAACACGTCCTCGACGGCGAAGAAATCGGTGTTCTCGAATACGCCGGGCTCGTTCCAGACCGGCACGGCAGTGTCGATCCAGACGCCCTTTACCTGCCCGTCCTCGATGTCGACATCGGCGATGCGGGCCGAGGCGTGCGTGCGGCCGATCGTGTCGTGGTTGATGCCGATCAGGTCGCCTCGCGTCGTCCGGAGCGCCTCGGCCGGAGCGGAGAAGCTCCAGGTGGCGGCGCGCAGCTCCGCCTGCTTCAGGTCGAAGAGCGCACGGGTGGTCACGTCCGTCTCGTTATCGAAGGCGTCGTAGCGGATCTCCTCGATCTGCGGATTGGCGACCTGCGCCTTGGTCAGGGTCGGCCGATAGACGATCTTCTGCTGCTCGGAATCGTCGAGCGCCGCGTCGTACCAGACGGCGCGGATCGCATCGGGCAGGCGGGCGAAGGCCTTGGCCATGGTCAGGCCGGCCGAATTGCGCTGGGTGAATATCTGCTCGGGCTCGTCGGCCGAGCGGTCGCGATCGCGGATGACGCCCCAGGTCTCCGACTTTCGCGCCAACGCATAGCCGGCGCCGGTCACCTTGCCTTCCAGATCGGTCAGGCTCTCGCCCTCGACGACGAGGTTGCAGCGATAGCCCTTGTCGATGCAGTCCTGGCGCCAGGCGATCAGGCTGTCCTCGTCGACCAGGCCGGCCGGTACGGGATCGGGCGTCAGCGTGCCGGTCCAGATGTCGCGCAGATGGGGGGCCGGGTTTGAAGTGGTGGTGAGCGTGTTCCAGCCGCCGCCGTCCCAGTCGCGCACATAGCGCGAGGCCTTTACCGAGAGCGAATCGACGGAGCGGTTCTTCGCCTTGATGGCGATCGTGGCGAAGAGCCCGCCCTTCGGGCAGGGGTGTTGGTTCACCACCGAGGAACAGCGCAGGAGATAGACCTGGTCGGCGACGTTCTCCCGGCTCTCGGGCGCCTTGGCCTTGCCGGAGTAGAGGATGTACCAGAAGAGGTCGCGGTCGTCGCCATTGTAGGTCCGGGCGGATTTCGAGAAATCGGACGCGTGGTAGCCCGCGCCGCGCTTGATCTCGATCTGGTAGGAGCCTTTCGGGATGGCGGCCGCGTCGAGCCAGAAAACAGCCTCGTAGCGCGAGAGCGTGACCCTGCGGACATTGCTCGAAGCCTCCGCGCCCTGATAGAGGCCGTCATTGCCGCCGCCGGCCGAGAAGCTGCCGTCGGCGTAGTAATCGTCGCTGGTCGGGCTGGCATCGCCGGCGACATGCTTGTAGGCGGCGATCCAGCCCTCATTCGCGGCAATGCCGGGAACGACCTCCGGTTCGTCGGCCCAGGCGAGCTTGACCGAGGCGCGGATCTCCTGTGTCGAGTTCGACCAGTAGTGCAGCTCCGGCAGGTAAATCCAGTCGTCCCCGGCCGAGGCCCGCATGCGGACGCGGAACGGCACGCCCCAGCGGTCGTTCGACCCCGACTTGTATAGTCCCTGGACGAAGGAGAGATGCAGCCAGATCTCGTCGGGCGGCGTGGTCGAGGAGCGCGTGGCATGCCATTTCGGCAGCGACCGCGTCGGCTGCTCCTGGTCGTCGAGCAGCTGCTGGTCGTCGGGCGTGACCACGTGGCGCGAAAGCTCGACTTGCGGCGTCGTGGTCAGCGAGTAGCGTTTGATCAGGTCGATCGGATCGTCGTCGGGATGGCCGTATTTCACCTGATAGGTGACATCCTCGGCGTCCTCGATCGCCGCGTCGCCGAGACGAATCTCGGTAAGATCATGCGCGCCGGCGAGCACGAAGAATGCCTCGACGATCTCGTCGCCGTCGACGCGCTCGATGAGCGGCTGGGCGCCGAGGGGCGGGAAGACGCGGCGCGTACCGATCACGGCCGGCACGGGCGCACCGGCCGAAAGCACGTTGCCGGAAAGCGACGCCGGGCCTTTCTGGTCGGGCATGCCCTTCTGTTTCGGCTGCGCCGGCAGCGGGGTCAGTGCGCGGGCGGCGAGCGCGCCGGCGAGCGAGATCGCGCCGGCGGCGAGCTTGGCGCCGATCGCGCCCTGGGCGAAAGCGGAGCCGAGGAAGGCGAGCCCGCCGCCGAGCGTAAAGACCGACGCTACGAGTGCCGCGATCGAGACGATGAGCCCGAGTATGCCGGACTTGCCGCCGCGTCCCTTGCTGCCGCCGCCACTGCCCAGCGGATAGTGCAGCGTGATCTTCTGGCCGGGCTTGATGCGGATGTGCTTCCAGAACCGGCGGACGATCGGATATTCGCCGATCAGCACCTCGCCGCGCTCCATGAAGTCGGGCGGCAGGCCGGTCGTCTTGCCTACCATCTCGGCGATCGTCAGGCCCGGGCGGAAGGCATGCACCATCGCCCGCTTGTCGGAGAAGGGCGGCCGCCAGACGGCATAGACAAATTCGACGGTGGCGAGCGGCCCCAAGGGTGCATGAATGTTCATGGCAGGTCCCTGTGCCGGAAGAAGTCGAGGATGCGCGGCCTGACGGTGGGATGGTCGAGGGGGACCAGGTGGGTGTCGGCCGCTTCCTCGACATGCAGCATGCGCCGCTCGTCGGCCAGGATGCCGACATGGACCGGGGCGCGCCCGGAATCGCCGAGCCGGCGCATCAGCACGACATCCATGCGCCGGCGCGGGAGATCGGTCACCCGCCGCCAGATCTCGTCCTGCGCGCCCTCGCGCATGGCCCGCGCGGCCGAAAGGAGATCAGCTGCCGAGATCTCGCCGTACGAGGGCAGCTCGACGCCAGCCTCGTCCCAATGCGCGAACCGGACGAGGCCCCAGCAGTCCCAGCCCGCCTGGTCGCGGCCGCCGTCACGGAAGGGGACGCCGACATACCCCCTCATCGCATGAACACTCCGGGCAAGCGGTCCTGGGTGGCGCGGAGAAGCGGCCAGAGCTGCTGGCGCAGGTCGATCCCGCGCAAGGTGCCGGTGACCTGCACCAGGCCGATCTTCACGTCGGTCAGGAAGAGCGAGGAAGCCTGATAGAGCGCGGCGACGGTCAGGCCGGCCTTGACCGTCCTCGGCTCGACGGCAAGGTTAAAATAGCTCGCCGCAATCAGCTTGAAGTCGACGGTCGCCGGGTCGATCACGTCGGCGATCATGTTGCTCGAGCGGCGGTCGACGTTCGGGAAGGTGAAGCTTGCCTGGGGCGGCCTGGCGTCGTCGGTCAGGAGCGTCAGCGTGAAATAGGATTGGTGCCAGGTAGCAGCGTTGCCGTCCTCGTCGTCCATCACATAGTCGGCGCCGTCGAGCACCAGCCGGACCGGATCGGTCAGCTGCTTGTGACGGATGGCCGCGAAGAGCAGGACGGGATCGTCGCTCGAACCCTGTTCGAGGCGGCGGCGGTCGACGATGGGCAGCGCGCGGGCCATGGTCACCGGACCGTTATGGTGGCGCTGACCCGCCACCATATGCTGGAGATCGGCGCGATCGAATATTTCGGATCGCCGGTCAGCCGCGCAGTCACGATCTCGCCGGTGCGCGGGCGCCGCCAGAAGAAGTCGAGGCTGCCCTTGCCGAGGTCATCGAAAACGAAATCCTCGAAGATCGCGACCTGGTCGGCGTTCATGTCCCAGACGGAGGTGACGTCGATCATGCGCAGCGTCGTCGTCGGCCGCTCGATCGGCAGTCCGACCTCCGACTGGAAGGACGCGTTCTGAAGCACCGGCTGCTCACCATGGCCGGAGCGGTTGACGAGAAGCGGCAGCGCCGACGGCCAGAAGATCGCGCTCATGCCGGCACCCCGTTACGGCCGATGCCGTAAAGTGCGCGGTTCATGTCGTCGAAGCCGCCGTCGGCGTAGTCGGCCTTGACGCGGTCGAGCAGGACCTGGACGATCTCCTCGCCGTTCGGCCCCCGGGTCTTCCTCGTGCGTTTCTCCACCCCTGCATTGTCGACCACCTGGACGACGGTGCGGCTGCCGTATTTGGCCGCCAGCTGATCCGGCCAGCCGATCTCCTCGCCCTCCTTGCCGATGAAGGGAACTTCTCCTGGCCGAAGCGTACCGCCGCCATGGAAGCTTGGGGCGCCGAGGAAGACCGCCGGGCTGACCGTGCGCATGGCAGCGGCCCGGCCGATCGTCGCGCCGGTATGGCCGGTGGCGACGCGCAGGCCGGCCCAAGGGTCGCCGCCGCCGCCGAGTCCGAAGAGGCTGCCGAGCAGGCCGAAATCGCCCTTCCCGGAACCGAGAAACGCGTTGGAGATGAGCTTGAAGCCGAAATCGATCAGCCGGCCCTCGAGCTGCTCGGCCGCCAGGTTGAGCGCGTCCATCAGGTTGTGGGTGCGGGCGAGGTCATGGCCGAAGGTCATGAGCGAGCCGCGCAGCAGGGAAAACGTCTCGGAAAGACCGGAATCGCTCGATCCTCCCGCCGCCGTCGCGCTGGTAACCGCATAGGTCCCGACGAGCCCGCCCGAGGCGTAGCCGCGCACGCCGCGGCGCATGGCGTCGAGATTGGCGACGCCTATTCGCGCCGTCGAGGCGGCGTCGAAGACATATTCCTGGCCGTGGACGACGCCGGCCGGGGCGGTCACCGGACCGGGTCCGGTCCAGCCGCCGGCGGCAAAGGGCTGCGCGTAGCTGGCGTCGGGGATGTTGCCCGGTGCAACCGGGGCCGCCGAGCCGCCGCCGATCGACTTCAGCAGCGCGTCGTATTCCTGAAGGAAGCCGAGCCCGCCGGAGACGGTATCGTTGACCTGCTGGAACTTGTCGGCCGTGCCGCCGAGCGCTTTCGCCGCAGCATCGGCGTCGCCGGTCAGCCCCTTATAAAGATCGACCGCCCGCTGCAGCTCCTCCTGTGCCTTGGCGAGCTTTTCCGTCTGGTCGAGGACGCCCTCGGCCACCTTGCGCGCAGGAGAATCCGCGGGAAGCTGCTGCGCCGTCTGCGCGACCTCGTTGCGAAAGGCGATATAGTCGGCCTTGCCGTCCTGGAGGTCCTTCCGCAGCTTGCCGACCGCGTCCATGAAAGGCTTGAGCTGGTCGGCGGTGAAGCCGAAAGCGACGTCGGACTGCGAGGTGACCTGCTGGCCGGCGCCGAGGCCACCGGTGCGCAACACGCCGATGCGCGGCGCGCCGTTTTCGAGGTCGGTGCGCAGGCGCTGGATGTTCTGCTGTTCCTGGAAGCGCAGCAGCGTAGCGCTGACGTTGCCGTAGGAGGATGCCGCGTTCTTGCCATCGTCGAAGGCGCCCTTGATCTGCTTGATGAGGGCGGTGTGCTCCTTCAGGTCCTGGTTCAGCGTCGGCAGCTTGTCGCCGGCCGTCGTGGCGTAGCTGATCACGCCCTGGACGAGCGCGCCGAACAAGGCGCCGACGGCGGTCGCTGTAAGGCCGCCGATCAGGCCGCCGATCGCCGTCGCCGCCAGATGGGAGAGGCCGGCGAGCTTGCCGCCGGCCGTGTCGGCCGCCTTGCCGACCGAGAGGATGCCGGTTGCCGCACCGGGCGCTTCCGTGTTTGTCTTGCCGAGGCCGTCGCCGACCTTGTCCAGCGCGTCGGCCGCCGGCGGCGCCTTGGACTTGATGTCGTCGAGGCCCTTGCCGACGCCCTCCCACGGGTTGCCGTCCTTACCCTCCTTGATGGTGACATCCTTGAGCGCCTCACCGGCGCCCTTGGCCTTTTCGGCGAGCTGGTCGATCGCCTCGCCGGTCTGCTCGACCGCCTTCTTGGCGCCGCCGGCGTCGCCATCGATGACGAGGGCAAGCTTCAGCGCCACTATTTTGCCCTCGCACTGACGGCGCTGCGCGCCTCGCTCCGGGCGGGGCGGCGAACGATCGCCGGACCGCGGTCGCGGCCTGGAGCGGGGTTATGCATCTTTATGCATTTCATGCATTTTCCCCGTTGAGCGCGTCCCGCGCCGCTCCCTCCATCACCTGGATGCCGGCGAAGAGATCGGGCGTGACGACGGTTCCGAGCGCATCGAGCGCGACCCTCATGCCGGCATAGTCGAGGCCGACGACGCGGGTGACCAGCACGCCGCCGGCGCCAACGATCGTGGTGCGCCATTGCGATCCCACGGCGCAAAAGGCGGCCACGATCGGCACGTTGACCGGCCAGACGCCCCTGAAGGCCGAACCGAAGCCGCTCGGCCCGCCTCGGCCGAGGGCCGCCCTGATCTCCGCGATCTGTTCCTCGTCCATGCCGAAACGCCTGGCGTCCATCACGGCCTCATCTTCCTCGCCGTCCTCGACCCTCTTTGCCAGGCCGCCCGCCGCCCAGGCGCGGGCGGCCGTGATCAGTTTCCCCGGCAGGCCTCGCCCACCTCCTTGTGATACGCGCGCGCGAGGGCGGCCCGGACGACCGGCTGGTTCAGCAGCCGGTCGCGCAATGCTTCCGAATAGGGGACCGCCGCGCCGCCTCGGTCGACGATCTCGTCCATGTCGACGATGGCCGCCGAGAGGAAGGCCTTCGATCCCTCAGGATCGGAGAGGTCGAAGCCGTTGAAGGTATCGATGTCGAGAACGCGGAAAGTGGTGAAAAAGTCCTGCGGCTCCTGGTCGGGCAGCCTGATCTCCACCCTGGCCCTGACAATCGGCTCGGAATCGATGTTGAACATGCATTTAACCCTGTGAAAAAGCGGCCGACCGGCCGCCGGGCGTCGTCGCCCGCCCATGTGGAGGGCCAGCCCGCCAGAGGCGGGTGCGCGGCCCGTGAACTCAAATCACGTCAGCGCCAGCGACCACTGGTCATTGCCGGAAGACGGCAACGGGATCAGCGGCAGCGTCCATTCGAGGATGTTGTCCTGCTGCTGGTAGTCGCCCATCAGGTCGATCTGGCACTGGCCGAGGGTGAGCGTGGCGATCGACCCGGCGACGGTGCCGTGCTGCAGCACCGCTTCGACCTCCGTCTCCGCCTTCGCCAGGCTGAACGGATTGAAAGTGGTGAGCGGCACGGCCTGGACGCGCGCCGATGCGGTCTCGGCACCGTCCGAGATGATGATCTCATCGGCGCCGACCAGGAGGCGCGGCGTCACCTGGTTGCTCATGTTGAGCGCGAACGAACGCATGATCAGCGACACGTCGTTGATCTTGAATATCGGCGTGTTGGCCTTGGTCGCGACCTTCGGCTTCTTGAAGCCGGTCAGCGTGGGCGTCGCGCGTGCCACCTCGGCCGGATCGCTGTAGAGCCCGGTCAGGGTGAACTCCAGATAGGGAATGCCCTGCGCGTCGACCTTGAGATCAACGTCGCCTCGGATGCCGGTTACGATCTGCTTGGTGCCGCCGATCCAGAACCACAACGTGCCGGATTCCATGTCCTCGGAGACCGGCGAATAGGTGACAGAGGTATCGGCGACGATCGTCTCGCCCCAGCGGCAGCAGCGCACCAGCGGCCCCCAGGCCGGCGCCGTGCCGGCCGTGCCCGAAGGCACCAGCTCCACCCGGCCCTTGAGCTGCACGCGCAGCCCGGCCGGGATCTTGCCCTGGGCGGCCAGATAGGAGAATTCGAGATCGCGCGAGACCGAATTGCCGACCATCGGTGAATAGCTGACATTGGTCATCAGCATGGCGTTGGCCGCGCCGGTGGGCGTCGGGTCGGTGCCGTAGGTTTCCTCGATCTTGAACAGGATGATCTTGGATTTCCAAGCAATTGCCGTCACGGATCAATCCTCCTTCTTCGCCGGCCTCTCCGGCGGGACGGGCTGCATGGCACCCGCCCGGGCGGCATGGATCGGATGCGCGGGATCCGACAGTTGCACGGTGCGCGCGACGCGCTCGGCCTTGCCGTCCTTGCCGATGCGATAGGAGCCGCCCTTGTGCGGCGGCGTGAAAGCGGGCTTGCTCATGAGAGGATCCTGATCTGCTCCTGGATGGCGAAATCGAGCTGGTAGAAGGCCGTGCCGGCGGTCAGCGAAACGAGCGCGCCGCGGCGGAGCGCCAGCACCCCGATCGCATCGTCCGGCCCCCAGCCGGAAAGCGCCTCGATCACGGCCCAGATAAGCGTGTCGAGCTCCAGCCGGACCTTCGCGCCGCGCACGTCGCCGGCCTTGCGCATGACCAGCACCACGGCTAGCATGTCGTCGATCATCTGGGTGAAGGCGCCGGCCGAGGCGTCGCCGTCGCTCCTCGCGACCAGCCCGGTCGGGCAGACGAAGGCCGCGATCGGCGACTGCGGCAGCGCGTCCCGCCTGATCAGCTCGGCGAGTTCGAGTGCGCCCTGGACGCGGCCGGCGAGATCCTCGACCTGTTCGCCGAGGCGGGTGATGACGTCGTCGACCATCATGGCGAGACCCCGCCGAGATCGTTGTCGCCGTCGATCGCCGAGGCCCAGGGCTTGGCGATCCACTGCTCGGAAATCGCGCGGATGTCCTTCTCGTCCTCGGCGTCGAGCCCGAGAAAAGGCCGCGCCGGGATGAACACTGACTGCTTGGTGACCCAGCTGCCGTTGCGGCCGCCGACGCGGAAGCGCAGGCCCTTCTTCGTCTTGGCGCGCACGATGCCGCCGAGCTGCTGGATGGCGGCGTAGATGACGTCCGTGCCGACCTCGACACCATCGTCGGTGGCGTTGTGTGTGATCGAGCGCACAAGGCGGCCGCTGTCGGTCAGGGTCTTGCCGCCGTCCGCCATGGCCCGGTAGGAGGCCGGCCAGCGATCGCCGCCGGGCTCCTTCTCTTCCTCGAAGCGCTGCTGGGTGGAGACGACCAGGGCGCCGCCGATCGCGTCGAAAAGCGGGCGCGGATGGCCGTAATGCTCGGCCGCCTGGCCGAGGATGGCGAGCGTCTCTTCCTTGCCGGTGATTTCCTGGCGCAATCCGGTCACGGCCGGCGGCCTCCAGGCCAGACGAGCCAGAGCGTGCAGCAGGGCAGGAGATTGATGCAGAGACGCCGGTTCTGCGCGCTCCAATGCGCACCGACCCAGACGCTGCCGAGCCTGAAGAGAATGCCGGCCGCCATGCGGGCCCTGCCATCGGGGCGGATGCGGCGGCCCTTCGACACTAGATATACCCCTTCATGGTAGCCGCCGAGAGGGGCCGCTCGGGGTTGTTGGTGCGCACTTCCGACGCGCCCGAGGCGGCCGGCTCGACGCCGTCGACATCGAGCTTGACCAGGCCGTTCGCGATGTCGCGCAGGGTCTTCAGCGCGGTGCGGTAGTCTTCCGCGATCTTCTCGTCGGCGACACGGGCATGCGCCTTGTAGATGGCGATCGCCTGGGAGAGATCGGTGACGATCGCCGGCGTCGTGGAGAGCGGCAGCTTGTAGCGGGCCGCAAGGTAGCCGTCGATCAGCGCGTCGGCGTCGGCGATCGCGCGGCTGATCAGCGCCTCGTCGATCGTGTCGGAGGCCGACTCGCCGCGATCCGAGATCTCGACGAGCAGCCGCTCGCCGTAGCGGTCGGTCAGGTTCTGCAGCGTGCAGTAGCTCATCGCTCCAGCCATTCCCCAATGAGCCATCCCAGCCCAACGCCGACGAGCAGGATGACTATTGCCCCCACGAATCCGATGAGACCGATCATCCGAGCCACCATTTGAGGACGAGCCAACCGCCGGCGAAGCCGATCGTGGTGCCAACCGCTGACCCGATCACGTCAAGGAAGAAGATCCGCGTGAAGCTCATGCTATCCACCACCACAGAACGAGCGCGAGAGCGGTCATCGACACGGCGCAGCCAATTGCAGCAGCAGCGACCCGGAGGGCGAAGGTTTGAAGATCGGTCATCCGGTCAGCCCCACGCGTGTTCGCAGACACGGCTTCCCACCGGAAGCGTCCGGGCGAAGCCGGCCGCGTCGATCTCGCGGGCGAAGCGTAGCGCCTCTTCGCTGTCGGCCGTCCACACGCCGAGAGGGTCGACGGCAAGAGTAAAATAGAGAGGCATTGAAACAGGGCTGTCGCCACGCTCGACCAGCCAGGCAGTTTCAAGAGGTTCCGCATCACCCTCGCGGTTGCGGTATTCGTCATGCATGGCGATGAGCGCCATGAACTCGTCGGTCGGAAGATCCTCGACGAACTCGGCGTAGTCGATCGGCGTCATGTCGTCGAAATCGAGCCTCGCGCAGCGCGCCATCAGCCGCGCGTAGGCCGTGTGGGCGGGCGTACCGGTCGGCCGGGGAAGCTCGCCATTGTCGCTCGAAGGATAGGTCATTGTTCCGCCTGTTGGACGGCCAGCCGCCCCGTCGCTGCAGCTAGCCTTTTGATCGCGCCTGTCGGCGGGCGCGCCGGGTATTCTGGTGGCGGGCGGCCGAGCTCCCCCGACCCAACCCGGCATCATGCCGGGCGCGCTTGCGCGCCTGCCCGCCGTAACTCGTCAGTCCGCGGCGGCCGGCGCGCCCGGAGCCGGCGCCACCGAGAGCTCGGCGTCGCCGAGGATCAGCTCCAGTTCCTCCAGTGTCGGCGTGAAAGTGACGGCGCTGGCGCCGAAGGATCGGCCGGCGCGGCGACGGCCCTTGGCCGGCCCGAGTACGGTCACCGCGCCCGGCTTGCCGTCCTTGCCGAGGAAGGCTTCGCGCGGCAGCCTCTGCGGCACCGCGCCCGCCAGGGTGACGGGGCCGGTGCCCGGCGTCACCGCCAGCTCGGCGTCTCCCTCGATGAGCTTCAGCTGGTCCAGCGTCACCTCGATGGTGACGGGATTGGCGCCGAACTGGTAGCCGGCGCGCCGGCGGCCCTTGGCAGGACCGATGACCGTCACCGTCACGGGGTTGTCTCCCCAGCCGTTTTCGATCAACGCCTCGGCCATGGTGCCGCCGCCGGAAATGAGCGAGGCGGCCTTCTGGTATCGTTCGAGATCTGCCGTTGCAGCATCGCGGTCGCGAAGCGCCGCAGCCTTGGCCTCCTCGTCATTCTTTTCGGCCGCCGCGACGAGACGGGCATCCGCCTCGTCGACAGCCCTCCTCGCTGCCTCGACTTTGCCTGCCGCATCATCTGCGAGCTTCGCGCGTAACGCGCTGGCCTTCGCGGATTTGTTGTTCTTCGCCATCATTCTCTCCGGGTCTTGCGGTCACTCGGCAGCGGGCCTGCCGAGGGATCGGAAGACCCGCCGACCTCCCCATCAGGCAGGAGGGAGGCCGGCGGGGAACGCCGCTTGCGCGGACCCTATGCCTCGGAAGCGAGCCAGGGGCAGATGAGCAGCTCGGCAGTGCCCTTCCACTCGTTGGTCTCGCCGCCCGAGGCGTATTCGGAATTGAGGAGCTTGCGCGCGGCGCTCTCCAGCGACGGCGGCACGAGGAGCAGGTTGCCCATGAGGCCGAGCGGATTGCCATGGTCGCCCGTCATGCCGGATAGCCCGGCGCGCGCCGCCTTGTAGTGGTCGGCATCGAGCGTCTGCTTCGAGCCCCACGCCTGCTGCCAGAAGCCGAAGCCGACATTGGCGCGCGCGTCGGCGCCGTAGACGAACTCCTTCATGAAGAAGACGTTGTCGTCGGTAGGCCGGTCCTTGGCGACGAAGTCGAAGTCCTTGCGGCGCTGGTAGATCAGCGGTTTGAGTGGCATGCGGGTGTCGAGCAGGAACCAGGGCGTGCCCGAGCCGCCATCCGTGTTCGCCTTCGACTGGAGGACGCCGTTCTTGTCGATCACCGGATGATCGGTGTCGAAGAAATACTGGCCGTCGTAGCAGACGCTGGAGAAGCCGGCGAGGAGCAGCGCGAAGATGAGCTGATCGGGCAGCGCCTCGGTCTGCTGGCCCATCTGCTCGAACATCGGCGTGTAGATGCCGAGATTGTCGGTCTCGATGTCGTCCTTGTCGACGGTGACCGTCAGCTCCCAGGGCTTCTCCTTGATGGAGTAGTCATGCTGCATCAGGTTCTGCAGCGCGCGCGGTCCGATCCACTCCCGCACTCGGGGGAAGCGGCCGAGCCAGCCGTACTTCTGTTCCTTGGTGGTCGCCGGCACCAGGGTGGCGATCCGGCTCCACATGGTGGTGGCCTTCGCGGTGGCGACGCCGCGCTGGAAGGAGGTTTTGAAGCCGACGCGGAGGCTGTCGAGATTGGCGGCGTTGACGAGCATGGAAAAGTCCTCGTTGGAAGGGGTTTAAGCTGCCGGTCAGGCGGGCTTGGTGACGCCGGCGACGTAGGCCTGGGCGAGCGTCTCGTCCAAGCGCACCCACACGCCGAGATCGTCGACGCCTTCGACGAAGCCGGCGATCGAGCGGCTGGCAGTGCCATCCGTCTTGGCAACGGTCTGGTCATCGACGACGTAGCAGGGCTTGCCAATCTCGGTGATGCCGATCAGGTCGGTCGAGGCGGAATTGGCGAAGCGGAAGATGCCGGGCCGATAGCGGACATCGAGATCGCCGGCGGAGCCGCCGGAATTGTCGACCCGTTCCTCGGCCCGGCCGCAGCCCACCGCTCCGGTGGCCGTGGCGCCCTTGGTCACGTAGCCCGACGAATTGCGCATGACGAGCGCGCCAGCGTAGATCAGTACGGCGGCGGCGCCTCCAACACGGAGGTCGCCTTCCATGCGGGCGGTATTGCGGTCTGCGGCAAGGGCGGTCATGTCCTGGTCCTTCGGCTGGCCGGGCGCTTCCGCGCCGGCACTGGTTGATCCTGGTCGCGCCTAGAGCGCGATCTCCTGTTCGGCTTCGGCGGCGCGCGTCTTCTTGTAGGCTTCGGGATCGATGCCCATCAGCGCGCAGACCTGCCGATCCGAATCGGTGAGGCCGGGCTTGCCGTCCTTGTCCTTCGCCGGGGGGTCCACGCGGGCACCGGACGGGCCGAGCGCCGGCATGGCGTTGACGAGCTGCTCTGTGCGCGCCGGGTTCTCCATGTGCATGGCGACGTACGCATCGCGCATCGGCTTGACGCCGACACGGCCGGCCTTGATGGCACCGTCGACGAAACCCTCGGCCTTTTCCTTCGCAGTCGCGTCGCGCAGCGTCTTCAGTTCGCCCGCGACGGTGGCGAGCTCTCCCTGGAGCGCGACGACGGAGGGGTGTTTGGTGATGTCGTCGCCAGTCGCCGGATCGGCCTTCTTCAGCGCGGCCACGCCGGCCAGCACGGTTGCGGCGTCGGCGCCCTTCTTCAGCCCGGCCGCCTCGGCGATCGGGTCGAGCGTCGCTTGGAGGGCGGTCGAGCCCCTGGCCTGTTCGGCGTGCAGCGCGGTCACCTTCTCGACCAGCTGGTCCTCGGTCGTGTTGGCGTCGAGGCCGATCGCCTTCAGCAGCTTTTCAAGCAGGGTCATATCGTTCTCCTGGTGCAGCGCGGCCATGCCGCGCAGATTGGGCCGGTTGATGAGGGAGGCGCGCAGGATCGCGGTCACCGTGCCGTCGGCCGCGTGCCGAATGGCCGGCGAGATGTAGCGGTAGGCCTTCTCGCGCATCAGGCGGCGGCCGGTCGGGGTCCATTCGACCTGTCCCCAGATGCCGTCCTGCCGCGCCTGCAGCGCTACGATCCAGCCGCGCGCCGGCGCCGGCTCGCCGCGCGGCAGGGCGAGATCGGTCGCGTGGTTCTCGTCGAGCACCAGGCGGCCGCCCGCAGCCTGGAGGCTGTTGCGCGCCAGCTCGGCCGCGTCGGTCACTCGATAGGGGCCGCGCCCGTCATTGCCGGTGAAGGTGCCCGAGGGCGTGAGCTGGATCCACTCCGGCACGCCGTCGCCGCCCGCAGCGATGTCGATTGCCGCGCAAAGCGCGACCGAGCCGGCATCCTGGGCGGCGTGAAGCGAGATCAGGTCGGGTGCGTTCCGAAGCATCGGCGAAAAATGGCCGACGCCCGGGCAGGAAAACATTCACAGCATGTTGTGCATGGGGGCCGCTTGTCACGAAGGAGGCGCGGGCGGGAGCGCGAAGCGGCGTTGCGACGCGAGGCTGTCACGAAACGGCCGGCGGCGTCAATCGGAACGGGAGACCCGAGTTCGTCGGTCCGCATTTCCCCTCGTCGCTAAATTAGTTAGTCTCGGGCCGGGGTTACCGGTGGAGAAGGCATGCAAGGCAGTTGCTCTTGGATATGGCAGGCTGTTGCCTGGCTCCGCGACAATGCTGCGGTGATCTCCGCACTCATCGCAGCGGGCGGACTTTTCTTCAATGGATGGCAGATCAGGGCCGCGGCCCGTGCCCACAAGGCATCGACCCTCGCCCAGATCGCGCTTCGAACCGCGGAGTTGCAATGGCGTACTCTGGCCACACCGGAATTGCGCGGGCTGCTGACGACGACGCCGAACCCGTCGCCGTTGCGCCAGCAGGAGATTTTCGCGGGGATGGTCATCAATCATTTTGAGACAGTCTACGACCTCTACGAACTCGGCGGGATGCCGGAGTCGGCTTGGTCTGCCTTCAAGGCGGATATTGTCGAAACCATGAATCGCGGTCTTTTCGCGGAGCGCTGGCTGGAGCTCAAGCATCATCATGGGAAGCACTTCCGCGATTTTGTCGAAAAGGAACTCAAGGACGCGAGGATGGCGAAAAAGGAGAAGGGATAGATGAACGATCTGAACCGCTGGCGACCTTTTATGATCGCAGTTTGTGCAACGACGTTCTGTAGCGCCGGAGCCCAGGCAATGGGTTACTGCAATGCCGACCATTCCACCGGGCCCATTAAGGTCCAGGGCGTCGTCACGGCAGCGGCCAAATTCTACGAAGCAAGCGCGCATCTCATGAAGATGCTCGAGGCATTCGAGAAATCGGATCCTGGAAGCGCAAAAAATGAAGCCATAACGGCCGCCGGACTTTTTCATGATTCGGCCACCGATTATGTCAAAACGAAAGACACGTTCGCTATTGCGAACTGGGCCTCGGAACTCGACAAAAAAACCATATTCGCAATGGCGGGGGACAATAGTGGACAAGCCGTCAACGCCGTCCTGCAGATCGGCTCTGACGGCCCATATGCGCTGATGGAAAAATGTGCGGAAAAGGCGGGGCAACTTGGCAAGAGCGTCAACCAGTTTGCGGCGGAAGCCGGTGACCACCCGACGACCGTTGAATTCAGCAGATTGCTGAATTCGTTCACGGAGACGCTTAATTTCGGGACGGCCGTCTCGGCGGTCTTCGCAAGTACGAAGCTTGAGAAGAAATAATGCGATTTCTTCAAATCTCCGGCAGCATCAGCCCGACCTTGCCGACATTGACGCCGAATCCGGGATCAATCCCGACCGGCGACAGCACCAAGCGGCGCGTGCCATCCGACGCCCGGACGACCTTCGGCACCATCGCGTCGGCTGGCGGCTCGGCCGAGACGGCGAGCCCGTAGCGGGAGAGGTCGCGCTCCGACGGCGCGAGGCTGGCACGGAGCGGCCGGGCGCTGCAATCGGGCTGCGATCGAAGGCGGAATCGGCTAACATCGGAGAAGCAATTGGGCGAAATGCAAACGATGGAGAACCAGGCGGAAGACATCTGGGCCGATGACAAGCTTGGCCGGCAGGGAGACGCCGACTATCTGGCTTCGTTCCTACGCAACCGTAGTGCCGAGCTCGTGGCTCGCGGCGTTGAAAAATCGTTCGTCCTGAACCTGGACGCTACCTGGGGCGCGGGAAAGAGTTTTTTTCTGGAGCGTCTGCAACGGCAACTGAAGGCCGAGGGTCATGTTGCCGTCTATATCAATGCCTGGCGCGACGATTTCGCGGACGATCCGTTGATCGCGGTGATGGCCGCGATCGACGAGGAGATCGCCCCTTACGTCAAGAAACCCGGAAAGCTCCAGTCGACATGGAAGAGTGTGAAGAAGAACGGCGGCAAGATAGGCATCCAGGTGGCAAGGGGCCTGGCGCTCCGCGCCGCCGGGACGATCCTCACGCATCAGATCGCCAAGGATATTGAAGGGGTGCTTGGCGATGTCGGATTCGACCTTCCGGAGGAAACTCTGAGAAAGAGTTCGGAAAAGTTCGGTGAAGCCGCCATCAAGGATATCGAGAAAGTGCTCGACAAGCGGGCCGAGGAAGCCGTCTCGGATTTTTCGGCAATGAGAACGTCGCTCTCGACGTTCCGGGCGAAGCTCAAGGAATTCGTCATCGCCGTCGAGCAGAAAGAGCACAAGGTGCCGCCTATGTTCGTGCTCGTTGACGAGTTGGACCGCTGCCGCCCACCTTACGCAATTGCCACGCTGGAGAGGATCAAGCACCTGTTCGACACGCCGCGCGTCGTATTCATCGCAGCGACGGACAGCAGCCAACTCGTTCACTCAATCGGCGCGGTGTACGGGCAAGGCTTCGAGAGCGGTCGCTATCTGAAGCGCTTTTTCGACCACGTCTATTCCTTCGAAAAGCCCTCTACCCGGCAGTTCATCGCTTACCTGATGAAATCGCAGCCTCTTGACGCGCAAAGGCTTCGATCTCCTTTCCAGGATGATCATCAAGAGTTCATCGTGAGTTTTTTTGACGCCGTCGGCACGGACCTGCGCTCGATCGAACAAATTTATGGCCTGCTCTCTACGATCGTCACCAGTTGGGATAGTCCTGTGCCGCTTCAGCTCCTCGTCCTCCTGCCGCTGCTGCTCGCCTATCATGAAGATCGTACGAAGCTCGCCGAGGGCGTCGATGTGAAAAGCACGGCGCTGTCCCGCGACATCAAAAAATGGGGGTTCGAGTCCTTCACCAGGATCAACATGCGAGAGACCGTGCGAAATTTCGAACCCTTCATGATCGCCGCGGGCCAAGCATGGGGTTTCCGCCGCAATCTTCTGGACACGATCAATGCGGAACGGGGTGCTGGAAGATTGCAGGGCTGGGTCCATGACCAATTCGTCAGAGAATTTAACACCGTGTATGGTGGTAAGCCCCGGCCACCCGATAACAAGTATCGGTGCACGATCGAGGGCTATCCTCGCCTCATCCGGCAGGCGGGCCGCATTGATATGGCGGCGGAAATTGAACTCGACGACTAGTCCGCCTTCGGCAGCATCAGCCCGACCTTGCCGACATTGACGCCGAAACCAAGATCGATGCCGACCGGCGACAGCACCAGGCGGCGCGTGCCATCCGGCGCCCGGATGACCTTCGGCACCATCGCGTCGGCCGGCGGTTCGGCCGAGATGGTGAGCCCGTAGCGGGAGAGGTCGCGCTCGGAGAGCGACTGGACATGGCAGCGGCAGTTGAAGCCGCAGGGCGGATAGTGGGTGTCCCACCAGGGATGATCAACCGGCAGTATCGTGTTGTGCCAGGCGGCATGGGCCGGCCGGACGCGATTGTCCTCCATGGTGACATAACGCAGATAGGGCCGCACCGCCTTCAGCCGCTCGATCTGCTGCCAGCGGCCGGCCGCATAGGACTGGGCGGTCAGCGTCCGGAAGACCAGCTCGGAATGCCAGTCGGCGCCGCCGGGCGGCTCCCAGCCCCGGCGCGCGACGATCGCGTCGTAGTCCTCGCGGAAATCGTCGAGCGTGCCGCCTTCGTCCAGCGTCTCGGTCAGCGCCTCCAGGAAGTCGCGGGCGATCTGGGCCTTAAGGCCAGTCGCGCGCTGGACGCCGGCCGCGCCGGCCTCCTCCTGCAGCCGCTCCCATTCACCATCGGGCAGCGCCAGCCGCCGGCGCAGGAAGTCGATCGCCTCGGTGAAGCGGACGGGCTTCGGCTCCATCGCCATCTATGCATCCTGGCCGAGACGGCCGGCCAGCTCGGCGGCGATCGCCGCCTGCTGCAGCGCGAAGGACAGGTCGGCCGGCGCCGCCGTCGCGGCGATCGCGGCGATCGCCGAGCGCGCCTCCTCCGGCGACCCGGCATTCTCGACGGCGCGGCGCAGCTCCTCGAGGAGCGCGGCGATCGAGCCGGCGCCCATCCCGAGCGCCGCGCCGGTGATCACCTCGTCTGCCGTGCGAAAGAGGGCCGGTTGCTCGGCGTGCAGATTCTCCGCCGATTCCTGTCCGGGATCCTGCATGGACTTTTTGCCTCCGCCGGCCGGCTTGCGAGGATCTTCGGCCGAGGCCTTCGCAGCCGGCGCGGTGAGCAGCTCATCGTCGTCTTCCGGGGCGCCTATGCCGACGATATCGCGCATCTGCTTCTGCCCGACCTTCAGCCCCATCGGCACCAGCTTGGAGACGCTGTCGACGACGAGCTCCACGTCGACCTCGTCGGGACGGCCGATCTTCAGCCGCGGATAGGCCTTCTGGGGACCGAATTCGAGGTCGATCCACGGCCGGATCAGGTCGCGATTGAGGATCGCCGACAGGTCCTTGCAGTCGGAGCGCTCGATATCCTCCTGGACCTCGCGGTGCTCCCTGCCGACCGCATGGCCGCCGGCGATGGCGTCGGTCGTCGCCGTCTGGCCGAGCACGAGCTTGGAGAGCTGGCGGTCGAACCAGTCGGCGCGATCGCCAAACAGTTTCGAATTGTCGCCGGCGAAGTTCGTCTGCTCGAAGGCGATCTCCATCCCGGCCGGGATGATGGCCGCGCAATCGCCGGCGATGTTGGCGACCGCGCGGAAGAGGGTGTCGCGGTCTTCCTGGGTAGCGCCGGGGCCGTATTTGCCGATGCGGATCGGCTGACCGAAATTCTGCACGAAGATCGCCCAGTCGCGCAGCGTGAAGGCCTTGAACATCCACGCCCAGGTGGCGACCCGCGCGATGCCGGAGCGGATCGGCAGGCCGGATTTTGCCTTCATCACGGCGCGGATGAACTTGAAGGCGGGCAAGGGCAGGTCCTCGCCCTGCTCACCGATCAGGACGGGCGTCGTCAGGTCGTGGCGCTCGAAGCGGAACCAGCGCGGGTCGCGCCATTCGAGTTTGTCGGGCCGGCACTGGCCTTCCGAAAAGTCCCATATGATCTCGGTGAAGGAATAAGCCTTGCCCACCGCGTCCAGGATGTCGCGGATCTCGCCGGCGAGCTCGTCGCGCTTCAGCCATTCGGCCACCATGTCGGTCTTGGCCTGGTCTTCCTTCGCCACGCTGGGCGGCTCGACCGTGATGTCGATCTGGCTGACGGCGCGCTTCCTGGTGCCGAGCACGCCGAGATAATGTGGGTCGCGCTCCTCAATCGTCTCCGCAAGCTCCAGATAGCGCACCGGGTCGCCCTGGTCCGCCTCGCGCAGGATCTGCGCCAGACGCACCGGGTTGAGCCCGTCTCCTGGATAGCCGGTCATAGGCGAGCGCACGCCCGACAGGGTCGGCCCGGCCACTTCCGTCGTCAGCGTCTTCTTCTCGATCGGCCGGCCGTACTGGTCGGTCAGCCCCTTGTAGACATCAGCCATGGCTCACCCCGCGCGAAACGCGATCCTCGACCGGAATTAATCTCGCCGTTAAACGGCCATTAAACAGGCTGGAGGGCCTTCGGCCGGTTTCCACGTCCATCGGGCCGGCGACGGGGCACAGGGGAATTCTGGCGCTCCCCATCAGACGCCTCCCCGCAGGCCCGAGCCGAGCGGCGGCTTCCACCAGGGCCGGCCGGCACCGTCGGGGATGTCGTCGGCCGTCCAGAAGCCGCCTGGGCCGTTCGACCCGGCCACACCGTCGCGCGCCGAGGGGACGGCCTGATAGCCGTATTCGTGCCATTGCATGCGGCTGGCGAAATGCGCGAGGCCGAGCATGACGGCGAAATCGCCATGCCGCTTCTTCTTCGGCCCGTCGCCGCCAGCATCGGCTTTCTGGTCGATCCGCTCGGGCGGCACCTGCGGCACGCCGCGGATGATCTTGACCAGGCGCAAATCGCCCAGATGGTCGGCGTCTCGCACGAGCGCGATCGAGCCGTCCTCGAAGGCCGTCTTCAGCGGCGGGAAATGCTCGTTGTACCATTGCGGATTAAGCTTGATCGCCCAGACCAGGCCGGAGCTCTCCTCGTCCTCGCGCAGGCCGAATTTGCGGCCGAGATCCTCGGCGAGCTGCATGCCCATGCCGGTGGCGTCGATCGCAGCACCTATCAGCCTGGGCGCCGCGCCCAGGATGTCGCTGGCGATGGCGAACTGTTCCTGGAAGGGGACCCGCCGCATCTCGACCGTCAGCGCCGAGCGCCGCTTGAGAAGGCCGTCGATCGCCAGCAGCCCCATGATCGCCGGGTCGGCCAGCCGCGCCGGGTCATAGCCGAAGGCGTGCAGCCATTTGCCGTTCAGCCCCTTCAACGCCCGTTGAACGGCCTCGACATGCGGCGCCATCAGGTGGCGGCGCTCCAGCTCGGGCCGATGCAGGAAATCGTCGGGCAGGTCTATGCGGATGATCGGAGCCTCTTCCGGCAAGAGCGTCATGCGCGCCTCGATGAGCGGCGCCGTTAGCCAGGCGCCCGAACCCATCGTCGGGATGCAGAACAGCTCCTCGTCGGCTGCATCACCGTAGTCGTCGATGATCTCCTGGCGCCACCGCGCCTCGTATTCCGGCGACCATTCCTCGCCATTCACCAGGCAGATGCGCTGGAACAAGCCATCGAGGAGGGCCTGGTCGAAATCCACCTTGAGGTGCCTGTACTTCTTGCGGCCGGCAAGGACGTCCTGGACGAGCACGTTGAACTCGTTGTCGACGCCGTCATGCGTCGAGCAGACGATGATCTTGCCGCCCCACATGCGCATGGCGAGCGCGGCCTTCATCAGTTCCTTCAGGCTGTCGACGAAGGCCGCCTCGTCTATAATCACATCGCCCTGGTGGCCGCGCAGCGTGCGCGGCGCCGAGGACAGCGCGATGATCTGGAACCCGCTCGCGAAGCGGATGCGGAAGGCCTGGATTTTCCGCGTGTCCTCGGGATGGGCGAGATCCGTGTCCTCGAACAGGAATTCCTCCTGCTCGGCCGCGGCCACGGCGAAGGCGCGCGCCCACATGCCGCAGCAGTCGATGAACTCCTTGGCGATCTCCTGCTTGTAGGAGATGTAGAGCACGTCCATGCCCTTCGCGTCGCGCGAGCGGCCGGCGCGCAGCACGGCATAGGAGCCGATCCCCCAGGTCTCGCCGACCCGGCGGCTCTTCTCGACGACGAGCACGCGGACCGCCGTCGACTCCATAAGCTCGACGGTGAGGCTCTGATAGCCGAGAAGCACCTTCGGCAGGCCGAGGTCGGCGACGAGCTGCGGCACGATCTCGATCGACTCGCGGCGAAGCTTCTCCCATTCAGCTTGCGTGATCGGGGCGGTCATGCTGCTATCCCGGCAGATGGGAGGGCAGATAGATGGATGACGTCGAGAGCCTCGCGGCGGAGGCCGCCAATTTCGCCCTGTTCAACTTCGCACTCTTTGTGTGCCAGGTGCTTCCACCACCTCACGGCATCGATAAGAAGACTCCGGATGAACAATTGGCGCGTGAGGCAATAAGGGAGGCTATCAAAGCCGGCTGCACGAATTTCGACGCCGCGCTGTGGGGCACCCGGGGGAATATCGAGCGTCGGTATGCGGGCGCGCCTTCTGCAATCCAATCTTCTGCGATGGAGCGCGTGCGCCGCGTGTTGCGGGAAGAACAGGGCAAAACCTAGAGCCGGAAGGCGTGTCATGCCGCGCTCGCCTTCTCCGCCTTTTCCGGCGCCAGCGCCTCGGCGAGCGCTTCGCCAACCTTGGCGATGCAGGCATCCAGTCGGCGGACGTATTCGTCGAAGCCGAGCCATTCCGGATCGTGCAGCTTGCGACGGGCGCGCTCCAGCTCGGCGCGCAGCGCGTTGTTGAGGCAGCAGGCCTCGTCCATGGTCAGGATGATGGTGACGGGACGGCCGCTCATTGCTTCGTCCTCACGCCCAGGATCTGCGCTTTGATCGCCTCGGCCGTCTCGGCCGACATGCCGTTCACCTTGCGCACCGTGTCCACGGCCTTCTCGACCTGTTTGGCAAACGCGGCCTCGACCTTCTGCCGGCGGGCCGTCGAGACGCCCTGGGCCTGGGTGGCCTTGAAGAGAGCACCAGCCAGGTTCAGCGCGCCCTTGGGATCGACGCCGCGATCGTCCGTCGCCTGGATGGTCTCGAAGACCAGCGACTTGATCGCCTCGGCGGCGATGACGGTGAGGTCGTCGGAGGCCTTGGCGTCGAACTTTTCGGCGAGCGCGCCGGCGATCGCCCGCGTCTCGTCCAGCCGCCGCGAGAGGGCGGCGAGCTTGATGGAATAGCGGTTGAAGGCGGAGAACGATGGAATGGTAAACTCCAGCTCGCCGCGGCGCTCGGCCTGCAGCGCCTGCAGCTTCTGGAAGAACTCCTCGTAGATCTCCGTCTGGGTCCGATCACGGTCGCGCAACTCCTCGGCCGCCCAGGCGATGATGGGCGATGCCTCCTCGGGCAGAAGCTCGATGGTCGAGAGCCGGCCGCGACCGCGCACCATGTCAGCCCTCCGGCCGCGACGGGCGCTTGACGCCGGGCAACGCCATCTCGCGGCGGAGGTGCCGGTGGCCCGTCTCCGTCAGGCGCGCGATCTTGACCGTGCCCGCATCGGTGATGGTGACGGCGCCCATTTCGGCCAGCCAGCCCAGCTCCGCATGGACCCATTCGCGCGGCTTGTAGATGCCGAACGTCCCCAGCACCTCGCCGAGCAGGCTGGAGTTCAGCGTCTCCGATGGTTCGTCGGCCAGCGCCTTCAGGATCACCAGGCGCGCTTCCTCGCGCATGATGCGATCGATGCTCATTTCCCGTTCGCCCTCTCGAATTCCAGCTCCTGCAGCCGGTCGGCGATCGCCTGCACCGGCTTCAGCCGCTCCGAAATCACCTCGAATTTGCCGTTCAGATCGGAGAGGCCGACCTCGATCCGGTGGACCTGCTCGCGGTCCGGCAGGTGCTTGAATTCGGTCTCCAGCGCCAGGACGCGATCCTCGACCAGCTTGAAGCGGCCGTTGACCGCTGCCGCCGTCGTTTCTCGATTCAAGGCCAGCTTTTCCGACGACTTGCCGATCTCCTCCTTGAGGTCGGTTATTTCCGCCAGCGCTTCCTTCGAACCCGAGGTCAGCCAGGCATAGGCGGTCGTTCCGATGGCGATCGCCGAGAGGATGAGGCTCGCCCAGTCCTTCAGGAACTCCATCAGGCGATCCTCCGGCGACGCTCGCCCAGCGAGGCGCAGTCGAAGCACCTGTCGGTGCCGGGATAGGCCGCCCGACGGGCCGGCGAGATCTCGGCGCCGCAATCGCAGACGAGCCGGCCTAGGCCGCGCGGCCGCAACGCGGCCTGAATGCGCGCCACGCCGGCGGTGCGCTCCTGGTCGGCCCGCAAGGCGGCCAGATCGAAATCCCTCTCGCTCACTGCTTTCCCTTCATCATGACGCTGGTGTTGGCGAGGCCAGCGCGGAGATCATCGAACCAGCCGAAGCAGCGATCCTCGCGCCGGTGTTCCCGATTGAGCGCGTGGCGTTCCCCCCGGAGAGGCACGCGCGCGTCCTGGCCGACCACGAGCGGCGCATGTTTCTCGCGCAGCCGGCAATCGGGCGGCAGATCGGGAAGCTGGACCGGCTGCTCGGCGACAGCTTTCGCCGCGGCAGCGTCCACGTAGCGGCTCGCATCGCTAGCGCACCCAATCAATATCGGACTGATGGACAGTCCAAGGCCGATCGCCAAAAGTGCCCTGCGCATCGTGCGCCACCCTTTCCGTTTCCTCGTCTTTCGCTGCCTGGGCCTCGTCGGCCGCCAGCCGGCGGCCATAGTTCGAATAGGCGTAGTCGGTCGCGAGCTTCGCCCGCTGCAGCGACGCGACCTGCGCCTTCAGCCCGGCGATCTCGCCACCGGCGACCAGCTCCGCCACCGCCTTGTCCACCGCATGGCGCATGGCGCTGCCCCGGTCCCACCACAGCCACGCGCCGATCGCGGCGATCGCCACGACCGGGACAGGGATGCAGAAGGTAAGGAAGCGGACTAGCAGCACCCAGGCGGCGGTTCCGGTCATGGGGCCGGCACCGCCTCGGCCGGCGCTGGGGCGGCGGCCGCATCGCCTGCCGGCGCCTCCGCCGACGGACCGGTCACGGCGGCCGCGTCGGCGCCAGGCTCAGCCCCGATCGAGCGGAGCTTCGCAAGCGTCGCACGCACTTCGCCGAGGACGCCGGTCTTGCTCTCGATCTCGGCCACGAGCTGCTTCTCGTAGCCGGCGAGGCTGTCGAAGGCTTGCATCACCTGGCCGTCGAATGTGTCGATCGTCTCCCGCGCCAGCGTCTGCGCGTCCTTGATCACGGCTTCGATGCCGCGCTCGACGGCTTCCTTGGCCGCCGCGACCTTCGCCTCGGCGACCTGCGCCGCCTGCTTGCCGCGATCGAGGCCGAGCCAGCTCAAGATGCTCATTCGGATGGTCCTTCCGTTTCGGGGTCGATGATGGTGTTCGGGCCGGCCACTGCCGTGATGGCGCGCAGGTCCATGGCCCCGAAGGCCCGGTGGATGCCGAGCAGCGCCGCGATCATCAGCACCATGGAGGGGATGGTGATGCCGCCGATCGCCACCGCGTCGTGCCAGCCGGCCAGCGCGCCGGCCACGATCGCGACGATGACGCCCCAGGCGAGCACGAAGCTCCACCAGAAGGCGCGGCGCGAAAGGCGGTAGGCCGGTTTCTTCAGGAGGCTACGCACCGAAGAGCCTCGAATGCTTCGCCCATTCGCGCCATGGATGCAGCTCGTAGTGCGGAAGGTCCGACAGATGCTCGTCGGTCAGGATGCCGTTGAAGTTCCAGTCGCCGCCCCAGCGGAGCGGCACCATCAACTCCTTGGCGATGCCGTAGCCGAATCCGGTCGCCGGGTTGAAGCAGCCGACCACCTTCGAGAGGGCGATGAAGCGCTGGCGGTCGTTCCAGTCGAGCGGATACGGCGCCACGTCGAGCGCGATCGCCGGCGCCCAATTATGCGCTGACTGCCCGAAATGCGCGTGGGTGTTCCCTTTGCGGAGAGCCTTCTCCTGGTCGGCACGGTCGCGCTGCGACTGCAGGATCATGAAGTTGAACTTCTCGATCGCCGCGTTCATCACCTTTTGCAGGAGCGGATGCGCGCCTTCGAGACGCGCCAGCGAAACGGCAGAGAATTTGGCCATGACCGCCCCGGTTTCGGAATGCGAACGGCCGGAAAGCGGTCCGGCCAGGTCATGGCAGAATGGCCGGCCGGAGCCCGGTGCGCCTTTCACAGCGCGCTGTGCACCTAGAGGAGGGAGAGCTGGTTCGACGGCGCTTTCACCCAGCCGCGCACCGCATAGTCGGTGACATGCAGGCGGCGGGCGATCTGGCCCTGGGTGAGGCCCTTGCCGGCGAGGTAGTTCGCCAGGAAGGGCTTCACCGTCGGCACGCGAACATAGCCGTGATCGGTGCGGGCACGCAACTGGCGCACCAGGGCGCGCGTCTGGTCGAGGCCGAGGAAGCGGGCGAATTCCGAACCGCCCTTCGGATCGGCCGGCAGGCCGAAGGTGGCGCCGCCGAATTCGAGCAGGAATTCGACGGCCCGGTCGAGCCCGAGCGCCTCGACATAGGGACGCGCCGGCGGCGGGATATCCAGGGCGCCGGTCATGCCGCGAATTTCCCGGTCTCGCGGCCCCAGACCGCATGACCCGGCCACGGCTCCCGCGCGAAGAGTTCGCAGGCCGGCACGCTAGGCAAAAGACGCTCGACCATTTCCCTCATTTCGGGGGGCTTGCGGCTATGTTCGCGACGCGCTGAATCGATCAGGTTGCGCACCGAGCGGCTGCGATAGATGGGCCGGCCCATCGTTCCGACTAGAAACGGTTCCGTGGCTGTTCGCAGGATGTAGCCGGGACCGAAGGCGGCGGCGCCTGATGCGGTGCGCTTCACCCAGGGGCCACCGGTCTTATAGGTGAAACCCCAGGCGGCCGTGATCCGCAGCGCCACCGGCAGGTGTGGCCAGGTCGACCAGAGGACGAGGAGGCAATCGCGCGAAGCCAGATAACCCACCGGCAAGGCGGCGATCTCTTCCTCGCTCATTGTCTCGTAGTGCGCTTCCGGGCTTTTGCCGTAGCCCTTCTCGGAGCGCATTTCATATGCCCAGGGCGGATCGGCGATGATCGCGCCATAGCGCAAGGGCACGAGCGGATCGAACGGCCAGGACGTCATTCGCCGCGGCCTCGCCGCGACGGCCAGCTCGGCGGGATCGCGGTGACGACGCTGGTCGAGCCCTGCGCATCGCGCGTCTCGGCGAGGACGAGCTTGATGTTCTCGACCGTCACGGCCGCCGCGCCGAGGCGCACCGCGTTGACCGTCAATCCCGCGAGGTGCAGGCGCAGCGCCTCGACGTCGAGGCCGTGCCGGCGCTCAAGATAGCGCAGAACCGCATGGTCCGTGACGATGGCGGGTTTGTCGCTCATTCGCGGCCCGTCCAGTCCGGCAATCCGCCGGCCCCCGTCTCGACCAGCTGGCCGATGACCTGTTCGCCGAGGCCGCGGCCGAAGGCGATCTTCTCGGCCTCCGCCCAGCCCGGTGCGACGATGTTGCCGGCGAAAGTCCGGCCGCCCTCCCTGAAGGGCGGTCGTGAACACGATGCCGCGCGCGGCGAGCCGGTTCCTGACCGGCAACGGGATGCCGAAAAGATCGTCGAAGAGGATGGAGTCGGCGAAAGGCCGCGTCGCGTCGACATGCATCAGCGCACCGTCTTCCTCAACCGTCGCACCATCTCGCCGAGCCGGTTCATGACGCCCTGCCATTCCTTCGCGTTCATCCGGTCGACAGGGCGGAAGGCATGGTCGTCGAGGAAAGCATGGAAGCCTTTCCATTCGACCGCGCCGGCCTGGGCGAGCAGCGCCCATTGCGCCAGCGCGATCTTGGCACCGGCCTGCCGGCGCCAGGCCGGGTCGAACTTGCCGTTGCTCCACTCGACCCCGGCGCGCGTCGCCCAGCTCTTCAGCGCCTCGATCGCCTTCGCCGCCTCGGCGCCGTCGAGGAGGAAGCGCGTATGGTCGATGTGCGTCTGGCGCCTCACGAAGGCCAGCAGCGCCTTGTCGCTCCGATCCTCGACCTCGCCGAGGTTCCACAAGGCGATCCAGTGCGCCTGCAGCTTGGCGGCGAACGGGCCCTCAAGGGCCTTTTTTGTCGGCTTGAAACCCTGCCGGCGCAGCTCCTCGAGGAGCCGGCCGCGCTCGCCCTCGCTCATGTCCCGGGCGGAGTCCTTGCCGGTGACGCGCAGCGCCACGGCCCGGTAGGTGTCCTCGTCGAGCCCGAGCTGCTTACGGGCGACGTGAATGGCCGCGAGCGCGTTCATAGGAACGTCCCCGCCGCCGCGCCGGACCCGGCCGGCTGGCCTGCGGTCGCGGCCTGGACCGCTAGCCCGCTAGTTCCTCCTGAGCTCCACCGCGCAATCCTCCAGCTCCTCGGTGAGCATGCCGAAGAGCAGCGCGAATTCGGACACGCCGACTTGCTGGAGGCTCTTTGCCGAGCCGATGAGGTCGCCCAGCCCCTTGAGGGCCGCCACCGTATATTCGAGCCGATCCAGCGGATGCGGTCGGTATCGCTCTTGTTGTTCCATGGCTCTCCCCCTTGCCGGCCGACTGGTGGCCGGACGACGCAGGTTGGAAGACCGCATGGAGCATGCGGCAAGCCTTTCGGCTTCCCGCGCCGCCCGACCAGGGCGCTCCATTTCGGGCTTCCAATCCCGACTCCGCCTTGTCTGCGGAGCGGTTCGAGATTAGGTTGCTGACCATGCACGTCAAACGAAAACTCGCGGCGCTCGCAGCCCTTGTCACGATGATGGTTACCGGCCCGTGTCTGGCGGCCGACCATGCCCATGAGCTCGACGCCCTGGGCGCGCTCTCCTTCGCGCCGCAGGCCTGCGGCATCGACATCGATCGCGACGCGCTCTACCGGCTGGCGGCGAACATGGAGGCCGACTACGGCGCCCCCATGCTGCGCGCCAGCAACCGCGTCGCCGGCGAGCAGGCCTCCTGGACGGCCGACCAGCGCACGCGCTATTGCGAGGCCTCCCTCGCCATCGCCAAGCGGCTCGGAATCTACCGCGGCGCTCACTGAAAGAACCTCGGATCGATGGTTTGCGGCGCCGGTGCGGTCGTCAGCCGGCCTTCTCGGCCGGTGCGCCCGCTCGAGATCAGCCATTCGGCATAGAAGCGCGTAATCTCCTCCGCATGGCGCGGCCGAGGCTCGTGATGGTTCACGGTAGCCGCGATGACGGAAAGCATGGCGCGGATGGCGTCGTCGGCGTCGTTCTCGCCCTCGTTCAGCACGGCGACGACGCGCTCGGCGAGCCGGTGCTGTTCGTCAGTGAGGATGCGTTCAGCAGGCATGGGAATCTCCATCGTCCAGGACGGCGTCGACCAGGCTGTCCTCGGCCACTTTCTCGATGATCAACGCCGCGAGCGTCTCGCGACGTAGCCCGCTCGCCCGCGCGGCCGGCGCCAGGCGCTGGAGGACGCCGAGCGGAAGGAGGATACTGCGGCAGACATCCGGATTGCCGGTGCGCGCGCCGTTCCAGCGCCGCGCCGAGCATTCGAGTGCCGAGACGGTGTCCAGCTTGATGCCGATCTTCCTGGCAATCTCCGCCTTGGTCTTGCCCTCACCGAGAAGCGCCAGCACGGCGGCGGTGCGGCTCGGATAGCCGAGAGTGGGTTTCGGCCCGCTCATGACCGGCCTCCCGTATAGTCGGGGAGGCCGAGCAGCTTCTCCCGCCGGATCGCTTTGCGGCCGTTGGTCTGCCTCTTCTTCTCGGCGCGAGACTGCTCGGCCGCCTCGGCCCGGCGCCGCGGGCCTTCCAATTGGGCCTTGGCGATCTCGCGCAGCAGCCAGCCCAGCGCATCGGGATCGTCAACCTCGATCTCGACCTTGACGATGGCGCGAGCGCCCTTCGAGCTGGACGTATAGCTGCGGATGCGCGCGTGCTCCGGTTCGATCCAGATCGTGCTCATCGCAAAGCTGCCGGAACAAGACGATTGCCGGAGGCGGCCGCCATTCGGTACGGTCGATGACGGCGGAGGGAAAACCGATGAAATGGACGGATTGGCTGCCGCTGGTCAATCTGGCGATCGCGACGCTGATGGGCGTTTGCCTGGGGATTGCTGGCGCGGGAACTTCGGGAACTGTAGACTTTCTCTACAAATGGCAAACGTTGTTCGCCGGCATTCTGGCTGTCGTGGCCGCCGGGCTGACGATCTTTCAGATGGAGCGTACCGACTGGAGGCAGCAGGTCCGACACAAGGATCTGGTGAAATTGAACTTGCGCGCAGATGAGTTGCGCGTCCGGCGCGCCTATGCGGTGCTGTCGAAATATCAGGCGGCAGTGCCGGTTTTTCGCAATGCCTTGGATGGCTTCAAGAGAAGAATCAACGGTGACGTGGACACCCTGCCTCCGCCTACACTGAGAGATCTTATGAACGTGGCGGGCTTCATCAGAAAAGCGATCAGCGACGACATGGTCGGGGAATGTCTGCCGCTTTTCACGGCAGAGTTGGTGGAGGCTTTCCGGCTGGTCGATACGCAATGCACGGTCACACGTTCCATGGATTTCATGCGGCTTGAGATCGGAGAGGCCCATGAGATGGGCCACAACGAGAAAACTGCTATTCTTGAGGAAATCGCGCGACTTGAGGTGGTCGGCATCGTATTCCAGAGGATGATCGATGGAACGCGAGAACTGCTTACCGCGTACGCGCGCTAATTCGCCGCCCGCGATCATCGCCCCGCCTCCTCAAGGAGCCCGGCGGCGCGGTCGGCAAGGTCGCGGTTGAAGGCGCCAAGGCGGATATCGATCTGCCGGCCGGCTGCGCCCTCGATGTCGCCGAGTTTTAGCAGCGGCGTGTCGATGCAATCGGCAAGGCAGGTGGCGAGCCGACCGGGCAGATGTCCGTCCAGCCACGCGAGCACCTCGTTGGCATGATCGTCGCCAAGCGGTTCCCAGCGCGCGCCCGGGCGGTCCTGACGGCAGAGCTTACCGTCGTCGACGCGAAAGCACGGAAAGCGCTCAAGCCCAGCGATGCAGGCGGAGCACAAATCCGGTTCGACCCAATAACAGGCACCGTCCGCCGTCACGCAGGCGGCCATGTCGGTGCAGCCGCAGACGCGGCAGGCGCGCACGGCGTCCATCACCTTGCCCTTTCGTACGGATAGATCGGGATCGGCCCGTCGACACGTTCGCCGGTAGTGAGGTTGACGGTCGAGCAGCCCTCGAGGCACCTAGCATGGCAGGTGCCGAGATTGATATCGGTCGCGCAGATATCACCGTCCTTGAAGGGCTCTCCGCAGACGGAACAGCCGTCGCGTTCTTCCTTCGGCCCGATCGGCACCGGCCCGAACCCGTGCGGGTTGAGCGGATCGTCGTCACGGCCGAGGCCACCCTTCATTCCGGCCTCGGTGCCATAGGGTGACGGATATCGCGCTTCTCGGCCTTCGATAGCCGCCAGCTTGTTCCGCGCAGCGGTCAGCCAGTTTCGAAGAGCGCCGCCGAGCCCCATGGTCGACGTGCTGCGAATGCCGGCGATGCGCACGGCCGTCTCGCTGCTCTTGTCGCGGATGGTCGCGCCGATCTGCACGACGGCCAGCTCCAGTGCGCTATCTGCCGATCGGCATGTATTGCGATAGGTCTCGTAATCCTGCAGGGCGCTGACGACTTCCAGAGCTTTGGTGTGCGCGTCAACGGCGCGTTCGACGATTGGCAGGGCGGAGGGGAGGTCGAGGACGGGATCAGCCATGATGCGCCTCCGTCTCTTCCGACATCTCGCCGAGGCAGCGCAGGCGCTCGTCGCAGTCGTCTGCATGATTTTCGAGCCGCTCCGCCAGCTCGCGCAGGATGCGCGCCGCAGCGTGAAATGCGCCGTCCTCGGCGATGTAGGCGACCAGGACTAGCTGCTCTTCGATGTGCGCGTGAATGCTCTGCTCTTTTGCCATCGCCGCCCCCTATGCCTTGGCCAGGTCGATGGTGATGGCGCGCCAGGGCGCGTCCTGCTTGTCGCGGCGATAGCAGCGGACATATGTTTTCGAGCCCACCACCTTCATGGCGTCGCGGATCGCGGCCATGGCGCGCTGCCAGCGCTCGTCCTCGATGTCGAGGCGGAGCAGCATGAAGATTTCAGACCGGTTGATCTGGCCGGCCTTGTCGACGTTGAAGGCGCGGGCAACGATCGCCCGGATCTCGGGCCTGCTCTCCGCCGACCATTCGGTGAGGCACTCGTCGATCAGCGTCTTCGCCGTCTGCAGCTGCGCGCCGAAGTCGATGAAATCCGCCACCTGGACCTGCACCTTCATCAGCCCGTCGAAGGTCATGAAGGTCTTGTTGCCCTTGGTGCCGCCCTTCGAGGCGCCGTATTCCTGGGCGAGCAGCGCCTCGTAGGCGCCGAGATCGTCGAAGGTGTGCTGGCGGAAACGGGTGATCTGGGCGGAGAGATCGTCGGCATAGCCGATGATCTTGCGCACCGTCTCGTCCTCCAGCTTGTCGGCCGGCTTGACCGATTCCAGCGGGACGAGATTGCCCTTGGCATCGGGCATATAGGGCTTGCCGTTGACCAGCGTCACGCCGACCGGGGTATCCTCAAGAATGACGGCGTCCATGTCTTTCTCCTTTCGCTGGAAAGCGGATGATGTTGGCGGCGGCAGCGAGCGCCTCCGGATCGGGTTGCTGGCGGGCGGCGCGCAGTTCGAGAATCCGCGCCATGATCTCCAACTGGACGAGGCAGCGGCCGAAGGCGGCGAAGATCTCGGGGTCGGCGGGCCGGCGGCCGGTGGCGAACGGCTCCAGCAGCGACGCCATCTGCGCGATCGACCGGCTCAAGGCGCGTTCACTCATGGCCGTCGCCTCGCTCCGGAGTCTGTCGAAGGGCCGAATGCGGACAGCCGCCCCGGCAGGCGTGATAGACCGAGACGCGGATGGAGCTGGTCGCGGCGAAGGGCTTCCTCTGCCAGTCGAGGCACTGGTTGCGGCCGATCTCGCCGAGCACCGGGCAGTCGACGACGACCCCCATCAGCGCGCCGCGCACCTTCTCCTCGACCCGTCCCACGTCGCCCGTGTAGCGTGCGCGGATGACGTTGGAGAGCGCTGCCGGCGAATAGCCGATGCGCTTTTCCGCGCCGCGCAGGCCCTCGCGGTCGACGAGCTCGGCGAGCGCGACGATCCAGTCCGGCGCCGCGCCGCCATGCGCGGCGGCGGCCTTCTCCACCATGGTCGGGGTGGCGTTCATGACGACGCTCCGGCGCGGTCGAAGACCCGGTCCAGGTTCTGGTCGTAAACGTCCTTGCTGGCGAGCACGCGCGGCATCATGGGACCGGTGTTCATGCTCGGCTTCAGACGAAAGCTCGCCGAGCGCCGGGAGCCGAGGCGGAGCAGGTAGCCGGCGCGGGCGAGCAGGTTGACGTAGCTCTGCGCGCCGGCGCGCGTCACCGGCGCCTCGTCGGTCGAGCCGCAGAGCACCAGATCGTCGACGGTGAAGCCGCGCCGGCCGGCCGGACCGCGCATCACGTTCCACATCGACTGGCGGGCCGACAGGCGCGGCCGGTTGCCGCCGTCGCGATCGACGTTCGGCGTCGCCTTCTGCGGCTTGGCCAGCCGAAACTGGCGCCGGCGGCGGCCGGGTTCCGCGCCCGCGACCGTGCCGGCCCGGACGATGAAGCCCGCCTTTTCCAGCCGCCACATGAATTCGGCGACCGACGAGCGGCGCGGATCGTTGGAAAGGCCGTGCACGTCATCGACGGTGAATAGGCCACCGTTCGCCCCGAGCTTCCGGATGGTCGCCCAGGCATGGTCCTGGCCGCGCCGCGCGAGATTCCCGCGCAATCTGAACTTGACCTCGTTCGACATCACGCGGCCTTCCGGAAGCGCTTCGGCGTCTCGCCGGTGAAGATGCGGCCGGAATAGTTGCCGATATCGAGGGTCGTGATGCCGCTGTTGGCGGCGAAGGACGCCGCCTCGTTGAGCGTCGTGGCGATGCGCCTGGCCTTGCCGCCGGTCTCTTCGCGGATGCGGTCGAGCAATGCATCCGTGATCGACAGCTTCGGATAGAGGAAGCGGGCGAGAGCGCGGGTGTCTTCCAGGTCGCAGGGCTGAGCCAGCACCCATTCGAGCACGCGGTTGTGGACGCGCTCATGCGCTTCGAGCTTGTGCGGGAGAAGCTCCTCGCCGACGAGAAGCACCGGCACCTGCGCCGCCTTGTTGATGTCGCGCACCAGCTCGATCATCCCCTTGTCGACGAGCTTGTCGGCCTCGTCGATGATGAGGGGGCGCGACGGGTCGTCGCCGAGCCGCGCGATGATGTCGTCCATCAGGTCGCCGATCGTGCCCTTCGGCTGGGCGACGCCGAGTTCGGCCAGGATCGCCTGGCAGAATTTCTTTCGCGTCCAGAAGTCGAAGACCTCGACGAAGACGGCGCCCGTCTTGTTCCAGCAATATTGCGCCGCCATCGTCTTGCCGTAGCCGGAGAAGCCGGAGAGCACGCCGATGTTCGGGAGGTAGACCGGACGGTGCTGCAGCGTGTGGACGAGCGCCAGGCAGGCGGCGACGTTCTTGAGCGGCGCCACCGAGCCCGGCCGTACGTTTTGAAGGGTTGCGTTCATTTCCTTGCCTGATCCTGTGGACCGCCCCCCGATCTGTTCGGGATGCCGCCCGGTGCCCTGGTTAGAGGCTCATCGCCTCGCCGAACTCGTCGAACACTTGACGCAACGCCTGGTATTCCGCCCCGGCGCGGTAACCGCCGAGCCAGAGGAGATCGCGCTCGGCGACCTCGTCGCCGGCGGCCATCCGCCTTTCGATGTCGAGGGCGCGGCGGAAGCGCTGTTCGCGCGTCTCGGGAAGCCTGGTGATCTCTCCCCTTGCCGGGGAGACGGCCGGGAGGGCCGAGGGGGCCGCCTCCTGGAGAAGCTCCGCGTGGAGCTTCGCCGCTTCCGCCGGCAGCGGCGCCGCCTCGTTCTTTCGCAAGGCGGCGCGCGCGGCATCGAGCGCCGGCGTGGAATGGGTCTCCCGACGCTGCGGGAAGGCGATCAGCTTGGCGGCCCGCTTCTCGCCCTGGCGGCGCACGGCATCGGCGATGGCGCGCGGGCCGATCTTCTTCATTTCGGCTCGGATCGGCCTGACGCGCTCGTCCATGAAGGCCTTCTGCGCGGCCTTGACCCGGGCGATGGTCTCGACCGGGTCGAGGCCGGCGAGTTCGGGGCAATGCGCCTCGCCGATGAAGATCTCGCCGTCCGGCTCGAAAAGCAGGATGCGGCCGAGGTCGGCCGGGTCCATGCGGCAGAAGACGGTGGTACCCGGCATGGCGGCGCCGGTGAGATAGTGCGAACCGCCGATGCGGATGCCGGTCTTGGTCACGGTGCGCAGACCGTCCTTGCCCGGCGCCGGCGCCAGCAGCACGTCGAGCGCCGCTTCGCTGGCGATCCGCCGGACCTCGCCGGCATAGGCGGCGGCCGCCTGGAAAGGCGTGCGGCCGCCGAGGCCCTCGTGAGGGGTCGTGGCGTAGATCTTGTCCGACCAGTCGTCGCACCAGGCCTGGAACTCGGCGAGGTCCATATCGACCTCGAAGAGCTCGGCCGGATCGGCGCCGATGCGTTTTGAAAAAGCCTTGCGGTTTTCGATCACCTTGCGGTCGGCGACCGAGTGACCGATGAAACCGGGCAGCCCCGCGAGGCTGCGCTGGAAGGTGCCGATCGCGCGCTCGACATTGCCTTTTGAACGCGGCTCGAAGGGCGCCGACAGCTTGACCTCGATGCGGAGCGCCGCGAGCAGCCGCTTGGTGGCGTGGGCGATGAAATCCGAGCCGTTGTCGGTGTTGACGATTTCCGGCACGCCCCAGGCCAGGATGCACTTGCGCATCAGGAGCCCGACGCCGGCGGCGCGCGGTGTCGGCGTCACGAGCACCTTCGTGCGCCTGGAGAAGATGTCGATCGCGAGATAGACCGAATGACGGCCTTGCTTCAGCATGACGTCGGCCGGCGAGGCGTCGATCTGCCACAGCTCGTTGAGGCGATCGGCGCGGGTGGCGTTGACAGCGGAGAATTCGACCGCGCTGCGGTAGCGGTCCGGATCGGTGAGGAGCAGCAGCTCGTTACGGTATTGGACTTTCCAGGTCTTGATTGTCTGCTGGATGGTCCGTAGCGGCGGTACGGGGAACTCCGTGCCGAAATTGTCGATGATGAAGGCCTCGACGTCCTTCGCGGATATGAAAGGCTTCTTGGCGATCGCCGCCAGCACCGCCGTTCTGACCTTGCCGCCAAGCGCCCGGTCGAGCGCCCCGGTGCCTTTCCGCATCGCCGCGGCGTCGTAGCCGAGCGCATCGGTGCCGGCGCGGTCGCGGATCGAGCGCCAGCGCGCCAGCGTGCGCGCTGAAAGCTTCCCGATTTCCCCGGTGACGAAGGCCGGAACGTCGATTGAACCGGCGTTGAAGAGGTCGGAAAAGAGCGTGTCGGCGGCGACGATCGACAACGCCCCGTCATGGCGGAAACGGTCGGCGAGCCGGACGACGACCAGCCGCGCGTCGCGCACCGTCCTGCCTTTCGCCGTCAGACCGTCGGCATCCGTGATCGCCGGGTGCAGATCCTCCGCCACGACGCGCACGAAGCGGCCCGCATAGGCTAGCCGCAGGGGAAGCGGCAGATTGTCGATATGGTATTCGAGCCCGCCGCCGCCTTCGCGGCCGCGCCGCTCGCGGCAGAGGGTAGGCCGGCCATCCCATGCCTCGCGGCGGATCAGCTCGTTCATGCCGCGCTTGGTCGCCGGCAGGCCAGGCAGCGCGCCGTCGGCGGCGAGCTCTGCGAATTCCTGGGCGGTCAGCCACAGTTTCAAGGGCGCGCCCTCCGATAGCCGATCTCCGACCAGGCGGAGCTGACCGGTGCCGACTCCGTTGCCTGGCTGGGAGCCGAGGCCGGACGCGACGGAACGTGGGAAATCGCGACTTCGAGGTAGCGCTCGAGCGTTTCGGTCAGCCGCGCCCGGGCCTCTTCCGACTCGGCGCGGTCGCGCACGATGCGGGTGCGGACGAGAAGCCGGGCTTCGTGCGGCGGCAGCGAGAAATAGCACTCGACACAGACCTCGTTCTCCTTGGGGATGGCGTGGTCGCAGCCGGGAACGGGGCAGCAGACGAGATCCGTCATCGCCGCCCCCGGAAGCGTGCTTCCAGTTCCTGCTTGCGCCGCACGATCTCGAATTGATGCTCTTCGATGAAATGCAGCTCGATCAGCGGCGCGTATTTCTCCGGCACCACCGCGCAGCCGAAGGGTTCGGCGACCAGGCCGAGGAGATCGAGGCAGCCGGTGGCCTCGATCAGCGCCATGAAGCGCTCCAGCGTGATCTTGTGGCTCTCCTTCGCCTCCGACGCGTAGGCGTCGAGCATGTCGGCGCTGATCGGGCTGCCCAGCTTGGCGCTCATCGCCTCGGCGATCTCGCCGCGCGACTTGCCCGACCGCTTCAGCGCCAGGCCGACCGCGCGGCTGATCTTCGAGGACAGGCGGTCGCCGGCGAGATCGGCCGGCTCGAAACCCATTGTCGTCTTCGGCGGCTGCCAGTCGACGAAGAGATCGAGAGTGGAACGGTCGCCCCGCGCGATCGCCATCAGAACCACCCCCTTTTCTTGGCGTGCGCGCGGACGAAAGCTTCCTGCGTGTCGAGGAAGTCGGCGCGCTCGCGTTCGCTCATGCGGGCGAAATTGCCGAGCGTGGAGGCGAAGCGCTTCTCCGACGCGGTGAGGAGCCGCCTGCCGGCGACCAGCGCCAGCGCGTCGGCGACGTTCGCGGCTTCAGGCGGCGAAGAGAAGAGGAGGTCGAGCGCCTGGTGCTGGGCCTCTTCCGGCTGTTCGGAGAGGAGGCGCAGGCCGGCCTGGTGGTCCTCGAGCCAGGTCTCGCGCAGCCGGTTCTTCACCGCATCGGAAAGCCCGGTTGCGATGGCCACCGCGATCTCGATCGCACGCCGCGAAAGGCCTGTCATTTCGGCCGCTTCCGATCGGAACGAAAAAATTTCGTTCTGATCGGCGCGGGCCTGCCGCGCTGCTTTCGAGCGGCGGTCTCCTCCGTTCCTGACGAGGGGATAGAGGGCCTCGTGCAGCTCTTTCAGCTCCGCGAGGCTTTCCGCCTTTTCGAGCGCCGTCAGGCTTTCGCGATTGAGGTTCTCGGTGATCTCGAGCATGCGGCGCTGCTCGGCGGTGATCTCACCCGCCGGCGTCACGCGCGCGTCGACCGCCTCCCAGCCCGCCAGATGCGCGGCGTCGAGCCGGGTGGCGCCCGAGATCAGGGTGAACCGGCCGCTTTCCTCGGCGACAAGGTTGACCGGATGCTGCTGCGGCTGGCCGGCGGCGAATTCCTTGCCGAGCGTCTCGGCCCGCCATGGCTTGACCCGGCGAAGGCGATCCGCCGGAACGTCGATCCGGGTGAGCGGGATGGAGGCGAAATACGCGCTCATGCCGCGCCTCCATGCCGTGCGGCGATGCAATCGCGGATGACGCTCTCATTATCCTTGAGAAACTGCAGCGTCGAAAGGACGGCTTCCATGTGGGAAATCAGAAGGTCGGCCTCTGCCTGCCGCATCGAGCCCTTGCCGACCAGGCGCGGATAGACCTCGCGCCGCTTGCCGATCTCGCGACGGACCTCGGCGATCTGTGTCGCCAGCGACACCTTCGCGGGCGCGCTCAACGGCCGATCTCCAGCCGGTAGCCGCGCCCGTATTCGGCGACGATGGCGAGCTTCAGGCCGGCGAGCTGGCGCCGCAGATTGCAGACATGGACCTTGACGCTGTCCGGATGCGGCTCGCGCCCGCGGTCGTCATAGACCCGGCTGTAGATGAAGTCGGCGGCGGCGGCGCGCGGATAGGTGTCGAAAAGCACCTCGAAGATGGCGAACTGGTCGGGCGTCAGCCGGACGGCCGCGTCGCCGCGGCGCACCCGGGCCAGATCGGCGTTGAGGCAAACGCCCTTTTTCGATTTCGGCATGGCCTGGCCGCAACAGGGACAGGGCGCGCCCGCCGCCGGGGGCATGGGGAAGTGGCGGCGGGCGCGGCCGTCGGCGGCGTTCTGGGGGGTGCGGACCGCTGACGGGATCATGATTTTGCCTGCAGGCGGCGCGGGCAGACATCGCGGTGGCGAGAGGCCCAAATCTGGATGGAATGAGCCGGCTTGCCGAGCTCGGCTGCGATCGCGCTTATCTTCTCACCCCTTGCCCAGAGGCGGCGGATCGTCTCGACCTCCTCGGCCGGATATTCCGAACCCTTGGCCAGCCTGGGAGAGGACGGCGCCGCTGCCTTCGGAGGCAGCCCGCCCTTTAGCGCTGTTTGCCAGCCCTCCTTGATGCGCTCCACGAGGCTTTCGGAAATGCCGAGCGCGCGCGCCGTCATTGTGTTGGAGCCGTGGCCAGCACAGGCGAAGACGAGCTTCACGGTCTCGTCGAGGTCGCGGTCGGAGGCCGGAATCTCCTTTTCCTGGCCGATGCGTGCCGCATAGGCTGCATCGAACAGGAGCCGGGCGTATTTGCTCGTCGGCATGTTCATCGCCGAGGCGCGCGCTTCGAGGCGGCGATAGAGCGCCTCCTCTATCGAGAACGCGATCTGGTGCAGGGACGGCGCGTTCATGGCAGCAGTCTCGCGACGCACAGCATCAGCATGACACCGGCGGAGGCGCCGATCGCCAGCACCAGCGCCGCCGCGACGACCAGGGCGGCTGTCGGCAGCGGGTCGGGCCTGACGACGAAGAAGGAAAATTCATCCGCGCCATTGTCCGCACTTGGGCGCGTTCCGGACCGGATGCGCTTCATTCGCCACCTTCCTTGTCCACAACGGGTGATCGGTTTTGACTCGCAAGCGAAAGGCGCGGCCTGCTAGAAGGGAGCCGGCGCCTGCCGTTCGGCCAGTAGCGGTCCGGCCAGAGCGTCTGCACCGGCATGCCGAGTGCCTTCGCGATGATCGTCTCCGCCTTCGGATATGGGGCGGCGAGCGCCGCGGAGACCTCGGAAGCCGATAGTGTCGTCTTCTGCTCCGCGAAGGCCTTCAGCGTGCCGAAGCGGCGCTTGATGATCGCCATGATGTCGTGGCGGTCCGTGATGGTCGCGTGCTGCTGCACCGGCTGCCCTCGAAATGATCGACCCGGTCCGCAAGCCCGGTTCGATCGTGAAATAGTTCTGGTTTCCCAGAAGTGTCCCAAACGGGATGATTAGTCAATCCCATTTGGGATGAAAAGCGGGAGGGTATGTGGAAAAGGGGGCGGGCGAGCCGGACGAGCTGTGGCGGGAACGGCTGAGGGCAGCTGTTTCCGGCAATGGCGGTCCCACCGCGGTGGCCCGTTTATCCGGGGTTCCGATCCAGACGCTGAGAAACCACATGGGCGGCCGCACGAAGAAGGCGCCGCTGGAGGATTTGCGCAAAGTAGCCGATGCGCTGGGCCTCTCCTCATCCTGGCTGATGGCGCTCGACCGGGACGAGACTACTGGATTCGCCGAAGGCGACGTTGCCCCTTACAGCGGCGATTTGCCCGCCCTCGAAGAGCCGCTCGCCCATGCCCGTGGCCGCTGGCGGATCATGAGCCGCGCGCTCGATCTCGCCGGAATTCTGCCCGGCGATATCGTCGAGTTCGACCTGAACGACATGCAGCCGCCGCGCGGTACCGTCGTCGTTGCGCAGCACTACCGCCCCGATCGGCCGCAGGCTGACACCGTCCTACGCGTTTACGAGCCGCCCGTGCTTCTCGTGCGCACGACCGACGCGGCAATTGATGGGCGGCCGATCGAACTCGGAGAGCGTACCGTCGTCATGGGGTCTTTCCGGCGCCTCTACCGCGAGCGCCGCGGTTCCTAGCTAGGAGAGCAAGGGGTGACCTGATGCCTGTGACCTTTGACTATCCCGACCGTCCCCTTGATTGCCGAGAAGTGCTGTCCAGTGCGCTGTGCGCCATCGCCGATCAGGCCATAGCCATGGGGTGGGACAAAGAGGAAATCACCGTCGCCATGATGGAAATAGCGAACGACTGGTATCTCGGTCAGGCTGCCGGAGAGACGGAGAAATCAATTGGCCGCATAGAGCAGCGTTCTCGCTAGAAGGACGGTCAATTACCAAAAGGAATAATTGCGCAGCGCGGCCTTCGCATTCAGCCTCCCCGATCGGGAGGGCTGATGGTAGAGACGCAATCACTTCACTTCGATACGGGCGAGATACCGCTCGACGGCAACGGAAACCGCACGCGCAAAGATCCGGTCGCCGGACTCCCGACTAAAGCGGCGCGCCAGGCAGGTCGCCTTCTTCCTATCCCCGTCGGAAACATCGACGAAGAAACGGGCAATGCGCGCCACGTCCAGCGCCTTGACACTTCCAGGCGAATTTTTATGTCTATGAGAATAGACATGGACCGGTCCGGACAAGGCGCCAACGGGCGCTTCTGAGAGCCGCTTCCTGAGCTCCACCCATTGTTCCGAGTCGGTGGACATCAATCGATCCCCCAATTGCGTCCCCCGGGACACCTTTTATCGTCCCGAGGAGCCCTTGGGAAGGAGGAGTTCGATGGCCAACCTCCATCTTGAAGCCCTGGAATTCGTCACCAGAACCGGAAGCTATCAAAGCCTTCGCGAACTGAACGATGCATTCACCAGGCTCGTTTCGTCATTCGGCTTTCCGTCATTCATCTTCGCCGGTCTGCCCCGGCCGGGAGAGGATGTAAGGCCGCTGGTCATATCCAATCACTGGCCGCCGGCGTGGACAGATCGCTATCACGAGCAGGAATATTTCTCCGACGACCCGGTCAGCCGCTGGTCGCTCACCAAGCGTCGGCCATTTCTCTGGCGCGAAGCGCAGAGGCGTGAATGGACCAAACGCAGCGACCTGATTGCCGGCGAGGCGTGGGAGCACGGCCTGGCCGACGGCATCGCCTACCCGCTATCCGACCGGCAGGGCGGGGCCGTTATTTCCCTCGCTTCGGACTATTCGTTCCGCGCCGACGACTACGCGCAAGCATCGCTCTTTCTGGCCTGCAGCTATTTCAGGCACGCAGCCGAAGAGCTCACCGGCAGATCCGGAGCGCCGCAACCGGTCCTGACTCCGCGTGAAATAGAGGTCGCCCATTGGGCGGCCGCTGGCAAGACCGCCTGGGAAACTTCCGAAATCCTAGCGATAGCTGAGACCACCGTCCGGGCGCATCTCGCCTCGCTACGGGAAAAACTCGACGTCGCCACCACAACCCAAGCGGTAGACAAACTGGCGCTGTTAGGGATTATACAACTTTGAAGGGTAGTCAATCCGCTGATCCGAGAGTGCTCCTCCACAAGCAGCTTGTCGAACAATCTCTCTGCGAATCAACCATGGCGGGGAGATTTCCATGCAAGTTCACGTGGTTACATCGGCGAACAGAGACTTCTACAAGAAAGAGCTGCTGGGCTTCTTTCACGAGCGTCATCGGATCTACGTCGAGGAAAAGGGTTGGCGCGAGGATGATGGCACCGGGCTCGAAATCGACCAATTCGATACCGATGCCGCGACTTATCTCATTGGCGTCGAAGACGGTCGCGTCATGACCGGCACGCGCCTGATATCGACGACGTTACCTCATCTGGCCAGCGAGATTTTCCCGCATCTCTGCCACTTCAACGGCGTGCTGCGCTCCCCGACCGTCGCAGAATGGACCAGGGGTTTTATCTCGCCGGAGTATCGAGAAAAAGGCATCGGCCCGATCAAAGGGCAGTTCTGCTCGGCCGTGATGGATTTCTGCCTGCAGGAAGGGATCGCCCAAGTCGGCGGCATCCAGGAACTCTACTGGCTGCGCTTGTGGAAGCGTTTCGGCTGGAAGGTGGATCCCGTCGGCTCGCCGGCCAAGGTCGACGGCAAGTGGTGTGTCGTTGCCTATATGCAGGTCAGCGAAGCTGCACGGGACGGCGCCATGGCGTCAGGGGGTATCGATCGCTCGATCCTCGTCAGGCGCGGCCCGCAGCAGCCGTTCATCGTGGCACCGGCGGCAGGAGAGACCTATGTCGCGTAGCTCAGTGTCAGCGGTCAGTGCGTCCTCGCAGAGCTGCGGCGCTTCAACCGTTTCCGTTCCTCAAAAAGCGGCGGCTGATTACATCGGGGAAGTTGTTTTTGAATTAGCTGCCGTAGCGGCGGTCAGCGGGATGCCGCTGATCCATTATTTGCTCTGCATGGTGCTGGCCGAAACGCACAATATCACCCGTCATATGGAAGCGGCCGATGTCAGTTCGGGCGAGGAAGGCGCTGACTGAGGCAATCCATATCTAGAAATGTGCCATCGGCATTTCATGCAGCCGCGGGGATAACATTCTGAGGTTCCCACCTTGAAGGTGATCCTCACGGCTGCCAGAATAGCGCATCTCGTTGATTTTACTGAATTCGAAGAAGGTGAGATCGAAGCTACGAACCACCATGGTGAGTTCCCACCTCGCCGGGTCAACACCTGAAATTCCGCCTTTTCTCGGGTGCCGGATCAGCCGTTTTGCCCCGCATCATGCCAACCGAAGTTGCGCGCCACTTCTGACCATCGCCCCGGGCTACCTCGCCAGATCGGTTGCAACATCTTGTAATCGCGCTCTTTTTCGCTCTTTCCCAGCTGTTACCGCCTATTCCCGGAAAAGCCCTGGTTCTGCCAACCGTACTTGCGCGTTACAAAACGGATTTTGATTTTGCCAGTGAAGGCTGGAGCGGGTGAAGGGAATCGAACCCTCGTATTCAGCTTGGGAAGCTGCTGCTCTGCCATTGAGCTACACCCGCGACGGCCGCATTAATCGACGACGCCATGCCGGCCTGTCAAGCGACTTGTCGGCGACCTGCTCCGCTTCCGGCCATGATGACGCGTCGCGACCTTGCCTGCTAAGTCTGGGTTCCGTGCCTTACGATGAGGGGGGACCGATGCATTGGAAGGAACATGTCGAAACCGCGCTCGACGGGCGGCATCCGGGGCTCGGTCACTATGTCGAACTCTTCCTGCACGCCATCATCGTGCTTTCGACCGTCGCCATGGGAGTCGAGACGCTGCCCGACCTTCCTCGCTGGGCGGTCGAAGGGCTTTTCGCCTTCGAGCTTTTCGTGGTCGCGGTATTCACGATCGAATATGTGCTCAGGCTTCTCACCACGCCCAATCCTCTCGGCTATGCGCGCAGTTTCTTCGGCATCGTCGATATCCTGGCGATCGCGCCTTTCTATATTGCGCTCGTCCTCGCCGGCGCTCACGTCGACCTGCGCGCGATCCGTGCATTGCGGCTTCTGAGGCTCCTCAGGCTCTTCAAGCTGGCGCGCTACACCGCCGCGCTCGACCGGTTCGGCGTCGCCTGGCGCGCGGTCAAGGACGAGGTCATGGTCTTCGGGGTGACGGCGCTCGTCGTGCTCTATGTCTGCGCGCTGGTCATCTACCAGTGCGAGCATGGCGCCCAGCCCGACAAGTTCCGCTCCGTCTTCGACGCCATGTGGTGGGCCGCCGTGACGCTGACGACGGTGGGCTACGGCGACATCTATCCGATCACGCCCCTGGGGCGGCTGTTCACCGTTTTCATGCTGTTCGTCGCCCTCGGCATCATCGCCGTGCCGACCGGCCTCGTCGCGTCGACTCTGGTGGCGATCCGTCACCGGGAGGACGAGCAGGACCGGAAGGAAAAGGCAGAGGCCGCGGCCAAGGAGGCGAAGGCCGCGCGCGTGAAGGCCGGCAAGGCACCGGCCCGCCGCCGCACTAGGCGAAAAGCCGCATCGTCCTGATCCGCCTAGCGGAAATGCTTTGAAAGCTTGAGGCCCTGCGCTTGGTAGTTGGATTTCAGGTCGGCGCCGTAGAGTGCATCCGGCCGCGACAGGAGATGCTCGTAGACGAGACGGCCGACGATCTGGCCATGTTCGAGAATGAAGGGAACTTCGTGGCTCCGGACCTCCAGCACGGCCCGGCTGCCCGTTCCGCCGGCCGCCGAATGGCCGAAGCCGGGATCGAAGAAGCCGGCATAATGCACCCGGAATTCGCCGACGAGCGGATCGAAGGGCGTCATCTCGGCGGCGTAATCCGGCGGTACGTGCACCGCCTCGCGCGACACGAGGATGTAGAATTCGTCCGGATCGAGGATCAGTTCGCCCTTGCCGCGGCTGTGGAGCGGCTCCCAGAAATCATGGCGGTCCTGCTCGGCCCGCCGGTCGACGTCGATCAGGCCGGTATGATGCTTGCCGCGATAGCCGACCAGCCCGTTGGCGTCCCCGGTCAGGTCGATGGAAAGCGCGATGCCGCCGCCGGTGATGTTGGGCTCGTCCGCCGCGACCAGCCGCTCGGCGCGGTGCAGCGCATCGAGTTCGCCCTCGCCGAGAAGCGCGTGGCCCTTGCGGAAGCGGATCTGCGACAGGCGCGAGCCGGCTCGGACCACGATCGGGAAAGTGCGCGGGCTCACCTCCATGTAGAGCGGTCCGGCATAACCGGTTGGAATCTTGTCGAATTCCTGTCCATGGTCGGTCATGACGCGGGTGAAGATGTCGAGCCGGCCGGTCGAGCTTTTCGGGTTGGCAGAAGCCGAGATGTCGCCGGGCAGCTTCAGGGCCTCCATCAGCGGCACGATATAGACGCAGCCCGTTTCCAGCACGGCGCCCGGCCCGAGGTCGATCTCGTGCAGCTTCAGCCTTTCCAGCTTGTCGGCGACGCGGTGTGCCGGGCCCGGCAGGAAGCTTGCGCGGACGCGATAGGCCGTCGCGCCCAGCCTGAGATCGAGGCTTGCCGGCTGGATCTGGTCGGCGTCGAGCGTGCGCTCGGAGGAAAGCGCTCCGCTCCTGAACAGGGCGGCGATGTCGCGGTCGGGCAGGATGCCGGTTATCCGCACGGTTGGCTCCCGAAGTTTCACGTTCAGCGTGACATTCACTTGCCGATTGACGCAAGCGGGGCAACGGCCTAAAGGACCTTATCCCGTGGTGATTTGGCCGGTCGGCTTGCAGCCACGTTAAACAAGTCGCTAAAGGACCGATTTCGGACCGGTACGCGATTTGAATTTCGCGGGCCGGTTTTTTGTTTTGAGGATCCTACCGATGTCGAACGGAGCGAAGGCGAACTGGAAGCCGCAGACGAAAATGGTGCATGGCGGCACGCTCCGATCCGGTTTCGGCGAGACTTCCGAGGCGATCTACCTGACGCAGGGCTTCGTTTACGACACGGCCGCGGCGGCCGAGGCGCGCTTCAAGGGCGAAGAGGAAGGCTTCATCTATTCCCGCTACGCCAACCCTACAGTCGACATGTTCGAGAAGCGCATGTGCGCGCTGGAAGGCGCTGAGGACGCCCGTTCCACCTCGTCGGGCATGGCGGCGGTCTCGATGGCGCTTCTCTGTTCGGCAGGCGCCGGCGACCATGTGGTGGCGGCGCGGGCGCTGTTCGGCTCCTGCCGCTGGATCATCGAGAAACAGATGCCGAAATGGGGCATCGAATCCACCCTGGTCGACGGCACCAAAATGGAGGAATGGGAAAAGGCCGTCCGGCCGAACACCAAGCTGTTCTTCCTCGAAAGCCCGACCAATCCGACGCTGGAAGTGGTCGATATCGCGGCGGTGGCGAAGCTCGCGGATTCGATCGGCGCGCGCCTCGTAGTCGACAACGTCTTCGCCACGCCGATGCAGCAGAAGCCGCTCGAACTCGGCGCGCATGTCGTCGTCTATTCGGCCACCAAGCACATCGACGGACAGGGGCGCTGCCTCGGCGGCATCGTCCTTTCCGACAAGGAATGGATCGACAAGAGCCTGCACGATTTCTTCCGGCATACCGGCCCCTCGCTGTCGCCTTTCAACGCCTGGACGCTCTTGAAGGGTCTGGAGACGCTGCCGGTGCGCGTGCGCCAGCAGACGGAGAGCGCCGGAAAGATCGCCGATTTCCTCGCCGGCCATCGCAAGGTCGATCGCCTGATCTATCCCGGCCGCGCCGACCACCCGCAGGCCGACATCGTCAGGAAGCAGATGAAAGGCGGCTCGACGCTTCTGTGCATCGACATCAAGGACGGCAAGAAGGGCGCCTTCGCCTTCCAGGATGCGCTCGAGATCGTGCGCATTTCCAACAATCTCGGCGACGCCAAGAGCCTGATCACCCATCCGGCGACGACCACGCACAAGAACCTGGCGGAAGAGGCTCGCGCCGAACTGGGCATCAATCCCGGAACGGTCAGGCTCTCGGTCGGCCTGGAGGACGTGGACGATCTGATCGCCGACATCGACCGGGCATTGGCGAAAGTGGCCTGAGCTACCGGAACGTTCGCGCCGCCAGCACGATGCGGGCGAGCGCCGTGTAGAAGGTCATCGCCGCGAGGACGAGGGCGATGACCGGAAACCACGCCGGAAGAAGGCAGGCCAGCGCAAAGGCGGCGATCGTCTCGGTCGCTTCGACAAGTCCGCTGGTGAAGTAGAGCGACTTGGCGCCGCGCACGCCGGTCGTGAGCTTTTGCCGCTCCGCCATGGCGGCATAGGCGAGGAAGCTCGACCCGTTGATGTAGAAGGAGAGAATGAGCGCGGCGCCGGGGAGGGCGTTGGCGGCCGGGTCGGCGAGCACGAAGCCCATCGGGACGGCGCCGTAGAAGACGAAGTCGAGCACGATATCGAGATAGCCGCCGAAATCGGTCCTGCCTCCGATGCCGGCTACGGCCCCGTCGAGCGCATCGCCGAAGCGGCTGGCGAGGATCAGGACCAGTCCCGCGAGAAACCATCCCTCGGCGATGGCGGCCGCCGCCACCAGCCCCACGGCGCATGAGGCGAGCGTGACCGCATTAGCCGAAAGTCCGGCCCCCGCGGCGCACACGGCAACCGGCGCGACCAGCGGATCGATTTGTCTTCTTGCCCAGCCGTCGAGCATGAATTACCTCCCGGACGACCCATATAGCCATCGGGATGAGGCTTGGGCACCTCGCCGCGCTCACATTCGTGTCAGGCGTTGACCATGGCGCCGGCCTGCGCGAATCTGCATGCTCAGGGAGGAATGCACCATGTATCGCGCCGTCACCCGCGATATCGAGGTCTGTGTCGAACCCTTCTATCTTGCGGACCGCTCCGATCCGGAAGACGGCCACTATGTATGGGCCTACCGGATCACCATCGCCAACAATTCGGACACGTTCGTCAAGCTGCTCTCGCGCTACTGGCATATCACCGACGGCGCCGGCAAGGTGGAGGAGGTCCGTGGGCCGGGAGTGGTCGGAGAACAGCCGGAACTCGAGCCTGGAGACAGCTTCCAGTACACATCCGGCTGCCCGCTCTCGACGCCCTCCGGCATCATGGTCGGCTGCTACACGCTGTGCGACCGGCGCGGGACCAGGTTCGAGATCGACATACCGGCCTTTTCGCTCGACATACCGGGTGATCCGCACACGCTGAACTAGGCACTGACGGCGCACGGCTTGCAAATCCATGGGGGCCCCGCATAATCGGCTTGCCGCCGCGCCTCGCACAAGGGAAAGCAGGCATGGACGGTCGGGGGAGGGCCTAGGTGCAATCGGACTACAAATTCGTCATCGCCGACGACCATCCTCTTTTCCGTGGTGCGCTGAAGCAGGCGCTGGCGACCATCGGCCATAATCCGGCGATCATCGAGGCCGGGGATTTCGAAGACCTCAAGGGAGCGCTTCTCGCCAACGAGGATGTCGACCTGGTCCTGCTCGATCTCTCGATGCCGGGCGCCAGCGGGCTCTCGGCGCTGGTGGCGCTGCGCGGGCTGCATTCCGCCGTGCCGGTCATCGTCGTCTCCGCGCACGACAACGCCGTCACGATCCGGCGCGCTCTGGAACTCGGGGCCTCTGGCTTCATCTCGAAATCGGCGGGGATGGAGGACATACGCCACGGGATCGAGACCGTGCTCGGCGGTGGCATCACGACGCCGAAGAACATCGACCTCGGCGTCGAGGCGGATGCGGAGATATCCGACCTGATCGGCCGCATCCAGACGCTGACGCCGCAGCAGACGCGCGTGCTCGGCATGCTCGGCGAGGGGCTCCTGAACAAGCAGATCGCCTATGAGCTGACGGTCTCCGAAGCGACCGTCAAGGCGCACGTCTCCGCCATCCTGCAGAAGCTCGGCGTCGACAGCCGCACGCAGGCCGTCATCCTGCTTTCCAAGATCGGCGGCGATCCGCTGCAGCCGGCCGGCTGAATTCCAGCAGCCTCATCCCGAGGTGCCCCGCGAAGCGGAGTCTCGAAGAACGCACGGCCGCCCGATTCCGAACCGCGGCTTCACTCCGCCGCCGACAGCACCTTGCGGTAGCGCGAGAGCATGGCGCGCAGCGCCGCCGGCTTGACCGGCTTGTTGAGCACGCCGACTTCCATGCGCGCGGCCATCGCCTTCAGTTCCTCCGAGCGGTCCGCGGTGAGCAGCAGGGCCGGCGTATCGCGCCCGTGGCGCGAGCGCAGCCGCGCGATCAGTTCCAGGCCGTCTTCGCCGTCGAGATGGTAATCGGCGAGGATCACGTCGGGCGGGAGCGACGCCTGCTCGTCAAGGACGGCCGAGCCGGCGGCCGTTCGGACCACGCATCCCCATCCCTCCAGAAGCAGGCGCATGCCTTCGACGATGCGCGGATCGTTGTCGATGCACAGCACCGACAGGCCGGAGAGCGCGAAGATGGGACCCGAGCCCTGAGCCGGCTCCCCGACCGCGGCCTGCGGCGCCGAATGGGTCCGGGGCAGGATGACGGAGAAGCGCGTGCCCTTGCCCTTCACCGATTCCAGATGCAGCTCTAGCCTCAGCACCCGCGCGATGCGGTCGACGATCGACAAGCCGAGCCCGAGGCCCGGCGCTTCCCGCACGCCTTCGTCAAGGCGGGTGAACTCGCGGAACACGGCGTTCAGCTTGTCCTCGGGGATGCCGATACCCGAATCGAAGACCTGGATCTCGACGAGTTCCCCGCGCCTCCTGACGCCGACCAGGATACGTCCCGACCGCGTATATTTGATGGCGTTGGAAACTAGATTCTGCACCAGCCTTCTCAACATGTTACGGTCGGTTCTTACCATGAGGGAGGAGGGCACGGTGGTGAGTCTCAGCCGTTTCGCCTCCGCCATGGGCTGGAAGTCGGTGGCGATCTGCTGCAGGAGTTCGTCGAGGCGGAAAACCGTTTCCGACGGCTTCAGCGCCCCGGTGTCCAGCCGCGAGATGTCGAGCACCATGCCGAGGATCGTTTCGACCGATTCGAGCGAGGATTCGATGTTGCGGGCGGCTTCGCTCGCTTCGCCCGCGCCCGCTTTTTCGATCAGCGAGGAGCAGTAGAGCCGCGCCGCGTTAAGCGGCTGCAGGATGTCGTGGCCGGCCGCCGCCAGGAAGCGCGTCTTGCCGAGATTGGCCTCCTCGGCGATCTTTTGCGCCTGCGCCAGTTCCTCGTTGACGCGCGTCAGTTCCCCGGTGCGAGCGGTCACGCGCTGTTCCAGCGTCTCGTTGATGCGCTTCAGTTCGGCGTCCGCCTTCACGCGCGCCGTGATGTCGGCATAGGTGGCGACCACGCCGCCGTCGGGCATCGGATTGGAGCGCAGTTCGATGATGCGCTGGCCGCCCCGCAGCGCTAGCTGCCATGACTGGCCGAAAGTGGTCAGCCGGTCGAGCGTCTCGGCCTCCTGTTGCTGGAGGATGTCGCCGCGCCTGGCGAGGAACGTCAGGATCTGCGCGAGCGATATGCCGACCTGCCCCAGTTCGTCCGGCAGGTCGAAAAGCGCGCGGTACTGCCTGTTCCAGCAGGTCAGCCGCAGATCCTTGTCGAAGACGGTGATGCCCTGCTCCATCTGGTCGAGCGCGATCTGCAGGAGGTCGCGGTTATGCTGGAGCGCGTCGGAGGCATCGTCCAGCAGGCGGAAGGCGTCCTTCATCGAGCCGTCGTTGCGCTGGATGAGGAGTGACAGGATGAGGCGCGCCGAGGACGAGCCGACGGCGCTCGCCAGCAGCTGTTCGGAGAAGCGTATGGCGGCCATGCTGGCCGGCGCGTTGCCGGGCAGGGGATGTCCCTCCCGCTCCTCGAAGCTCTGGAACGAACGCTCCGTCCGCTCTACTCCGAGATAGCGCGAGATCGTGTCCTTGATGTCGTTGACGGTGATGGTGGTGCGCGAGCGGCGGAAGGCCGGCACGGGACCAGCTTCGCGCGGCACGAAGATGGAGGCCTGGATGCGCTCGCGCGGCTTGGAGGCGCGCGACAGCGAGCCCAGCACATAGAGCGTCGTGTTGAGCGCGAGGCTCCACAGGACGCCGTGGTTGAGAGGCGCCGCCACGGTCCCGAACAGCGCCTGCGGCTTGAGCATGGCGATGCCGAAAGGCCCGTTGAGCAGGAATTCGGTTCCATGCGGCAGGATGGACGGAATGAAGAGTGTATAGGCCCAGATGATCCCGCCGGCCGCCATGCCGAGCGCCGCGCCGCGCGCATTGGCGCCGCGCCATAACAGCCCGCCGACGAAGGGCGGGATGAATTGCGCGATGGCGGCGAAGGAGATCAGGCCGATCGACACCAGCCCCACGTCGCCGGGCATGCCGCGGTGGTAGAGGAACGCCGCGAAAAGGATGACGAAGATCGCGATCCGGCGAATGGTCAGGATCATCTTCGACCAGTCCTCGTTGTCGCCGAGCTCGGGCCGGAGCAGCCGGCGCAGGAACAGCGGGATCACCAGGTCGTTCGAGATCATGATCGAAAGCGCCACGCTCGCCACGATCACCATCGCGGTCGCCGCCGACAGGCCGCCGATGAAGGCGATCATGGCGATGATGTCGCGATCGTGGGAGAGCGGCAGCGCCAGCACGTAGAGATCGGCGCTGGTCGCGTCGCCGATATGCGTCAGCCCCGCGAAGGCGATGGGGATGACGAAGATGTTGATGGCGACGAGGTAGAGCGGGAAGACCCAGGCCGCCTTGCGCAGCTCATCCTCCGACCGGTTCTCGACGATCATGATGTAGAACTGGCGCGGAAGCATGATGACGGCGGCGGCGCTGAGGCCCGTCATGACCAGCCAGGACGTCAGCGACGTATGGTAGTTGAGCGCCGCCTGAACGTCCTGGTTCTCGCGGACGGCTTCGATGAGGCTCGTCGGCCGGTCGGCCAGGAAGAACATGACGGTCACGCCGACGGCGAGGAAGGCCAGAAGCTTGACGACCGATTCCACCGCCATGGCGAGCACCAGCCCGTCCTGGTGCTCGGTGGCGTCGGCATGGCGCGTGCCGAAAAGCATGGCGAACACGGCAAGCATGAAGGCGACGGAAAAGGCGGCGTCGCCGAGAGGGAAGGTGCTGGTCGCGGCCTGATGGTAGTGCGTCACCATGAGGTCGACCGAACCCGAGATCGAGCGGAGCTGGAGCGCGATGTACGGAATGGTGCCGATCGTGCCGATGAGCGTGGCGATGGAGGCGACGGCGAAGCTCTTGCCGTAGCGGGCGGCGAGGAAATCGGCGATCGAGGTTATCCTCTCCGCCTTGACCAGCCGGATCAGGCGCTTGAGCAGCGGGAAGCCGAAAACGAAGATGATGATCGGCCCGATATAGATCGAGAGGAAATCGAAGCCGTGCTCCGAGGCGAGTCCGACCGAGCCGAAGAACGTCCACGACGTGCAGTAGATGGCGAGGCTGAGCGCGTAGATATAGGGGCGCGGGGTCGTCGCGCTGGTTCGCCGGGCGTTCCTGTCGCCGACGCTGGCCACGATAAAGAGCAGCGTCACATAGGCGATCGCGGCGAGGAATATGGGCCAGCCCTGCACGCCGGAGATCCTCCTTTAGCCTGTGGGCGGATTGGCTCGCGTCAGCCGGATGGGTAGAGCAGGCGCGCGGGAGAGTCTAGAATTTTGCGCCGCTATGCTTGACGCCGTCGTCCTGCCACAGACGAAAGGAGAAGCGGATACCTTTGCAATGAAAGCACTTTTTCGGTGACCTTGCCGCACTTTTTGCTAAGTTCTTCGACGCCTGAGTGCAGATTCGACCGGAATGGCGGTCGGCACCGATGCGGCAGCAAAGGAGAGATCGATGCTTAAAGAATTCCAGGAATTCATCTCCAAAGGCAACGTTATGGACCTTGCCGTCGGTGTCATCATCGGCGGCGCCTTTGGACTGATCGTCAAATCGCTGACCGACGACATCATCATGCCGATCGTAGGCGCCATTTTCGGCGGCTTCGATTTCTCGAACTATTTCCTGGCGCTTTCCCACGGCGTCACCGCGACGACGCTTGCCGAGGCGCGCAAGCAGGGCGCCGTCTTCGCCTATGGCAATTTCATCAGCGTGGTCATCAATTTCCTCATCCTCGCCTGGATCATCTTCATGATGGTCAAGGGCGTGAATGCGATCCGCCGCAAGTTCGAGAAGCCGGCTGTTCCGGCGGGGGATGCGCCGCCGCCCGCCGACGTCAGGCTCCTCACCGAAATCCGCGACCTGCTCGCCCACCGCGCCTGAAAAAAAGAGACACGACGGGGATGGCCCATGCGAGGGTCATCCTCATCGCCGATGGTCCATTTCGCTGGCCTGGGCCGGGCCGGCACAGCCAACCGGTTCTTGAAAAATGCCTCTCGTTCGCATCTCGCTCTTGCGCGGGAAATCACCCGCCTATCATGCCGCGCTCTCCGATGGAGTGTACAGGGCTATGCGCGAGACCTTCAATGTCCCTGAGGGCGACCGCTTCATCCTTATCCACGAGCATGAGCCCGGCACGTTCTTCGTCGATCCCGACTATCTTGGCATTCCACGCTCGGCCGACGCGGTGATCATCCAGATCACCTGCAACGACACGCGCACCACCGCACAGAAGATCGCTTTTTACGCGCGCATCGCGGAGCATCTGGGAAGGAGTCCCGGCGTCAGGCAGGAGGAGGTTTTCATCAACCTGGTGGAGGTCAAGGCGGAGAACTGGTCCTTCGGTAGGGGCATCGCCCAATATGCCAAACCGCCGCAATAAGCTCTGAACGACATGACCTTGATCGATCGATTGCGGCCCGAAGCCCGCCGGGCTCCGGAGAGCGGCATCTCGGCCGTCGCCAATCGCGGCCGGGGCCAGCCCGGCGTCATCCCGCTTTGGGTCGGCGAAGGCGACCTGCCGACGCCTTCCTTCATAGCCGACGCCGCCACGCGCGCGCTTACAGGCGGCGAGACCTTCTACACCTGGCAGCGCGGCATTCCGGATCTGCGCGAGGCGCTGGCGCGCTACTACACGCGCCATTTCGGGCGGACTTTCTCTTCGGAAGAATTCCTGGTCACCGGCGGCGGCATGCAGGCGATCCAGCTTGCGCTGCAGGCGACGGCCGGCGCGGGCGACGAGGTGATCTACCTCGCGCCGGCCTGGCCGAACTTTCCCGGTGCGGCGGGCGTGGCGGGGGCGAAAACCGTGCCGGTCCGGCTCGACTTTGGCGACAATGGCTGGTCCTGCGATGTCGGCCGCATCGAACAGGCCGTCACGCCGAAAACCAGGGCGATCTTCCTGAATAGCCCCGCCAACCCGACCGGTTGGACGGCCGACCGCGAGACGCTCCAGGCCGTGCTCGATCTGGCGCGCCGCCACGGCCTCTGGATCATCGCCGACGAGATTTATGCGCTGTTCTATTATGGCGGCGGACGAGCGGCGTCCTTCCTCGACATCATGGAGCCGGAGGACCGCGTCCTCTTCGTCAACACCTTCTCCAAGAACTGGGCGATGACCGGATGGCGCATCGGCTGGCTGAAAGTGCATCCGGCGCTCCAGCAGACCTTCGAGAACCTGATCCAGTATTCGACGTCCGGCGTGGCGCAGTTCATGCAGCGCGGCGCGATCGCGGCGCTGGACGAGGGCGACGGCTTTCTCTTCGAGCAGGTGGAGCGGGCGCGGAAGGCCCGCGACCTCGTCTGCGGCATCCTCGCGGGGACCGGCCGCACGCGCTTTGCGGTGCCGCAGGGCGCCTTCTATCTGTTCTTCGGCGTCGATGGCGTCACGGATTCGCTCGCCGCCGCCTTCCGCATCCTGGATGAGACTAAAGTCGGCCTGGCGCCGGGCGTAGCCTTCGGCGGCGAGGGCTTTTTCCGGCTCTGCTTTCATCGCCGGCTCGACCAGATCGAGGAAGCCGCGGGCCGGCTGGCGGGGTGGATCGGGAAATTATGATTCCGGGATCACAAGGTTTTTTGCTCTTGCGCCACGGCCACCTACTCCCGGTCTTTCGGCCGGATCCTCCCCTCAGAGGGGAGGGAAAGCGCCGGCCGCACCGTTTTCATCCCCTTTGAGGGGGAGGTGGCCCGAAGGGCCGGAGGGGGTGGATTTACCTATCCGCCCGCCTTGTTGACGGCCAGCGGCACGATGCGTTCGGACGAGGCCGGCGCTTCCCGCTTCTCGGGCGCGAAGGGAATGCCGAGCGCCTGCCATGTCTCGAGAAGGGCGTCCTTCAGACCGCCGATCAGTTCGTCGGAATGGAACGGCGTCGGCGTGATGCGCAGGCGCTCGGTTCCGCGCGGCACGGTCGGGTAGTTGATCGGCTGGATATAGATGCCATGAATTTCGAGCAGCCGGTCGCTCGCCTTCTTGCAAAGCTCCGGATCGCCGACCAGCACCGGTACGATATGCGTTTCCGACGGCATGACCGGCAGGCCGGCGGCCGAAAGCACGTCCTTGGCGCGTTTCGCCTGCCGCTGCTGGGCGTCGCGCTCCGTTTGCGAATGTTTGAGGTGACGGATGGAAGCCGTCGCGGCGGCGGCGATGGCCGGCGGTAGGGCGGTGGTAAAGATGAAGCCCGGCGCGTAGGAGCGCACGGCGTCGACCACGGCGCGCCGGCCGGCGATATAGCCGCCGAGCGTGCCGAAGGCCTTGGCCAGCGTCCCTTCGATGATGTCGATGCGGTCGGCCAGCCCCTCGCGATCGGTGATGCCACCACCGCGCGGCCCGTACATGCCGACGGCGTGGACCTCGTCGATATAGGTCATGGCGTTGTACTTGCCGGCGAGGTCGGCGATTTTTTCGATCGGCGAAACGTCGCCGTCCATTGAATAGACGGACTCGAAGACGATCAGCTTGGCGCGCTCAGGTCCCGCCGCGGCGAGCAGGCTTTCCAGATGCGCGAGGTCGTTGTGGCGGAAGATCTTTTTTTCCGCACCGGAGCGGCGCACGCCCTCGATCATGGAGGCGTGGTTGAGTTCGTCGGAGAGGATCAGGCAATCCGGCAGCAGGCGGGCGACGGTCGAGATCGCGGCCTCGTTGGAGATGAAGCCGGAGGTGAAGACCAGCGCGGCCTCCTTGCCGTGCAGGTCGGCGAGTTCGTGCTCGAGCTCGACCAGCGGATGGTTGGTGCCGGAGATGTTGCGCGTGCCGCCGGCGCCGGAGCCCATGCGGCCGGCGGCATCCTGCATGGCGGCGATGACGTCCGGATGCTGTCCCATGCCGAGATAGTCGTTCGAGCACCACACCGTGATCTCGCGCGCCTCGCTTCCGTCACGCCAGATGGCGCGCGGAAAGCGGCCGACGATGCGTTCGAGGTTGGCGAAGACCCGGTAGCGTTTTTCTGCGTGAAGCTGGTCGATCGCTTCCTCGAAGAACCGCTGATAGTCCATTGTGCCGCTCCTGCAATCCGGGCGGAGCATAGTAGCCGCCCGCCATGAGGTAAACGCCGCACGGTCTGTCAAAATGCCACGCCTTCCGACCCTCGCCTTGACGGGGTGCCGGCTTGGCTAAGATGTTGAAATCGCTACCTCCCCCCGCAAGGGAGGAGACAGGCCGCGCTACCCCAGCACCTCCGTCACCGCCTTCTTCGCACCGGCGACGATCGTGTCCGCCTCCGCGCGCGTCAGGCAGAGCGGCGGCGCGAAGCCGAGGATGTCGCCCTGCGGCATGGCGCGGCCGATGATGCCGAGCCTGAGCAGAGCGGTCGCCACCTGCGGGCCGACCTTCTTCGCCGGGTCGAAGAACTTGCGGTCGTCCTTGTCCTCCACGAATTCGACAGCGTTGAGCAGGCCTTCGCCGCGCACGTCGCCGACATGGCGGTGGCCGGAAAGCGCGTCCTTCATCGCCTTGTTGAAATAGGCGCCGGTCTCGCGCGCGTTCGTCACCAGGTCGAGTTCGTCCACGACCTTCAGATTGGCCACGCCCGCCGCCGCGCCGATCGGGTGCGCCGAATAGGTCCAGCCGTGGCCGATGGCGCCGTTCTCGTCGGTGCCGCGCTCCAGCACCTTCCACACCTTCTCCGAGACGATCGAACCGGAGAGCGGCGCGTAGGCCGAGGTCAGGCCCTTGGCGATGGTGATGATGTCGGCCTCGATGCCGTAATGGTCGGAGCCGAACATGGTGCCGAGGCGCCCGAAGCCGGTCACGACCTCGTCGGCGATGAGCAGGATGTCGTGCTTCTTCAGGACCTTCTGGATCGCCGCCCAGTAGCCCTTCGGCGCCGGCACGATGCCGCCCGTGCCGAGCACCGGCTCGCCGATGAAGGCGGCCACCGTGTCCGGACCCTCGCGCTGGATCAGCGCCTCCAGTTCCTTCGCACAATGTTCGGAGAATTGCTCCTCGCTCATCGAGCGGTCGTCGCGCCGGTAATAATAGGGCGCGATCGTATGCTTCACCTGCGGGAAGGGGAGATCGAACTTCTTGTGGTAGAGATCGAGCCCGGTCAGCGAGCCGGTCATCAGGCCGGAGCCGTGATAGCCGCGCCAGCGCGAGATGATCTTCTTCTTCTGCGGCCGCCCGAGGATGTTGTTGAAATACCATACCAGCTTGACGTTGGTTTCGTTCGCATCGGAGCCGCCGAGGCCGAAATAGACCTTCGACATGTTCTTCGGGGCGCGCTCCAGCACCATTTTCGCAAGCGTGATCGAGGCTTCCGTGCCGGTGCCGACATAGGAATGGTAATAGGCGAGTTCCTTCGCCTGTTTGGCGATCGCGTCGGTGATCTCGGTGCGGCCGTAGCCGGCGTTGACGCAATAGAGCCCGGCGAAGGCGTCGAGCAGGCGCGTGCCGTCGCGATCCTCGATATAGACGCCCGAACCGCCGGTGATGACCCGCGTCGGCGTCTCGCCGCGCGCGTGCTGGGCGAGATGGGTCGAAGGATGGAAGAAATTCTCCCTGTCCCACTGGCCGAGTTGATCGTTGGTAAGCATTGGCCTGTCCTTTCGGGTATTTGAAATCGTTTCAGCGCCAGTCGCGGCAGACATATTTGACCTCGGTGAAGGCCTCCATGCCGAGCCGCGCGCCCTCGCGGCCGAGGCCGGATTGCTTCATGCCGCCGAAGGGGATCGGCGCGCCGGTCACCTTGGTGCGGTTGACGGCGACCATGCCGTATTGCAGCGCCCGGCTGGCGCGGTAGATGCGGCGCGGATCGTTGGTGTGGAGATAGGCGACGAGCCCGTATTCGGTGTCGTTGGCGCGCTCCAGCACCTCTTCCTCCGTATCGAAGGGCGCGACCGCCGCGACCGGGCCGAACGTCTCCTCATGCATGATGAGCGCGTCGGCCGGCACGTCGGCGAGCACGGTCGGTTCGAAGAAGAGCGGACCGGCCGGATGACCCTTGCCGCCGGTGAGGCAGCGCGCGCCTTTTGCCAGCGCGTCCTGGACCTGTTCGCGCTGCTTGGCCACCGCGCGCTCGTTCATCAGCGGCCCGATATCGGGATCATCCATTCCCGGCCCGACGGTCAGTCCGGACGTCGCCTCGGCGAGGCGTTTGCAGAAGGCCTCGTAGACCGGGCGCTCGACGAAGAAGCGATTGGCCCCGAGGCAGTCCTGGCCGCTGGTGGCGAATTTCGCCTTGACCGCCTCCTCCACCGCCTGGTCGAGATCGGCGTCGGAAAAGACGATGAAGGGCGCCAGCCCGCCGAGTTCCAGCACCAGCCGTTTCACCGTGTCCGCCGACTGGCGGAAGAGCAGCCGGCCGATCTCGGTGGAACCCGTGAACGAAAGGACGCGCACGCGCGCGTCCTCCGTCCACGGTTTGACGATCTCCGGCGCATGGCCGGTGACGATGTTGAAGACGCCGCGCGGCATGCCCGCGCGCTGGGCGAGAACGGCGAGCGCGGTCGCCGAGAAGGGCGTTTCGACCGAAGGATGCGCGACGCAGGTGCAGCCGGCGGCAAGGGCGGCGGCGGCCTTGCGAGTCAGCATCGCGGCCGGGAAGTTCCATGGCGTGATGAGTGCTGCGACGCCCGCCGGCTCGCGCCACAATTCCACCTCCGCGTCGGGCAGGTGCGACATGACGCTCTCGATGTTGGCGCGCCTGGCCTCCTCGGCATAGAACTCGACGAAGGAGGCGGCGTAGTCGATCTCGCCGCGCGCCTCCGAGATCGGCTTGCCCTGCTCGATCGTCATGATCCGCGCCAGGTCCTCACGCGCGTCCGTGATGAGCATGAACCATTTGCGCAGCACCGCCGAGCGTTCCTGCGGCAGGAGGCCAGCCCAGCCGGGAAAGGCGGCGGAGGCGGCGTCGACCGCCGCCCGCGATTCCGCCCCGGACAGGGCCGGAATGGAGCCGATGACGGCGCCGGTCGCCGGATCGGTGACGGCGATCGCCCTGTGGCCGGCGGCGTCGATGCCGATCCGCTCTCCGTCGATGAAGGAGGCGGCGCAGAAGAGTTCCTGATCCGAAAGCCTCGGCTCCGGACCGTCGGGCCCCTGTCGTTTGGTTGCCGTTTTCGCCATGGCGGATTGTCTTGACGGGTGAATTTCCACCGCATGACAATAGCGGCGGCGACGGAGAGGCGTTCGCCAAACTCGCCTGCGAAATCCGATGGATGAACTGTTTACGGCAGGGGCGGCGAAAGGATCGTCTATGTGTTCAGCTGGGCGAGCAGGCTGACCGGCATCGGCTCGTTTTTCACGGCCGAGGTGACGACGTAGGAATAGTAGCGGCGGATGCCGACCTGGTCTCCCAGCATCCTTTCGATCAGCGCCTGGTAGTCGGTGAGGTTGCGCACGACCACCTTGCACAGATAGTCGATGCCGCCGCCGACGGCCCAGCATTCGACGATCTCCGGAATGCGCGCGACGGCTCCCTCGAAGCGGGCGAAATCCTCGCTGCGATGGCTCTCGATCTCGATCTCGACGAAGACGATCGCCACCGGTCCGAAGGCCCTTAGCGAAATCTGCGCGCCGTAGCTTTCGATGATGCCGGCTTCCTCGAGCCGGCGCAGCCGTTCCCAGCACGGCGTGGCCGAAAGGTTGACGCGCTCCGCCAGCGCCGCCTTCGGGATGCGCCCTTCGCGCTGCAGGATGGCGAGGATCTTGATGTCCCGCGCATCGAGTCTCGGTGTCTCGGATCTGGTTTTGGTCAAGCCGGTCCGGGCCCCTCTCGACAGACCGGCCAAGTTTAGAACGGGCGCGGCGGCCGCGTCCAGATTCCCCGGCCCAGATTTTCGGGCATCGGGGAAAGATGCGAGCGACATCTCTCGCGCGCGCTTGGGTAGGAGGTGTTCCTGCGGCATCGCCGATCAGCCCTCGAGCACCGCCTTGAGGAACTCGCGCGTGCGCGCCTCCTTCGGGTTCGAAAATATCTGCTCCGGCGTGCCCTGTTCCTTGACCTTGCCGCGGTCGAAAAAGCAGATGCGGTCCGAGACTTCGCGGGCGAAGCGCATCTCGTGCGTCACCAGAAGCATCGTCAAATCGTGCTCGGCGGCCAGGCTGCCGATGACGTTCAGCACCTCGCCCACCAGTTCCGGGTCGAGCGCCGAGGTCGGCTCGTCGAAGAGCATGATCTTCGGCCGCATGGCGAGCGCGCGCGCGATGCCGACGCGCTGCTGCTGGCCGCCGGAGAGCTGCGAGGGGAATTTATGCGCGTGCTCGGTCAGCCCGACCATCTTGAGGAGCTGTTCGGCCCGGTCGCGCGCCTCCGCCTTGGGCAGTTTCAGGACGTTGATCGGCGCCTCGGTGATGTTGCGCATCACGCTCATATGCGGAAAGAGGTTGAACTGCTGGAACACCATGCCGAGCTTGGCGCGCATCTTCTTGAGGTGCGCTTCCGACGCCGGCTTCAACGTTCCGTTGCGCTCCTCGTGCCAGAGCGGCTCGCCATCGACATGGATGACGCCGCTCGATATCTCCTCGAGCGTCATCAGGATACGCAGCACCGTCGATTTGCCGGAGCCGGAAGGGCCGATGATGGTGACCTTTTCGCCGGGCTTAACGTCGAAGTCGAGTTCGTCCAGCACGACATGCGTGCCGTACTTCTTCACCACCTTGTCGAACTTGATGATGGGTTCGGTCATTTGAGCGGTATCCCGGTTTTCGGCAGACTCATGTCGACGTAGCGGACGATGCCCGAGCAGACGATCGTCAGGATCAGGTAGATCCCGCCGACCATCGTCAGCGGCACGAGATAGTCGAAGGTCTGGTCGCCGATGATCTTGGCGACGCCGAGCATCTCCAGCACCGTCACCACGGAGAGCACCGGCACGTCCTTCATGATGGACACCAGATAGTTGCCGAACGCCGGAATGACGCGCGGCACCGCCTGCGGCAGGATGATGTGCGTGAAGGTATGGCGCGCGGAGAAATCGAGCGCGCGGGCCGCCTCGCGCTGGCCCTTGGGGATGGCCTCGATGCCGGCGCGATAGACCTCCGCCGTATAGGCGCTGTACTGCACGCCGAGCGCCAGGCAGCCGGTCAGGAAGGCGGGCAGGATCACGCCGTGGTCGGCGAGCACGTAGTAGAGGAAGAAGAGCTGCACAAGGAGCGGCGTGTCGCGGAAGAACTCCGTGATGAAGGTCGCCGGCCACGAGATGAAGCGCGACGGCGCGCCTTTCAGGACGGCGAAGATCAGGCCGAGCACCATGGCCACGGCGAAGCCGGCGATGGAGGCCTCGATCGTCACCACCAGCCCCATCAGCAGGATTGGCAGGATGGAGATGGCGAAGGCGAGTTCGCCATGCGAGGTGTCCCAGGAAAATCCAAACAACATCGTCCGGCTCCCTTAATGACCAACTCTGCGCCAGCGCCCGACCGCGCGTTCGAGTAGATGCATGAGGCCGGCGATGACGAGCGCCATGCCGAAATACATGAACAGGATCATGGTATAGACGGTCGTGCTGTCCTGCGTGAAGTTGCGGATGCGCTCGGCGACGAAGGCGAGGTCGCCGAGGCTGATCAGCGAGGCGAGCGCCGTGTCCTTCAGGTTCTGCACCGCGAGATTGCCGAAGGCCGGCATCATCTCCGGGATGGCTTGCGGCAGCGCGATGCGCCAGAGCGCTTGGCGCGGCGAGAAATTGAGCGCCTTCGCCGCCTCGTACTGGCTGTAGCGGACGGACTGGATGGCGCCGCGTACGACCTCCGCGCCGTAGGCGCCGATATTGAGGCCGAGCGCCAGTACCCCGGCGGCGACCGGCGGAAGCCTGAGATCGATGCCGATGGCGTCGCCGGCGATGGGCAGCGCGAAATAGAGCCAGAAAAGCTGGACCAGCAGCGAGGTGCCGCGGAAGATCTCGATATAGGCGATCGAGAAGCCCTTGATCGCCCAGTTCGTCGACAGCTTGCCGATGCCGAAGGCGAAGGAACAGATGGCGCCGACGATCGTGGAATAGACGGTGAGCTGGATGGTGATCCAGGCGCCCTGCGACAGCGGCTTGAGGTATTCGCTCCATTCCATCGGTGAATCATCCCCTGTTCACCCGCGTGGCGGACGGTGCGTGTAACGGGTGCAGGCCGCGACCTTTCCGGAATACAAAGCGGGGCCGGAATTCCGGCCCCGCTTTCATTGCGTCGGCTCACTTGTCCGAGCAGAGTTCCTTTGTCGTCTTCTCGAAGGAGCCTTTGATATCGGCCGGGGTGAAGCCGTAGCCTTCGAGGATCTTCTTCCACTCGTCGGTCTTCTTGAACTTCACCAGCGCGTCGTTGAACTTGTCGCGCAGATCCTTGGAGTCCTTGTTGAAGTTGAAGCCGCCCCAGCTCCGCGCTTCCTTGCCGTCGATCACCGGATCGGTGAAATCGGGCGCCAGCGCGACCTTGTCGCTCTTCTTGGCGAGTTCGCTGGCCGTCAGGCCGGTCGCCGCATAGGCGTCGGCGCGGCCGGTCGAGACGGTCGAGATCGCGTCGGCGTTGGAGGCGATGGTGACGATGTTCGATTCGGGCACGCCGAGCTTCTGCATCATGTTGAGCTGGTCGGCGCCGGCCATCACGGCGACCTTGAGGCCTTCCTTCTTGAAGTCGGAATAGGTGTGAAGGCCCTTCGGGTCGCCCTTCACCACCAGGAGGCCCTCGCCGTAGGAGGTGTTCGGCTCGGTGTAGGCCACCTTCTGGCAGCGCTCCGGACGGATGGCCATCTCGGAGGCCGTCATGTCGAAGCGGTTGGCCTGCAGGCCGGGAATGAGCGAGGAGAAATTGGTGACGACCCACTGGATGTTCTCGGGCTTGATGCCGAGTTCATTCATCACGGCCTTGGCGACATCGGGACCCGCGCCCTTCGCGTCCCCGCTCGGATCCATGTAGCCGTAGGGGATCTCGTTCGCGACCGCGATGCGGATATAGCCCCGCTTCTGGATTTCCTTGAGCGTCGTGGCGTCGGCGGCGCTGGCGGTCATCGCCGCGAGAGTGATCGCGCCGACGGTGGCGAGGGCGATCTTAGTGAATGAAAAACTGGATTTCTTTCCCATTTTCGTTCCTTCCAGAGGTCTTGCTGATGATGATGTGCCGGCAAAAGGCCGGCCTCTTCGAGAAGCGGCGTCGGAGCATCGCGCGGCGGCAGGAAGCATGAAGTCCGGATGTTCCCATATCGTTGTTTTTGTTGTCCCTCAGGGTTGCGGAGAGCGGCCTCCGAGTCGAGGGAGGATGTCTCTTTTTATCGCCCGGCGGACAGGAGGATCGGCTGTCCGTTTCGGCCAGATTGGATAGAACCACTATCGTTGCCAAGGCATAGTATCGCCGGCACAATCCGATGGCAAAACAGGCCGGCCGCGACCCAGGCGCCCGGAATATCCGCCTTCCCTCTGTCCGGGCATTGCTGATGGCGATAGCGTTCACCGACATCCTTGAAGCGCGCAGGCGGATCGCCGGCCGCGTGCTGCGGACGCCGATGCGGCGGTCGGCGGCGCTGGAGCGCGTCGCGGATGCGCCCGTCTGGCTGAAATGCGAACACCAGCAGACGACCGGCTCCTTCAAGCTGCGTGGCGCCACCAACGCGGTGCTTTCCCTCACCGAAGAAGAGCGCACACGCGGCGTCGTCACCTTCTCGACCGGCAATCATGGCCGCGCGCTCTCCCATGCCGCGAACGCGGCGGGCACGCGCGCGGTGGTGTGCATGTCGGCGCTGGTGCCGCCAAACAAGGTCGAGGCGATCCGCGCGCTCGGCGCCGACATCCGCATTGTCGGCAACAGCCAGGACGAGGCGGAGCGCGCCGCAAGCGCACTGGAGAAGGCGGAAGGGCTGAGGCGCGTGTCGCCCATGGACGATGCCGCCGTCATCGCCGGCCAGGGGACGCTCGGCATGGAGATCATGGAGGATGCACCGGACCTTGAAACCGTGCTGGTGCCGCTTTCGGGCGGCGGCCTGATCTCCGGCGTGGCGCTGGCGGTGAAGACGCTGAGCCCGAAGACAAAAGTGGTGGGCGTCGGCTCGAAGAGGTGCCCGGCCATGGCCGCGAGCCTGGAGGCCGGCCGCCCGGTCGAGGTGCCGGAAGAACCGTCGCTCGCCGATTCGCTCGGCGGCGGCATCGGGCTGGAGAACCGGCATACTTTCGGGATGACGAAACGCTATGTCGACGAATGCGTGCTGGTCGGCGAGGAGGACATCGCCGCCGGCATCCGCTTCGCTTACGAGGCGGAGGGCGAGGTGATCGAGGGCGCGGCGGCGGTCGGCATCGCCGCGCTCTTGAACGGCTCGGTGAAGCCCGCCGGCCCGGCGGCGATCATCCTCACCGGCAGGAACATCGCCCCCGACCTGCATCGCCGCGTCATCAACGGCGAAACGCCGCAAATCTGAAAGAACCGCCATGCCCGACGTGACGATCCTGATGGAGAAGGAACTGCGGAAACTGGTGCCGCTCGACATCGATGCCGTCTCGGTCGTCGAGGAGGCGTTCCGCGCGCTTGCCGGGGGCGCGGTGGTGATGCCGCCCATCCTGAGGCTCGACATAAAGGAGGCGAATGGCGAGGTCGACGTGAAGACCGCCTACGTTCCGGGCCTGGAAAGCTTCGCCATCAAGATCAGCCCTGGCTTCTTCGACAACCCGAAGCTCGGCCTGCCGTCCGTCAACGGGCTGATGATGCTGCTCTCCGCGAAGACCGGCCTTCTCGAAGCGGCGCTCCTCGACAATGGCTATCTTACCGATGTGCGCACCGCCGCCGCCGGCGCGGTCGCGGCCAAGCATCTGAGCCGTGAGAACGCCGAAACGGCCGCGATCTTCGGCGCTGGCGTGCAGGCGCGCCTGCAATTGGAGGCGCTGACGCTCGTTCGTCCCATCCGCCGCGCCCGCATCTGGGCGCGAGATGTCGCCAAGGCGGAAGCGGCCGCCGCCGATCTTGAGAAGCGCCTCGGCATCGAGATCGAGGCGACTGCCGACCCCGGGAAGGCGGTCGCCGGCGCCGATATCGTCGTCACCACCACGCCGGCGACTTCGCCGATCCTGAAGGCCGACTGGATCTCCGCCGGCCAGCACGTCACCGCCATGGGCTCGGACGCCGAGCACAAGAACGAGATCGACCCGCGCCTCGTCGGCAAGGCCGACCGCTACGTCGCCGACCGCCTGTCGCAGACGCGCATCCTCGGCGAACTGCACCACGCCATCGCCGCCGGCCTCGCCGATGCGCAAGCCGACTTTCCCGAACTCGGTTCGGTGATCGCCGGCAAGGTGCACGGCCGCACCGGCGAAGGCGACATCACCTTCGCGGATTTGACCGGCACCGGCGTCCAGGACACGGCGATCGCCACGCTTGCCCGCCGCCGCGCGGTCGAGATCGGCGCCGGCCAGATATTATCCACCTGATCCCTCTCATCGGAAAAGCAAAGATGACGCTCAGCAATCTTCCCTTCTCGCGTGACGAGTACAAGGCCCGCCTGGCCAAGACCCGCAAGGCCATGGACAAGGCCGGCATCGACATCCTTTTCGTCGAGGACCCGTCCAACATGGCCTGGCTGACCGGCTATGACGGCTGGTCGTTCTATGTCCACCAGGGCGTGCTCGTCTTCCCCGACGAGGATCCGATCTGGTGGGGCCGCGGCCAGGACCGCAACGGCGCCATCCGCACCGCCTGGATCGCCGAGGATCGCATGATCCCCTACGCCGACCACTACGTGCAATCGACCGAGCGCCACCCCATGCAGACGCTGGCCGAGATCATCCGCTCCAAGGGCTACGGCGGCAAGCGCCTCGGCCTGGAACTGGAGAACTATTATTTCTCCGCCAAGGCCTACCTGACATTGCAACAGGAACTGCCAAACGCGAAGCTGGTCGACGCCACCGCGCTGGTGAACTGGCAGCGCGCGGTGAAGTCGGCGAAGGAGATCGAGTATATGGGCCGCGCCGCCCGCATCGTGGAAGCCATGCACGAGCGCATCCGCGAGGTCGCGGAGCCCGGCCTGCGCAAATGCGATATCGTCGCCGAGATCCTGAATACCGGCGTGCGGGGCGTCAGTGACTTCGGTGGCGACTATGCCGCGATCGTGCCGCTGACGCCGTCCGGCAAGGATGCCTCCGCGGCGCATCTCACCTGGGACGACCGGCCGATGAAGTCGGGCGAGGGCACCTATTTCGAGATCGCCGGCTGCTACCGTCGCTACCATGCGCCGCTGTCGCGCACGCTTTTCCTCGGCGAACCGCCGGCCGGCATGCAGAAGGCGCAGGACGCCGTGCTGGAAGGTCTTGACGCGGGGCTCAACGCGGCGCGCCCCGGCAACACCTGCGGCGAAGTGGCGAAGGCCTTCTTCGACGTGCTGCGCAAGCACGGCATCGAGAAGGATTCGCGCACCGGCTACCCGGTCGGCATCTCCTATCCGCCGGACTGGGGCGAGCGTACCATGAGCCTGCGCCAGAACGACACTTCCGTCATCGAGGAGAACATGACGTTCCATTTCATGCCGGCGATCTGGACGGACGACTGGGGGTTCGAGACCTCCGAGACGATCCGCATCCGGGCGCAAGGCCCGGCGGAATGCCTCGCCGACGTTTCGCGTGAATTGGTGGTGAAGCGCTGAGCCATGGCTTGGCCGTCTTACCCCCACTCCGCCTCGCTTCGCTCGGCACCTCTCCCCCACATGCGTGGGGTAGAGGAAGGGTGCCAAGCCCAGCGGCCGGCGCTTCCTCTCCCCCGTCGAGCGGGGGAGAGGTGGTTCGCGGAGCGAACCGGAGTGGGGGTCGAACTTCAATTGCGATCACCTTGTCCCACCGACGGAGCCTCCCATGCCGCATGAGCTTCTGCCCGAGGCGAAGGCGATCCTCTCCGACCTGATCGCTTTCCCAAGCGTTTCAAGCGATTCCAACCTCGAGCTGATCGCCTACATCAACCGCCGCATCGATGAGGTCCACGGCCGCACCCGGCTTACCCTCGACGCCAGCGGCTCCAAGGCGAACCTCTTCGTCACGCTCGGCCCCGAGGACATGGATGGCGGCGTCGTCCTCTCCGGGCACACGGATGTCGTGCCGGTGGAAGGCCAGGACTGGTCGGCTGACCCGTTCACGGCTGTCGAGCGCGACGGCCGCATCTACGGGCGGGGTTCCTGCGACATGAAGGGCTTCATCGCCTGCGCCGTGGCGCTCGCGCCGCGTTTCGCGAAAGCCGGGCTGAAGAAGCCGCTTCACATGGCCTTCACCTATGACGAGGAGGTCGGCTGCTTCGGCGCGCAGGTGATGCTGGACGATCTCGCCAGAGCCGGCCGCAAGCCGGCGGTCTGCATCGTCGGCGAGCCGACCTCGATGCGCATCATCGAGGGGCACAAGGGCTGCTGCGAATACACGACCACCTTCACCGGCTTCGAGGGTCATGCCTCGCAACCCGAGAAGGGCGTGAACGCCATTGAATACGCCGCCCGCTTCATCGGCCGCCTGCTGGAGGTCGGCGAACGGCTTCGCACCCGCGCGCCGGCTTCCTCGCGCTTCGATCCGCCCTGGTCGACCGTGCAGGTCGGCCGCATCGCCGGCGGCATCGCGCGCAACATCATCGCCGGCACCTGTTCGGTTGAGTGGGAACTGCGGCCCGTCAACGCCGAGGATTTCCGATTCGCCCGCAATCACATAGACGAATATCTTGAGAAGGAGCTTCTGCCGCGCATGCGCAATGTGTGGACCGAAGCCGACATCGTCACCGAAATCATCGGCGAGGTCGCCGGGCTCGAACCGATGGAACATTGCGAGGCCGAGGCGCTCGTTAGGGCGCTGACGAAGGATCGCATGCCGGCGCAATGCGTCTCCTTCGGCACGGAGGCCGGGCTCTTCCAGCAATACGGCGTCTCGACCGTCATCTGCGGGCCGGGCTCGATCGACCAGGCGCACAAGCCCAACGAATTCGTGGACGTCGCGCAACTGGATGCTTGCCTCGGCATGATCGAGAGGCTGGAGGAAAGACTGACGGGGTGAGTTCCTTTTCGGCCCTGATCCGACCCCTCTCCGGTTTGCTTCGCAAACCACGTTGCCCCAAAGGGGCGAGGAACCCGGGTTCTGAAGCGCCACGGCCTCGGCGGGTTTGGTTCCTCTCCCCTATGGGGAGAGGTGCCGAGCGCAGCGAGGCGGAGAGGGGTCATCGTACCGAGCGGACACCCGCCTTTCACCCGTCGACACGCTCGACAAATCCCGGTAGGAAATTTCCGGCTCAAGCCTCGGCACACCGGAAAGACGCATGAAAAAACCGATCATCATCGCGCCCTCCGTTCTGTCCTCCGACTTCTCCAGGCTCGGCGAGGAAGTGGAGGCGGTGGCTGCCGCCGGCGCCGACTGGATCCATCTCGACGTGATGGACGGGCACTTCGTGCCCAACATCACCTTCGGTCCGCCGGTCATAAAGTCGATCCGAGGCCGCACGAAGCTGCCCTTCGACGCCCACCTGATGATTTCGCCTGCCGATCCCTACCTCGAGGCCTTTGCCGAGGCAGGCTGCGACCGCATCACCGTGCATGCCGAGGCCGGGCCGCATCTCGACCGATCGCTGCAGGCGATCAGGCATCTCGGCAGGAAGGCGGGCGTCGCACTCAACCCCTCGACGCCGCCGGGCGCCATCGAATATGTGCTCGACCGGCTCGACCTCGTGCTTTTGATGACCGTCAATCCGGGCTTCGGCGGGCAGGCGTTCATCCCGGCTATCGTCGACAAGATCGCGCGCGTGAAGGCGCTGATCGGCGGCCGTCCGATCGAGATCGAGGTGGATGGCGGCATCGCGCCGGAAACCGCGCCGCTCGTCGCGAAAGCCGGCGCCACGGCGCTGGTGGCGGGCTCGGCCGTGTTCACCAAAGGGGGCGAGGCGGCCTACCGCAAGAACATCGAAGCGATCAGGATGGCGGCCGACGCCGCGATCGGGCTGGCGGTGTAGCTATGGTAACAGCCCCTGATATTTGACTGTTCTTGCCTTGAATCCACCCCTCCGGCCCTAACGGGCCACCTCCCCCTCGAAGAGGGAGGAAAGCGGCGAGGCTGACGCTTTCCCTGCCCTGCAGGGGAGGGTCCGGCCGACAGGCCCGGGGGTGGGGTGGTCATGCGAACTAAGGATCGACCGCAAAGACCTGTGGACTAATTGTTCCGGCTGCCCCTGCCCGGCATCGGCTTGCCGAAGCCGACGGCATAGCTGATGTAGCCGTGAACCTGCACCTTCATCTCGCCGATCTGGAACGAGGTAGGATCGTCGCTGTTCTGCGGCGTGTCGGGCTCGGGAGGATAGATGCCGTCGTGGCTGGCGATCGGCTTCTGCGGCCGGACGCCCGGAAGCGTGCCGTCGTCAGTCTTGGTCTGTTCGCCCGCCCATGCAGCGGATGCGGCCAACAGAAGCGCGGCCGATGCGGCCACCGTCCGAAGCATTCTCATCTGCGCTGCCATCGCGGCGACCTTTCCAGCAGAATTGTCCCAATAAGATAGGCGAGCCGCGCCGCCGAGACAAATCACACTTGTTCAGGCGAAGACGCTGGCGCCTGCATCGGCGCGGCCGACATTGGCGCGGAGCGCCGCGAAAAGCTCCCGCCCATGGCCGAAGCCGTTGGCGGAGAGGTCCTTGACCGGACGCGGCCGCCCCACGAAGGCCTCCGTGTCGCCGAGCACTTCAAGCGTGCCCGCTTCCGCGTCGAGCCGCACCAGATCGCCGTTCCGGACCTTGCCGATGGCGCCGCCTTCGGAAGCCTCCGGCGTCACGTGGATCGCCGCCGGCACCTTGCCGGAAGCGCCCGACATGCGCCCGTCCGTCACCAGCGCCACCTTGTGTCCACGGTCCTGGAGGATGCCAAGCGTCGGCGTCAGCCGGTGCAGTTCCGGCATGCCGTTCGCCTTCGGCCCCTGGAAGCGGATGACGGCGACGAAATCGCGGTTGAGCCTGCCGGCCTTGAAGGCGTCCTGCAATTCCTCCTGGTCGTCGAAGACGATCGCTGGCGCCTCGACGATGCGCCGCTCCGGCTTGACCGCCGAGACCTTTATGATCGCGTGGCCGAGATTGCCGGAAAGCACGCGGATGCCGCCGCTTGGCTGGAACGCCTTCGGCATTGGCGCCAGCACCTTCTCGTCATGGCTTTTCTCGGGCGCCGGCTCGCGCAGGACCGATCCGTCCGCGCCAAGCTTCGCTTCCACCGTATAAGCCCTCAGGCCCCCGCCCCAGATCGTCTGCGCATCCTCGTGCAGCAATCCGGCGTCGAGCAGTTCGCGGATGAGGAAGCCCATGCCGCCGGCGGCCTGGAAATGGTTCACGTCAGCCATGCCGTTCGGGTAGATGCGGGCGAGCAGGGGCACGATGTCCGAAATGTCGGAAATGTCCTGCCAGGTGAGGCGGATGCCGGCCGCCGCGGCGATGGCGATCAGGTGGATCGTGTGGTTGGTCGAGCCGCCGGTGGCGTTCAGCCCGACCACGCCGTTGACGATCGAGCGCTCGTCGATCATGCGGCCAGCCGGGGTATAGGCATTGCCGAGATGGGTGATGGCGAGCGCCCGCTTCGCCGCTTCCCTGGTCAGTGCGTCGCGCAGCTTCGTGCCCGGATTGACGAAGGAGGCGCCCGGCATGTGCAGCCCCATGATCTCCATCAGCATCTGGTTGGAGTTGGCGGTGCCATAGAAGGTACAGGTGCCGGGGCTGTGATAGGATTTCGCTTCGGCTTCCAGCAGTTCGGCGCGGCCGACCCGGCCTTCGGTGTAAAGCTGGCGCACGGCCGATTTCTCGTCGTTGGGGATGCCCGACGGCATCGGTCCGGCCGGGATGAACACCGCCGGCAGATGGCCGAAGGAAAGCGCCGCGATGGCCAGCCCCGGCACGATCTTGTCGCAGATGCCGAGGAAGACGGCGGCGTCGAACATGTTGTGCGAGAGGCCGATGGCGGCCGCCATGGCGATCACGTCGCGCGAGAAGAGCGACAGTTCCATGCCGGGCTGCCCTTGCGTGACGCCGTCGCACATGGCCGGAACGCCGCCCGCCACTTGAGCGACACCTCCGGCTTCCCGCGCGGCCTCGCGGATCAGCGCCGGATAGGTCTCGTAAGGCTGGTGCGCCGACAGCATGTCGTTATAGGCGGTGACGATGCCGAGATTGGGGACCTCGTTGCCGGCGAGCGCGGTCTTCTCGTGCGCGGCGCAGGCGGCGAAACCGTGGGCGAGATTGCCGCAGGAAAGCGTCGAGCGCTTTACCGTCTGGCTGGCCGCGCCGGCGATGCGCTCCAGATAGGCTTCGCGCGAGATTTTGGAACGTTCGCGGATGCGGTCGGTGACCGCCATCAATTGCCGGTGCGCGCTCATCGTCTTCTTCCCTTCCCTGGCGCCGGATCCTCCCATTCCGGCGGCTGGTGTTTGCGGCTCAGTCCTTTTCGCCGGGTTTCGGCGCCCAGTAGATTTCGACCGGCTTTTTCGCGGCGTCGAATACGGCGCGGATGGGAAGGCGCGGCCCTTGGCCGAGTGCCTTTTCCAGCATCTCTTTCTTGTCCGTGCCTTCGATGTGCAAGGCGAGGTTCCGTGCCTCGATCAGTTTCGGCAGCGAGAAGGTCAGGCGCGGCTCGCCGGCGCTTTGCGCATGGACCGGCAGGACGATGCGCCTGCCGGAAAGGTCGAGCGGCCGCGCGAGGTCGGGATCGTCGGGGAAGAACGACGCCGTATGGCCGTCGGGTCCCATGCCGAGCACGACGAAATCGAACGGATAGGGGAGGGACGACAGCGCCGCCTCGGCCTTTTCCGCGGCTTTCTCCACCGTCGGAGCTTCATGATAGAGGCCGACGAAATTCGCCGCCGCCGCCTTGCCGCGCAGGAGGTCGCGGCGCACCAGTCTCTCATTGGAACGGTCGGAACTCGGCGGCACGAAACGCTCGTCCACCAGCGTGATCGTGACTCTGGACCAGTCGAGATCGGTTTCGGACAGCGCCTTGAACAGGTGCACCGGCGTGGTCCCGCCAGACACCGCCAGCAGAGCCTCCCCGCGTGCCTGGATGGCCTCGGCCAGGATCTCCGCTATGCGTCCGGCCAGTTTCTCCGCCAGCGCCCGGGGTGTCGCGAACTCGTGCCAGTGGCGGGGGGTAGTCATGATCTCCTCGCGATAAGGCAGTCGGCGAAAGCCCCCTCATCCGGCCGCTTCGCGGCCCTCTTCTCCCCGGTGGGGAGAAGAGGGAGCGACATCGCGGCCGGCGCCTCCTCTCCCCAGCGGGGAGAGGGTGGCTTGCGCAGCAAGCCGGGTGAGGGGGAAGGAGAATGAGCCATCCACCGCCCCTAATTGCTCTCGTGCCAGGTGCGCCCGTCGCGCTCGATGAGCGCGATGGAGGCCGACGGCCCCCAGGTGCCGGCGGTATAGCCCTGCGCTTCCTGCTCCGTGTCCTCCCAGGCGGCCTGGATGGTGTCGATCCAGCTCCACGCCGCCTCCACCTCGTCGCGGCGCATGAACAGTGTCTGGTTGCCGCGCACGACATCCATGATCAGCCGCTCATAGGCGTCCGGGTTGCGCACCTCGAAGGCCTGCGCGAAGCTCATGTCGAGCGGCACGTGCCTCAGGCGCATGCCGCCCGGTCCCGGATCCTTGATCATGATCCATTGCTTGACGCCTTCGCCCGGCTGCAGGCGGATGACGAGCTGGTTGGCGACCGGCCGCCCGGCGCTCTCGCCGAAGATCGAGTGCGGTATCTGCTTGAATTCGATGACGATTTCGGAGACGCGCGTGGCCAGGCGCTTGCCTGTCCTGAGGTAGAAGGGCACGCCCGCCCAGCGCCAGTTCTCGATCTGCGCCTTGATGGCGACGAAGGTCTCGGTGTTGCTCTCATTGTTGCCGAGCTCGTCCAGGTAGCCTTTCACCGGCCCGTCGGCGGAGGCCCCGGCGCGGTACTGGCCGCGCACCGTGTTCTTCTGTGCGTTGCCGTTCTCGATGTGCTTCAGCGAACGCAGGATCTTCAGCTTCTCGTCGCGCACCGCGTCGGCGTCCATCGAGGATGGCGGCTCCATGGCGACGAGGCAGAGAAGCTGCAGCATGTGGTTCTGCACCATGTCGCGCAGCGCGCCCGCCTTGTCGTAATAGCCGGCGCGGCCCTCGAGCCCCACCGTCTCCGCGACGGTGATCTGCACGTGGTCGATATGGGCGTTGTTCCACAGCGGCTCGTAGAGCGCGTTGCCGAAGCGCAGCACCATGAGGTTCTGCACCGTCTCCTTGCCGAGATAGTGGTCGATGCGGAAGATCTGCTGCTCTTCGAACACCTTGCCGATTTCGTCGTTGAGCGCCTTTGCGGACGCAAGATCGCGGCCGATCGGCTTTTCGACGACGATGCGCGAATTCGGCGTCAGCAGGCCGTGCGATTTCAGCTTCGCCGCGATCTCCCCGAAGATCGCAGGCGCCACCGCCATGTAGAAGACGCGGATGCATTCGCTCTTGCCCACGGCTTTCCTGAGGTCGTCGAAGCCGGCGCCGGAAGTGGCGTCCGCCGAGACCCACGAGAGACGGTCGAGGAAACTTGCCAGCGCCTTCTTGTCAATCTCCTTGGCATCGACATGCTCGGTGATCGCCTTCTGGGCGAACTCCCGATAGGCCTTGTCGGACATCTTCGCCCGCGAGACGCCGATGATGCGCGTCGGCTCGGAAAATTGCCCCGCGATCTGCCTTTGGTAGAGCGCCGGCAGAAGCTTGCGCTCGGCGAGGTCGCCCGTGCCGCCGAAGACGATGAAATCGAAGGGCTCGACTGGAATGGTCTGGCTGGTCATGGTCCGTCCGTCCGCGTTGTGATCGCCGCGGCAATGCCGCTCTATATTCTAATCGATTTAATTTTGCCAGTGCGACGGAGTGTCCGCATCGGCCTTGACAGGGCAGACGGGGAAGCGTTTCACCGGGGCGCGGCTCGTCCGATGCCTTTCGCACATGCGAAACAAGTTGGAGCGACCGCGTCGAGGAAGCAAGGAGAAAGCGGATATGGGCGCCCATCTTTCGACGACGGTGGCGGAAGGCCTGGCCTTCATGCAGATCGTCGATGGCAAGCCGGTGGATTCGCTTTCCGGCCAGCGCATCGACGTGGCCTCGCCTTCGGACGGCAAGGTGTTCGCCTCCATTCCCGCCTCCGGCGCCGCCGATGTCGACCGGGCCGTGCAGGCGGCGCGCCGCGCCTTCGACGAAGGTCCGTGGGGGCGCATGCCGGCGGTGGAGCGCGGACGCTGCCTTACCCGCCTTTTCCGGCTTGTCGAGGAGAACGGCGAGGAGCTTGCGGCGCTGGAATCCCGCGACACCGGCAAGCCCATCCGCCAGGGCAAGGCCGATGTGACGGCGACCATGCGCTACTACGAATTCTACGGCGGCGCCGGCGACAAGATTCATGGCGACACCATCCCGTTCCTGGACGGCTATACGGCGCTGACCTTGCGCGAGCCCCACGGCGTGGTCGCCGGCATCGTGCCGTGGAACTATCCGCTGCAGATCACCGCGCGCGTGGTCGGCGCGGCGCTCGCCATGGGCAACACGCTGGTGGTGAAGCTGGCCGAGGACGCCTCGCTGACCGCGCTCCGCGTGGCGGAACTCGCATTGGAAGCGGGCATTCCGGCAGGCGTGCTGAACGTCATCACCGGCTACGGGCGCGAGGCTGGCGCCGCGCTCTCGGCGCATCCCGGCGTCGATTACGTCACCTTCACCGGATCGCCGCTCACCGGCACCGCGATCCAGCAGGCCGCGGCGATCAACAATCGCGGCGTCACCATGGAACTCGGCGGCAAGTCCCCGCAGATCGTCTTCGCCGACGCCGATATCGAGGCGGCGCTGCCGGTGCTGGTCAACGCCATCATCCAGAACGGCGGCCAGACCTGCTCGGCCGGCAGCCGCGTGCTGGTCGAGAAGCCGGTCTATGAAAAGGTGGCCGGCGCGCTCGCCGATCGCTTCTCCAAACTCGTCGCCGGTCCGCACGACGCCGATCGCGATCTCGGCGCCATGATCAACCCGAAGCAGAAGGAGCGCGTCGAAGGCTACGTCGCCGCGGCGCGTGAGGCGGGCATCCCCGTTCTGGCCGAGGGTTCGGTCGATGCGGGCGCGCCTTCAGGCGGCTGGTATGTGCGCCCGGCGCTGTTCGGGGCGGTCGATCCCGACGCCGCGATTGCGCAGGAAGAGGTGTTCGGCCCGGTGCTTTCGCTTTTCCCGTTCGAGGACGAGGCCGATGCCATCCGCCTCGCCAATGGAACCGAATATGGGCTGGTCGCCGGCGTCTGGACGAAGGATGGCGCGCGACAGCACCGCGTCGCCAAGAAGGTCCGTGCCGGCCAGGTTTTCGTCAACGGCTACGGCGCCGGCGGCGGCATCGAACTGCCCTTCGGCGGCTTCAAGAAGTCCGGCCATGGCCGCGAAAAGGGTTTTGAAGCCCTTTACGACATGTCAGCGACCAAGACGATCGTCTTCAATCACGGATAATTCGGATTTCAGAGCAGGAAAACACCCATGAACCGTCTCAAGGGTAAGGTCGCAATCGTCACCGGCGCGGCGTCGGGCTTCGGCGAGGGCATGGCGAAGCGCTTCGCCGAGGAAGGCGCGCAGGTTGTCGTGGCCGATCTGAACCATGCGGGCGCCGAGCGCGTCGCCGGCGAGATCGGCGCGGCCGCTGTCGCCTGCAAGGCGGATGTCTCGCAGCGTGCCGACGTCGACGCCATGGTCGGGCTGGCGACCGATCGCTTCGGCCGGCTCGATATCATGGTCAACAATGCCGGCTACACGCACCGCAACGGCGACATGCTGAAGGTCGACGAGAAAACCTTCGACACGATCGTGGCCGTCAATATGAAGGCGATCTACCTTGCCGCGCTGGCCGTCGTGCCGGTGATGGAGAGAGAGGGCGGCGGCTCCATCATCACCACCGCCTCGACGGCGGGTCTGCGGCCTCGGCCCGGGCTGACCTGGTACAACGCCTCCAAGGGCTGGGCGATCACCGCCACCAAGTCGATGGCGGTCGAACTCGCGCCGAAGAACATCCGCGTCAACTGCCTCTGCCCGGTGGCGGGCGAGACCGGCATGCTGGCGCAGTTCATGGGCGAGGATACGCCCGAGAAGCGCGCGCTCTTCCGCGCCTCGATCCCGCTCGGCCGGCTGTCGACGCCGCTCGACATCGCCAATGCCGCGCTATGGCTCGCCTCCGACGAGGCGGAGTTCATCACCGGCGTGGCGCTGGAGGTCGATGGGGGAAGGTGTATCTGAGACGAACGGGGCGGGGCCGTCGTCCCGCCCCTGGCGTCGCCGGGCGGGCGCGGATCGCGCTCTCTCCTGTGCGGAAGGATAAAGGATCGATTCAGCCTAGTCGCAACCTTTCGCTGAATTTCCGCGCTGAACCCGTTATAGGCGTGTCGGTCGATTGAGGGAGCGACAGATGCGCCGGACCGGAACTCTAGCGATCCTGGTCGCAGCCGTCCTCGTCGGCGGCGGCGCGCTAGCGGCGGACAACCGCCCGCGCGACGAGGTGGATCAGGACCTGATCTCTCGCATCGGCAATCGCCCGCTTGAAGCGTTCCTCACGGAAATCCTCGCGCCCATCCGCAATTCCGCTGACGGCAAGCGGCTTACGCGCCAGGAAGTCGAGGCCGGCAACCGCATCAGGGATGCCGGCCGGCGCGCGTCCGAAATCAACCGTTTCCTGCGCTACGATCTCGACGGCGATAGCAGCGTTACGGCAGAGGAAATAATCCAGGCCATCGCCGGCTCTCCGGCCGGCCTTCCACGGCCGCGCGACAATGATTTCAAGCGCGGCCAAGCGGAGCGGACGGTCCATGATCTCATGCGCGCCGACGACAACGGCGACGGCCGGGTCGATTTTGCGGAAATGACGACGCAGGCGCGTCTGGTCGCGGGCCGGCAGGGAGACGGCGCACGGACCCTCAACGAACTCATCCTCGATCTCGACGACAATGGCGACGGCGCCACGACGGTACAGGAAGCCGAGGACCGGGCGCGCAGGGTGTTCGGCCTCTACGATCGCGATGGGGACGGCGTCATCGACGACGACGCCAGATCCGAGATCGCCGCGATGACCCGCAAGGCGCAGGAGCGGCGGAGGATCGAGGCCGCCGCCGCAAGCTGCATCATGCCGCCGGCGCCTGCCGCCGACCGGATCGTCTATTTCGACGCCGGCAGGGCCCAGGCCGTGTCGAGCGTGGCTGTCGGGGGTACGAACGGGGTCACCCTGACGGCGCCTGTCACGATAGAGCGCGGAGACCAGCCGATCTATCTCGTGCTTTCCGCTCCCAACGATTTCCTGTGGCGCATCGAGGGGGCGGTCGAGCGGCTCGACCGCGTTGTTCTGATGCAGGGGCGCGGCGCGCTGGCTTGGAGCGCTGCCGCGGGCGTTACAGGTGTGGATGCGTCGATCGTCTCCTTCGCCGAGCGAAATGATTGCACCCGCATGGCAAACACCATGAATAACCTGAAAGGGGAGGGCAGCGCTGCAATCTTCCGACAGGTTCTCGGCAGGGCGTTCGACAATTATTCCTATGCCGAAAAGTTTTCGGCCGTATCCGTTCCGTCGCTCGCCGTTGAAAACGATCGCCTGCGGATCGACGAGAACGGGATGTCATGCATGCGTGCCCTCCGAGAGCAGGCACATCGCCAACCGCAGGGCTCGCCGCAAATTGAGCGCAACTGCTCGTGGATTGAAGCGGAGATGCGATTTACCTACCCCTCCGGCTTGATAAAGATCGACCCAGCCAAGGTCGTTGCCCGGCATGCTGAGGCGTATGATGTCCTTCCTTCGCCGTTCGGATATGAACAGGCTGTCAAGGACGGCACGCTGATTGATGTCTCCGAAGGGCGCCGGACCGGGTTTCGCATCGTGAAACCGTTGCCGCATTTCCCGGCCATGCAACTCGGAGCGCGGCGGCTTGATTTCGAGCTCGCGGAGGGTATCCAACCGCCAGCCGGTGATGCCCACAGCTATTGCATTCGCGACAGCAAGAGCGAATTGGTCTCGGGCCAGGCTCGCATCTGCACCCGCTAGCTCCGCGTCGCCTCTTCCTGCCTCAGCGAGGCGATGAAGCGCTTCGTGCGCTGGCGTTGCGGGTTGTCGAAGAGGTCGCGCGCCGGGCCGGTCTCGACCACCTCGCCCTGGTCGAGGAACACGACCTCGTCGGCGACGCTGGAGGCGAGCCTGAGGTCGTGCGTCGCCATCACCATGGTCGTGCCCTCGCGCGCGAGCTGGCCGAGCACCTCCACGACTTCCTCCGCGAGTTCCGGGTCGAGCGCCGAGGTCGGCTCGTCGCACAGGAGCACGCGCGGCGAGGGTGCCAGGGCGCGGGCGATCGCCACCCGCTGCTGCTGGCCGCCGGAAAGGTTGGCGGGCCATGCGTCAGCCTTCTCGCGCATGCCGACCTTGTCGAGAAGTTCGAGCGCCCGCTCGCGTGCCTTCTCCTTCGGCCAGCGCAGCACGACGATGAGGCCTTCCATGACGTTCTCGATCGCGCTGCGGTGCGGGAAGAGCTGGAAATTCTGGAAGATCATGCCGGTCTGGCGGCGCAGCTTCTGCACGGCCGCCGTCGAGACCTTGCCGCCCGGACGGAATTCGATCGCGTCCTCGCCGATGCGCACCGTGCCGGAGGTCGGGATCTCGAGCAGGTTGATGCAGCGGAGCAGCGTGCTTTTCCCGCCGCCGGACGGCCCGATCAGCGCCGTCACGCCGCCCTCGCGAAACTCCTGCGTAATGCCTTTCAGCACCAGCAGGTCGCCGAAGCGCTTCTCGATCTTGGTGAGGCCGATCATGAACGCGCCTCGAGGAAGCCGCCATAGCGGCCGAGCCGCGCTTCCAGCCTGGTCTGCAGCGATGAAAGCACCGAACTCATCACCAGATAGATGAGGGCCGCCTCAATATAGAGGATGAGCGGCTCGTAGGTGGTGGCGACGATGCGCTGCGCTGCCTGGAAGAGTTCCGGCACGGTGATCGCCGCGGCGAGCGAGGTATCCTTGACCAGCGAGATGAAGGAGTTGGAGAGCGGCGGAACCGCGACGCGCGCCGCCTGCGGCAGGATGGTGCGCTGCATCGCCTGCCGCCATGTCATGCCGATCGAATAGGCCGCTTCCCACTGGCCGCGCGGCACCGAGGCGATGACGGCGCGGATGATCTCCGACGTATAGGCGCCGATATTGAGCGTGAAGCCGATCAGCGCCGCCGGGAAGGCGTCGAGCACGATGCCGACCGACGGCAGGCCGTAGAAGATCAGGAAGAGCTGGACCAGCAGCGGCGTGCCGCGGATGATCCAGACATAGAAGCGCACGACCGGCACCAGCGGCTTCGGCCCGAAAAGCCGGATGAGCGCCACGACGAGCCCGAGCGCGAGGCCGAGGGCGAAGGAGAGCAACGTCAGCGGCGCCGTGAATTCAAGCGCGGCCCACAGAAGCGGGCCGAGCGATTCGATCATCAACTGCAGCCAGTCGGGCATGCTTGTTCCCAAAATCGACAGACGCGAATTGTCAGAGTCGGAACGGCCTCGTCAACAAGCCCCTCACCTGCGATTTCCAAGGCTCATACCAAGGCTCATACCAAGGCACTACAATTGACCGTCAGTGCCGCCCCTCATCTGCCTGCCGGCATCTTCTCCCCGTGAACGGGGAGAAGACCGATGGCCGCAACGACGGCGCTTGTCCCGGCAACCTTGCCGATTCGGCGAAGCAGCCGATGAAGGCGTCCCTTCTCCCCGCCTGCGGGGAGAAGATGCCGGTAGGCAGATGAGGGGCGGCGCTAAACGATCAAAGCTTGGAACGTTGGTATTGGCCGAGCGCGCCTTTCCGAGGGACGGGCCCGGCTATATCGGTTGGCACTGCCGTTGAAGCCAACGCTATAGCCGCTATCCTCGGGCTTGTCCCGAGGATCTGCAATCGGTGTCATGATAGTTGCGGTCCAAGCGGCGCAATGCACTGACCTACACAACAACCGGACCCTGCCGTAGATCCTCGAAACAAGCCCGAGGATCACGACTGGTACTCCCGCCGCCTACTTCGAAACGTCCTGCCCGAAATATTTGTCGGCGATCTTCTTGTAGGTGCCGTCGGCCTTGATGTCCGCCAGCGCCTTGTTGATCGCCGCCAGAAGCTCGGGCTCGCCCTTCGGGATGATGACGCCGGAATAGTCCGCGTTCTCTTCCTGCGCGGCGATCTTCACGTTCGCGTCGGGCTTGTGTTTCTTGAAGTCGAGGAAGGAGAGGCTGTCGTTGATGGTGGCGTCGGCGCGGCCGTTCAGCACCAGCTGGATCGATTGGTCGAAGCCGTCCGTGCCGACGAGCGTCGCGCCGCTCTTTTCAGCCAGCTTGCCGAAATTGGAGGTCAGCGTCTGCGCCGACTTCTTGCCCTTCAGGTCGGCGAAGCTCTTGATGTCCTTGTTGTCCCCGCGCACGATCAGCACCGCCTTCGAGGCGATATAGGGATCGGAGAAGTCGTATTTCTTCTTGCGCGCTTCCGTGATGCCAACCTCGTTGATGACGGCGTCGTAACGGTCGCCGTCGAGCCCGGCGATCAGCCCGTCCCACTTGCCTTCCAGGAATTCGGCCTTGACGCCGAGCTTCTCGGCGATCGCCCGGCCGATCTCGACGTCGAAGCCGACGAGCTGGTTAGAGGAATCATGATAGGTGAAGGGTGCGTAGGTGCCTTCGGTGCCGATCCGGAAGACGCCGGCTTGCTTGATCTTGGCGAGCGAGGCCGCCTGGACGGGCAGCGCCGCCAGAAGCCCGAGCGCACCGGCGGCGACGAGGGAGGTGAACCATTTCATGGCTGGATTCCTGAAAAGCTGGGTGGATAGGCCGCGGAACATGTCAGAAGAATAGGGCAAGCCGTAGCAAAATCATTTCCAAGAATCCGCCATCCGGGGAATTTGCTTGCGGTTCGGAAGCCCTTCTTGGACCTTTGTCGGCGAATTGACAGGCCGGATTCGACTCGCCACGCTTCCGATCGGCAATGGCTGAACTCCGGACAAGGGGACGCAAATGACGAGATCCGCCCGCCCTCTTTCCGTCTTCCGCGAATTCCTCGACAGCGAGGCGTCGGGCGGCATCGTTCTGATGGCCGCCGCGGCGGCGGCGCTCGTCGTCGCCAATTCGCCGTTGGCGTCCGCCTATTTCGGCACGCTTCACGCCTATCTCGGCCCGCTCTCGGTGTCGCACTGGATCAATGACGGGCTGATGGCCGTCTTCTTCCTGCTCGTCGGGCTGGAGATCAAGCGCGAGGCGCTCGACGGCCAGCTCTCCACCTGGCCGCGCCGCGTGCTGCCAGGCCTGGCCGCCGCCGGTGGCATGATCGTGCCGGCCCTCGTCTATCTCGCGCTCAATTCCGGTGACGCGGAGACCGTCCGCGGCTGGGCGATCCCGACCGCCACCGACATCGCTTTCGCGCTCGGCGTCCTGTCGCTGCTCGGCGAACGCGTCCCGGCCTCGCTCAAGGTGTTCCTGACCGCGCTCGCCATCATCGACGATCTCGGCGCGGTCATCATCATCGCGCTTTTCTATACGGGCGGGCTGTCGCTGCCGTGGCTCGGCGCCGCGGCGGTCGTGCTCGCCGCATTGGTCGCTCTGAACCGCATGGGCGTGCTGCGGCTGGCGCCTTATATCGTGCTCGGCGTCGTCCTGTGGGTCGTGGTGCTGAAATCGGGCATCCACGCCACGCTTGCCGGCGTCGCCCTGGCGCTGACGATTCCGCTCCGCCCCACGCCCGGCATCGAAAACGACTTCGCGGCCTCGCCCCTCCATCGCATGGAGCATGCGCTGCATGGCGTGGTGCCTTTCGTGATCGTGCCCCTCTTCGGATTCGCCAATGCCGGCGTCTCCTTTGCGGGCATGTCGCCGGCGACCTTGGCCGAGCCGCTCACGCTCGGCGTCGCGCTCGGGCTTCTCGCCGGCAAGCTGCTGGGCGTCTTCGGCACGGTATTCGTCGCCGTTCGGCTCGGCATCGCCGACATGCCCGCCAGCGCCGGCTGGCCGCATCTGCTCGGCGTGGCGCTTCTGTGCGGCATCGGCTTCACCATGAGCCTTTTCATCGGCCTGCTCGCCTTCGCCGACAACGAGGCGCTGCAGCAATCGGTCAAGGTCGGCATCCTCGCCGGCTCGCTCGCCGCGGCGGTTCTCGGCGCGCTGGTGCTGCGGCTTGCCCCGAAGCCGGCGAAGGATTTGGACGAAGACTGAGGGTGCTCAGATCCTGTCCCTCAGCGCATACCAGTTGAGCGCGAGGAAAAGGAGCGGCGCGCGCAGCGCCCGGCCGCCCGGGAAGGGCGGTATTTTCAGCTCTTCCAGCAGCCTCAGCCGGTCGCGGTTGCCGGCGATCGTTTCGGCGTAGAGCTTGCCGATGAAGTTCGACAGCATCACGCCGTGGCCGGAATAGCCGCCGGCCGAGAGGACGTTCGGCATGACCTCCCGCACGAAGGGCCTGCGCGGCAGGGTGATGCCGACATAGCCGCCCCAGGCATGCGTGATCTCGATATCCCTGAGGTCGGGATAGATTTCGGCGATCTGCCGCCGGATGGCGTCCTTGATGCCGGCGGGCTCTGTCGTCGAATAGATCTCCCGCCCGCCGAAAAGCAGCCTCCCGTCCTTCGCCCGGCGGAAATAGCGCACGACGAAACGTGAATCGTCGACCGATTCGAAGCCGGGCAGCACCGCACTATCCTTGCTGAGTGGCGCCGTGGCGCCGATGAAGGAACCGATCGGCATGACATGCGCGGCGGTGGCCGGCTCCAACTCGCCACCATAGGCGTTCACGGCGACCAGTCCCTTCTCGGCCGTGACCGTGCCCTTGTCCGTCGTGACGCGGACCTTGCCGCCGGACGATGAAATGCCGGTGGCGCGCGTGTTTTCGAAAAGATGCGCGCCGGCTTCCGCTGCGACCCGCGCCGTGCCGATCGTGAGCTTCATCGGATGGATATGGCCGGTTCCCGTGTCGCGCACGCCGCCGAAATATTTCGATGAGCCGAGCCGCTCCGTCGTTTCGCGCGCGTCCATGAAGCGGAGATGCGGGTAGCCAAAACGCTCCCGCATGATCGCCGCATGGGCCTCATAGTCCTTCACGTACCGCCTTTTGTGCGCCACCGACATCTGGCCGGGCTGGTAATCGATCTCGATCCGGTTGGCGGCGGCGAAATCGAGGAGATGAGCCTTGGCCTCCTCGGCGAGATCGAACAGCGCCCTGGCGCGGGTCAAGCCGAGCTCCGCTTCCAGTTCTTCCGCCCACGTCCGTTGCCCGGTGCCGAGCTGTCCGCCGTTCCGCCCCGACGCGCCGTCGCCGAAGCGATGCGCATCGACCAGCGTCACGTCGACCCCGGCCCTGGCCAGATGCGCCGCCGCCGAAAGCCCGGTATAGCCGCCGCCGACGATGACGACATCGGCGCGCCGGTCGCCGTCGAGCGCCGGATAGCGTGGGCGCTCGCCGGCCGTTTCCTCGTACCAGGAGATGCCGGGGGAGATCGGGGACTGATAGGCCATGTCGCGTGCCCTGCCTGCCCAATGGTCATAACCGTTTCCATGCCTGGCGAAAACCTCGCGGACCTGCCGTTCGACCGTCAGGCTGGGGCAAGCCCCTCGGCCTAGTTTCGCCGGCGAGAAGGAGAGGGCGCTTGCAGTCTTTTCGCCAGCCGCAACGAAAGTTCGTTCCAGCAAACCAGAGCTCCGCGCGCCAGCGCACCGCCGCGCCTTCTTCTGTCTTCGATCCGGCGCTGCGCTGCCTGGAGGCGGGAGATGTCGCGGGTGCGGTGAGCCGGCTGATCGCTTGCCGCCAGCATGTGCGGAAAAGCGAGATCGCCTCCAACCTGCTCGCCAATCTTCTCCTGCGCCTGTCGCGGCCGGGCGACGCGGTCGACTGGTTCGACGCGGCGCTGAAGCTGCGCCCCGGCTATCCCGAAGCGCTGGCGGCAAGGGGCCTTGCCCTGCAGGCGCTGGACCGGCATGGCGAGGCGGTATCCTCCTATGATCGGGCGCTGGCGTTGCGGCCCGACGATCCCGATACGCTCTATAACCGCGGCGTGGCGCTGGAGACGCTGGGCGACCCGGAGGCGGCGCTCGCCTCATACGAACAGGCGCTGGCTCGGCGCCCGGACTACGCGGCCGCGCTGTCGCGGCAGGGCGCCCTTCTCGAAAGGAACGGCCGGCTGAAGGAAGCCGACGCCGCGCTCGACCGGCTGCTTGCCGCCGCGCCCGCCGATCCCGACGCACTCTGCGCCAAGGGCAATCTCTTCCAGCGCATCGGTCGTTTTGGCGAAGCCATTGCGCTTTACGACAGGGTGCTTGCCGTGCGGCCGGATTTCTTCGCCGCCCATGCGAATCGCGCCACCGCCTTGAAGAAGGCGGCGCGCTGCGAGGAAGCGCTTGCCGCCGCCGGTACGGCGCTGGCGCTTGCGCCCGGAGATGCCGACATGCTGATCCTCAAGGGTAACGTGCTCGGCGACCTCGGCCGGCACGAGGAGGCCGACCGGGCCTATCGTGACGCCGCCGCCCTTCGTCCGGTGAAAATCTATCCGGCCGCGAAGCCCGCGCCGGATTTTCGCGCGCTGCTCCTCTTTTCGCCTTCCTGCTCGAACACGCCTTATGAGGACCTGATCGGCAATGCGCCTTTCGAGGCCGGCGTGCTTATGCTGCTGCCCGGCATGCAGTACGACATGGCCGCGCTCGAAAGCCGCGCCGACATCCTCATCAATCTCGTTTCGGATGCCGACCGGGGCGACGCCGTGCTGCGCGAGGCGGAGGAGTTCCTGTCGCGCTTCCGCCGACCGGTGGTGAACCCGCCGCAGCTCGTGCGTGGCACCGATCGTCTTTCGATCGCGCGCCGGCTGGCGGACGTTCCGCACGCCCTCGTTCCGCGAATGGCAAGATGCTCGGGCGGGGATGTCGGCAGCGCCGGCGCCGATCTGGGTTACTCGCTCGTTGCCCGAACCGTCGGCACGCATGGCGGCGACGCCATGGAACTATGCGACGGCTCCGATGCGCTGCGGGACTTCACCGCCCGGCATGAGGGCAGCGATTTCTATCTCTCGGAATTCGTCGACTACCGTTCCGCGGATGGCTTTTTTCGCAAATACCGCTTCATGTTCGTCGGCAGGGAGATCCTGCCCTATCATCTCGCCATCGGAGAAAGCTGGAAGGTGCATCACGCCACCACGGGCATGGCCGGATGCGCGTGGATGCAGGCGGAGGAGGAGGCTTTCCTGCGGGAGCCTCGCGCGGTCTTCGGCCCCGAGGCCTTCGAGGCGCTGGGGGCGATTTCGGAGCGGATAGGCCTCGACTATTTCGGCATCGACTGCGCGCTGGCGGTGGACGGCCGCGTCATCGTCTTCGAGACCAACCCGTCCATGCTGGTCCATCTGCACAATGCGGAATTCCCGTACAAGGATCCGTACGTGCTTCGGATCAAAGACGCCTTCGCGCGCATGCTGGCTGAAAAGGCGGGTATGGCGGCGTAGGTCCTGTGGAGATCGAAGCCGCTCTCGCGCAGGCCGTCATTCCGGGGCCGCGCAGCGGAACCCGGAATCCAGAGCGGTAACGCTGCCAATCTTGTCTACACGGGTAAGGCCGGCGCCCTGGATTCCGGGTTCCGCTGCGCGGCTCCGGAATGACGCAACTGAAGGCGCTTGCTCGGTGTCCTGCACTGCTGGGGGAACCTAACTCTCCACACAACCTAGGCCTACACGTTCAGCAACAGGAATTCGCGCTCCCACGGGCTTATGACCTCCATGAAGGTCTCGAATTCGGCCCGCTTGATCGCCGCATAGGTGGAAGTGAACGGTTTGCCGAGCAGTTCCACCAGCGCCTCGTCCTTCTCGAAGAGCTCCACCGCCTCGAGCAGTCCGCGCGGCAGTTCGATCTCGTCCTCGTTGGCCGCGATGCCGACCGGCTGGTCGGGCGCCTCCTTCTGTTGGATGCCGATCAGCCCGCAGGCGAGCGAGGCGGCGAGCGCCAGATAGGGATTGGCATCGGAGGAGGGGATGCGGTTCTCGACCCGCCGCCCGGCCGGATCCGAGCGCGGCACGCGAAACGCGGTCGTGCGGTTGTCGTATCCCCATTTGGTGTTGACCGGGGCCGAAGCCGCCTGCGTCAACCGCCGGTAGGAGTTGACATAGGGCGCGAACATGACGAGCGCGCTCGGCACGTGGTGCTGCATACCGCCGATGAAGTGGCGGAACGCGTCGGACTCGCTGCCGTCCTCGGCCGTGAAGATGTTGGCGCCGGTCCGGATGTCGACGACGGACTGGTGGATATGCATCGCCGAACCCGGCTCGCCCTGGATCGGCTTGGCCATGAAGGTGGCATAGGTGTCGTGCTTGAGCGCCGCCTCGCGGATGGTGCGCTTGAACATGAAGACCTGGTCGGCGAGCGCGACCGGGTCGCCGTGGCGAAGGTTGATCTCGAGCTGGCCGGCGCCCTCCTCGTGGATCAGCGTATCGATCTCCAGCCCCTGGCCTTCGCAGAAATGATAGATGTCGTCGATCAGCTCGTCGAATTCATTGACGCCGGCGATCGAATAGCCCTGGCCGCCGCCGATCGGCCGGCCGGAACGCCCGACCGGCGGAACCAGCGGATAGTCTGGGTCGGGGTTCTTGCGCACGAGATAGAATTCGATCTCGGGCGCGACGATAGGCCGGAAGCCGAGTTCGCCATAGGCGGCCAGGACCCGCTTCAGGACGTTGCGCGGTGCGAACTCCACGCTGCGTCCGTCCTGGTGCACGAGATCGCAGATCACCTGCGCGGTCGGGTCGTCCTCCCATGGCACGACCGAGAGCGTCGTCAGGTCCGGCACCAGCTTCAGGTCGCCGTCATCCTCAGGATAGGCGAATCCGTTGCCGTTCTCCGGATACCTGCCCGAGATGGTCGCCATGAAGACGGCCGAGGGCAGCGCCAGCGAGGTGTTGGAGGTGAACTTCTTGCTCGGCATCATCTTGCCGCGGGCGACGCCGGCCTGGTCGGGCGTGATGCACTCGATATCCTCGATGCCGCGCCATTCGAGCCAGCCGCGCGCCTCTTTCCAGTTGCGCACGCCGCGCTCGTTCTTGACGAAAGCCGGCCTGCGCACCCGCGTGCCGCGGCCGGCGGGCCGGACTCCCTTCCTTTCAGAAGCCATTGATCACCAATTGTTTTCGCTCCGCGAAGTATAGCGGGGGTGGATGCGCGAAGGGAAGGGCTTGGGGGCCGGCGCGCCTACCGACGGGCGTCTTCGACCAATTGCTCGATCTTCGGCTGCAGCGCGTCGGGCGTGATCGGCTTGGCCACGACGGCATCGGTGATGTTGGCGAAGGGCGAATCCGGGGACAGGTTCCTGGTCGAGAGAACGATCAGCAATGGCAGCGCGCTGCCCGAGGCCCGCCGATGGTCGACGATCGCCGGAGCCATCGCATGGTGTTCCTCATGGCTCGGCCCGCAATCGAGGATGACGAGTCCCGGCTGCTGCGAGAACAATGCGGCAACCGCGCGTTGCGGCGTCTCGCAGACCGGCTTCAGCCCGGCCTGTTCGACGATTCGCGAGACGACGATGCGGTTGATCGGCGAGGAGCAGACGATGAGGACGAGGGACAGATTCGCGGCCGCCTGGACGCCTGACTGATCGAGCAAGCCCGCGTTGCCTCCCAGTCCGCGACGCCTTTGGAAATCCATTGCCGGCATCGTGCCTCCGCCGCTCCTCGATTCAATGCATGGTTGAGGAAAGTAGAGGTGCACCGTTAAGATAGTCTTTATGGCAAAGTATGTACTTTAGAAATTATGGAGTCTTTCCACAGGAATTGTTTGCACAGCTTTGCAAATACCGTTCGGCGTCGCGCTTACCCGCCGCGGGTCCAGTCTTTCAGGCGACACCCTGAGTAACGACGACGGGAATGAGCAGGTCGCCCCAGTTGCCGTTGCCGCCATGATGGCGCGCCGAGCGGACGAGCTCCACCGAGACGCCGGCCTCGACGGCCTTCATCACCGACTGGTTGAGGCGGTGCAGGTCGTTGGCCATCATCCGGATGGCCGCCTGCTGGTCGGCGCTCATGGCGGATGACTGTTCTTCCGCGCGCTCCTTGACCCGTGCGATCGATGCCATGACGTTCTCCTTTTCCTTCGCCCTCTCGGCGTTTCCTGTGTCTGTGGGTGGCCCGGCCGGTTTCGGGACGGGCCCTCTGTTCCGCTATTCGGCGGCGGGCCTGAATTCCGCCTTTTCGCCCGGCCGGAACTGGTCGTGCTCGGTCGAGCCATGCATCGCCGTCGTCGACGATTTGCCGCCAGTGATCGCCATCGATACGGCGTCGAAATAGCCGGTCCCGACCTCGCGCTGGTGCTTGGTGGCGGTGTAGCCATGCGCTTCGGAGGCGAATTCGGCCTCCTGCAGTTCCGAATAGGCCGCCATCTGGCGCCCCTTGTAACCCCGCGCCAGTTCGAACATGCCGTGGTTGAGCTGGTGGAAGCCGGCCAGCGTGATGAACTGGAACTTGTAGCCCATGGCGCCGAGTTCGCGCTGGAATTTTGCGATCGTCGAATCGTCGAGGTTCTTCTTCCAGTTGAAGGAAGGAGAGCAATTGTAGGCGAGCAACTGCTCCGGATGGTGCCTGCGCACGCCCTCGGCGAACTTTTTCGCCTGCTCCAGGTCCGGCTTCGAGGTCTCGCACCAGATCAGGTCGGCATAGGGCGCATAGGCGACGGCGCGGGCAATGCAGGGCTCGATACCGTTGCGGATGTTGTAGAATCCTTCCGGCGTGCGGCCGGCATCGTAGTCGACGAAGGGCCGGTCGCGTTCGTCGATGTCGGAGGTGAGCAGCTTCGCCGCCTCCGCGTCGGTGCGTGCGACGACCAGCGTCGGCGTCCCCATCACGTCGGCCGCGAGCCTCGCGGCGGTGAGGTTGCGGATATGCGCGGCGGTCGGGATCAGAACCTTGCCGCCGAGGTGGCCGCACTTCTTTTCCGAGGCAAGCTGGTCCTCGTAGTGCACGCCTGCCGCCCCCGCTTCGATGAAGGCCTTCATGATCTCGAAGGCGTTGAGCGGGCCGCCGAAGCCGGCCTCGGCATCCGCCACGATCGGCGCGAACCAGGTCTCCACCGACAGGCCCTTGCCTTCCGAAATCTCTATCTGGTCGGCGCGCTGCAGGGTTCGGTTGATGCGCCGGACGAGTTCCGGCGCGGCGTTCGCCGGATAGAGCGACTGGTCCGGGTACATCGCCGATGCCGTGTTGGCGTCGGCGGCGACCTGCCAGCCCGACAGGTAGATCGCCTTCAGGCCCGCGCGGACCTGCTGCATGGCCTGGTTGCCGGTCACGGCGCCGAGCGCGTTGACGAAATCTTCCTCGTGGATGAGCTTCCAAAGCCGGTTGGCGCCCTCTTCGGCGAGCGTATGGCGGATGCGGACGGAGCCGCGCAGGCGCTCGACATCCGCCGGCGAATAGGGGCGTTCGACATGGTCGAAACGGCCTTCCGGCGCGGAGGGAACGAGGTTGTAAAAATCAGTCATGGTCTTTCCTGTCTGTTTGCTCGCCGGCATGGAAGGCGCTCTCCGGTGGAAAGCGCTGTGACTTCATTTACATTGCGCTGCAAAACAGGCGAGGAAAATGGCCTAAATACCGCAAAAATTCAGGAAATCCTGTATGGCCTTTTACCTGCACGGGTTGTAAGGTTGTAAATTGTGTAAATGACGGCGCACGCAAGCGCGGCGCGAATTTGTCACAAACAGGTCAAAGGTGAGGATGGCCGACCGGAAAATCTTCGCGGGCCCGCGCATCCGCCGCATCCGCAAGGCGCTCGGCCTGACGCAGACGGCGATGGCCGAAGGGCTCGGCATCTCGCCCTCTTACCTCAATTTGATCGAGCGTAGTCAGCGCCCGCTGACGGTGCAGATCATATTGAAGCTCGCTTCCGCCTATCACGTCGATCCGGAGGATTTGCAGGCCGAGGCGGGCGCGTCGATCGCTGCGCTGAAGGAGGTCTTCGCCGATCCGCTGCTGGCCGGTGAGCTTCCGGGCGACCAGGAGCTGGTCGAGATGGTCGAGACGGCTCCGAACGCGGCGGCCGCTATCGTCAAGCTCCACCGCGCCTATCGCGAGCAGGCGGCCCGCCTCTCCGACCTTTCCGCCCTCCTCGCGCGCGAAGGCAAGGCGACGGCGCTTTCGGTGGCTCGGCTGCCGATCGACGAAGTCCGCGGGCTGTTCGAGGGGCGGCCCAACCATTTTCCGGCGATCGAGGAAGAGGCGGAAGCGTTCACGTCGCTGCTCGAGCCGGCGGACGATCTGGCCGCCGCGCTGAAGGCATGGCTGAAGCGCGAGCACGGCATCGCGGTAAAGCTGCTCCCGGTCGCGACCATGCCGAACTGGCGCCGGCGTTATGACCGTCACACGCAGCGTCTTTTCATCTCCGAGCGGCTGTCCGGCTTCGACCAGTTGCGCGAGATCGCCATGGAGGCGTGCATGATCCGCATGAATGTCGCGATCGCGGCGGAGGTGCGGTCGCTGAAGCTTTCTTCGGACGAGGCGCGGCGGCTCGCCCGCTTCGAGCTTGCCCGCTACGCCGCGCACGCCCTGATGATGCCTTACCGGCCGTTTCTCGCCGCCGCCCAGCGCGCGCGCTACGATATCGACGTGCTGCGCTCTCGTTTCGGTGTCTCCTTCGAGCAGGCGGCGAACCGGCTGACCATGCTGAGGCGGCCGGGCACGGCGGGGATACCCTTCTTCATGCTGGAGATCGACCATGCCGGGAACCGCTTCCGGCGCGCGGGCGCGGACGGCTTTCCGCAGAGCCGGTTCGGCGGCGAATGCCCGAAACTGCCGGTCCATGCCGCCTTCGCGCAGCCGGCCCGGATCCTGGTGGAAGCCGTGGAGACGCCGGACGGGGCGGAGTTCCTCTGCATCGCCCGCACGCTGGAAGGGCCGCAGGGCTCGTTCGCCGAGCGGCCGCGCCGCACCGCGCTCCTGCTCGGCTGCGACATCGCCTTCCGCGAAGAGATCGTCTATGGCGCGGCGCTGCCGGGTGGCGGCGGGAAGGGGGCAGGCGACATCGTCGCGACGCCGGTCGGCCCGGCTTGCCGGCTCTGCGAACGTACCGGCTGCCTCGCCCGCGCCGAGCCGCCGGTCACGCGCCCGCTCGGCCTCGACGAGATGGTGACGGGGTTGAGCGCGTTCGATTTCCAGTGAGATCAGAGGCCCAGTTGGTTTATTCCCCCAGCCAAATCGCGCCTCCCATCCACTACGCGGACGACGGTGACGACTTTGCGTGCGGGATCATAGCGATGAAATACCAGATGGTTACGATAGATAATGACACGATATCTATCGTCGAAGGCCTTACCTGATAGAGGATAGTCAACCAGTCGCCTGCATGCATTCCGAAGCGCTTTGACGTAGCGCGTGGCAGCGGTCGGATTGTCTCTTGCGATATAGTCGTGAAGATTTTCGAGGTCGCGTTCCGCGCGGTCCAGCCAGACGACCTTACTGACCATGTCGCCGCAGAACTCGATCGAAGACCTCGTCCTGAGGGATTTCTCCGCCTTCGGCCTCCGCTTCGGCGAGCATGGCTTCAACCTTCTTGCGCAGCGCCATGCGCCGTAGCGCCTGCGCAAGTTCCTCCTGCTCGGCTTCCGGCAGCGCCTCTACGGCGCGGATGGCCTCTTTAAGCGTCTGGTTCATCAACATTCTCCACTCCGGAGGTAATATAGCATCTTTGGCCGATATGGCATCCACCGGATCCATGCCCTTGTTGCCTTTCCCGGCGCCCTTGGCCTAACTGCTGGCCCGCGTGCCGTCCTTCCCTGGAGCCTCCATGAGAATCTTCGCCTACAAGCCGGGCCATGACGGCCATGTCGCGCTGCTTGAGGATGGCGTGCTGGCCTGGTCGATCGAGGCGGAGAAGGATTCCGGGCCGCGCTATGCGCCGATCACGCCGGAACTGATGCTGCACGGCCTCTCGCTTTGCGGCGACGCGCCGGATGTCGTCGCCGTCTCCGGCTGGCTGAAATCCTTCCGGCCGATGGCGGATCCGATCGGCGCCGGTTATTTCGGCGTCGGGCCGGAGAGCGTCATCGAGCGGCCCTGGCGTTTCCAGGGCAGGGACGCGCGCTGGTTTTCGTCGACCCACGAGCGCTCCCACATCATTGGCAGCTATGCCATGTCGCCCTTTGCGCAAGGCGAGCCCTGCTATGCGCTGGTCTGGGAAGGCGTCATCGGCTCCTTCTATCGCATCGACGAAAAGCTCACCGTGACGAAGCTCGGCACGCCGATGAGCGGGCCTGGACATAAATATGGCTTTCTCTACGGTCTCGCCGACCCGGCCTGGTCGATCGACGCCAAAAAATCCAGGCGTGAGGACGCCGGCAAGCTCATGGCGCTTGCGGGCTTTGGCCATGAGAGCGCCGAAACGCCGTCGGAGCGCCGCCTGATCGAGCGCATCCTTGCGCATGACGCGGTTGCGGCGCCGCTGCGCAAGGCCGATTTCGCCGGCGATCCGTTCTTCGACAGAGGCCTGATGACACCGGAATTCCAGAACCTCGCGCGCCGCTTCCAGAACGAGGTCTTCGCCTGCTTCCACGATTTTGCGAAACGAGAGATGAGGGACGGCCTGCCGCTGCTGATTTCCGGCGGCTGCGGCCTCAACTGCGACTGGAACAGCCTTTGGCGCACTTCCGGCCTGTTCGCCGACACTTTCGTCCAGCCCTGCGCCAATGATTCCGGCTCGGCTATCGGCACCGCCGCCGACGCGCAGTTCCACCTGACCGGCAACGCCAAGATCGGATGGACGGTCTATGCCGGCGAGGATTTCGTCCACGACGGGGCCGATCTGTCCGGTTTCGAGGCGCGACCTTTCACCGATGCGGAGATCGCCGACCGTCTCGCCGCCGGCGCGATCCTCGCCTGGGTGCAGGGCCGCTACGAGATCGGCCCGCGCGCGCTCGGCAACCGATCGCTCATCGCCGCGCCCTTCACCGCCGAAACCCATGCCCGCCTGAACGCCATCAAGAAACGCGAGGGCTTCCGGCCGATCGCGCCGATCGTCATGGAGGAGGAGTTCGGCCGGCTCTTCGAGAACCACGGCCCGAGCCCGCATATGCTCTATTTCCAGCGGGTGCTGAGCGGCGAGTTGAAGGCCGTCACCCATGTCGACGGTTCTGCCCGCGCCCAAACCGTCTCGGCGACCGACAATCCGCGCATGCATAGGCTGCTGTCCGCTTTTCGCGACAGGACCGGATTCGGCGTGCTCTGCAACACGTCGCTCAATTTCAACGGCAAGGGCTTCATCAACCGGCTGTCGGACCTCGCCCGCTATGCGAGGGAAACGGGGCTGGACGGCTTTGTCGTCGGCGAGACGTTCTATCGAAGGACGCACCCGACCTGAGGAAATGGCATGATCCTCACCGCGCCAGGCGCAGGATCACATTCTCCACCGTGCCGGCCACGTGCTCATAGCCAAGCCTCGCCAGCTCGGCCAGGCAGTCCCGCTCCCAGCGATCCCGAAGCACCGTTTCGATCATGACGGTTCCGGGCCAACCTCCGCTGGCAGTCCCGTCGAAATAGGGGAGCAGGGCGCGGTCTTCGTAGCCTTCGACATCGACCTTGACCACATCGACGCGTCCGACCTCCTGTTCCGACAGGATGTCGGCGAGCGGGCGCACGGTCACCACCATATCGGCCCCGCCCTCCGCCGCTTCGCCACCCAGGAGCGATGCGCCGCCGACATTGCCGCCCCTGTCGAAGCGCAGCGTCGCCGAGCCGGCTTCCGGCCCGGCCGCCACGTTCAGGCAACGGACATTCTCCATCCTGTTCGCCGCTTGGTTGAATTTAAGCTTGGCGAAGGTTCTGGGATGCGGCTCCAGCGCAACGACGCGCCCCCCGGGTCCGACACGCCGCGCCGCCCACAGCGCATAGGTGCCGATATTGGCGCCGATGTCGACGAACACGCCGCCATCGGCGAGGTAGGGCGCAAGCAGTTCGTGTTCCTGCGGTTCCGGCAGCTTGCCGCGCCCGACGAGGATGCGGTCGCAGCGGTTTTCGGCCGGATATGCCCGGAAACGCAGCTCCTCCACGATCACGTCGAAGGGCCCGCGCATCTCCGTCGGGATGCGCCGGCGCCGGGCTTTGCGGAGTTCGGCCGATGCGCCGCCGTCGGTCGCCTGCCGCCACGCCTCGAGCGCGCCGGCGTCGGGAGCCAGCGCGCCGAAGACGCTCGCGTCGTCGAGCGCGGGCTGCATGGTTTCGGCCACGGCGGTCGGAGGGGTCAAAGCGCGCTTGCCGCGGCTTTGCTCGAATTCGGCAGCTTCTTGTGCTTCGCCTCCTCCTCGTCGATGACGGAGCGGACGGAACCGGCGACGGCTTCGCGCTCCTCCGGGGTGAGGTTCTCCGCGTGGACGCCGTCCGCTAGCCGGACCGTCACCTCGCGATGCGCGAAATGGATGCCTTCCCGCTGGAAGATCTCGCGGATCGCCGCATAGATCACCTTGCGCGTGACGAACTGGTCGCCCGGCCGCGTCATGTATTTGACGCGGATGATCATGGCCGAATCCTCCATGGCGTAGACGCCCTGCGACTTCAGCGGCTGCATGAAGAGCGGCCCGATCACCGGGTCCTCAAGCAATTGCTGGCCGAGCTTCTTGATGAGCTTGCGCACCTTCTCGACATCGGTGTCGTAGGTCAGCCTGAGCGGCAGCTTCATCATCACCCAGTCGCGCGAATAGTTGGTCAGCTGCTTGATTTCGCCGAACGGCACCGTGTGCAGCGCGCCCAGATGATGACGGAGCTGGAAGGAGCGCATGGAGATTTTCTCGACCACGCCCTTCACCTGGCCGATCTCGACATATTCGCCTTTGCGGAAGGCGTCGTCGATCAGGAAGAAGGCGCCGGAGAAGATGTCCCGGATCAGCGTCTGCGCGCCGAAGCCGATGGCGATGCCGACCAGCCCGGCGCCCGCGAAGAGCGGCCCGACATTCACGCCGAGATAGGAGAGCACGAAAATGAAGGCGAACAGCACGATCGCGCAGATGATGACGTTGCGGAACACCGGCAAAAGCGTCGCCAGCCGCGACTGGCCGCGACCCACCTCGCCTTCCCCTTCGCCGGGGTTGACGGGATGGTCGTCGAGGCTGCCGCCTTCCTCGATGATCTTGGTGTCGATGAAGTTGTTGATGGCGCGGTAGCTCGACGCCGCCAGGAACAGGATGAGCAGGATGTCGAGCGTGGAGTTCAGCATCTGGCCGAACTCGCTGTCCATGTTGACGCCCCACAGCCGCGCAAGCCCGCCCGCCGAAACGACCAGGATCACGGCCAGGATGGCGTTCTCGAAGAAATCCTTGAACGCGGGCGCGAATTCGCGCGGCCGGTCCTTCGGCCTTTCGACCGGCGTATGGACGCTCATCTCCTCGCCGTCCTCGAGGAGGTCCCGCTCGTCTTCGCTGCGGTTGGCGGCGATTTCCTTCGCCGCCTGCGCCCGCCGCCATGCGCGGTTCTCGGCCAGCGATTTCAGGATCTGCTCGCGCCGGAACGCGGTCGCGCGCGCCTCGTAGATAAGTTCTAGGATATAGATGGCGACGCCATAGGCGAGGATCGCGCCGATGAAGACGATGATCGGAGCGCCGACCAGGATATAGCCGCCCGGAAAGCCGAGCGACAGCCGCACCGAACTGACGAACCAGGCCGCGGCCAGATAGACGAGGATGAGCGGCAGCGCCGAAAGCGCCGCGACCCGCCGCCATGTCGGCGTGCGCCGGGCGCCGCCCGTGCCGAGCAATATGTCGTAGAGCTCGCCGCGATGCCGGATCGCCAGGGCGCCGAACATGATCGCGGAAATAAGCATGCCGACGATGAAGCCCAGCCTCTGCGCGTCGCCGTTCAGCTCCAGCTCCTGGATCCACCGGCAGACGCCGATGATGAAGGCCGAGACGCCGAGCACCACCGACCAGCCCCGGTAGAGCCTGTGCGCCGCTTCGTTCGAAAGATTGATGAGCCGGTGCGCGGGCACGTCCGGCGCCAGGAAATTGTAGAGGATCACGTGCCGCAATATCTTGTAGCCGGCATAGGTCGTGATGATCACGAAGATCGTCTTTCGCGATGCCTCCTCGCCGGTGTCGAAGATCAGCGCCACCAGGAATGCCGTGACGAGCATCATTGCCGTCGAGACCAGCATCCATCCGGCCCGGCCGAGCAAATATTGCAGCTTGCCGGAGCGCCGCATCTCGTTCGGATTGTAGACGTAGCGGAAATGGTCGCGCCCCCACCGGGCCGTCGCCCGGAAGAGCAGCGTGCCGAGCATCAGGCCGCCGATAGCCGTCACCAGCGCCTGCGCCACCCAGAAGAGCGATCCGTCCGCGCCTTCCGATTTCAGGATGGCGGGCAGGCCGGCTACGAACAGCTCGGTGTTGTGGAACATCTTGGAGACGTTCGAGCGCGCCTGCAGAAGCGTGGTGCTGGAAAGGGACATGCTCATCGTCTCGGGCCGTTCGGCCTTCTTCGGCTCGTCCGGCTTGACCACGATGACGGTCGAGCCGGCCTTGCGCGCTTCCTCGAGGAAGGAATCGAGCGATCCCGGCTGCGGCGTCTGCGCCGATTTCTCAACCTTGCTCAGAAGCGAGTTCGCGGCCAGCGCCGGCGTGCCTGCGCCGATCACGACCGCCGCGGCAACGAAAAGCGTCAGGCGCAGGAGGAATGTGCCGATCGCGATGGTCCTGAAATCCATGTTCTTTCCAATAGCACGATATGGCGTCGTCATTTATACGCCCGTAGCCGTTCCTGTCGCTCCGAATCGGGAAATATGGTCAAACACCTGCTCTTCGCAATGCGGCATGGCCAGACCCGCTGGAACGAAGAGGGTCGCTTCCAGGGTCGGAGCGACCATCCGCTGACGGCCGAGGGCCGGCGGCAGGCGGCGCGGAACGGCAGGAAGCTGAAGGCGCATCTGGAGCATCTCGGGCTGGAGCCGTCCGCGATCGCCGTCTATGCCTCGCCGCTCGGCCGTGCCCGCGAGACGATCGAAGCCGTGGTGGTGGAGATGGGCATTCCGGAAAGCCGGGTCAACGTCGATGTGCGTCTCGCCGAGGCTTCCTTCGGCCGCTGGGAAGGCATGACGACGCTGGAGGTGAAGGCGAGCTTTCCGGAGGAGCGGCGCCTGCGCAAGGCGGACCGCTGGAACTTCGATCGCCATGGCGGCGACAGCTACGCCGATCTGGCGCGCCGCATGGCGGGCTTCCTTTCCGATCTCGATCCGGGGCGGCCCGCGCTCCTCGTGTCGCATGCCGGCAACATCAAGGTGATGGCCGGGATGCTTGCGGGAATGACGCAGGACGCCGCGATGGCGTTCCCCGTTCCGCATGACGCGCTCTTTTGCTGGGACGGAAATGGCCTCTCATGCATCTGACCTTGCAAATGCATTTGCTCCGGAGCCGGCACGTCAATAACATCCGGGCGAAGATGACATGCATGCCGGCCTGGCCATTGCTGCCGCCGCTATGTGCCGTCGGAGGAGAGTGATGGTGGCGGGGCTGCCCGACCTCTTGAGGGTGGAGGACTTGCGCATCTCGATCGCCATCGAGCGTTCGGGGCTCGAGGTGGTGCGCGGCGTGAGCTTTCGCATACCCTCCGGCAGGACGGTGGCGCTGGTGGGCGAGTCCGGTTCCGGCAAATCGATCATTGCCCAGGCCATCCTCGGTATCCTGCCGCGCGTGGCGAAGGTCACCGGCGGCCATATCCTGTTCCGCGACGAGGCCTGTGGCGGGAATCCGATCGATATCGCGGCGCTCGACGTCAACGGACCGGAGATGCGGGCGCTCCGCGGCGGCCGCATCGCCATGATCTTCCAGGAGCCGATGACCTCGCTGTCGCCGCTGCACAGGATCGGCAACCAGGTCGAGGAGGCCCTGGTGCTCCACCGCGATCTGGATGGCCGCGAAGCCCGCACGATGACCGAGGACATGCTGCGGCTGGTCGGCTTCGCCGATCCGCACCGCGCCTACGACATGTATCCGATGGAGCTCTCGGGCGGCATGCGCCAGCGCGCCATGATCGCGATGGCGCTGATCTGCCATCCGGCGCTTCTGATCGCGGACGAGCCGACGACGGCGCTCGACGTCACGGTCCAGGCGCAGGTTCTGGGGCTGCTCAAGGATCTGCAGGAACGTCTCGGCATGTCGATGCTGCTCATCACCCACGATCTCGGCGTGGTGGCCAACATGGCCGAGGAGGTCGTCGTCATCTATCACGGCGAGATCGTCGAGGCCGGCTCGGTGGAGCACATCTTCCGGCATCCCGGCCATCCCTACACGAAGGCGCTGATGCGCGCCGTGCCCGAGATCGACGCCGGCAAGCCGAAGAAGCTGGTCAGCCTGCGCGAGATCGAGCACGTCATCCCGCAATCGATGCGGCGTGATCGAAGCGGCGCGGACGCCTCGGCGCCGCCGCTCATGAAAGTGCGCGGCCTGACAAAGAGCTTCACCATCCAGAAGGATAGCTGGCTGGTGGGCGACAAGAGGCGGGTCCTAGCCGTCAATGATGTCAGCTTCGATATCCGCCGGGGCGAATGCTTCGGCATCGTCGGCGAGAGCGGCAGCGGCAAATCCACCGTCAGCAAGCTGATGATGCGGGCGATGAGCGCCGATGCCGGCGAGATCCTCTTCGACAATGGCAGCCTGAGATGCGACGTGCGTGCGCTCGAAGGCAGGGACCTGAAGAAATTCCGCAAGCGCATGCAGATCGTCTTCCAGGACCCGTTCTCGTCGCTCAGCCCGCGTTCGACGGTCCTGAACATCCTGCGCGAGCCGCTGGAAATCCACGAGACGGGCACGGCCGAGCAGCGCACGCAGACCGCCAGGGAACTGATGGCGCTGGTCGGCCTGTCGCCGACCTTCCTCAACCGCTATCCGCACAGCTTCTCCGGCGGCCAGCGCCAGCGCATCGGCATTGCCCGCGCGCTCGCCCTCTCGCCGGACCTCCTGATCTGCGACGAGCCGGTCTCCGCGCTCGATGTCTCCGTGCAGGCGCAGATCCTCAATCTCCTGAAGAAGCTGCAGGCCGAACTCGGCCTGACCATGGTCTTCATCTCGCACAATCTGGCGGTGGTGAAATACGTCGCCGATCGCATCGCCGTCATGCGCAAGGGGCGCATCGTCGAGATCGCCCCGGGCGACACGCTGTTCGTGGATCCGGTTCACCCCTATACGCGCAAATTGCTGACGGCCATTCCCCATGCCGACCTCGACCACAGGCTCGAATTCCCGGACCGTGTCGACGAGATCGTCGATGAGGCCGAAAGCTGGGACCCGATGTTCCGGCCGGGCGGGGAGGGTGAACTGAGGCTGGTCCAGGTGAGCAAGGGCCACTACGTGCTTGCCCGTGAGGAATTCGCTGAAGACAGGGCCACGGCATGAGCGCGCGCCGCTGGTCCCGCCGGAGCTTTTCCAAACTCGTATTGTCCGCCGCGTCGCTTCCGTTGCTGTCCGGATCGGGCTTTGCCGCAGCCGGGGAACCGCCCGACCTCGCCGCCGGCGTGACGGCGGGCGACCTGCCGCCGCTGGCCTCGCGCCTGCCAGAGAAGCCCCGGGTGGTGGACATGGCGGCGCTGCGCAAGGCCGACGGGCGCTATGGCCGCGCGCTCCGGATGATCATGGCGGAGGACAAGGACATCCGCATGATGACCGTCTATTCCTACGCGCGGCTGGTCGTCTTCGATCCCGATCTCAACCTCGTGCCCGACATCCTCGAGAATTTCGAGGTCGAGGAAGGACGCATCTTCACGCTGCATCTGCGCAAGGGCCACAAATGGTCGGACGGCAAGCCCTTCACCTCCGAGGATTTCCGCTATTGCTGGGAGGACGTGTCGCTCAACAAGAAACTGTCGCGTGGCGGCCCCTCGCAGCAGATGCTGGTCGAAGGCAAGCCGCCGGTCTTCGAAGTGCTCGACGAGGTCACGGTCCGTTACAGTTGGGACAAGCCCAACCCGCTCTTCCTGCCTTCGCTCGCCGGCGGCAGCCCCAACTACATCTTCATGCCGGCGCACTACCTGAAGCAGTTCCACAAGAAATACGCCGATCCGCAAAAGCTTGCCGAACTGATAACCTCGCAACGGATGCGCGACTGGGTGGCCCTGCATACGGTCATGTCGCGGCAGTACCGGCCCGAGAACCCGGAACTCCCCACGCTTGAGCCGTGGATGAATACCACGCCGCCGCCCGCCGAACGCTTCGTCTTCCAGCGCAATCCGTATTTCCACCGTGTCGACGGAAACGGACGCCAGCTGCCCTATATCTCCACCGTCTATCTCTCCATCAGTTCCGCCGAGATCATCCCGGCCAAGACCGGCGCCGGCGAGAGCGACCTGCAGGCCCGCTACCTGCGCTTCGACAACTATACTTTCCTGAAGCAGGCCGAGAAGCAGCATCCCATCCATGTGGACCTCTGGCGCGACGGCACCGGTTCGGAGGTGGCCTTCCTGCCCAACCTAAACACCAACGACAAGGTCTGGCGCGGCGTCCTGCGCGACGTGCGCTTCCGCCGCGCGCTGTCGCTGGCGATAGATCGTCACGAGATCAACCAGCAATTCTATTTCGGCCTGGCGCGCGAGGCGTCGAACACGGTGCTGCCGGCCTCGCCGCTCTACAAGAAGAGCTATGACGAGGCCTGGGCAGCCTTCGATCCCGCCCAGGCGAACCGCCTCCTCGACGAGATGGGTCTGAAGCGCAACGACAACGGCACCCGGCTCCTGCCTGACGGCCGACGGGCGGAACTCGTCGTCGAACTGGCCGGCAGCGTCGAGCAGTCCGATGTCATGGAACTGGTGCGCGCCTATTGGGGCGACATCGGGCTCAAGGTGTACCAGCGTTCGCTCAACCTGGAAGTCATGCGCCGCCGCTTTCTCGCCGGCGATACGCTGATCTCGATGTGGAGCGGCCTGAGCATCGGGGTGGCCACGGCGGACCTCCCGCCGGAAGAACTGGCGCCCGTCTCCTCGGCGCAAGGCAACTGGCCGAAATGGGGCCAGTACACCGAGACCATGGGCAAGGCGGGCGAGCCGGTCGACCTGCCGGCGGCCAAGGAACTGCTCGACCTCTACCATGCCTGGCGGGTCACCTCGACGACCGCGGAGCGCCGCGCCATCTGGGAAAAGATGCTGTTCATCTTCACCGACCAGGTCTTCACCATCGGCACCGTGAACAGCGTCTATCAGCCGGTCGTGATCAACTCGCGCCTGCGCAACGTGCCGAAGGAGGGCGTCTATTCGTTTGCACCGGGCGCCTATTTCGGCATCTATATGCCGGATACCTTCTGGTACGACGAGGACGGCGCGCAGTGATCCGCTACATCATTTTCCGCGTGTTCGCCGCAATACCGACGCTGCTTCTCATCAGCCTGCTCATTTTCTTCATCATCCAGCTTCCGCCCGGCGATTATTTCGAGACCTACATCGCCGAGTTGCAGGCGCAGGGCGAGACCGTCGATCCCAACAAGATCGCCTTCCTCAAGCATGAATACGGTTTCGACAAGCCGATGATCGAGCAGTACGGCCTGTGGGTGCTCGGCATGATGCACGGCGATTTCGGCTATTCTTTCGAATACGAGATGCCGGTGACGCAGGTGATCGGCAGCCGGCTTTACCTGACCGTGCTGATCTCGGTGGTCACCATCATCTTCACCTGGCTCGTCGCTTTCCCGATAGGAATATACTCCGCGGTGCGGCAATATTCCTGGGGCGATTACGGCCTGACCTTCCTCGGTCTGCTCGGTCTCGCCACGCCGAATTTCCTGCTGGCGCTGATCCTAATGTATCTCGCCAATATCTGGTTCGGCGTCTCGATCGGGCACATGATGGACGCGAGATATCTGGGCCAGCCGATGAGCTGGGGCAAGTTCTGGTCGATCGCCGAGCACATGGTGATACCCGTCATCGTCATCGGCACGTCCGGCACGGCGGCCATGATCCGGCGGCTGCGCGCCAACCTCCTCGACGAACTGCAGAAGCAATACGTGGTTACCGCCCGCGCCAAGGGCGTGCCGCCCTTGCGGGCGCTGGTCAAATATCCGCTCCGCATGGCGCTCAACTTCTTCATCTCCGATATCGGCGGCATCCTGCCCTCGGTGATTTCCGGCGCCGTCGTGGTCTCGATCGTACTTTCGCTGGAAACGACCGGGCCGCTCCTGATCCGGGCGCTGCAGAGCCAGGACATGTATCTGGCCGGTTCGTTCCTGATGTTCCTCGCGGCGCTGACGGTGGCCGGCGTCCTCATCTCGGACATCGCGCTCGCGCTTCTCGATCCGCGCATCCGCCTGCAGGCGGGGAGGGACAAGTGAGTTCGCCGCTGCCGCCGGACGGCGCGCCGATCACGCATTTCGTCTCGGCCGAGCCTTTCGATCCGAAATCGATCGACAAGCTGTCGCCGATCCAGGAGCGTGTCTATCTCGCCTCGCAGTTCCGCCTCATGTGGTGGAAGTTCAAGCGTCACCGCGCGGCGCTGGTGTCCGGCATCTTCCTCGCCCTGATCTACGGCTCGATCCTGATCAGCGAGTTCCTGGCGCCCTATGCGCTGGGCGACCGGCACGCCGACAACATCTACATGCCCCCGCAGCAGGTGCATCTTTTCCATGACGGCAAGTTCGTGGGGCCTTTCGTCTACGGCACGACCTACCACCTCAACATGGACATCCTGAAACGCGAATATCCGATCGACCGGAACAGGATCGAGAAGCTGCGCTTCTTCTGCGAGGGCGACCGTTACCGCTTCTGGGGCCTGTTCGAGGCCCGGCTGCACCTCTTCTGCGCGGCGGAAGGCTCGCCCGGCGTGTTCCTGCTCGGCACCGACCGGCTCGGCCGCGATCTCCTGTCCCGCATCATCTACGGCACGCGCATCTCGCTGACGATCGGCCTCATCGGCATCACGATCTCCTTCGTGCTCGGCATTTCGATCGGGGGGCTCGCCGGCTATTACGGCGGCTGGGCGGATATCATCGTCCAGCGTATCATCGAAGTGCTGCAGAGCCTGCCCTCGATCCCGCTATGGCTGGCGCTGGCCGCCATCATGCCGGTCGACTGGAGCCCGGTGCTGGTCTATTTCGGAATCACCATCATCCTCGGCCTGATCGACTGGACGGCGCTGGCGCGCGCCGTCCGCTCGAAGCTCCTGTCGCTGAGGGAAGAGGATTACGTGCTGGCCGCCGAGCTGATGGGCGCAGGGCCGCGGCGCATCATCTTCCGCCATCTGATCCCCGGCTTCATGAGCCATCTGATCGCCTCGGCGACCATCACCATCCCGACCATGATCCTCGGCGAGACGGCGCTTTCCTTCCTTGGCCTCGGCCTGCGCCCGCCGGTGACGAGCTGGGGCGTGCTCCTGAACGAGGCGCAGAACATCAACGTCGTGGCGCTCTATCCCTGGCTGATCCTGCCGGTGGTTCCGGTGATCCTGGTCATCCTCGCCTTCAACTTCCTCGGCGACGGACTGCGCGACGCGGCCGACCCCTATCATACGGCGTGGTGAGCGGGCCTTCGCCGGCGGCCTTTGATCGCCGGTGGCATGGAGAGTTCTCGGGCATGGATCCCATGGTCTCCGCGACGGCCTTTCCGGCCTGCTCCGCCATTGGATGACGAAGTCATGGAGTTCTGGCCCAAATCGCGACTTCGGAGGCCCCGTTGCTTCGTCATTCTCGGGCAAGCCCGAGCGAAGCGAAGGGCGCGACCCGGGAATCCATGCCTGAGCATTTCCGCGTCGCCGGCGATTCCGGGATTTTAAATTAAAATCAACAGCTTCGCTCCATCGCCGGAATCAAACCGGCAGACGCTTCACCTGCCGCTTCAATGCTTCCTCGACCAGGGAATCGGCCCTCTCGAAGACGAAATCCCGCTCCTTGATGTAGCGATGGAGAGCTTCGAGCGTCGTCCATGCCCGCTCGTCATGGACAAGATGGTGGCTCAATATGCCGAGCGGCGCGCCGCCGCGCTCGCGGGCCTGTTCGAGCCGCCGGAGAAGCTCGCCCATCGCCCATTCGATCGTCTGGCCACGCCTTCCATTCGCCCAGTCGATGATGTCGATCTGCGTGTTGACCTGCGGCAGCGACGAGCCGTCCTCATGCCAGGAATTGGTGGAAAGCGCCGTGAAGCCGGCCTCGTGCAGGCGCGCCGCAACCTCTCGCGACAGCCGGTTCCACGGCGGCACGAGGATGCCCGAAAGGCGCTCGCCGAAGAGGTGCTGCAGCCGGGCGCGCCCCGCCCGGAGTTCGCCGAGAACGGCATCGACCGGCCGTTCGCCGCCAAGTTCCATCGCCGGCGCCTCGTCCGGCATATGCGAGCGGTGCGCATAGCCGTGGACGGCCGGCGTGACCAGCGGTTCATGCCGGGTGAGGTCCGCCAGCGCTTCGATTGCCTCCGCCGGGATCACGGCGAGCAGCAGCGGCGCCTCGTATCGGCGCACGAGGCCGAGCAGGCGGTCGAGCGCCGGCGTGGGCCGCGTCGCGTCGTCGTCGCGGAGCCAGAAGCGCGGCGTCAGCCCCAACTCGCGCCAGCGCGCCAATTCGAGCTCGAGGGCATGGGTTACGCTCATCGGGCAAGCGCCGCCGGCCGCATCGATCGCCGGAGCAGAGGCTCGATCGCCGTTTTCAGCGTTGCCGCCGCGCCGCCGATGCCGTGATCGCGGCCGGTCTTTTCGCTGCCGCCATCCCCGAGCCTCCGGCGCAGCGCTTCGTCCGACAGGAGCCGGCTCAGCACCTCGCGATAGGCGGCGGTCTCCGCTTGGCCCGCCAGCAGTCCCGTTTCGCCGTCGGAAACGACCGTTGCGACATTGGCCACGTCGCAGGCGGCGACCGGCAGGCGGCATGCGGCCGCTTCCAGATAGACCATGCCGATCGCCTCGCCGATGCCGGGCCAGGCCAGCAGGTCGGCAGCCCTCATCCAGCCGAGCACGTCGGCATGCGGCAGGGCGCCGGTGAAACGGATGCGGCCCTTGGCGGGCCACGGCGGGGTGCCGCCGGCGGCGCTGCGCGCGCCCCCCACGGGAACTTCCTTCGACGCGAAGCCGAACATCGCCTCGACATTTCCCCGCTCCGGTCCATCGCCGATCACGGCGAGGTTCCAGGGCCGATCGGCGAGGTCGGAAAGCGATTCCGCCAGAAGGCGATAGGACTGGGTCTTCGCGCCCGGCCGCATCATGCCGACGGCGACGATCAGGGGCGCCTGTCGCGCGAAAAACGGCGTAGGGTCGATGGAGGTCGCGTCCGCGCGGATGGCATCGGCGTCGAGGAACGGCATGAGCGCAACGGTGCTTTTCATATCCGGCAGGATCGAGCGCAGATAGGCCTCATCGGACGGTTTCAGGCAGAAATTGATGTCGGCCAGCCGGACCGCTTCCTGCACCGCCATCCGCCCACTTTCCCAGTCGGCGCCGCTGCCCTGTCGCGTCCGGCACGCCTCGGCCGTGACATAGGGGATGGAAAGCGCGCGCGCGACCTGCGGGCCGATCCGGTCCGGCGCCTTGCAGTAGGGGTGATAGGTGAACCAGAGGTCGGGCGCGGCGCGGCGTCCGGCGCGAACGTCTTCGATGATCCGCGCTGCTTCCGCTTCGCCCTCATCCTCGAGGGTCCGGAGACGCCCCGCGTCCGGGCGCTTCTGGTACGAGATGAAGCGCGACGCGATCTCCACCTCGAACCCGGCCGCTTCCAGCGCGCTCGCCATCAGCCGGGCGATCTCGCGGTCGCCTGAGGCGATCGCATGGTCGGGCGGCTTCATGGGGGCGTAGAAGGCGATCCTGGCTGCCATGGTCGTCTGATCGGCTGGGCTCCCGCAGCGATCTACGCCACCTGGGGCGCGCCGGCAATCCGGCCGTTCAGCGGAACCGGTCGACCGGCTCTCCGGCGACTAGCCTCTTCAGGATCAGCGCCGAATTGCGTGCGCCTTCGAGATCGAGCGCCGAGCGGTCGGGCGCCGGCCGGCCCATGGCGCGGTCGATCGCGGCGGCGACCGTCTCGGGCGTCTCCTCCTCGGGGCTGATCGTCTCGGCCAGTCCGCGCGCCGCGAGCAGTTTCGCCCGCGTGATCTGCTCGGTCTCGATGCCGTCCGAAAACGGCACGACGATCGCCCGGCATCCGGCGCGATAGATGTCGGCGACGGTATTGTAGCCCACTCGCGAGATGGAAACCTGCGCGCCGGCGAGAACCGCCTGCAGGTCGGGCAGGAACGCTTCCACGGTCACGTCGCCATCGACGAGGCTGTCGAGTTCGGCCTTGTGCTCGGGCGAGAACTTGAAGCCGGTCACGATCAGCCAGCTTTTGTCGCGCATCACCGACAGGGACTTCGCCCTGGCCGACGCCATCAGGAGCCGGTGCCCGAGCGCCCCGCCGCCGACCGAGACGACGACGTCGAATTTCCTCTGCGTTGCGGGAGAGGGCTCCGGCGCCACGATGCCGGTATAGAGCAACATGTCCGAAACCTCGCCTGTCAGCGGGAAGGTCTGTTCGAGCCTGACGAGCCTCGGGTCGCCATGCACCAGCACATGGTCGAAATGCGCCTTGAGGAGGTCGGCCGCCTCGCGGTCCTTGTAAGCCTTGGCGTTCTCCTGGAGGATGTCGCGCACGGAGCCGACGATGAGCGGCGGCTTGGCCCTTGCCTTGGCGCGCTCGATGAGCGGCAGCAGCTCGAAGCGCATCTGCCGCCGGCCGAAGGGGAAGGCCTCGGTGATGAGGATATCCGGCGCGGCTCGGTCGAACAGCGCCAGAAGCATGTCGCGCCGGCGATCCTTGTAGGCGTCGTCCACGGCGTTGCCTTGCGCGTCCTCCAGCCGGTTGAACACCTCGCCGCCGGCCCTGACCGGCGGCAGGTAGTGGATGCGCGCGCCGGGAATGTCGAACCCGTCGATCGGCTCGCCGCCATAGGCGACATCGACCCCGAAACCTTCCGCGACCAGCGCCCGGACGATCCGCGCGGCGCGGAAGACATGCCCGACACCTTGCAGGTGCTGGACGTAGAAGAGGATGTTCGTCACGCCGCGACCTTCTCGCCCTGGGTTCTCGCCGGGACGCCCATGCTTTCGAAGAGGGCGACGAGACGGCCGATGGTCGCCTGGTGGTCGAATTCCGAATGCACGCGCTCCGCGCCTGCGCTGCCCAACCTTTCGCGAAGGGCGGGATCGCGGATCGCCCGCGCCATCGCGGCGGCGAGCGCCTGTGCGTCGTCGGGCGGCACGAGCAGGCCGTTGACGCCGTCGGTCAGGAGTTCGGTGATCCCGGAGATCGGCGTCGAGATGCAGGCGAGCCCCTGGCTCTGCGCCTCGACCAGCACGTTCGGCAAGCCGTCGCGGTCGCCGTTCGGCGCGATCCGGCAGGGCAGCACGAAGAGGTCGGAGGCGCGATAGGCGGAAAGGATCTCCGTCTGCTCGCGGCTGCCGAGCATCGTCACGCGATTTTCGAGCCCGAGCCTCCTGACCTGCGCCTTCAGGCCTTCGTGCAGTTCGCCGCCGCCGATATGGGTCCAGTGCCAGGAAAGATCGCCGGGCAGGAGAGCCAGCGCCTCGACCAGCGTGTCGAGACCCTTCTTGGCCACCGCACGCCCGACGGTGAGGAGTTGCACCGGATCGGTGGTGTCGGAACCGTTGCGCGTCGAAACGCGGCCGGCGAAACGTGGAAACCGTGTCAAATCAAGCCCGTGATAGACGAGGTTGACCTTGTCAGGTCGACTTGCCAGGCCGCGCAGATGCGCCGCGCCGCCCGCCGTGCAGGTCACGGTCCACTCCGCCGCGCCGAGCTTCTCGGAAAGCTCCCAGTCCGGCGAGGTCCAGATGTCCTTGGCATGCGCCGAGGCGCACCAGCGAAGCCGGCGCATCGCCGCGGCGTAGCGCGCGACGGAGGAGGGCGTATGGATGAAATGGCTGTAGATCCAGCCCGCGCTTTCGGGAAACTCCGCCGCCAGCACGAGCGCCTGGCCGAAGCGGCGGCCGCGATTGGCGGTGAAATCCCGCCGGAAATCGGCGATCCACTGGTTGCGGGCTTGCCGGTAGCCGGGCAGGCGGCGCGCGTTGCGCCATGCGCGGAAGACGCGGAGCGGCTCCTGGTAGAGATATTCGGGCAGGTAGATCACCGGCGCCCCGATATCGTCATTGACCGGATGCGTCTTCCGGTCGGTCGGATGACGCAGCGAGATCAGCGTGAGGTCGAAGCCCGCTTGCTCCAGCGCGTGGATTTCCTGCGCGATGAAGGTCTCGGAAAGGCGCGGATAGCATTTCAGCACCACCGCGACGGAAGTTTTCATATCTGCGCGGCTTTGGGCAGTTGTCCGGCCGCTTCGGCCTCGAAGCGGTCGAACAGGATTTCGGTGAGCGCGCAGACGCGGCTGAGCCCTTCGAGGTCCGGCCGCGCGACCGCCTCGGAGGGAAGGGGGCTCAGCATGAGTTGGTTCATGGCAGCGCGGAAGGCGGAACCCCGCTTGGCGTCCTCGATGTCGAGAACGTTGACCCAGCCGAATTCCTCCGCCCGGTAGGCGCGGATGCTCTGCTCGCGCCGGGGCGCCGTGCGCGGCACGAACAGCGCGCGCTTGTCGAAGGACATGACCTCGCAGAAAGTGTTGTAGCCGCACATGCCGACGACGGCGCGGGCATTGGCCACCAGCGTCTCCAGATTGGCGAGGAAATCGACGATTTCGATGTTCGGCACGCTCGCCGCCCGCGCCATGATCTCGAATCGCTGCCGTTCCGTCATGAAAGGGCCGAGAACGAAGAGATAGCGCGTCTCCCGGTCCGGCCCGTGCTTGACGGCATTGAGCGCCGCCGCCATCAGGTCGTGCCCGTCGCCGCCGCCTCCGGCCGTCACCAGCACGAAATCCTTGCCGTAGCGGGCAGCCGTGCCATCATCGAGGTCCGGCAGCGAGCGGCGCAGGAAACCGGTATAGCGGGTGCGCGACAGCACCGGCTCGTTGAGCTCGATGCCGGCGAGCGGGTTATAGAAACTGCCCGGCCCGTAGACCCAGATCTCGTCGTAGAGCTCTTCGAGATAGTCGGTGATGTGCTTGCGCTCCCACTCCTCCTTGAGGAGTTCAGGCGCGTCCAGCACGTCGCGCAGGCCGAGCACGCAGATCGCGCCGCGCTCCTTCAGCATGCGCAGCGTCGGCAGCATCTCGCGCGCCAGGCCGAGCGGCTCCTTGTCGACGATCACCATGTCGGGGTTCAGCCGGTCGGCGGCTTCGCGGATGATCGCCTCCCGCGCCGCGATCGTCTGCTCGAACGATTTTGCGTCGTTGCCCGATGCGTAATTGCCGTCGGCGAGCTTCTTCGCGGCCGGCATCTGCACGTAGCTGACCCTGCGCTCGAAGGAAAAGGCGTCGACGACCGGCGAGCCGGAGATGATCGAGACCTCGAGATTCGGGAAATGCGCCACCAGCGCATGCGCGATCGTGCGGCTGCGGCGCAGGTGCCCCAGTCCGAACGTGTCATGGCTGTACATCAGGATTTTGAAGTTTGCGGTAGGGTCCATACGCGCTGACGTGACAGGAACACAAGCCCGGCTTGATAAGCGAAATCCGGCGGGAGCGCAACGAAGGGTCGCTCCGCGTGGCGCCAGCTCTTTGCGATACGTTTAACGCGACGCCGCGCGCAGGGGCCGCCTTCCGGCCAGATGCGTCCAGTTGCTGGGCCAGCGAAAAACGACGATTGTCCGTCGCTGGAGGCCTGTTATCCGGGCGGGAACGATCGCATGGTGCGCGCATGAACGAGCACGGACAGCCCTTGTCCACGGCCGTTTCGGCCGCCGACGCGCTTCCGGGCGCGCGGGAAGAGCGCCTTGGCGTCGTCCTCGTCTTCCTTTCAGCGCTGATGTGGAGCTTCGGCGGCACCATTGCGCGTTTCATCGAGACGCCGGATAGCTGGACGGTCGTCTTCTGGCGTTCGCTGTGGGCCGCGATCTTCCTGATCGCCTTCATGCTCTGGCGCGATGGACTGCGCCAGACGCTCCGGCTCATCGTCGGCATGGGCCTGCCGGGGATCGCGGTCGCGCTTTGCTTCGCCACCGCGTCGGTTGCCTTCATCGTCGCCCTTGCCCACACGACGGTCGCCAACATCCTGCTCATGCAGGCCGGAGCCCCGCTGATCGCGGCGCTGATCGGATGGCTGGTCTTCCGCGAGCCCGTCGGCTGGGCGACATGGGCGGCGATCGCCGCCGTCCTCCTCGGTATCACCGTGATGGTGTCGGATTCGCTCGACGGCCGCATCTCGCCGATCGGCGACGGGCTGGCACTGACCATCGCCGTGACGCTGGCCGTCGCGACGGTGCTGACGCGCCGCTTCGCCCATGTGCGCATGACGCCCGCCACCTGCCTCGGCACGATCATCGCCAGCATCGTCGCGGCGACCCAGGCGGGAAGCTTCGCGGTCGGCGCCGCCGACATGGGCTTCCTGTTCGCCTTCGGCGCCGTCAACCTCGGCCTCGGGCTCGCCCTTTTCGCCTCCGGCGCAAGGCTGATCCCGGCGGCACTCGCCGCATTGCTCGGCACGTTCGAGCCCATCCTCGGACCGATCTGGGTGTGGCTCGTCCATGGCGAGGAGCCGTCGGAGCGGACGCTTGTCGGCGGCGCCATCGTCTTCGCCGCCGTTCTCGTCCACATCGCGCTGGAATTCAGGCGCCGCGCCCGTCCGCGCCGGCCCGGCGTCGCCGGGCTTCCCAACCCTCATTGAGGGTGGGGCGGATTCGGTGCTTGTCGCTCCGGAAAAAGCCCAATAGGGTCGCAGCAAAACGGTCCGCCGTGCCTCGGACGGACCGATGGGGCGAGAAACTCCCGAGAGGGGTTTGAGAGAGGAGAATCCGATGATCCGCAAAGCATTGCTGGCCGCCGCCCTGGCGTCGGCAGCCGCCTGGACGGGCCCGGCCCATGCGGAGGACCGCGTCGTCAACGTCTATAACTGGTCCGACTATATCGACGCCTCGATCCTGAAGGATTTCACCAAGGAGACGGGAATCAAGGTCACCTACGACACCTTCGATTCCAACGAGATCCTGGAGACCAAGCTGCTCGCTGGCGGTAGCGGCTACGACGTCGTCGTCCCGACGGCGAACTTCCTCGCCCGCCAGATACAGGCCGGCGTGTTCCAGAAGCTCGACAAGTCGAAGCTGCCGAACCTGAAGAACATGTGGGATTTCATGTCGAAGCAGACCGCGCGCTACGATCCGGAAAACGCCTATTCGATCAACTACATGTGGGGAACCGTCGGCATCGGCTACAACAAGAAGATGGTGAAGGAGGCGCTCGGCACCGACACGATCGACAGCTGGAAGGTCGTCTTCGATCCCGAGACCATGGCCAAACTCAAGGGCTGCGGCGTTCATTTCCTCGATTCGCCGACCGACGTGGTGCCCGCCGCGCTGCAATATCTCGGCCTCGATCCCGACAGCCACAAGAAGGAGGATTTCGACAAGGCACAGGAACTCCTCCTGAAGGTCCGGCCCTATGTCCGCAAGTTCCACTCGTCGGAATACATCAACGCGCTGGCGAACGGCGACATCTGCGTGGCCATCGGCTATTCGGGCGACGTTCTGCAGGCGCGTGACCGGGCCGACGAGGCGAAGCAGGGCGTCGAGATCGGCTACTCCATCCCCAAGGAAGGCGCTCAGATGTGGTTCGACCAGATGGCGATTCCCGCCGACGCCCCGCATGTCGCTGAGGCGCATGAACTCCTGAATTATATGATGAAGCCCGAGGTGATCGCGAAGTCGACCAACTACGTCTATTACGCCAACGGCAACAAGGCCTCGCGGGAGTTCGTCAACAAGGACATCCTCGACGATCCGAACATCTACCCGACCAAGGAAACGGAGGAGAAGCTGTTCACGATCACGCCGCTCGATCCGAAGTCGCAGCGGCTGCTGACCCGTATGTGGACAAAGGTCGTCACCGGCCAGTAGCCGGTTGCGCGCCCGGCGCGTCATGCGACGGGCGCCGCGGCGGCGGCAAGGTGAACGGGCGCGGAGGGGCCATGCCATCCTTGGGAAGCATCCGCCGGAGCTTTGCTCCTTGGAACGACGCCGCCGCGAAGCCCTATATCGCCTTCGAGAACGTCACCAAGAAGTTCGGCGACTTCACCGCCGTCGACAAGCTCTCGCTCGCCATCTACGAGCGCGAGTTCTTCGCGCTTCTGGGCGCCTCCGGCTGCGGGAAATCGACGCTCCTGCGAATGCTCGCGGGCTTCGAGGAGCCGAGCGCCGGGCGCATCCTGCTCGACGGCCAGGACCTCGCCGGCATCCCGCCCTACCGCCGGCCGGTGAACATGATGTTCCAGTCCTATGCGCTCTTCCCGCATATGACGGTCGAGCAGAACATCGCCTTCGGGCTGAAGCAGGACCGCATGCCGAAGGCCGAGATCGCCGAGCGCGTCGCCTCCATGTTGAAACTCGTCAGGCTGGGCGAGTTCGCGCGCCGCAAGCCGCACCAGCTTTCCGGCGGCCAGCGGCAGCGCGTTGCGCTCGCCCGCTCGCTCGCCAAGCGGCCGAAGGTGCTGCTCCTCGACGAGCCGCTCGGCGCCCTCGACAAGAAGCTGCGCGAGGAGACGCAGTTCGAGCTGATGGACCTGCAGCACGAACTCGGCCTCACCTTCATCGTCGTCACCCACGACCAGGAGGAGGCCATGACCATGGCCGACCGCATCGCCATCATGGACAAGGGCGAGGTCATGCAGGTGGCGACGCCTGCCGACATCTATGAGGCGCCCGCCACCCGCTTCGTCGCCGATTTCGTCGGCACGGTGAACCTCTTCGAAGGCAAGGTGGCAGACATGTCGGGAGATGCCGGCCGCATCCTCGGAGCGGACGGCTTCGGCCTCCGCGTCGACAATCTCGCCGGCGCGAAGAACGGCGCCCGGGCCTGGTTCGCCGTCCGTCCGGAGAAGATCGCCATTTCCGCCGTGAAGCCGGCGGATGAGGGGCTGAACGCCATCGAGGGCGAGGTCTGGGACATCGCCTATCTCGGCGACATGACGATCTATCACGTCCGTCTCGAGGATGGCCGCATCGTGCGGACAAGTTCAGTCAACAGCCGCCGCGCTTCCGACGAGCAGCTCACCTGGCACGACCGCGCGTGGATTTCCTTCCGGCCCGATGCCGGCATCGTGCTGACGCGGTAGGGCGGGAGATCGGCTATGTTCCACGCCCCCTCTCCGTCTCGCCCTTCGACAAGCTCAGGGCTCGACACCTCTCCCTCTGAAGGGGGAGAGGAAAGACTGAGCGGTGAAGCTTGGCTCCCGTCCTCTCCCCCTTCAGAGGGAGAGGTGTCGCGCGAAGCGCGACGGAGAGGGGGGAGTTCTTTTAACCCGATACGCGGCGGCGAAGGGCAGCGATGACGCCCGCCTCCTCACCAACCTCCGAGAACCGCGCCCTTCGGCGCCTCTCTTCGCTTGTCGCCGGCAGGCTCGTCATCGCCATTCCCTATGCCTGGCTGCTGGTCCTTTTCCTTGTCCCCTTCTTCATCGTCTTCAAGATATCGCTGTCCGAGACGGCGATCGCCATGCCGCCCTACAGCCCGGCTTTCTCCTTTATCCACGGGATTGCCGGCCTGTGGGCTGAGGTGAAGAAGCTCGGCTTCGACAACTATGTCTGGCTGACCCAGGACAACCTCTACCTGTTCTCCTACCTGTCGAGCGTGAAGATCGCCGCGATCTCCACCTTGCTGACGCTCGTCTTCGGCTACCCGATCGCCTACGGCATCGCCCGCGCGCCCTCGACCTTACGCGCCACGCTCCTGATGATGGTGATCCTGCCTTTCTGGACGAGCTTTCTCATCCGCGTCTATGCCTGGATCGGCATCCTGAAGCCGGAGGGTCTGCTCAACCAGCTCCTGCTCTGGCTGCACGTCATCCACGAGCCGCTCATCATCCTCAACACCTCGAAGGCCGTCTATATCGGCATCGTCTATTCCTACCTGCCCTTCATGGTCCTGCCGCTCTATTCGACGCTGGAGAAGATGGACCATACGCTGATCGAGGCGGCGGAAGACCTCGGCTGCACGCCGGTCTCCGCTTTCTGGAAGATCACTTTCCGCCTGTCGCTCCCCGGCATCGTGGCCGGCTGCCTCCTCGTCTTCATCCCCGCGGTCGGCGAATTCGTCATCCCCGACCTTCTGGGCGGCTCGCACACGCTGATGATCGGCAAGACGCTGTGGAACGAGTTCTTCGAGAACCGCGACTGGCCGGTGGCGTCGGCCGTGGCGATCATCCTGCTTCTGATCCTGGTCGTCCCCATCGTCTATTTCCAGCAGGCGCAGGCGCGCGCCGAGGAGGCCGGCCGATGAACGGGCGGAAATGGAGCCGCTTCAATATCGTCTCCGTCACGCTCGGCTTCGCCTTTCTCTATCTGCCGATCGTCCTCCTGGTGATCTATTCCTTCAACGCCTCCAGGCTGGTGACGGTCTGGGCCGGCTTCTCGACCAAATGGTACGTCGCGCTCCTGACCGACACCGCCATGCAGAACGCCGCCTGGGTGACGCTCCGCGTGGCGCTGATCTCGGCGAGCGTGGCGACGGTGCTCGGCACGATGGCGGCCATCGCGCTCGTCCGCTACACGCGCTTTCGCGGGCGCCTACTGTTTTCCGCGATGATCTATGCGCCGCTGGTGATGCCGGATGTCATCATCGGCCTGTCGCTCCTGCTGCTTTTCGTCGCCGTCGGCCTCGACCGCGGCTTCTTCACCATCGTGCTCGCCCACATCACCTTTTCGATGTGCTTCGTCGCGGTGGTCGTCCAGTCGCGGCTGCTCACCTTCGACCGCTCGCTGGAGGAAGCGGCGATGGACCTCGGCGCGCCGCCCGTGAAGACCTTCTTCCTGATCACGCTGCCGATCATCATGCCGGCCGTGGTTTCCGGATGGATGCTCGCCTTCACGCTGTCGCTCGACGATCTCGTCGTGGCGAGCTTCGCCTCCGGGCCGGGCGCCACCACGCTGCCGATGAAGATCTACAGCCAGGTGCGCCTCGGCGTGACCCCGGAGATCAACGCGGTCTGCACCATCCTGATCGCAATCGTCACGACGGGGGTGGTGATCGCCTCGATCGTCAACAAGCGGCGCGAGGTAAGGCGCCTGCGCGACGAGCAGGCCGCGCGGCGGGGATAGCCGGATCGCAAGCCTTTCGTTGCATTTTTGGCACGCCGGAAAATTTGTCCCGCGGACGCCCTCGATTCCTCTTCCGCCGGGAACCGGCCCGCCTTATGTGGCGTTTCCGCAACGACCGCATCCCCGGAATCGAAAAAATCGGAATTGAGGCAACTTTGTCCTCTTTGCGGCGTTTGTTGGCAAGATTTTGGTAACTCTAGACATGCGAAGTGACAGGACGCCAACCGAGATGACCCCCATGAAAGCAGCTATCCTGTCCTTCGTAATGCTGTCTGGCATTCTGATATGGGGGGCCGGCATTTACAGCGCCGACGCGTCCACCAAGCATGCCGTCGTCGACGGCTACGGCGTGGGCGCCGCGATCCGCTAATAGCGGCTATCCGGCCTCCCGCGCACTTCCATCAGCATCTTTTCCGTTCCGTCGATGACGACGGCGGAAAGCCGTCCCGAGAAGAAGGCGCCGGTATCGACGTTGATCCGGTTCGGCATCAGTTCGGGTTCGGCGCAGGGCGTGTGTCCGTGCACCACCACCTTCTCGTGAAGGAGGGGATGGTCGAGGAATGCATCGCGGATCCAGATCAGGTCCTCCGGGTTCTGGCGGTCCAGAGGCACGCCCGGCCTCACGCCGGCATGGCAGAAGAAGAAGTCCCCGAAAGTGACCGAGCGCGGCAGCGCGCGGAGGAAAGCGACGTGTTCCGGCGGCATGGCGGAGCTGAATTCGGCATGTCCTTGCCTCAGCGCCGCGTCGGATGAAAAGCCGAGCTCGACCCCGTAGGAGCGCGCCGTCTCGGCGCCGCCATTGGTCGCGAAGAGGCCGTAGGGATTGGGATCGGCGAGGAAATCCAGCACGCCCCAATCATGGTTTCCCATCAGCGAGATGATCCTGCGGTCGAGCGCCTGCGCCGTGATCAGGAAGTCCAGGACGTCCTTCGAGGCCGGCCCGCGGTCGGTGTAGTCGCCGAGATGGAGGATGCGCCAGTCCGGCGGCGTCGCCGCCATGATATCCGCACGGATCTGCTCATGCATCGGTTCGAGCAGGTCGAGCCGCCCGTGCACGTCGCCGATGGCGTAGATCCGTATCCCTTCCGGGCCGCGCGCGTCGAGGAGGTGGACGCCGGCCACCCTCGATCCTAGCCGCCGACCAGGATGACGTGCAGCGCGCGCGGGCCGTGCGCGCCGAGAAGCAGTTTCTGCTCGATGTCGCCGGAGCGCGACGGGCCGGTGATGAAGTTCAGCGTGCGCGGCATCTCGCCCTTGCCGTACTTCCTGCGCAGCCTGGAAAGCACGCTCTCCATGTCGCCGGCGACATCCTTCGCGTCGACGACGACGATGTGGTGTTCCGGCAGGAAATTGATCGTCGTCGGGTTGTCGCCTCCCGAGGTCAGCACCAGCGTGCCGCTTTCCGCGATGGCGCCGAAGGCGTGGCTGACGCCGGCCTCGTCGTCCCCGTCCGACGGCCCGTGCTTGATTTCGAGCGCGCGCTGCGAGGTCCACGGCAGCTTCACCAGCCGCCTGTCGTTGCCGATCCGGATCGCCGCAGGCAGATTGCGCGAGCGCAGATATTCCGCCACCGCCTTCGGCACGTCGTCATAAGACTTGACCTGCTTTACGCTCGCCGAGACCTTCTCGGCCATGGCGATGAAGAGCCGCCGGCGCGCCTTGTCGTCGAGCTGGCCGCGCTCGGGGATGACGCCTTTCGGCGGTCTGGCGAGACGGGCTTCGATCGCCGCCAGGCGCGCCGCGTCGTTGTGGCCGCCGCCGAGCGATTTCCTGACCTTGCCGAGGATCACCTCGCGTCCGTTCATCGCGCGGCCCCCTGTTTCCCACCCGTTTCCTGTTTTGAGGTCTCGCGGCCATGCCATTGCTGCATGAAGGTGCGGCTTTCCGGCGCCGGCAGGTCGCGGTACTTCGTCCAGCCTCCGGCGAGCGGTAGCGAGCGGAAGCGGCCCTTCCGCCCGCCGAGGAGCGAAAGGACGGGAACGGCCATCGACGTGGCGAGCCGGTAGAGCCGCGGCCGTTTCGCGAAAAAGGCCCAGAATTTCAGCCCGCCGCGCGCCGTCGCCGGGTTCAGCCCGCGCTCGAACTCGCGCTCGCGCCAGTGCCGCATCATCTTCGGCAGCGGGATGCGCATCGGGCACACGCTCTCGCAGCGCCCGCAGAAGGTGGAGGCGTTCGGCAGGTGGCCGGCCTTGTCCACTCCGATCAGCGCCGGCGTCAGCACCGCGCCCATCGGCCCCGGATAGACCCAGCCATAGGCGTGGCCGCCGATCTCGTGATAGACGGGACAGTGGTTCATGCAGGCGCCGCAGCGTATGCAGCGCAGCATGTCCTGGAACTCCGTGCCGAGCATGGAGGAGCGGCCGTTGTCGAGGAGCACGACATGGTATTCCTCCGGCCCGTCCGGGTCGCCCGGCCGGCGCGGACCCGTCGAGACGGTCGTATAGACGCTCATGTCCTGCCCGGTCGCCGAACGCGCCAGCACGCGCAGGATCTGCGCCGCGTCCTCCAGCGTCGGCACGATCTTTTCCAGCGACGCCAGAACGATATGCACCTTCGGCAGGATCTGCGTCAGGTCGCCATTGCCCTCGTTGGTGACGATGATGGACGAGCCCGTCTCGGCGACCAGGAAATTGGCCCCGGTGATGCCGACATCGGCGTCGAAATATTTGGCGCGCAGCACGCGCCGCGCCTCGCCGAGCAGCGCTTCGGGTTCCGAGAGGTCGCGCGCCGCCGGCAGGTGGTCGTGCACGCGGCGGAAATCCTCCTCCACCTGCTCCTTGTTGAGGTGCACCGCCGGCGCGATGATGTGGCTCGGATGCTCGCCGCGAAGCTGGATGATGTATTCGCCTAGATCGGTCTCGACCGGGCTGACGCCGTTCTTCTCGAAGAATTCGTTCAGCCCGATCTCCTCCGTGATCATCGACTTGCCCTTGGTCACGGTGCGGGCTCCCGCCGCGCGGCAGATGTCGAGGATGACGTTGCGCGCGTCCTCCGCCGTCTCCGCCCAGTGGACGAAGCCGCCGGCGGCCCTGACCTTTGCCTCATAGGCTTCGAGATAGAGGTCCAAATTGGCGAGCGTATGGTCCTTGATGGCGCGGGCGTTGTCGCGCAGCGCGTCGAACTCGGGCAGGGCGTCGATCGCCGCCTGGCGCTTGTCGATGAAGCCGCCGCGCACGTTGCCCATCGCCTTCTGCAGTTGCGGGTCCGCCAGCGCTTCGCGCGCGTTCTGCTTGAAGCGGGGGGATGTTATCTGCATGGCATGGCCTCTGCTTGCGTGACCGCAGCGTCGCGAGCCGTGGACCATCTCCGGCGAATTCCGTCGCGTCCCCGGCAGGACAGAGGGGGGCGACGTAGGGCTGGAACCCGATCTCTGGTCATGCCCTCACCCCTTCCCGCCGATCGGCGGGCCGTCGGTCATGCCGGCGAGCACTTCCGCGACGTGCCGCGTCTCCACCTTCGATCCCTCGCGCTTCAGTTTGCCGGCCATGTTCATCAGGCAGCCGAGATCGCCGGCGAGCAGGGTGCCGGCGCCCGTCTCGTCGATCCGCTCCGTCTTCTTCTCGACGATGCCATTGGAGATGTCGGGATATTTGACGCAGAACGTTCCGCCGAAGCCGCAGCAGACGTCCGCTTCCTTCAGTTCCTTGAGCTTCAGCCCCTTGATCGTGCCGAGAAGGGCACGCGGCTGCGCCCGGATGCCGAGCTCGCGCAGGCCGGAGCAGGAATCGTGATAGGTCACCGACCCGCTGAAGCGCGCCGGTACCGACTGCACGCCGCGTATGTCGACGAGGAAGCTGACCAACTCGTGCACCTTGGCGGCGAAGTCGGCGGCGCGCGCCTCCCATTTCGCCTCGCCCTTGAAGAGCCCCGGATAGTGCTTCTTCAGCATGCCCGCGCAGGAGCCCGACGGCGCCACGACATAGTCGTATTCCTCGAAGGCCTCGATCGTGTTCTTCGCGATCGCTTTCGTGTCGGCACGGTCGCCGGAATTGTAGGCCGGCTGGCCGCAGCAGGTCTGCGCCGCCGGCACTTCGACGGTGCAGCCTGAATCCTCGATCAGCTTGACCGCGGCGAAGCCGATGGTCGGCCGGAAGAGGTCGACAAGGCAGGTGACGAACAGGCCGACGCGCGGCCGGAAGGGCGTCTGATCGTTCATCGAGCACGCTTTCTGGAAACCGGATTGTGCATGATTATGTGTGCTCTTGCTGCCATTCTGCCGCCCGGAAAATAGAAGCGCCGGCAAGAACCGGTCAAACGATTTGTCGTATATTTTCCGGGGCTGTTTGCCAGTCTAACAGAACGTGGCTAAACAGCCATGAGCTTAACAGGCGGGTAAAGGCTTGATGTCCGGTCTGACGATGCCCCCTTCGGACAAGGCGACGCTGGCGAGGCGCGCCGAGATCGTCGCCGACATGCGGCTGATCGTGCCGGGCGAGGGCGTGGTCGATGCGACGAGCGAGATGCGCGCCTTCGAGACGGACGGGCTGACCGCCTATCGCCAGCTTCCCATGGTCGTCGTGCTGCCCGAGACGACCCGGCAGGTCGCGCGCATCCTCAAATATTGCAACGAGCGGAACATAAAGGTGGTGCCGCGCGGCTCCGGCACCTCGCTCTCGGGCGGGGCGCTGCCGCTGGAGGACGCCGTCCTCCTGGTGATGAGCCGGTTCAACCGCATCCTCGACATCGACTACCCGAACCGGATCGTGGTGGCGCAGCCCGGCGTCACCAATCTCGGCATCTCGATCGCGGTCGAGCAGGACGGTTTCTATTACGCGCCCGATCCTTCCTCGCAGATCGCCTGCTCGATCGGCGGCAATGTGGCGGAGAACTCAGGCGGCGTGCACTGCCTGAAATACGGGCTGACCGCCAACAACGTGCTCGGCATCGAGATGGTGCTGATGAATGGCGAGATCGTACGCCTCGGCGGCCGGCACCTGGATGCGGAAGGCTACGATCTGCTCGGCATCATGACCGGCTCGGAAGGCCTGCTCGGTGTCGTCACCGAGGTCACCGTGCGCATCCTCAAGCGGCCCGACATGGCGCGCGCGCTTCTGGTCGGCTTTCCGTCGAGCGAGGAGGCGGGGCAGTGCGTGGCGGATATCATCGCCGCCGGGATCATTCCGGGCGGCATGGAGATGATGGACCGGCCGGCGATCCACGCCGCCGAGGCTTTCGTCCATGCCGGCTATCCGCTCGACGTCGAGGCGCTGCTGATCGTCGAGCTCGACGGTTGCGGGGCCGAACTCGACCATCTGATCGGTCGCGTCGAGGAAATCGCGCGGCAGAACGGGTCGGTCACCTGCCGTATCTCGCAATCGGAGGAGGAACGGCTGGTTTTCTGGCTCGGGCGCAAGGCTGCCTTCCCGGCGGTCGGCCGCATCTCGCCGGATTATTACTGCATGGACGGCACGATCCCGCGTAAGGAACTGCCGCGCGTGCTTCACGGCATGCGCGAATTGTCGGAGAAATACGGGCTGCGCGTCGCCAATGTCTTCCACGCCGGCGACGGCAATCTCCACCCGCTCATCCTCTACGACGCCAACATCCCCGGCGAACTCGACAAGGCCGAGGCCTTCGGCGCGGATATCCTGAAACTCTGCGTCAAGGTCGGGGGTGTCCTGACCGGCGAGCATGGAGTCGGCGTCGAGAAGCGCGACCTGATGGGCGAGATGTTCAACCAGACCGACCTCGACCAGCAGATGCGGGTCAAATGCGCCTTCGACCCCGGCCATCTCCTCAATCCTGGCAAGGTGTTCCCGCAATTGCGCCGCTGCGCGGAACTCGGACGCATGCATATCCACCGGGGACAGATGCCGTTCCCGGACATACCGAGGTTCTAATTTCCTCTCCCCCTTGGGGAGAGGTGCCGAGCATAGCGAGGCGGAGAGGGGTAGGTGGAATACAAGACCCGAAAGCGTGACAGCCAAACGAACGACCGAGCCCGGCAATTGCGCCACGGCGACAACATGGCCGAAGCCGTGCTTTGGAATGAACTGAAGGGATCCAGGCTTGGCGGTTTCAAGTTCGTTCGCCAGTTCCCGATTGGTCCCTACTATGCTGATTTCCTTTGCCGAAAGCAGCTTCTCGTTGTCGAGGTTGACGGCTCGCAGCACATTGGCAGTGCGCATGATGCAAATCGCGACAGGTACATGTCTGATCAAGGGTATTCGGTCGTTCGCTTTTGGAACGGCGATGTACTCAGGAGGCGAGAGGAGGTTTGTCGAACAATCCTTGCTGCTCTAGAAGGACAATTCCCCCAGAACCTAGCAGCCACTGAACTCCGATTTATGAGGCGGAGGGAACGACCATGACCCCTCTCCGCCTCGCTTCGCTCGGCACCTCCCCCCAAAGGGGTGAGGAAAGACGCCTGCGCCCATGACCACCTTCACCCCGTCCTCCTCCGAGGAGGTCCTCTCCGTCGTTCTGGGCGCCCTGTCGGAAGAAGCGCCGCTGGAAATCGTCGGCCATGGCTCGAAGCGCGGCATCGGCCGGCTGGTGCAGGCGGCGCACACGCTCGACCTGTCAGCCCTGTCCGGCGTCACGCTCTACGAGCCGGAAGAGTTGATCCTGTCGGCCAAGGCGGGAACGCCGCTTGCCGAGATCGGGAAACTGCTCGACGACAACCGCCAGCAGCTTGCCTTCGAGCCGATGGACTACGGTCCGCTCTTCGGCGATGGGCCGGGCAGGGGCACGATCGGGGGCGTGCTTGCTGCGAACATTTCCGGACCGCGCCGTATCAAGGCGGGCGCCGCGCGCGACCACATCCTCGGCATCCATGCCGTCTCCGGGCGCGGAGAGGCCTTCAAGTCGGGCGGCCGCGTCGTCAAGAACGTCACTGGCTACGATCTCTCCAAGGCCATGGCCGGCTCGTGGGGCACGCTCGCCGTCGTCACGGATTTGACGTTCAAGGTGCTGCCGGCTGCCGAGACCGAGACGACCCTCGCCGTGCGCGACCTCACCGACGATGTCGCGGCGAACGTCATGGCGCACGCGATGGGCTCCAGCGCCGAGGTGTCCGGAGCAGCGCACCTCCCGGTGCTGGTCTCGGGCAAGGTGGCCGGTGGCGCGCTGTCCGGCGCGGCCGCGACGCTGTTGCGCGTCGAAGGCGTGACGCCATCCGTCGCCTGGCGCATCGGCCATCTGAAGGATCTGCTGAAGGCCGCCGGCGAGATGCAGGAGATCGGCGCCGAGCAGTCGCGTGCGCTGTGGCGCGACATCCGCGACTGCGCGCCATTCGCCGGCGGGAAGAAGCCGGTCTGGCGCGTGTCGATGGCGCCGTCGGAAGCCCACCGCATGGTGGACGCGCTGCGCCGGCAGGCCGGCGCCAACGCCTTCTACGACTGGCAGGGTGGGCTGATCTGGCTCGAGATGGAGGCCGATCCGGAAGCCTCTGCATTGCGCGCCATGATCCGCCGCTTCGGCGGCGGCCACGCGACGCTCATCCGCGCCGCCGAACCCGAGCGCGCCGCTCTCGATGTGTTCGAGCCCCAGCCGCCGGCGCTCGCCGCCCTTTCCGCCCGCCTCAAGGCCGAGTTCGATCCGAAGGGGATACTCAACCCCGGGCGGATGTCGGGAACGGGCTGATTTGCTAGGATGAAATGTCGATGAACAGGGGGATACCGACATGAGCGATCAGAATACCACGCCCGCGCCGCGCCAGACCGACCGCTGGCTGGAACCCGGCCCGTCCAACATGATGGCCGTCTATATCCTTTATCTGGCCGGCTTCGTCATCGGTGTGACGCCGCTGATCGGCGTGGTCATGGCATATATCAACCGCGGCAAGTCGGAAGCCTGGGTCGAAACGCACTACACCTGGGCGATCCGCACCTTCTGGATCGGCCTGCTCTATTCCCTGATCGCCGTGGTGCTGACGATCCTCCTGATCGGTTTCATCCTTTTCATCGCGGTCGCGGTATGGTTCATCGTCCGCGTCGTCCTCGGCATGCAAGCGCTGAACCGCAACGAACCGATCCGCAAGCCGGAAAGCTGGATCATCTGAGAAGAGCCCGCCGTGCAGACCTCCTTCACGCTCGCCCAGCTCGCCGATCCGCATGTGGCGGAATCGGAGAAGATCCTGCGCGCATGCGTGCATTGCGGCTTCTGCACGGCGACCTGCCCGACCTATGTCACGCTCGGCAACGAACTCGACAGCCCGCGCGGCCGCATCTACCTGATCAAGGACATGCTGGAGGCCGGCCGCGACGCCGACGCCGAGACCGTCACGCATATCGACCGCTGCCTCTCCTGCCTCTCCTGCATGACGACCTGCCCGTCCGGCGTACACTACATGCATCTGGTCGACCATGCCCGCGCCCATATCGAAAAGACGTACCGCCGACCGCTGATGAATCGTGCCATCCGCGCCCTGCTGGCTAATGTGTTGCCCTACCCGGAACGCTTCCGCGCCGCGCTCGGCCTGGCCAGGTTCGGCCGCCCCCTTACGCCTGTACTGCAGCGCATCCCCGCGCTGAAACCGCTCGCCGCAATGCTGGCGCTGGCGCCGGCGCATCTGCCGGAAAAAAAGGCGCGGCCGGTCACCACGCCGAAGGTTGCGCCGCGCGGCCGGGTCGCCATTCTCGCCGGCTGCGCGCAATCCGTGCTCGATCCCGGCATCAACGAGGCGACGGCGAGGCTGCTTTCCCGCCTCGGCGTGGAGGTCGTCGCGGCGCCGGGGGAGGGATGCTGCGGCGCGCTCGTCCATCATATGGGCCGCGAGGAAGAGGCGCTCGGTTTCGCCCGGCGCAACATCGATGCGTGGACGCAGGCGATCGACAAGGGCGGGCTGGATGCGATCCTCATCACCGCCTCCGGCTGCGGCACCACGATCAAGGATTACGGCTTCATGCTGCGCCTCGATCCCGCCTATGCGGAAAAGGCCGCACGCGTATCGGCGCTGGCGAAAGATATCACCGAGTATCTGGCAACGCTCGACCTGCCCCCGCCAGCGACCGCGCCCGGCATCATGGTGGCCTACCATTCCGCCTGCTCGATGCAGCACGGCCAGAAGATCACGCGCCAGCCGAAGGAACTCCTGAGGAAGGCGGGCTTCGTGGTGAAGGAGCCGCGCGAGGGGCATATCTGCTGCGGCTCGGCCGGCACCTACAACGTCCTGCAGCCGGACATCGCGCGCCGCCTGCGCGACCGTAAGGTGAAGAACATCGAGGCGACGGAGGCGGCGCTCGTCGCCACCGGCAATATCGGCTGCATGACGCAGATCGGCTCCGGCACCGGACTGCCGGTCGTTCACACGGTCGAACTGCTCGACTGGGCCTGGGGCGGTCCGAAGCCGGCCGCGCTCGAGGATATCCGCCTTCCGGAGCCTGCCGCTCAGGAAGCCGGCCGCTCGGCCTCCGCGGTATTGTAGCAGCCCGCTCCGTTCGCCTAGGCAGCCATGTCGACCGACATTTCGGCCGTGATCCGTGACCACGGCACCATTACCTTCCCGTCATACCGCTTCTCGACCAGCCCGACGGCAAGCAACGCGGCCACATCGGAATGGACGCCACGATAGTCGCGGCCGAGCGAACCGGCCAGCGCCCGTACCGAAGAAGGACCTGTGGAGCGCAGACGGCGCAAGAGCGTCCAGCGGTTCGGGGTCAGCACCTTCAAAAGCGCTTCCATGCTTTCGAACGCCAACAGCGCCGGTTCGGCGTGACGGTCTCCGGCATCGATCCTGCGCGCCGCCTCTCTTGCCCCGGCGAAGAACCGGTCCATGTCCTCAACAACCAGCTTGATTTCATTCATTCTCGATCTCCCTGCGGACATCGGCCTCGAAATCGGCGATCAGTTTTTCCAGGCTGATGAATATGTAGGCTTCCTCGCGGTTGCGGTAATGCTTGTGGTCGCCTTTGCCCGCTTCGTTGTCGTAGCCGATGATCCGCTCGCCGGGGCGGCCGTAGAAAAGCGAATATTTAAGCCCGTGCGGCCTCTCATGCGTGGGGCGAGGCAGGCGCCAGACACGTATCTGGATGATCGTGCCCGATTCCAGCACCGACTTTCGATTTTCGACAAGCGATGCCTCGCCAATCATATGCTAAGAATAACATATGGTGAAAGGCGCATCAAGAAGGCGCCGGCCGCTCAGGAAGCTAGCCGCTCGGCCTCCGCGCCGGCGCCGTAATTCGCCTCGTAGAATTCGCGCTGGCGCCTCAGCGCCACCATCGTGTTGCGGAGCAGGATCGCCACGGTGACGGGCCCGACGCCGCCCGGCACCGGCGTGATCCACGACGCCACCTCGCGCACGTTCTCCGTATCAACGTCGCCGACGATGCGGCTCGATCCGTCCGGCGCCGTCTCGGCGTTGATGCCGATGTCGATCACCGCCGCGCCTGGCTTCACCATGTCGGACTTGATGAGGCGCGGCTTGCCGACCGCGACGAACAACGCGTCGGCGCGCCTGGCGTGCGCCGCGACCGATCGCGTCATGTGATGGCAGACCGTCACCGTCGCGCCTTCGCTCATCAGGAGGAAGGCGATCGGCTTGCCGACGATCTCCGAATGGCCCACCACCACGACCTCCAGCCCCTTGAGGTCGAGGCCGGTTTCCTTGAGCAGCGCCACCGAGGCCGCTGCCGTGCACGGCGCGAGGTCGAGCTGGTTGTAGACGATATTGCCGATCGAGGCCGGGTGCATGCCTTCTACATCCTTCAGCGGATGAACCGCGCCCTGGAGCATGCGGATCGGGATGTGGGCGGGCACCGGCCGCTGGATGATGATCCCGGTTATCCGTGGATCGACATTCATGCCGTGGATCGCGGCTTCGAGCTCGCCCACGGTCACGTTGTCCGGAAAGCGCCGTTCCTCGAATTCGATGCCGGCCTGCTCGGCCTTGCGCCGCTGGTTGCGCACATAGACGTCCACGGCATCCGTGTCGCCGACGGTGATGGAGACCAGCTTCGGACGCCAGCCCTGCGCCGCGACGGCGTCCGCCTCCATCCGCACTTCCGCGATGATGCGCGCCGCGACCGGCCCGCCCTTGAGGTAGCGGTGGTCGCCTACCGGTTTGATCGTCAATCGTCTTCTCCTGGATTTGGCGCGGACCCTGAACCGTTCTTGCAGGAAAGGACAACAGGATTGCGAAGCCCGCTGCGCTCAACGCGACACCATGCCGCCCGTTTCGCCTGCATGGAACGAAGTCCGGGCCCAATCGCTTTTATTGCCCGACGGACCAGGAGATGACGATGAAGACGCTGTTCCTCGCCTTGCTTGCGTATACGGGTTATCGGCTCGCGGTCGGCATACGCCGGGAGAACGCCGCCGAGCCGCTTCTCTTGCGCGACCAGCGCCCCGGCCAGGGGCAGAGAAGCGGACGGACGGGGTCGCGCGCCCGCAACTGACCCGGCGTCCACCCAAGAACCTGGTAGGGCCTTCTTGCACGGTGGGCGGACTAGGCGCTGAGGCCTACATCACGACCACTTTTGTGCCGACCTTGATGCGTTCGTAGAGGTCGATCACGTCTTGGTTGCGCATGCGGATGCATCCGGACGAGACATTGTGGCCTATCGTCCACGGCGCATTGGTGCCGTGGATGCGGTAGAGCGTGTCGCCGAGATAGAGCGCGCGGGCGCCGAGCGGGTTGTCCGGTCCGCCTTCCATATGCGCCGGCAGGATGCGGCCCTTGTCTTTCTCGCGCTCGACCATCTCGGCCGGAGGCGTCCAGCCCGGCCACTCCGCCTTGCGCGTGATCGGATTCGTGCCGGTCCAGCCGAAACCTTCCTTGCCGACGCCGACGCCGTAGCGGCGCGCCTTGCCGTCTTCCTGGACGAGGAAGAGGAATTTCGTCCTGGTATCGATGACGATCGTGCCCGGCTTCTGCGGGCCGTCATAGCTGACCTCGCGCGGCAGGAACTTCGGATCGAAGGGCTGCTGCATCTCCCGCGGGGTGTACATCGGCACCACTTTCGGCGCACGGCCCGGCCCCTGCGGGACGACGTAGGAATTGCGCAGGTCCGGCGCCGGAATGCGCGCATAGGCGGCGCGCGACGGCAGCGGATCGCCCGGCTGGTAGCGCTGGACCGGCGCCGGCGCGACGGCAACGCCTTTCGGCGCGCGCCGAAGCTGCAGCACCCAGGGCGCCGACAGGTCGGGGCTGACGACCAGCGGCGGCGGTTCCGCGTAGCGCGGACCAGCTTGCGCGGCTGCGGAAAGGAGCGCGAGCGCGGCGGCCGCGCCGATTGCCGGAAAGACGATTTTCATGACGACACCATCCGAACGCATGGATCTCGAAACGGGTGCGAACGTGGCTCGATGCGTGGCCCGCCCCCGGGTTCACCGGGGAATGTGCCGTCCGCGTGCCGAGCAAAAGGTGAATCGAATTCGATAAAATACCGGATTGTCAGGAAAGCTTTCGCTGTGGTTACCGTCCGGTTCCCGAATCTGGTAAAGACGGAGTAAATGCGCCGGATCAATGCGTTAGATCACATTGGCTGAATCGCTTTGCGAGCGGGATGAGAAAATGGATGAAGCGGATGCGGGGCTGATCACCGGGGCCGACGGGCGTCGCCGCTGCTTCTGGCCGGGTGGCGACGAACTCTATCTCGCCTATCACGACCATGAATGGGGCAGGCCGGTCGACGACGACACGCGGCTCTTCGAGAAGATGTGCCTGGAGGGCTTCCAGTCCGGCCTCTCTTGGATCACCATCCTCAGGAAGCGCGAGAATTTCCGCCGCGCCTTTTCGGGCTTCGACATCGAAAAGGTGGCTTCTTTCGGCGAGGCCGATATCGAGCGCATGCTGGGCGATGCCGGCATCGTCCGCCATCGCGGCAAGATCGCGTCCGCCATCAACAACGCCCGCCGCGCCATCGACCTGATCGGGGAGAAGGGTTCGCTCGCCGCCTATTTCTGGAGTTTCGAGCCGGCGCCGCACCAGCGGCCGGATGTGGTCGATCTCGCCGGGCTGAAGGCCAACCCGACAACCGCCGCCTCGACCGCGCTGTCGAAGGATCTGCACAAGCGCGGCTTCACCTTCGTCGGCCCGACGACCATGTACGCCCACATGCAGGCCATGGGCATGGTCAACGACCATATCCATGGCTGCTTTTGCCGCGACGAGGTGGAGGCGGCGCGGCAGGCGTTCAAGAGGCCGGGCTGAAGAGGAGTGCTGTTCCTCGCCCCTTTGGGGAGAGGTGGTCGCGAAGCGACCGGAGAGGGGTTCGCGGGCACTGCTCGGGGTCTGGTCTCTCCAGGACGGCAAAATAGGTGCGGGAAATCTGTACTCCCCTCTCCGTCTCGGCTGCGCCTCGACACCTCTCCCCAAAGGGGCGAGGAAATCGGTGCCGCCTCCCCGCCCTTGCCGCTCGCCCTCGCTTCGGCTACCACGCGCTCACGAAAAATCCCGATCCGCCCGACAGAAGAACGACATGCCCGACAAGCAGGAAAAGATGAAGGCGCGGCTGCCGCGCGGCTTCGCCGACCGCGCTCCCGACGACATCCGCGCGGTGGACGAGATGGTGGCGAAGATCCGCGCCGTCTACGAGCTCTACGGCTTCGAGCCGGTGGAGACGCCGCTGGTCGAATATACCGACGCATTGGGAAAATTCCTGCCCGACCAGGACCGCCCGAACGAGGGCGTCTTTTCCTTTCAGGACGACGACGAGCAATGGCTGAGCCTGCGCTATGACCTGACGGCGCCGCTCGCCCGCTACGTCGCGGAGCACTACGAGCGGCTGCCGAAGCCCTATCGCAGCTACCGCGCCGGCTGGGTCTTCCGCAACGAGAAGCCGGGACCGGGCCGTTTCCGCCAGTTCATGCAGTTCGACGCCGATACGGTCGGCACGCCGGGCGTTGCCGCCGACGCCGAGATGGCGATGATGATGGCCGACGTGATGGAGGCGCTGGGAATTCCGCGCGGCGACTACGTTATCCGCGTCAACAACCGCAAGGTGCTCGACGGGGTGCTGGAGGCGATCGGCCTAGGCGGCGAGGAGAATGCCGGCCGCCGGCTGACCGTGCTGCGCGCCATCGACAAGCTGGACAAAGTCGGCGCAGATGGAGTTAGGCATCTACTCGGCAAGGGCAGATTAGATGAAAGTGGCGATTTCACAAAGGGAGCAGAGCTGGCCGAACAGGCAATAGACGACATCCTCCGCTACGTGCTGGCCGCTCCGGGCTTAGTAATGGGTACGGCAAGCAAGGGAACACCTGGTGAAGTTCAGGTAAATTGGAGGTTCCCGGACAAGGTTGAGCCTACGATCATGGGCAACGGGCTGACGATCGAAAAGCTATTTAAGCTCTTTCCCGGTAATGATCTTTATCAAAAAGGCTTGGGCGAACTTGCAGAAATAAATTCCTTAGCGGCAGCGTCGGGCTACATATTTGACCGCATTCGCATTGATCCCTCCGTCGTGCGTGGCCTCGAATACTACACCGGCCCGGTCTACGAGGCCGAGCTTCTGGCGGAAATCCCGAATGAGGACGGCGTCGTCGTGCGCTTCGGCTCGGTCGGCGGCGGCGGCCGCTATGACGGGCTGGTGTCGCGCTTCCGTGGCGAGCCGGTGCCGGCGACGGGCTTCTCCATCGGCGTCTCGCGCCTGATGACGGCGCTGAAGAACCTCGGCAAGCTTTCGAGCGCCAACGACACCGGCCCGGTCGTCGTGCTCGCCATGGATCGCGACACGGAAAGCCTCGGCCGCTACCAGAAGATGGTGGCGGAGCTTCGCGCCGCCGGCATCAGGGCTGAAATGTATCTCGGCGGCTCCGGCATGAAGGCGCAGATGAAATATGCCGACAGAAGGGGAGCGCCCTGCGTCGTCATCCAGGGCGGCGACGAGCGCGCCAGGGGCGAGGTGCAGATCAAGGACCTCGTCGAGGGCGCGCGCCAGGCTGCCGCCATCGCCGGCCACGCCGAGTACAAGGAAGCGCGGCCGGGCCAGGTCTCCGTGCCCGAAGCCGACCTCGTCGCCACCGTGCGCGGCATCATCGAGGCGCAGAAGGCGGAGCGTAAAGGCTGAATGCTGCTCGCCCTTGACCATGTGCAGATCGCTATGCCGGCGGGCCGTGAGGCTGCCGCCCGCGCCTTTTATGGCGATCTGCTGGGTCTCGCCGAGGTCGAGAAGCCGGCAAGCCTTGCCGGGCGCGGCGGCTGCTGGTTCGAAAACGGCAAGGTGAAAGTGCATCTCGGCGTCGATCCGGATTTCCATGCGGCCACCAAGGCGCATCCCGCCTTTCTGGTCGCCGATGTAGCCGATGTGGAGCGCAGGGTCCTTGCCGCCGGCGTGACGGTGAAGCGCGACGTGCCGCTTGAGGGCTACGATCGCATCCATGTGTTCGATCCTTTCGGCAATCGTATCGAACTGATGCAGAGGACCGCCTCGTGAGCGGCGCCCGCCCGCCCGCCATCGCCGCCGAGATCCTCTCGCTTTTCGCCGAGCGCGCGGCGGAGCCGGTGGATGTGGCGATCCTGCAGCCGGCCGATCCGTTCCTGGACATGGCGGGCGAGGATCTGCGCCGACGCATCTTCCTGACCGAAAGCGAGACGGGCAGGAGCCTCTGCCTGCGCCCCGAATTCACCATCCCCGTCTGCCTCGACCACATCGCCTCGCATGCCGGCACCCCGCGTCGCTACGCCTATCTCGGCGAGGTCTTCCGCCAGCGCCGCGACGGGCCGTCCGAGTTCTTCCAGACCGGCATAGAGGATCTGGGCGAGCGCGACGTGGCGGCCGCGGACGCGCGAGCGATCGCCGACGCGCATGCGCTGCTGGAAAGGCTTTTGGCCGGCCGCAGGCTGGCGATCACCCTCGGCGACCAGGGCGTGTTCGAGGCGGTGCTGGCCGCGCTCGGCCTGCCGCGCGGCTGGCGCATGCGGCTCGCCCGCGCCTTCGGCGCGCCGGATATCCTCGCCGCCGCGCTCGACCAGCTTGCCGCGCCGAAGGGCAACGCCATGATGGAGGAGCCGGTGGCCTCGCTGGTCGCCGCCGCCGATTTGCCAGGGCTTTCGCTCTTCATCGAGGACGAGATGCGCGAGGCCGGCCTGTCGCCCTCGGCCGGCCGCAAACCCGACGACATCGCGCGCCGGCTTCTAGAGAAATCCGAGCTCGCCAGCGTGCGGCTTTCCGAGACTGCGCTCGCCGCGCTGAAGACATTCCTCGCCATCGATGTACCCTTCGACCGCGCCGCCGAGACGCTGGCCGAATTCGCGCGCGGCGCGAAGCTCGCCATGGGACCGGCCTTGGCCCGCTTCGCCGAGCGCGCCGAGGCGCTCGCCACCCACGGCATGCGCGCGGCGGAAATCCGCTACGACGCCGCCTTCGGCCGACCGCTGGACTACTATACCGGCCTCGTCTTCGAGATCGCGGCGGAAGGCGGCGAGCGCCCGCTTGCCGGCGGCGGCCGCTACGACCGGCTGCTCACGCTTCTCGGCGCGCCGAAGCCCATCCCCGCCGTCGGTTTTTCCGTCTGGCTCGACCGTGTCGAGGAACTGCGGGGATCGGGGAAATGATGTTTTTTGGGAGGATGCCGAATCTAGCGCCGTCATCCTCGGGCTTGTCCCGAGGATCCGCCTGTGCCGGTGTCGTCAATGGGCATCCAGTGCAACGAACAGCCGATTTTCGCTGCGACGACCGGAGGCAGAGGCAGATCCTCGGGACAAGCCCGAGGATGACGTCGACGCAGTTTCACAGGCCCAGGGGTGAGCGGCTTCTCGATCGAGAGAGCCGCCCATGACCATCACGCTGGCGCTCCCCTCCAAGGGCAGGCTGAAGGACCAGGCGACGGAAGCATTGGCACGCGCCGGGCTCGTCGTCGAGGCGCCGTCGGATGCGCGGCAGTACAACGCCCGCATCAAGGATTTCGAGAAGGTCGAGATCGCCTATCTTTCGGCTTCCGAGATCGCGCGCGAGGTTGGCGAGGGCCATGTCGATCTGGGCGTCACCGGCGAGGACCTGCTCTGCGAGACCTTTGCCGACTGGTCTGAGCGCACGGAGATCGCGGCGCGCCTGGGTTTCGGCCGCGCCGACGTGGTGGTGGCGGTGCCGGAAGTCTGGCTCGACGTCGCCACCATGGCCGATCTGGACGACGTGGCGGCGGATTTCCGCCAGCGCCACGGACGGCGGCTCACCATCGCGACGAAATACTGGCGGCTGACCCAGCAGTTCTTTTCTCAGCTGCACGGCATCCAGGTCTATCGCATCGTCGAGAGCCTCGGCGCCACCGAGGGCGCGCCGGCGGCGGGCCTGGCGGATGTGATCGTCGACATCACCACGACCGGCTCGACGCTGAAGGCGAACCGGCTGAAGGTGCTGGAGGACGGCGTCATCCTGAGATCGGAGGCCTGTCTCGTCCGTTCGAAGAGACGAGGCGGCGACGCGGCAATCGTCGCGGACATTGCCGGTAGGCTTGCGGGCTTCCGCGTTTGAGAGCGTTCTGAAGCGGCGAACGTCCGGAGCCATGGCGGAACTGGATACCGAAGCGGCCGGCTCGGCCCCCTCATCCGGCCCTTCGGGCTACCTTCTCCCCGTCGGGGAGAAGAGGAAGAAACCGTGCGGCCGGCGCTCCTCTCCCCAACGGGGAGAGGGTGGTTCGCAGCGCGAACCGGGTGAGGGGGGTGGTTACATTTACCCCCGCCCTCAAGCTACCTCCGCCGTCCGTCGACCGATATCGATCCGGCGCCTTGGACCGCGAGCGCCAGGAAGCCGCCGGCCATTGCGAGGTTCTTGAGGAAATTGATCATCTGCATCTGGTCGGCGAAATCCGTATGCGCCACCAGCGCCGACGCCACCGCGAAGATCGCGAGCACCCAGGCTGCGATGCGCGTTTGGAAACCGACGAGCACGGCAAGCCCGCCGAGAAGCTCGATCAGGCCGACGATCACCGCGGTCGCGGTCGGCATCGGCAGGCCGTATCCGGTGAAGTAGGATGCCGTTCCGGCGATGTCCGTCAGCTTGCCGAAGCCGGACATGATGAAGATGATGGCGAGCAGGATGCGCGCGACGAGCAGGACGATGTTGGCGGGCATGACGGGTCTCCTTTGGTTGCCGCCCCTTACCCGAATTGGTCCATCTCCGCGACCGGCCGGCTCGTATACGGTGTGGGCCCGAATTGTGAACAACGAGAATATTGTCGTTCACAATCGCGGAGGCTCACTTCGGATGCGTCATGTCCGCCGGCTTGACGATACGGTCGTAATCCGCCTCCGAAACCAGTCCGCTCCGGATCGCTTCCTCGCGCAGGGTCGTGCCGTTCTTGTGCGCCGTCTTGGCGATCTTGGCCGCGTTGTCATAGCCGATCGTCGGCGCCAGCGCCGTCACCAGCATCAGCGAGCGGCCCATCAGATCGGCGATGCGCGTCTCGTCGGCCTCGATGCCGGCGACGCAATTGTCGGCGAAGGAGCGCATGGCGTCGGCAAGCAGCCGGATCGACTGCAGCACGTTGAGCGCGATCACCGGCTTGAACACGTTGAGCTCGAAATGGCCCTGGCTCGCCGCCATCAGCACGGCTGCGTTGTTGCCGATCACCTGCGTGGCGACCATGGTAAGCGCCTCGGCCTGGGTCGGGTTGACCTTGCCCGGCATGATCGATGAGCCCGGCTCGTTTTCCGGCAGGCGAAGCTCGCCTAGGCCGGAGCGCGGCCCGGAGCCGAGGAAGCGGATGTCGTTGCCGATCTTGAAGAGGTCGGCGGCGAGCGCGGCCAATGCCCCGTGGAAGTTCGCCAGCGCGCCGTGCGAGGCCAGCCCCTCGAACTTGTTTTCTGCCGTGCGGAAGGGCAGTCCGGTGATCTTCGCAAGCCGCGCGGCGATCGCGGTATCGAAACCTTTCGGCGCGTTGAGGCCGGTGCCGACGGCGGTTCCGCCCTGCGCCAGCGCATGGACGTCGCCCAGGGCCTGCTCGATGCGCTTCCTCCCGAGCTCCAGCGCCGCGACATAGCCCGAGAACTCCTGGCCGAGCGTGAGCGGCGTGGCGTCCTGCGTGTGGGTGCGGCCGATCTTGACGATGCCGGCGAAGGCCTCGGCCTTGGCGGCCAACTCGGAAGTCAGTTCCTTCAGCGCCGGCATCAGGTACATCGCCGCTTCCCGCGCCGCCGCGACATGCATGGCCGTCGGGAAAGTGTCGTTGGAGGATTGGCTCATATTGACGTGGTCGTTCGGATGCACCGGCTTCTTGGAGCCGAGCTGTCCGCCGAGCGTCTCGATCGCGCGGTTGGAGATCACCTCGTTGGCGTTCATGTTGGTCTGCGTGCCGGAGCCGGTCTGCCAGACGACGAGCGGGAAATGGTCGTCAAGCTTGCCGTTCGCGACCTCGTCGGCGGCCTCGGCGATCGCCTTGCCGAGGGCCGGGTCGAGCAGGCCGAGCTCCATGTTGGTCTCGGCGGCGGCACGCTTGACGAGGCCGAGCGCGTGGATGAGCGCCAGCGGCATCCGCTCGCCGCCGATCCTGAAATTCTGCCGGCTGCGTTCGGTCTGCGCGCCCCAATATTTGTCGCCCGGAACTTCGATAGGGCCGAACGTGTCGGTCTCGGTACGTGTCGTAGCCATCATCGCCTCATTGGAATCCGGCGGCACCATATGGACGGGCCAGCCGGCCGTCCAGATGGCAAATGCGGCTGCCTGCGATGCCCGGCCGCCCGTGATCCATATGGGTGTTGTCGTGCCCCGAGAAAACCGCGCTCTATCTCGCTTCCTTGCGCAGGCTGAGATAGGTCGGGTCGAAATCGGCGATCGCCTGCAGCCGGTCCCAGTCCTCGATCGTGACCTTCGGCCCGCGCCATCTGAGGATTTCCTTCTGCCGCAGGAACTGCAGCGCGCGGTTCACATGCACGGTCGACCGGCCGAGCATGTCGGCGACTTCGCCCTGGGTGACGCTGAAATCGAAGCTGTAGCCGTCGGTCAGCTCGACTGCCTCCAGCCGCAGGAAGACCTCGCACAGCAGGTGCGCCATCTGGCCAACGGCCGAGCGGCGGCCCATCGCCACGATCCAGGCGCGATGGATGGCCGCGTCGATTACGGTGCTCAGCCACAGAAGCCTTGTGAGGTGAGGCTGCTCCTCGGTGATCTTCCGCAGCCGGTCGTGCGGCACCCGCGCGATCTGGCAGTCCGTCAATGCCGTGACGCCATGATCCATGACCTTGAGGAGAAGGCTGTGCAGGTCGAGGAAGTCGCCGGTCAGGTGGAGCGCGGTCAATTGCCGCTTGCCGTCGTGGAGGATGTGGTAGCGCGCCGAAAATCCGGAAAGCATCAGGCAGCTTTCGCTCGGCCTCGAATCTTCCAGAACGATATCGTCGCCCGCCCGGAAACTATCGATCCGGTCCACGACGCCTTCGAGGATTCGCTCCTCCTCGGCCGACAGCGAATCGTGGCGAGAAAGGTTGAGAACCAACGGATTTTTGGTTTGAACCAGACCCGCCATGGTCAAAAAGGGGAGGGAGTGCCGGGGGCTTTGCTCATATGCGGACAACGGACGCGGTGCCGCTCGGGTTCCGAATTCGGCGACCCATCGTGGATCGCATGCGAAAGCGCGGCCACGACAGGCCGCGCTTTTCCTTGAATCCGACCTTGGCGCGAGCGCCCTACGCCCACTCGCCCTTGCGGAAGACCGGTATGCGCGAACCATCCCCGGCGATGCCGTCGATGTCGATCTTGTCGGAGCCGATCATCCAGTCGATATGGATCAGGCTCTTGTTGCCGCCCTGCGCGGCAATCTCGTCCGGCGTCAGGCTGGCGCCGCCGAGGAAGCATTTCGAATAGCACTGGCCGAGCGCGATGTGGCACGACGCGTTCTCGTCGAAGAGCGTGTTGAAGAAGAGGATGCCGCTCGCCGAGATCGGCGATGAATGCGGCACCAGCGCCACTTCGCCGAGCCGCCGCGCCCCTTCGTCGGTGTCCAGCACCTTGGCCAGAACGGCCTCGCCCCGTGCCGCCTTCGCCTCGACGATCCGGCCCTCCTCGAAGCGGACGGCGATCTTGTCGATCAGCGTGCCCTGATAGGAGAGCGGCTTGGTCGAGGCGACATGGCCCTCGACGCGCCGCGCATGCGGCGTGGTGAACACTTCCTCGGTCGGGATGTTCGGGTTGCAGGTGATGCCGTTCTTGGCGCTGGAAGCGCCGCCCTGCCATTCGTGCCCGTCGGCGAGCCCGATCGTCAGGTCGGTGCCCGGACCGGAATAGTGAAGCGCCTTGAAACGCTTGCCGTTCAGCCATTCCGTCCGCTTCTTCAGTGCCGCGTTGTGCGCCGCCCATGCACCGATGGGATCGTCGCCATCCACGCGCGAAGCCGCGAAAATCGCGTCGGCGAGTTTGGCCACCGCGACCTCCTCGGAATCGTCAGGAAACACCTGCCTCGCCCAGGACGCGCCGGGATAGGCGACGATGTTCCAGTTGATGTCGAAGCCCGCGATCTTCTCCAGCGCCGGCTGGTAGGCGACGGAGTTCGCCTTGTTGGCACGCGCTACCTTGCCGGCATCCTCGTTGGAGAGCAGCATCGGATTGTCGCCGACGATGGCGAGCCGCGCAGTGTTGGCCGAAAACGCCTTGGCGACGCCGTCATAGAGCCAGCCCGGCGCGCGATCGAAGCTCTCCTCCGGCGCGTTGCGGAAACGGGAAAGCGTGATCTCCTCGTCGGAGAAGATCGGCGTCACCAGTCCGGCGCCGGCGCGATAGGCGTGTTCGACGATGCGCCTGACCAGCGGCAGCGCCACGACCGGCGCGGTGAGGAAGAGATCCTGTCCGCGCTCCAGCCTGAGCCCGACCTTGACGGCGACTTCGGCCAGCCTGTCGAGCCTGACGGGATCGACGGAAGCCTGGATGTTTCGCTGGTGTGTGTTCATGCGGTTCATGCCTCAAGGGTTGTTCTGGAAAGTCCGGATGGTGCGGCTCTCACGCGCCACCGGCGCATTCGGCGCAGAGGCCGCGGATTTCGACGGTGGTCTTTTCCGCGCGGAAGCCCGATCGTGCGCCGATGCCTTCTACGAAGGCGCGGAAGTCGGCGTCGTGGATCTCCGAGACCGTGCCGCAGCGCTCGCAGATGGTGAAGCCGATCGGCTCACCGTGATGCGCGTGGTCCTCGGCGTGGGAGCAGGCGACGAAGGCGTTCATGCTTTCCAGCCGATGGACGACGCCGAGCCCGCGAAGCTGGTCGAGCGCGCGATAGACCTGCAGCGGCGCGCGAAAGCCGTCGTCGCGCAAGAGATCGAGGATCTGATAGGCGCTGAGCGGGGTGCCCGCGCGGGTCAGGGCCGCGAAGACGAGCCGTTGGTTTTTTGTCAGTTCCGTCGTCAAGCTTTGGGCCGCTTCATGGAATACTGGGCCTAACGTAATGGCCGATGGCGTGCGCGGCAACATGGCGGGATCAGGCCTTCCGCAATTTGTCGGCGACGGCGGCAGAGATATAGACGCCCGCGCCGAGCGCGGTGATGAAGAAACTGGTCGGCCAATCGGTGAGATAGGCGAGGACGAGGCCTCCCCAGGCGATCGCGACGCCGATGAGGATGGACACCAGGATCCCGGCGAGCACGCCCCGCGCCAGCAGATGCGACGCGGCCGCCGGAGCCACCATGAGCGCGAAGACCAGCAGCACGCCGACGATCTGCGTTGCCTCGGCCGTCGCGACGGCGACGATGATCATGAAGAGGGTCGAGACGAGATCGAGACCGACGCCCTTCGCCTCCGCGAGTTCGGGCTGCAGGCTGGCGAAGAGGAGGGGGCGGGCGATGAAGGTCAGTGCGGCGAGCGTGACCAGCGCCATCGCCGCCAGGACCGCCACGGTGTCGAGGCTGATGCCGAGCACGTTGCCGAAGAGCACGCTGGTCGCCTGAGTGGCGTTGGACGTATAGAAGTGCAGGAACAGCAGCCCGAGCCCGAGCGACAGCGTCAGCACGATGCCGATGGCGACGTCGCGGTGCGCCCGCTCGCCGAGGAGACCGATGCCTATGCCGGCGGCAAGCGTGAACGCCGTCAGCCCGAAAAACGGAGAAAGCCCGATCAGCCCCGCGCCGGTCGCGCCGGGGAAGCCGACATGGGCGAGCGCGTGCCCGGCGAAAGTCTGGCCGCGCAACACCAGGAAATAGCCGACCGCGCCTGCGACGATCCCAACGATGGCCGAGGCCGCGAACGCATTGCGCATGAAATCATATTCAAGCATCGTGAACATGCGCGTGACTTTCCAGTTCGATCCCGTCGGCCATCACGAAGATGCGGCCATTGACATGCGCGACGCTGATCGGCGTGCCGTAGAGGTCCGACAGCACCGGCCCGTTGATGACCTCGTCCACGCCTCCGATCGCCGCCTTGCCGTTGCCGACGTAGAGCACCTCGTCGGCCACCTTGATGAGCGGGTTGATGTCGTGCGAGCAGAAGATCACGGCGATGCCGCGCCTTTCGCCGAGTTCGTGCGCGAGCTCGATGATCGTGCGCTGATGCCCGGCGTCGAGGCTGATCAGCGGTTCGTCGAGAAGGAGCAGTTTCGGCTCGCCGATGAGCGCCTGGGCGATCAGGATGCGCTGACGCTCGCCGCCCGAAAGGCGGTCGAATGGCCGTTTTGCGATGTCGGTCGCCCCAACCTGCTCGAGGGCCTTCCAGGCGGCGACCTTCTCGGTTGCCGAAGCCACCGGCCAGCCCCAGCGGTGGCCGCCGGCCGCGCCGGCGACGAGGTCGAAGCCGCTGATCGAGGTCTGCGCCGCGCCGCGGCGGAGCTGCGGCACGTAGCCGATCGCGGGATTGCCGCGCCTCGGCGCTTCGCCCAGCACGGTGATCGTCCCGCCCTGCGGTCGAACGAGGCCGAGGATGGCGCGCAGGATAGTGGTCTTGCCGGCGCCGTTCGCGCCGAGCAGCGCCACGAACTCGCCTTGCGGAATGGCGAAGGAGACGCCGGAAAGTACCCGGCGCCCCCCATAGGCGAGCGTAACGTGATCGAAAGTCACTGCGTTCATTGGGTGCGCGCGGCGAGCGCCTTTTCGACGGCCTCGATCTGTCCGCCGAACCAGGTCTGGATCGTCTGGCCGGCCGGCATCGTCTCGGAGACGCCGATGACGGAAACCTTGTTGTCCTTGGCGATCCGGAGGAGGCGCTCGGTTGCCTGGTCCGTCACCTGCGAGTTGTAGAAGAGGACCTTCGCGGACCCGTCCTTCAGGCTCTTCTCGAAAGCGATGACCTGGCCTGGCGTCGGCTCGGCGTCGTTCATCACGGCCGTCTGGAATTCTTCGTTCAGCATCCTGAAACCGAGCGCCTTGGCCATATAGCCGAAGACCGGCTCGGTCGCCGTCACTTGCGTGCCGCCATAGGCCTTGCGGACCTCGGCGATGTCATTGCGGACCTTGGCCATCGAAGCGTTGAATTTTGCCAGGTTCGCCTTGTAGTCGGCGGCGTTCGACGGATCGCGCCTGGCAAGCTCGCCGGAAAGCGCCTTGGCGACCGCCGGCAGTGTCGCGGGGTCGTACCAGAGATGCGGGTTGTCGCCCTCCTTCCGGCCGGTGAGCGTGGCCGCGACGATCGCCGAGCGGCCCTGAGCGGGGGAAGCCGAAACCAGCTTCTCCATCCACGGATCGTAGCCGGCGCCGTTATAGATCAGGATCCTGGCGTCGGCGACCGAGCGCGCGGTGGAGGGACTGGTCTCGAACAGATGCGGGTCCTCGTCGGGATTGGACAAGATGCTGGTGACCGCGACATGGTCGCCGCCGATCTGCCGGGCAAGGTCGCCGTAGAAATTCTCGGCGGCGACGATATTCACCTTTTCGGCGGCAAGCGCGCCGCCGGAGGACAGGAAAGGGGCCGCCGCCAGCATGACGGCCGCGAGGAGAAGAGAGCGCATGGATGTTTCCTTCGGCAATGGATGATGGATGCCGGCCAGCTGTAAGCTCGTTACGTAACAATATAACATTTACCGACGAGCGTAGGCCCTGGCAAGAGGGGGCCGCGAAAAATCCTCCAGGGCAGGTGAGGGGCCGTTTCGGCGCGCGCCATTGACCTCGCCGCCGCTTGCCGCTACCGATCCGCCGCTGATGTTCGAGCTTGTCGTCGCCGCGGTCCTCATCCTTCTCAACGGTATCTTCGCCCTGTCGGAACTGGCGATCGTTTCGTCGCGCAAGGCCCGCATCGGCCCGATGGCGGAGCGCGGCGTGCGCGGGGCGGCCGCCGCCATCCGGCTGATCGACCATCCGGGCAGGTTCCTCTCGACGGTCCAGATCGGCATCACGCTGGTCGGCATCCTGGCCGGCGCCTTTTCCGGCGCGGCGCTGGGCGAGCGCCTGAGCCGCTTCCTGATCACAGAGGGGCTTTCGGAGAATGCCGCCGAGCTGACCGGCTATCTGATCGTCATCGGTCTCATCACCTTCCTGTCGGTCATCATCGGCGAGCTCGTGCCCAAGCACCTGGCGCTGAAGAACCCGGAACGGCTCGCCTGCATGATGGCGCCGACGATGCTGTTCCTGTCGCGCGCCGCAGCACCCCTGGTCTGGCTGCTGGACGTGTCGACGCGATTGCTGCTCACGCTGTTCGGCGTCTCGACCGAGCCGCAGAGCGCCGTCACGGAGGAGGAGATCAAGACGGTAGTGGCAGAGGCCGAGAGCGCCGGCGTCATCGAAAGCGCCGAGCAGTTCATGATCTCCGGCGTGATGCGGCTGTCGGACCGGACCGTGCGCGCGATCATGACGCCCCGCACCGATGTCGAACTGATCGATGTCACGCTGGGCGACGCCGAACTGCGCAAGGCGCTGCTCGATTCGCGGCACTCGCATCTGCCGGTCTACGACGGAACGCCCGACGACGTGATCGGCGTCGTTATCGTCCGCGACCTCATCAAGCCGCTCACCTTGAAGCGCAAATTCGACCTGAGGCGCCATGTGCGCCCGGCGCCGGTCGTTCCCGACACGCTGGAAGGGCTGGATGCGGTCCGCCTGCTGCGCGACGCCGAGGTCCCTGTCGCGCTGGTGCTCGACGAATACGGCCACTTCGAGGGTCTGCTGACGCCGGCCGACATCCTCGACGCGATCGCGGGCGCCTTCCGCTCCGACACCGAGAAGGACGAGCCGGAGGCTGTCCGGCGCGAGGACGGATCATGGCTGCTGGCCGGCTGGATGCCGGTCGACGAGATGGCGGAGCTTCTCTATCTGAGCCTGCCGGGCCGGCGCAGCTACGACACCGTGGCGGGCTTCCTGATCAACGAATTCCAGCGCATTCCCGACACGGGCGACCGCATCGATATCGGGGCGTGGCGGTTCGAGGTGGTCGATCTCGACGGCCGCCGCATCGACAAGGTCCTGGCAACGCGCCTGCCTTGATGGGCGAGCTTTCTCCATGGTTGACAATTGTTTGCCGGGGAAAACGGAATCTCCTGCGAAACTTTCGCCCGGGCGGGAGGGCGGGAATCAGGCTGACACGAAAAAGGCGGCCGGGTGGCCGCCTTTCTCTTGATGCCATGATGGCTCCGGGGTCAGCGCCGGGTCGCGTCCTTGACGTCTTCCTTGACGTCGCCATAGGCCTTCTGGACCTTGCCGGCTGCCTTTTCGATCTTGCCCTTGGCCTCGGTCTCTTTCGAGCCCGTGACCTTGCCGGCCGCTTCCTTTACCGAACCGGACACCTGCTTGGCGGCGCCTTTCATCTGATCCTTGTTCACCATCTGTGTGCTCCTCGGGTTGCTGGCGTTGAATTGCCTGTTGGGTCGTGTTGAGTAAAAACGCCCGGCGTCGGACGGGGTTCCGACCGCCGATGCGAATTGAGGATATTCCCGTGTGGAAGAACGTTACGGCACCGGGCCGCGATTCCGACGATCCCGCGATTGCCGATATCGCCGATGCTCCCGCCTTCATCGAGGCGCACATGTGCCTCCGGTCCGTGCCGTCCATTCCGGAAATCAGCCTCTATACCGCTCACCCCGGCAGCGGCCTTTGGCGGTTGACCGGAAGGAGCGGGGAGGGAACGCCGCCCTATTGGGCCTATGCCTGGGCGGGCGGCGCCGTTCTCGCCCGTCATTTTCTCGACCGGCCGGAAAATGTTCGCGGGCGCCGGGTGCTGGACCTCGGCGCCGGTTCCGGGCTCGTCGGCATCGCCGCCGCCAGGGCGGGAGCAGCCTCGGTTACGGCCGCCGAGATCGACCGCAACGGCATCGCCGCGATCCGCCTGAACGCGGCGGCGAACGGCGTCGCGCTCGAAATCCTGGACCGCGACCTGACGAGGGCCGAGCCGCCGCCCGGTCTCGATCTGGTCGCGGTAGGCGACCTGTTCTACTCGGCCGCCCTTGCGCGGCGCGTCACGCGCTTCCTCGACCGCTGCCTCACGGCGGGGGCGGAGGTGCTGGTCGGCGATCCGGGCAGGGCGTTCCTGCCGCATGCCCGGCTGCAGCCGGTCGCGGAATATGCCGTGCCGGATTTCGGCGATAGCGGCGCCGCATTGAAGCCGAGCACGGTCTTTGCCTATCGCTGATGAAAAAAGGGCGGCCTTTCGGCCGCCCTTCCGACAAATGCTGGAAGCGTGGGCTTAGAAGTCCATGCCGCCCATGCCGCCCATGCCGCCGCCGGGCATCGCCGGAGCCGGCGAGTCCTTCTTCGGCGCCTCGGCGACCATGGCCTCGGTGGTGACCAGCAGGCCGGCGACCGAAGCCGCGTCCTGCAGCGTGTGGCGCACGACCTTGACCGGATCGACGATGCCCATGGCGATCATGTCGCCATATTCGCCGGTCTGGGCGTTGTAGCCGTAGGTGGCCGACTTGTTCTCCAGGATCTTGCCGGCAACGATCGAGGCCTCGGCCCCGGCGTTGCTCGCGATCTGGCGAGCCGGCGCCTGCAGCGCCTTGCGGACGATATTGATGCCCGCCGCCTGGTCGGAATTCCCGCCGGTCGACTTGATCGCCTGGGTGGCGCGGAGGAGCGCGACGCCGCCGCCGGCGACGATGCCTTCCTCGACGGCCGCACGGGTCGCGTTGAGGGCGTCATCGACGCGGTCCTTCTTCTCCTTGACCTCGACCTCGGTCGCGCCGCCGACGCGGATCACCGCGACGCCGCCGGCGAGCTTGGCCAGCCGCTCCTGCAGCTTCTCGCGATCGTAGTCCGACGTGGTCTCCTCGATCTGCTGCTTGATCTGGGCGACGCGGCCCTGGATCTCTGCCTTCTTGCCGGCGCCGTCGACGATCGTGGTGTTCTCCTTCTCGATGCGCACCCGCTTGGCGCGGCCGAGCATGTTGAGGCCGACATTCTCGAGCTTGATGCCGAGGTCTTCGGAGATCACCTGGCCGCCGGTGAGGATGGCGATGTCCTCGAGCATGGCCTTGCGGCGGTCGCCGAAGCCCGGAGCCTTGACGGCTGCGACCTTGAGGCCGCCCCTGAGCTTGTTGACGACCAGCGTGGCGAGCGCCTCGCCCTCGACGTCCTCGGCGATGATGAGCAGCGGCTTGGACGACTGCACGACAGCCTCCAGCACCGGCAGCATGGCCTGCAGGTTGGAAAGCTTCTTCTCGTGGAGCAGGATGTAGGCATCCTCGAGTTCGGCAACCATCTTGTCGGGGTTGGTGATGAAGTAGGGCGAGAGATAGCCGCGGTCGAACTGCATGCCCTCGACGACCTCGAGTTCGGTGTCGGCGGTCTTGGCTTCCTCGACCGTGATGACGCCCTCATTGCCGACCTTCTGCATGGCCTCGGCGATCATCTTGCCGACCGACTCGTCGCCGTTCGCGGAGATGGTGCCGACCTGCGCGACTTCCTCGGAGGTCTTGATCTTCTTGGCACCCTTGACGAGGTTGGCCACCACGTCGGCGACGGCGAGATCGATGCCGCGCTTCAGGTCCATCGGGTTCATGCCGGCGGCAACCGCCTTGGCGCCTTCCTGGACGATCGCCTGGGCGAGAACGGTCGCGGTCGTGGTGCCGTCGCCGGCCATGTCGTTGGTCTTCGAGGCGACCTCGCGGACCATCTGCGCGCCCATGTTCTCGAACTTGTCTTCCAGTTCGATTTCCTTGGCGACGGTGACGCCGTCCTTGGTAATGCGCGGCGCGCCGAACGACTTGTCGAGGACGACGTTGCGGCCCTTCGGTCCGAGCGTGACCTTCACCGCGTCGGCGAGGATGTTGACGCCGCGCAGCATGCGTTCGCGCGCGTCACGGGAGAATTTTACTTCCTTGGCAGCCATTTTTCAGCTCCTGGGCCTCTGGCCCGAATTCAGGTTGAAGATGCGGATGGAGAGGCGTGTCTCAGCCGATGACGCCCATGATGTCGGATTCCTTCATGATCAGGAGATCCTCGCCATTGAGCTTGACTTCCGTGCCCGACCACTTGCCGAAGAGCACGCGGTCGCCCGCCTTCACGTCGAGCGGAACGAGCTTGCCGGCCTCGTCGCGGGCGCCCGAGCCGACGGCGATGATCTCGCCTTCCTGCGGCTTCTCCTTGGCGGTGTCCGGGATGATGATGCCGCCGGCCGACTTTTCCTCAGATTCGACCCGGCGTACGACCACGCGGTCATGAAGCGGGCGAAATTTCGTCTTTGCCATGTTCTTGAACCCTCGGATTGGGATGTTGCTGTCTCCTCCGTCCGGATGTCCGGATCGGCTGCTAGCACTCGCTGGGAGGGAGTGCTAACGTGGCGCTCAGATAGTTTCTGGCTTTTGCAGAGTCAAGACGCGCGGTTTCGGATTCGTCCGGCGCGGATCGCCCGCTTGGGAGAACTTATCCGACGATCCTGAGGTTCGACAATTCGTTGCCGATTTCCTTGAAGTCCTCGGAAAGCGTGGCGCCGGTGGCGTTCCAGAACAGCTTCGCCGGCTTGGTCGGGTCGCTCGGATCCATGCGGAAACGCGAATCCGACGAGCATGAGCGGAGCGCCGCGATCTGCGTCTGGTCGGCGGTCTTCGTCGCGTCGAGGTCGAGCGCCACTGTCATGACCATGACGCCGGCGGCCTTGGCGTTCGCGCAAAGCGTCGCCATGTGCTCGTTCATGGCGGCTGTGTAGTTGCTGTTGGAATAGTCGAACTGGCCGACATTGCTGTCGGTGCCGAGGAAGAGCCGCGGCGTCGACCCGCCATTGTAGCCCGGCAGGAGGTAGCCGAAATCGGCATAGATGGACTTGTTGCCGGCCGGGTCGCTGTAGCCGAGCGAGCCCGGCGTATAGTAGGTGTTGGCGCCGTCGGTCAGCACGATGACGACCTTGTCGTTGCCCTTCTGGCCGTCCGGCCGCCCCTCCGTGAAAGGCGGGCCGCTCGACACGGCGCGCCAGCCCCATGCGAGGCCGGAAGGCACGCTGGTGCCGCCGTCAGGCGCCATAGCGTCGATCGCATCCTTGATGGCCTGCAGCCCGTCGGGAACGGTCACGTCGGTGAGCGGGGTGATAGGATTGGTCGTGCAGGAATAGTTCGGGCCCGTTCCCTTGGACGAAGTCACGCCATAGGGCCGGACGACATAGTATTTCGCCATGTCCTGCTCGCGGTCGAGGCCGGTCGTGGCGCTTTCGTTGTCGTTCCAGTAGTTGTTCGCGGCGCCGTAATTGGACGGGTTGGGCTTGGTGGCGGTCGCCCATCGGTCGCCCGGCTCGTCCGGCGCGAACATCGGCACGAAAAGCGTCGCGGGGTTCGACGGATCGGGCGCCGCGTCGTTGTCGCCGTAGGGGTAGGGCCGTTCCTCGACGCAGCCTTGCCAGCTCGAATATTGCGAAATGGTGTTGTCGTAATAGCCGGTGTCCTGCCAGTGTCCTTGCGTGCAGGCCCCGGTATATTTGTTGGTCTTCGTGCAGACATATTCCTGGCCGGTGGAGACCCACTCGCGCGAGCTGACGTATTTCATGTCCTGGTAGAGCGAGAAACGGGTCAGGAGGTCTCCCTCCTCGTCGCCCCAGTCGGAGCCTGCCTTCACCCATTTGCCGTCGACCTTCTCGGCGCGCCGGTTCCCGGTCGACATGGAGGCCCAGTCGAAATTCTCGTGGTGGATGGGCGAAATGCCGTCCTGGTCCATCCAGGGCTGGTCGGCGTTCTGCGGGCCGACATTGACCGACGCCGCGAAAGGCACGACGGCGAATTGCACGGGCTTGTCCACCTGCTTGATGAGCACCGCCTGCGCCGCGAGCGTGTCGACGAGTTGCTTGGCCGCGTCCTTCAGGAGGTCGATGCGCTCCTCGCCCGAGCCGGTGCCCACGTCGCTCATCGAGCCTGAATTGTCGAGCACGAGCGCGACCTCGAGCGTGTCCTTCAGGCGGACCTCTGATTGGGCGGCCAGGTTGATGTTGCCGGCGGTTCCCCCGTTCAGCAGATCCTTGAATACGGGAAAGAAGTACGGCTTGTAGTTCAGCACGGCGCTGAGCTTGAGGGTGCCGCCGCCCGCCGCGTTCGAGGGCAGCGTCACGGTCAGCGTCGTATCGGCCGGGTTGATGCGGCCGAGATTGGCATGGAAGAAATTGGTCGCGTAGGCGATGAGTTCGGCGTCGGTGCCGCCCTGGACGATCTGCCGCCCGGTCGCCACGCTGGCCGCGTCGAGCGCGTTGGACACGATCTGCCGCTCGCGGTTCATCTCCCCATAGTCGACCGCGAGCGCCAGGCCGCCCATGATGGGCAGCATGGCGAAGGCCGCGATCATCCCGAAATTGCCGCGGATGTCCCCGCGGAACCGGCGGATCATGGAAGCTTGCCCCTCGCTCGGGCTACTGACTGAGCCCGTTTTCCTTTTCGCATGAATGCTCTAACCGGCCGTTTGCAAAAAAGCTCGAATGGGAATGCGCCGGTTCTGCTGCCGTTAACCACGCCGTGGATGTGCCTGGTAGGCGCCGAAAAAAGGAAAACGCCCGCGCGGGGCGGGCGTCTTCTTCCGGTCCGACCGGCCGTTCCGGTCGGCTGTGGTGCGTTCGCTCAGCCGACGATGCGCAGGTTGGACAATTCGTCGGCGATCGCCTTGAAGTCGTCCGACAGGCTGCCGCCGGTCGCGTTCCAGTAGAGCTTGGCGGGCTGCCCGGTGGTCGGGTCCGTCCGGAAGCGCGAGTTGGAAGCGCAGGTCTTGAGCGCGGCCATCTGTGCCGCCTCGGCGCTGTTGGTCGGGTCGAGGTCGAGCGAGACGGTCATCATGATCACGTTCGCGGCCTTGGCGTTCGTGCATAGCGTCGCCATCTGCTCGGCCATGGCCTTGGTGTAGTTGGTATTGGAAAAGTCCGTCTTCGACACGTCCGTGTTCATGAACAGGCGGGTCGTCGAGCCGCCATTGTAGTTCTTGCCCGTGTAGCCGTAGTCGGCATAGATCGACTTGTTGCCGGCAAGGTCGTTGTAGCCGAGCGATTGCGGCGTGTAGTAGGTATTGGCGCCGTCGGTCAGCACGATGACGACCTTGTCGTTGCCGCGCTGGGACTCAGGACGGCCCTCCGTGAAGGGCGACCCGCTCGAGACGACACGCCATCCCCAGGCCATGCCGGAGACAACGTTGGTGCCGCCGTCCGGCTGCATGGCGTCGATCGCTGCGGTGATCGTGTTCATGCCGGCTGTATTGGTGACGTCGGTCAGCGGCGTGATCGGCTGCGTGGTGCAGCTCGCGTTCGGACCGCCGTCGCCGGTCGCCGCGGCGGTGCCGTTCGGGGCAGGCGTATAATATTTCGGCATATAGGCCTGACGCTGCGCATCGGTTCCGGTCGTCGTCTTGTCGTTCCACCAATTGCCCATGGCGTAGCGTCGCGACGAATCCTTGTTGTCGGTTTCGTCGGGCGCGAACATCGGGACGAAGAGCGTTGCCGGATTGGAACTGTCCGGAGCCGCGTCAGTCACGTCATAGGGGCTCGGCCGCTGCTCGACGCAGCCCCCCCAGGAGGCGTAGCTCGTCGTGCCGTATACCGGCGTATTGGTGCAGCTCTTGTTTCTGCCGCTGCCCGTGCAGGTCTGGACGGTGCCCGTCTGGATGGTGCGCTGCAGGTCGTTGTAGAGCGTGAAGCGGGTGACCTTCTGGTTTTCCTGCGTACCCCAATCCGACCCCTTCTTGTAGTAGATGCCGCCGATCAGATCGACCCGCTTGTTGGCATCGGCCGCCTTCATCGTCGACCAGTCGAAATTCTCGTGGTGGATGGGCGAGATGCCGTCCGTGTCCATCCAGGTGGCAGTGGCGTTCTGCGGCCCCACATTCACCGAGGCGGCGAACGGAACGAGCCCGAACTGGACGGGCTTGTCCACCTGCTTCACCTGGGCGGCGCTGGTCACCAGCGTCTGGATGAGTTCCTTGGACGCCGACTTCAGGAGATCGATCTTCTCCTGGCCGGAACCTTTGCCGATGTCCGACATCGAACCGGAATTGTCGAGAACCAGCGCGACTTCCAGCGTGTCCTTCAGCCGCACGTCGGTCTGTGCGTTGAACTTGAAATCCGCGCTGAACGAGTTCGGATTCTGCCCGAGCAGCGCCAGGAAGGTCGGATAGAAATAGGGGTGGTAGGTGAGCTTCGCCGACATGGTGAGGGTGCCGCCGCCGCCCGCGCTCGGGTCGGGCAAGGTCACCGTCAGGACCGTGTCGTTCGGATTGACGGGCCCCAGGTTGGCGTCGAAGAAAGAATTGGCGTAGCTCATCAGGGTGGTTGTGTCCGCACCCTCCAGATAACGGTGGGCGGTGGCGATGCCCGCCGCGTCCAGCGCGTTCTGGGTGTATTGGTACTGCCGGTTCATCTCGGTGTAATCCACGCCCACGGCGATGGCGCCCATGAGCGGCGCCATCATCAGACCCGTGATCATCGCGTAGTTGCCGCGCCGGTCGGCGAGAAACTTGCGCAACATGCCCGTTCACCTCGTTGGATGGGGTATCGCGGGAGTAAAATGTCATAAATAGTATAATTTCCCGTATAAGGGGTGCGGACAAAAACTTAACGCCCGTTCACTGCCGGTTTACCAATTGAAGGAAGCGGCGGATCCCTTCCGCCAAGTTCTTTTCCGCTCAGCAGCGCTGCTCTTGTATGGTCGCAAAGCATTTCCGGCGGATTTGACGTTCGTTCATGTATTGTAACCGCTCTTGCTTGGGGATGGCGCCCACAGAGAAGGGCCCGGCCGGGGGAGGCCCGGCGCGCGCGGCGACCGCCGCCCTGGCGCCGCCGCGGGCGCTGCCCCTTCTCTTTCAAAGCAGGTGACATGGTGAACAGGTTCGGTTAATGCCGGTGCTCCCGAACCGCCCCTGCCATTCCGCCATGCCGATTGGAAACGTCTTGTCGAACCCGCTTGCCATGATCGAAACGCTGGATGCGCTGACCGGCGGATACGATGCGATCCTGAGCGACGTCTGGGGCGTCGTGCACAATGGCGTGCGCTCCTCGCCCGAGGCGTGCGCCGCGCTCGCCCGCGCCCGCTCGAAGGGTCTGGCGGTCGTGCTGATCACCAACGCGCCGCGTCCGCGCGACGACGTGGAGGCGCAACTGCGGTCGCTCGACGTCCCCCGCGACGCCTATGACGAGCTGATCACCTCGGGCGACGTGACCCGCGACCTGATCGCGGCGGGCCCGCGCCGCATCTTCCATGTGGGATCGGAGCGGGAATTGACCATCTACGAAGGGCTGGACGTGGAATTCTGCGACGAGTTCGAAGCCGACGCGGTCGTCTGCACGGGCCTCTTCGACGACCGGACCGAGACGCCGGAGGATTATTCGGAGATGCTGATGCGTTTCCGCTCGCGCGACCTGCCCTTCATCTGCGCCAATCCGGATATCGTCGTCGAACGCGGCGATACGCTCGTCTGGTGCGCCGGCGCGCTCGCCCGCGACTACGCCCTGCTCGGCGGCCGCACGCTGATCGCCGGCAAGCCGCACCGCCCGATCTACGACGCGGCGCTGAAGGCGGCCGGCCGCATCCTCGGACGCCCCCTCGACCGGTCCCGGGTCCTGGCGATCGGCGACGGGGTGATGACCGACGTGAAGGGCGCCGAGCAGGCCGGCATCGACGTGCTCTACGTCTCGGCGGGCATCCACGCGCGCGAATATGGCGAGGGCCACGAGCCGGATCTTGGCCGCCTTGCCGCCTTTCTGGGCAAGCACGGCCACCACCCCGTGGCCGTCATCCCGCGGCTTCGCTGAGCGACGGATGCCGGGCAGGGCACGCTGATGGGCAAGGCCGCCGAAATCCTCCGCGTCTCCGATCCGCAGAGCCTTCCGGGCGAACTGCGCGGCGGCGTGGCGGCGATCGGCAATTTCGACGGCGTGCACAGGGGGCATCAGGCCGTGCTCGAGCGCGCCATTGGCGAGGCCAGGGCGGCTGGCCGCTCCGCCATCGTCCTCACCTTCGAGCCGCATCCAAGGAGCGTCATCCGTCCGGACATCCCGCTTTTCCGGCTGACGCCGGCGCCGATGAAGGCGGCCATACTCGCCGCGCTCGGCTTCGACGCCGTCGTCGAGACCCCCTTCACCCGCGCCTTCGCCGCGCAATCGGCCGAGGAGTTCGTGACCCGCATACTGGACCGGGGGCTTGGCGTCAGCCATGTCGTGACCGGCGTCGATTTCCACTTCGGCAAGGACCGCCAGGGCGGCCCCGCCTATCTCATCGCCTCGGGCGAGCGGCACGGCTTCGGCGTTACGCTGGTCGATGCCTTCCGCGATGAAGGCGCCGAGATCGTGTCGTCGAGCCGCATACGGGAATTGCTGGCCGCCGGGGACGTCGCGCAGGCGGCCGGGCTCCTCGGCTACCGCTATACCGTCGAGGCGGAGGTCTCCGGCGGCAGGCAGCTTGGCCGCACGCTCGGCTATCCGACCGCCAACATGGCGCTTTCCGCCGACATGGGACTGGCGCACGGCATCTACGCGGTGAGATTCCGCCGCGCCGACGGCACGCTTCACGACGGTGTGGCGAGCTTCGGACGGCGGCCCACCGTCGAGGCCGACGGCGCCGCGCTGCTCGAGACCTACCTTTTCGATTTTGCCGGCGACCTCTACGGCGAGACCTGCCGCGTGAGCTTCTTTTCCCGGCTGCGCGGCGAGGAGAAATTCGACGGGCTCGATGCGCTGGTGGCGCAGATGCGCCGCGACGAGGAGGAGGCGAGGGCGGCGCTCGCCCGCGCCGCTCCGGTTTCCCCGCTCGACCGCGCGATCGCGTTTGCGGCCGGATGACGTTCAGAGGCGGGCCATCGCCTTAAATTATTGTTTACTTGCCGGGCGGAGAAGACTTTCCTATCCACGGTGGGATGCCGGCGGCCGAAGGGGAGCCGGAACGGAGAGGTGAGGATGAATACGGGACGACGAGCCCTGACCGCCGCCCTGCTGCTGTTCGGCGCCACCGCAAGCGCCCATGCCGCGGACACGGCCGACAATTCCCGCTTCGGCTGGTTCGACGGCGACTGGTCGCTGACCGTCGGCGTGTCGACCTATGCCGAGCCGGAATTCGAGGGCGCGTCGAGCTACCATTTCGGTGCGATGCCGCTGGTCTCCTTCGCCCGCCAGGGCACGGCGACGCGTTTCTCCTCGCGCAACGACAACATCTCGATCGGCTTCGTCGACACCGGCGATTTCCGCGCCGGCCTGACCGGCAAGCTCATCTTCCCGCGCGATTCGAGCGACTACCGCGCGCTGAGGGGACTGCACGATGTCGATTTCGGCGGCGAACTCGGCCTCTTCGCCGAATATTATCCGTTCGACTGGATGCGCGTCCGCGGCGAGGTGCGTAGGGGCATCGTCACCCATGACGCCATCGTCGGCGACCTCGCGGTCGACGCCTTCACCAACCTGACGCCGGCCCTGCAGCTGTCGGGCGGCCCGCGGCTTTCCGCCGCCACCGCCGATTATTTCCGGACCTATTACGGCGTCAGCCCGGCCGAATCGCTGGCCTCTGGCCTCAGCCCCTATTCGCCGGGCGGCGGGCTGAAATCGGTGGGCTTCGGCGGCGCGTTCACCTGGAAGACGACGGACAAAGTCACCACCAGCCTGTTCGGAGAATACCAGTACCTGCTCGGCCCGGCGGCCGATTCCAGCATCGTCGAGGAACGCGGCTCGCGCGACCAGTTCCTGATCGGCGTCTCGGCCACCTACCGCTTCGATTTTTCGCTGCACTGAACGCCTGACGCCCGTTCACCGCAAAAGGCGGCTGTCGAAGGGGTAGCGATAGGTGGCGAATATCTCCACGCGCTTCGAATCGGGATGCCGGGGTTGAGCAGATAGTTCGATGCCTTCGGCATGATGGCCGAAGGGACTTTCAGGAGCGCGTGGCGGCGCAAATGGCACAGCCGGCAAGCAAGCTTCAGGCTTTCCAATCGCCGCTCGGTCCTCTAAAAGCCGCCGCATGACACTAAATTCGCGCTTTGCAGCGATACGAATTACCGGCCCGGCCTTGCGGGCGGCCTGAGGCCGCCGGCGGGTCCGGGAGATTTTCGCTTTCCGCGCATATTCCGCTTCGAGATGATTTTGGGCGCGCGGCCTTTCGCCGTCCGCCGCATAATGGCCAGAACGATGAACGACACGTCCGAAAAGATCGACTATTCCAAGACGCTCTATCTGCCGAAGACCGACTTCCCCATGCGCGCCGGCCTTCCGGAGAAGGAGCCGCTTCTCGTCGAGCGCTGGGACAGGATGGGCCTCTACCGGCGACTGCGCGAGGATTCGGCCGGCCGCCCGAAATACGTGCTGCACGACGGCCCGCCCTACGCCAACGGCAACATCCATATCGGCCACGCGCTGAACAAGGTGCTGAAGGACGTCATCACCCGCTCCTTCCAGATGCGCGGCTACGATTCCAACTACGTGCCCGGCTGGGACTGCCACGGCCTGCCGATCGAATGGAAGATCGAGGAGCAGTACCGCGCCAAGGGCAAGGAGAAGCCGAACTTCGCCGACGGCGGGGAGATCAACGCCTTCCGCAAGGAGTGCCGCGAGTTCGCACAACACTGGATCGACGTGCAGGCGCAAGAGTTCCAGCGCCTCGGGGTGATCGGCGACTTCAAGGACCCCTATCTGACGATGAACTTCCACGCCGAGGCGCGCATCGCCGGCGAGCTGATGAAGTTCGCGATGTCGGGCCAGCTCTATCGCGGCTCCAAGCCGGTGATGTGGAGTGTGGTCGAGCGCACCGCGCTGGCCGAGGCCGAGATCGAGTACCACGACCACGAGAGCGACACGATCTGGGTGAAGTTCCCGGTGAACCATCTATGGGCGCCGGATTTCGTCAAGCGCGATCTAAAGACGGACGCCGAGATCGAAGCCGCTCAAGTCAAATGGCAGGAGAGTTTCGGCGATCTTCGGGATGCCTTCGTCGTTATCTGGACGACCACTCCTTGGACCATCCCCGGAAACCGCGCGGTCGCCTATTCGCCGCGTATCGAATACGGATTGTACGAAGTCACGGCCGCCGAGAACGATTTCGGTCCGCGTCCCGGCGAAAAGCTGATCTTTGCCGACAAGCTGGCAGAGGAATCATTCGCAAAGGCGAAGCTACAGTTCAGGCGCCTGCGCACCGTAACGGCCAAGGAGCTTGGCGCTCTGGTGCTTTGGCATCCATTGGCGGGCATAAGCGTGGATGGCGAGGCAAAACCGTTGGGCGGCGGCTATGGCTTCGCCGTGCCGATGCTTCCCGGCGACCATGTCACCGACGACGCCGGCACCGGCTTCGTGCACACCGCGCCCGGCCATGGCCGCGAGGACTTCGACGCCTGGATGGATGCGGCGAAGGACTTGCGCGAGCGTGGCATCGATCCGGCGATCCCCTTCACCGTGGACGACGCCGGCTTCTACACCAAGGACGCGCCGGGCTTCGGGCCGGACCGCGACGGCGGCCCGGCGCGCGTCATCGACGACAATGGCAAGAAGGGCGACGCCAACAAGGCGGTGATCGACGCGCTGATCGAGCGCAACGCGCTGTTCGCACGCGGCCGGCTCAAGCACCAGTATCCGCATTCGTGGCGCTCCAAGAAGCCCGTCATCTTCCGCAACACCCCGCAATGGTTCGTCCACATGGACAAGGAGTTGGACGGGTATGGGCTTTCCTCCCCCCGACGGGGGGAGGTGTCGCCGCAGGCGACGGAGGGGGGGCTGCAACGCACCCCACCCGGGCCTTCGGGCCACCCTCCCCTGGAAGGGGAGGGAAAAAGCGCCCTGCCAGACACCCTCCGTTACCGCGCGCTCGCCGCCATCGACGCCACCCGCTTCGTGCCCGCCGCCGGCCAGACGCGCCTGCGCGCGATGATCGAGGACCGGCCCGACTGGGTGCTGTCGCGCCAGCGCGCCTGGGGCGTGCCGATCGCCGTATTCGCGGACGCCGACGGAAACGTGCTCAAGGACGAGAAGGTCAACGCCCGCATCCTCGACGCCTTCGAGGCCGAGGGCGCCGACGCCTGGTTCGCCGACGGCGCCAAGGAGCGCTTCCTCGGCAACGACCACGACCATGCCAAGTGGAGCAAGGTGACCGACATCCTCGACGTGTGGTTCGATTCGGGCTCAACGCACGCCTTCACGCTGGAGGACCGGCCGGATCTGAAATGGCCGGCCGACGTCTATCTCGAAGGCTCCGACCAGCATCGCGGCTGGTTCCACTCCTCGCTGCTCGAAAGTTGCGGCACGCGCGGCCGTGCGCCCTACGACGCCGTCATCACCCATGGCTTCACCATGGACGAAAACGGCCGCAAGATGTCGAAATCGCTCGGCAATACGGTCGTGCCGCAGGACGTGATGAAGCAGTCCGGCGCCGACATTTTGCGCCTCTGGGTCATGACCACCGACTATTGGGAAGACCAGCGGCTCGGCAAGAACATCCTGCAGACCAACATCGACGCCTACCGCAAGCTCCGCAACACCATACGCTGGATGCTCGGCACGCTTGCCCATGACGAGGGCGAAGAGGTGCCGCCGGAAGAAATGCCGGAACTCGAGCGTCTGATGCTGCATCGTCTGGCCGAACTCGACCAGGTGGTGCGCAGGGGCTACGACGCCTTCGACTTCAAGCGCATCACGCGCGCGCTGCTCGATTTCATGGTGGTCGAGCTTTCCGCCTTCTATTTCGATATCCGCAAGGACGCGCTCTATTGCGACGCGCCGTCTAGCCTCCGCCGCAAGGCGTCGGTCGAGGTCGTCCGCCGTCTCTTCGACTGCCTGGTGAAGTGGCTGGCTCCCATGCTGCCCTTCACCATGGAGGAGGCGTGGCTCGACCGTCATCCCGACGCGGCCTCGGTCCATCTGGAACAGTTCCCGGAAATCCCGGCCGAGTGGAAGGACGACGCGCTCGCCGAAAAATGGGAAAGGATCCGCACGGTCCGTCGCGTCGTCACCGGCGCGCTGGAGATCGAGCGGGCGAAAAAGACGATCGGCTCGTCGCTGGAGGCGGCGCCCGTGCTGCATATCGCCGATGGTGGGCTGCGCGCGCTGGTCGAAAGCGTCGACATGGCGGAGATTTGCATCACCAGCGCCATCGAGGTGACCGGCAAGCCCGCGCCGGCGGGCGCCTTCGCGCTCGACGATGTCGCCGGCGTGGCGGTCGAGTTCCGCCATGCCGAGGCGCTCGGGCTGGTGAAATGCGCCCGCTCCTGGCGCTATACGGACGATGTCGGCTCCGACGGCGAATTTCCCGACGTTTCGGCGCGCGATGCGATGGCGCTGAGCGAACTGCAGGCGCTCGGCCGGCTGTGACGCCGAAGACCGCTCCGGCGGCGCTCCCCGGGCGCCGTCGATTTTGTGGGTGGGCGCGGCTTGCCGTTGCCCCTCTCGGCCTGTTGCGTTACAAGCCGACCCGGGAAGACGCCTCGCCAGGCGTCATGTTGTTGCCGGATTCGCCGGTCAAAGCGCGGGCGTCCCGGTATGAAAACCCGGCGACGGGTGAGAGGCTGAAGAGCTTGAAACATTTTGTCGGGTCTTGTGCGACCTTCTCGCGGCCGGCGCTTTCCGCCTCGCTGGGCATGGCGTGTCTGCTGCTTGCCGGGTGCACGGGGGCGCCGACCTACGGCACGGGAACGCCATCCGACAAGCAGTTGCTGGACGATATGACCGGCATGATCACGCTGGGCCCCAAGGAACCGAAGCACATCGACACCAGGCCCCGCCCCGACCTTGTGAGGCCGGCCAAGAGCGAGGTTGCCGTTCTGCCGCCGCCCCAGCAGGATGTGGCGACTTCTTCCAATCCGCAGTGGCCGGAATCTCCGGAAGCCAAGCGCCAGAGGTTGCGCGCGGAGGCGACCGCTGGCCAGGATGATCCGAACTTCAGTCCGCAGATCGCCGGCCCGACTTCTTCGCAGCCGAGCGCGCCGGTTCTTCGTACGAGGGGAACCGATGTTTCCCTCACCGGCGGTGGGCCGGATGCGAGCACGAACCAGAGCGACGAGTTCAAGCGCCGCATGGCGATCAACAAGCAGGGCAGCGCGACAGAGCGGCGCTATCTGAGCGAGCCGCCGCTGACCTACCGCCAGCCGGCCGCGACCGCTCCCGCCGACCAGCTCGGCGAGGACGAATGGCGCAAGGAAAAGGAACGCAAGAAAGCCGCCCTCGGCAAGAAGGACGGCTTCCAGTGGGGCGACCTCTGGCCTTTCCACTAGACGAGCCCGGAAATCAGCCGCGCCGGTCGCGGAAAAAGCCTTTCAGCAGTTCAGCCGATTCGCGCTCGCCGAAGCCGGAATAGATTTCCGGCGCGTGGTGGCATGTCGGCTGGCCGAAGAAGCGCGGCCCGTTGACGACCGCGCCGCCCTTGTCGTCCGCCGCGCCGAAATAGAGGCGTCGGATGCGCGCGAAGGAGATCGCGCCGGCGCACATGGCGCAGGGTTCGAGCGTGACGAAGAGGTCGGCCTCGGCGAGCCGTTCGGCCGCGAGCGCGGCGCAGGCGGCGCGGATCGCCAGCATCTCGGCATGCGCCGTGGGGTCGGCTAACTCCCTTGTCCGGTTGCCGGCGCGGGCGACGATCCCGCCGCCCTGCACCACGACGGCGCCGATGGGCACCTCGCCGCGCGCGGCGGCGGCGCGGGCCTCCTCCAGCGCAACTTCCATATAGCCCGTCTGCCGCACGTCGGTATCCGTTTCCTCTCGCCTGCCGGGAGTTGACCTGATAGTTACCCGCCCGGAAAGGCGATTGCCATATGGACGATAAAACGAAAAAAATGCGAGGCGACAAAAGGCGTCCAGCTTCTCCCTCGACGAGGAAAGGCGCGAAGCGCGGCGGAGGGCGCCCGATCTCCTCCTTTGCTGGGGAAATGCCGGCCCGAGGACGGGCTCCGGCGAGAGAGGGGGGCGCCGTCTCGGGGGAGGTCAGCCAGGCCTCCGAGCGCATCGCAAAGCGGCTCGCCCGCGCCGGCATCTCCTCGCGCCGCGAGGCCGAGGCGCTGATCGCCGCGGGCCGTGTGCGCGTCAACGGCGCCGTCCTCTCCTCGCCGGCCTTCAATGTCGGTCCTGGGGACAGGATCGAGGTCGACGGAACGCCGATCCCGGTGATCGAGCGCACGCGCCTCTTCCTCTTCCACAAGCCGGCGGGGGTGGTCACGACCAACCGCGATCCCGAAGGCCGCCGGACCGTCTTCGACTGCCTGCCCGAGGGCCTGCCGCGGCTGATGACGGTCGGCCGTCTAGACATCAATACCGAAGGGCTGCTCCTCCTCACCAATGATGGCGGGCTGGCGCGGGTGCTCGAACTGCCCTCGACCGGCTGGCTGCGGCGCTACCGCGCGCGTGTGCACGGCACGGTCGATGCCGAGGCGCTTGCCGGCCTCAGCCAGGGGATCGCGATCGACGGCGTCTTCTACGGCGCGGTCGAGGCTGCGCTCGACCGCGAGCAGGGCTCCAACGCCTGGCTGACGCTCGGCCTGCGCGAGGGAAAGAACCGCGAGGTGAAGAACATTCTCGGCGCGCTCGGCCTGGACGTCACGCGCCTCATCCGCATTTCCTACGGCCCTTTCCAGCTCGGCGAACTCGGCGAAGGGGAGGTGCTGGAATTGAAAGGCCGGCTGCTGCGCGACCAGTTGGGCGAACGGCTGATCGAGGAATCCGGCGCGAATTTCGAGGCGCCGGTGACGAAGCCTTTTCCCAACCGTCCGGTGCGCGCCGGCAACGAGCCGAAGGCGCCGGCGCCGAGAAGCGCCGCGCCGCGTGTCGAGGAGGGCGGCCTGGTCCGCAACCGCAAGCGGACGCGCGAGCGGCAGCGGGAGGAGGCGCTCGACCGCCTGCAGACCGCACGGCCGCCACGCTTCGGCGACAAGCGTGCCGAAAAGCGCCCCGACGACAAGAAAAAGGAAACGCCGGCCCGGCCTCGCTCGTCCAATGTCTGGATGGCGCCGGGGGCAAGGCCGGTCGGGAAGGGCGGGCTTTCCTCCCCCCGCCAGGGGGAGATGTCGCCCCCCGGGTCCGGCCCTTTGCCGGCCCGAAGGCAGGCTCCGGCGACGGCGGGGGCGGGTAAAGGCCGCGCGCCGGCTCGAAAAAAGGCCGGCAAGCCAGGCGGACCGACCCCGCCACCGGCCTCCGGCCGGACCCTTCCCCCAAGGGGGAGGGAAAAGCCGGCTCCCCGCAAGCCGAAGAAAGACTGATGCGCATCGTCGGCGGCGCGTTCCGTGGCCGTGCGCTCGCGACGCCCCGGTCGAACGCCATCCGGCCGACTACCGACCGTACGCGCGAGGCGGTCTTCAACGTGCTTGCCCATCGCTTCGGCGGCCGGCTGGAAGGCGCGCGCGTGCTCGATCTTTTCGCCGGCACCGGCGCGCTCGGGCTGGAAGCGCTCTCGCGCGGCGCTTCCTTCGTTCTCTTCGTGGAGGAATCGGCCGAGGGTCGCGGCCTGATCCGGGAGAATGTCGAGGCGTTCGGCCTGCAGGGCCGCACCAAGATATTCCGGCGCGATGCGACGCGGCTCGGGGAAGTCGGCACCATGCAGCCCTTCGACCTGTTTTTCGCCGATCCGCCCTACGGCAGGGACTTCGCCGGCCGGGCATTGCAATCCGCGCGTTCGGGCGGCTGGCTGCGGGAGGGCGCGCTCTGCGTCGTCGAGGAGGCCGCCGCCGCGCCCTTCGAGGCCGGAGCGGGCTTCGTTCTCCTCGACCGGCGCGAATATGGCGACACCGTCATTCGCTTTCTGGAGCTTGCCTGATTGGCGCCGTGATCCTTCTTATGACGGATAATTCACTTTCTATGCGCCATGCCCGCCGGTAGGTTGCCGGCGCGAAAATCGGAAAAGGCCTATGATGGACGAGATGGGAACTGGACGATGGCTGCGCTCGGCCGTCGTCTCCTTGGCTCTGGGCATCGCGCTTGCGGCGGGCCCCGCGCCGGCCGCGTTCGCGAAATCGCAGGAACAATCGGCCCGGATTTCGGATTTCAAGCTGGCGAACGGGCTGGAGGTGGTGGTCATCCCCGGTCATCGCGCGCCGGTCGTGACCCACATGATCTGGTACAAGGCGGGCAGCGCCGACGAGGCCGCCGGAAAATCCGGCATCGCCCATTTCTTCGAGCATCTGATGTTCAAGGGCACGAAGAACCATCCGCCTGGCGAGTTTTCGCAGAAGGTGGCGGAGATCGGCGGCCAGGAGAACGCCTTCACCTCCTACGACTACACCGCCTTCTACCAGCAGGTGGCTCCTTCGGCGCTGGAGACGATGATGAGCTACGAGGCCGACCGCATGCGCAACCTGACCTTGACGGACGCGGTCATCGGACCGGAGCGCGACGTCATCCTCGAGGAGCGCCGCATGCGCATCGACAACAATCCGGGCTCGGTGCTCGACGAGGAAGTCAACGCCACGCTCTACCAGAACAGCCCCTATCGCTATCCCGTGATAGGCTGGCGCCAGGAGATCGAGAAACTCAACCGCTCCGACGCCATCGCCTTCTACGACCATTTCTACGAGCCGAACAACGCGGTCGTCGTGGTCGCAGGCGATGTCGATGCAGCGACGGTAAAGAAATATGCCGAGGAGACCTATGGCAAGCTGCCGCGCGGCGCCGACCTGCCGCCGCGCAACCGGCCGCAGGAGCCGGCGCAGGCTACGCGCCGCACCGTCACCCTCAACGATCCGCGCGTCACCGTGCCGAGCTTCAGCAAGAAATGGGTGGTCCCCTCCTATGGGAGCGCCGCGCCCGGCGTCGCCGAATCGCTGGACCTTCTCGCCGAGATCCTTGGCGGCGGAGCGCGCAGCCGGCTCTATCAGGACCTGATCGTCGAAAAGGGCATCGCCGCTTCGGCCGGCGCCTACTACCAGGGCACCGCACTCGACCCCTCCAGCTTCGGCGTCTATGGCTCCCCGCTCGGCAAGGCCAGCCTGGCCGACGTCGAGAAGGCCGCCGGCGCCGAGATCGCGCGCATCGCCAGGGACGGAGTTTCGGCGGACGAGCTTGCCGCGGCGAAGAAGCGCTTCGTGCGCGGCATGGTCTTCGCCCGCGACAACCAGGCCGGCATGGCGAGGCTCTACGGCTCCACGCTGGCGACCGGCGGAACGGTCAAGGATGTCGAGGAATGGCCGGACCGCATCAACGCCGTCACCGCCGACCAGGTCAAGGAAGCGGCGGCGAAATATCTCGACCCGACGCGTTCGGTGACCGGGTACCTCCTGCCGCCCGACAAGAGCATGAACTGGCCCCCGGAAAAGGGAACGAACTGATGAGGACGAAGCCTTCCGGAATGAACCTGTCCTCCGGCGGAACCGCCGTGGCCCGCGTCCTTGCGGCTCTCGTCGTCCTTTGCTGGCTGCCGATGTTTGCCGGCCGGGCGGATGCCGCCGTCTCCATCCAGGATGTCGTCTCCCCGAAGGGCATCCATGCCTGGCTGGTCGAGGATTATTCCGTCCCGGTCGTCACCATTCGTTTCGCCTTCGGCGGCGGCACGACGCAGGACCCGGACGGCAAGGAGGGATTGGCCAGCCTGATGACCGGCCTCTTCGACGAAGGCGCCGGCGACCTTGACAGCGAAGCCTTCCAGGAGAAGCTCGACGACGCCGGGGCGGAGATGAGCTTCAATGCGGACCGCGACCGCATCTACGGCTCCATGCGCATGCTCGCCTCGGAGAAGGACGCCGCCTTCGGCCTCCTCGAACTGGCCGTGGAGAAGCCACGTTTCGACCAGAAGCCGATCGACCGCATCCGCGCCCAGCTCGTCTCCCGCATCCGCGCCTCGGAGAACGACCCGGACACGCAGGCCGCCATCGCCATGTCGAAGGCGCTCTACGGCGATCATCCCTATTCCAGGCGCACCGACGGCACGCCGGAAACGCTCGCCAAGATCACCTCCGACGACCTGACGGCGTTCCATCACCGCCTGTTCGCACGCGACGACCTGACCGTCGCGGTGGTCGGCGCCATCGACGCCGAGAGCCTGAAGAAGGTGCTCGACCAGGTCTTCGGCGATCTTCCGGAAAAGGCCGGACTGACGCCGGTGCCCGACGTCCAGCCGAAGCTCGACCAGCAAGTGCAGATAAATTACGACTTGCCGCAGACTTCGCTGCAGCTCCTCTATCCCGGCGTGAAACGCAATGCGCCGGATTTCTTCGCCGCCTATCTGATGAACCAGGTTCTCGGCGGCGGCACCTTTTCGTCCCGGCTTTTCGAGGAGGTGCGCGAGAAGCGCGGCCTTGCCTATGGCGCAACCTCGAACCTCATCGACAGGGAGCATGCGGACGGGCTCGTGATCCAGACCGCCACGCGCTCCGACAAGGCGTCCGAGACGCTGGGCATCGTGCGCGACGTGGTGAAGAAGATGGCCGCGGAGGGACCGAGCGCGAACGAACTGGCCGAAGCGAAGAAATACGTTATCGGCGCGTTCGCCATCAGCAATCTCGATTCCTCCACCGCGATCGCGCGCACGCTCGTCGATCTCCAGATCGACGATCTCGGCATCGACTACATCCAGACGCGCGAGGCGAAGATAAACGCCGTCACGCTCGACGAGGTGAAGGCGGAAGCGAAGAAGCTCCTCTCCGCCGAGCCGGCGATCCTGATCGTAGGACCGAAGCTCGAAGAGGCAGGCAAGAAATAGCGGCGGTTGCCGCAACGCTCAGCTCGCGTCCGCGGTCCTGTCTTCCTCGGCTTCGTCCTCGGTGGCGGGCTCGTTCTCGTTGGCGCTGTCGAGGCGCCGGGATTCGCGCGTCGGCTTGACCAGCGGCTCCGGCGTGACGGGCTTCAGCCGCATCTTCTCGATGCCCGCGGTGAGGCCTTCCACCGCCTGGATCGCCAGGCGCTCCTCGTCGCGCTTCCTGACATCCTGCGAGATCTGGTAGGCCTGATCCTCGTCGGTGCCGAGCGCCTCCAGCGTCCGGCGCCCGAACATCAGCGCCGATTCGAACGTCTCCCTGATCTCGTATTCCACACCCATCGCGCGCAGTTCCAGCGTGTGCGCGCGGTCGTAGGAGCGCACGAAGAGCCGCGTGTCGGGGAATTCGGCCTGGATCAGCTCGACGATCTTGTCGGTGGTCTCGCGATGGTTCGTGCACACCGCCACGATCTTCGCCCGCCTGATGCCGGCGGCCTCCAGCACGTCCTTGCGCTGGCCGTCGCCGAAATAGATGCGAAAGCCGAATTTCTGCACCGAGCGTACCCGGTTGGCCGAATGATCGATGATGGTGACGCCGGTTCCGCCGGAAAGCAGCATCTGCGAGGCGATCTGGCCGAAGCGCGAGAAGCCGATCATCAGCACGTCGGCTCCGCCGTCGAGGCCGGCGAAATCCTCGTCCATCTCCTCGCTGCGCTCGGGTCTCAGGAAACGCTTGCCGATCAGCACCGAGACCGGCGTCAGCGCCATCGACAGCGTCACGACGGCGACGAGAAGCGAGGCCGTCGCGTCCGGGAAGATCGAGGCCGACGCGGCCGCGGAAAAGAGCACGAAGCCGAACTCGCCCCCCTGCGGCAGCAGGAAGGCGGTGCGCACCGCGTTGTCGTGCTCCGAGCCGAAAAGGCGGGTCAGCGCGTAGATGAGGGCGGCCTTGGCGGCCATCAGGAGAGGAACCGCGACGACGATGACGATCCAGTTATCCAGGATGACCGAGAGGTTGAGCGACAACCCCACCGCCATGAAGAAGAGGCCGAGAAGGATGCCGCGGAATGGCTCGATGTCGGCTTCGAGTTCATGGCGATAGGAGGATTCCGCAAGCAGCACGCCCGCGATGAAGGCGCCCATCGCCATGGAGAGGCCGGCGAATTGCATGATCGTCGCCGATCCGAGCACCACCAGAAGCGCCGCCGCGATCATCGCCTCCTTGGCGCCCGTATTGGCGATGACGCGGAAGAGCGGGCTGAGCAGGTAGCGGCCGACGATCACCAGCGCGACGATCGCCCCGATCGACACGCCGAACTGCGGCAGCGTCATGCGGGCGGCATGGTCGCCGCCCGGCGCAAGCAGCGGGATCAGCGCCAGGAGCGGCACGATGGCGAGGTCCTGGAAGAGCAGCACCGCGAACGAGGTCTGGCCGTAGCGGCGGTTGGTCGCGCCTTCGTCTTCCAGTATCTGCAGCGCGAAAGCCGTCGACGACAGCGACAGGCCGTAGCCGGCGATGATTCCGGCCGGGACCGACAGCCCGGCGAAGGCGACGCCGAGGGCGGCCAGCACCGCGCCGGTCACCAGCACCTGTGCGAGACCGAGGCCGAATATGTCGCGGCGCAACGCCCACAGGCGCGTCGGCTTGAGTTCCAGCCCGATGATGAAAAGCAGGAAGACGACGCCGAGTTCGGCGACGCTCAGTATTTCCTCGCCGCCTGTGATGAAGCGCGCGATCGGCCCGATCACCACGCCGGCCGCGAGGTAGCCGAGCACGGTCCCTAGTCCGATGCGCTTGAACAGCGGCGCCGAGACGACGGCGCCGCCGAGCAGCAGCAGCGCTTCCGTATAGATGGGCGGATCTGCGGCAACCACGGCGCATTCCTCTTCGGCAGGTTGGAGCCGGACATGACTTGGGGCGAAACCGCGTGCCTACGCCCGCCCCATTGCACATGCAAGCCCGGGACAATAGATGGGGTGCAGGCGCTTGCGCTACCTCACCGGATTGCCGGTTCCTAATTCTCCGACAAGGGCGACGAAAGCATGACCGATTCCCCAGACGCCGCGAAGCTTGCCGATCAGGTGGCGGCGCTGGTCGAGGCCGCGAGGAAGGCCGGCGCCGACGCCGCCGACGCGGTCGCGGTGCGCGCGCGGGCGCGCGGCGTTTCGGTGCGCCTCGGCAAGGTCGAGGGCACCGAGGCGTCGGAAAGCGACGATGTATCGCTGCGCGTCTTCGTGGGAAAACGCGTCGCCAGCGTCTCGGCGACCGCCACCTCCGATCCCAAGATGCTGGCCGAGCGCGCCGTCGCGATGGCGAAGGTTTCGCCGGAAGACCCGTTCCAGGGTCTGGCCGACCCGACGCTGCTGGCGGCCGAGCCGTCGGACCTCGACCTCTTCGACGCCGCGGAAATACCGACCGACCGCCTGAAGGACGATGCGCTCGCCATGGAGGAGGCGGCGCTTGCCGTCAAGGGCGTCACCAATTCGGGCGGAGCCGGCACCAGCGCCGGGCTCGGCGGGTTGGTGCTCGCCACCTCCGCCGGTTTCCTCGGCCAGTATGCGGCGACGCGCTTTTCGCGCTCGGCGAGCGTCGTGGCGGGCGAGGGGACCGGCATGGAGCGTGACTATGATTTCTCCTCGTGTCTTCATTTCGCCGATCTCGACGAGCCGGCCGACATCGGCAGGCGCGCTGGCGAGCGCGCTGTCCGCCGCCTCGGCTCCCGCAAGGCCAAGACCGGCCCGGTGACCGTGATCTACGATCCGCGCGTCGCGCGCGGCATCGCGGGCCATCTCGCCGGCGCCATCAACGGCGCCTCCGTCGCCCGCAAGACCTCCTTCCTGAAGGACCGCATGGGCCAGCGGATTGCAGCCGCCGGCATCACCGCAACCGATCATCCATTGAAGCGGCGCGGGCCGGGCTCCCGTCCCTTCGACGGCGAAGGCGTCGCCGGCGAGGCGCTGACCATGGTCGCGGACGGCGTCCTCGGCCACTGGTTCCTGTCGACCTCCGCGGCACGCGAACTCGGCCTCGTCACCAACGGACGCGGCGCGCGCTCGGGTACGTCCGTCTCGCCTTCATCGACCAACTTCGCCATCGAGCCGGGCAGCCGCTCCCCCGAGGACCTGGTCGCCTCGCTGAAGAGCGGCTTCTACGTCACCGAAGTGTTCGGCCAGGGCGTGGATATGCTGACCGGCGAATACAGCCGCGGCGCGTCCGGCTTCTGGATCGAGAACGGGGAGCTTTCCTATCCGGTGTCGGAGGTGACGATCGCCTCGAACCTCAAGGAGATGTTCATGCGCATGGTCCCGGCGAGCGATATCGACCGCAATTTCGCCACCGCCGCGCCGACACTTCTCATCGAAGGCATGACCCTTGCAGGGAATTGATCTGATCGACGGAAAGCTCGACGCCGACCTCGAACTGGTGCGCACGGCCGCCCGCGAGGCGGGCGAGCTTGCCATGCGCTATTTCCGCGGCGACCCGCAGGTTTGGATGAAGGCCGGCAATTCGCCCGTGACCGAGGGCGATCTCGCGGTCGACCGCCTGCTGCGCGACCGGCTTTCGGCGGCGCGCCCGGACTATGGCTGGCTGTCGGAGGAGACCGCGGATTCGTCCGAGCGGCTTTCCGCCTTGCGCACCTTCGTCGTCGATCCGATCGACGGCACGCGCGGCTTCATCGCCGGCTCGGCCGAATGGTGCGTCAGCGTCGCGATCGTCGAGGACGGACGCCCCGTAGTCGGCGTGCTCGATTGCCCGGCGAAGAAGGAAATCTATGCGGCGCGTGCCGGGGGCGGCGCCGCCTTGAACGGCAAGGCCATCGCGGTCCGCGAGCCGGCCGGCGAAAGGCTGGTCGGCGGGCCGAAGGCGCTCATCCGGGCGATGCCGGAAGCGGCGCGGCGGCATTTCGCCGCCGTTCCCTACATCCCCTCCTTGGCCTACCGGCTGGCGATGGTGGCGCGGGGCGCGATCGACGCCACCTTCGTCAAGCCCAATTCGCACGACTGGGATCTGGCGGCGGCCGACCTCATCCTTGCCGAGGCTGGCGGCGCCGTTCTTGACCGGCACGGCGAAACTCTCTTCTATGCGCGGCGCGAGACGCGTCAAGGCACGCTCGTCGCCGGCAGCGGACCGCTTCTCGACGAGATGGCGAAGTCGATCCGCGGCGTGGAGAACTGACGGCGATGCGGATACCATCGCCGCGATTTTTCCGCTAAGCACCGATTCCCTCCAACGGCAACAAGAGCGGCGACAAGAATAGAGAATGACCGATCCGGCTGAAAAGAAACAGCTTCTCCATCTGGTTTTCGGCGGCGAACTGAAGTCGCTCGGCTCGATGGAGTTCCGCGACCTCGCCGCGCTCGACATCGTCGGCATCTATCCAGACTACGCCTCGGCGCTCGCGGCCTGGAGGGCGAAGGCCCAGTCGACGGTCGACAACGCCGAGATGCGCTATTTCATCGTCCATCTCCACCGGCTCCTCGACCCGGAATCGGCAATCCCGGGCAAGGGCTGAGCGATGCCGCAGGGAAACGCCACCGGCACGGCCGAGAGGCCGGCTCACAGGCGCAGCCGGAGAAGCGCGGTGCACCGGCTGTGGCGGCGCATCCGCAAGCCGCTCGCCGGATCGCGTTTCACCATGTCGTTCGTGGCGTGGTTCGTGGCGCGGGGCTTCCGTTTCGTCTACTGGACAAATCCGCTCGTCGAGGGCAGTGACGACACCGCCGAGAAGCTGACCAGATACATGCCGCCGATCGTCGCGCTGTGGCATGGCCAGCACATCCTGTCGGCATTCGACCGGCCGCGGCATATCTCGATCTCTGCCATGCTCTCGCGTAGCGCCGACGCCGAGCTGAACGCCCTGGTGCTGGAGCGCAACGGCTTCCGCACCATTCGCGGATCGGGCGGCCGCTCGGGCTCGAGATCGACCGCCAAGGGGGGCGCACGGGCGTTGATCGCCCTCAAAAAGACGCTCGACGCGGGCAATGCGGTAGCCATGATCGCCGATATCCCGCACGGCACCCCGCGCCAAGCCGGCATGGGCATCGTCACGCTCGCCCGCATTTCCGGTCGCCCGATCCTGCCCGTTGCCTACGCGACGAGCCGCCGCAAGGTGCTCGACAAGACCTGGGACAAGACCACCATCAACCTGCCCTTCGGCCGGCGCGCCGTCGTCTTCGGCGAGCCGGTCTATGTCGGGCGCGACGCCGGCGAGGAGGAAATGGAGGAGAGGCGGCGAGCCGTGACCGCCAGCCTCGATGCGGCGACCGCGAAGGCCTACGCCTTGGTCGACAGGCGCAAATGAGCGAGCGCTGGGCACGCGCCATGCTGACCGCCTATCGTTGGACGGGCGCGGCCGCCTATCCGCTGATCGGCGGCTATGTCGCGTGGCGCGCTTCGAAGGGCAAGGAAGAGCATGCCCGGCGCCGCGAGCGCTATGGTTTCGCGGGCTATCCGCGCCCGTCCGGTCCGCTGATATGGACCCACGCGGCGAGCGTCGGCGAGACCAACGCCGTCGTTCCGCTGATCGAGGAGATCCTGTCGCTCGACATCAATGTCGTGCTGACCACCGGCACGGTGACCTCCGCCAAGGTCGCCTCCGAGCGGCTCGGCGACCGCGTTCTGCACCAATACGTGCCGCTCGACCTCGGGCCGGCGATCAAGCGCTTCCTCGACCATTGGGCGCCGGACCTCGCCATCATCGCCGAATCCGAGATATGGCCGGTGACCATCCTGGAACTCGGCATGCGCCGCGTGCCGCAGGTGCTGGTCAACGGCCGCCTGTCCGACCGCTCCTTCCGCTCCTGGAAGAAGCGCGCCTATCTGGCCGAGGCGCTGTTCGAGAACCTTGCGCACGTCGTCGCCCAGTCCGACCTCGACGCCGAGCGCTTCCGCATGCTGGGCGCCCGGCCGGTCACGGTCTCCGGCAATCTGAAGGTGGATGCCGGCCCGCCCGCCGCCGACGAGGAGGCGCTTTCCGATTTCCGCGCCCGCCTGGGCAACCGGCAAGTCTGGGCCGCGATCTCGACCCATGAGGGGGAGGAGACGGTTGCCGCCGACGCGCACAAATTGCTTCGCTCGCGCCATCCCGACCTCCTGACCATCATCGTTCCGCGCCATCCGGAGCGCGCGCCGCTCCTGGCCGACCAGTTCGCCGGCGCCGGGCTGAAGGTGGTGCGGCGAAGCCTGGGCGCGCCGGTCGAGGCGGATACCGACATCCTCCTCGGCGATACGATCGGCGAGATGGGCCTCTATCTCAGGCTGACCGAGATTGCCTTCGTCGGCCGTTCGCTGATCGGCGAGGGCGGCCAGAACCCCCTGGAGCCGGCGATGCTCGAAACGGCGGTGCTTGCGGGGCGCAACGTGCAGAATTTCCGCGAGGCGTATCAGCGGCTGATCGATCGCGGCGGCGCCAGGCTCGTCCGCGACCGTGACATGCTCGCCGGCGCGGTCAATTTTCTCTTGAACAACGACCGTGCGCGCCACGACATGATGGCGGCCGGCCTTGCCGCGGTGGATGAGATGAGGGGAGCACTGACGCTGACGATGCGGGCGCTGGAGCCCTATATCCATCCGCTGGCGCTGAAGGCGCGGCTCGAAGGCGGCAGCGGCCGCGGGAGATAGCGGCCGGTGGTGAGCGAGGCGCCTCCGTTCTGGTGGAAGAAGGCGGACTGGCGCGCGGCCGTCCTGTCGCCGTTTTCCGCCGCCTATGCCGCGCTGGCGCGCCGCAATCTCCTCAACGCCACGCGCGAGAAAATCGCCGCTCCGGTGCTGTGCGTCGGCAATCTCACGGTCGGCGGCGCCGGCAAGACGCCGGTGGCGATCGCGCTTGCCGTGGAGGCGCGCGACATGGGGCTGAAGCCGGGTTTCCTGTCCAGGGGCCACGGCGGCAGCCATTCCTCCCCGCATCTGGTCGATCCGGCGCATGACCGCGCGAAGCATGTCGGCGACGAACCATTGCTCCTCGCTCGCCACGCGCCGGTCGTCGTGGCGCGCAACCGCGCCGCCGGCGCCCGCCTGCTCATGGAGAAGGGCTGCGACCTGCTGATCATGGACGACGGCTTCCAGAGCGCGCGCATCCATTTCGACTACGCGCTGATCGTCGTCGATGCCCGCCGCGGCGTCGGCAACGGCCACACCATGCCCGGCGGCCCGCTTCGCGCCCGGCTCGTCGACCAGATGCCCTACGCCGACGCGGTGCTCGCCGTCGGCGAGGGAAGCGGCGCCGACCATATCGTGCGCATGGCCGCGCGTGCCGGCAAACCGGTCTTCTCGGCGCGCCAGCGGCCGCTCGCCGGCTCGGGCATCGCCGGAAAGCGGGCGCTCGCCTTCGCCGGCATCGGCGATCCGGCCAAGTTCTTCGCCACGGTCGAGGAAGCCGGCGGCGAGATCGTCCTGAAACGCGCCTTCGCCGACCATCATTTCTACGCCGCCGACGAGCTTGCCGACCTTGCCGCGACGGCCAGACGGCGCGGCCTCGAACTCGCCACGACGGCGAAGGACGCCGTGCGCATCCTCGACGGATCCGCCGCGAACAAGGAATTCCTGGAGAACGTCCATGTGGTCGAGATCGACATGGCGTTCGACCCCGACACGGTCCCGCGCCAGATCATCGGCGATACGCTTCGGACGTGGCGGGAGCGGCGGCTGGGAGGCTGACGAAGCGCCGGCTCAGCGCGTCCGCAATTCCGGGTGTGCCTCGAGTTCCCGCTCGAGCGAGGCCGCGCAATTGAGATAGGCTTCCTGCCGGGCCACGCTCCAGTACTTCAACTCGTCGATCGGGATCGACTCGCCGGTCACCGCGCAGCGCACGAACGCACCGGGCGCGACGATCTGGAAATCGCCGTCGAGATAGCGGATGCGCGCCTCGCGCGCGCCGGGTCCTTCGAAACGGTTCATCATTCAGCCTCTGCCATGGTGTTTCCGCCACAAATCGCGGCGGAAATCAAGGCGGCGCGTTCCCGAACAGGGAGCTATCGCCGCCCGAACAGCCTCTCTATGTCGGCGAGCTTGAGCTCGATATAGGTCGGACGGCCGTGGTTGCAGGTGCCCGACCCCGGCGTCGCTTCCATTTGCCTCAGGAGCGCGTTCATCTCCTCGGGCTTCAGCCGCCGTCCCGAGCGCACCGAGCCGTGGCAGGCCATCGTCGCGGCGATCCGGTCGACGCGCGCCTTCAGCGTTTCGGCCGTGTCGCTCTCGGCGATCTCGTCGGCGATGTCGAGGAGGAGCCGCCGTGGATCCGTCTCGCCGAGCATCGCCGGCGTCTCGCGCACCGCGATCGCGCCGGGGCCGAAGCGCTCGATGCCCAGCCCGAAACGGGCAAGCGTCTCCGCGTGCGCCGCGAGCCGCTCCACCTCCTCTTCGGGCAGGTCGACGATCTCCGGGATCAGAAGCATCTGCGCCGTCATCGGCCGCGAATGCAGTGCCTCTTTCAGCGCCTCGTAGACGAGGCGCTCATGGGCGGCATGCTGGTCGACGATGACCAGCGAATCCTCGGTTTGCGCGATGATGTAGTTTTCGTGCACCTGCGCGCGCGCCGCGCCGAGCGGCGTGGCGAGCAGCTCCGGCGCGGGCTCGGCCGCGGAGGCGCGCGCGTCGGCGCTGGCGGGCGCATCGAGCACTGCCTGGTCCGCCTCGCCGAAGCCGGCCCCGCCAGGAGCGGAATCCAGCGGCCGCTGCGGCGAGTGCCGGAAATCGAAGCCGGAGGCGGGCATCGGCCGCCAGGCCTGATGGGTGCGATGGCCGACGGAATGCGCCGCATGGGCGAATGGCGCCACGCCCGGCCGGAAGGCGGCGCTCATGGCGGCCGCGCCGGTCGTGTTGGCGCGGATGCCGGCCTCCGCCATCGCCTGCCTGATCGCGCCGACGATCAGGCCGCGCACGAGGCCCGGATCGCGGAAGCGTACGTCGGCCTTAGCCGGGTGCACGTTGACATCGACCAGCGCCGGATCGAGCGTAAGGAACAGCACGGTGACGGCATGCCGGTCGCGCGGCAGCACGTCGGCGAAGGCGCCGCGGAGCGCGCCGGCGATCAGCTTGTCGCGTACCGGCCGTCCGTTCACATAGGCATATTGCGACAGGGCGTTGGCGCGGCTGAAGGAGGGGATGGAGATGCGGCCGGAAAGCCGCACCCCCTCGCGCTCGGCGTCGATCGGAAGGGAGTTTTCCGGAAAGTCCTTTCCGATCACCTGCGCGATGCGGCGGAGCAGCCCTTCCTCGCCCGCTTCGGAAGAGGGAAACTCGGTCGCTGTCCGGTCCGGCGAGGACCAGGTGAAACGGACGCCGGGGAAGGCGATGGCGATGCGCTTCACCACGTCGGCGATGGCGCTCGTCTCGGCGCGTTCGCCCTTCATGAATTTCAGCCTCGCCGGCGTGGCGAAGAAAAGGTCGCGCACTTCCACCATCGTGCCCTGGTTGGCCGGCGCCGGCCGCACGGCGGAGACGGCGCCGCCGCTGACATGGATCTCCGCGCCGGAACCCGCGTCCGCCGTGCGCGAGCGGATGGTGAGCTTGCCGACCGAGCCGATCGAGGGGAGCGCCTCGCCGCGGAAGCCGAGCGAGCGGATATCGTGGAGATCGCCGGAAAGCTTCGACGTGCAGTGCCGCGCCACGGCGAGCGGCAATTCCCCCTCCGGAATGCCGCCACCGTCGTCGGAAACGCGGATCAGGCCGAGCCCGCCGCCGGAAACGACGATTTCCACCCGGCCGGCGCCGGCGTCGAGCGCGTTCTCGACCAGTTCCTTGACGACGCTCGCCGGCCGCTCGATCACCTCGCCGGCGGCGATCTGGTTGATCATCGTGTCGGAAAGCTGTCGAATTGCCATGATGGAATTATAGAAGGATTCGGATAGGGTCGCGAGGGCGGGCTGTCCTCCTCTATCGAGCTATACGGGAAAGTGAATGAGATATCTGCCGGCCGCCGCAATCATGCTCGTCCTCTCCGGTCCCGCCTTCGCCGGGCCGCCCTCGGACGCCGTCCGCTATTTCTACCGCAACATCGGTTCGGAGACGGAGCCCGACAACCGCGACCGCTTCACCGGCCTTGCCCGCGCCGCGCTGGACGCCAATGAAAGGGTCGCCAATGGCGGCGGCGAGGCCTGCATCGATTTCATCCTGGCGCTCGACAGCCAGGACCTCGACCAGAACCAGATCGATTCCTCGCTTACGCTGAACGAGACCGTGAACGGCCCGACCGCCACCGTCATCGCCGACTTCACGCTCTTCCGCCAGCCGCACGAGGTGGAGTGGTCGCTGCAGCAGGTCGACGGCGTGTGGAAGGTGGCCGATATCGCCTCCCGCACGGGCAATTGGCGGCTGAGCGGGTTGAGGTGCGGGTAGACCTGGGACGGCCCTGGACAATCCGGTCAGGGTGCCAGTTCCGGCATGACCTCGCCGAGCAGCGCCATGGCACCCAGCCGGCCCAATTCGTCCGAACATTTCGCGCTCTTGCCGTAGCAGCCGAATGCAACGGCCAGGCGCTCCGAAAGCGGCCCGATGCAAGGCAGGCCCGTGTCGCCGAAGGTTGTCATGCAGGGCACGACGCGGCGTTCCTCGAAAGCGAGATCGCGGATTCGTTCGAGGATCTGCTCTTGAAGCCCGTCGGCGACGTCGATCGATCCGCCCGATCGGAACCAATCCTTGATATCCGCCTCGCTTTCGAGCGGAAGGTCGACCGGATCGCTGCCGAGTTTCAACCAGGTCTGGCCGTCCGGATAGGGAATCGGCGGCAGTATGTAGGGACTCTTGCCCTTGGGGCCGAAGCAGCGCATGGGCGGCATACCGGCCAGGCGTTGAACCTCCGCTGCACCGAGCCGGAACATCGCCACCGTGCGCCCGAAGACCGTAAAGCCCAAGGATCGACCGAGCAGCGATTGGGTATGGCCGCCTGCCGCGACGAGAACACGCTCGGCCTCGACGCTGCCCGATCTCGTCCGGATCGTCGCGCCTAAGCCGCTTTCGGAAATTCCCAGAGCAGGTTCGTCTATGATGCGAGCCCCGGCACGCTCCGCCGCGATCGTCTGCGCGCGAACCAGACGGCGCGGGCTGATATATCCGGCGTTCCTCGGCTCGAAATACCCCTGCATTCCCGTGGTCGAGCCCAGAAACGGAAATCGCTTCGCAAGCCCCGCATCGTCATATGCTTCACAGAAGATCCCTGCCTCGGCAGCAATCTTGCCGACCGAAGCGATGTTCGTGGTTTCGCCGGGGCCGAGGTGAAGCACGCCGACTTCCCGGTAGAACTCCACGCCGCTTGCCGCTGAAACCTCGCCGTAACGCGAGATCGAAGCGGCGTTCGCTTGCCTCCAGAACGGGTCTAAATCGAACGTTCGCGTGATACGGCCTTCATCGTAGTGACTTCCAAAAACGCCGCTATGCCTCGCATAATCGGTTGTTGGTTCGTCTGGGCCGATCAGCGCGACGTCATGGCCCATTTTGCTCAAATGCCGCGCGGCTGCCGACCCGATCAGACCACGCCCGACCACTGCGAGTTTCATTGCTTTGCTGAGGCTCACGATCAATCCCTGCGCTGGCATAGGCCACGAAGGCCCTATCCTCGTCCCCGATAGGGCGCGACGCCCGTCTCCGGCAGCCACGCCCCCTCCGGCGGTTGGCCGGTCTGCCAGAAGACGTCGATCGGTATGCCTCCGCGCGGAAACCAGTAGCCGGCGATGCGCAGCCAGAGCGGCTTCGCCGCCTCCGCCATCCGCCGCCCGATCATGACCGTGCATTCCTCGTGGAAGGCGCCGTGGTTGCGGAAGGAGGTGAGGAACAGCTTGAAGGATTTCGATTCGACCAGGAGGCCGTCCGGCGCGTAGTCGACGACGATATGGGCGAAATCCGGCTGGCCGGTCACCGGGCAGAGCGAGGTGAACTCCGGGCAGGTGAGGCGGACGATGGCCGGCGGTCCGTCCTTTCGTCCGAAGGGAACGGTCTCAAGAACCGCTTCGTCGGGCGAGGCGGGCTGAACGACTTTCGCGCCGAGCTGCGTCAGCGATTTGGTGTCGGTCATGCGGCCGGCTCCTTGGGCGGCGTCGACGCCGCAACCTTCGCCATAGGGCGGCGCGCCGGGCAGCGCAATTCGAAAGATCGGCTGTCCGGCCGCCGGCGTGGAGAAAAGCGCGGCTCGCGGCGACCGATGATCGCTGGAAAGGTGAGATGCGCGAAGGGCTTAACGCGACGGATCTACGTTTCGCGTCGTCACTTTGTCCACTATGCCCGCTTGCCCTCGTGGACCGTCAGAGCCGGCTTCCGGCGTGTACGCGCCTCCAGCCATTGCCCTGCCTGCGGCCCGGGCATGGGGAAGGCGATCGAATAACCCTGCACATGCTCGCAGCCGAGCGCCAGGAGCGAGTTCAGCTCCTCCTCGGTCTCCGCGCCCTCGGCGATGATGGAGATGCCGAGCCCGCGCGCCAGTTCGGTGATGGCGCGCACGATCTTGGTGTTGTCGTCGTTGCTGTCGATGTTCTGCACGAAGCGGCGGTCGATCTTCAGCCGGTCGATCTCGTTCGGATTGACATGGCTGAGCGAGGCGTAGCCGGTGCCGAAATCGTCGAGTTCCAGATGCACGCCCGCCTTGCGGATGGCGCGCAGCGCCGCGGCGATGCCGGTCTTCTCGTCGTCCAGGATGACGGATTCGACGATCTCGAGCGAAAGCCTCTTCGGCGGCAGGCCGTGGTTCTCGAGCGTGCGGAAAAGGAAGGTGGCGAAGTCGGGTTCGCGCAGTTCCGCGCCCGAGACATTGACGGCCAGCCGCCCGAATTCCGTTCCGGCGCGATACCACGCGGCGGCCTGGGCGATCGCCTTCTCGATAACGATGCGGCCGATATCGGCCATCAGCTTGGCCTTGTCGGCGACCGGGATGAACTCGGCAGGCGAAACCATGCCGCGCACGGGGTGCTCCCAGCGCGCCAGCGCCTCGACGCCGGCCACCGCCGAGCTTGCGAGCGACACCTGCGGTTGGAAGTGGACCGAGAACGCTTTCGTGGCGATGGCCTCCCTGAGGTCGTGTTCCAGTTGCTTCCGGTGATCAAGTTCCTTACGCAACTCGTCGGAAAAGAAGGAGAAATGGCCACCGCCGAGGCGCTTCGCCGAATAGAGCGCGAGGTCGGCATGGACGAGCAGGTCTTCCGCATTGTCGGCGTCGACCGGATAGACGGCGATGCCGCCGCTGGCGCCCGGATGGATGGTGGCGCCCCCGAAATCCATCGGCTCGTTGACCTTGTCGAGGATGCGCCGAGCCAGCGCGTTGATGTCCTCGGTGGTGCCGGCGGCGTTGAGGATCATGACGAATTCGTCGCCGCCCAGCCTGACGCACAGGTCGGATGCGCGGCAGGAGGCGCGCATCCGCTCGGCTGTCTTCACCAGCACGAAGTCCCCCGCGGCATGGCCGAGCGTGTCGTTGACCTGCTTGAAGCGGTCGAGGTCGAGCTGCAGCACGGCGAGCCGCTCGCGCCGCCGCGCGGCGACCTTCAGCAAATTGTCGAAATGGTCGATCAGGAAGGCGCGGTTGTAGAGGCCTGTCAGCCCGTCATGCACGGCGATGAACGCCATCGAATTGTGCGCATCGATGAGATCGGTGGTCATGCGGCGGATCATCTCGCTCATCGGGCGGAAGATGAGGAGCGCCACGAGGATGATGACGCCCATCGTGGCGTAGAAGAGGTAGAGGTGGAGCGAAAGCATCTCGTCCAGCCGGGTCCGGGTGATCCCGGCCATCTCCCCCTGGAGCGTGGAATGCATCATCCGCTGCAGCAGCACATAGGACGTCGCCGCCATCACCGCGATGATGGCGAGCGCGATCCAGTACGCGCTCTTGATGATCACGATCAGCTTGCCGGTCGCGCTTCCGGATTTCTGCTCGGCCATGTGCCCCTCGTCACGCCTTCGGCCGCAGATTGCGGGGGATTGGGTGAGAATTCGTTAATCCGGCTGCCGCAAGCACATAGCGGAGATCCGGTGCCAGCGGATTCGGAAAGGGTGGTTAGCGCATCCTTTCCGCATCGCCTTGAATTCTGCCGAACGGGCGGAAAAAGCCGTTGCCGGCCGCATATTTAGGCTTAGACTTGGACCGACACGAGATTTTCGACGGAAGCCCGATGAACATACAGCAAAAGCCCGCCCATTCCGCCGCTGCCTCCTTCAAATGGGAGGATCCGTTCCTCCTCGACGACCAGTTGACGGACGAGGAACGGATGATCCGCGACGCGGCGGCCTCGTTCGCCGCCGACAAGCTCGCTCCGCGCGTCGAGCAGGCCTATCTGGAGGAGAAGACCGACCCCTCGATCTTCGCCGAGATGGGCGCGGCCGGCCTGCTCGGCGTGACGATCCCCGAGGAATATGGCGGCATCGGCGCCGGCTATGTCTCCTATGGGCTCGTCGCGCGCGAGGTGGAGCGCATCGATTCGGGCTACCGCTCGATGATGAGCGTGCAGTCGTCGCTGGTCATGTATCCCATCCATGCCTACGGCTCGGAGGAACAAAGGAAAAAGTACCTGCCGAAGCTCGCTTCCGGCGAGTGGATCGGCTGCTTCGGACTGACCGAACCCGATGCCGGCTCCGATCCGGGCGGCATGAAGACCCGCGCCGAGAAGATCGATGGCGGCTACCGGCTCTCCGGCTCCAAGATGTGGATATCGAACGCGCCGATTGCCGATGTCTTCGTCGTCTGGGCAAAGCTGAAGGGCGCCGACGGCAAGGATGCCATCCGCGGCTTCGTGCTGGAGAAGGGCATGAAGGGCCTGTCGGCGCCGAAGATCGCAGGCAAGCTTTCCTTGCGCGCCTCCGTCACCGGCGAGGTGGTGCTGGAAGGGGTCAAAGTGGGGGAAGAGGCGCTTCTGCCCAACGTCTCCGGCCTCAAGGGCCCGTTCGGCTGCCTCAACCGCGCCCGCTACGGTATCGCCTGGGGCGCGATGGGCGCGGCGGAGGATTGCTGGTTCCGCGCCCGCCGGTACGGCCTCGACCGCAGGCAGTTCGGCAAGCCGCTTGCGGGCACGCAGCTTTTCCAGAAGAAGCTCGCCGACATGCAGACCGAGATCGCGCTAGGGCTTCAGGGCGCGCTTCGTGTCGGCCGCCTGTTCGACGAGGGGAAGATGGCGCCGGAGATGATCTCCATCGTCAAGCGCAACAATTGCGGCAAGGCGCTCGACATCGCGCGGCAGGCGCGCGACATGCATGGCGGCAACGGCATCCAGATCGGCTATCACGTCATGCGCCACGCGCAGAACCTCGAGACCGTCAACACCTATGAGGGCACGCACGACGTGCATGCGCTGATCCTCGGACGGGCGCAGACGGACCTGCAGGCGTTCTTTTAAAGGGTGTCTCTAGAAAAGCCTTTTCACCAGATGAACGCCGCCGCTGACTATGTCGCTACGGTCCGCAAATCGATCGTGGACACTGCACGGAAAATGTTGGGTGGCGAATGCTCATACATTGAGGGCAGCCGGGTCATCTGCGGCTTGCTCGATCAGGCGAGGCTCGACAGCTCCAAAGAACCATTTCTTAGTTTCGTCAGCATTGACAGCGAAACCGATGACGTCCCGCTGGGCCAAGTGCGGGAATGCTGGAGTGAAGAGGCGAGGGCGAAGTTCCTTTCCAAATGGGACGCAGCCGAGGATCAAGCCAGAAAATATGGTGAACCCGCTTGCCAGAAGACCATTATGCTTCTTTTAGGGAATGCTGAAACGTGACCTGACCGCAAAGGTCATCCGTATAGGAGGCGCCCCAGCCTCTCCTGCGATTTCCATATGCTAGTCGACAGCCAACAGAATCCTTTCCATTCCGGCGAAACTCGCTTTAGGATCGTCCAAGCCTTCGGGCCAACAACAAGAACAACGATTTTCAACATAGTGGGAGTAGGGATCATGAAATCTTTCGGCCTGTCGATTCTGGCCGCCTCGCTTGCCTTTGCGCTGGCGATGCCCGCGCATGCGGGCGAGACGCTGGACAGGATCATGAAGACCAAGACGCTGACCATGTCGTCGGACCCCGAATACCCGCCGCAATCCTTCCTGAACGACAAGAACGAGATGGACGGTTTCGACGTCGATGTCGGCAAGGAGATCGCCAAGCGCATGGGCGCGGAACTGAAGATCGTGACGCCCGCCTGGGAAGTCATCACCGCCGGCGGCTGGGCCGGCCGCTGGGACATGTCGGTCGGCTCGATGACGCCCACCAAGAAGCGCGCCGAAGTGCTCGATTTCCCGGCGATCTACTACTACACGCCGGCCTCCTTCGCCGTGCACAAGGATTCCAAGGTCACCAAGATCTCCGAGTTGAACGGCAAGATCATCGGCTCCTGCGGCGGCTGCACCTATGACGCCTATCTGAAGAAGGATCTCGTCATCGACGCGCAGGGCGTGCCGCCCTTCGAATATCAGGTGACGCCGAAGGAGATCAAACCCTACGACACCGATACCAATGCCTTCGACGATCTGAAGCTCGGCGACGGCGTCCGTCTCGACGCGGTGTTCTCGGCGCTGCCGACGATCAAGGCCGCGATCAAGAATGGCTACCCGATGCGGGTCGTCGGCGATCCGGCCTTCTACGAGCCGCTGGCGGTCGCGACCGACAAGGGCGACGCCGAATTCGACGCCAAGATCAAGGAGATCGTCGAGGCCATGCACAAGGACGGCACGCTGACCAAGCTGTCCATGAAGTGGTACGACACCGACCTTTCGACCCCGGCCAAATCGACCAACTGACGTGTCGGTCGCCGGCCGATCCATGGAGCCGGAGGCGGAGGCTCCGCGCGGCTCCTGGCTCCTCGACCTGAAGCCGACGCGGGCCGATCTCGTCCTCGTCTTCTGCCTCGCCGTCGTGCTGTCATGGATGGGGCTGGGCGGCACCCGTGTCGGCGGCCTGCTGGCACCGCTCCTCGGCGGCGCCACCGGCCCCGGCACGCAGCCCGGTCTGGCGCTCGACATCCTGACCGGCATCCTCATCGCCGTGGCGGTATGGGTGAACGTCGCGATCGTGCGGCTTCTGCCCTTCGGCATCCAGATCGTCATCGTCTGGATCGAGCTTCTGCTCCTCTTCATCGCTTTCGTCGGCAGCTTCAACCGCGACCTCGGCGTCTGGTTCGAGGAGAGCGAGACCGGGCAGACCAACATCGCCTTCCTGATCACGACGGGGGCGGTGACCACGCTCTACGTGTCGCTGATCTCCATCGCCATCGCCTGCTGCCTTGCGATGGCGGCGGCGCTGGCGCGCCTGTCGAAATCGGGCCCCGCCTACGCCGTCTCGACCTTCTACACGTCCTTTTTCCGCGGCACGCCGCTGCTCCTGCAGGTCTATCTGATCTATCTCGGCCTGCCGACGCTCGGCCGCCAGTTCGCGCTCGACGCCGTGCCTTCCGGCATCCTGGCGCTGTCGCTCTGCTACGGCGCCTACATGGCCGAGATCTTCCGCGCCGGCATTCTCGGCGTGCCGCACGGCCAGCGCGACGCGGCAATGGCGCTCGGCCTGCCGCCGGGGCTGACCTTCCGCAAGATCATCTTCCCGCAGGCGATGCGGCTGATCGTGCCGCCGACCGGGAACCAGTTCATCGCGATGCTGAAGGATTCCTCGCTGGTCTCAGTGATGGGCGTGTGGGAGCTGACCAAGACCGCGCAGATCATCGGCAAGCGGGATTTCCGCGTTTTCGAGATGCTGATCGCGGCGGCGATCATCTACTGGGCGATGTCGATCTGCTTCGAACTCGTCCAATCGCGTATCGAGCGCCATTACGGCAAGGGCTACGTGCGCTAGGCGAAGGCATCCACGTTTGTTGGCGGCTGTGCACTCCTTCAGGGTGTGGGAAACGTTCCGCGTGTAACACATATATGATAGTGTTAAATCCTATTATGCATGATTTGGGATGAGATACCCATGCGCAGCACCCAGCAATTCAGCGTCACCCTGCCGAACGAGATGGCGAAGATGGTCAGGACCAAGGTTTCGTCCGGCGAATACGCTAGCGAGAGCGAGGTCATCCGCGATGGTTTGCGGGCCTTGCAGGCGCGCGACAATGCTCTCGATCATTGGCTGCGCACGGAAGTCGCGGCTGCGTATGACGAGCTGAAGGCCGATCCGTCGAAGGGACGAAGCCCTGACGCGGTATTGGCTTCGTTGAAAGCCGAAGCGAGGCAGCAGGCGAAGAGCCGCTAAGCCGGATGGCTTATCGCGTCGTCTTTTCGCCCAAGGCGGAAGCCCAGCTTCTTGAATTATACCGTAACATCGCCGCAAGAGCCTCACCGGCAATCGCCGAGAGCTATGTGGCCGCCATTATTGAATATTGCCGTTCTCTCTCGATGTTCCCGGAGCGTGGCGTTCGCATGGACGACATACGGCCAAGCTTGCGGACGGTGGGGTATCGTCGTCGCGTAACGCTGGCCTTTGAGGTGACGAACGATTTGGTGAGCATCCTTGGTGTCTACTATGGCGGTCAGGATTTCGAGGCCGACCTTGAGAGCGATGACTGACAGCGACTGACCCACAACATCTGGAGCCGCCGCATTTCCGATGGACTCGGCTCTCCTTCCGCGCCACATTTCGCCCGCGACCGAGGAGACGCCATGACGCAGGCATTTCTTTCCCATATCGAATCCGAGCTCGCCGGCCTCAAGGAAGGGGGCCTCTACAAGAGCGAGCGGGTGATCACCTCGCCGCAACTGGCCCACATCCGCTCCGCCGGGCGCGACGTGATCAATTTCTGCGCCAACAACTATCTCGGCCTTGCCGACAGTTCCGCGATCGTCGAGGCGGCCAAGGAGGCGCTCGACCGTTATGGCTACGGCATGGCCTCGGTACGCTTCATCTGCGGCACGCAGGAAGGCCATAAGCTGCTCGAGCAGAAGATCTCGGCTTTCCTCGGCATGCAGGACACGATCCTCTATTCCTCCTGTTTCGACGCCAATGGCGGCCTGTTCGAGACGCTGCTTTCCGAAGAGGACGCTGTTATCTCCGACGCGCTCAATCACGCCTCGATCATCGATGGAGTGCGCCTGTCGAAGGCGAAGCGCTATCGCTACGCCAACAATGATATGGCCGATCTTGAGGCCAGGCTGAAGGAGGCCGCCGATTGCCGTTTCAGGCTGATCGCCACCGACGGCGTCTTCTCCATGGATGGCATCATCGCCAATCTGAAGGGCATCTGCGACCTTGCCGAAAAATACGACGCCATGGTGATGGTGGACGACAGCCATGCCGTCGGTTTCGTCGGAGCGCACGGTCGCGGCACGCCGGAGGCCTGCGGCGTGGAAGGCCGGGTCGATATCGTGACCGGCACGCTCGGCAAGGCGCTCGGCGGCGCGTCGGGCGGCTATACGTCGGGCAAGGCGGTGGTGATCGACTGGCTGCGCCAGCGTTCGAGGCCCTATCTCTTCTCCAACACGCTCGCGCCGGTCATCGCCGTAGCCTCTCTCAAGGTTCTCGACATGGTGGCTTCCGGGGACGATATGAGGAGAAGGCTCTATGCCAATGCCGAACGCTTCCGCGACGGCATGACGAAGCTCGGGTTCACGCTTGCGGGCGCCGATCATCCGATCATTCCGGTCATGCTCGGCGAGGCGAAACTGGCCCAGGAAATGGCCGCGCGGCTGCTCGATCACGGCATCTACGTCATCGGCTTTTCCTTCCCCGTGGTGCCGAAGGGACAGGCGCGCATCCGCACGCAGATGTCGGCCGGCCACGACAGTTCCGACATCGACCGGGCGATCGAGGCATTCGGAAAGGTGGGGCGCGAGATGGGGGTGATCGGGGCGGGGAGGTGACCGGACGAATATGGCGGGAAGGCCTCGCCACACCCTATATCTCCGCTGCAACGATTGATAGGAGCTGGGTATGCGCATCACCATCATCGGTGCCGGCAACGTCGGCACTGCGCTCGCCAGGGGCTGGAAAAAGGCCGGGCACGAACCGGGTTTCGCCCTGCGCGATCCAGAGAGCGATTCGGCGAGCAAGGCGAAGGCCGCCGGATTTTCCGTCGCCGGGCTGGCGGATGCGGGCAAGGGGGACGTGATCGTACTTGCCGTCCCGTGGCCGGCCGTCGAGGGCGCCTTGAAGGGCGCCGGCGCGCTTGCCGGCAAGATACTGGTAGACGCCACTAATCCGCTCGACGAGAATCTCGATCTCGCCTTCGGCTACGACGATTCTGCGGGCGAGGCCGTGGCCCGGCTTGCCCGCGGCGCGCGGGTCGTGAAGGCATTCAACACCACCGGAGCCGACAATATGGACAAGGCTTCAGCCTTTCCGGTGAAACCGATGATGCCGGTCGCCGGAGACGACGCGGAAGCGAAGGAGGTCGTCTCGCGCCTGGCCGATTCTCTGGGTTTCGAGGCGGTCGATGCGGGACCGCTTTCCGCCGCGCGGCTGCTGGAGCCGCTCGCGCTCTTCTGGATCAGGCAGGCCTTCGGCCCGCGCGGTGGTCCGGCCTTCGCCTATGCCTTCGTGACGCGTCCCTAGACCGGAAAGAACATCGCATGTCCAACATGATGAAGGCGCTGGTGAAGGCGAAGGCCGAGCCCGGCATCTGGATGGAACAGGTGCCGGTCCCCGACATCGGCCCGAACGACGTGCTGATCAAGGTGCGGAAGACGGCGATCTGCGGCACGGACGTACACATCTACAATTGGGACAAATGGGCGGCAAAGACCGTGCCGGTGCCGATGGTGACCGGCCACGAATTCGTCGGCGAGGTGGCCGATGTCGGCTCCGCCGTCATCGAATACAAACGTGGCCAGCGTGTCTCCGGCGAGGGACACATCGTCTGCGGCCATTGCCGCAACTGCCGGGCAGGCAGGGGGCATCTCTGCCGCAATACCGAGGGCGTGGGCGTCAATCGCCCCGGCGCCTTCGCCGAATATGTGGCGATCCCCCAGCACAATGTCGTGCCGATCCCGGACGATATTCCGGACGAGGTCGCCGCGATCTTCGATCCGCTCGGCAATGCGGTGCATACCGCGCTTTCCTTCGATCTCGTCGGCGAGGACGTGCTGGTCACCGGCGCCGGACCGATCGGCATCATGGGCGCGCTGGTGGCGCAGGCGGTCGGCGCCCGCAAGGTGGTCATCACCGATGTCAACCCGCATCGGCTGGAACTGGCGAGGAAGCTCGGCATCCATCACGTGGTCGACGCTTCGAAGGAAAATCTCCGCGAGGTGATGCGCCAGGAAGGCATGAAGGAAGGCTTCGATGTCGGGCTGGAGATGTCGGGCGCCGCGCCCGCTTTCCGCGACATGATCGATACCATGAACAATGGCGGCAGGATCGCCATCCTCGGCATTGCGCCGACCGGCTTCGAGATCGACTGGAACAAGGTCATCTTCAAGATGCTGACCCTGAAGGGCATCTACGGCCGCGAGATGTTCGAGACCTGGTACAAGATGATCGCCCTGGTGCAGGGTCCGCTCGACGTATCGGGCCTCATCACGCACCGTATCGGCATCGACGATTTCCAGGAGGGCTTCGACGCCATGCGGAGCGGAAACTCCGGCAAGGTGGTGATGGACTGGTGAGGTTGGTGCCGGTCAGGCTCTTCCTCGGCGCAATTCTCGACAAAAGTGCAGACCATCCAGCCAAAGAGCCGTCTCTCAGAGACTATCTTCTGTTGCTGGTTTTTGCCCGTCCCTTCGATTCATAATACGGTCGAAAGCCTCGAAGTCGGCTCGCTGCTTTCTTTCGGCGAAAATTTCCGCCGTTTTCAGCGCCGAAATCTTTTCGGCCAGTGCAGTAACGACGAACTGATTGACGCTGGTGCCATCTTCCTGGGCGATCTGCTCCACCGCACTCTTCAGTGATCGGGGCAGGCGAAGTGGGAACGTCGAAACTTTGTTGCTCATAAGATGATCCTGTCGATGACTTTTTTCGGCTGCAGGATCGATACACCGAATAATCCCGGTACCGGCCTGAAGTCCCTCTCGTTAAAGGTAACGATCGCGTCTGCCCTGCCGTTTATCGCCGTTTCCAGTACCATCTCGTCCGCCGCATCCCTTAATTGCGGCCGCCATAGGAATTTGATCTCGACTGGTTCTGAAATGGCCACGAGGACGTCCAGCACCTGATTGACTTCCTTTCCCGTCAATTCCGACGCTTCCAAATGCTCTGGCCGACAGCAAACTGCCTCATATTCCAGAAGCAGCGGAACACTTAACAGGAGTTGACCTTGACCGAACCTGAGGCGCCGTAAAAGCTCCGCCGATGCGCCGCCGGGACTCCTCAAGCCTGAAACTATGATGCTGGTGTCCAACACAAGGCGCACGCCTTAATATTGGTGACATCGTATATGATGTCAATTGCTCTGTGGCACTTTGATGAGAGTCCCTGCAGAGCCATGCAGGAATTCGTCCAGCCGTTTGAGGCCGTAGTCCAGTTCCGCGAAGCGGGCGGCGCCCATGGCCTTCGAAAGCCAGCGCTCGAATTCCCGCGCCACCGGCACCATGTCGCGATAGGCTGCTCGGCCGGGTTTCGTCAGCGTCAACCGATCGATCCGGCGGTCGGCAGGATCGGTTTCCCGCGCCAGCCATTTGCGCTTTTCCAGCGCCGCGACGGCCCGCGACACCTTGGTCTTGTGCATGGCCGAATGCGCGCCGATGGCGGTCGCCGTCATCGTGCCGTACTGGCCGAGCGTGGCGAAGACCCGCCATTCGGGCCGCGTCATTCCATATCGATCGTGGTATGCCTTGGCGAATTCGCGGCTGACGGCCTCGGAAAGCCGCATGAGCCGGTAGGGCAGGAAATTCTCCAGGACGAGGATGTCGTCGGACCTCTTACCCCCACGCGCGGCTTCGCCGCGACCTCCCTGTAAGGGCGCGGCAGGCGCACGATCTTCGTTCGCGCTCATCTGTGCCGTGTTAGAGGGCGGCGTTAAAGGCTCCGCGCCGGGGATGTCGGCATGCGATGTTCGACGCTTGTCTTCGGCCATGAATACCACCGCTTGATGGTTACATTCTCGATGGTTACAAATGCAACAAACCAGCCAATCGGTCAAATCAAGGGAGGCGATCATGACGCTTCGCTATATGCCGGGCTTCGGCAATGACTTCGAAACGGAAACGCTGAAGGGTTCGCTGCCGCAGGGCATGAACTCGCCGCAGCGCCCCGCCTACGGGCTCTATGCGGAGCAGCTTTCGGGTTCGCCCTTCACCGCGCCGCGCGGCACCAACGAGCGCTCCTGGCTCTACCGTATCCGCCCGAGCGTCAAGCACACCGGCCGCTTCAAGGCGGCTTCCTTCGAGAACTGGAAGACGGCGCCCAACCTCGGCGACCACGAACTCGCGCTCGGCCAACTCCGCTGGAACCCGACGCCGATGCCGAATGAGGAGACGGATTTCCTCTCCGGCATCCGCACCATGACGACCGCCGGCGACGCGCTCGGCCAGAGCGGCATGGCCGCCCATGTCTATGTCGCGAACGTCTCCATGGTGGACGATCATTTCTTCAACGCCGACGGCGAACTCCTGATCGTGCCGCAGGAAGGCGGCATCCGCGTCGTCACGGAAATGGGCGTCATGGAGATCCGCCCGACAGAGATCTGCGTCGTCCCGCGCGGCATGGTCTTCAAGGTCGAACTGATTGACGGCCCGGTCCGCGGCTACATCTGCGAGAATTACGGCGCCAAGTTCACCATGCCCGACCGTGGCCCGATCGGCGCCAACTGCCTCGCCAATCCGCGCGACTTCAAGACGCCGGTCGCATGGTACGAGGAGAAGGAGAAACCCTGCCGGCTTTTCGTCAAATGGTGCGGCAGATTCCATGTCACCGAACTCGACCATTCGCCGCTCGACGTGGTCGCGTGGCACGGCAATTATGCGCCCTACAAATATGATCTTAAGACATATTCTCCCGTCGGAGCGATCCTGTTCGATCATCCCGACCCGTCGATCTTCACGGTGCTGACGGCCCCGTCCGGCGAGGAAGGCACGGCGAATGTCGATTTTGTCATCTTTCCGCCGCGCTGGCTGGTTGCGGAGAACACCTTCCGTCCGCCATGGTATCACCGCAACATCATGAGCGAGTTCATGGGGCTGATCGAGGGCAAGTACGACGCCAAGGAGGAGGGTTTCGTGCCGGGCGGCATGAGCCTGCACAACATGATGCTGGCGCACGGGCCGGACGCCGACGGCTACCGCAAGGCATCGCTCGCCGAGCTGAAGCCGCAGAAGCTCGATAACACCATGGCCTTCATGTTCGAGACGCGCTTTCCACAGATGCTGACTCGCTACGCCGCCGAGACCGAGACGCGGCAGGACAACTACATCGACTGCTGGTCGGGGCTGAAGAAGCGCTTCAACGGCACGCCCGAGGGCGATTGGTCGTGACCGAAAGGCTCGTCCTTCTCGGCAGCAAGGGCGGCCCGGCGATAAGGCCGGGCGGTCCCATGCCGACCTCCTCGCTTCTGGAGATCGGCGGCCGGCGCATCGTAGTGGATTGCGGGCTCGGCGTGACGAAAGGCCTCGTCGATGCCGGCATGCCGCTGAAGGCGCTCGATCTCGTCTTCATCACTCATCTCCATTCCGACCATGTGCTGGAACTCGGCCCGCTGTTGCACACGGCATGGACGGCCGGGCTCTCGACGCCGGTCAAGGTTTTCGGCCCGGCTGGGACGGAAGCCTGTTGGCGCGGCTTCTGCCAGGCGCTCGATTTCGACATCGAGATACGTATCGAGGATGAGGGCCGGCCCGACATCCGGGCACTGGTCGCGTTCGACGAATTCACCGAAGGCCCGGTCATGGAAGAAAGCGGGCTCGCCGTTTCGGCGCTGCGCGTCGATCATCCGCCGGTGACGGAGTGCTATGCGCTCCGCTTCGCGCATGGCGGCCGCAGGATCGTCTTCTCGGCCGATACCGCCTATTTCCCGCCGCTGGCCGACTTCGCTCACGGCGCCGATATCCTCGTCCACGAGGCGATGCTGGAGGCGGGCGTCGACCGGCTGATCGAGCGCACCGGCAATGGCGAACGGCTGAAGACGCATCTGATGACGGCCCATACGTTGGCCACCGACGCCGGCCGCATCGCTGCCGCCGCCAATGTCGGTCGCCTCGTCCTCCACCATCTCATCCCGGCGGACGATCCGGAATTCGGCGAAAATCATTGGCGCGAAGCGCTTCGCGAGAGCTGGAGCGGCCCGCTTACCATCGGCCGCGACGGGCTTTCGTTGACGATCCAAGAAAAGGCGACGGAGGACGCTCGCGCATGAAACTGGCTACACTGAAGAACGGCACGCGCGACGGCAGGCTGGTCGTCGTCTCGCGCGATCTCACCCGCTGTACGGATGCCTCGTTCCTGGCGCCGACGCTGCAGGCGGCGCTGGACGACTGGACGCGGATTTCGCCGCATCTGGCGGCGCTCGCGGAGTCGCTGGAACTCGGCTCGGTGCCCTCGGAGCGCTTCCATGAGCACGAGGCGATGTCGCCGCTGCCGCGCGCCTATCAATGGGCGGACGGCTCCGCCTATCTGAACCATGTCGAGCTGGTCAGGAAGGCGCGCGGAGCCGAGATGCCGGAAAGTTTTCGGTCCGATCCGCTGATGTACCAGGGCGGCTCTGACACCTTCGTCGGACCGCGCGATCCGATCGTGCTGGCCGACGAGGCGTACGGCATCGACATGGAGGCGGAAGTCGCCGTCATCATGGACGACGTGCCGATGGCGGCCGACGCGGAAGAGGCGCGCTCGGCCATTCGCCTCGTCATGCTGGTCAACGACGTTTCGCTGCGCAACCTGATCCCGGCCGAGCTTGCCAAGGGTTTCGGCTTCTTCCAGGGCAAACCGTCCTCCGCCTTTTCGCCCGTCGCGGTGACGCTGGACGAACTCGGAGACGCATGGGATGGCGGCAAGGTCAACCTGCCGCTGATGGTGGACCTGAACGGCAAGCCTTTCGGACGGGCGAACGCCGGTATCGACATGAATTTCGATTTCCCGGCTCTGATCGCCCATGCGGCGAAGACGCGGGCGCTTGCCGCCGGCACGATCGTCGGCTCCGGCACCGTCTCCAACAAGCAGGGTGGCGGGCCGGGCAAGCCTGTCGCGGAAGGCGGCGCCGGCTATTCCTGCATCGCCGAGATACGCACCATCGAGACCATCGGGAAGGGCTCGCCGACAACGCCCTTCATGCGCTTCGGCGACCGGGTGCGGATCGAGATGAAGGACAGGGCCGGCCGCTCGATCTTCGGCGCCATCGAGCAGACGGTGGAGAAATATGAGAGGTGAGGTGCGTGTTTGGTGCGTCCTTCGAGGCTCCGCTTCGCGGAGCACCTCAGGATGAGGGAGATCGAAGCGCGGCTTCTCTCGACTTGAGGCTCCCGCGCAGCCATCGAGCATGAGGCTTATCTATGGAAGGCACCCATCGCCCTCATCCTGAGCCTCGAAGGACGCACGAGCCATGAACTGCAACCGGAGCCTCTGACCTTGCCCAAAAACTTCGCCTCGACCGGCGACCTCGCCGAGAAGAAGGTCTCCTTTACCGAGATCGGCCGTGACCTCTGGGCCTTCACCGCTGAGGGCGACCCGAACACAGGCGTCATCATCGGCGAGGATTCGGTCATGATCGTCGATGCGCAGGCGACGCCGAGGCTCGCCGGCAAGGTGATCGAGAAGATCAGGACCGTGACCGACAAGCCGGTCAAATATGTGGTGCTCTCCCATTATCACGCCGTGCGCGTGCTCGGCGCCTCGGCCTACGGCGCCTCCGAGATCGTCATGTCGGACATGGCGCGCGCGCAGGTGGCTGAGCGCGGCAAGGAGGACTGGGATTCGGAGTTCGGCCGCTTCCCCCGCCTGTTCGAGGGGCACGAATCCATTCCAGGGCTGACCTGGCCGTCGTTGACTTTCAGCGACAGGATGACGGTCTATATGGGCAGGCGGCGTGTGGACCTGATGTTCCTCGGCCGCGCCCACACGGCGGGCGACATCGTTGCCTATGTGCCCGACGAGAACGTCATGTTCACCGGCGACATCGTCGAATACAGATCGGCCTGCTATTGCGGCGACGGGCATTTTTCCGACTGGCCGGCGACTCTGGAAGCCGTGCGTGCCTTCCGCCCCGACGCCATCGCCCCCGGACGCGGCGACGCGCTGGTCGGCGAGGAAAAGGTGAACGAAGCGCTCGACCTGACGAAGGATTTCGTTCTATCGACCTACCGCCCCGTCGCGCGCGTGGCCCAGGGCGGCGGCTCGCTGAAGGAAGCGTGGAGCGCGGCCCGAGCCGCCTGCGACCCGAAATTCTCGACCTACGCCATCTACGAGCACTGCCTGCCCTTCAACGTCGCCCGCGCTTATGACGAGGCGCTCGGCATCGACAATCCGCGCATCTGGACCGCCGAGCGCGACAAGGCAATGTGGGCGGAGTTGCAGGGGTAATCTCGGAATAGAAAACCGGACCTCGATGCTCTACGGCGCCCCCCTCTGTCCTGCCGGACATCTCCCCCACAAGGGGGGAGATCAGCCTTCATTCCTGCCCGCGCTACTCCCCACAGTTGCAGAAAAGGAGGAGGCGCAAACGGCCGGCTTGATCTCCCCCCTTGTGGGGGAGATGTCCGACAGGACAGAGGGGGGCGCGACAGGGCGATACGCTTGCCTGTGTGACGCATGAATCTTGTCGATCATTTTTCCGCCATGGCGCGCAACAACCGATGGACGAACCATGTCCTGCTGCACGCCTGCGCCCGGCTCGACGCCGAGGACTTCATCGCGCCGCGCACGTCGTTCTTCCCGTCGATCGCCGCGACGCTGTCGCACAACTATTTCGTCGACAATTTGTACGTCGACGCGTTGGAAGAGAGCGGGCTGGGGCTTGCCGTCTTCCGTAACGAGCGTGTTTTCAGTCATGCTTCCGAGCTGATACCGCTTCAGGCAAAGATCGATTGGCGTCTCATTCGGTTCTGTGACGGCCTCTCTGAAACTGACCTCCCACGCAAGGTCGTCACCGATCGCGGCGACAAAGGACAGTTGCAGGAGCGTATCGACAGCATCCTTGCGCATCTCTTCCAGCACCAGATCCATCACCGCGGCCAGGCGCACGCCATGCTCGCCGGCACTGAGGTGAAGCCGCCGCAGCTCGATGAGTTCTTCCTCGATTTCGAGCGCGCCGGTGATATCGACGATGCGCTGGCGGAGGGGCGATAGTGCCCCGCTACAGTTACCAGCCTTTCCCGTACAAAACCCCGCCGGAATTGCGCGGCGCGAGGCCCGGCCGCTACCCGGTGGTGATCGTCGGCGCCGGGCCGGTCGGGCTGGCGATGGCGATCGACCTCGCGCTGCACGGCATCCGCTCAATCGTGCTCGACGACAACGACGTCGTTTCCCTCGGCAGCCGCGCCATCTGCTGGTCGAAACGGACGCTGGAGATTTTCGACCGGCTCGGCGTCGGCGAACGCATGGTGGAGAAGGGCGTGACCTGGAAGGTAGGGCGGCTGTTCCATCGCGACCGCGAGGTCTGGAACTTCGATCTTCTGCCGGAGCCCGGCCACAAGATGCCGGCTTTCATCAATCTCCAGCAATATTATGTCGAGCAATATCTGGTCGAGCGCGCGGCGGATTTTCCGGACTTTATCGACCTCAGATGGAAGAACCGCCTCGCCGCGCTTGAAAAACTCGCCGGCGGCGCGCGCGTGACGGTCGAGACGCCCGACGGCGCCTATACGCTGGAGACGGACTGGCTGATCGCTTGCGACGGCGCGCGCTCTTCCGTGCGTTCGTTACTCGGCCTCGATCTCAACGGGCAGGCCTTCGAGGAGCGGTTCCTCATCGCCGATGTCGAGATGAAGGCGGATTTCCCTTCCGAGCGCTGGTTCTGGTTCGAGCCGCCGTTTCATTCCGGCCAGTCGGCGCTGCTGCACAAGCAGCCGGACGACATCTATCGCGTCGACCTGCAGCTTGGGCCGGATGCCGACCCGGAGGAGGAGAAGAAACCGGAGAACGTCATCCCGCGCATCGAGAAGGTGCTCGGCCACAAGGATTTCACGCTCGACTGGGTGTCGGTTTACACGTTCCAGTGCCGGCGGCTTCAGGATTTCGTCCATTGCCGCGTGGTCTTCGCCGGCGACAGCGCCCACATCGTCTCGCCCTTCGGCGCGCGTGGCGGCAATGGCGGCATACAGGATATCGACAACCTCGCCTGGAAGCTGGCGCTGGTGCTGGCGGACGAAGCGCCGGAAAGCCTGATTGCCACCTATGACGAGGAGCGCGTCTTCGGCGCCGACGAGAACAGCCTGAATTCGGCCCGCGCCACCTCCTTCATGACGCCGAAATCCAGGATGGAACGGCTCTTCCGCGACAGCGTGCTCCACCTTGCCCGCGAGCATGATTTCGCCCGCCGCCTTGTCAATTCCGGCCGGCTGTCGAAACCCTGTTCGCTGGCGGGTTTTTCTCTGCAGTCGGATGCGGAAGGCGAGGGCGGCGTTGCGCCGGGCGCGGCGATGCCCGATGCGCCGGTCGGGAACGGCAAGAGCGGCTGGCTCCTCAACCATGTCGGCGGGCGCTTCGCGCTGATGGCGGTAGAGGCGGAATTGCCGGAACAAACGCCGGAAGGGGTGGAGCGTCTTGTCTTGACCCGCGATCCGGGGCGGCGGCGCCGCGTCAATGCCGACAGGATCCTTCTGGACACGGAGGGCCTTGCGACTGCCCGCTACGGCGTCGGCATGGTCTATCTGGTGCGGCCAGACCAGCATATCGCCGCGCGCTTCCGCGACGCCGCGCCGGCGAAGATCATCGCCGCCCTGGCGCGGGCGAGGGGGAGGGCGCTTTCATGAGAGACAAGCAGGAGATCGGGCGCGACCGTCTCGGTCCTCACGGCGACGAATTCTATGCCGCGCTCATGGCCGCGCATGAAGGGCTCTCATTCGAGGAAAGCGCGGCGCTGAATGCGCGGCTGGTGCTCCTGCTCGCCAACAGCGTGGCGGATTTAGCCGAGTTGAAAGCCTTGCTGGCTGCCGCAAAGCATTGACGAACAGGAATTTTACGCAGCTACACGAGGGTGACTTGGAACGATCACAAGCGACGCCGATGTCGTGGAGCGTTTCCGCGCGTCGGGCAGGGGCTGGCAGAGCCGCATGAACGCGGCGCTGAGAAAAGCGGCCGGCCTGTAGGTTGCCCGACAGGCCGGCCGCTTTTGCGCCGGCCTTTACGGCCGGTCGCGTTTCCTCCCTCTGGAAACCTATTCCGCCGCCTCGACCTTGATGACGCCGCGTCGGATCTGGTCCTCTTCGATAGATTCGAACAGCGCGCGGAAATTGCCCTCGCCGAAGCCTTCGTCGCCCTTCCTCTGGATGAACTCGAAGAAGATCGGCCCGATGACGGTCTTGGAGAATATCTGCAGCAGGATCTTGGTCATGCCGCCGTCCACCACGCCTTCGCCGTCGATGAGGATCCCGTATTTCTTCATCCGGTCGACCGGCTCGTCATGGCCGTTCACGCGGTTGTAGGACATCTCGTAATAGGTGTCGGGCGGGCCGGGCATGAATTTCAGGCCGCGTTCGGCCAGCCTGTCGGTCGCGTCGTAGATGTTGTCGGTCCCGACGGCGATGTGCTGGATGCCTTCGCCCTTGTACTTTTTCAGGTACTCGGCGATCTGGCTGGTCTCGTCCTTGGATTCGTTGAGCGGAATGCGGATCTTGCCGCAGGGCGAGGTGATCGCGCGGGAAACCAGCCCGGTGATGCGCCCGTCTATGTCGAAGAAATGGATCTGCTTGAAGCCGAACAGGTCGCGGTAGAAATCCCACCACTTGTCCATGTTGCCGCGATAGACGTTATGGGTCAGATGGTCGAGATAGTAGAAGCCGACGCCTCTCGGCTTCGGGTCGCGCGCGCCGAGCCAGTCGAATTCGGCGTCGTAGGCGGAACCCTTTTCGCCATAGGTCTCGACGAAATAGATGAGCGAGCCGCCGATGCCGACGATCGCCGGCACGTCGAGCGTCTTGTCCTTGCCTTCATAGGGCGTGGCGCCCCTGGCGACGGCATGGTCGAAGGCATGTTTCGCATCGACCACCCGCCACGCCATGGACGGCGCGCAGGGACCGTGCTCCTCGACGAAACGCGTCGCATGGCTGCCCGGCTCGGCGTTGACGACATAATTGATGTCGCCCTGCCGCCAGACGGTGATGGCCTTGGTCCTGTGCTTCGCGACCGCGACATAGCCCATGCGCTCGAACAACTCCGGGAGCTTGTGCGGCTCGGGATGCGCGAACTCGACGAACTCGAACCCGTCCGTGCCGGCCGGATTTTCCCTGCTGATTATGGCGGGTGGCGCGTCGTGCGGGAAAGGTCCCATGGCGTTGCTCCTCGTTTCCAGGGTGCGTCCTTCGAGGCTCGCTGAACGCGATAGTAAACCCGATCCTCCGCACGGTGCTTGCATTCAAACGCCCCAAATGAGGATAGTGTGCATGATTCATGCATGATATAGTGTGCCAATGAGTGAATCGGAAGAGATTGATGCTTTCGACCGCAAGATACTCGCGCTGTTGCAGGTCGATGGGCGGCTCACCAACAACGACCTTTCCGAGCGCGTGAACCTGTCTGCCTCGCAATGCTCGCGGCGCCGCCAGCGGCTGGAGGAGGAGGGGCTGATCCGCGGCTACCGCGCGGTGCTCGATCGCGACCGCCTCGGCTTTCCGCTGGTCAACATCATCTCGGTGACGCTCGCCACGCATAACCGCGACAACGCCCGCCGCTTCGCCGAGCTTCTGGGGCGGCTGCCGGAGGTGCTGGAGGCGCACGCGCTGACCGGCGAGATGGACTATTTCGTCAAGGTCGTGACGCCGGACCTGAAGTCGCTGGCGGAATTCGTCAACGACGTGCTCCTGCCGCATGAATCGGTGCAGCACGTGAAGACCTCGATCGTGCTCCAGACGCTCAAGGAAACGACAGAACTGCCCCTTGGCGCGGTTCGGTGACGGGTCCGCCTGTCGCCGCCCGAAGCGTTGAGAGCAGGGCTATCGCATAGGGACTGCCGTGTCATACCCACCCGCCTTGCGGAGCCTGTCCTCGCCGGCGAGAGGCCGGACCCGGGGGCGAGGCACCCTCCTCTGGAAGGGGAGGGAAAAGCGGCATCACCAAGGCTTTCCTCCCCCCGCCAAGGGGGAGGTGGCCCGAAGGGCCGGAGGGGTTGAAAGGCCAATGCGAGAGCCCCTCAAGGGAGGAACGTCACCCCTTCATCTGCTGCACCAGTCCGAACAAATTCGTGCAGCGGCCGCCCGACCGGCAATAGGCGAGCACGGGCGCCTGCGCCTGGTCGAGGGCCGATTTCATGTCGCGGACATTGTCGGCCGTGATGGCGCCGGAAACGACCGGGATATAAACGAAATTCAGCCCGGCCCTCTCCGCCGCCTTGCGGATATTGTCGTGCGGCACCGCGCCGTCCTCGCTGTCGGGGCGGTTCGAGATAAGGGTCTTGTACCCGGCATCCGCGATCGTCTTCACGTCGTCCGTGGTGATCTGTCCGGTGACGGAGAAGCCGTCGGCGATCGGGCGAATTTCCATGGCGTTGGCTCCTGATGCGGTGGATTGTTTCCGCAATGATGTAGCCGCAAGCCGGGCCGAATCAAAGCCCGTTGAGCGGCACTTTCAGCATCGGCCTGCCGCTGTCGTCCTTCGGCAGATGGCCGGCGCGCATGTTCACCTGCAGCGAGGGGATAATGAGCTTCGGCATGGCAAGCGTCTTGTCGCGCGCCTCGCGCACCTTGACGAACTCGTCCTCGCTTACCCCGTCATGGACGTGGATATTGTGCGCCCGTTCGTCCGCGACGGTGGTTTCCCACCTTATGTCCCGCCCGTTCGGCCCGTAATCGTGGCACATGAAGAGCCGCATCCCGGGCGGCAGCGAAAGAACCCGCTTGATGGAGCGGAAAAGCGTGCGCGCGTCCCCGCCAGGAAAATCGGCGCGCGCCGAGCCGCCGTCCGGCATGAACAGCGTGTCGCCGACGAAGGCGGCGTCGCCGATCACATGCGTCATGCAGGCCGGCGTGTGGCCGGGCGTCTCCATGGCATAGGCCGTCATCGTCCCTATCGTATAGCTGTCGCCGTCGGTGAACAGCCGGTCGAACTGCGAGCCGTCGCGCTGGAACTCGGTGCCCTCGTTGAAGATCTTGCCGAACGTGTCCTGCACGATGCGGATGTTCTCGCCGATCCCCATCTTGCCGCCAAGCTTCTGCTGGATGTAGGGGGCGGCGGAGAGATGGTCGGCATGGGCATGCGTCTCGATGATCCATTCGAGCTTCAGGCCATGGTCCTTTATGTGCTGGATGATCCGGTCGGCATTGGCATAGGCAATGCGGCCGGCCGCATAGTCGATATCCATGACCGAATCGATCACGGCACAGGCATCGGACTTCGGGTCCTTCACCACATAGGAGATCGTCCCGGTTTCCTTGTCGTAGAAGGCTGTGACCTCCGGTTTCACCGAGAGATCGGGCGTGAATGGGATCGGATCCGTCATCGCGGCGCCTCGCATAGACCGTGAAACGATAGTCCATATCTAAGGCGGAACGGCCGCGCTGTCGAATGGACCGCGCCTGTTTCGCCGCATATAAATGGTCGCACGCGATGCATGGGGGGTCTTCTGATGTATCTGGCGATCATCGTCCTGCTCATGCTTGTCTTGCCGGCGGCTTCGGTGCTGGCGGACTATGCCCATTCGCCGGACCCGGTCATGCTGATGGCGCTTATCGGCAAATGGTTCGTCTTCTGGGGCGTCGGGATCAGGCTGGGCTTAGCCGGGCTTCGGCAGTTCTTCCAGCCGCGCTTCACCGCCGTGGAGATATTCGGGATCGCGGGCGACGAAGCCCTGCCGCTCATCCGGGAACTGGGCATCGCGAATTTCGCCCTGGGCGTGGTCGGCGTCGCTTCCATTGCCGCCCCGTCCTTCGTTCTGCCGTCGGCGATCGCGGCGGCGATCTTCTACGGGGTGGCGGGCTTCCGGCATCTGGCCCGCAAGGCCATGAACCGGAACGAAAACATCGCCATGGTCAGCGATCTTTTCGCGTTCTTCGTCCTTGCCGCTTTCATATTTTCCGTCTGGACGGCCTGATCGCCGCTGTGGTCGATGCTAGGCGCCGAACAGCCCGCCCGTCTCCGCCAGCTTGCCGAGATGGTAGTCGCTGTCGCCGAAGGTGAAGTCGATCATCGTCATGCGCTTGAAATAGTGGCCGACGGCATATTCCATCGTCATGCCCACGCCGCCATGGATCTGCACGGCGTTCTGCCCGACCAGCGTGCCACCGCGACCGATCTCGGCCTTGGCGGCGTGCATGGCCCGCTCCCGCTCCTCCGCATCCTCGCTGTCCGCCATCATCGTCGCGAAGTAGGTGATGGAGCGCGCCTGTTCGATCGCCACGAACATGTCGACGGCCTTGTGCTGCAGCACCTGGAAGGAGCCGATCGGCACGCCGAACTGCTTTCTCACCTTCATATAGTCGACGGTAAGCACATGCATGGCCGACATCACGCCGACCGCTTCGGCGGACAGCGCTGCAATGCCCTGGTCGACCACGCGGCGGACGAGCGGCAGCCCGTTCTCCGGATCGCCGAAGACGGCTTCCGCCGGCACCGAGACGTTCTCCAGCGTGACTTCGGCCGCGCGCTGCCCGTCCTGCATCGGATAGCCGCGCCGCGAGACGCCGTCCGCCTTCGCGTCGACGAGAAACACGCCGATGCCCTTCTCGTCGCCGGTGCCGCCGGCGGTGCGCGCGGTGACGATCAGCCTGTCGGCGCTGTCGCCGCCGATGACGACGCCCTTGGCGCCGGAGAGCCGCCAGCCCGAGCCGTTTTTTGTCGCCTTCGTCCCGACCTGGTTCAGGTCGTAACGCGAATTGCGCTCGTTATGCGCGAAGGCGAGCTTCAGCGCACCTTCCGCCACCTGCGGTGCAAGCTCGGCCCGCAGCGCATCGTTGCCGCCCAGGCGCAGGAAGCCGCCGCCGAGCACGACCGTCGGAAAATAGGGCTCGAGCGCTAGCGCGGCGCCGAGCGCTTCCATGACGATCATAGTGTCGACCGGCCCGCCGCCGATGCCGCCATCCTCCTCGGAAAAGGGCAGGGCCATCAGGCCCATCTCGGCATAGCGGCCCCACATGTCGGCGCTCCACCCTTCGGGCGCTGCCATGTATTTCTTCCGCTGCTCGAAGCCGTAATTGTCGGCAAGCAGCCGGGAAAGCGAATCTTTCAGGATCGATTGTTCTTCGGCGAGTTCGAAATCCATGGCTCAGGCGCTCTTTAAAGATGGGGTAGTTCGGGCGGTTGCGCTTCTATCGCAATCTGCGATACTCTGGTAATGAAGAAGGTTGTCATTCTGCCGGCGGCTGCGAAGGCGTTGCGCCGGCATCGGGCCGATGCGGCGCGGTTGCTGGGGAAGATCGAGGTCTATGCGGCTGACCCGGCTGCAATGGCAAACAATGTCAAGGCGCTTTCCGGCAGCCGCGCCTTCAGGCTGCGGGTCGGAGATTACCGAATCGTCTTCGAGGAAACGGAAAGCGAAATAATCGTGACGAAGATCGGTCCTCGCGGTTCGATCTACGACTAGGGAACAATGATCATGAACGTGCGCTATTTCACCAGTCCCGAAGGAGAAGAGATGGCGGTTCTGCCCAAGGCGGAATTCGAGGCCTTGTCCGAGATGGTCGACCATGCCTCGGCGCTTTCCGAGTATCGGAGCGGGAAACTGCCTGGGCTCACGCCGGACGAAACGCGTGCCTTTATCGAGGCCCCGTCTCCGCTTGCGTTCTGGCGTCGCTATCGCGGCTTGACCCAGATCGCGGTTTCGCAAGCGGCGGGCGTTGCTCAGAATTACCTTTCCGAACTGGAAAACGGCAGGAGGGCCGGATCGGTGGAAGTCTGGCTGAGATTGAGCCGTGCGCTCGACCTGCCGGTGGAGCAGATCGTCGGCGCGGACTAGGCCGGGCAAGCCGGGACTTTCCGGAGTGAGCCTCGGAAATATTGCGCGGCTCATCCTCAAAACCCCAGCACCGCCTTGGCGATGATGTTCTTCTGGATCTCGTTCGAGCCGCCGTAGATCGAGACCTTGCGCGTGTTGAAATAGGTCGGCGCGGCGAAGGCGGCGTAGTCCGGCCCGATCGGCGGCTCGTTCCAGCGTTCGTCCGTCTGCGGCTGGTAGGGCATGGCGTAGGGCCCCATCACCTCCATGAGGAGCTGGGTGGTCGCCTGCTGGATTTCCGAGCCCTTGATCTTGAGAATGGAGGAGGCCGGGTTCGGCTTGCCGGTCTTGCCGCGCTTGGCGTCCGTCGCCACAACGCGAAGCTGCGTCAGTTCCAGCGCCTTCAGGTCGATCTCGATCGAGGCGAGCTTTTCGCGGAAGCGCTGGTCCTCGATGAGCGGCTTTCCGCCCGACAGTTCGAGCGCCGCCAACTCGCGGATGCGCGCCACGCGCTGCTTGGAGACGCCGATGCGGGCGATGTTGGTGCGCTCGTTGCCGAGCAGGAACTTGGCGTAATCCCAGCCCTTGTTCTCCTCGCCGACGAGATTCTCCGCCGGCACCTTCACGTCGGTCAGGAAGACCTCGTTGATCTCGCGCCCGCCATCCATGGTGACGATGGGGCGGACCTCGATGCCAGGCGTCTTCATGTCGATCAGCAGGAAGGAAATGCCTTCCTGCTTCTTGGCGGCGGGGTCGGTGCGCACGAGACAGAAGATCCAGTCGGCATATTGCGCCAGCGTCGTCCACGTCTTCTGGCCGTTGACGATGTAGTGGTCGCCTTCCTTCACCGCGCGCGTTTTCAGCGAGGCGAGGTCGGAGCCGGAGCCCGGCTCGGAGAAGCCCTGGCACCACCAGTCGGTCAGGTCGACGATGCGCGGCAGGTATTTCTCCTTCTGCGCCTCGTTGCCGAAGGTGTAGATCACCGGCCCGACCATGTTGACGCCGAAGGCGAGCGGCTGCGGCGCCGGCCATTTCTGCGTCTCCTCGAGGAAGATGTATTGCTTCATCGGCCCCCAGCCGGTGCCGCCATATTCGACCGGCCAGTGCGGCACCGCCCAGCCTTTCTCGGCAAGGATGCGGGTCCAGCGGACGAGGTCCTCCTTGTCCATGGATTCGCCGTCGGCCATCCGCTTGCGGATGTCTTCCGGCATCTTTTCCTTCAGGAAGCTTCGCACCTCCTCGCGGAAGGCGTTTTCTTCGTCGGTGAAGCGAAGGTCCATGGCGATCTCCTTTCCGTTCCCTTCTCCCCGTTCACGGGGAGAAGGTGGCCCGAAGGGCCGGATGAGGGGCATGGGCAGGCCCCTGCAAGATTGGCATTGCCCCTCATCTGCCTGCCGGCATTTTCTCCCCGCTTGCGGGAGAAGAAAGCTAATTGATCTCGAACAATCCCGCCGCGCCCATGCCGCCGCCGACACACATGGTGACGACGGCGTATTTCACGCCGCGCCTCTTGCCCTCGATCAGCGCATGGCCGGCCAGCCGCGAGCCGCTCATGCCGTAGGGGTGGCCGACCGCGATCGAGCCGCCGTCCACGTTAAGCTTCTGCGGATCGATGCCGAGCCGGTCGCGGCAGTAGATCACCTGCACCGCGAAGGCCTCGTTCAACTCCCAGAGCCCGATATCGTCGACCTTGAGCCCGTGCCGCTCGAGCAGGCGCGGCACGGCGAAGACAGGGCCGATGCCCATCTCGTCCGGCTCGCAGCCGGCGACGTTGAAGCCGCGCAATATGCCGAGCGGCGTGAGCCCGCGCCTTGCCGCCTCCTTGTCGCTCATCATGACATTGGCCGATGCGCCGTCGGAGAGCTGGCTGGCATTGCCGGCCGTGATCGTGCCGCCCTCGCGCACCGGCTTCAGGCCGGCTAGCCCCTCCGCCGTCGTATCCGGGCGCGGTCCCTCGTCATGGGCCAGCGTCACCTTTTTGGGGCTGATCTCCTTGGTCTCCTTGTCGACCACCGCCATGGTGACGTCGATCGGCGCGATCTCCCGCTCGAAGCGGCCCGCTTCCCGCGCCGCCGCGACCCGGCGCTGGCTTTCGAGGCTGTACTCGTCCTGCCTCTCGCGGGAGATATCGTAGCGCCTGGCGACCACCTCGGCGGTGTCGATCATCGGCATGTAGACCTCCGGCTTGATCTCCATCAGCTTTTCGTCGCGCAATTTATAGGTGTTGCGGTGGTCGTTCTGGACGAGGCTGATCGATTCCAGCCCGCCGGCGATGCCCGCCTTCACGCCATCGTTGCGGATGGCGTTGGCGAGAAGTGCCATCGACTGCAGGCCCGACGAGCATTGCCGGTCGATCGTCGTGCCGGCCACCGTCACCGGCAGGCCGGCGGTGAGCAGCGCTCGGCGCGCTACGTTCAGGCCCGTCGTGCCCTCCTGCATGGCGCAGCCCATGACGACATCCTCGATCTCGCCGCCTTCGAGACCCGAACGCTTGAGCGCTTCGCGGATCGCATGCGCGCCAAGCGTGGCGCCCGTGGTGTCGTTGAGCGCCCCGCGATAGGCCTTGCCAATCGGCGTGCGGGCGGTGGATACGATGACGGCGTCTACCATGAATTGATCCTTATGACTTCGGTGCGATTGCTACATTCACTAGGAACCCCCTCTCCGCCTCGCTTCGCTCGGCACCTCTCCCCCTGAAGGGGGAAAGGACAGGAGCCAAGCTCGCCGCCGTCCTCTCCCTCACGGATGTGGGGGAGAGGTGCCGACCCCGGAATTGATCCGGGGGAGGCGGAGTGGGGGACATTTGAGGGTTTTGATACATCACGAAGCCTGCGCCGCCTTTCGCCGCTCGGCCTCTTCCTGCTTGAGTTCCAGCTTCGAAAGCTTGCCCACCGAGGTGCGCGGCAGGCTCTCGCGGATTTCCAGATGCGCCGGCATCTCATGCTTGCCGACACGGTCCTTCAGGAATTCCCTCAAGGCGTCGAGCGTCAGCTCCGCCGCGTCCTTCCTGAGCGTCACGAAGGCTTTCGCCGCCTCGCCGCGATAGTCGTCCGGCACGCCGATCACCAGCACCTCGTGCACGTCCGGGTGCTCGTAGATCATCTGCTCGATCAGTTGCGGATAGACGTTGAAGCCGCCGGAGATGATCATGTCCTTCTTGCGGTCGACGATGGTGAAGAAGCCTTCGCCGTCGATGAAGCCGATATCGCCGGTGAGGAAGCCGCCGTCGGAGAAGAACAGGTCGTGCTCGTTCTCGCGGTTGAGATAGTCCTTCGTCACGTTGTCGCCGAAGATGCGCAATTCGCCGGTCTCGCCTTGCGGCAGGACGCACTTCGGGTCGTCGAGCGCGACGATGTCCATGTAGATGCCGGGAAGCGGCACGCCGATCGTGCCGACCTTGTCGCCGCGCCCTCGCGGGATGTTGGTGCCGGCGGGCGAGGTTTCCGTCATTCCCCAGCCGCCGAGGATATCGTGTCCGGTGGTCTTCTTCAGCTTGCGCGCCACCTCGACCGGCAGCGGCGCGCCGCCCGACGCGCAATAGCGCATGGAGGAGAAGTCGCGCTTCTCGAAGCCGGGAACGGCGGCGATGGCGATCCACATGGTCGGCACGCCGGGGAAGCTGGTCGCGCCGTTCTCGATCTCGGCAAGCGCCGTCTCGGCGTCGAAGCGCGTGTGCATGAGAAGCGTGTTGCCGTTGTTCAAGCCCCGGAGCAGGATCGTGGTCAGCGCGTAGATATGGAAGAGCGGCAGGAAAAGCAGGATGCGGTCGTCGCCCTTCCGCGAAAGGCCCTGGCCGGTGTACCAGATGTCGTAGCTGGAGACCGCCGCCGACAGATTGCGGTGCGTGAGTTTCGCGCCCTTCGGCATGCCGGTCGTGCCGCCCGTATATTGCAGCAGCGCCAGGTCCTCGACATCGACCGAGGGAAAGCCGGCCTCGGCGCTGGCGCCTGCGACGAATTCCGCGAAGGTGACGATCTTCTCCCCCGAAGGCGTCGGCCCGGCGAGCGGCGAGGGGCCGAAGGCCGCGTCCTCGCCTACGATCAGCCGGTCGATCATGCCCGCCGGGACGAGTTTCGCCGCGCCGGCCGCCATCTCGCCGATATTGGTCGTCACCACCACCCGCGCGCCGCTGTCGTCGAGCTTGTGCTGGATGACGCGCGGGCTGTCGAGCGGCGACAAATGCACCACCGTTGCGCCGGCCTTCATGGCGCCGAAGAAGGCAAGCGGGTGGTAGGGCGTGTTCGGCAGGAAGAGCGCGATCCGCGCGCCCTTGCCGAGCCCGGCACGCAGGAAGGCGGCGGCCGCCTCGTCCACCCGCGCCTTCAACTCCGCATAGGTCCAGCGAACGCCGCGGAAGACGATGGCGTCCTTTTCGGGGAAATGCGCGGCGGCGCGATCGACGATTGAGCCGAGCGGCCATGCGGGAAGCTCCACCCGGGGCGAAAGGCCCGCCGGGTAGCTCTTCTCCCACGGCCAGGGAGCGGGGAAGGGCGGTATGCCCGTCACACCTTCGATTCCTGCAGGCTGGAGAAGGTCTTGCCCTCATCGGCGAGCCGTTTCAGCAGCGGTGAGGGCGCGAAGACCTCCTTGCCGGTCCGGCCGTGCCAGTATTCCAGCCGGTCCGCGATCTTCTTCAAGCCGGTGAGGTCGGCCCAGAACATCGGCCCGCCGCGGCCGATCGGGAAGCCGTAGCCGTTGATCCAGACGATATCGATGTCGGAAGGCCTTGCGGCGATCTTCTCTTCCAGGATGCGCGCGCCTTCGTTGACCATCGGATACATGGTCCGTTCCGCGATCTCCTCCGCCGAGATCGCGCGGCGGTTGACGCCTGCCTCGCGCGCCTTGTCCTCGATCAGCTTCTCGATCTCCGGGTCGGGCGTCGGCGTGCGCGAGCCTTTCTCATAGATGTAGTAGCCGCGCCCTGTCTTCTGGCCATAGCGGCCCATCTCGCAGATGGCGTCTGCGACGATGGCCCTTATCCCGAGCGACTTGCGGTTGCGCATGCCGATATCGAGCCCGGCGAGGTCGCCCATGGCGAAGGGTCCCATCGGCCAGCCGAAATCGGTGAAGACCTTGTCCACCTGCTGCGGCGTCGCGCCCTCCAGAAGGAGCGATTCCAGGTCGGCCGAGCGCGCCGAGAGCATGCGGTTGCCGACGAAGCCGTGGCAGACGCCGACGACGACCGGCACCTTGCCGATCCGCTTGGCGACGGCGAGCGCGGTCGCCAGCACGTCCGACGCCGTTTTCTCGCCGCGCACGATCTCGAGGAGCTTCATGACGTTGGCCGGCGAGAAGAAATGCATGCCGAGCACGTCCGCCGGCCGCTTCGTCGTCGCCGCGATCTCGTTCACGTCCAGATAGGAGGTGTTCGACGCCAGGATGGTGCCCGGCTTGGCGACCGCGTCGAGCCTGGAGAAGACTTCCTTCTTGACCGCCATCTCCTCGAACACCGCCTCGATGATGATGTCGGCGTCGGCGAGATCGTCATAGCTCGTGGTCGGCGTGAACATCGCCATGCGCTTCTTGTGTGCCTCCGCCGAGAGCGACCCGCGCGAGACCGAGATGCCGTAGTTCCTGTCGATGACGCCGAGGCCCCGGTCGAGCGCCTCCTTGTTCATTTCGAGCATGGTGACGGGGATGCCGCCATTGACGAACGACATGGCGATGCCGCCGCCCATCGTGCCGGCGCCGATCACCGCCGCCTTCCGGATCTCGCGCGGCCGGACGTCCTTGCCGACGCCCTCGACGCGAGCGGCCTCGCGTTCGGCGAAGAAGAGGTGGCGCTGGGCCTTCGACTGGTCGCCGACAACCAGCTTCTCGAACAGTTTACGTTCGGAGGCCAATGCCTCGTCGAAGCCCGTGGTGATGGCATTGCGTACGGCCTCGGCGCAGGCGAGCGGCGCTTCGAGCCCGCGCGTCTTCTTGGTCGCTTCGGCCGCGGCCGCCTCGAACGAGGCCATGTCGGCTCGCGCCGCCTCGATCCGGGCGTTGCGGTCGCGCACGGCGACGAGCGGCCGGTTGGTCCCGGCCGCCTCGCGGGCGAAGGCGACGGCATCCGGGATCAGGTCGTCGACCAGCGCATCGACCAGCCCGGCCTTCTCCGCCTCCAGCGCGCCGATCGGCGTGCCGGACACGATCATCGCCACTGCCTTTTCTGGACCGACCATGCGCGGCAGGCGCACCGTGCCGCCGGCGCCGGGCAGGATGCCGAGCTTGACCTCGGGCAGGCCGAGCCGCGCGCCCTTGTCGGCGACGCGGAAGTGGCAGCCGAGCGCCAGTTCCAGCCCGCCGCCGAGCGCGGTGCCGTGGATCGCCGCGACGGTCGGCTTGGTCGTGATCGTCTCCAGTGTCTCGATCAGGTCGCGCAAGGAGGGCGCCTTCTGCGGCTTGCCGAATTCGGTGATGTCGGCGCCGGCGACGAAGGTGCGGCCGGCGCAGGCAAGCACGATCGCCTTGACGCCAGCGTCATCCCGCGCGGCTTTCAGCGCCGCGTCGAGCGGTTCGCGCAGATGATGGCTGAGCGCGTTGACCGGCGGATTGTCGAGCAGGATGACGGCGACGTCGCCGTGACGGGAAACGGATACGGTGGAGGTCAAGACGAATGGCCTTTCTGCAAGTGAAGAATAGACGGAAAGAGCGACGCCCCTTCGCGCCCCCCTCTGTCCTGCCGGACATCTCCCCCACAAGGGGGGAGATCGGACTTCATCACTGCCGGCCCTCTCCGATTTAAGTCAGGGATTGGCCGAGGCGGCAATGAAAGCTGATCTCCCCCCTTGTGGGGGAGATGTCCGGCAGGACAGAGGGGGGCAACGTAGGGCACGGTCACCTCAGCAATTACCCATCGAGCCCATTTAGGAACCCGGAAATCAACCCCGCCACTTCCTTCGGCCGCTCGACGCAGGGGATATGCCCGGCATCCTTCACGACCTCCAGCCGCGCGCCGGCGATCAGGTCCGCCGTCGTCCGTATGATCGCAGGCGATGTCGTGGCGTCGTGCTCGCCGGCGACGCAGAGCGTCGGCACCTTCAGCGCCCTTGTCGACTCCGTCAGGTCCGCATCGCGCAGCGCCGCGCAAACGCCGGTATAGCCTTCAATGTCGTTGCGCAGCAGCATCGCGCGATAGCCCTGGAAATCCAGGATAGTGGAACGATAGGCTTGCGTGAACCAGCCCGCCAGGATTCCTTCCGCGACCGCCGCCAGTCCGCCCTTGCGCACCGTGTCGATGCGGGCGTTCCAGCCTTCGGCCGTGCCGATTTTATGTGCCGTATCCATCAGCACCAGTGCCGAGACGAGGTCCGGGCGGAGCGCCGCCAGCCCCTGCGCGATCATGCCGCCGACCGAGAGGCCGACCACGGCGGCATGGGTTACGCCCAGATGATCGAGCAGGGCGGCGAGGTCCTCCGCCAGCGTGACCATGGAATAGGGGCCTTGCGTCGCCTCCGAGAGGCCATGGCCGCGCTTGTCATAGCGGATGACGCGGAAGCCCGCCGGCAGATGCCGGATGAGATCGTCCCATATGCGGAAATCCGTGCCGAGCGAGTTGGAGAAGACGATCGCCTGTCCGTCGCGCGCGCCGGCGTCCTGGAAATGCTGCACGATGCCATTCAGCCGCGCGAAAGCCATGCCTCGTGCTCCTCCCTTGCCTGCGACATACTACCGAGTATGTTGCAAAGCAGCATGCCGTTCAATTATCCCTTCCGTCAAGGGTGGCGAGGCGCATTCCTGATGCGGAAGGGGCATAGAGGAGAGGAACATGGAAGAGGGCTTCAGAAACTTCGCGGGCCGCGTCGCGGTGATCACCGGGGCGGGCAGCGGCATCGGCCGGGCGCTGGCCTTGGCCGCCGCCTCGCGAGGGATGCGGCTTGCCCTGCTCGATGTCGACATGAACGGGCTGGAGGAAACGCGCGGATTACTGGCGGCCCACGGCGCCCAGCCGCTTGTCCGCCGCTGCGACGTGTCGAAGGCCGACGACGTGCAGGCGGCGGCCGATGCGGTCTTTGCCGAATTCGGCAATGTGCATCTCCTCTTCAACAATGCCGGCGTCGCCGTCGGCGGCTATAGCTGGCTGGCCACGGCGGACGACTGGCAATGGTCGCTCGGCGTCAATCTGATGGGCGTGGCGAACGGCATCCGCTCCTTCGTGCCGCGCATGATCGCCGCCGGCGAGGAGGGCAGGGTGGTGAATACCGCCTCCGTCGCCGGTTTCCTGTCGGTGCCGGGGTCGAGCGTCTATTGCGCCACCAAGCATGCGGTCGTGACGCTGTCGGAATGCCTGCGCCACGAGCTTGCGATCGAAGGCGCGCGCATCGGCGTTTCGGTGCTCTGCCCGGCCTTCGCACCGACCGGCATCGCCGATGCCGAGCGCAACCGGCCGGCCGGGCTTGGCGCCAAGAACCCGTCCGCCGGCCTGTTCGACACGCGCCTGCGCAAGGCGGTGGAATCGGGCAGGCTCACGGCCGACGACATCGCCCGCATCACCTTCGTGGGGATCGAGGCCGGCCGTTTCTACATCCTCACCCATCCGAAGATCAAAGCCGCCATCGCCACCCGCATGGAGGACATCCTCGAGGAGCGCACGCCGACCGACACGGTGCCGAGGTAGCATATGCGCCGGGGCGAGGTAGGAAGGCCAAAATAGTCTTCGGATGTGGCCTGGAATCCGGGTCAACAAGTTGAGAATTACCCCCACTCCGTCCGCTTCGCGGCCACCTCTCCCCCGTCGAGCGGGGGAGAGGTGGTTTGCGAAGCAAACCGGAGTGGGGGTCGAATTTCGTAAGGATGAGGAGCAATTTTCTGCGTAGATCGACAGCCAACCGCTAAGCCCCCAGCGCCTGGTCCAGATCAGCGATGAGGTCGTCGCCGTCCTCGATGCCGGCGGAGAGCCGCACCAGCGAGTCCGAGATGCCGATCGCCTCCCGCTGTTCGGCCGGAATGGAGCCGTGCGTCATCAGCGCCGGATGCTCGATCAGGCTCTCCACCCCGCCGAGGCTTTCGGCCAGCGTGAAAAGCTGCACGTGCTCGAGGAAGCGCTTGGTGCCGGCGAGGTCGCGGTCGAGCACCGCGGTGATCATGCCGCCGAAGGCGTGCATCTGGCGCTTCGCGACCGCGTGCTGCGGGTGGCTCTCCAGTCCCGGATAAAACACGCGGCGCACGTCCTTCCGGCCTTCGAGCCAGCGCGCGATCTTGAGCCCGTTGGCCGAATGCCGCTCCATGCGGAGCGCCAATGTCTTCACCCCGCGCAGCGCGAGAAAACTGTCGAACGGACCGGCGATGGCCCCGACCGCGTTCTGCAGAAATTTCAGCCGGTCGCGCAGATCGGCGTTCTCGCCGACCACCACGGCGCCGCCGACCATGTCGGAATGGCCGTTGAGGTATTTGGTCGTCGAATGCGCGACGATGTCGATGCCGAGTTCGAGCGGCCGCTGGATATAGGGGCTGGCGAAGGTGTTGTCGGCAACGGAGACAAGGCCGTGGCGTTTCGCGAGCGCCGCGACGCCTTCGAGGTCGACCACCTTGAGCAGCGGGTTGGTCGGCGTCTCGACCCAGAGCATCTTCGTCTCCGGCCGGATCGCCTTTTCGACCGCGTCGAGGTCGGTGAAGTCGGCGAAGCTGACGGAGAGCCCGGCCGAGCGGCTGCGGACACGCTGGAGCAGGCGGAAGGTGCCGCCATAGATGTCGTCGGTCGCCACGATATGCGCGCCCGAATCGAGAAGCTCGAAGATCGTGCCGATGCCGGCGAGCCCCGAGGCGAAGGCGAAGCCCGCCGAGCCGCTTTCGAGGTCGGCCACGGCGCGCTCGAAGGCCATGCGCGTCGGGTTCTGGCTGCGGGCGTATTCGTAGCCCTTGTGCACGCCGGGGCTCTGCTGCGCATAGGTCGAGGTGGCGTAGATCGGCACCATCACCGCCCCGGTGGTCGGATCGTGGCTCTGGCCGCCATGGATGGCGCGCGTCGCGAAGGCAAGTCGGTTTCTGTGCGGGACATTCATCGGGCGCGCCTCAGATGGTTGATGAGATCGATGCGGGTGACCAGCCCGAGGAATTCCTCGCCGTCGAAGATGATGGCGACCTCGTTTCGGTCGAAGACGGGAAGCAGCGCGTCGAGCGTCTGGCCGGCCTGCAGCGTGTGCAGGTCGCTCGCCATCGCCGTGCGCACCGGTGCGTTGAAGCGGTCCCAGCGCCCTTCGTAGGAGCCCTCGACGGCGGCGAGGATATCGCTCTCGTCGATGATCCCGACCAGCCTGCCGCCGTCGAGCACCGGCAGTTGCGAGACGTCGCCGCGCCGCATGCGGCCATAGGCGTTGAGCAGCGTCTCGTCGGGCCCGACATAGAGCGTCGCGCCTTCGCGGTGCGAGCGGGCGACGAGGTCGGAAAGGTCGCCATGCATCTCGCGGTCGGACAGCCCCTGCTCGGCGAGCCAGACATCGTCGAACACCTTGGAGAGATACTTGTTGCCGCTGTCGCAGACGAAGGTGACGACGCGCTTCGCCTCCTGCTGCTCGCGGCAGTAGCGCAACGCAGCGGAAAGGAGCGTGCCCGAGGACGAGCCGGCGAGGATGCCCTCCTTCGACAACAGTTCGCGCACGGCGAGCATGCTCTGCTTGTCCGGGATCGAATACGCCTTCTTCACCAATGACAGGTCGGCGTTGGGAGGCACGAAATCCTCGCCGATTCCCTCCACCGTCCAGCTTCCCGGCTCGATCATCTTGCCGGTCTTGATGAGCGGCGCCAGCACCGAGCCCGCCGGGTCGGCCAGCACCATCTCCGTCTTCGGCGAAACCCTGGCGAAGAAACGCCCCAGCCCGGTGAGCGTGCCGCCTGAGCCGACGCCGACCACCACCGCGTCGACATCCTGGCCGAGCTGTTCCCATATTTCAGGGCCGGTGGTGCGCTCATGCGCGGCGGGGTTGGAGGGGTTCGAGAACTGATTGGCGAAGAACGCGCCCGGCGTTTCCGCGGCCAGTTTCTCCGCCATGTCCTGGTAATATTCCGGATGCCCCTTGCCGACGTCGGAGCGGGTCAGCCGCACCTCGGCGCCGAGCGCGCGCAGGTGCTGCACCTTCTCGCGCGACATCTTGTCGGGAACGATGAGGACGATGCGGTAACCCTTTGGAATCCCGACTTGTGCGAGCCCGAGCCCGGTATTGCCGGCCGTCGCCTCGATGATCGTGCCGCCGCGCGCCAGACGCCTATCGCGCTCGGCGTCGGCGATCATGGAAAGCGCGATGCGGTCCTTGATCGAGCCGCCGGGATTCTGGCTCTCGAGCTTTATGAAGAGCCGGCACCTGCCCGTGTCGAACTTGGTCAGCTCGACGATCGGCGTCTCTCCGACGAGGTCGAGCACGGAAGCGTAGGGTCCGTTGAGGCGGCTCATGGTCGTTCCTTCCTTCGCCCATCATCTGACGCCATATGCGTCGATGGCAAGCCGACCCCCTCACCGGTTTGCTTCGCAAACCACCTCTCCCCCCAATGAAGAGGGGGAGAGGTGGCACGGCGAAGCCGTGACGGTGAGGGGGGCGATCTTCATTCCACCAGAGATATCAGCGCCCGCAAAGGAATATTCGCCCAAAAGCGCTGCGATTCCCGCAAAGGCCTCGCCCGGATCTGGCCAGGTTGTCACGTCTTGATGCGGTACCCCGTCTTGAAGATCCACGCCACGATGGCGAGGCATATGGCCAGGAAGACGAAGGTCATGCCGATGCTGATGCCGACATTGACGTCGGCCTGCCCATAAAAACTCCAGCGGAACCCGCTGACGAGATAGATCACCGGGTTGAAGAGCGTGATCTTCTGCCAGAGCGGCGGCAGCATGTGGATCGAATAGAAGCTGCCGCCGAGGAAGGTCAGCGGCGTGATGATGAGGAGCGGCACGATCTGCAGTTTCTCGAAGCCGTCGGCCCATATGCCGAGGATGAAGCCGAGCAGGCTGAACGTCACCGTCGTGAGCACCAGGAACAGCACCATGAAGAAAGGATGCTCGATCCGGAGCGGAACGAACAGCGCGGCCGTCGCCAGGATGATGAGCCCGAGGATGATCGATTTCGTCGCCGCCGCGCCGACGAAGCTCGCCACGATCTCCAGATAGGAGATCGGCGCGGAGAGGAGCTCGTAGATCGTGCCGACGAATTTCGGGAAATAGATGCCGAAGGAGGCATTGGAGATGCTCTGCTGCAGGAGCGACAGCATCAGCAGCCCCGGCACGATGAAGGCGCCGTAGCTCACCCCGTCCACCTCGCTGATGCGCGAGCCGATCGCCGCGCCGAAGACGACGAAATAGAGCGAGGTCGAGATGACCGGCGAGATGACGCTCTGCAGCTTGGTGCGCTTCCAGCGCGCCATTTCATAGCCGTAGATCGCTTTCATGGCGTGGAAGTTCATGGCCGTTCGCTCACGAGATTGACGAAGATGTCCTCCAGCGAACTCTGGTCCGTCTGCAGGTCGCGGAAGCGGATGCCGGCGGCGCTCACATCGGCCAGAAGCGCGGTGATGCCGGTACGCTCGCCCTGTGTGTCGTAGGTGTAGACGAGCGCCTTGCCGTCGTCGGCGCTTTCCAGGCCGTATTTGCCGAGGTTTTCGGGGATTCGGTCGAGCGGTTCCTGGAGCTGCAGCGTCAGCTGCTTCTTGCCGAGCCGCCGCATCAGCTCGGCCTTCTCCTGCACCAGGATCAGCTCGCCCTTGTTGATGACGCCGACGCGGTCGGCCATCTCCTCGGCCTCCTCGATATAATGGGTGGTAAGGATGATGGTGACGCCGGTCTCGCGTAGCGAGCGCACCAGCTCCCACATGTCGCGGCGGAGTTCCACGTCCACCCCCGCCGTCGGTTCGTCGAGGAACAGGATCGAGGGCTCGTGCACCAGCGCCTTGGCGATCATCACGCGCCGCTTCATGCCGCCCGAAAGCGTGATGATCTTGGAATCCTTCTTGTCCCACAGCGACAGCGCGCGGAGCGTCTTCTCGACGATGGCGTTGTCCTTCGGCTTGCCGAAGAGGCCGCGGCTGTAGCTCACCGTGGCGAAGACGGTCTCGAAGGCGTCCGTCGTCAGTTCCTGCGGCACAAGCCCGACCAGCGAGCGCGCCGCGCGGTAGTCCGAAAGGATGTCGTGGCCGGCCACCGTCACCTTGCCGGCGCCCGGATTGACGATGCCGCAGATGATGCTGATGAGCGTCGTCTTGCCGGCGCCGTTCGGGCCGAGGAGCGCGAAGATCTCGCCGCGCTCGATTTCCAGGTTGATCGTCTTCAGCGCCTGGAAGCCGGATGCATAGGTCTTCGACAGGTTCTGGACGGAGATGATGGGCTGCATGGGGTCCGGCCGTTGGAGGAGGCGGGCGCGCGCGGGCGCCTGACGGTCGCGACTATGTAGGGGAGTCGGGGCTCCATTGCCACCCGGCCGGTCGATCTGCTGACAAGGGCGGAAAAGCCGGCCGAGCAGGACAGGATAATCCCGGACCCCCGCGCGAACCTATCGGGCTGCACGATGCCGTGACCGGCGGGTAACGGGAAGTTCAGGAGCCGGCGCCCTTCCAAACGCAGCTTGTGGATTGCGCGGCCGGGCGGTTCACGCTAATCGGTTTAGCACCTGCCGCCACGCAGTCATTGAGGACTGCAGGGATGGAGTGAGCCGACAGGAACCCGATGGACGTTGATGTAACCGATTTCAGGCGTATGTCCGCGGGTTGGCGGCCCTTCGGGAGCAGGCTGTGACAGCCGCTGCGGTGGAAACCCGCGACGGCCCGGTCATGCAGGTCGAGGGCCTGTCGAAATCCTTCGGCCCGGTCGAAGTGCTGCGCAACATCGGCCTTTCCTTCCACGCCGGCAAGGTGCACGCCATCATCGGCGAGAACGGCGCCGGCAAGTCGACCTTGATGAAGATCCTCGCCGGCCATCTGGCGCCGACGAAGGGCACGATCCGTATCGACGGCGAGCCGGTGACCTTCACCGGCCCGGTCGATGCCGAAGCGCGCGGCATCGTGCTGGTGCACCAGGAGATTCTGCTCGCGCCCGATCTGACCGTGGCGCAGAACCTCTTCCTCGGCCGCGAATTGTCGAAGGGCCTCGTCGTCGACGACCGCGCCATGAACGAGCGGGCGGAGAAGGCCGTGCGCGACCTCGGCGCCGAGATCGACCCGAGGGTGGTGGTCGGGCGGCTTTCCATCGCGCAGCGCCAGCTCGTGCAGATCGCGCGTGCGCTCCTGGTGCCGCACCGCGTCGCCATCTTCGACGAGCCGACCGCCTCGCTTACGCCCATCGAAACCGAGGCGCTCCTGAAGGTGATCGACGACATACGCAATTCTGGGATCGCGGTGCTCTACATTTCGCACCGGCTGCCCGAGGTGAAGGCGATCGCCGATACGGTCAGCGTGCTGCGCGACGGCAATCTGGTCGCGACGCACCCCGCCGCCGACCTCCAGCCGGTCGACATGGCGCGTCTTATGGTCGGTCGCGACGTCTCCAAGCTCTATCCCGACCGCCATGCCGCAGCGGCACGCGAGGCGGCGCTTGAGGTCGAGGACTTTTCGGTGCCGGGCTATGCCAGCAACGCCTCCTTCAGGCTCGGCAAGGGCGAGATCCTCGGCTTCGCCGGCCTGGTCGGCGCCGGCCGCACCGAACTGCTCGAAGGCGTGGTGGGCTTGAGGGCCGCGCACGGCACGGTGAAGCTCGCCGGCAAGCCCGTCCATTTCGCCGATGTCCATGACAGCATGAAGGCCGGCATCGTCTATCTGAGCGAGGATCGGAAGGGAAAGGGCCTGCTTCTCCAGCAGGACCTCCGCGTCAACCTTACGCTCGCCTCGCTCGGCCGTTTCATGCGCGGCCTCGTCATCGACCGGAAGAGGGAGCGCGCCGCGCTCGACGAGGCGATCGGCGAATTCGACATCCGCGCCGGCCGCAGGGAGATGCTGGCCGGGCAGCTTTCCGGCGGCAACCAGCAGAAGCTGCTGCTTGCCAAGATGATGATGCTGGAGCCGGAAATCGTCGTCATCGACGAGCCGACGCGCGGCATCGACATCGGCACCAAGGAGCAGATCTACAAATTCATCGCCGCCCTGGCCGAGGCCGGCAAGTCGGTGATCGTCATTTCGTCGGAAATGCCCGAACTGATCGGCATCTGCGACCGTGTCGTCGTCATGCGCGCCGGCCGGATCGTCGGCGAGGTGGCGGGCGAGCGCATGACCGAGAACGAAATCGTCGTTTTGGCGACAGGCGCCACATCCGAGGAGGCCGCCCTGGTGGCGGAATTGCCATGACCGATCTCGCAGCCGGCGCCGGCAAGAAGGCGCAGCGATCGTGGAAGGATATGGATCTGAGGGCCGTGGCGCCGTTCGTCGCGCTGGTGCTGTTGCTGGTCCTCGGCGCCTTCTCCAGCCCGAACTTCCTGAGCGTCGACAATCTGCTCAACGTCCTGACGCGGAGCGCCTTCATCGCCATCATCGCCGTCGGGGCGACTTTCGTCATCTCCGCCGGCGGGCTCGATCTTTCGGTCGGCTCGATGGTGGCTTTCGTCGCCAGCCTGATGATCATGTTCATGAACAGCGGCGTGATCTCCAGCCTGCCTCTCATGCTGATCGCCGCGATGGCGCTTGCCATCCTGATCGGCGCGGCCTGCGGGCTGGCGAACGGCCTCATCACCACGGTCGGCCGCATCGAGCCGTTCATCGCCACGCTCGGCACGATGGGCATCTTTCGAGGGCTGACCACCTGGCTGTCGCAGGGCGGCGCCATCACGCTCCGGTCCTCGGACCTTCAGAACCTCTACCATCCCGCCTATTTCGGCGCGGTGCTCGGCGTGCCGGTGCCGATCATCGTCATCGTCGCGACCGCCGCCCTCGGCGCCTTCGTTCTCTACCGCACGCGCTACGGCCGGCACGTGATCGCGGTCGGCTCGAACGAGGACGTGGCGCGCTATTCCGGCATTCCGGTGAACCGCGTGCGCACCTGGACCTACATCATACAGGGGCTGTGCGTAGCCGTCGCCGTGCTGCTCTACGTGCCGCGGCTCGGCTCGACCTCGGCCACGACCGGCACCCTTTGGGAATTGCAGGCGATCACCGCCGTCGTCGTCGGCGGCACCGCGCTCAGGGGAGGGGTCGGCCGCATCTGGGGCACCATATGCGGCGCCTTCATCCTTGAGATCGTCGGCAACATCATGCTTCTGTCGAGTTTCGTGAGCGAATACCTGATCGGTGCGATCCAGGGCGCCATCATCATCATCGCGATGCTGGTGCAGCGCTTCCTGATGCGCCGGAACTGAGCCGCTTCTTTTCGGGGCGCGGTTGCGCCCCGGCCGGGTATACTGGGGGCCCGGTTACGATCCAGACAAACCTCGGGAACGCAAGGGAGAAGAGAATGCGTAGATTGTTCATGGGTATGGCGGTGGCGATGGCCGCCCTTGTCGGCGTCGCCCACGCCGACGACAAGAAATTCACGATGGGCGTCTCCATCCCGGCCGCCGACCATGGCTGGACGGCCGGCGTGGTCTATCATGCGCAGCGGGTGGCCAAGCTCCTGATGGCCGAGCATCCCGGCCTCAACGTCATCGTCAAGACCTCGCCCGACGCGTCGAGCCAGGCGAACGCGCTGGAAGACCTGACCACGCAGGGCATGAACGCCCTGGTGATCCTGCCGTCCAACCCGGATCCGCTCGTCAACGCGATCAAGCAGGTGAAGAGCAAGAACATCTTCGTCACGCTGGTCGACCGCGCGCCGTCCAACAATGACGATTCGGTCCGCGACCTCTACGTCGCCGGCAACAATCCGGCGCTTGGCGAAGTCGCCGGCAACTACATCAAGGAAAAGACGCCCAACGCCCAGGTCGTGGTCATTCGCGGCCTGCCGATTCCGATCGACCAGCAGCGCCAGGACGGCTTCGACAAGGCGATCGCCGGCAGCGGCGTCAAGGTCCTGGAGAAGCAGTTCGGCAACTGGAACCGCGACGACGCCTTCAAGGTCATGCAGGACTATCTGACCAAATACCCGAAGATCGACGTGGTGTGGTGCCAGGACGACGACATGGCCGTCGGCGTGCTCCAGGCCATCGAGCAGGCCAAGCGCACCGATATCCAGTACGTCATCGCCGGCGCCGGCTCCAAGGACATGGTGAAGAAGGTCATGGACGGCGACAAGCTGATCCCGGTCGACGTGCTCTATCCGCCGGCCATGGTCGGCACCGCGATGGAACTCACCGCGGCGGCCCTCTACGACCAGGTACCGGTGCGCGGCACCTACATCATGGATGCCACGCTGATCACCAAGGACAACGCCAAGGACTTCTACTTCCCGGATTCGCCGTTCTGATTTGGGAATGACCTGAGGCCATTTGTGGCCGGTTCGCGATTGATGATCCCCGCCCTCACGGGCGGGGATTTTTTTGTCAACATTGCGCCGTTTGGCTTGTGGCGTCCTTCGAGGCTCGCTTCGCGCGCACCTCAGGATGAGGCAGGCAGGCTCTCGTCATCCCGGGCTCTGAAGCATTTCATCCGGCACTGAAATCCGGCGACCTGTCGGCGGTTGGCGCCGGAGCGTTGGCGCTGCCCCCTCATCCTGAGGTGCGAGCGAAGCGAGCCTCGAAGAACGCACGGGTGGGCAGCGACAGCTCGAAGGATTCCCCTGATATCGCTTACCGCACGAAGGCGAGCGGAACCGTGAAGGTCCAGCTCGATCTTCCCGCGCCTTCCGGGATCGGCGGGAAGGGTGCCGCGCGGTGCACGGTCGCGATCGCCGCCTCGTCGAGGATCGGCGAACCCGAGCTGGCCGCGAGCCCGACCGAGCCGACGTCGCCGGAACTGCCGACGACGAACCGCACCTGCGCCACGCCGTTCAGCCGCCGGCCGCGCGCCTCGGACGGATAGCGCAGCGCCCGCCGGAGCTTCGCCACGATCTTGCCGGGATAGTTGGACACCGCCGCGTTGCCGGCGGCGCTCGCCGCCCGGCTGTTGTCGTTCGACGAGGCCGCCCGTCCCTCGCTCCTGCCTTCGGCGACGCCGCGCTTGGCGTCGCTTTCCTCGCTCCCGCCCGAACCCGGCGCGGAAGTCCGCGCGGCGGTGCGGACCGGCTTTTTCCTGGCTTTGGGCGCATGATTATCTGGTTTCTCGGCCGGCTTCGCCGTTTCCTCCGGGCGGGGCGTTGGCACCGGCGCATATTGCGTCAGTTGCGGCTCGTCCTCGGCCGGAAAGATTTCTGCTGGCGTGACCTTTTCGGCGGCGATGGCCGTGGCTGGCCGGGGTGTCACCTCCGGAACGCGAGCCGGTAACGCTTCGGCGAGCGCGGACGCTGCCGGCGCCGCGTCGGCGCTGTCCGACAGGGTCGGCGCGGCCAGGATCTCCGGCGCGTCGGAAACGGAGGGGGCTGCATCGGCCGGAGCAGCGTTCGCCCGGGACATCGCCTCGGAAGCCTGCTGCGCTTTCGCCATGGCGGCCGGCTGCTCCGTGGGTTCGACAGGACGGACTTCCTCGACGGGCGCGGCTTGGGCGGCTGTCTCGCGCACCGGTTCGGCTGCGGCTGCTTCCACCACCGGCTGCGCGGGCTCGGGCGCGCGCGGGGTCTCCGTTTCCACCGGCTCCGCCTTGGCGAAAGGTATGGTGGTTATCGTCACGTTGACGGCCTCGCCGCTCGCGATCTGGTCCATCGCGGCGTTGCCGATGCCGGCGATCTCGTTCGGCATGCTGCCGGCGATCCGCGCGCCGTCCTCCTGCATCCATGCGACGAGCGACGCGGCGGCCACAATATGCAACGCCACGGAAGCGAAAAGGGCGAGCTTCGTGCGGCGGGCGGGCCGGCCGGCGAGGCGCGGTGTCAGCGCCGCCGACGCATCGGGGCCGGCATCCAGCCTGCCGTCGTCGACCGTCGCGTCCTCGGAGGGAAGCTCCACGAAGCGGACCTGTTCGCCGCTCGATGTGCAAAACGCGCTTTCAGGCAGCCCCACCGAGAAGCCGTTCGTCGCGTTGGCCGGACCGGCCAGGGCGAGCGCGCCGATGTCGATCCGGATGGCGGCGTCATGGAGCCGGGAAAAACGGTTTGCCGGCAGCGGCCGCCGCTGCTCGCTGCCGGCTCTGGCCGTCCGTCGTTCGAACGATTTGGACGGGGCAGGGAACACGTATCAACTCCCGAATTCGACTTCCGCGCGCGTGGCCGTCTTCAGTTTCTTGAGGCAGTCGGAAGGCTCGATTCCCGATCCGCTGCATGTCGTCGCGTTGTTGACGAGGACGCGGCTGATCTTCCCGCAATCGGCGCCGGGCACGTCGAAGCGGCTGACCTTGGTCTTGCCGTGCGGCAGTTCGCTGAAATCGAGCACGGTCAGCCGGTCGACCAGCCCCGTGCGGTCGAAAAGCGCGATCTCGAAGGCCGCCTTCGTGATGTCGCCGGAAAGATGGTTGGCGATGACGAAGGTCAGCCTGCAGCCCTTGTCGGAAGGCTGCAGGGCGTTCAGCTCCAGGGAGAGCCCGGCCGGCCCGGCTGTCTCGGCACTTTTCCCGGCATCTTCGGCAAGTGCCGGCGAGACGGTCAGGCTTGGGAGGATGACAAGGGCCAGGCCGGCCATGAGATCGCGCATCGGGTTCATCGCTCAGCCGCCCCAGCGCATGGTCGCGGCGAGCTTGAAGGTGACGCCGGGTTCGTAGACGGCCGGCACGGTGCTGCTCGTCCCGATATTGAGCGCGTTCGCGTAGTTCACGTTGAAGATGTTGTCGACGCGGAAGTCGAACTTGAAGTTGTCGTTCACGTGATAGCTGGCGAAGGCGTTGACCAGCGTATAGTCGTCCGCGATCGGATTGCCCTTCGGCTTCCGGTTGTACTGGACCTCGCCGCCGACGACGAGCTTGTCCTCCAGGAACTTGAATCCGAGCTGGCCCGTCACCTGCGCCGAGGGAATGGTGGTCAGGTCCCCGCGCTCCCCGGAATACGAGACCGTGTGGCCGTTGATGAAGGAAGCCGACAGCCCGGCGAAGCCCCAGTTGGCGTCGTAGACGCTCTCGAGTTCGACGCCCTGTATCTTCGCGTTGGCGAAATTCTGGTACTGGGCGCAATAGGGGTAGTAGTAGCCCGCGAACATGCCATGGGCCGGGTCGAATATCGGGACGCCGGGCGGCACGGCCGGGCAGGCGCCGGTTCCGGCCGGGATATCGTCGACGATGCCGATATAGTCGTCGATATCGTTGTGGAAATACGCCGCCTTCAGCCTGAGGGCGTCGCCGTTTTGCAAGAGGGAATCGGTCTTGTAGTTGACACCGAATTCCCAGGTCTTGCCGGTCTCGGGCGTGAGATCGGGATTGGGGAGGAAGGGGAAGGTTATGCCGGCGGGATGGAGCCCGCTGATGAGCGTCTCCGAAAGGGAGGGCGAGCGGTAGCCTTCGGCATATGTGCCGTAGAACTGGAGGCCGTCGAGGCGCGGGCCGTCGAACGGGCTTACGCCGACGGTGACGCGCGGCGACAGCCTGTCGCCCGAATGGTCGATCCCGCCGCCCTTCAAACTGTAGCTGTCGTAGCGCAGGCCGGCGACGACCTCGAGCCATTCCCAGGTCGCCTTGTCCTGGATATAGCCGCCCCAGACGGTGCGGCGGCCCGAAGGCGTGTAGAAGCTGCTGCCGCCGGCCACGCCGGAAGTGTCGACATCGTCGCTTACCCAATCGCCGCCATAGGTGAGTTCGTGCGCGACGTTGCCCGTCTCGAACCTGGACGTGTTCCAGATGTCGAAGCTCAGCGTGCCGATATCGAATATGGATTTGGAGCCGGCGGGCAATACCACCGGGTCGCCGGTTGTCGGGTCGAACCGGCCCGGGACGTCGACCAGCGCCGTCTGATCGAGGCGGGCCTTGTTGTACGAGCCGTTGATATGCAGGTCGAGCCAGGTTCGGTCCGGGTCGGTGACGTTGTAGCGCGCGGTGAAGGTGTTCTGCTTGAGGCCGAGATCGTAGACCGGGACGCCGCCGCTGATCTCGTTCCATCCGTCGCTGGCGCCGATCCATCCGAGCTTCAGCTCGCTGTAGTCCGTCGGCCGGAACGTTCCCTTCAGCATGCCGCCCAGCACGTCGTAGCCCGTGCCGGCCTGGCGGTCCCCGTCGCCGTTCTTGTAGTCGCCATAGTCGCGGTAGACGATGTTGCCGAGGATGTCGGCGCTGTCGCTGAAGCGGTAGGCGCCGGTCGTGCTGGTCGACCAGCCGTGCCCGTTCGACTCGTAGCGGCCGGTCTCGGACACTGCCCAGGTCTCGTCGGGCTTGAGGAAATCGCCGGCGTCCTTGGTGTCGAAGAAGACCACGCCGCCGATGGCGCCGGAACCATAGGTGTTGGCGACCGGCCCGCGTATCACGTCGACCGACTGGATCAGGTCGGGATCGATCCAGAAGGTCGATTGCGTGCCGTGATCGGAACGCTGGAAGTTCTGCCGGGCCCCGTCGACGATGACGGCGACGCGCCCGAAATCCTGCAAGCCGCGGATGTTGATGCTGGAATCGACCCGCCTGGCATCCGCCTGGCCCGTTACGCCCGGCATGCCGAAGAAGATGTCGGTCGGCGTGGAAGCTATACGCCGCTCGATGTCTTCCTGGTCGACATGGCTGGCGGAAGCCATTGTTTCCATGGCTGATTCGCCGGTGCGGCTGACGACCGTGATCTTGTCGAGCCGCGTCGTCTTGCCGGATGCCGCCTTTGTCGCGTCGGCCTCTTTCCCGGATGCCTGCTTCTTGTCCTGCGTTGCCTGTTGCGCCAGCGCGGCGCCTGCTCCCGCCATCAATCCCAGGGCGGTGCTTCCCAAAAGAAGCGCCCTCGCTGCTGCCCTCAGCCCCATCGCCTTGCTCTCCGACTGTTGGACGCTGGCTGGCCGGAGGCTTGCTCGCGAAAGTGACATGCGCCGGAGCGCCGTAAATGTTGACTAATCCGCTCCGGTATTGCACTCCCTAATAAACATGATAATGAGTGTCAAGAAATCAGATCACGCAATCGACGTCGCCTAGCCAGCCCCGAGCCAGCCCGGCGCAGACCAAGGGACATCGACCCGTGAACGCCCACAAGCCTCCCGAGATTCCGCGCGAGTACCGCCGGCTGGATTTCGCTTCCCCGGCGCCGCGACGGCCGCAATCCGGCGACACCCGCACGCTCGACAGCGCCACGCTGTTCGCCGGCCGCACCGAGATCGTCATCGATCACGCCGGCGCGCTCTATCGGCTCAAGATCACCCGTCAGGGCAAGCTCATTCTCAACAAATAAGGGGGCATCCATGGATGCGATAGCACGGCCCGCGCCGGACGAGATCAACCGCGCGCGTATCGAGAACCCGAAGATGCGCGAGCGTGACCTTGCCGCGCAGCTCGGCATTTCCGAGGCGGAACTGGTGGCCGCCCGATGCGGCGACGGCGTGGTTCGCCTCGACGCGCGCGTCGGCGACCTGCTGAACGGTCTCGGATCGGTCGGCGAGGTGATGGCGCTGACGCGCAACGAAAGCGCCGTCCACGAGAAGATCGGCATCTATGCGAACGTCACCGTCGGCAGCCAGCATGCGCTGGTCCTGAACAAGGACATCGACCTCAGGATTTTCCCTTCCGTCTGGGCGCACGGCTTCGCCGTGGAGAAGCGCGACGGCGAGGAGATCCGCCGCAGCCTCCAGTTCTTCGATGCCGCCGGGGAGGCCGTGCACAAGGTGCATCTCAGGCCAGGGTCGAATGTCTATGCCTACCAGAAGCTCGTCGAGGACCTGGCGTCGCCGAGCCAATCGCGGACGGTGCGGTTGCAGGAGCGGGAACCGGAAGAGGACGACGATTCCCGCCCCGTGGAAGTGAACGAGCTTCGCCGGCGCTGGCAGGCGATGAAGGACGTCCACCAGTTCTTCGGGATGCTGAAGGCGCTCAAGCTGCACCGGCACCGGGCCCTGGAACTGGTCGGCGAGGATTATGCCTGGCCGCTCGACCGCGAAGCCGTCGCCGCGCTCCTCAACCTTGCCGCGAATGACGGGCTTCCGATCATGGCCTTCGTGGGCAATCGCGGCTGCGTCCAGATCCATACCGGCCCGGTCGCCAACATCAAGCCGATGGGACCGTGGCTGAACGTGATGGACGAGACGTTCCATCTGCATCTGCGTCTCGACCACATCGCCGAGGCCTGGGCGGTGCGCAAGCCGACGCGCGACGGCCATGTCACCTCGGTCGAGGCGTTCGACGCGGACCGCAACCTCATCATCCAGTTCTTCGGCGAGCGGCACGAGGGCGAGGAGGAGCGCAAGGACTGGCGCTTCCTTGCCGAGAACCTGCCGCGCATCGCCCGCTCGACAGCGGCCTGAGGGGAGGAGAGTCGTGCGAAGGCAGTTGATGTCAGGAACCATTCTCGATGAGCATTTGCCCGCGTTGAGTCGCCATGCTCCCGTCCTCGTCCCCTTCAGGGGGAGAGGTGTCGCGCGAAGCGCGACGGAGAAGGGGACAGCCGCGTGTGTATTCACTTCGCTTCGCAGAGATGGCTCGTGGCGTGAGGATCGAGTTCTATGGGGCTCATGAACCGGCGAATTTTCCTCGCGGGAGGGACCGCCGTAATCGCGGCCCTCGTGTCGCAGCCGATTGTTCTCCATGCCAAAGAGAAGCCGGCCGGATCGGCAGTCGATACGTCGCGTCTGGTGACGGTCGGCGGCTCGGTGACCGAGATCGTCTATGCGCTCGGCGGCGGTGACCGGCTGGTCGCGCGCGACATGACGAGCACCTATCCGCCCGAGGCCGGGAAGCTGCCCGACATCGGCTACATGCGCCAGCTCTCGCCTGAGAGCGTGCTTTCCGTCGATCCGACGGCGATCCTCGCCGAGGAGGGCAGCGGCCCGCCGGAAACCCTCGACGTCCTGAAGAAGGCGGCGGTGCCGTTGATCGTGGTGCCGGAGAAATATTCCGAGGATGGCATACTGGACAAGATACGCATCGTCGGCGAGGCGCTCGGCAAGGCCGAAGCCGCCGGGAAGCTCGCGCGCACGGTCCGCGCGGAGATCGATGCCGCCGAGAAGCACCTGGCCGGGGTCAAGGCGCCGAGGCGCGTTCTCTTCCTCCTGTCGGCGCAGGGCGGCAAGCTTTTGGCTTCGGGAACGGGAACGGCCGCCGACGGCATCATCCGCCTTGCCGGCGCCGAAAACGCTGTCGGCGGCTTTGCCGGCTACAAGCAGCTTTCCGACGAGGCGGTGATCGGCGCGAGGCCGGACGCCATATTGATGATGAGCGGCGGCGCGCCGGGCGGCGCGAGCGACGAGGATATCCTTTCGCAGCCGGCTATCGCGGCGACGCCCGCCGGCTTGTCGAAGACACTCATCCGCATGGACGGTCTCTATCTGCTCGGCTTCGGCCCGAGGACGGCCGGCGCGATCCGCGAGCTTTCGTCGAAACTCTATCCGAGGCTTTCGGACTAGGCACATGGTGATGGGACGCAGCACTGTGGCATCCGCCTTCATGGCCCCGCGCAGGGCTGATGGCGACCGTTCCGGCCGCGCGCGCGTCGCCCTCGCCGGGCTCGCCGTACTGCTGGTCGCGACGGCTTTCGTCAGCCTCGCGGCCGGCGCGTCGGACGCTTCGATTTTCGGCGTGCTTGGCCGGATGCTTGGCGGCACGGAAGCCGGCCTTTCGCATCGCGACGCCGTCATCATCTACGACATCCGCCTGCCGCGCGTCCTGCTGGGCGCACTGGTGGGGGCGGCGCTCGCCGTCTCCGGCGCGCTCATGCAGGGGCTCTTCCGCAATCCGCTCGCCGATCCGGCCATCGTCGGTGTCTCGGCGGGCGCGAGCCTCGGCGCGGTTTCGGTGATCGTGCTCGGCGCCACCGTCCTTGCACCCGTGACGGCGTTCTTCGGCATCTTCGCGCTGCCGCTCGCCGCCTTTGCCGGCGCGCTCGTCGTGACGCTCGCGCTCTACCGCATATCGACGAGGCGCGGGCGGACCTCGGTCGCCACCATGCTGCTCGCCGGCATCGCGGTCGGGGCCATGGCCATGGCCTTCACCGGCCTGCTGATCTTCGCGGCCGACGACCGGCAATTGCGCGAGCTGACCTTCTGGACGCTCGGCTCGCTCGCCGGCTCGACCTGGACGAAGCTCTGGGCGGCCGCGCCGATCATCCTTGCCGCATTCGCCCTTTCGCCCTTCCTGGCGCGCGGGCTGAACGCGCTGGCGCTCGGCGAGGCTTCCGCCGGCCATCTCGGCATCGCCGTGGAGCGGCTGAAGGGCGGCGCGATCTTTGCCGTCGCGGCCGCGGCCGGAGCGTCGGTCGCCGTCAGCGGCGGCATCGCCTTCATCGGCATCATCGTGCCGCATCTCCTGCGCCTCGCGATCGGCCCGGACCACCGCTATCTGCTGCCGGCCTCGGGGCTGCTCGGCGCGAGCCTTCTGCTGGTGGCGGACGCGGCGAGCCGCACGATTGTGGCGCCAGCCGAACTGCCGATCGGCATCGTCACGGCGGCCGTCGGCGCGCCCTTCTTCCTCTGGCTGCTCCTGCGCAAGCGCGGCCTGCTCGACATGTGAGGCAAGACCATGATCTCGGCCCGGTCCCTTTCCGTTTCCATAGGCCGCCAGCGCATCCTCCACGATGTTTCCATCGAGGCCGAGCCGGGTGCGGTCACGGCGATCATCGGGCCGAACGGTTCGGGCAAGACGACGCTGTTGAAGGCGCTGTCCGGCGAACTTGCCTATGAGGGGGCGGTCAGCATCAACGGCCGTTCGCTTGCCGGGCTGAAGCCGTGGCAGGCGGCGGCCATGCGCGCCGTGCTGCCGCAGGCGGCGACCCTGTCCTTTCCCTTCACGGTACGCGAGGTGGTGGGCCTCGGCCTTACCAACGCCCGGCCCGGCATGCTGCCGGGCGAAGAGCGGAACCTGCCGGAGCGCGCGCTTTCCCGCGTCGGTCTGGCCGGCTATGGCGGCCGGCATTACCAGGAGCTTTCCGGCGGCGAGCAGCAACGCGTGCAGCTTGCCCGCGTGCTGTGCCAGGTGTGGGCGCCGGTCTTCGACGGCGAACCGCGTTATCTCCTGCTCGACGAACCGGTCTCCAACCTCGACATCAAGCACCAGCTTGCGATCATGCGCATCGCGCGCGATTTCGCCGCGCGCGGCGGCGGGGTCGTCGCCGTGCTGCACGACCTCAACCTGACGGCGATGTTCGCCGACCATGTGATCGCCATGCATCGGGGCAGGGTGGCCGCTTCCGGTCCCGCCGCCGAGCTTCTGACAGACGATCTCCTCGAAACGGTCTTCGAATGCGCGCTAAGGGTCGGCTTGCCGCCGGCTGGCGGCGCGCCGTTCGTGCTGCCGCAGTCCGCCGCGATCTAGCTTTCAGTCAGTCGGCGGCGGAGTTCAGGCAGCGGCGGATTTCAGCTGTGAAATGCCGAGGATGGCGGCGATGTTCGGGCGCGCCTTGACCAGATCGTCGATGCTGTAGCGGGCGAGCACCTCGAAGAATGCTCCGAGCGCCTCGCGAAGCGCCGCGTTCATGCCGCAGGAATCCACCAGCGGGCAATCGACCGCGTCGTTCTCGAAGCATTCCGCCATGGCGAAATTCTCTTCCGTCACCCGCACGATGTCGAAGAGCGAGATGTCGGTCGCCGGCTTGCCGAGCCGGATGCCGCCGTGACGTCCGCGCACGGTCTCGATGAACCCGTTGTCGACAAGAGGCTTGAGGATCTTGAACAGGAAGAGTTCCGACACCTTGTAGGCGCCGGCGATTTCCGGCACGTGGCTCAGCCGGCCGCTGTTCGCCTCGCAATACATCAGGATGCGGATCGCGTAGTTGGTCTGTCGTGTGAGCCGCATCCCGCTCCCTTTCGCGTCGAGTCCAAGGCTGGACGGCCATCATAGGCTTTTTAGAATCGTTATAAAGTGGTTTCTATAAAAGATGACGGGGATTGTCCAGTTTTATGAACGACGCTAACCGTCGGCGAACATCTGTGCGCCGATATAGGAGCCCTCCTGCGGCGCCGGCGGGACGAAGAAGATCGCCGAGCCGATATGCGAGATGTATTCGTTGAGGCGGTCCGACGCACCGAGCTTCGTCTGCAGCGTCTCGAAATGGGCAGGATCGCTCTGGTAGGAGATGAACAGCAGGCCCGCGTCGAGCACGCCGTACTGGTTGATCCCGTCGGTGTAATTGTAGGACCGGCGCAGGATCCTCAGGCCCTCGTTGTTCTCGAAAGCCGCGAGGCGGACATGGCATGTCGCCGGCATCACCGGATTGCCGGCGACATCCATCTTCGCGAAGTCCGGCGTATCGAATTCATGGACGCCGGTGAGCGGCGCGCCGGAGACCTTGTGGCGGCCGAACACCGCGTTCTGGTCGCTGATCCGGTCGGTGTCCCAGGCTTCGATGTGCATCTGAATCTTGCGCACGACCTGGTATGTGCCGTGATGCTGCCATCCCGGCCCGTCCTTGACCCACACGAAACGGTCGAAATCGGCATCCTCGCGGATGTTGCGCGTGCCGTCCTTGAAACCGAGCAGGTTGCGCGGCGTCGATTGTCCCTTGCCGGCGGAAGCGCGGCCGAACCCCATCACCGTCCAGCGCGTCGCCGCCGCGCCGGTGACCTTGGCGATGCGGGCGAGGTCACGGACGGCGTGGTAGGCCACCTGCGGATCGTCGGCGCAGGCCTGGAGCGAAAGGTCGCCGCCCGTCAAGCCGGGCCTGAAGGCGTCGCTCGGCAATTGTTTCAATTCGCGAAGCAGATGCGGCCTGTGGCCGGCGAGGCCATAGGCATCGGTGAAGACGTTCGGTCCGAGCCCGACGGTCACCGTCAGGCAGGCCGGGCTGAGATTGAGCGCCTCGCCGGTGTCGAGGCCGATGGCATCGGGCCGCGACGGCTCGATCTGGCCGACCGGCTTCCCCTTCATCAGTTGCGAGATGGCCGCCGACCACCGCGCCAGCAGCACCTGCAGGTCGGCGCGCAGCGGCGAGGTCAGGTCGAAGGTCATGTAGAAGGTGTAGCGCTGCGGCGGCGTGCGGATGCCCGCCTGTTCAGCATTGCCGTAGAACGGGTATTCGCCGGCGAGATCGACGATGTCGTCGGCATTCGCTTCGCCCGTCGCGCCCTGGGCGGCCGTCCCCGCCACGGCGGCGCCGACCGTCCCGGCGGCCGCTCCGAGGAGCAGGCCACGCCGCGACAGCCGGAGATGCGGGTTCTTGATCGGATCGTCTTTCATCAATGCGCGGTCGCCACCTTCTCGGCTATCCTGGAGAGCGGTTCCTGCAGCGCCTGGATGGCCTTGCTGAGCTTGTTGGCGTCGGATGCCTTGATCTCTGCCGTATAGCGCTTGTAGCCGCCCAGTTCGTTCGGGTCGCGATAGGTTTCGAGCAGCTTCAGCACGTTCTCGAACTGCGCGTTGACCTGCTTCGTCAGGTCGGCGTCGATCTTCTGCATGCCGGGCTCGAGGAAGGCGAAGGCCTGCTGGGCGCCTTCGATGTTGCCGGCAAAATCGACCAGGTCGATATGGCTGAAGGCTTCCTCTTCGCCGGTGATCTTGCCCGTCTGCACTTCCTCGAGCAGACCGGCGGCGCCGTTGGCGAGGTCTTCCGGCTTGTATTCCAGCGTTCCGACCAGTTTGTCGAGCTTTTCGACATTGTCCTGCAATTCGGCCGCCAGCTTCTTCGTCTCGTCGGTAATCGCGCCTTTCTCGAAGAGGTCCCTCTCTATGGCGTGGAAGCCGTGCCAGCCGACGGCCGGATCGAGGTTCGAGGCGCGCATATCGACCAGATAGTCGAGATTGCCGGCATTGTCGGTCGCCTTGAAGCCCGGCAGGACGAAGCCGTCCACGTCGGACTCGATGCGCTCGTAGAACGGGCGGGCCGCCGCATATTGGGTCCTGGCTTTTTCGAGATCGCCCGCGTCGATGTCGGCCTTCAGCCGCTGCACGGCCGTCACCATGGCGTCGACCACGCCGTCGACGTAGTGGGCATAGCCCTTCACGCCCTCGGCCAGGATATCCTGCGTGCTGCCGGACGCCTTGTTGGCCTTGCCGGTCACCTTGAAATCCTGCAGTTCCGCCGATGCGCCGGGGCAATATATCTGGTAGGTGCCGCCGTCGAGGGTGAGCGTGAAGCTCACGGTCGGCAGGCCGGGTGCCAGGTTTTCCTTCTCGCCGAGGATGCGGTTGTTGCTGAGGAGCTCCATCTCGCTGATCGAGGCGGCGGTCTTGTTGGTCACCGAGAAGGTGACGGGACCGGCCTTGGCGTCGTCGCTGTCGAGGACGCAGCTGCCGCCATTGTCCGAGGTGAGCGTGACCTGAACCTGCGAGACGCCGTCCTTGACCGGCGCTTCCTTGGCGAAAGCGCCCGGCGCGAACGCCAGGAGGACGGCCAGCCCCGTCGCGGTGGCGAACGGCGTTGTCTGGTTAATGAGCGGCATGCGTTACTCCCTTGGTCATGGAATTTTCGGCGCGACGGCCGGCTCCCGGCTTGGAAGCGGTGGATGGCGTTGCGCTGTCGGACTGCCGGCGCATCAATGCGCGTGCGGCGGATGCGGCCAGAAAGAGGGCGATGATCCCGAGCAGGATCGGAAGCTGGATGGCCCAGAACGAGCGCTCGGTCCGCGCCCGCGCGACCCTCAGCAATTCCTGCACCGCCGCGTCGCGATAGGCCTCGGATACCTGCCAGCCGGAGGCCGCGGAGCCGTCGTCGCGGACCGTAAGCGTGCGCGGGCTGAGCAGCCCGCCGCCCGAAAGCGTGACGACGGTCGTCGCGCGCCCGGCCGCATCGAGGAGCAATCCTTGAGCCGCCCATATGTCGGTCGATCGCTGCACCGCCCAGTCGGCGGAAAACGGCCCGGGGTTCCGTGACGGGCTCAGGCCCACCGGGATGCGTCCTCCGGCGAGGGCCGCGACCTCGTCGAGCGTCAGGCTCGAAGGGGCGTGCGCAGGGGCGCCGGTGCCGCCGATGGTCCAGGCGGACGCCTCGATGCCCTCATGCATTTCATGCCGTGCGGCTTTGCCCGGCAGCGGCAGGGAAACGTTCCCGATCCTGGTCGAGACCTTGAGGATCAGGCTGCCGTCCGCCGCCTCGTCCAGCTGGGCGGTGCCGGCAGGCTGCGCGGCGCTGTCCGCTCCCGCGACGAGCGGCGCTTCCTCCGGAAGCGTGGCTCGCGGAACGGGATAGACGAAAGCGAGGCCGAGCGCGGCGACGGCAAGGCAGCCGGCGATCGCAAGCTTCAGTTTCGCGCTTGCCCGCGCCCCGGGACGTCTGGCCTGCGGCCAGTAGATGAAGAGCGAAACGGGGACGATATAGGCGAACCAGCCGAGGACCTCGATCAGGCGCGGATCGGCGGGGATGCCGAGGACGCCGGTGATGAGCGCCGACTGGATGGAGCCCGGCGCGACCAGCCATGAAAGGTTCACGGTCGCCTGCTGGCCGGCATTCAGCCAGCCAGCCTCATGCGCCGTGCGCAGGCAGGTGATGACCAGCCCGGCCGCGACCAGGATCAGGAACGCCCCGGTGACGCGGAAGAAGCGCGACAGGTTGATCCTGACGCCGCCCATATAGATGCCCCAGCCGATGACGGCGGACAGCAAAAGCCCGATGACCGCGCCGGCGGCGGCCAGCGCCGCCGACTGCGCCGCCGAGAACGTCGCCAGCAGGAAGACACTGGTCTCGAAGCCTTCCTTGAGCACGGCGAGAAACGCCATCAGCGCCAGCGCGTAGGCGCTGGCCTGGCCGAGCGCCTCGGCCGCCTCGGCCTCGATCTGCCGCTTCATGTCGCGCGCATGCGCGTTCATCCAGATGATCATGCCGGTGACGAAGAAGATGGCGACGGCGCCGATCACCGCTTCCATGCCCTCCTGGGCGGCCTGCGGCAGCGCCTTCTCCACCAGCTTGAGCGTGACGCCGACGGCGATCGAGAGGAGTATGGCCAGCAGGACGCCGAACCACATGGAGGCAAGGCTCTTGCCGTTCTTGCGCAGGAACGCCGCGATGATGCCGACGATCAGCGCCGCTTCCAGGCCTTCGCGCAGCCCAATGACGAAGGTCGCTAGCACCAGCGGGCCCCCATGCGTGGGCCACACCGCCGACGGCCGTTTCCGGAACCTTGCCGCATGGCGGAATGGAGCGTGTGGATCCTGAGGGCCTTCATGTCATTCGCGGTCGCAACGTCGTGCGAGCGCCCGGCTGGCGCCCGCCTGAACTGACGGCCAGCTTCTAAGGCGCGGGAGAAAGCGCTTCAACCACAATGATTTATAATGATTCTAAGGTGTTGCGGTCGCCAGGGAAAAGTTGTCTGAAGAAGTCAAGTTAGTGTCTGATTTTGTTGGATTCCGCGTGGGCGGACGAGAGGCGGGACATAAAGGTGCGACAAAACGCCGCTTGAACGGCAGAGCGAACAAGCCCTGGCCCTTCCTTGCCGCGATGCCATAGCGATTCCTTGGAGGGGCTTCGCCCGCCATGTTATGGTATCGAAACGGCTGCGTTCCCGTGCTGGCCCAACGGAATGGGTATTGTCATCGCCCGGCGGATTGCTAGAGCGGCGGATGACAACCCCTGTGGGGCAGCCAGGTGTTCACCTCCGACAACCAGCGTGCTTCGCTGTTCATGGTGCTGTCCATGGCAGCCTTCACCATGAACGACACGATCACGAAGTACGCCTCCGAGTCGATGAATGTCGGCCAGGTCCTGTTCGTTCGCGGCGTGTTCGCGACCCTGCTGATCATGCTGCTCGCCTGGCGGCAAAACGCGCTGGGGAATGTTAGGAGCTTCCTCCATCCCATGGTCTGGGTGAGGATGGTCGGCGAGATCGGCGGCACGGTGACCTATCTCATCGCGCTGGCGCATCTGCCGCTGCCCAACGTCGCCGCCATCTTCCAGGCCCTGCCGCTGGCGGTGACGATGGGAGCGGCCCTCTTCCTCGGCGAGAGCGTCGGCTGGCGCCGCTGGCTGGCGATCGCGATCGGCTTTTGCGGGACGCTGATCATCGTCAGGCCGGGCACCGAGGGCTTCGATGCCTTTTCGCTGCTCGTGCTCCTCTGCGTCGCCTTCTGTGCCGTGCGCGATCTTGCCACCCGCCGCATCCCGCACGAGATCCCGACGCTTTTCGTCACCGCCGTGATGGCGACCTGCATCACGCTTTGCGGATTGCTCCTCATGATACCGATGGGTGGCTGGACGCCGATGACGCCTGGCCTTGCCGGCCTGCTTTGCGCATGCGCCTGCTTCATGCTGGTCGGTTTCATCTTCATCATCAAGGCGATGCGCACCGGCGAGGTCTCGGCGGTGGCTCCGTTCCGCTACTCCACTCTTCTGTGGGCCTTCGCGATGGGGTTCCTGGTGTTCGGCAATGTGCCGGACGTCTATATGATCGTCGGCGGGGCCATCATCGTCGGTTCGGGCATCTATACGCTCTACCGCGAACGGAAGGTCTCGCGGCGGCGCACCGCAGCCGAGGCCATCGTCTCGCCGACCATGGCGCCGGGACGGGCCGCCACGGCCGACAGGCCGATCGGCTGAATTCGACGGCCAGACCGGCTCACGGAATGACGTAGAGCGACATCTCGCCTGCGATCCCGCGCAGCATCGCCTCCTGCGAGATCGGCGTCAGCTTGGCCGCGTCGAGCACCTTTGCGGCCTGCGCATCGCCGACCACCGCGTTCGTGGCGAAGATCGATTGCGAAGTGGCGAGGCCCTGCACGCGCGAGGCGATGTTGACCGTCTGGCCGAAATAGTCCTGCCTCTCGTTCATGGAGACGGCAATGCACGGTCCCTCGTGGATGCCGATCTTCAGGAGAAGGTCCTCGCTGCCTCTCGCCTCGTTCAGCCGGCGCATGGCCTCGCGCATCCTGAGCGCCGCTGCCACCGCCCTGTGGGGAGTGGGAAACGTCGCCATGACGGCGTCGCCGATCGTCTTCACGACCGCACCCGCTTCCGCCGCGACGATCTCGTTCAGCGCGCTGAAATGGGCGCGCACGAGATCGAAGGCGGCGAGGTCGCCGACCCGCTCGTATAGTTCCGTGGAACCGCGCAGATCGGTGAAAAGGAAGGTGAGGCTGGTGATCTTCAGGCGCTGGTCGATCTCCAGCGTGTCGGTCCGATGGAGGTCGCGGAACGTCTGGTTGGTCAGCAGGCGCTTGGCTGTCAGGAACGGCCGGCGCTTGCCGAGCATCCGGTGCAGCGCCTCGCCGACAATGCAGACGGAAGGCAATACGCGGCCATCCGTCCTGTTTTCGATGGACATCCGGATCGGGCCGGGACGGAACGCCATCGTCTGGCTATGCGGATGCTCGCGGTCGATGATCATCAGGAGGTTCTGTCGCTCGCGGGTCGGCTCGCCCTTCACGTCCAGGAACTGCACCGCATGCGTCACCGGCTCGAAGACGACCGCGGGTCCCTCGGGGAGCTGGATGGAGAGGATCGCCTTCTCGCCGGCGGGCAATTCGACCGCGTCGACGACGAACTCGTCGACCAGTTCGGCATATCCTTCTTCCGGTAGGTCGACGCCCGAGCCCCAATAGACCTGCCGGAAATATTCGGCCGGGGACAGTTCCTCGGGGCTGTGGGCGCCGATCCTGCGGACGCGCGGCCGGACGGTGAACGTGACCTCGACCATCTCGTCGAGCGTCGGCTCGTATCCCGCGGCGCAAAGCGTGCAGAAATACTCTTCCTGTTGCATCGTCTTCAGCGTGGCGTTGGTATCGAGCACGCCGCCGCAGCCGGGGCAGAGCACGTTCCAGGAAATGTCGAAAAGGCCGATCGAGGCGGCATGGAGGAACGCGGCGATGACCTGTTCCTCGTCGAAGCCGTTCCTTTCGGCGAAGGCGAGGACGTTGATGCGGCACAGATGATGGTCCGGCGCGTCGGCGATGAGGCGTTCGATCGCGGCGGTCACCTTTTCGTTCGCGGATTGCCGCAGGATCGCGATCAGGTCTGTCGCTTCGCTCACGCGCCGTCTCCGGGCCGACGAACAGGCATGGCGGGTAGATTACGCCGTCCTTCCCTGCCTGTCATCATGGAGAGGGCGGAACCGGCACAAGCCTTCGTGTTCCGGCCGAAATGCCTATGGCGCGGCCTCGTCGGGCCGGCTCGTCAATTTCCGTCTCGCGCTTCCAGCGCCGCCACGAGATCGTTCGTCGTGGCGGCGACGCGCAGCGCCAGGACCCGTATGATCTGCAAGGCGACCCCCGGCGAATCCGCGATCAGGTTGAGGAAATTCTCCTTGGGTATCCTGAGCGCGAGCAGGTGGCCCCGTGCCCGCACCGTGGCGGTGCGGGGAATGTCGCAAAATGCGGAGATCTCGCCGAACAGCGCATGTTGCGGCAGGTGCGCCACCTTGACTTCGTGGCCGTTCCTTTCGGTCAGCACGTCGACCGACCCTTGCAGGATGAAGTAGGCGTCTCCATCGGTCGAGCCCTGGCGGAACACGTCCTCGCCGTCCTCGAAGCCGAGCTTCTCCGAGGAATAGGCGAGAAGCTTCAACTTGCCGGCCTCGATCGACGAGAAGAACGGCACGCTGCGCAGAAGCGCCACTTCCTGGTCGAGGGATGTCATCCTGCACTCCGTGAATCTTGCCGCGGAACCATCGACGGTCCTTCAGCTTTCGACAAGTCCGGCAAGGTCGGGGTTCGCGTCTCGAAGGCTGTCGGGCGGGGCGTCCGCGACGATGCGGCCGTGCCGCAGCAGGAGCACGCGGTCGAACAGCGCGGCGAGCGCCGGATCGGCCGGTGTGCACAGGATGCCCGGCTTGCTGCCCGCCGGGTTCTGCGCGTCCGACAGCACGGCCTCCAGGATCGCCTGCTGTTCGCGGCCGGGCAGCGACGCCAGGGCCCGGTTCAGGATCAGGAAGTCCGGTTTCTTCATCAATGCGCGCGCCAGCCGCAATTTCTGCCGCTGCGCCTCGGAGAGGCCGCGCCCGCCGGGGCCGATATAGAAGGCGAGGCCCGCCTCGAAGGGCAGGCTGGAGATGTCGAGTTCCGCCAGGACCGCCGCCAGCGCCGCCATGATGCGGGCGCGCCCGCCGACCAGGTTTGTCTCGATCCTGCCGAACAGGATGTTGTCCGCTATCGTCAGCGAGGGATTGTAGATGTCGTAGTCGTTGAAGCGGACCTTTTCTTCCGGCTGGCTCTTCAGTTTCTCGCGCAGGCGCCGGCGGGTCTCGACGACCTTTTCCTTGACCTCTTCATGCAGGATGCCGAAACGGTCGCGCGGCTCGATATAGTCCATCGACAGGGTCACCAGCGCATCCTCGTCCTCCGGCGAAACCGCGCCGATCCCCATCTGGTCGATACGGTCGAGGATCGCCCGGAGCTTGTCGATCTGCTCGGGCGTCGTTCCCGCGGCCTGGCCGAAGAGGGCGCTGGTCGAAGGCAGGTCGGCGAACATCTCCCGGAACGTCCTTGCGGCGTCGATCCCGAGCGCCAGAAGCAGGTTCCTCAGGCCAGTTTCGCGCAGCAGGTCCTTCACCAGCGGATTGCGCGCAAGGACTTGCGGCGCGAAGGCGGGGTCGATCGGCATGCCGAACAGGATGTTCTCGGCGACCGAGGCCTGCATGTTGTAGCGGTCGTAGTGGAACTGCTCGACGAGGTTCTCCAGCCCCGCCGCCGCCAGTTTCTCGCGCAGCAGCGTGCGCGCCGGCCCGATGAGCGGCTGGATGCGGGCAAGCGCATCGGGGCGGATGTGGCTTGCGAGCCCGATGTCGCGGATGTCGCCGCTCAGGCCCGCCATCCGCGCCACCGATTGCATGTGGCCCGCGAGGTCCGTCCCGCCGTCGCCCGCAATCCTGCCGCGGTCGATCCAGTCGGCCGAAGGCTCGAACTCGAAATTGCCGGACCGCTGCGCCTCGCTCAGGCGCTGGGCCGCCGAGGCGCGCTCGGCCGGCGGTATCGCGGCCTCGGCGATGGGCCTGTTCCTGAGGACTTCGACGAGGAGATCCTCCACCGTTCCCGTGGGCAGGAACGTCGTGCTGTCGACATAGCCGATCGCGCGCCCGGTGAAGGCCTCCGGCAGATCCTTCATCTCGCGGCCGTCGAGGAGAATCTGGCCGCCGGCCGGGGCAGCGAGGCGGCCGACGGCCTCCAGGAGCCGCACCCCGTTCTCCGGAGGCTCGGCGAGCACGGCGACCCTTTCTTCCGCGCCGATATGGGCCGTGAAGCCGTCCGCGCGCGTCGCCGCGCCGGGCTCGTGCGACGCGACGTTGCGGAAATCGAAGCCCTTTTCGATCCGGCCGGCGGGGCCGTCATGCGCCTGCAACTGCGCCGGCAGGAGGTCGTCGCGGCTGAATTCCTCGATCGCGTGGGCATAGCGGATCTGTGCCATCAGCCGTTGCTGGTCCCAGTCGATCAGTCCCTTCACAGGCGTCGGCAGGTCCTTGTAGGCGGCGATCGAGGCGACCAGCCCGCCGATCTCGATCCGTCCCGTAACCACGAAATAGCCCCCGATCAGGTAGAACAGGACCGACAGCAGCTGCATGAGCAGATTGTTCAGGAACTTGACCGAGAACTTGCGCTTGAAGAGTTCGAGCCGGATGAAGAAGATCTTGCCGAGCCGGTCGGAAAAATCCGCGCGCACGAAGTTCGACGTATCGTTGAGATGCACGTCGTCGATGCCCTGCAGGACCTCGCCGATCCGCCCCGCCATCTGGCGCGCCGTCAATTGCCGGTCCCTGCCCAGTTCGAGCAGCCGCCGCCGGAGGCGCGGAACGACCCACACCTGGAGGCCGATGATGGCAAGGGTGAGCAACCCGAAAAAGGAACTCTGCAGGAAGAGGAAGATCAGCGCCGTCAGCGCCTGGCCGGCAAGGAACAGCGGGGCCGAATAGGAATCGCCGATGAAGTCCGAGAGCGGGTCCACCTCATCCTTGATGATGCCGGCTATTTCCGAGGGCTTGGCCTGCCGGGCATGGGGGACGGGAAACCGCAGGACGCGGTCGATCATCTCGTAGCGGATCCGCCTGAGGACGCGCTCGCCGGTAATCCCCTTGTAGGTGTTGATGTAGAGCTTGAACCACCCGTTGAGGACGAGCAGAGCCGAATAGACGACGCAGAGCGCGACAAGAAGCGACAGCCGCGTCAACTCGAAACCCTGGAAGAGGACGATGGTCTTTCCTGTCAGGAGGTCGGAAAACGGAAGCGCGATGCGCAGGAATGTCTGCGTGTCGGCGGCGGAATCGAAGCCTTTTCCCTGGATAGGATAGTTGATGATTTTCTTAGGTAAATCAAGGGAATAGAAGTAAAAGGGCATGGACACCAGAATGACGACGAAGATCCACGCCTGCAGGCCCTTGGTATGCATCCATATGTATTTTAGGAGGCTCTTCTCCATGGCCGTCCCGGACAGATGGTTGCCGACAATCTCCTTACGCTATTTTGTGGCGGGGCTTTCGTCCATGGGGTTCGAAGCATCGCGTTGAGCCGCGCCCGCGCGCCGTCTGGCATAAGGTGCCCTGTTGTTCTATGGGGATTGGCATGGTCCGGACGCTCTGCCTCTGCAACGAAGTCATCCGCGAACTCGATTTTCCTCGCCAGTGCGCGTTTGCTCGCGCGGTCGGCTATGACGGACTGGAGATCGCGCCTTTCACCCTGTTCGACCCGCCCGATTTCCCTCCGGCCCGCGTGGCTGAAATCAGGACCGCGGCTGCGGCGGAGGGGATCGCGATCAGCGGCCTGCATTGGCTGCTCGCGGCGCCCGAAGGCCTGTCGATCACCAGCGGCGATCCCGCTGTGGCCGCACGCACGCTCGATTTCGGGCGTCGCCTGGTCGGCCTATGTGCCGATCTGGGCGGCGCCTGTCTCGTCCACGGATCGCCGGCGCAGCGGCGCCTGAAGCCTGGACGGGAAGAAGAGGGCCGCGCCCGCGCCGCCGCCTATTTCGCGGCGATGGGCGAAGCGGCGGCCGGGGCGGGCGTCCTCTACCTCATCGAGCCGCTGGCGCCTTCAGACAGCGACTTCATCAACTCCGTCGGCGAGGCCGCCGCGATCATCGACGCGGTCGGCTCGCCCGGCCTCGCCACGATGCTGGATTGCGCGGCCGCCGCGCGCGCCGGCTTCGACGTTGCCGCCGAACTCTCCCGCTTCGTCGAGGCCGGCGCGGTTCGCCATGTGCACTTCAACGATCCCAGCGGGCGCGGGCCGGGCGAGGGCGATCTCGCCTTCGCTCCGATCCTCGACGCGCTGGAGGACAGCTTATATAGCGGGACCGCCGCGGTGGAGCCGTTCGTCTATGAGCCGGACGGGATGGCGGCCGCGGCGCGGGCGGCGGGATATCTGCGGGGCCTGATGGAGCGCCGGTCCGCCGGCGCGCGGCGCGCGGTCGCGCCGGCCGCATGACGACGAGGAGCGGGACGATGGATGCCAGGCCGGCCGGCAAGGGAGGGGCGCAGGCAAAGCGAAACCCGGAAGCGACGCGGGCCCTGATCCTGGCCGCCGCCCGCGCCGAGTTCGGCGAGAAGGGCCTCGACGGCGGGCGTGTCGATCGCATCGCACAGCGCGCCGGCGCCAACAAGCAGCTTGTCTACTATTATTTCGGCAGCAAGGACGAGCTCTATAAAGCCGCGCTGGAGGCGACCTATGCCGAGATCCGGGCGCTCGAGCGCGAACTCGATCTCACCGCGTTGCCGCCGCGCGAGGCGATGACCCGCCTGATCGACTTCTCGCTCGATTATCTCGACGAGCATCGCGACTTCATCCGCATGCTCGCGGATGAGAACGCGCATGGCGCCCGCCATGTTCGCGGCTCGGAAATGGCGCTGCGCACCAATTCGCCGCTGCTCGAACTGATCGCAGCGACCTTGCGCAAGGGGGCCGAGGAGGGCGTCTTCCGCGCCGGCGTCGATCCGCTCGAGCTTTACGTCTCGATCGCCGGCATGACGTTCTTCTATTTCGCCAACGGGCTGACCATGTCGGCCATTTTCGGCCGCGACCTGACCCATCCGAAATCCGTCCACTCCTACAGGAAGCACATCGTCGACCTGACGCTGGCCGGTCTGAGGCCGTAGGGCCAGACGGGCTCGCCGGTTTCAACCGTTCGGTTGATTAGGGCCCGGGAACCCGGCTAAACTCTTTCCGCGCCACCGGAAGGAGCCCTTCATGATCCCAGCCATCGTCACGGACGAACTGTCGGGCGACCCGGAAACGGCGTTCGAACTCGGCCTGGAATGGGGCGTCTCCCATTTCGAACTGCGCGGCGTGTTCGACGCCCGCGTTCCGCGCCTTGCGCCGCACCTTCGCCGCCGCCTGGTGCGCGCGGTCCGGGAATTCGGAGTCACTATCACCGCGCTGTCTCCCGGCCTCTTCAAGTGTCCGTTTCCCGATGGCGAACCGGCGCGCTCCAATCTCGGCTGGATGGACAGGGACCGTTTTGAAGCCTGGGAAAGCGTTCGTGCCACGGTCGACGATCACATCGACCGCCTCCTGCCGGAGACGATCGAACTCGCGGCGGAACTGGGCGCGAGGGCGCTGATCGCCTTCGGCTTCAGCCGGGGCGGCAGGGCTGCCGGTCCCGCGCCGGCGGGCGTGGTCGAGACGCTGGCGCGGGCCGCCGAGACCGCGGCCGGCGCCGGGGTCGAACTGCTCATCGAGACGGAAGAGGGTTTCTGGGCGGATACCGGCGCGCGCTCGGCGGCGCTGGTCGAGCGCGTCGGCCATCCCTCGCTCGGCATCAACTGGGATCCGGCCAACGCGCTGATCGAGGGCGACGTGCCTTTTCCAGACGGCTATGCCGCGGTGCGCCGCCATGTGCGCAACGTCCATTTCAAGGATGCAAGGCGCTATCCCGACGGAAGTTGGGAATTGCTGGCCGAAGGCGATGTCGACTGGCGCGGGCAGATCGCGGCGCTCGCCGCCGACTTCTATTCCGGGATGATCGCGGTCGAACCGCATCTTTCTCCCTCGGTCGCCTCGACGCGCGCCGCGCTTGCCCGCCTGAGTGCCCTGATCGAGGCGGCGAAGACGGTCGGAGGATAGTCTGAAAAGGTTTCAACCAAATGGTTGAAAACGGTTCGCGGACGCGCTAGCCTCCCTGCCGGAGCATGGGAGGACAGCGCATGGCATCGGCTTCGGGCGCACGTTCGGTTGAGGCTGCCGGGACCCGGCACGGAACCTCGTCCGGCCATGCCGGCCGTCGCGAATTGCCCGCCGCCTTCAGGGATGTCGAGCATCTGGAGGCGTTTCTTTCCGAGCCCGACGAGGCGCTGGTCTCCGATCTTGCGGCGCTCGACGGCGACATCCTCATTCTCGGCGTCGCCGGCAAGATGGGGCCGACGCTCGCGCGGATGGCCCGCAACGCCGCGCCGGAAAAGCGCGTCATCGGCGTCGCCCGCTTCAGCGAAGCCGGATTGCGCGAAAGGCTCCAGGGCTTCGGCGTCGAGACCATCGCTGCCGATCTTCTCGACGAGGATCAGGTGAAGGCGCTGCCGCGCGCCAGGAACGTCGTCTTCATGGCCGGGCGGAAGTTCGGCGCCAGCCAGGACCAGCCGCTGACCTGGGCGATGAACGTGCATGTGCCGGCGATCGTGGCGTCGGCTTTCCGGGAATCGCGCATCGTCGCCTTTTCCACCGGCAACATCTATCCGCTGGTCGATGTGCTCCGCCAGGGCGCGCTCGAAACGACCCCGCCCGGCCCGCGCGGCGAATACGCGCAATCCTGCCTCGGGCGCGAGCGCATGTTCGAGCATTTCTCCGCGCGTTTCGGCACGCCGGGCAGGCTGTTCCGGCTGAACTACGCGATCGACCTGCGTTACGGGGTGCTGCACGATCTCGCGAGCCGGGTGAAGGAAGGCACGCCCATCGACGTCGCCCTGATGGGGCATGTCAACGTCATCTGGCAGGGCGACGCCAACGCCCAGGCGCTTCGCACCCTGCTTCATTGCACGGCGCCGACGACGCCGCTCAACGTCAGCGGCCCGGAGACGCTTTCGGTGCGCTGGCTGGCGGAGGAATTCGGCCGCAGGCTCGGCGTCGAGCCGAGGATCGTCGGGCAGGAATCGGCCACCGCCTGGCTGACCAACAGCGCCGAGGCGGCGAGGCTCTTCGGCTATCCCTCCGTGCCGCTTGCCGCCATGCTCGACTGGGTGGCGGACTGGGTGGCGCGCGGCGGGCCGAGCCACAACAAGCCGACGAAGTACGAGGTCCGCGATGGCGACTTCTGAGCTTCTGGCCATTTCCGAACTGGAAGCGCGCGACATCGATGCGTGCCTGCGGCTTTCCGACGAAGCGGGCTGGAACCAGAACGCGGACGACTGGCGGCTTTTCATCGAGGAAGGCCGCAGCTTCGGCGTGCGCGATGGCGACGGAGGGCTAGTGGGGAGCGCCGCCGTCCTGCCTTATGAGCGGGAGTTGGCCTACATCGCCATGGTTCTGGTTACGCGGACCAGGCGACGCGAAGGGATCGCGACAAGGCTTGTCGATCTCTGCGTCGAACGCATCGGCCGGCTTGGCCTGATCCCCGTTCTCGACGCCACGCCCGCTGGCGAGGCGGTCTATGGCCGGCAGGGATTCCGCACCCTTTTCGGGCTGGAGCGCTGGCAGGGCGAGGCCGAAGCCGCCGCTGTGCCGCCGGCGGAGGGGATAGTGCGCGCCATGCCTGAAGACGCGGCGACCATCGCCGCGCTGGACGGCGCGGCGGCAGGCGCGCCGAGGCGCGCCGTCATCGCCGATTTTCTCGGCCGCGCCGGCAGCCACGCCTTTCTGGGCGGCGGCCGCTCGGGCTTCGTCATCGTCAGGCGCGGCCGCCGCGCCTGTCAACTCGGCCCGCTCGTGGCCGGATCGCCCACCGAAGCGCAAGGACTCCTCGGCGCGGCCCTGGGCGCCGTCTCCGGCGCCGTTTTCATCGACATTCCCGTCCTGCACAAAGGTATCGGCGACTGGCTTGCCGCGCGCGGCTTCACGCGCCAGCGCGGCTTTTCGCGCATGGCCTTCGGCCGTTCCAAGCCCTTCGGCGCGACCGACAGGCTCTTCGCCAGCGCCGGACCGGAGTTCGGCTGATGGCGGAACGGGCGCAATCCCTTGCGATCCTGAAGGCCGGAACCGTGATTCCGGCCCACCCGCTGGCGCTCGACCCCGGCCGCAAGCTCGACCGGCGCAGGCAGCGCGCGCTCTCGCGTTACTATATCGACGCCGGTGCCGGAGGGCTCGCGGTGGGCGTCCACACGACGCAGTTCGCCATCCGCGAGGCGGGCCTTTACGACGAGGTGCTGGCGCTTGCCGCCGAGGCGGCAAGCGACTGGACCGATCGTCCGCTCGCCATGGTCGCCGGGCTCGCCGGACCGACCCCACAGGCAGTCGCCGAGGCGAAGACGGCGGCGAGGCTCGGCTACGATGCCGGGCTGCTCAGCCTCGCCGCCATGAAGGGCCGCGATGCGGATGCGCTGATCGAGCATTGCGAGGCGGTGGCGCGTGAAATCCCGCTTACCGGCTTCTATCTCCAGCCGGCCGTCGGCGGGCTGGAGCTCGATGCGGAGTTCTGGACCCGCTTCGCCGCGATCGAGAACGTCGTCGCGATCAAGGTCGCGCCCTTCAACCGCTACCGTACGCTCGACGTGGTGCGCGGGATCGTGGAAGCGGGCGCCGAGGAGCGCATCGCGCTCTACACCGGCAATGACGACCATATCGTGCTCGATCTCGTCACCCCCTGCGTCGCCATGCGCGAGGCGCGGCCGGTGACGGTGCGCTTCGTCGGTGGCCTCCTCGGCCACTGGTCGGTATGGACGAAGAAGGCGATCGAACTCTACCGGCGCTGCCGCAAGGCCGCGGCTCAAGGCGCGGTGACCGCCGACCTCCTGGCGCTCGACAGCCGCGTGACCGACTGCAACAGCGCCTTCTTCGATGTCGCCAACAATTTCCACGGCTGCATCGCCGGCTGCCATGAGGTGCTGCGCCGGCAGGGCCTGCTCGAAGGCATATGGTGCCTCGACCCGAACGAGGGCCTGAGCCCGGGGCAGGGAGAAGCGATAGATCGCGTCTGCCGGGAACACGCCGATCTCTCCGACGACGCCTTCGTCGCGGCGAACCGCGAACGCTGGCTGGGCTGACGCCATGAAGATCGCCGCCATCGAGACCTTCGTGATCGAGTTCCCGTTCCGGACGGCCTTCGTGCTCGCCGGCGGGGTGGCCGGGCGGCCGGGCACGCCCTCGCCGCGCGTCCTCGTGCGGCTGGAGGCGGAAGGCGGCCATGTCGGCTGGGGCGAGGCGACGCCGACCCCGCGCTGGACCTACGAGACGACGGAGACGATCGTCTCCACCATCCTGAAATACCTCGCGCCGGCCGTCATCGGCCTCGATCTCTGGGACTTCGATGCGCTCCACCATGCCATGGAGCGGGCGATCGCGCCCGGCGGCACGATCGGCTCGCCGCTCGCCAAATCGGCGATCGACGTGGCCGCCCACGATGCGCTCGGCCATGCTCTCGGCCTGTCGGTCTGCGCGCTTCTCGGCGGGCGCCGGCGCACGCGCTTCGACCTTTCCTGGATGGTCTCGGTGGCCGATCCGGCCGATGCGACGAAGCAGGCGCGCGAAGGGATCGATGCCGGCTACACCGTCTTCGACGTGAAGATCGGCATGCATGGGGAGAGGGGAGACGCCGCGCTGGTCGAGGCGACGCGCAAGGCGATCGGCGATCATGCGCTCCAGGTAGACGCCAATCGCGGCTATCGGCTGGCCTCCGCCCTGCGTCAGTCGCGCCGCTTCGCCGGCTCCGGCGTCACGCTCTTCGAGCAGCCGCTCGATGGCCTAAACCTCTTCGGCTATCGCCGCCTCGTCGCCGAGAGCCCGGTGGAGATCGGCATCGACGAGACCTTGCGCTCCGTTCCCGACCTGATCGAATATGTGCGCGCCGATGCGATCGGCGTGGCCGTCGCCAAGGTGCAGCGCAATGCCGGCTTCCATCATTCGCGGCGGCTCTGCGAAACCGCCGAGGCGGCCGGTATCGGCCTGTCGCTCTCCGGCCTGACCGAGACGGATCTCGGCCTTGCCGCCGGGCTGCATCTGGCGGCGGCGTTTGACATCAACCCGCTGCAGCTGAACGGGCCGCAATATATCGAGACGCCGTTCCTCGCCCGCCGCGTCTGGCAGGGGGGCGGCAGCGTCGAACTGCCCGAAGGCCCGGGTCTCGGCGTGGAGGTCGACGAAAAGTGGATCCGCGCCAATGCGGTGAGGGTCAGCCTATGAAGAAGCTCGGCAGGAAATTTCTCGAGACCTTGCCGGCGATCCTGCTCTTCGCCGGCCTCATCGTTGTCTGGGAACTGGCGACGACCGTCTTCGGCGTACGCGAATATTTGCTTCCGGGACCGGCGACCGTTCTGGAAGCGATGTTCTCCGGCGAGATCAACTGGGCCGGGCATATATGGGTCACCGGCCTGGCGATCTTCGGCGCATTTATCATCGCGGCGGTGTCCGGCGTTCTCCTCGGCACGCTGATCGCATGGTCCTCCGTGCTCGGCCGGGCGCTGATGCCGTTCCTGGTCTTCGTCAACACGCTGCCGAAAGTGGCGGTGGCGCCGCTCTTCCTGCTCTGGCTCGGCTACGGCATCGTGCCCAACATGATGATCGGGGCGCTGATCGGCTTTTTCCCGGTGGTCATCAACACCGCGGTCGGCCTCTCGCAGATCGATGACGACATGGTCGATCTCGGCCGCGTCTTCAATGCGCCGAAATGGAAGGTATTCGCCAAGATCCGCATCCCGAACGCCTATCCCTACATATTGAGCGCGCTCAAGGTGACCGCGACGGCCGCCGTCGTCGGCGCCATCGTCGGCGAATTCGTCGCCTCCCAAAACGGGCTGGGCTACGTCATCATCACCAGCCAGAGCAGCATGAACACGCCGCTCGCCTTCGGCGCGCTGATCTGGATTTCGATCCTCGGCCTCGTCCTTTTCGGAGCCGTGGCGGTCCTGTCCCGGGTGCTTGCGCCCTGGGCGGAGGGCCGGGAGCAATGAAACCAAGGGAGGAAGGAATATGTTTAGAAAGGTCCTGACGCTTGCCGCGATGGCCGCGCTGCTTGCCAGCCCGGCGCTTGCCGCGGAAAAATTCACCTTCGCGCTGAACTGGTTCCCCGTGGGCGACCATGCCGCCTACTGGGTGGCGCTCGACAAGGGCTATTTCGCCGATCGCGGCCTCGATGTGACGCTGGAAAGCTCCAAGGGCTCCGGAGACTCCATCGCCAAGGTCGACAGCGGCCGCGCCGACGCCGGCCTCGCCGACAGCGCCGTCGTCATCGCCTCGCATGCGCGCGGCACCACCATCAAGGTCGTCGGCATGGTCTTCGACAAGACCCCGCTCAACGTCTTCAGCTCCATCGACAAGCCGGTCAGGAAGCCGAAGGACCTCGAGGGCAAGACGCTCGGCGCGCCTCCCGGAGACGGCCAGCGCCAGGTCTGGCCGGCCTTCGCCAAGGCGAACGACATCGATACGAGCAAGGTCACCTGGGTCAATATCGAGCCGGCGGCCAAGATCGCGGCGCTGGCCGAGAAGCGGGTCGATGCCGTCGCCGACTACACCACTGGCCTGCCGCTCTACGAAAAGCCGATGGGCAAGGGCAATGTCGTCATGATGCCCTGGTCGAATTTCGGCTTCGACATGTATTCGATGTCGATCATGGCGAGCGAGAAGACCATGAAGGAGCGGCCCGAGGTGCTGAAGAAGTTCCTCGAAGCCGCTTACATGGGCTGGCACGACGTGATGCAGGATCCCGAAGCGGCGCTGAAGATCTTCAAGAAGCGCGTGCCCGAGATCGACGTCGATCTCATCCGCGCCAACATGAAGCTCGGCCTCGATCTGATGGCGACCCAGCGCTACAAGGATCACGGGATCGGCTGGATCGACGAGAAGAAGATGTGCAGCTCGGTCGATCTGGTGAACACCTATATGGGCCTGCCGAAGAAGGTGGATTGCAAGGACATCTACACCACCGAGTTCCTGCCCAAGGTCGAGATGCCGATGCAGGTGCAATGACCGGCAGGGCGAAAATGGACATGCGCTTGGCAAGGCAGTCGATAGAGCTCGACCGGGTCGGCATGACCTATGAGACCGGCAGCGGCCCGGTCGAGGCTCTGCGCGACATCACGCTTTCCGTGCGGGAGGGCGAGTTCGTCTCGCTCGTCGGCCCGAGCGGCTGCGGGAAGTCGACCTTGCTGCGCGTCGTCGCCGGGTTGCGGCCGATGACCTCCGGCAGCGTCGTCGTCGACGGCGCGCCGGTGGTCCGGCCGATCCCGAAGGTCGGCATGGTCTTCCAGGCGGCGGTGCTGCTCAAATGGCGCACCGTGCTCGACAACGTGCTCCTCCCGGCGGAACTCGCCGGCCTGCGCCCCGCCCGCTATCGCGAGCGGGCGCACGAACTCCTCAAGCTGACGGGCCTGGAGGATTTCGCCGGCAAGCGGCCGAGCGAGCTTTCCGGCGGCATGCAGCAGCGCGTGTCGCTCTGCCGCGCGCTGCTTCTCGACCCGCCGCTGCTTCTCATGGACGAGCCCTTCGGCGCGCTCGACGCCATGACCCGCGACGAGATGAATCTCGAACTGCTGCGCGTCTGGGGCGAGGCCGGCGCCGGCGCGGGCGAGCGCAAGACCATCCTTTTCGTCACCCATTCCATACCCGAGGCGGTTTTCCTGTCCGACCGCATCGTCGTCATGTCGCCGCGGCCCGGCCGTATCGCCGGCATCTTCGATGTCGCCCTTCCGAGGCCGCGCACCGTCGAGACGCGCGCTACGGCCGAATTCGGGCAATATTCGCTCGACATCTACGATCTCCTGACCGGCAGGCAATCCAACACGCCCGCCATGGCCGGGCGCCGGGCGCCGGCGTGAGCGCTCCGGCTGTCAAGGTCGTCGGCGTTTCGGCCTATGAGCGGCCGACGAAGATGCGCATGCCGTTCCGCTTCGGCGTCACCACCGCCACGCATGCGCGACAGGCGATCGTCGAAGCCCGCATCCGGCTTGCCGACGGGCGCGAGGGGAGCGGCTACGCCGCCGAGGCTCTCGGCGCCAAATGGTTCGACAAGAATTTGGCGCTCACCGACGCGCAGAACCACCACCAGCTTCGCAAGTCGCTGGAGATGGCGACCGCAACATATTGCGCCGCCTCGCCTTCGACCGCTTTCGGCCTGTTCGCGGACGGCTATGAACATCAGATGGCGATTTGCGAAAAGCTTGGCCTCAACCCGCTCATCGCGAGCTACGGTCCGGCCTTGCTCGACCGCGCGGTGCTCGACGCGCTCTGCCGGCTGGAAGGCGTGTCGTTCTATGCCGCGATGCGCGCCAATCTGGCCGGCATCGCGCCGCACCGGATCGCGCCGGAACTCGCCGGTTTCGACTTCGGCCGCTTCCTCTGCGGCCTTTCGCCCGCATCCGCCATCGACGTCCGACACACGGTGGGCCTCGTCGACCCGATCACGCGCGCGGACCAGAAGGAACGCATCGGCGACGGCCTGCCGGAAACCCTGGAGGAAGTCATCTCCGCCTATGGCAACAACTACTTCAAGCTGAAGGTCGGCGGCGACGCGGAGGCGGACATCGAGCGGCTGGAGAAGATCGCCGCGGTGCTGGACCAGCGAAGCGAGCCCTATTTCGTCACGCTCGACGGGAACGAGCAATATGACGACGCCGAGAGCACCGCGGCCTTTCTCGAGCACGCGCGGGCGCGGCCGAAGCTCTCCCGGCTCTTCGCCTCGACGCTCTATATCGAGCAGCCGATCCGGCGTTCGGCGGCCATGGCGAGGCCGGTCGGAGCACTCGCAGCGTTCGCGCCGGTCATCATCGATGAATCCGACGGCGAGCTTTCCTCTTTCCCGCGCGCCCGCGAGCTCGGCTATGCCGGCGTGTCGTCCAAGAACTGCAAGGGCTTCTATAAGTCGATCCTCAACCGCGCGCGCTGCGCAGTCTGGAACAACGAGACGCCCGGCCGCTATTTCATGTCCGCCGAGGACCTGACGACGGAGCCCGGCCTTTCCGTCCAGCAGGATCTCGCCCTCGTCAATCTGCTCGGCCTCACCCATGTCGAGCGCAACGCGCATCATTTCATCGACGGCTTCGGCGGACGCCCGGAGGCGGAGGCGCGCGCGCATCTGGCGGCTCACCCCGACCTCTATGCGGAGCGCGGCGGCCGGGTGCGCATGAAAATCGAGGATGGCAGGCTGGCGATCGGCTCGCTCGACTGCGCCGGCTTCGCCTCGGCGGTGCCGCCTTTCCTGGAAGCCGCCGAGCCGATGCCGAAATCCGGGTGGGAGGTCCTCTATGATCGCGGACTATGAAGAATATGACGGGATGGGCCTCGCCGAGCTCGTCCGCAAGCGCGAGGTCAAGCCGGAAGAGGTGCTGGAGACGACGCTTGCCCGCGCGGCCGAACGCAATCCGGCCCTGAATGCCATCGTCACTCCGCTTTACGACGAAGCGCGGCGGGCGCTTGCAGCCGGCCTGCCCGAGGGGCCGTTCACCGGCGTGCCCTACGTCATCAAGGAACTCGTGGTTTCGGTGAAGGGCGCGGCCACGACCTCCGCCTCGCGGCTGCTCGAGAAGAACATCGCCGCAGCCGACAGCGAGATCGTCGCCCGCTGCCGCCGCGCCGGGCTGGTCATCTTCGGCAAGACCAATTCGTCCGAATTCGGCCTTGCCGCCGCGACCGAGCCGGCGCTTTACGGCGTGACCCGCAACCCCTGGGACAAGGAGCGCTCGCCGGGCGGATCGAGCGGCGGCTCGGCTGCGGCCGTCGCTTCCGGCATCCTCCCCATGGCGCACGCGACCGACGGCGGCGGCTCGATCCGCATTCCCGCCTCCTGCTGCGGCCTCTTCGGGCTGAAGCCGACGCGCAGCCGCATTACGGCCGGTCCGGAGGGCGGGGAGGGGCTCGCCGGCCTGGCGCACCAGCATGCCGTCACCTGGAGCGTACGCGACAGCGCCGCGCTCCTCGATGCCACGGCCGGCCCGTTGCCCGGCGATCCTTATTATCCGCCCGCGCCGACGCGTTCCTACCTTTCGGAGACGGAGCGTGAGCCTGGCCGGCTGAGGATCGCCTTTTCGACAAAGGCGCCGGACGGCTCTCCGATCGACCCGGATTGCCGCGCCGAGGTCGAGGCCGCGGCAAGGCTGTGCGGCGAGCTTGGCCATGAGATCGTCGAGGCCTCGCCCGAATTCGATGTCGGCGTGTTGCGCGCGGGCTTCCTCGCCGTCTTCCAGGCAAACACCGCGGCCAATGTCGGCCGCGTCACGGGTGGCGGCCTGCCGGCGGAGGGGCTGGTGGAACCGCTCACCCGCGCCGTGGTCGAACGCGGCCTCGGGATGCCGGCCAGCGCCTATATCCGTCACCTGCAGGCGCTCCACCGCGAGAGCCGGCGCATCGCCCGCTTCTTCGAGGATCACGACGTCTGGCTGACGCCGACGCTCGCCACGCCGGCGAAGCCGATCGGGACGTTCGCGACGGATACGAGCGACATGGACGGCTGGATGGACCGCCTGCTCGCCTTCATTCCCTTCACATGGCTTTTCAACGTCACCGGCCAGCCGGCGATGTCCGTGCCGCTCGGAATGTCACGCGAAGGCCTGCCGGTCGGCTGTCATTTCGCCGCCCGTTACGGCGAGGAGGACATGCTTTTCCGCCTCGCCGCGCAGCTGGAGCGCGCCGCGCCCTGGAGGAATCGGCGGCCGAAAGCCTGAGCGCCGTCGTATGCCGGCCTTCTACGCCGACGCCGCGTCGTCGCGTCCGGCTTCGAGGCCGCCATGCGTCTCGATGAACTCGACGATTGTCCGGAGTCCTTGGCGCCTGCGCATATCGGTGAAGACGAACGGCCGCTCGCCGCGCTGCGCGAGCGTGTCTCGACGCATGATGTCGAGGTCGGCGCCGACATAGGGCGCGAGATCCGTCTTGTTGATGACCAGAAGATCGGAGCGCGTGATGCCGGGGCCCCCCTTGCGCGGGATTTTCTCGCCGGCCGCGACATCGATCATGTAGATGGTCAGATCGGCGAGGTCGGGCGAGAAGGTCGCCGCGAGATTGTCGCCGCCCGATTCGATGAACACCACATCGAGGTCTGGGAAGCGGCGGCGCATCTCCGCGATCGCGGCGAGATTGATCGAGGCATCCTCGCGGATCGCCGTATGCGGGCAGCCGCCTGTCTCGACGCCGAGGATGCGCTCCTCGGGCAGCGCTTGCACCCGGTTCAGGATCAACTGGTCCTCCCTGGTGAAGATGTCGTTGGTGACGACGGCGACCGAATAGCGGTCGCGCATCGCCTTGCACAGCATCTCGGTAAGCGTCGTCTTGCCGACGCCCACGGGGCCGCCGATGCCGACCCTGAGCGGTCCGTTGGAAGAACTCATGAGCGGAACACCCTCGAATATTGCGTTTCGTGCCGCATCGCCATGATCTCCGACATGAAGGCGGCGGAGCCGAGGTCGTCGAGCGTCGAGGTCGCGGCGCGCGCTGCCGTGGCGAGGACGGTCCCCTCCAGCGCGGCGAGCGCCGCGACGCCGTCGCTCTGGCCAAGCGGCACCAGCCGCACCGCCGCCTGCACGAGATTGGAGACGAAGGCATGCAGGTAGGCGACGAGCGCCGGTTCCAGCGCGATGCCGCCGGCCGCCGCGGCCGCGCCGACGGCGACGGAGTAGGGCATGCCAGGCTCGGCTGCGTTCGACTTCGCTCTACCGTGGCTCCCCCGTATCCGTCGTGCTTCGCACGACACGTCGCCCCCCGTTCCGGGTGGAGAGGACAAGCGTCTCGCTCCGCTCTCGTCCTCGCCCCCTTCAGGGGGAGAGGTGTCGGCACTAAGTGCCGACGGAGAGGGGGCCAAGCGCGAGTTCGGGTGACCTTCGCCGGCTCTCGCCCACGCGATCAGCGCCTGCCGGAACGCGTCGCCCTGCAGCATGGTCTCCATGTGCCGTTCCCCCGAACCCGCCAGCGCCTCCGCCAGTTCGGCCGTCCCGCCGCAATCGCCTGCCTGCGCCTCGCGCCAGCTTTCCGCGAGCAGGACGGCGTCGTTCCAGGCCGAGCCGCGCTGAAGCAGTTCGCCGAGCCAGCCGAAAAGGCTCGCACGGTCGCCGACCAGCCCTTCCTCGATCGCGCGTTCCAGTCCGTGGCTGTAGGAGAAGGCACCGACCGGGAATGCCGGCGACAGCCATGTCATCAGGCGCAGCAGGGCGCGCTCCGGCAGGTCAGTCATGATGGTGATGACCGTGCGGCCCATGCTCGTGCGCATGGCCGTGCCCGTGCTCGTGGCTATGATAGGCGCCGTGCACCGGCTGGAAATGCTCGACCACCTCCGTCACCGTCGCACCGAGCCCTTCGAGCATGGCGCGGATGACGTGATCGCGCCGGATGAGGATGCGCTCCACGTCGATCTGCGCGGCAAGATGCCGGTTGCCGATGTGCCAGGCGAGGTGGCGGAGCGGCACTGCTCCGGGCCTGACCTCGTAGAGTTCTTCCTTTGCCGCGATGATCCTGATCTCGCGTCCGTCTTCCAGCACCAGCGCGTCGCCGTCGGCAAGCAGCACGGCTTCCGGCAGGTCGACGATGATTTTGTCGCCCTGGTCGCTGGTGACCAGCTTTCGCCGCAAATGGCGGTCGTTCGAATCGAGCGTCAGCGTGCCGAACGGCTCCGTGTCGCTGTGATGGCTATGGGAAATGGCGTGCAGCATGGTCAGAACAGGAAATAGCGTTGGGCCATCGGCAATACCTCCGCCGGCTCGCAGGTCAGCAATTCGCCGTCGGCGCGCACCTCGTAGGTCTCCGGATCGACCTCGATGTGGGGCACCGCGTCGTTGAGGATCATGGAGGCCTTGGAGATGCCGGAACGGGTGTTTTCCACCGCGACCAGCTCTTTCGCCGCGCCGAGACGCTCGCGCAGGCCGTCCTCCAGCGCCGCCCGGCTGACGAAGGTGACGGCCGAGTTGGCCGGCGCACCGCCGAAGGCGCCGAAAATCGGCCGGTAATGCACCGGCTGCGGCGTCGGGATGGAGGCGTTCGGATCACCCATCAGCGATGCCGCGATCGAGCCGCCGACGAGCACCATGTCCGGCTTGACGCCGAAGAAGGCCGGCGTCCACAGCACGAGGTCGGCCCGCTTGCCGACCTCGATCGAACCGACATGGCGCGAGATGCCCTGGGCGATCGCCGGATTGATCGTGTATTTGGCGACGTAGCGGCGCACGCGCAGATTGTCGTTGTCGCCCTTCTCCTCCTGCAGGCGCCCGCGCTGAACCTTCATCTTGTGCGCCGTCTGCCAGGTGCGGATCAGCACCTCGCCGACGCGGCCCATGGCCTGGCTGTCGGAAGAGATGATGGAGAAGGCGCCGATGTCGTGCAGGATGTCCTCGGCCGCGATCGTCTCCTTGCGGATGCGGCTTTCGGCGAAGGCGATGTCCTCGGGGATCGACGGCGACAGATGATGGCAGACCATCAGCATGTCGAGATGCTCCGTCACCGTGTTCGCCGTATAGGGCCGGGTCGGATTGGTCGAGGACGGGATGACGTTCGGCAGTCCGGCGACCTTGATGATGTCGGGGGCGTGGCCGCCGCCGGCGCCCTCGGTGTGGAAGGCGTGGATCGTGCGGCCCTTGAGGGCCGCGATCGTGTCCTCGACGAAGCCGCTTTCGTTCAGCGTGTCGGTGTGGATCATCACCTGCACGTCGTGCTCGTCAGCCACCGAAAGGCAGCAGTCGATGGCCGCCGGCGTCGTGCCCCAGTCCTCGTGGAGCTTGAGCGCGCAGGCGCCGCCCCGGATCATCTCCACCAGCGCATCCGGCCGCGAGGCGTTGCCCTTGCCGGAGAGACCGAGATTGATCGGAAAACCGTCGAAGGAGCGGATCATCCGGCCGAGATGCCACGGGCCGGGCGTGCAGGTCGTCGCCAGCGTGCCGTGCGCCGGGCCGGTGCCGCCGCCGAGCATAGTGGTGACGCCGGACATCAGCGCCTCCTCGATCTGCTGCGGGCAGATGAAGTGGATATGCGCGTCGATGCCGCCAGCGGTCAGGATGCGACCCTCGCCGGCGATGATCTCCGTGCCGGGGCCGATGACGATGTCCACGCCGGCCTGGGTGTCGGGGTTCCCGGCCTTGCCGATGGCCTCGATGCGCCCGTCCCTCAAGCCGACATCGGCCTTGACGATGCCCCAGTGGTCGACGATCAGCGCATTGGTGATGACCGTATCGAGCGCCCCTTCGCTCCGCGCCATCTGGCTCTGGCCCATGCCGTCGCGGATGACCTTGCCGCCGCCGAACTTCACCTCCTCACCATAGGTGGTGAGATCCTTCTCGACTTCGATGAAGAGCTCCGTATCGGCGAGCCGGACCCGGTCGCCGACGGTCGGCCCGTACATCTGCGCATAGGAGGAGCGCGCTATCCTCGTCGCCATCAGAGCTTCCCCATCACCCGGGCATTGAAGCCATAGACGCGACGGCTCCCGCCGTAAGGCACCAGCCGCACCTCGCGCTTCTGGCCGGGTTCGAAGCGCACCGCCGTGCCGGCGGCGATGTCGAGCCGCATCCCGCGCGCCGCCTCGCGGTCGAAGTCGAGCGCCCGGTTCACCTCCTGAAAATGATAGTGCGAGCCGACCTGCACCGGCCGATCGCCGCGATTGGCGACGGTCAGCACGATCGCTTCCCTGTCGGCGTTGAGTTCGATCTCGCCTTTGGCCGTAATGATCTCGCCCGGTATCATGCGGAGCCTCAGAATGCGCCGAAGGCGAGGCCGACGCCGATCGCCGCGCAGGCGGCCCCGGCCGCGCGCGTCAGGCCGCGATATCTCAGCCCGAAAGCGAGGCCGGCGGCAATGCCGATCAGGTGGAGCATCGCGGTGGCGAGCGCGAAGCCCGCCATGTAGTCCAGCCCGGCGGCGTTTTCCGGCACCTCCGTCCCGTGTGCATGGCCATGGAGGAGCGCGAAGACGCCTATGATCGCGATGCCCGCCGAGACCGGCAGGTCGACCGCCAGCGCCACCAGCAGCCCGAGCGCGACGACCGAGGCGAGGATGCCCGGTTCGACGAACGGCACGGGTATATGCGCCATGCCGAGAGCCGCGCCGCCGAGCATCACGCCGACGAAGGCGAGCGGCCACGCCCAGATCGCCTTTCCGCCCTTGAGCGCCGCCCAGAGGCCGACCGCGATCATCACCGTCAGATGGTCGAGCCCGGAGAGCGGATGCATGAAGCCGGCCGGGAACGACGACGTCGGACCGATCCCGACATGAGCATAGGCGGGCAATGTCGCCGCTGAAAGCAGCAGCGCGGCGAGCGCCAGTTTCTTGAGCGGATCGGCTTTCATCGGAGGGTCCTTACCTGCAGGAGTGGCATCGCTATTCAGGCGGCGTCGCGGCCGGCACAGCCGTCCGGCTTGAAGACGCGACGGGTGGATGGAGGATATTTCGCAAGCTTCGCCGCGGGACGGATCGGCCTTGGCGAGAGATTGCCGCCGCAATTGGGGCAGATGCCCTTCAGCACACGCTCCGCGCAATCGGCGCAGAAGGTGCATTCGAAGGTGCAGATCATCGCGTCCCTGGCCTCCGGCGGCAGGTCCTTGTCGCAGCATTCGCAGCCCGGTCTCAGTTCCAGCATATCATCCCCCTTCCAGTGTCCGGGTTCGGAAATTCGCCCACCTTGATATGAACCACGATACGAATTTCCGGATCGAAAGGACACTGGCAACTCGATGATTCTAGTGGGGTTTCGGTTTTGAAGTTCGTCTCCGAGGTCGATATGAGAATATGGCGAACTTCAAAACCACCACGCTAGCGTATCGGACTATGGACGGTGACGAGCTTGACGCCGTCCGGGAAGGTCGCCTCGACCTGGACGTCCGCGATCATCTCAGCCACGCCTTCCATCACCTGTTCGCGGCTCACCACATGTGCGCCTTCCTCCATCAGCGCGGCGACCGAGCGCCCGTCGCGAGCGCCCTCGACGATGAAGTCGCTGATGAGCGCGATCGCTTCCGGATGGTTGAGCCTGACGCCGCGTTCCAGGCGCCGGCGCGCGACGATCGCGGCCATGGCGATGAGCAGCTTGTCCTTCTCGCGCGGGGTGAGATTCATGCTTTGCCTTCAGAGTTGCCAGACCTTGGGGAGCGAACGATTGGCCGAAAGGGCGGCCAGCAAGGGCACGAGAACGCGCCGCAGCGAGAAACCGTCGACGGCGGCGATGCGGACGAGAAGCTTGCCGTTCCATGCGCTGGCGCCGCCGGCGTCACCGACTATCGCGCGGACGGGTTCCAGGAAGCGCTCGCATTCCGGCGCCACGAGGAGAACGGTCGCCATGGCGGTGTTGCCGGCCATGATGGCCGGTAGCATGAGCCGGCCGGCGATGTCGCCCTCGAAGAAGAGTTCGTCGGCGAAGATCAGACGTCCGTCCCTGCGGATGCGCCAGCGGTCGCGAAACGCGCCCGAATTGATGATCTCGCCCATGGCGGCGCGTCCGAAAACGGTCGATTCGACGGCGAGAAGCTCGGCGTCCCCGGCGAGGTCGGCGTCGAGCCGCCGCGCCAGCCGCCCGCCGTCGAAGAGGATGGTTTCCTGCGGCAGCCAGTCGAGGCGTGAGCCGGCCTCAAGTCCGATCCTGTTTTCGACCGTCACGGTGGTGCCGGTGGAGCGGTATATCCGCTCGCAGGCCTGGGTCGTCAGCGTCGCGCGGGCGCCCGCTTCCATTTCGACTTCGGTGCCGAAGACGTCGCCGCCGGTCATCCCGCCGGCCATGTTGATGAGCACCGCTTCGGGAGCGTCGCCGCCCGTGCGGGGGAAGCGTACCTTCGCCGAACCGTCCTGATGCAGGCGGTAGAGGCAGGTCGCGCCCTCCCGCCGCCGGAAGGTCACGCGCACCTTTCCGCTGGCGCGCTGCGGCTTTGGAAGGAGAGAGCCGATACTCCCGCAGCGCGACGTGTCGACGAACATCCGGTTCATCCAGGCCCGCGGCCTCTCCGGTGAAAACGATCCCGCCACGATCCATCATTGCCGTGGAATCGGCAAGCCCCGCCCGCGAAATCCGAACGCCGTCCGGCACCGGATCACAATTTGCCTCCAGGCTTGCGCGAGGTCTTAAAGTCCGTATATAGGGACTTTATGACCTTCGATCCTGGCATCTTCCGCAGGAGCCGCGCGCCGATCTATCTGCAGATCGCCAAGCTCCTGCGCCAGCGGATCGAGCAGGGCGAATGGAAGATGGGCGACCAGCTTCCGACGCTGGAAGCGCTGATGAACAGTTACGGCGTCGCACGCTCGACGCTTCGCGAGGCGCTCGCCCAGCTCGAGACCGAAGGCGTCATCCGCCGTAGCCGCGGCACCGGCACCTTCGTCACCAAGGATCTTTCGAGCCAGCGCTGGTTCAAGCTTCCGATCACCTGGCCCGACATGCTGGAATCGATCGCCAATTTGCGGGTGCATCCTCTTTCGGTGCCGGCTGGCGAACGCGTCGAACGGCTGCCGGTCGATTTCGTCAATGGCGAGCTTGCCTCGTCCTACACGCATCTCCGGCGCGTCCACTATCGCCGCGACATCGCCTATTGCCTCATCGATATCCATCTCGAAACAGGTCTTTTCCAGACGGATCCGGAAGGCTTCACGACAACGCCGGTGCTGAGCCGGCTGGCGGCTCGGCCGGATCTCCGTATCTCGATCGCCCGGCAGGTGATCTGGGTTTCGGTCTCGGACGAGAAGACCGCCTCATGCCTCGACATCGGCGTGGGGAATCCGGTCGTCGAGATAAGACGCGCCCTGGCCGACGGGGAGGGGCGCATCGTCTACTACGCCCATATCCGCTATCCGGCCGAGCTTGTCCGCCTCGAGGTCGATCTCCTCGGCGGGGCGAGCGCGGAGACGGAAGCGGATTCCAGGCAGGAGGACGGACGCGCCGCCGTCGACGTCAGGCGTTCAGGGAGGAAACCGGATGGTGCGGAACAGCGCCTCGCGCTACGCCGCTAGCATCGGGCTGACGATCGCGCCGTTCGCCACGCTCGTCATCCTGTGGTGGCTGCTCAGGCTGACGGGATTGATCAATCCCGGCCTCCTGCCTTCGCCGCTGCAAGTGGCGCGGACCTTCTGGTCGACGCTGACCGGCGGCGAACTGCTCATCAACATCGCCATGTCGGTGGTCCGAGTGCTGGGCGGTCTGTTGCTCGGCACCGCCGCGGCCGTGCCTGTCGGCTTCCTTATCGGCTGGTACCGTCCCGTCGGCCGATTGCTCGACCCGCTCATCAACTTCTTCCGCGCCCTGCCGCCGATCGCATTGATCCCGCTGGTGATCGTCTATCTCGGCATCGGCGAGATCGCCAAGATCGCCATCCTCTTCTACGCCTCCTTCTTCGCCGCGGTGATCGTTATGTATGAGGGGATGGCTGCGATCAGCCCGATCTATGTCCGCGTGGCGCGCACCCTCGGCGCCACCGATTTCGAGATTTTCGCCCGCGTGATGGTGCCGTTGACGGTGCCGCACATGCTGGTTGCGCTGCGCGTCGCGCTCGGCGTGTGCTGGGCGACGCTGGTCGCCGCCGAACTGGTGGCGGCGCAGCAGGGCCTGGGCGCGATGATCCAGAACGCCTCGGCCTTCTTCGATCTCAACACGATCTATCTCGGCATCATCTGCATCGGCGCGCTGGCCCTTCTCATGGACACGATCCTGCGCCGCCTCACCACGCGCATCGTCGGATGGCAGGAGAAGATCGAGCGATGAGCGCGAACGCGCCTGCCCTGGAGCGCCTGCGGTTCGAGAACATCTCGATGCAGTTCCCGACCGATCGCGGTCCGCTGGAGGTCGTGCATGAGGTTTCGCTCTCGATCCGCGCCGGCGAGTTCGTCTCGCTCGTCGGCCCGTCCGGCTGCGGCAAGACGACCTTGATGAACATGGCCGCCGGCTTCGTGAAGCCGACTAGGGGTTCGGTCACGCTCGACGGCAAGGCGATCGCCGGGCCGGGGCCGGATCGCGGCGTAATGTTCCAGGAATATGGCGTTTTCCCCTGGCTGACGGTCGAGGAGAACGTCGCCTTCGGGCTGAGGCTCAAGGCCAACCGCAAGCCGGCGAAGGAACGCGCCGAAATCGTCGAGCGCTATCTGAAGCTGATGCGGCTGTGGGACTTCCGCAAGGCCTATCCGAAGACGCTGTCCGGCGGCATGCGCCAGCGGCTGGCGCTGGCGCGGGCCTATGCGGTCAATCCCGATTTCCTTCTCATGGACGAACCCTTCGGCGCGCTCGACGCGCAGACGCGCAGCGCCATGCACGACCTCCTGCTCGATATTCTCGGGGCCGAGGGCAAGACGGTGATGCTCATCACCCACTCGGTCGAGGAGGCGGTCTATCTCTCCAACCGGGTCGTGGTCATCTCCGCGCGCCCGTCGCGCGTGCGCAGCGTGGTCGAGGTGCCCTTTCCTTATCCGCGCCATCACGCGCTCCAGGAAACGCCGGAATTCAACGAGTTGCGGGCCAGCGTTCATGAACTGGTGATGCGCGAATACGCTGCGCAGGAAGCGCAGCGGACCACCGAAGACTGAAACACCATCAAACCAAGGGAGGAAAAAGATGGACCGTCGGGATTTCATGAAACTTTCGGGAGCGCTCGCCCTGGCGGGCGCCGCGCCGATGCGTGCGCTGGCGGCGTCCAGCAAGGTGAAGGTCGGCTATCTGCATACGCTCGCCGTCGACGGGCAGATGTGGCTCGCCGAATCGAAGGGCCTGTGGAAGAAGCACGGGCTCGACATGGAATTCGTCCAGTTCCAGACCGGGCTCGAACTGTTCCAGGCGATGACGGGCGGCTCGATCGACGTGCTTTCCACCGGCGCCGTCGTCTCAAACTTCCCGGCGCGCGGCCAGGGCAAGGTCTTCCTAATTAACGATATCGAGTTTGCGACGGCCCAGCTCTGGGTTCACCCGGACATGGGCGTGAAGACCTTCGCCGACCTCAAGGGCAAGAAGATCTCGACCACGCTCGGCACGACCGCGCATGTCTTCCTCGATACGGCCTTGAAGGCCAATCACATCGACCCGAGCGAGGTGACGCTCGTCAACCAGCGCATGCCCGATGCCGTCACCGCCTTCATCTCCAAGGCCGTGGAGGCTGTGGCGCTGTGGGTGCCGTTCAACGAATCGGTGAAGAAGAAGTCGCCAGGTGCGGTCAAGCTCGTCGACGCCTCCGCCTACTACCCGCAGGCGGCGATCGTCGACGGCTGGGCGGCGCGCAACGATTTCTTCGATTCCAACAAGGAAGTGCTGGTGAACATCATCAAGGCATGGGCCGAGGCGAACGACTATCTCGTCTCCGACACCGACGAGGCGCTCGCCACCCTGCAGAAGGAGCGTTATCCCAACGTCTCGCTGCCCGACCTCAAGGATCAGTTCGCGGCCGAGAAGGTCTTCTCCTCCGCCGAATGGCGCAAGAAATACGAGGACGGCACGGTGACCGGCTGGCTGCAGCACGTCACCGACTTCTTCACCGGCTTCGCCAAGATCCAGAACCCCGTGCCGGCATCGAAATATTTCGATCCGTCGCTCTACCTCGACACGATCAAGGCCTGAGCGAGGGATCGATGAAAAGAGGCGCGTGATGGTCGAGCGGTCCGAATACGATTATGTGATCGTCGGCGCCGGATCCGCGGGATGCGTTCTTGCGAACCGTCTTTCCGCGGATCCGTCGACACGCGTGCTCGTGCTGGAGGCCGGCGGCTGGGACCGCAATTTCTGGGTCCGGCTGCCGGTCGGCTATTTCCGCACCATCTACGACCAGCGCTTTTCGCGCGTCTTCCCGACCGCGCCCAGTCCGCACGCCGGCGGGCGGTCGATAAAATGGCCGCGCGGGCGCATCATCGGCGGATCGTCCTCGATCAACGGCCTTCTCTACATACGCGGCCAGCATCAGGACTATGACGACTGGGCCGCGGCCGGCGCGACGGGGTGGGACTACCGTTCCGTCCTGCCGGTCTTCAAGCGCTCGGAACGCTACGAGGGCGGCGAGAACGCCTGGCACGGCGGTAACGGCGAGCTCGGCGTCTCGGAACTGCGCAACGACCATCCCTATTGCCGCGCCTGGCTGGAGGCCGGCCAGCAGGCCGGGTTCCCTCACAATCCCGACATGAACGGCGCCTCGGAATACGGCGTCGGCTCCTATCAGCTCACCATCCGCAACGGCTGGCGCCAGAGCGCCGCCGTCGCCTTCCTGAGGCCCGCGCTGGCCCGCAGGAACCTCACCGTTGTCACGCATGCGCAGGTCTCGTGCATCATCTTCGAACGCCGGCGGGCGACCTCGGTGGAATGGATCGAGGCGAATGCCCGCTCGAACGTCCACCGCGTCACGGCGGGACGCGAGATCATCCTCGCCGCCGGTACGCTGCAGACGCCGCAGATTCTGCAGCTCTCCGGCATCGGGTCGGCCTCGCATCTCGCCCGCCACGGCATCGGCGTGGTGGTCGACGCGCCGGAGGTCGGCGAGAACCTCAAGGACCACTACCAGGCGCGCACCATCGTGCGGCTGAAACGCCGCATGTCGCTGAACGACGATGTGCGCAATCCGCTGAAGCTCGCCGGGATGGGCGCGCGGTGGCTGTTCAGGAACTCCGGTCCCCTGACCGTCGGCGCCGGCCAGGTCGGCGGCTTCGTCGCGACGGAGCACGCCAGCGGCGGCCGCTCGGACATGCAGTTCAATGTCATGCCGCTATCGGTCGACAAGCCGGGCGAGCCGCTGCACCGCTATTCCGGCTTCACGGCGTCGGCCTGCCAGTGCCGGCCGGCCTCGAAGGGACGCGTCTCCATTCAGTCCGCCGACCCTTTCGCCGATCCGCTGATCGAGCCCAACTATCTTGCCGAGGAACTCGACCGGAAGGTGCTCGTCGCCGGCCTGCGCATCCTGCGCGACATCTATGCCCAGCCGGCCTTCCGCGACCTGGTCGCGGCCGAAATGCTGCCCGGCTCCGACCGCCGGACGGACGAGGAACTGCTGGAATTCGCCGCCAACGGGGGAGGGACGGTTTTCCACCCGGTCGGAACCTGCCGCATGGGCTCGGATACCGGGTCGGTCGTCGATCCGTCGCTGAAGGTGCGAGGGGTGGAGGGCCTGCGCGTCATCGACGCCTCGGTGATGCCGGACATGGTGTCGGCCAACACCAACGCCGCCTCCATCATGATCGGCGAGAAGGGGGCCGCGCTGGTGCTTGGCACCGATCAGGGCGCGCGGGCGCCTTCCATGGCGGGGGTCTGACGCTTGGACGCGTTGGGGGACTTGCCAGAAATCCGCCTCGCTCGCGTCGAGGCGATGGTCTTCAGGGTGCCGATCGCAACGCCCGTCGTGACCTCCTTCGGCACCATGACGGACCGGCCGGCGCTGGTGGTGCGGATCGAGGACGCCGACGGCGCGGTCGGCTGGGGCGAGGTCTGGTGCAATTTTCCGAATGTCGGCGCCGAGCATCGCGCCCGCATGCTGGAGAACTACGTCGCTCCGCTGCTGCTGGCGCGGGCCTGGCCCGATCCGATGGCGGCGTTTTCCGAGCTGACGGCCCGTCTCCACGTGCTCGGCCTGCAATGCGGCGAGCCGGGCACCATCGCGCAGATCATCGCCGGAGCGGATATCGCGCTGTGGGACCTCACCGGAAAGCTGCTCGGCAAGCCCCTGTGGAAGCTGCTCGGGGGGGAGCCGGAAATCCGCCCCTACGCGTCGGGCATCAATCCCACCGATCCCGAAAAACTGGCGGCCGAGAAACGCTACGCAGGCTATCGCGCGTTCAAGCTTAAGATCGGCTTCGGCGCCGACCGGGACATCGCCAATCTCGCGGCGCTGCGGGAACTGCTTGGCCCCGAAACGCCGCTGATGGCCGACGTGAATCAGGGATGGAACCCGGAAACGGCGCTTTGGATGCTGCCTAGGCTCCAGCAATACGACCTTGGATGGCTGGAGGAGCCGGTACCGGCCGATACGTCCTGGCCGGTCTGGCAGGAACTGGCAAGGAAAGCGGGGATGCCGCTTGCGGCGGGCGAGAATTTGCGCGGCAAGGCGGCGTTCGAGGAAGCGCTGCATTCGAAGGCGATCGGCGTGTTCCAGCCCGACCTCGGCAAATGGGGCGGCTTCAGTGGCTGCGTGCCGCTCGGACGGCTGGTGAACGGAGAGGGCCGTCTCTTCTGCCCGCACTGGCTGGGCGGCGGCATCGGGCTCATGGCCTCCATGCATCTGAAGGCGGCGGTCGGCGGACCTGGCTATGTCGAGGTCGACGCCAACGACAACCCGCTGCGCGAAGCTCTCGGCGGCCGCTTTCCCGATATCGTCGACGGCGCGATCACGTTGTCCGCCCGTCCCGGCCTGGGGATTGAGCCGGATGTCGAGGGGCTGCGGTCTTTCCGGCGGTGAGAGCTCCCGGCTGTCCGCGAAGGATCCTGCACCCGGTCGACGGCTGGTGCTCGGCGTTCGACTGATCTGGAGCCTTCCAGCCAACCTTGAAAGGTCTAGGGCAGGATCTCGCCCAAAAACTTCTTCGTGCGCTCGTGGCTGGGCGCCGTGAAGAACTCCTGCGGCGGCGCCTCCTCGACGATGGCCCCGCCTGCCATGAAGATCACGCGATCCGCGACCTGACGCGCAAACCCCATTTCATGCGTGACGCAGATCATGGTCATGCCGTCCTCGGCAAGGCCGATCATCGTGTCGAGAACCTCCTTCACCATCTCTGGATCAAGCGCGGATGTCGGCTCGTCAAAAAGCATGACCTTCGGTTGCATGCAAAGAGCGCGCGCAATCGCAACACGCTGCTGCTGGCCCCCGGAAAGCTGTGCGGGGTATTTCTCCGCCTGTTCGAGGACCTTGACGCGATCCAGCAACCGTCGCGCCCGATCCTCGGCGGCGGCCTTCTTCAAGCCGAGCGACCGCATCGGGGCGAGCGTGCAGTTCTGCAGGATCGTCATGTGCGGAAAGAGGTTGAATTGCTGGAAGACCATGCCGACCTCGCGCCGGACGGCATCGATCGCGACTGTCCGGTTCCCGAGGAGAACCCCATCGACGCGGATTTCACCTTTCTCATATGTTTCAAGGTGATTGATGCAACGGATGAGCGTGGATTTGCCGCTTCCGGAGGGACCGCACAGAACGATCCGCTCCCCTTTGAGAACCGCGAGATTGATATCGTATAGCGCCTTGAAGGTGCCGTACCATTTCTCGACATGCTCCATGACGATGATGGGTTCCGCCGATGCCGGCTCGGGAGCGCGCATCGTCAATGGAAAAGCTCGTCGTACGGACTTGCAGCGACGGTCGATGGTTTCATGCCTTCCTACCTCCCTGACGCGGCGAATTTCTTCTCCATCTGCGCTCCGATGATCGACAGGGGACAGCAGATGACGAAATAAAGCACCCCGACGACGCCAAAGACGGTCAGCGGCTCGAAGATCTGGTTCGAGATGATGTTGCCGGCGCGAGTGAGTTCGGTGAACCCGACAATCGCGGCGAGCGACGTTCCCTTTATCAACTGGACGAGGAAGCCGATTGTCGCGGGGAGCGATATCCGCAAGGCCTGCGGCAAGATCACGTCCTTCATGCGCGCAACGTATCTCAGGCTGAGCGCCTCGGCGGCCTCCCTCTGGCCGCTGGGCACGGCTTCGATCGACCCTCGCCATATCTCGCCCAGATAGGCGCTCGCATGGAGCGTCAATCCGATCGAGACGGAGACCCATGCCTCCAGCCTTATCCCGATCAAGGCGAGCCCGTAATAGACGACGAACAATTGCATCAGGAGCGGGGTGCCCTGGAAGAACGCGATATAGGCCGCCATGGTACGCTCCAGCGCTGGAAATCCGGAGGTGCGGGCAAGTGCCACGAACAGACCGGCCACGCCACCGAAGGCGAAGCCGGCGGCTGAAAGGATGACCGTCCATTTCAACCCGACGAGCAGGAAATGGAATTCCGCTTGTCCCATGGCGCTCCCTATTTGACCGGATAGCTGAGCAGGCGGGCCGAGATCAGCGCGAAAAGGCGCATGATCATCCAGGAAATGATCAGGTAGAAAAACGTGTCCGTGAAATAGACCTCGAAGCTGCGGAAGCTTTCCGATTCGATGCGTTGCGATACGGATGTGAGCTCGTAGGCCGATATCGCCGAGGCGATGCTGGTGGAGAGGGTGAGAAGGATGAACTGGCTGGTCAGCGACGGGAATATCGCGCGCAGGGCGGGTTTGAGGATTATGAAACGGAAGACTTCGGCTTTGTGCAGGCCAAGCGCCAGGCCAGCTTCGGTTTGCCCTCGGGCGATGGAGTTGATGCCGCCCCGGATGATCTCGATGGCATACGCGCCTCCGTTGACCCCGAGCGCCACGATGGCGGTCGGCGTCGGATTGAGCCTGATCCCCGCAAATGGCAAGGCGAAATAGATGAAGAAGATCTGCACCAGGAACGGCGTGTTCCGGATAATCTCCACAAACCCTATGACGAGCCAGCGAAACGGCTTGAAGGAGGAGTCGCGCAGGAAGACGCCGCCAACGCCGATCAGCATGCCAAGCGCCATACCGCATATTGCCAATGTCAGCGTTCCCAGGCACCCGAGGAGAAGGCTGGGCATGCCCGCTATGACAGGCGAGAAATCCAGCTTGTAGTCCATCCTCTCCCCTCTGCGTCACGATGCGATCGGCTTGCTCGCATCATGATCCCACCTTCCTTCGCATGCATGATCGCCCGTGAGCGCGAAGGCACAATCGCTTTGCGATCCGTCTTCCGCCAGCGGCTTTTCCGGGGCGGTACGCCAGGCTGCGCCCGGCATACCGCCGCTGCCCCACGTCGAACTTATTGGACGGTATAGGGGATGTCCGGCATGCTCTTCGGAAAATCCGGAACAGGGACCTTCATCCACTTGTCATAGATCTTCTTCAAGTCGCCATCTGACTTGATCTTGTCGATGAAGGCGTTGATCGACGCATTGATTTCCTTCTCTCCGAGGCGGGTGCAGGCGCCGTTGTAGAGTCTCTGGAATTCGAGCTTGTTCTCGTATTTTCCCGGCCGTGCCTTGTCGATGCGCTGAAGGTAGAAGGTGTTCCCGCCGACCAGTTGGACCTGGCCGGAGACAAGCGCCTGTATGGTCGCGGCGTCGCCGTCGTAGCGGCGGATGGTGGCGCTCTTCGGCGCGCTCTTCGTCACCTGGGTATCCTGTGCGGAGCCCTTCGGGACGCCGATCGTATAACCGGCCATGTCGGCATTGGTCTTGATATTATCGGATTTGGGGCCAACGAGCACGATGGCGTTGGCGACATAAGGCTCGCTGAACTGCACGGCCTTCGCTCGGTTCGGCAGCATCGCCATGGTGGCGAAAAGGACGTCGACGCGGCCGCTGACGAGAGCCGGAATGCGGTTATCGACCTCCAGCGGCACGAACTGCACCGGAACGCCGAGTTCCTTGCCGTAGAGCTTCGCGATATCGGCGTCGAGGCCGTCCTGCGTGCCGCTCGTCGTGACGAATCCCCATGGCGGGTTGTCGCCCTGGATGCCGACGACGAGCTTGCCCTTCGCCTTGATTTCGGCCGGCGTTATCGCGAATGCGGGCTTCGCCAGTCCCGCGGCCGCTATGATGGCGGCGGCGAATGAAAAGAGTGTCCTGCGATTGAGTGTGTATCGTGGCATCCGAATTTCCTCCCTGGTTGCCTTCATCGGATATGTGAAATCAAATCGGAATCGAATTGGGCATGCCCTTTCGATCTATCGTCGAAAGCAGCCCGCAGACGCTCGAGACTCGGTTTGATGCCCGTAAAGAGTTCGAAGGCGCGCGCCGCCTGATAGACCGCCATGCCGGAGCCGGGGACGACCCGGCAGCCGATTGCTCCCGCCGCGCGGAGCAGTTCCGTCCGCTCGGGAAAATAGACGATGTCCGCTACCCATTGTCCGGCGGAAAGGAATCGGGTCGGGAAAGGCGTGCCGGGATGGCCCGCCATGCCGACGGGCGTTGCGTTCACCACGCCCTCGGCGCGGGCGATTTCCGCCTCGACCTCCGTCGTGGCTTCGAACCTTTGCGCCGGGCCGCCGCGAAGCCGGCCGGCGAGCGCCTTCGCCCGTTCCGTGTCCTGGTCGACGATGGCGAGCCTGCCGGCGCCGAGTTGCGCGAGCGCGTGCGCGACCGCGGCGCCGGCGCCCCCGGCGCCGAAAAGGACAACGCGCTCGATCGGCAGGGCGGGGGCGGCTTGCCGCAGGCTCTCCGCGAAACCCCAGCTATCCGTGTTGTGGCCGATGGAGCGGCCGTCCCGCATGACTACCGTGTTGACCGCGCCGATGAGGTCGGCCTCGGGCGACAGGGCGTCGAGCGACGGGATCACCGCCTGCTTGAAAGGATGGGTGACGTTGAGGCCGGCGAAGCCCAGCCTGGACGCGGCGCGGACGACCGCCCCGATTTCCGGATCGTCGAGGCCGAGCGTATCGAAATCGATCAGCACGTAGCGGTACGGGATGCCGAGGCTGCGGCCTTCGCGCTCATGCATGATCGGAGAGCGCGACGCCTGGATGCCGCGGCCGGCGAGTCCGACGAGGAGGGCGCCCGGATCGCGGGATGCGCCCGCGCTTTCGCCGGCGAGCGCGCGGAGGCGATCGAAGGCGCTCCCCCTGAATTCCTCCACGCGATCCTCCCCGACCGGCTTTCTTTGCCGACTTGTCTTGATCGGACGCGACCCGGTATATGGTCGCCAGTCCGGAATTCATGATGTACGAACTGGTTAGTTCTGTCAACGACGCCGCCGGAGCGGAGACGCGAGCCTATGAAATTGAAGGATAAATCGGCGGTTGGCCGCATGCCGGCCCGCGGCGGGACGCGAAACTACGACCGCGAGGGGACGAGGCGGAACATCCTCGAGATCGCGTCGGAGGAATTCGCGCTGAACGGCCTCTCGGGCGCGCGCATCGACGAAATCGCCGCCCGCACCCGCGCCAGCAAGCGGATGATCTACTACTATTTCGACGACAAGGAGGGCCTCTATCTCGCCGCCCTGGAGGACGCCTATCGGCTGGTGCGCGAGGGCGAAGCGAAACTCGACACAAAGGGCCTGCCGCCAGTCGAGGCCTTGCGCAAACTGGTGGAATTCACCTTCGATCATCATCAGGGCCATGAGGAGTTCATCCGCATGGTGATGATCGAGAACATCCACCACGGGGAATATCTCGACCGCTCGCAGGTGATCCGCGATCTCAACACCCGCGCCATCGACAACATTGCCGAGATTTATTCGCGCGGCGTCAGGGAGGGGGTGTTCCGCGAGGGGCTCGATCCGCTCGAACTTCACTGGCAGGTGAGCGCGCTCTGCTTCTTCAACGTCTCCAACCGCGCCACCTTTTCCAAGATATTCGGCCGCGACCTGAGCGCGGAGGATTATGTCGGCACCTTGCGACGCAACGTCGTGGACATGGTCCTTCGCTTCGTCGCCCGCGACGGGAACCCGGGCTCATAGCTTTGCCCGGCCGGCCGGTTTTGACGTTCTGATCCGTTCAGGCAGGTTCTCTAGATGGTTCTGAAGGGCGGCCGGATGGGGGCGCCGGATCTTTTCGACCAGCGGCGGCCCGCTTCGCAGGCTTCCCGCTCCGATGCGCTCGCGGAACGGGTCGGCAGGGTGGACGAATATTCGGAAATCATTCGACCATGAAACGGGAACTGAGAGGCAGGCTTGCCGCGCCCACCGCCTTGGGGGAAGGCTTCAGATTGCCGGTGATCGCGACGACGCCGGGCGTCGAGCGTTCGAGCTTCCCGCAGATCGCCTGGCAAACGCTTTGCGGCGCGTAGGACGACAGCACCACCGTCCCGAACTCGACGAACTGGCTGAGGCCGGCGAGCGACTGCCGCAACTGCTCGACGACGCGGTTTTCCCAGCCCTCGATCAGGTCCTGATACGCGGACCAGTCGCCCGAGCGATCCCATAGCGGTCCGAGCGGTTTTCCGTGCGAGGCCAGCTCCGTCTCGAGCGCGTCGATGCCCACGTCGAAGCTCAGCGGCGAATTCCCCTTGTATATCTGGTGGTTCAGCACCAGGCGGCCGTGCAGCTTCGCACCCAGATAGAAGAACATGTAGTCCGTCAGGGGCTTGGCGACGCCGAACATGCTTTCGCCGCTGGCCGCCGCCGTTATGTCGTTCTGGATGAAAAGGGAAATCCCGAGCTGCGCCTCGATCTCGTCCTGCAGCGCGCGGAAATACGCTTCCTCGTCCCGGCCGTTGGTCTCGCTGTGCGCCAGCGCCAGCCCCACGCCCGCGAGCCGTTCCCGTGCCTTTTCGGGCAGCATGGCGATGGCGCCGCGGATCGTTTCCAGGAACTCCGAGTGGTTGCTGTCCGGGTCCATCCTGGGATGGGCAAGCGTCGTGTGGAAGCGCACCTCGCCGACGAAATCGATCAGCACGAGATCGGTGTGGCGTTTGCCGACGCTGATCCCCACCGAGAAGGCGCCCTCGGGATTGAGCAGGATAGGTACCGTCGGCGGGCCGATGCGGCCGCGCTGGGCCGGGCCCTTCGCCACCAGGCCTTCCTGCTCCAGCGACCGCACGAGCACGGACACGGTCTGGGCGGAAAGCCCCGTGCGCTCGCCAATCTCCAGGCGGGTCGTCGCCTCCTTCTGCAGCAGGAGCGAAAGCACCAGCCGTTCATTGTAGCTGCGGACGCTGACCGCATTGAGCCCGGTGGCGCGATCGGCGATGCGCAGCGGGTTCGGCGGGGCAAAGCGCATGTCAGGCATGAGCGTCGCTCCCGCGCGACAGGCTGCCCGGCGCCGGCAGGGTAGGGGAGGACCCGCTCCGAAACCCGATCATTTCCAACCTATCGCCTCCACCTCGCGGGCCAGCGCCACGCCGAGTTTCTCATGGGCTTCCGCGTTGATGTGGAAGCCGTCGGAAGGGTCGCACTGGGCGACGAGCCCGGCATCGAAGAAGTGTATCTCAAGCGAATCGGCGATGATCTCGAACTGCAGCGCCAGTTCCCGCGACTTCGGCTGCGCGTTCTTGAATATCTGCTCCCATTCCTTGATGTCGTCGAGCATGGGCGGCGGCGCGACCACCATGATCTCGGGCGCCTGCCCGCCGGGGCCGGGCGCCAGCTCCCTTATGTCGTGAACGAGGCAGCCGATGCCCATCGCGACCTCGGAGGCCGGTTGGCTGAAGCGGGCTTTCAGGTCGTTCGTCCCCAGCATGATGATGATGAGGTCGAGCGGGGCGTGGCTCATGATGCAGGGGCGCAGATAGGTCCTGCCGTTCTTGGCTGCGCCTTCGATCGGGTCGTCGCGGACCGTCGTCCTGCCGCTCAGGCCCTCTTCGATGACACGCCATCGGGCGCCGAGTTCGCGCTGCAGCACGCCCGGCCAGCGGAGGTCGTACGGGTACCGGTCGAGCGGCGAGCCGCCCGGCATCTGCCCATGCGTATTGGAATCGCCGAAACACAATACCGCGTACATGGATGCGCTTCCCCAGGGAAAATTACAGGAAAACAGCAGCTTAACGGATCAGTCTGCTCCTGCCCCGCAACGCATAAATGGCACCGGCAGCGCCGCGAGACAAGCGCAAATAGATACTCATTCAATCTGAATAACTATTGACAGGCAAGTCCGGTCATGTTTCTTGACGGTCCAGGGAGGACGTTCCGAGACAGTCATGTGCCGCTTGTCGCGAGCCCCACGGGTTCGCGGAAGGAGCCTTTTTGCATCGGCTCTCCGCAGGTCGGACGGACATGAAGCTCGGTCCATGCTTCGCCGAATTTGCAAGGGACGTGCCTTGCCCGCGCAAGCGGGAGCCATTCGCGCCTGAACCAAGGGAGGAAACTCTATGATCGCGAGAATACCTTTAGCCGCCGCGGGATTGCTGACCGCGGCGCTGCTTGTACCTTCGGCGCCGTCCTATGCGGCCGACGCCGTGGCGGGCAGCGCCATCAAGGCGGGGCTTACGGCCCGGGCCGCCGACAATCCGGTTTCCGAGCCCGGCAAGTTCAAGAAGCCCTGCGGCTGGGTGATCGGCATGAGCGACTTCGGCGTGAACGCCAACACCTGGACGGTCCAGGTCGCGCATGAATCGCAGGCCGCGGCCGACCGGGAGAAGTGCATCAAGAAATTCATCCTGCTCGACGCCAATCTCGACCAGAACAAGCAGGTGTCGGACATCGACGACCTGATCGCCCAGCATGTCGACGCCATCATCGTGCAGCCGGTGACGCCGACCTCCGCCGACGCGGCGATGGAGAGGGCAGTCGCGGCGGGAATTCCGGTTGTCCTTCATACCGGCCGCGTGAAGACCGATGCGTTCACCACCGAGATCCAGGGCGGCGCCGAGCATTTCGGCAAGGTCATGGGCGACTTCATCGTCAAGACGCTGGGCGGCAAGGGCAATATCTGGGTGCTCCGCGGCTATCCCGGGCATCCCGAGGACATCAACCGCTACAACGGCCTCGTCGAGGCCCTGAAAGGGTCAAGCATCAAGATCGCCGCCGAGGAATACGGCTACTGGCAGTACGACAAGGCCAAGAAGGTCTGCGAGACCCTCTACCTGAGCAATCCCAACGTCGATGCCATCTGGTCGTCGGGCGCCGACATGACGCGGGCTTGCGTAGACGTGTTCAAGCAGTTCGGGGCCAAGATCCCGCCCATTACCGGCGAGGGCAACAACGGCTTCTTCGGATTGTGGATCCACGAGGGCTTCAAGTCGATCGCGCCCGAATACGGTCCCGACCAGGGTGCCGCCGGTGTCGTCGCCGCGGTGGACCTCCTGGAGGGCAAGTCGCTCTACAAGCACTATGACTACAACCCGCCCGGCTGGGATCTCGACAAGGCCAAGAAGTACTATCGCGACGACCTGTCGGCGAATGTCTGGTGGCCGTCGCAGCTCTCCGAAGAGCAGCTGAAGAAGTTCTACGGCAAGAAATAGTCCCTCCCGGGCTGCCCGGCCGCCGGCGATCGTCTGGCGGCCGTGGTGCCGTCCTGGAATCCGCTGGAACGGGCGATTGGCGATGGCCGGTCTGATCGAATTGTCGGATATCTCGAAGTCGTTCGGCGGCAGCGTCGCGCTCGACCGCGTGTCGCTGGAGCTTTTTCCGGGTTCGGTGCATGCGCTCATGGGCGAGAACGGCGCCGGGAAATCGACGCTCATGAAAATCCTGGCGGGCGTGCATCGGCCCGACGGCGGCGCGATCTTCAAGAATGGCCGGGAGATCGCATTCGCGAACCCCAGGGAAGCGCTCGAAGCCGGCATTTCGACCGTCTTCCAGGAACTCTCGCTGCTCCCCAATCTCACGATCGCGGAAAACCTGTTCCTGGGCCGCGAGCCGCTCGGCCGCTTCGGCTCGGTCGACTACCGCCGCATGAACGCCGACACGAAAAGCGCGCTCACCGATCTCGGCCTCGATCTGGCGCCCGACACGCTGGTTTCGGAACTGTCGATCGCCGAGCGGCAATTCGTCGAGATCGCCCACGGCATCAAGGCGGATGCCTCCGTCTTCATCCTCGATGAGCCGACGGCCGCGCTCAACGCGGCGGACGTGGAGATCCTGAACAGGCATATCCGCCGCCTGCGCGATGCCGGCAAGGCCATCGTCTACATCTCTCACCGGATGGACGAGATCTTCGAAATCTGCGACGCCGTGACGGTATTGAAGGACGGCAGGCTCGTCGGCACGCGGCCCCTGTCGGAAGTGAACCCGGCCTCGCTCATCGCCATGATGGTCGGCCGCGAACTGCAGGACCTTTTCCCCGAGCGCGCGCGGACGCGCGGCGAGGTTCTGTTGGCGGTGAAGGATTTCAGGATCGGCACCGCGACGAAGCCGTTCTCGCTATCGGTACACGCAGGCGAGATCATCGGCCTGGCGGGGCTGGAAGGGCAGGGCCAGCAACGGCTCGTTCGCTCGCTGATCGGCCAGTTCCAGCCCTTCGGCGGGAACGTGGCCATCAAGGGGAAGCAGTTGCCCTTGCCCGTGACGCCCTCCTCGGGGGTTCGCCGCCTGCGGTCTCTCGGCGTCGGCTACGTGCCGGAGGACCGCAAGGAGGAAGGCCTCTTTCTCGCGCTGCCCATCGCCTACAATATCGCGATAGAGCTGCATGCCGAATGCAACGAACTGTCGATCGCGAGGGGCTACCGAGAGGTCATCGCCGACGCGATGGCGAGGCTGAATATCCGCGCGTCCGGCGCCTCCATGATCGTCAACGCGCTGTCGGGCGGCAATCAGCAGAAGGTGCTCCTCGGCCGCTATCTCGCGGCGGATGTGGATATACTGATCGTCGAGGAACCGACCCGCGGCGTCGACGTCGGGGCCAAGTCCGAAATCTACAAGCTCCTGCGCGATTTCGCCGACCGCGGCGGCGCCGTCCTCGTGCTGTCGAGGGATACGGTCGAGATGATCGGCCTCTGCGACCGGCTCTACGTCGTCCATGACAACACGGTCGTCGCGGAAATGCCGGCCGCAACGGCGACCGAACACGGCATCCTCGACGCGGCGTTGAGTGCGTGAGGGGCGCGGCGCATCGATGAGACAGTTCTTCCTCGACATCGTGACGGGCCAGCGGAGCCGGCAGGGGCTCTGGGTCCTGCCGCTCCTGATGGCGCTCGCCATCGTCGCCTTCCTGACGGTCCGGACCGGCCACATGCTGCGGCCGGACAATCTGCTCAACCTCCTGGCCCAGGCGATGCCCCTGATCATCACCGCGATCGGGCAGACCTTCGTGGTGCTGGTCGGAGGGCTTGACCTGTCGGTGGGCGCATTGATCAGCTTCAGCACCGCGATCCTGGCGCTCGGCGGCCCGGCCTGGATCCTGATCCCGGCCGTCTTCCTGCTTGCGGGCCTGGTGGGACTGATCAACGGCGTCGCGGTCGCGCGCCTCAACGTTCACCCCATCATCGCCACGCTCGCCATGCAGTACATCATCGTCGGCGTGACGCTCGTGCTCAGGCCGGTGGCTGGCGGCTCCGTCCCCCGTGTCGTCATCGAATCGGTGGGCGGCACCTTTCTCGGCCTGCCGATGCAGGTCTATTGGGGCGTCGTCGTCGTGCTGGTCGCCTGGAAGCTCCTCCACGGCTCCCGGTTCGGCCTGCATCTCTTCGCGATCGGCGGCGGCGTCGCCTCCGGCGCGGAGGACGCGGCGCACAATGTGGGCGTCGCGGTAAAGCGCAACGTGATATTCGCCTATGTCGCGTCGGCCTGCTTTGCAGCGGCCGCAGGCATTTTCCTGGCCGGCCGGATCGTCTCGGGCGATCCCACGGTCGGCAACGGCTATGAGATCTATGCGATCACCGCCGTGGCGGTCGGGGGAACCCAGCTCTCGGGCGGCATCGGCAGCCTGCACGGCACCATCATCGGCGCCATGGTCCTGGCCCTGCTGTCCAACGGCATGACGCTCCTCAATGTGAGCCCGTTCGTCCAGACCGCCATCCAGGGCGGCATCCTGCTCCTGGTCGTCGCCATGCAGACCCGCAGGAAGATGGGACTGTAGGGATGACAGGCATGCTCCGATCCCCGGTCGTCCAGCGGCTTCTCAAGGTACCGCCATCCTACGTCGTATTCGCGCTGCTGCTGGCCATCCTGTGGTCGGCGCGGCCGAACATGGTCAATTTCAACGTGATGGGCATTTTCATCCGGCAGGTCGCCCCGCTGGGAATTCTGGTGCTCGGACAACTGCTCGTCATGAGGGTGCGCAGCATCGATCTTTCGGGCGGCGGCGTGATCCTGCTCGTCAACTACTTCATCGCCTCCGGCACCTTCCCCGGCGCGCGCCTGCCGTTCTTCATCGCGCTGGCGATCGTGATCGGAACGCTCGTCGGCTTCTTCAACGGCTGGATGGTCGCCAAGCGTCGCGTGTCGGCCGTGATCGTGACGCTCGCCGTCTCGATCATCCTGATCGGCATCGTGCAATTCCTTGCCGGCGGCAGTCCGCCCGGCGACGTGCCGGCCTATTTCGGCGAGATATACAACACGCGCCTGGGTTCCGTTCCGACGCCCGTCCTCTTCTGGTTCGGCATGGCCGCCCTCATGTGGCTCTTCCTTTCCCGAACGATCTTCGGGCGCTTCGTGACCGCGGTCGGGGAAAACGCCGAGGCGGCCTATTTCTCCGGCGTGCCCGTCGAGCGCACCGTCATCCTGTCGCACACGATCGCCGGCCTGATCGCGGGCATCGCCGCGCTTGTCCAGACCGCGTCGATTTCGGTGGGCAGCGTCCGCGTCGGCCTTGATCTGCCGATCGTCGCCGTGGCGGCCACGATCCTGGGCGGGGTCGCGTTCGGCCGCGGCGACGGCGGTGTCTGGGGGCCGACATTCGGCGTCCTGTCCTTTGCGCTGCTTTTCGTGGTGATGACGGTGTTCGGGCTTCCGGAGCCGGGGAAGCAGATCGCGCAGGGCGTGATCATCCTGCTGGCCGCCGTCCTGTATGGCGTCAGGACGGCCAAGGCCAATTGAACAACCAGACTGCAATCGAGGAGGTGTTGATGTCGAAGCAGAAATCGATCCTGTGCTATGGCGACTCGCTGACCTGGGGGTGGATTCCGGTGAAGGAGGGATCTCCGACCCTGCGCTACCCCTTCCGGCAGCGCTGGACGGGCGCGATGGCGGCGGCGCTCGGCGAGGGATACCATGTCATCGAGGAGGGCCTGAGCGCTCGCACCACGAGCGCCGATGATCCCAACGATCCCAGGCTCAACGGCAGCCAGTATCTCCCCTCGGCCATCGCCAGTCATCTGCCGCTCGATCTCGTGATCATCATGCTGGGCACCAACGACACCAAGCCCTATTTCAACCGCACGCCCTACGACATCGCCTACGGGATGGCGAAGCTGGTCGGGCAGGTGCTGACCAGCGCCGGGGGCGTCGGCACGCCCTATCCCGCGCCGAAATGCCTCGTCGTGGCGCCGCCGCCGCTTTCCCCGATCCCGCATCCATACTTCCAGGGCATGTTCGGCGGGGGACACGAAAAATCGAAGGAACTCGCTCGCCAATACAAGGACATGGCCGACTTCGCGAAAGTCGATTTTCTCAACGCCGGCGATTTCATCACGACCGACGGCTGCGACGGGATCCACTTCACGGCCGAGAACAACCTCGATCTCGGCCGGGCGATCGCCGCCAAGATCGAAGCGATCTTCGCGCGCGACGAGGCCGAGGCGGCGTAAAGCACCGGATCGGGGGGAGGGGGCGCATCGGGCGTCCCGCCCGGTCCCGGCCGCTCGTCCGCCCTTTCGCACATCCTCTGTCCTGCCGGACATCTCCTCCTCGAGAGGGAGAACAGCCGTCCTCGCGGCCGCCGCCAATCCTCAAAATTATAGAAAGGTGCAGGTGGTGCGGCCGGAGGCCGGACCGCCGCCATGACGAATCTTCGTCAAGCGGCTTGGTGAAGCCGCCGGCTGCTGCTAATCTGGCGCCAACAGCAAAAACGAGCGCGGGCGGCGTCCTCCGGGATGCGCGGCGCCGGAAGGAAATACGGTGAAAGACCCCGACGAAGGCGGCGATCGGCCGCGGGACGGGGCGCTTCGGACCCACGGGCCGGCGGAGCGTGAATCGACGCGTCCGCCGCGCCCGGAGGGCCGATCCAGGGCTGCCGGCCACGAGGCCGGAAGCGGCGCCTCGCAACAGCGGCCGAAAAAACGGCGGAGACGAAAGCGCGGCCGCAAGGTTTTCGCGCGCGATGCGCGGGTTTCGAACGGCGCTCCGCTCGAAGCCCCACCCGTAACCCCTCCGCCCGTCGAACGCCGGCCCCACCCATCGACGGCCACGTCCGGCCCTTCGATCGTTCCGGCGCGGACCCCGCGTGACGGGCGGCCCGAAGCATATCCGCATCGCGACGCCCAGGCTCCCGTCTATGCGGCGCTCGACCTCGGCACGAACAATTGCCGGCTCCTCGTCGCCGTTCCGACGCGGCCGGGCCAGTTCCGCGTCATCGACGCTTTTTCCCGCATCGTCAGGCTCGGCGAGGGGCTGACCGCGAACGGACGCCTGAGCGAACAGGCCATGGACCGCGCGGTGGAGGCGCTGAGGGTCTGCGCCGAAAAGCTGCGCATCCGGGACGTGCGCAGGGCTCGCCTGATCGCCACCGAGGCCTGCCGGTCGGCCGAAAACGGCGCGGCCTTCCTGGAGCGCGTGGCCGAGGAGACCGGCCTCGGCCTCGAGATCATCGACCGCGAGACCGAGGCACGGCTGGCGGTTTCTGGATGCGGCTCGCTGGTCGAGCGCGATACGGAAGGCGTCGTCCTCTTCGACATCGGCGGAGGGTCCTCGGAAATCGCCCTCATCGACGTCTCCGGCCGCCGCACGCCGAGGCTCGCCAACCATATCGTCTCATGGACGTCGCTGCCGGTCGGCGTGGTCTCGCTCGCCGAACGGTTCGGAGGCAGGCACGTCACGCGCGGGGTCTTCGACGCCATGGTAACCGAGGTGGGATTGCTGCTCGAAGCGTTCGAAGGTCGCGACCGCCTGGGGCATCTGGCGCGCGGCGAACGCTTCCACCTGCTCGGCACGTCCGGCACGGTGACGACGCTTGCCGGGCTGCATCTCGGCCTTGCGCGCTATGACCGGCGTCGCGTCGACGGGCTGTGGATGGACGATCTCGATGTGGAGCGGATGATCGACAGGCTGCTCGGCTGGGAGTTCGAGGAGCGCGTCGCCAATGCCTGCATCGGCGCCGATCGCGCCGACCTGGTGCTGGCCGGCTGCGCCATCCTCGAGGCGATCCGCCGCGTGTGGCCCTCGGGACGCCTGAGAGTGGCCGACCGGGGCCTGCGCGAGGGGATATTGAGCGAATTGATGTCCGAGGACGGCGCCTGGCGCCGGAACGGGCAGCGGCAATGGTGAAAAAGAGCGGCCGCGGCGGGGCGGGCGGGGCACGCCAGCTCAAGGCGCGGGTCAAGAAGACCGGCTTGAAGAACTCGTCGCGCCGCTGGCTCGAGCGCCACCTGAACGATCCTTACGTGCACCGCGCCAAGGCCGAAGGGTATCGCTCCCGCGCCGCTTTCAAGCTCGCCGAGATCGACGATCGCCACCGGCTCCTCGCGCCCGGCAGGCGCGTCATCGACCTCGGAGCCGCGCCCGGCGGCTGGTGCCAGGTCGCGGCAGAGCGGGTGAAGTCGACCGACGAAAAGGCGCTCGTCGCGGCCATCGACTATCTCGAAATGGATCCTCTGCCCGGCGTCGTCCTCCTCAGGATGGATTTCCTGGACGCGGAGGCGCCGCGGAAACTCCTAGAGGCGCTCGGCGGCCCGCCCGACGTGGTTCTCTCGGACATGGCCGCGCCGACCACCGGCCATCGCCAGACCGACCATCTGCGCACGATGCACCTGTGCGAAGCCGCGGCCGATTTCGCCGTTTCGTCGCTGGTGCCCGGCGGGCATTTCCTGGCGAAGACGTTCCAGGGAGGAACCGAGGCGGCGCTTCTCGACCGACTGAAGCGGAATTTCCGCTCGGTCCATCACATCAAGCCGCCGGCGAGCCGCAACGAATCGGTGGAGCTTTATCTTCTCGCCAAGGGCTTCAAGGGACGGGAGTGACTCGCGCGGTCATCCTGACCGTCTCGGCCCGCGCACCCTGAAGCCCAGCCGCACCCGCTTGCCGCCATGGCCGGAGACGGTGCTTCCGGCAATCGGCGAAAGGCCAAGGAACGGCACGACCGCGCCGGCCGATATCGCCGCCACGAGGAAGAATGTCGTGGAAAAATCGGCGGCGTCGAGCGGGCGGCCGGAGAACCATGTCACCCCTTCCAGCAGGCCGCCGGCGATCGCCACGCCGAGCGCGATGCTCGTCTGCTGGACGACGGCGGCGATCGCGGTCGCCTGGCTCGCCTCCGCGTCTCCGATCTCGGCAAACACCAGCGCGTTGGAGGAGGTGAAGAACACCGAGCGCAGGAAGCCGGCGACGAAGAGGACGAAAATGATGACGGTGTGCGGCGTCGCGGCCGTGAAGAAGCCGTTGACGCCGATGAAGACCGCGCCGGCCAGCGAAGCAAAGGCCAGCACGGTGCGGAAGCCGAATGCGCGCAGGATCGATTTCGCCACGAATTTCATCGCGAATGCGCCGATCGCCGAAACGAAGGTGAGCAGGCCCGAATGGAAGGGCGAAAGGCCGAACCCGACCTGCAGCATGAGCGGCAGCAGGAACGGCACCGCGCCGGCTCCGATGCGGAAGATAGCGCCGCCGGTGATTGCGGCGCGGAAGGCAGGGTTGGCGAAGAGCCGCGGATTGAGGAGCGGATAGGCGGTGCGGCGTGCATGCAGCACGTAGAGGCCGATCGAAATAAAGCCCGCCGCGAGCGTCAGGACGCCGATGATCGGCGGCAGCGCCGGCAGGCTGACGACCGAGAGGCCGAAGACGATGCCGGACGCGGCGATGCCCGACAGCACAAAGCCGATGAAGTCGATCGGGGCGCCCTTGCTGCCGGGGACCTGGGGCAGGACGAGGCTCGCCGCGATGATGCCCAGGATGCCGATCGGCAGGTTGATGAGGAAGATCCAGTGCCAGCTGAAATAGGTGGTGATGAAGCCGCCGATCGGCGGCCCCATCATCGGGCCGATCAGGGCCGGGATGCTGAGCCAGGCCATGGCCGAGACGAGTTCCTGCTTCGGCGTGGTGCGCACCAGGACCAGGCGGCCGACCGGCGTCATCATGGCGCCGCCCATCCCCTGCAGGAAACGCGCGAGCACGATCGAACCGAGCGAGCCGGACGCGGCGCAGGCGAGCGAGCCGACGACGAACACGCCGATGGCGATGCGGAATATGTTGCGCGCGCCGAAACGGTCGGCCATCCAGCCTGAGATCGGGATGAAGATGGCCAGCGAGACCAGATAGGCGGTGAGCGCCAGCTTGAGCGCGATCGCCGTCGTTCCGATATCCGCCGCGATCGCCGGTAGCGAGGTCGCGATCACGGTCGAATCCATGTTCTCCATGAAAAGCGCGACGGCGAGCACGATCGGCACGATGCGATTGAACGCCTGCGCGTCACCCGGCGCCCCTCCTGCGGCCGGGGCGGCCTGGAGCGCGACATTCGACGTCTCGGCTGGCGCCGGCCGGTCGCCCGCGCCGCCGGAAGGGCCGGCCTTGTCGGAATCAGCAAAATCTTCCCGCATGGCCGGCTCATATAGGCCGCTTGCGCGGCGGAGGAAATGCGAACTTGCTTCGAAGAAGCGGCATGGAAAGAAGCTCGGGATGGCCCTGGCGTTGCGCGCCCGGGCTTGAAGGGGCCGAAAGCTTGACTATTTCAGAACGGAGGCTAAAACGCGGCTCACCGATCCGGCGCGCCAGCGCGACGGGATCATTGGGGAATAGGTTAACGGTAGACCAGCGGACTCTGACTCCGTTAGTCCTGGTTCGAATCCAGGTTCCCCAGCCAACCACCTTCCTGCGAACTCGCTGTTTTCGTCTATTGAGAGAAAGCGCCGCCTTTTCCGTGGCTTAGCGCTCATGTTAGCAGCGCTTGCTCAGCCCAATCGGCCTCTCAGCGTGCCATTCAGGCCAAACTCGCCCGAAAGTCTCCGGGCGCCATTTTTGGACTGACGCTGGCGGCTTTCGCGATGCATGGATGATGGTGGCGGTGCAGGGTCTATCGGACCTGCAACGTGCCATTGAGGCTTAGCTGGCATGGAAAATATCCCGGCGGCGTGGTCCGGTCCGAGTCTATGCCGCGATCATTTGGGTTCAAGCGGCGCGAAACGCCTGCCGCTGAAGCGACCAGTCGGATGAGGTGTTGGCGATCTCGACCAGGTGATCGAGGGTGAGCGTGAGAGGCTGCGTACCATTGAGGACGGCTTCCGTGATGTCGGGAGCAAGGAATGCAAGGGCAAGCTGATTGCTGATCCAGGCGCGATTGACGTTTTCGAGGCGGGCAAGATCGGCGATGGACTCTATCTCCCGGGCCTTTACTCTGGGCGAACGAGAGAAGCACGTTAAGCGTCAGCCGCCCCATCGACGTGGTCGTGTTGAAGGACTGGGTGACGGAGACGAACGACACATTGGCCGCATCGAAGATCTCGACGATCTTGGCGAAGTCGAAAAGGGAGCGGGTCAAACGGTCGATCTTATAGACCACCACCACGTCGACCAGTCCTTTGCGGATGTCGCTGAGCAGAGACTGCAAGGCCGGTCGTTCCATCGTGCCGCCGGAGAAGCCGCCATCATCATACGCAGCGGAAAGCACTTTCCAGCCTTCGTGCTTCTGGCTGCCGATATAGGCTTCACAGGCCTCGCGCTGGGCATGAAGCGAGTTGAAGGATTGCTCGAGCCCCTCTTCCGATGACTTCCCGGTATAGACGGCACATCGCATGGTTGGTCTTGCCCGTCGTTCGTTATCCATGGGTATTCGCTCCCCCCACACTGCGGCGCCGCCTGGCGTCGACTGGGCGTTCTCCTGCTCCAACTCGCGCAGCCGCTTCATATCCGACGGCATCATGCCGGAATACTTCTTTTTCCAGTTGAAGTAGATCGCTTGGCTGATTCCGGCTTTCCGGCAGATCTCCGCCACCGATGTACCGTCTTCGCCCTGCTTGATGATGAACGCTTTCTGCGCGTCCGTATCTCTCCTTGCGTAGTGACCGGCGCAAAGACCCACACACACAAAATCGGTCTTTTCGAATTCGAAGCCACTCCGTACATGGCACGGCGGAGCCGTGAGGCTGAACGTTGATTTTGCCAAGCCCTGCCTTCCATCATTGACAGCCAGAAGAGGATCAATAATAGTACCGTTCTGGCCGAATATGAGGATACACGGCCAGGGGAGGAAGAAATGCCGTCTTTTCGGAACGTAAGCCGTCGGCATGTGCTGAAAGGTACCGCCGCGCTAGGCGCGCTCGCGCTTACAGGAAAAGCACCGGCTCGGGCGGGATCAAAACCGTTCCAGGGCGTCGAACTGAACGTCTCCTGCTGGAGCGCGCCCTTTCCAAAGCTGTTGCAGACTTATTTGCCCGAGTTCGAAGAACTTACCGGCATGAAGGTGAATTACGACACGCCCGGCTTTCTGATCTACAACCAGCGGGTCGACCTGGAACTTTCCACGAAGGGGTCATCCTTCGATGTTTTGAACATCACGTTCATTTATGTCGATCGCTGGCTCAGAGCCGGCTGGTTCGCTCCGCTGGATTCCTTCATCAAGGACGAGAACGCCACCCCGAAGGACTGGGACACCGACGATTTTCTTCCGGCAGCCCGCAAGATAATGTCGGGCAAGGACGGAAGCCTCTACGGCATTCCCTGGACCTGCGACTGCTACATGGCGGCCGCCGGACGATACGACCTCGTCGAAAAGGCCGGATTGAAGATGCCGGAAACTTTCGATGACATCGAAAAGGTAGCGGCGGCAACCAACAAGGATGGCGTCGCCGGCTTCCTGGGTGACAATCGCCATGGCTGGAACTTTCCGCCATATCTGCAGGGCTTTGGCGGCAACGTCTTCCGCAACCCGCCCGACGATCTGATGCCTGCTCTCGATACGCAGGAGGCGATCGCCGCAGCGGATTTCTATTCGCATCTCCTGCGCGACTACGGCCCAAACGGTGTCCTTTCGTACAGCTACGACCAGGTTACGGCGGCGCTCAAGCAAGGTCGCGCAAACTACGCGACCGAAGGCCATATCTTCCTGATGCCGGCCGCCGACCCGGACAGCAAGTCGGCAAAAACAGTGCGTTATTCCATGTTCCCGAAGGGTCCGGCAGGGCAATTCCCGGGATTTGCCACCCATGCGTGGGGCATTCCTGTCGGCGCCAAGAACAAGGCGGCAAGCTGGGAATTTATCAAATGGGCGATGTCGAAATCCATGATGATGCGAGCCGTGACCGAAAAGGGCTACTCGTCGCCCAGTCGTCGTTCGGTAATCGAAAGCCCGGAATTCAAGAAACGGCTGATGCTGAATGGGAATGATGTCGCCGAGATCTACCTGAAGACGATCGAACTGGTGGGCAAGAGCAATTACATGGACTACCGTATAGTGTCCGTGTTCCCTCAGGTCGATACGTTGATTGGTCAGGCGATGGAGCGCATCGTCTCCAAGCAGATGTCTGCGGCGGAATCGATGAAGCAGGCCCAGTCGAGCGCAATCGCCAATCTGAAAAGGGCCGGCATTCGCCTCTAGGTCTGTCCATGCAACGATCCGTACCGAGACCTGCGGTATCGAGCATCGATCGGCAGGAGCAACTCGCTTACCTATCGGGGCTGCTCCCCGCCGTTCTCCTGTTGATGGTGCTGACGCTGGCCCCGGCAATATATCTCTTCGTGGTCAGTCTCACTCCTGGCACGCCGACGATACCCGGTTCGTTGACCGACTTCTCCGATCCGACACAGAACTATGTAGGCGCCCTCCAGGACCAACAATTCTTGGATTCCGTGTGGGTGCAGATCAAGCTGTCCGTTTCGACGGTCATCGCCCAGGTCCTGTTGGGGCTCGGCGTCGCGCTCCTCCTGCACCGCCGGTCGCGATTCTTGCAGGCCTTGAGGACGGTTTTCCTGATTCCGATGGTCCTACCGCCCATCGTGGCGGCGCTGATATGGAAGATCCTCTACACGCCCGATATCAGTCCTTTGCACAGATTGCTGGCGGCCCTCGGCGCTCCCGTGTCATCCCTCATTACCAACGCGGATACCGCGCTATGGGCGATTGCTTTCGCCGACACATGGGAATGGTTCCCCTTTACCATGCTGATCATTCTGGCCGCGCTACAGGTCGTCCCCGACGAACCGATCGAGGCGGCAAAAGTCGACGGTGCCGGCCCGCTGCAGCTTTTCTGGTATGTCATCCTTCCCTTTATCCGCCCGGCCATCGTCGTCGCGGCGCTCTTCCGGCTGATCGACAGCATCAAGGCGTTTCCCTTGATCTACGTGCTGACGAGCGGAGGGCCAGGAACGGCCACCCAGGTGACAAACTACTATGCGTTCACGCAGGCCTTCAACTACGCGTACTGGGGCTATGCCAGTGCGATAGCGGTGATGCTGACAGCCGGCGTGTTCGTTTTGAGTTGGGTCATTGGCCGCCGCCAGGGAGCGTCCGCCTATGGCCGGTGAGCAGTTGGGGCCTGCGCTGCCTTTCGAACTCCAACCGGAGCCGTCCTCATGGAGGGCGACGGTTGCGGCCGCGCTCACGAACGCCGCGCTTCTCCTGGCGCTCGCTTTCGTGCTTTTCCCGATCGTGTGGCTGGTGCAAATCTCATTGAGACCGGACAACGATGCCCTTGGCTATCAGCTCTTGTTCAGGCCAACGCTGGACCATTACAGGGCGCTTTTCGAAAGCCAGTTTCTGCGCTCGTTCCTCAACAGCGTTATATCAAGCGGGCTATCGACCTTTGTCGCCCTCGTCGTTGGAACGCCGGCCGCCTATGTGATGTGCCGCTGGCGCTTCCGGGCCCGCGGAGCGATTGCAATGTGGATCCTGTCGACCCGAATGGCTCCGCAGATCGCCTTTACCATTCCGTTCTTCCTCGCCTTCCGACAAATCGGTCTGCTCGACACGGTATGGGGATTGTCGATCATCTACCTGACATTCAACCTCGCCTTGGTGATTTGGATGATGCAATCCTTTTTCGAGTCCGTTCCGATCTCGCTGGAAGAGGCAGCCAGGATCGATGGGTGCGGGATGTGGAGCGCCTTCTTGCGGATCACCTTGCCGTTAACCGCGCCGGGGATGGCTGCAACGGCCGTATTGTGTTTCATCTTTTCCTGGAACGACTTCTTCTACGCTCTCATTCTGACCCGCACCAACGCAATGACCGCTCCGGTGGCTATCATCAATTTCATGCAGTACGAGGGTTGGGAATGGGGGAAGATGGCCGCGGGCGGCACGCTGGTGATGTTACCGGTCATCGTATTCACGGTTCTGGTGCGCAAATGGCTGGTCAGCGGGATGATCGCTGGAAGCGTCAAGGACTGACGTCACGGGAGGTGACCTAATGGGATGAACTGCCTTCCCACCCCGAACGCGGCGGCCACCACCACCGATCTGGCGCGCCGCCAAGTTGTACGGCGCGTCGCTGATGACGATCGCCGCTTGCTCTCTTCCCATCAGCGTCCGAAAGGATCCAAGGATCCCTGCTATCCCCGCAAACGAGCCGATGCGTTCCCAGCCGGATAATATCGCCACGCCGTGATACGGCAGGGCCCTTGCGCAGCTCCGGCATCGCCTCATCGCGCGGTGACGGACCTTTCTCCTCAGGAGCAAGATCCATTCTCAGTTGGTCGATTTCCGCCGCATCGAAACCCGTCAAGGAAAGGTCCAGATCGACATCGAGACGGACGATCTCGTCGAGCATCAGCTGCACGCGCTCGATGTCCCAGGTCGAGCCCAAACCGAGCTTGTTGTCCGCAAGGATGAAGGCACGTTTTTCTGCCTCCGTAATCCCCTCGACGACAACGCAATCCGCCTCCATTATTCCTTCGGCCAATGCCGCAAGCCGCCGCAGATGACCGGCCAAGGTAACGCCGTGTTCATCAACTACAAGAGTGCCGAGAAGGCCGATTTCTCTGACAATCTTTCTCATCTGCCGAATTTGCCGCGGTGGATGAACGCGGGGATTGTCTGGCCATTCCTTGAGCTGCCGCAGATCGCGGGGCTCGATACGAGTCGATCGCATGTTCCGCTCCATGAGCTAATCGCGCCCGCAGAAACGGACTTTGAATTTTCCAGAAAAGAACTGCAGCGAGACTTCCTCTCGAACTGCAGCATCGATGGGCATCCCGCCCAGGACTGGCCAGCCGCTCCGCCCCGTTTCCGGCCTTCCGCCTCCGTGCACGTCCCGTGTCAGCGGCATCATGGAAACCGCTTCGTACAAGGTTGCTGTCCGGCGCCCCTTCCGTCAAACCGAAGCTTCGTCGTTCCTGCTCGAATCGCTCCACATGCAGGAAGAGGACGCTGCGGCTATTTGGAATTTGTCCAGCCGTCGGTAAGCGTACCGAGGAAAGCAACGATGGCGTCGATCTCCTTGTCGTTGAGCCGCGGTTCGTCGCCCGGCTTGCCGCCGAAGGGCGGATCCATGTTGATATTGGCGCGGTAACGAGCCGGAAGGTCATTATAGATGGCGATTTGGCCATCCGGTAATTTCGGATACCAGTGGCCGGGATCGGTATCCCTTGTCGCGTAGAAGGTCACGGCATCCTTCAGCGAATGGAAGACGCCGTTGTGGAAGAAGACCTTGCGTGTCGCGACGTTGCGCAGGCTCGGCGTGCGGAAAAGACCGCAATAGTCCGCGCGGCCGAGGAAGTCGGTGCGCAGCGGCCCGCAGAGGCCGAGATCATAATAGGCTGGATCGGCATTGGCGGGGATGTCGGGATTGCGAGGGGCGGCGACGGCGATCAATCCATAATCGGTGAATTGCGGCGGTTCGCCGTCATTGGCGGGCTCGCTGATATGGCAGGATGCGCAATTGCCCTTTTCCGGGTCTTCAAAAAGCCTCAGGCCGAGCGCTTCCGTCGGCGTCAGCACCGCCTTTCCGGCGAGATACGCGTCATATTTGCTCGAATAAGGATAGAAGGTCCGCCAGGCCTGCTCGTAGACTTCGAGCGCCTTGAGGATTCCGTGGAAAACAGCGTTCGGGTCTTCGACGGCATCCCGCCCGTAAATCGCGGCGAGAGGCGAGCCATAGCCCGCCGCCAGCGCGCGCCGAGCCACATCCTTGGCGTTGGTGTTTCCCATCTCGAATGGGGACAAAAGCGGAATCCGCGCCTGCCCCGCGCCTCTGTCGGCCCTTCCATCCCAGGTGAGGCCGCCGGTCGGTCCGTTGTCGATGCTTTCGTCGGCCTCGTCTTCCGAATCGAAAAAATGTTCCGTGAACTGAGGGACGGCCTGCAGATATTTCAGGGAGGGCACGGCGCGGACACCGGGATCGGCCATGTCTTTTCCGCCGAGTTGCACCGAGCGTGAATTGCTCTGGGCAAAGGCGTGGGCCGGGTCGTGACAGGAAGAGCAGGAAAGACGGCCGGACGCCGACAGCCTCGGATCGGAAAACAGCGTCTGGCCGAGCGCCGAGAGCGCCTCCGCGCGCTGGCGTGCCTGTGTGCGTGACATTGGTTCCGCCGATGACGGGCGGACGGCGTATATGGCGGCCACAGCAGCCAGAACCATGGCCATCAGCGATGCGCAGAAGAGAAAACCGCCCGCCTCCACGACGCCTGTCACGGCCCAGCGGCCCCGACGATGTCCGCGGGGTGAATCGCATCTATTGAAAAATACGTCCAAAGGTGGTGTCATCCTGCGTTAATTTGCTGGAGGAACCGGGGATGAAACGATCGTACGTTCTGGCCCTTTGTTCGACGGCGCTCACTTTTTCCCTTGCCTTCTCTGCCCCTGTCCTTGCCGGGGAGCCCGGTGGCCCGCCGGACGGCATCGACAAGATCAAGACCGTCGTCGTCATTTTCGCCGAGAACCGTGCGTTCGACAATCTCTACGGTCATTTCCCCGGTGCCGACGGCCTCGACCAGGCAAGCAAGGAAAGTTTGCAGCAGCGCGACCGTGACGGTTCGATCCTGAAGGAATTGCCGCCGGTGTGGGACGGCCTCACGGCGAAGGGCGTCACCCCGCCCGTGACACAGGCCATGACCGAGCACCTTCCGAATGCGCCCTATACGGTCAACGATCCCAAGGGCTTCAATGTCCCGCTGAGCACGGTGACGCACGATCTCTGGCACCGCTATTACCAGAACCAGATGCAGATCGACGGCGGCAAGAACGACATGTTCGTCGCCTGGGCCGATTCCGGTGCGATGCCGATGAGCAATTGGGATGCATCGAAGACGGTCATGTGGGCGGTCGCAAGGAAATACACGCTCGCCGATCACTTCTTCATGGGTGGTTTCGGCGGTTCCTTCTTCAACCATCAATGGCTGATCTGCGCCTGCGCTCCTTACTACCCCAATGCGGACAAGAGCCCGGCGCACCCCTCCATTTCGGTGACGAATGCGGATGGAACGGCTTTGAAAATCGCCGACAATTCGCCCAAATCGGCACTCGACGGCGTTCCGAAATTCGTTTCCGACGGCAATCTGACGCCGGACTTCTATGCCGTGAACACGATGCAGCCTCCCTATCAGCCGAGCGGTAATGCACCTGCGCCAGGCGGCGATCCACGCTATGCCGATCCGAGCAAGGCAACGACGCTGCCGCCGCAGACGGAGCCGACGATCGGCGACATGCTGAGCCTGAAGCACATCAGCTGGGCTTATTATTCCGGTGCCTGGCAATATACGCTCGACCATGGCAACCACACCCCGGTGCCGAATTTCCAGTATCATCACCAGCCGTTCAACTATTACGCCAATTTTGCCCCTGGAACGGAGGCGAGGCGCGAGCATATCCGCGATGCCGGACTGGGCGGCGTCAGCTTCATCGCGGCGATCGACGACGGCGTCCTGCCGCAGGTTTCCTTCTACAAGCCCCAGGGGAATCTCAACGAACATTCCGGCTATGCCGACATCCAGGCCGGCGACCGGCACATAGCGGACGTCGTTTCCCATCTCGAGAAGAGCCCGCAATGGGCTCATATGCTGGTTGTCGTCACCTATGACGAAAACGGCGGCATCTGGGACCACGTCGCGCCGCCCAAGGGCGATCGCTGGGGCCCCGGCACGCGCATCCCGGCAATCATCATCTCGCCCTTCGCCAAGCGTGACTATGTCGATCACACGCCCTATGACACCACGTCGATCCTGCGATTTATCACCGAGCGCTTCGCCTTGCCCGAACTCCACGGGATCGTCGTGCGTGACAAAGCCGTGGCCGCGAACGGTGAACCGCCTCTTGGCGATCTCACCGGCGCGCTCGACCTTCACTGATATTCAGGATCCCTGCCGAACAGGAGGACCATCGAGTGGACGTTGACAAGGTTATCGCGCTGGTTTCAGCCGCCGGGATCGAACTCACCGGCCGCCGCCGCAACAGCAAAGGCGATGGATGGTCCCTCAGCTTCTCGAGTGGGGCGGCGGTTGAAGTGAGCGATGGAGGCAGGATCGGCGTTTCCGGCAATGGCGCCGCCGATATTTCCCGATTGTTGGATCTTCCGGCAAAGCCTGGCTGACAAAGGTAGCCAAATGCGGTCAGAGCGCTTCCGGGGATTGCCTCGCCGTCACAAACACAAGCTTGCGCCCCTCCAAATCAGCTTTACCTTGCCACCAAGAACGACCGCTTTCGGTCCCTAATTCACATGTTTCCTTCACGCCGGAGAAGCAGCCCAATTGCCGTCAGACTGCAGCGAAGGTTCAGCGGTCGTTCCTGCCGATTTCTCCCGCACGACATTGATGAAGGCGCGCAACTTGCGCGCATCGGCGGCGCGGCGGGGAAAGTAGAGGAAGAGGCCGGGCTCCTCGATCGCGGCGTGCGGGAGCAGTTCGACGAGGCGGCCGGCGGCGAGGTCGCCGGCCACGAGCGGCTCGTAGATGTAGGCGATGCCGATGCCGGCGAGCGCAAGGTCGCGAGCATAGCTCGCATCCGATACGCGTACCGTCCCGCCGACAGGCACCGCCACCTCGCGCGCGCCGTCCTTGAGCTCCCAGGCGTAGATCGCGCCTGAGCCGAGCAGACGGAAACCGATGCAGTTTTGCTCGGCCAGGTCCGCGAGCGATTCGGGCGCAGGGCGCTTGGCAAGATAGGCCGGCGACGCGACCAGGATCGCCCGGCATGGCGGCGTCATGCGCACCGCCACCATGTCCTGCGCGATCATCTCGCCCAGCCGAACTCCGGCATCGAAGCCCTGCGCGACCACATCAACCAGCGCATCGTCGCTGATCACCTCCACGGTAAGGCGCGGGTGCCGCCGAGACATCTCGGCAAGGATCGTGGTGAGCCCCATGGCGAACGCGACGCGCGGTACGTTGAGGCGCAGCACACCGGTTACGTCGCGCTGGCCGGCCGCGACACGCTCGGCCGCAGCATCGATCTCGTCAAAGGCGCGTTGGGCAGCCTCGATAAAGGCCTCGCCCGCCTCCGTCAGGGCGACACTGCGGGTGGTGCGCGCGAACAGCGGCGCGCCCAAGCGCTGCTCGGCGGTGCGGACCGCATGGCTCACGGCGGAAGCGCCGAGGCCGAGTTCGGCACCGGCCCGGGCAAAGCTGCGCGTGCGCGCAACCGCAAGGACGATGGAAAGATGGGGCAGCAAGGCACGATCCATTGCTGAATTATAACGCATAGCGGATGCGATTTCAGCCCGATTGTTTGAAGAAGCCCTCTGGCCGATCTTCCTTGTATCAACCCTGTGCCCAAGGATACCTGCCATGACGATCGCTACCAACCCCGTCCGCACCTGGTTCATCACCGGCGCCACCTCCGGCTTCGGGTTGGCGCTTGCCCAGGCCGTGTTGGCGCGCGGCGAGCAGGCCGTGCTCACCGGCCGCCGCGCCGACCGGCTCGCGGTGCTGGCTGCCGACCATGGCGACCATGCCCTGCCGATCGCGCTCGACGTGACCGATGCCGCCGCGCGCGAGGCCGCCGTCGCGCAAGCGCTCCAGCAGTTTGGCCGCATCGACGTGCTCGCCAACATCGCCGGACGCGGCTCGCTCGGCGCTGTCGAGGAGTTTGCCCCCGAACAGCTGCGCGAGCAGATGGACCTGAACTTCTTCGCCGCCGCCGAGTTGACCCGCGCAGTCCTGCCCACCATGCGCGCGCAGGGCTCGGGCCACATCCTCAACCTCACCAGCATCGGCGGCCTGGTCTCGATGGGCGGCTTCGGCCCCTATTGTGCGGCCAAGTTCGCGCTCGAGGGCTGGAGCGAAGCGCTGCGCGACGAAGTGGCACCGCTCGGCATCCGCGTGACGATCGTCGAGCCCGGTGCCTTCCGCACGGAGTTCGCCGGCGACATCAACATGCGGCCCGCACACCCGATGGACATCTATCGCCCCGTCATCGCGCCGGTGGAGGACTATCTCTACGGCAGCGCCGGCACCCAGATGGGCGATCCCGTCAAGGCCGCCGCCCTCATGATCGAGGCAGTCGAGAGCGACACGCCGCCGCTGCGCCTGATGATGGGTGCCGATGCCTTCGGCATATGGGAGCAGGTGCTCGCCGCCCGCCAGGCTGATCTCGCCAACTGGCACGAGCGTGGCATCGCCACCGCCTTCGAGGATGCGGACATGACGCCGATCGGTGGGTGAAGCCAATTATCGGGAGCCTCGCCGTCAGAAATGCCGGAGAGGCTCAAACGCGCATGTCGGCTTCCCGAGGGCTTGTTAACAGTCCTCGAACGACCGTAGGGGGGGGGCGCGAAGCGAACGCTGATCTTGCCGCAGGCGCAGGTCAGTTTTGTATTGGAACGCCCCTCGATGACGATTTCCCACCGCTGGCGGCAGGCATCTTTCAATCTGCCTTGGCGGCGGCCCCATAAGGGAATTATGGGGCATCGGATTTTCAAATAAAGGCGGTGGAGCAAGAGCGCATGGCGGGCTGCTTTGAAATCCTCGCGGCCAGCCTGAAGAAAATCCTGAACGCTGCGTGAAGCGGTTCCGATGACCGGATTCACATCTTGACCAGGTCCGAACGCGAGGAAACTTTGGGCGCTCCAAAGATTCCTTTGTACAAATCGGGTCCGAAGCTTGTCGCTCGAGGTTTTCCGGGACGAAGGCGGAAACTTCTCTTGCCGGCATCGTCCCGATCCGCCCGGAGAAAGAGGACGTCCTTCCGATCGAGAAAAGAACGCGCGAACTCGTACATATGCGAGACGAACAACACCATCACCGCCCGTTCGAGCAATGCCGATACGATCTGATGGGCGATTTCCGATCCCTCCCGCTCATTCGTGGCGGCAAAGGATTCGTTGAAGAGAACGAGCGCCCGACCCCGGATGCGAGCCGCTATCCGGTCCATCCGGACAAGCTCTTCGTCGAACTTGCCGCTTGTCATGCTGCGGTCCTCCTCGCGCTTGTAATGGGAGAAGAGGCCGCTATGCAGTGAAGAGGAAAACGCCTCGGCGGTAACGAACATCCCGGCCTGCATCATCAATTGCGCCAGGCCCACGCTGCGTAGGAAGGTCGATTTGCCGCCGCGGTTCGCTCCGGTGACAATGATCAGCGACTTGCCATCCGCATCCACGTCGTTGCCCACGACCTTGCCGTTGACGGTCAGCGCAAGGCAGGTATCTCGGAGATCCAGGCAGGAGAATGAGCCCTGTTTCTCCGATGGAACCGGGAAGCATATGCCCTCGCGAATGCCCTTGAGCCGATCGTTCAGATTGAGACAGGTCACATAAAAGCCGAGCTCCGCCCGCAGCAGCTTCAGGAATCCGAAGACGTGTTCGGCCGATTGCATCAGCGCATCCGAAATCAGGGACAGGCCGCGAGCCTGCAGTTCGCCGAGAGCGTGGGCTCCGGCCTCGTCCCGGGGATGGATCTGGATGGTGAAACTCGGCTGCGAAGAGGGCAGGAGCCGCTGAATCATGTGGCGGTCTTTCTCCTGCGGCTCCCGCAACATGAAATTCGCGCCCTTGCCGCTCTCGCCGAGATCGGCGCTGACGAGCACGCCTTCATTGAATTTCAGCCGCTCCAGATCGGCTTTGACCGAGGCGAGATAGTCGTCATCGAGGTTGTCGTTGAGGGTCTCGAAGAGCCGATTGAACCCCCTCGAATGGAACGTCTTGTAGAAGGCATTGCAGGTGTTTCTGATCCTCCGGAGCACATCCAGGGACATCTGCAGCGTGCTCACCGAGCTCGACACCTTCGAGGCCGGATCCATCCCGAAAGGGATGTAGAACCGTCGCTTGTCTTCGCTGAACGGCTCCAGCGCCAATGCGTATAGCTCGCGGACGATGCCGTCATTGGCGAGGCAGTCTTTCAAAATTTCCTGCCGATAGAGGATTGTCCCGGCGTCGTTGGACCATGCTCCGGCAAGGGCAGCCCGGGCGATGTCGTCGAGATAGCCGTCGTTTCCGGCCATTGCGTCGAGGAGAACGCCGAGCTCGAGGTCCTGCGCGAAATCGTCGTCGTCGAACGCGGCTTCTTTGGCTGGAACGAAGTCCCGGTCCGGGTGCATCAGGAAGACTTTCATCGGGGGATCCGCTTCAGGAGCTGTTCGTGGGTGACCTTGCGCCTTTCAGCGAGCGACAGGGCGTATGCGAGCCCGTCGGCCGGTTTGCGCACGATCCGGAACGTGCGTGTCGCGGGATCTTCGGGAACCACCGTGCTGACCATGCTCACGGTCTTCTCGTTCAACGACGAAAGCTCGTCGATGAACGTGACGCAGACGCAAAGAGCGTCGGTCGCCAGGATTGCCTCCAGGATCCGGCGGCTCAGGAAAATCTGATCCTGCAGACTGGTCGAGTTGAATATTTCGTTCAGGATGACGACGCTGTCGTCCGTCATGGCCTCGATCGTCTCGTGCAGGCGCACCAGTTCGTCCTCGAGCTTGCCTCGCAGGTTCGAGATGTCCTCCTCTCTTTCGAAATGCGTGAATATCTGGTCGGCCAGGAAAAGCTTGGCTTTCCGCCCGGGAACCGGGCACCCCAGCCCCGCCAGGAAATGCAGCTGGCCGAACATCCGGGCAAACGTCGTCTTGCCTCCCTGGTTCGGCCCGGACACCACGATCATCCGTTCCGGACCGTCGAGGTGGAAATCGTTGCATATGACGCCCTGCTTTTCGCCGACAAGCTTGGCCGCCAAAGCCAGGTCGAAACTCTCGCAGGCGAAGCCTGCCCTGTCGGACGCGGAAATCTCCGGGATGCAGAAGGCGAGGCCTTTCTGCTTGATCGGAGCGATGTAGGCGAGGAGGGTCAGGTAGAATTGAATCTCCCTGTCGAACAGCGCCATCGTCTCGTCGATAAACCGATCATGACGCCGGAGGTAGTCCTGAAGGGCCGAGAAGATTTCAGGATAAAGCTTGCCGACGAGGTCGAGAATGCCCTCCTCGATATGGTTCATCGATTCAGTGTCGCGCGGCTTCCGTTCCGTTTCCTGGTTCGTTTCGGTCCGAAACCGCTTGAATTGATCCAGCACGATGGCGCTGTAGTCGCGTTCGGAAGCATACTTGCGGACGGTGACCTTACCGCCGTGCACAAGCATCGAATACTGGACGGTGGAGAGACGCTCCTGCAAGTCTCGCGCCTCCTCGACCAGTTCCGCAAACTCCTCCGAGGATCTGTATTTTTCGAGATGACGCCGGAAGCCGAGGAACCCTTCGGATATGAGGTCGAAATTACGGAACTCGGAGGCGAGCGTTTCAATGCTTTGACAATAGATCCGGATTGCCCGGAAGATCACCACTTGCCTGTGGCATTTGTACTGGATCTTTTTGGCGTAGCCCAGTTCCAGACGAACCCTGTTCATCCGCTCGCAGAAGCTGGTTACCGACGAACGAAGATCGTCATTCGCCAGCTCGCGGAAGACATCCTGCCGATAACGGAGGATTTCCGCGTCGCGATAGGTCGAGTAGAAGAAAGGCTGCAGCACGGTGGCGTCCTGCTTGGCTATCACCGCCGCGATGACCTGATCGAGATTGAGGTCGGTAAAGCATTCCGGCATTTCGCCGGTCTCGTTGCGCAACTGCTCACACCCGGCAGGAAACAGGATGCTGCCGAACGGTGCATCGGACTGTGCCCTTTGCGGTGGTTCTCTCTTCTTTTCCGATGAAGCGCTGCGGGCCGCCTTTGGGGCGGCATTCCCGCCGGAATCTGATTTGCCCGTGCGTTTCGAACGCGGGCGCTTTCCGGAATTGGCTTTCCGATCATGCGCAAGCGCCGTGTTCTCGATAAGCATGGACACCTCTCCGTCTCTCAGGACAGTCAAGGAGTCATCAGCCGATCGGCGCTCGAAGGCGAACTCCATCGCCATGTGAAATCTTGGATTTTCTCCCTGGAATGTCAATGATCCAGGCGGAAGATACCTCTCAGGAAACGGGTTATTCCTTGCAGTAAATGCCGCATGGCGGACGAAGTTCCGGCGCCGGCCCTCGAAGGATTATCGTCTCCCGCTGCCATGCGGACAGGCTGCAATCCCAGATAGGTCTCGATCTCGTCCTCCAGCTTCGCGTCGGACTGGAGCAGGAGTTGACCCATCCGCCTTTCCGCTCCCGATCTTTCGCGGCGTGGCCCGAATTCCATGCATATCCTGCAGGCGACGAAGGCGACCTGTGGATCGCTGTCGCGGACGAGGCTCCGCAGCGATGGCCAGTCCTTTGTCCGGATGCCGATCGTTTCGATCAGCTCAAGGACGCCTTTTCTTTTCTTTCGGCTGACGTGGCTTTCGTAGGCGGGGAAAGGCCCGCCTGCCTTCGCTATCGGGATGAGCGTCGGCAGGGCCGCTCTGCCGAGTTGCAGGATAGCCGCTGCCGCCGCCTGTCTGCTCCCGTCCTCGGTCAGCGCCCCGGCCAGCACCGGGATGGCTTCGGTTCGCTCCAATGCTCCGAGAGCCTCGATGACGCCTGAAAGATATGGCCGCGCCTCGGCCAGCCTGAGCAGGGTATGGAAAGCAACGTCGTCACGGCGACCTTTTGCCAACGCGCGCGCCGCCGTATCCATGACGGCTTCGTCGCCCATTCGCTCGACCGGATCGGCCGCGACATGGCCGTCCGAAAGAAACTGGACGAGCGGATCATGGGCCTTCAAAGCAGCCAATGCCTGAACCGCGCGGCATCTGGTCGCGAAAAGCCCGCTCGGTTCTCGCTGAAACAGCACCGTGCACAATGCGGGTATGGCGGCCCGGCCGCATTTGATCACGTCGAGCACGCCGCTATCGCCATCGTGGAGGGAGCAAAGCCTCTCGATAGCTGCCGCGATGTCGGACCTTTCCGTCATGTCCATGACACCGACCTTTCAATTGCGCGCAGCAAGCAACCTATTCAGCGGCAATCCGTCCGTCGCGTGACCGAGGTCAGGGCAGCATCGATCCAGTTCCTTGCCGTAAACGAGACCATGCACTTACAAGCCCACGCCGGACCGACACGCGGCGAGCGGTTCCCTAGCCCGCGCTAGTGATTGTCGCGCGGAATACCGCTGCGATGGGCGACGTCCTGGTACTTCACGGTCGGTCGAAGAACCATTCCTTCCGAGAACTGTTCGACGATACCGCGTTGGATCTCCTGCCACGGCGTTTGGCTGAGTGGGTAGTCGTAGCCTCCTTTCTGCTCCAACAATGCCCGGCGGCGTTTCAGTTCCTCATCGTCGACGAGGACGTCGACGCTTCTCGCCTTTAGATCGATCCGGACGCGGTCACCGGACTGTAACAGCGCGAGACCGCCGCCGGCGGCGGCTTCGGGTGAAGCGTTCAGGATGGAGGGCGATGCAGATGTGCCGGACTGGCGGCCGTCGCCGATGCACGGCAGGGAATGCACGCCCTTCCTGATCAGATAGTCGGGCGGCTGCATGTTCACCACTTCCGCGCCGCCTGGATAGCCGACGGGGCCGGTGCCGCGCATGAAAAGGATCGTATCCTCGTCGATGCCGAGCGTCGGGTCATCAATGCGCCGGTGGTATTCTTCCGGCCCATCGAAAACCATGGCTTTGCCCTCGAACGCATCGGGATCATCCGGGTCTGAAAGGTAGCGCTCCCGGAATTCGTTCGAAATGGCGCTTGTCTTCATGATGGCGCTGTCGAAGAGATTGCCCTTGAGGTTGAGAAATCCGGCATTGGCCTTCAGCGGCTTGGCAACGGTGCGGATCACCTCGAGATCCTGATTTTCCGCAGAACCGCAATTCTCTCCTATGGTTTTGCCGTTCGCGGTCCTTGCGTCCGGATGGGGCAGCAGACCCGCTTTCATGAGCTCCATCACGACGGCAGGAACGCCGCCGGCATGGCAATAGTCTTCGCCCAGATATTCCCCGACCGGCTGGAGGTTGACGAGCAGCGGGATGGAATGCCCGATCTTCTCCCAGTCGTCATTGCTGAGCGGAATGCCAAGGTGACGGGCTATGGCGTTCAGGTGGATCGGCGCGTTCGTCGAGCCTCCGATGGCCGAATTGACCACGATGGCGTTCTCGAAGGCCGCTCGTGTCATGATGTCCGATGGCTTCAGGTCCTCTTGGACCATGTCGACGATCCGCAGCCCGGTCTCATACGCCATCTGGCCCCTTTCCCGGTATGGCGCGGGTATTGCGGCAGAGCCGGGGAGTTGCATGCCGAGCGCTTCGGCTAGCGAATTCATCGTCGTCGCCGTGCCCATCGTATTGCAGTAGCCGGTCGATGGGGCGGAAGAGGCGACCAGTTCCATGAATTCGGCATAGTCGATCTCTCCGGCGGAGAGCCGCTGGCGCGATTCCCAGACGATGGTGCCCGAACCTGTCCGTCTGCCGTTATGCCAGCCATTCAGCATCGGCCCGACCGAAAGGGCGATAGACGGAAGATTGACCGTGGCGGCCGCCATAAGCATGGCCGGCACGGTCTTGTCGCACCCGACCAGAAGGACGGCGCCGTCCAGCGGGTAGCCGTAGAGGACCTCGACAAGCGACAGATAGGCAAGGTTTCGGTCGAGCGAAGCCGTGGGACGCTTTCCCGTCTCCTGGATCGGGTGGCAGGGAAATTCCAGCGCAACGCCTCCAGCGGCGGCTATCCCCTCGCGAACGCGCTTGGCGAGTTCGAGGTGGTGGCGGTTGCAGGGAGACAGGTCGGAACCCGTCTGCGCTATGCCGATGATGGGTTTGCCGGCTTGCAACTCGCCTCTTGTGAGCCCGTAATTGAGGTATCGTTCCAGATAAAGCGCCGTCATTCCGGGATTGTCCGGATTGTCGAACCACGCCTGCGAACGAAATTTTCTTGTCTTGACCGCTCCGTCCATGTGACTAACTCGCTCCCTTCATTCCTTGTGCATCCCTATGTAGCGAACCGCCTGTCCTCGGTTTCGTGCGTCCTGGCTATCTGGCGGGCGCGCTTGCCGTGGAAGTAGGCAATTACCTATGGGTCGTCGCTGCGAAAAATCTCGCTCAGCGGACCCTCCAGAACGATCTTCTTTTCGGAGAGCACGGCGATCCTGTCGCAAACCGAGAAAAGGCTGTCGAGATCATGAGTCACCATGTAAATGGACAGGCCCATGGTCTCCTTGAGCTTCGTCACAAGTTCATCGATTTCCGCAGCCGCGATCGGGTCCAGGCCAGATGTGGGTTCGTCGAGAAAGAGAAGCTCGGGATCGAGCGCAAGAGCCCGTGCCAGGGCGGCTCTCTTGATCATTCCTCCGGAAAGCTCCGACGGGTATTTCGCAGCGGCGCCGGGTTCCAGCCCGACGAGCCTGAGCTTGAGGTGCGCGAGTTCGTCGATGAGCGGCCTGGAAAGCGCAACATATCTGCGCAGCGGCACCTGGATGTTTTCGAGCACGGTCAGCGATGAAAAAAGCGCTCCTTGCTGGAAAAGGACCCCGATCCGCATGTCGAGGCTCAGGCGGTCGACATCGGATGCCCTGTCGAGATCGATGCTGAACAGCCGGATGATGCCGGCACGCTTTTCGTGAAGCCCGAGCAACGTCCTGAGAAGAACGGATTTGCCACCGCCCGTGGCCCCGACAATGCCCAGGATCTCGCCCCGAAGCATGGTGAGCGATAGTCTATCCAGAACAACGGTCCGCCCCAGGACAACGCTCATGTCCTGTACGACGAGCACCGGCTCGCCGACCGTCTGCCTGGTGGCTGTCCGCATCGTCGCAGCTATGCCGGAAAGCTTCTTCCGTCGCCGGTCATTCCGGCGGGCTGCTCGTGCTCAGAGACGGCCGATGCCGCCACCAACTCGCCAATTAAGCCGATCTCGGGCCGATGGGGCTCGGCCGGAACTATCCCGTCCGTCTTGCCCCGATGACCGGGATCCACCAGGAAAATATCCATCGTCGTCGCTCCAACCGCGCTCAGTACGCAGCAGGAGTCATCAGCCGACGGCGGTTGAAGGGAGACTCCATTCCCTGTTGGATAGGTAGCATTGCGCGCGGCGTGCCGCAATCGCGTCAAATGCGTGGGATGGAGCAGATTCTGCGTGGCCTAAGCAGTACCGAAATCTTGTCTCTATTGGACTGCGGGACAATTTCAGGTATAAGGACAACAGGGGATGGAGTCCCCCTCTGAACTGCCGAAGAGGCTGATGACTCCTGCCGCGACAGAGATCGCAGTGGGAGTAGTTGACCCGCCGAAAGGCGGGCCTCATGTGGTGGTTTTACACAATCCACATGCCGCGACTCCTTCTGCGTCCTTGTCGTTAGACCGATCCGTCTGGCCACTTGCTGGCCGGTCGAGCCAAAACGATGAGCTATTGCTGTCGGAAGCAACAGGAGGTTTTGTCATGCCCTATCTGAACGTCAGTCCAACAATATCCGCGTTGCGCGAAAGCGCCCAGGACTTCGAGATGGATCGCGGGTGGCTTCACCACTATCCGAGCCATCATCGGTTCAAGATCCGCAAGAACGGCAAGGTCACCCTGCGCGCGGATTGCGACTGCTGCTACCTGCAGGTCGGTCAGCAGCAGGGTGTCGAACTGTTGCAAGCCTTCAACGCCTGGCATGAAGCCTATTGGCGGCCGATCGAGATCAATCGTGAGTTCGCGTCGCATTTCGCCACGCCGTCGTTGGGCGGAAAGGTCATGCGCATGGTAGCGCGAATGCTGCATCGCGTGCTCCATGAATACGGCCCGATAGACGAAGGCGGACGCCATCCTTCGATGACGCCTGCCGAATGAAACCAGTTCCCCGGCCGATGCCGCCTCTCCATTGGCCGCAGACCGGGGGCGGCGGATCCTATGGCCTGCACCCCATAGGATCCGCCTTTTCCCTTCGCGATGACAGTCCGCATCTATTTTCGAGGTCCCTACAATGCCAACACTTCGCGCTGGCCTGATCCAGATGGGCCTGAAGGGGCCGACGGAAGCCCCTCCGGCGGAAATCAGCAGGGCAATGCTGGAGGCGCACCTGCCGCTGATCAGGGAGGCTGGAAAGAAAGGGGTTCAGGTCCTCTGCTTCCAGGAGGTGTTCAACCAGCCCTATTTCTGCCCGAGCCAGGACGCGAAATGGTACCGGGCAGCGGAGCCTGTTCCCGACGGCCCGACGACGCGAGCGATGCGACACCTGGCTCGGGAATATGCCATGGTCATCGTCGTGCCAATCTACGAGGAAGAGATGGCCGGCATATATTACAATACCGCTGCGGTTATCGATGCGGACGGCTCCTATCTGGGTAAATACCGCAAGACACATATCCCGCAGGTAGCCGGATTCTGGGAAAAGTTCTTCTTCAAGGCCGGCGCTTCCGATTACCCTGTCTTTGAAACACGGTATTGCAGGCTCGGCGTCTACATCTGCTACGACCGACACTTCCCCGAAGGTTGGCGGGCGCTTGCCCTCAACGGCGCCGAGTACATCGTCAATCCTTCCGCCACCGTCGCCGGCCTGTCCGAATATCTCTGGAAACTCGAACAGCCGGCGGCGGCAGTGGCGAACGGCGTCTATATCGGCGCGATCAACAGGGTCGGCAGGGAGATGCCGTGGGACATCGGCGAGTTCTACGGACAAAGCTATTTCGTCAATCCGCGCGGCGAGATCGAAGCCATCGCCAGCCGCGACCGTGACGAGCTTCTCGTTCACGACCTGAACCTGGACATGATCCGCGAGGTTCGCGAGACGTGGCAGTTCTTCCGCGACCGTCGCCCTGAAACCTACGGCCTTCTTACCGATATCGGATGAAGATCCTAGCTACCTATGAAAGCATTTCGATCACTTGAAAATATTCGCGATCAAATGAAGGAGAACGGTTGTGGATGATACGGCACGGCAATCCTTGCGATTGCCGTACCTTTTCTTGAGGCGGAGAGCTGTTCGAGTGACGATTGAAACCAGTTCCACAACCATGCCAGCCAACTATAGGCGCGGCGTAGGCGTCATGCTGCTCAACGACAAGGGAGGCGTCTTCGTCGCAAGGCGCATCGATTTTCCAGACGGGGCGTGGCAGATGCCGCAAGGCGGCATAGATGAAGGCGAACTGCCGCACGAGACGGCCTTCCGGGAGCTTCGCGAGGAAATCGGGACGGATAGTGCCGAAATCCTCGCCGAGAGCGCCGGATGGTATCGTTACGACCTGCCGGAAGAAGTCCTCAGCAGATGGGGCCGCGGTCCCTGGTGCGGCCAGGAGCAGAAATGGTTCGTGATGCGCTTCAAGGGCGATGATTCCGATATCGACCTGGCGACGGAGCATCCGGAATTTTCCGATTGGAAATGGGCGTCCGTGCGGGAGCTTCCGGAAATGGTGGTCTCATTCAAGCGTCAGGTTTATGTCGACCTGCTGAGCGAATTCCCCGAGATCGAAGGGGCCATGGCATCGCTCTCCAGACTGCTGGCCGACCCGCTCATCCAGAAAGTCATGATCGCGGACAAGGTGCAGGAACGGGAAATCTTCGATTTGCTTCGTCCTGCGCTGCCCAGATAGGTCGCCACGGCACCGCAAGACCAAGTTTCCAACCGGGAGCAGGGGCCTCCCAGGCCGCATGCGACCTCATCACCGGGTCGCTTTGCGCTCATGTGTTGAAGCATCGGCTACAAAGACAGCCAATGCCTCTTTGCGCTCTTTCAGTTCCCGGATTGTCTCGTCGATGCGCGAAACTTCCGTGTCGACCGATGCATCTTCCGTGCGCCGGCGCTCGCGCGTCCGCGCCAGTAGATCGCGTGTCCCGCCGATACTCTCCTCGATCGTTTGCTGGGATAGCGCAAGCCGCCGCCGGAAGGTGTCGTCTATGTTCTGGTGTATCGCCCAGTTGAGCCCGACGATGTTGCGTCCCACGGCGGCGGATGCGGCTTTCCGAAGCTTTCGCGAAAGGCGGAGCTGCCGCGCCGGTCGCGGCAGAAGCAGCGCCAGCCACTCCGCCGTGACCGCGCCGAGGCTTTCGGACAGCTCGCGGCTTGTCCAGTAGGGTTGACGGTTGGCCCGGAAGGCGTGCTCCTCCCCGGGCAGCGCCACGTCCACTTGCATCAGTGAGGCGGCCGTCTCATGGACACGTCGGACGAGGTCATCGTACCGGGCCTGATGGGCCGCTACGGTCCTTTCGATATATTTCTCGACCTCTTTCGTCAGCACGGTGAACTCATGATCGAAGAGCTCCTTCATCGCCGCCTCGATGACGGAACGCTGGACCTCTTCGGCGGCATCAGGATCGAGGGCGTGATCCAGCCGTTCCTGCAACGCGGCTTGCAGGTGCTTGTCGGCTTCCAGGCTCTTCTCGTCGAGCATCGATAAGGTCCGCCGCCATTCGCCCGAAAGCAGGTCGTTGAGAGATTGCTGCTCGCGCGCAAATCCCTCGATGGCGCTTTCGAAGATGGCTATTTTTTCGTCCAGTTCGGAAAGGGGGAGGGTCAGGGCGCGGCGAGCCATTTCAAGGTCGGCCGTCAGCGTCTGGACCACGATCGACACGTTTCTGGCGACGGCTGCCTCGAGATATCTCTTCTTGTGCCCGACAAGTTGCTCACGAACATGGTCCTCGAGACTTGCCAGCCCGCTTTTCCTTATCCCCTCTTCATCCTCTCCCATACGAGCAATGAGGGCGGCTTGAGCCGCTACCGGGAAAATCGTGGAATCGACCTCCATGATCGCCTGCTCGGCAAGGACTGACCGCAGGAACGCGATTGCCCGCTTCCGATCCTCCTCGCCCAACAGGTCTGCCTTGTTCAGTACAAGGACAATGCGCGAAATGGTCTTGCGCACCATCTTCAGATAACCGACCTCGACCTCGGTGATCGGCGGATCGGCGGAAATGACAAATAGCGCGGCATCGCATTCCGGAAGCACAGCCTCCGCAGTCTCGGTATTGTGGGCGTGGGTGGAACCGATCCCGGGCGTGTCGATGAGCGTGGCCGTCTCGAGCCACGGATGCGAGGGAATGCTGACATCGACCCTCTCGAGCCCGCGCTCGTTGCGCGGGTTTCGCTCTTCGGTCGTTGCAGAGGCGATCTCGGCTGCGAGTTCGTCGAAGCTCTCCATGTCTTTCTGTTCGACGCGGCCATCGAGATAGCTGAGGGTTATGCCCAGACGGTCGCCATCGTTGAGAAAGGTCGGGATCGCCGTCAGCGGAAGGATTCCGGTCGCCAGGAGAGGATGTCCGATCATGGCGTTGAGGAGGGCGCTCTTGCCGCGCTTGAACTGGCCGAGCACTGCGAGCTGGAACTTCCCGGCTCTCAGGCGCTCCTCATATCGCCGCAGGCGCCCGACCAATTGCTTTTGCCGCTCCAACGGTTGAGCGACACTGACGATGGACTGGATGAGGTCGGCGAGGCCGTGCGATCGACGGGAAATCATGTCGCTGATTGGGTCACGGCGCCTTTCGTTGCGATCCTGCGGTCTTCCGCACGAAGCCATTCCATTATTTGCGTCCTCTTTCCTGCCAGAGGCTTGGCCCACTGGACGGAACGGAGGTTCGCATTGTCGGCCGTTGCCCACCAATGCTCCTTCACCACAAGCAGGAGCCATCCGCCTAGCGAAGTTTTTGCCATCCGATATTGATGCAAGGCGAAAGAATAGTCCGGGCCGGCAAAGCTTTGTCGCATACGAGTCCATTCGAGCCCGCAATGCTTCCACCTGGTCTGGCCCGGATCAATTCGCGGCTCGTCCAGCAGCGCATGAAACAAGCGGAAAAAGGAGGGGTCGGCCAAAGTTTTCAGAACGCCGCCTCCTTCCCGCAAAGTCCTGTACGGACATCGTGTGCGGTGGCGAGGGGCTTGTAGGGGCGGTGCCTGCTCGCTTCCATGGCTCAGTGCTTCATGATCAGCGGCAGCGATGCATGCGACAGAACATGCCGCGTTACGCGTCCGAGCACCAGTTCAAGAAGTGGGCCGTGGTGGTACGCCCCGATCATCAGGCAGGACGCTTCCATCGTCCCTGCCATGTCCAGCAGATATTGGCCGACGCTTGCCTGTCCCGATGCAACGCTATGGATTTCGCATGGGATGGCCAGCGACTGAAACAGCCGTCTGGCCGTCCTCTCGTAGCTTCTGTCGGCACGGTCGTTGACGCAAACGACGCTGACTTTTCCTGCCGCCCGAAGCCAGGGTTTGGCGGCTGTGACGGTGGAATACGCGTTGTCATGCGGCTTCCAGCCAACGACGACGTGATCCAAAATTTCCTGCCGGGATCGGGCAGGGGGAGCGATACCCACCAGCTTTCCGCTGTAAAAAAGCGCGTAATGCAGTGCATCACTGCCGTCGAGGTTCCCGGGATGCGAGAGAACAATAAGCTCGATACCCTCCGATGCGCCCCGCATGCATTCACCGATCTCGCCCGGACAGTCCGTCCAAGGAATACGATCGCGTTCTGGGACACTACCCTTCCAATGGTTGAATTCGGCCTCGACCAGTTCGGCGCGTTGACGTGCGGTGCCTTCCTGCAATTCCCGATAGAGTTGCAGATCCACCTCTTCCGCCGACACGTTGTGAAGAAGAACGGGATCGGTGCCTACATGCACGGCGGCCATGTTCCGCCGGATGACCCTGGCCAATCCCTCGGCCATTTCAAGACAGGCCTCGGCCGTCGCGGCATCGGTGAGAAACGCCGCCACCGCCGGCGGAAGTTCAAGACGCGCACGGCGCCGTGCCGCTGCTCGTTCATGGATTTTTGTCAGAGCGCTGTCTCGCGTTGTCGGCTGCGCAATTTGTTGAGGCATGCTTTCCTCCTGCGCCAAGCCCTCAATCGGCCTTGGCCGGAAGCTTGCTCCGCGGCCTGCGGGGGCCTGAAGCCTTGGCGCCTTGCCGTGTACGCAGGGGAGTCAGCGTCCTTTCCAGGGTAGCAAGCACACCTAGATATAAATCCGGATCACCCTCGCCGGATCCCCACCCTGGGTGGAGAGGCGGATTCTTCCTGTCTCGATGATCTTGAGAAGAAACGCCGTATTCCTGCATAACAATCTCCTGCCCGGACCGCCTTCGCGGCGTCCTTTCCAATGGCAGGAGTCATCAGCTTGCAGGGCATGAACGGGGACTCCATCCCGTGGTCACGCTAGGTCAAAACGTGCGACCGGTCAACGAATTAGGGCCGGCACTGTCGCCAGCTTGGGAAATGGCTGACAACGGGAGCCGAACTCGGGTGAAAACCGGAATGGGCGGTGCGCGAGGCAATCATCATGCCCGTCCAAAGCCGCTTTTGCTGTACGCCAGCCACAGCGACCGGCTAAAAAGGGCGGCCCGGGACGGAGAGGGGGGATCGCCGGGCCGCCATGTCGAGAACGAGAGCAGGCGCTCGTTCGCTTGTGCCGATGGCGGCGCGTTCCAGTCGTAATCTTCCGATAGTTATGGGCATCCGGAAGCCACCGAAATTCGTGTCGCCGCAAGAAGAAAAGCTGTATTTGCCTTGAACGACCTTTCTTCTCCGTTGCACCGGCGTCGGACCTACGGATGGCAGACAGATTCCTACCGTCGTTCCGACAGTAGGAGTCATCAGCCTGGAAAGGCGGTTAGCGGGGGACTCCATCCCCGCCTGAACGCTAGAACGACCAATGCCCTGACAGCAATCCCTTTTGCTCCGCCGCCTCGTTGCCCACGGGATTCATTGGGTTCTCCGGCGTCCTATCCTCGCCCGGATCTCACCCAGCGGCCTTTCGCCTGCCGCAGCCGAGCCACGCGTTTGCGGCGAATCCTGTCTGCATCTTCCCGAAGGGCGGACACATCTTCCGGCTCATCGGTGATGTCGAGGCCGATCAGGGATTCGAGCAGGTCCTCGATCGTTACGATCCCTATGAATTCACCCTTTACGCCGACGACCTGTCCGATCGCTTCATGCTGGTGCAGCAGTTGGTCGGTGGCCGCGCGTATCGTCATTTTCGATGGGAGCGACGGCATGGGCCGGATGAATTCCTTGAGCGGATGGTCACGGGCGCCGTCCATCACCGCCCATCTCAGTATCTCCCGCTGGGACACGTAACCCTCGACGTTGCCGCGCTGGCCCGCGAAAATCGGAATTCGGCTGAAGGCATCCGCCTCGCCCATACCGAGCAAGTCACCGACCGTCCGGCTCGCCTCGATCATCACTACCTTTTCGGCCGGGGTATGCACCTGTTCGAGAGTCACGTTCTGGACATAGACGATGTTGGCCAGCAGCTCCGCCTCTCCTTCCGAGATCGCGCCTTCATCGGGCGCCGAAGCGATGAGCGCCGCCAGTTCCCGGCGCGTCAGTCCCTCGGAACTGCCGGCGGAGAAGCGATCCGTGATGAGGCGGGCCAGATAAAGGAGCGGCGCCATGATCCTGACGAGGTAGAACAATACATGACCCGCGGTGCCGGCGAGCGCGGCCGCATGTGTTGCGGCGAAGGTCTTCGGAATGATCTCGGATACGACAAGCAGGAAGACGGTCATGACGACCGATACGAGCCCGACCGACGCGTCCCCGAAGAGCGTGGCCGCTTGCGCTCCGGCGAAACCGGCGCCGATGGTGCCGGCAAGCGTATTGACGGTGAGGATCGCGCTGATGGCGTCCGTGACCCGGTTGCGCTTGATCTCGGCCAGCCGTGCAGCGCCGCTGCTGCCGGCCCGCTCCGCCGACGAAAGAGCCGGCGCGCGAACGCTCAGAAGTGTCGCCTCGAGAAGCGAGCAGACGTGGCAGAGGACGACCGCCAGGGCGATCCAGAACACGAGCGCGATCATGGGACATCTCCCGAAAAGGAAAGGCAATCGCTCATGCGCAGGGCGATCCTGTCATTTCCGCCCGGAAAACGGATTTGCGAATAGCGCCGCCCTACCAAGCGCCCGATCGATCGCGAGCAGCCGGTTGTATTTGGCCGTTCGCTCGCCCCGGCTTGGAGCCCCGGTCTTGATCTGCCCGCCGCCCATGGCAACCGCGAAATCGGCGATGAAGCTGTCTTCGGTCTCGCCCGAGCGGTGGGAAACGATATAGGACCAGCCCGCTTCGCGGCACAGTTCGACGGCTGAAATCGTCTCCGTGACGGTGCCGATCTGGTTGAGCTTGATCAGCACCGCGTTGCTTGCCTTCTGCATGATGCCGCTGCGAATGAATTTCGGGTTGGTCACGTAGATATCGTCGCCGACGATCTGGATGCTGCCGCCGAGCCGCTTGGTCAGCGCCGTGAAGCCCGCCCAATCCTGTTCAGCCAGGCCGTCCTCGATCGAGACGATCGGATAGTTGGAGGCCCAGCGCTCGTACATCGCGATCAAGCCGCCGGAATCGAGCGGTTCCGAGCCTGATACGCGATAGGCGCCGTCACGCCACATCCAGTTGGCGGCGGGATCGAGCGCTATCGCCACATCCCGTCCCGGCCGATGGCCGGCATCCTCGATCGCCTCGACGATATGTTCGAGGGCCGCCTCGTTGTTCGGCAGCCTGGGAGCAAAACCACCCTCGTCCCCGAGGGAGACAGTATAGCCGTGCCGTTTCAGGACCTCGCGAAGCGCATGGTAGGTCTCGGCGGCGAAACGCATCGCCTCGCGGAAGCTCGGCGCGCCAACCGGCACGATCATGAATTCCTGTACGTCGAGGCCGCTATCGGCATGGGCGCCGCCATTGATGACATTGAGCATCGGCATCGGAAGCCGCCGCGCCCCGCAGCCGCCGAGCCATTGCCACAACGGAATGCCAGCCTGCGAGGCAGCCGCTCGGGCGACCGCCATGGAGACCCCGAGGATGGCGTTGGCGCCGAGCCGGGACTTGTTGGCGGTGTCGTCGATCTCGATCATCGTCGCGTCGATCGCGGCCTGGTCGAAAGGCGCCATGCCAACCAGCGCGGGTGCGATGGCGTCCGTGACCGAAGCGATGGCCGTGCGCACTCCCTTGCCGCCATAGCGGTGCGGATCGCCGTCGCGCAGCTCGACCGCCTCGTTTTCGCCCGTCGATGCGCCGGAGGGTACGGCCGCCCGTGCGGTGGTCCCGTCGGTCAGCTCGACAGTGACCTCGATGGTCGGATTGCCGCGCGAATCGAGGATTTCGTCGGCGGAGATGCGGGCAATGGTGGCTGTCATGTGATTTCCTTGTTCCACGGAGGGTAATGCTTGGGATTGCCGCGCACGGTTACCGCGCGGCCACCACGGTAAAAGTGGCGGCTGCGGTATTCCTGTTCTGCTGTCAGGAAATCAGGCACGGCTTTCCCATCGCGTGAGGCGTTGCGACAGGAGTCATCAGCCGGCGAGGCGGTTGGAGGGGGACTCCATCCCCGGGGACGACGGTCAGGCCGGAGGCTCGGGATGACTGTCGCCCAGCGTCCGGCAACTGGCGCTCCACCAGATGACATGGCCGTCGGGCACCAGTCCGTTCAGGAGCTTCATGGCGGCTTCGGCCACCTCGGGCTCGTCGTAGAATTCGATCACGATCGGCAGGTCGACGGTGAGACGCAGGAGGTCGGCCGCATGCACTGTCCCGCTCGCGCCGAAGCCGGCGATGCCGCGGAACACGGTGACGCCCCGTACCCGGTGCTGGTCGTGCAGGAGCGTGAGTATTTCCTGCTGTAGCGTCGTCCGGCGGCCGTGCTCGGTTTCATGGAGATAGATGCGCACCACGATGACTTCGCTGCTCATGGCAAGAACCTCACAGGTTGCGGGCGAGATAGGCGCCGCCGAAGGCGCCAAGGAAACCGAGTCCGACCGAAAGAAGGACGTAGAGAGCCGCCTTTCCGAAGCTGCCCTGCTCGACGAGCAGCAGCGTCTCCATCTCGAAGGTGGAAAAGGTCGTGAAACCGCCGAGGATGCCGGTCAGGATGCCGGTGCGCAGTTCGGGCGAGATGGTGAGCCTTTCCAGGGTCTCGATGAAGAGGAAGCCCATCGCGAAGCTGCCGAGCAGATTGATGCTCATCGTGGCATAGGGAAAATCCTTGCCGTAAATCGCCTGGACGAGATTCGTCATGGCGTAGCGCGCCCAGCAGCCGATCGTGCCGCCGATGGCGATCGCGATATAAGTCCACATGATTGCCTTTCGTCATCTTCTAAAACAGGGCGAGTGCCAGGATCACCACCAGCAGGGCGCCAATCAAGGCGAGATAGAAATTGAGCTGGCCGGACTGGATACGGCTCATCTTCTCGGCAACGAAGCGGACGAAGCGCACCAGCGGCGAAAAGAGATACGGGCCGAAGATCGGCGCCACGTCATGCATGAAGACGAGCCGCCGGATGAAATAAGGCTGGCCGTTCGTCTCACGGGTCGTCGTCAAAGTCGGACGGTAGATGAAGGCGTAGAAGGTCCTCAGCGCGTTGGAGAAGGTGAGGCCGGTGGTCGAGGCCCGCTCCGGGTCCTGCGGCAGGCCGCCGTACCATACCGCCGCGCGGCGCACCGGGAAACGCCGTGTCGCCAGCAGGAAGGCGATCGGGATCAGTGCGAGCAGCGGCATGGCGATCACGAGCAGGCTGGGCGAGATGAAGGCGAAGCTCCTGTCGGGCGCGATCGGTGCGCCGGTCCCCGGCACCAGCACCCAGCCGACATGCATGTCGAGCGGCGCGGCCTTCCCGAACAGGTCCGCCGAGGCGGGCGAGAGCGCCCGCAGCCATGCGGGCAGCCCGGCCGCAAGGACGATGACGCCGAGCCCGAGCAGCGCAACCGCCGCTACGCTTCCCGGCGAGGCGGGCAAGACGGGGTGCGTGGTGCGGCCGAGCAGGCCGATACCGAAAACCTTGACGAAGGTGGCGAATGCCACCGCCGCGGTCAGCGCCAGTCCCGCGCCGGCGATGGCGAGCGTGAGGCGGTCGCCGAGCGTGGAAAGGTGGAATCCCTGGAAGATCGTCTGGAAGACGTACCACTCGCTGACGAAACCCGCTTGCGGCGGCATGGCGGCGAGGCTCATGGCGGCGAAGAGCGCGCCGAGCCCGAAGGGCCAGGCGCTGCGGGCCAGGAGGTTGGTGTGGCCGATGCCGTAGCTGCCGGCCGCTCGGAACATGCCGTCGGCGGTGAGGAACAGCGTGCCCTTGGCGAGCGAATGGCCGGCAAGGTGCAGGAGCGCCACCGTCCAGGCGAGGCCGGCAAGCTGCATCTGGCCGTCGGCGCGGAACATCACGGCCGCGCCGAGCGTCGCCACCGCGATTGAGGCGTTTTCGGCGGAAGAGAAGCTGAGGAGCGAGCGCCAGTCCTCCTGCTGGAAGGCGTAGAGGATGGCGAGGACGGCGCTCAGCGTCCCTGCCGCCACGACGACGATGCCGATGGCGGGCACCGATACGGGGAGCCAGACGGTAAGGACGCGGGAGAGGCCGTAGAAGGCGGCATTGAGAACCACGCCGGAGAGGATGGCGCCCGAGGCGCCGCTCCCGGAACCGTAGGCGGCCGGAAACCATTCGTAGAATGGCAGGATGCCGAGCTTGGCGCCGAAGCCGATGAGGAACAGGAGGCCGATGAAAGCCTGCCAGCCGCCGCCGAGGCTAGCGGCGGCGTGGGCGAAGGTGGCGAAGGAAAGGCTCGCGCCGGGAACGGCGAGGAGAAGCACGCCGATCAGCAGCGCCACCGCGCCGATTTCGAGCAGCCCGAGCATGAACAGGACCGAGCGCCCCCGCGCATCTGACAGCCTTTCGCTCAGGATCATGACGGCGCCGCCGAAACTCATGATCTCCCAGGCAATGAGGAATGCCGCGCCGTCCTGGAGGCCGAAGACGCCGAGCGCACCGATCAGGCTCGCCGCCGCTCCGAACAGCCAGCCATATTCACCCTTTTCGGAAGGTGTGGAGAGCGCCGTGGCGAGAACGGCCGGCGCGAGGCCGAAGCCCATAAGCCAGAGCGCGTCGGGAGAAAGCGCGAAGACGACCGGATCGCCGCCGAGCGAATTCGGCAGCGTGGCGGCCGCCGTCCCCTGCGGCAGGGCGACCAAGGCGGCTGCGATGGCGGCGAGCCCGCCGAGCGCGAGCAGCGCCCGCGCGAGAAGCCTGCCGACGCCGAGGAGCGCGATGATCGCTGCGGCTACCCAGAGGAGCGCGGCGGCGACAAGAAGCTCAATCGCCATGTCTCATCCTCCCTCCCGTGACCCGCTGCGCCTTGCGGTTCAGGAACATCAGGAAGGCCTCGATCAGCGCGGCCGGGTTGGGCGGGCAGCCGGGGAGCCAGAGATCGACGGGCAGGATGCCTTCAAGCCCGTGCCCGCTGGCATAGCCCCCTTCGGCGATACCGCCGGATACCGCGCATGTGCCGGTCGCCATGACCCAGCGCGGCTCCGGCATCGCCTCGTAGGTTGCAAGGAGCGGCTCCAGCATGGCGTTGGTGACGGGCCCGGTCACCAGCAGGAGGTCGGCGAAGCGAGGCGAGGGCGTGAAGAAGATACCGAGCCGGTGCATGTTGTAGAACGGGTTGTTGAGGGCCTGCAGTTCTGACTCGCAACCGTTGCAGGAGCCCGCGTCGACATGGCGGATATGGAGGCTGCGCCTGAAGCCTGGTCTTTCGGGGATTTCGGGAAGAGGGTCGCTGTCCCTCGACCAGACCAGATCCTCGCGGCGGGCGACGCCGAAGGCCCAGTCGGAGGAAGGCGCCATCGCTCCGGTCGGACAGGCCTCGGTGCAGAGCTGGCAGACGATGCAGCGGCCGTAATCCACCGCCAGCATGCCGTCGCCATTATGTCGCTCGTCCTCCGGACGCATCGTGATCGCCTGGGTCGGGCAAGCATCCGCGCAGGCGCTGCAGTCTGCCCGGCAAAGCTCGGGATGATAGCGCGGCATGCCGAGCAACCCGTCCTGCCCGTCGCCGGTTTCCGTGCCGGGCCATGGCGTCGTCGCCTTGCCGCGTTTCAGCCCGAACAGGGTCCAGAGCGCCATCCCCGTCTCCTACCTGTCGCAGCCGGCGATGGTGAGGCCGAAGCTCGCCTCGTTGATCGCGTAGTCCATCATGTTCGAATCCTGCACGGTGTAGGGAAATACCCGCCAGTTGGAGAAGGAGGGGGACTTGATCTTGACGCGCGCCAGCCCGCCGTCGGCGCCGACATGGACGGCATAGAAAAGCGTACCGCGCGGCGATTCGGCCCAGCCGAGCCCGTGCGATCCGGAGTCGGGTGCGCATTCCGTTTCCACCTCGCCTTCCGGCAGCAGGAGCAGGACGCGCTGGATCAGCACCAGGCTGGCGTCGATCTCGGCCGCACGCACCCTGAAGCGCGCATAGGCATCGCCCGCCTTTTCCACCGGGACGGTCAGCGGCAGGTCGGCGTAGGCGGCGTAGGGATAATCGCGCCTCAGATCACGATCGACGCCCGAGGCACGGTCGATGGGGCCGGTGGCGCCCTGGTCGAAGGCGACCTTGGCGTTGAGCGCGCCGGTCGTGATGATGCGGTCGAGGAAACTGTCCGTGTCTTCGAGAAGCTGCGTATAGCGCACCGCTTCGGCGCGCACGTCCTCGATCTTCTCGGCCAGCCAGCCTTTCGGGAAGAGATCCCGGCGCAACCCGCCCGGCTTAAGCACGCTGCGCAGGAAGCGGCTGCCGGTCAGTTCGGCGTTGATCTGCTTGACGCGCTCCTCGAGCAGCTTGCCTTCGGCGTTCCCGACCTTGAGCGTCGTCGTGTCGGCGAGATGGCCGAGGTAATGCAGGTGGTTGTAGAGCCGTTCCATCTCGGCCAGCAGGACGCGCAGCCATGCGGCGCGCTTCGGCACCGTGCAGCCGGCCGCCGCTTCCACCGCCTGGCAGTAGGCCAGCGCATGCGCGACGCTGCCGACGCCGGAAACGCGCTCCGCCATGATGACGCCCTTCCCGGGCGCGAGCCCTTCGAAGCGCTTCTCCATGCCGCGATGCTTGAAGAAGAGCTGCGGATGGTAGTGCAGGATGTGCTCGCCGAGATAGAAGAAGAGGAATTCCGCCGATTCCATCACATCTGCGCGTACCGGCCCGAACGGGAGAAGCTGGACGTCCTCGCGGTCTCCTCCGACGGCCGGCACGACGCGCCGTTCGCCGGAGACGGTGACCGGCTCTTCTCCACCGCCTGGCAAGAAGGGCGGCCGGATGACCGCGGCGCCTTCGTGCAGGACGAGCCGCCTCGGTTCTGGATGGCCGGCGAATTCCAGCCCGAAGAGATCGGTCACCTCGCGCTCGTACCAGCCGATGAGTGGCCAGATCTCCGCGAGGCTGGGCACCTTCTGCCTGCCGGGTTCGCAGATCCATACCTCGAACGATTTCGGTTTCTCGTGCCCGACGAGATAGCGCAGCTCGATCTTTTCCGGCTTGGGGCACCACGCATAGACCATCTGCATGCGGCCGCCCCGGTCGAGCAGCCCTTGCGCCGCCTCCGGAAGGTCTGCCGCCTTCATCCGCCTTTCCGGCACGGCGAATGGCCGCACGGCGCGCGGCATGGCAGCGAGGCGATCGGGAGCGGCCTCGTCGTTCATGGCCGCATCCCCGAGAGGGCCTGCGAGACCAGGGAGAAATAGGAGGTGAAGCTTGCGGGCCACCAGACGCCGAAGGCGAGGAGCGGCAGGAAAGCGAGCCACATCGGCGCCACGCACCATGCGCTCGGCGCCGCCTCCGTCCGCCTCCCGCCGCCCTGGGGCTCCTCGAAATACATGACGCGGAAATGATTGAGGAAGCCGATGAAAATGACGATCAGCAGGACGGCCATCGCGTAGACGATCCAGTCGTAATGTCCATGGAATCCGGCGCGGAGGATCATCAGTTCGCTGAGGAAGAGTCCGAAGGGCGGCGCGCCTGTGATCGCCGCCGCGCCGGCAAGCCAGAGCCCTCCTTGCGCCGGGAAGCGGTCCATGACGTCCGTGATGGCGGTGATCCTCTTCGTTCGGTAGGCACGCATCGCATTGCCGGCGCCGAAGAACATCAGCGACTTGTTCAGCGAGTGGTTGAGCATGTGGTAGAGCGCGCCCGCCACGCCGAGCGGCCCGCCGAAGCCGAAGCCGAGCGCCATGATCCCCATATGCTCGACGCTCGAATAGGCCATCAGGCGCTTCACCCCGCGTTGGCGCACGATGAAGAAGGCGCCGACGAAGACGGAGAAGAGGCCGAGCCCGATGAAGGCGCCGCGCGGCAGGCCGCCCACATTCGCGGCGTCCACGATGGACAGATAGCGGACGATGCCGAGCATCGCCGCGTTGAGGAGCGCGCCCGACAGCATCGCCGAGACCGGAGCGGGGCTTTCCGAATGCGCGTCGGGCAGCCAGGTGTGCATCGGCGCCAGCCCGACCTTGGTGCCGTAGCCGACCAGCACCAGCAGGAAGGCGAGCGTCAGGATCGCCGGATTGATCCTCGGCGCGGCTCTACGCAGTGTCTCCCATGTCAGGTCATAGGTCGGTCCCAGCACGAGGCTGCCGCCCCAATAGAGGATCACCGTTCCGAGAAGCGCGACGGAAATGCCGGCCGAGACGACGATGATGTATTTCCACGCCGCCTCCATGCTTCCGGCTTCGCGCTCGAAGGCGACGAGGAAGGTACTGACGAGTGTCGTCAGCTCGATGGCGATCCAGTAGAGGCCGGCGTTGTTCATGAGCGGCCCGACGAAGATCGTTAGGGCGAAGGCCGCGAAAAGCGCGTAGAAGCGCGGCAGCCTTTCCTCCTCGCCGAGAAGCCGCATGTAGCCGACGGCGTAGATCGAGGCGAGGAGGTAGACCACGGCTCCGCACAGGATGACCCAGGCGCCGGTGACATCGAGCAGGATGTAGCTGGCCCACCATGTATGCGCCTGAGCGCCGGCGGCCCGGACGACGAGCCAGACCGATGCCGCGAAGGAGACGACGCCGGCCGCGAGGTTGACGCCCTCGGCGAACCGCGCGTTCCGCCCGACAAGCGAGCCGAAGGCGGCAAGGGCGGGAGCGACGACGAGGACGATCAGGAGAAGGCCTGTCATGCTCACCCCACCAGCCGCTTGAGTTGGAGGCTCGACGTGCTGCCGACCTGGCTGATGAGGTAGCGGACGAGCACGCCGAAGCAGGCGACGACGATCAGGAGGTCGAACAGGATGACCAGCTCGATCAGGAGCGGCATGCCCGGCACGAGGATCTGGGCGCCGAGGAAGATGCCGTTCTCCAGCACCAGAAGCCCGAGGATGTGGCTGATCGCCTCGTGGCGCACGGTCAGCATGAGGAAGCCGATCAGCTTCATCGACAGCATGACCGTCAAGGCGAGGACGGCGACCGTTCCGGCGAGGCCGAGCTCGCTGCCGATCCGGTAGGCGACGACCAGCGCGAAGACCACGGCCAGCGCGCCGACGACCAGCGCCGAGCTCGGGCGCAGGATTTCGTGCAGTTCCCGGTTCACGTCGAGCCGCTTGATGATCCGCCAGAGCAGGTAGGGCAGCAACAGGCCGCGAAAGAGCCCGGTCAGGATCGCGACCAGGTAGAGTTCCGGATAGCCGGCATAGTACCCGACCGAGGCCGAAAGCCCGGCGATCACCCAGGATTCCGCGGCGAAGGCGTAGAGATAATTGTCGAGCCAACGCGAGCCGAGCATGATGAAGGCGAACAGCAGGCTGACGATCGCCATCAGGCTGAAGATGGAGGCCGCCAGCGGGTCGAGATGCGTGAAGACCATGGTGCCTATCCCAGTTGCGTGCTGATGATGGCGACGACGGAAAGCAGGAAAGAAGCGGCAAGCGGCTCCTGATAGCGGTAGAAGCGCAGCCGCGCCTGGATGGTCTCGACCACGATGACGGCGAGCGCTACCAGCAGGAATTTCAGGAGGATGCCGGCGAGCCCGCCCAGCGCGCCGATAGCGGTTCCCTCGGCCGACAGACCCCAGGGCAGGATGAGCACGTTGCAGAAGATCGTGTAGAGGATGAACTGCTTCATCATCGAGGCCCATTTGATGAGCGCCAGGAGCGGCCCGGAATATTCGAGGATCCGGGCCTCCTCGATCATGTAGACCTCGATATGCGTGCTCGAATGGATCGGCAGCCGGTCCGTCTCGACGAGCAGGAGCACGAAGAAGGCTGCGACGAGGAAAAGATGCGCCGGGCTCCAGTAGATCGCCGGATTGTCGACGAGGAGGTGGTTGACGACGAAAGGGATCATCGACTTGGCGAGCAGCGTGATGCCGACGAAGACGAGGATCAGCGTCGGTTCGGCGAGGATGCCGAGCATGACCGCGCGGCTCGACCCGATGCCGCCATAGGCGCTGCCGCTGTCCAGCCCGGCCAGCACGATCATGAACGAGCCAAGCGTAAGGATGAGGCCGCCGCCGAGGATGTCGCCCATATCGGAATAGGGCAGCGGATAGTTGGTCAGCACCGGGATCAGGATCGGCACGGTCAGCATGCAGGTGAAGGCGACGACGGGCGTGATCCAGAATATCCAGGACGCCGTCTCCGGCACGACGATCTGCTTGCGGAAGAGTTTCCGGAGGTCGCGGTAGGGCTGGAAGATGCTCGGGCCCTGCGAGCGCTGCACGCGCTCCTCCGCCCAGTGGATGAAGCCCTGCAGCAGCGGTGCGAAGACGATCACCGCCAGGATCTGCCCGATCTGCAGCAGGATGTCGCGAAGGATCATGCCGCCGCCTCCGCCGGAACAAGGCGTGAGCGGCCGCCGAGGCGGAATTTGAGCCAGCGATGATCTTCGGGGGGTACTTCCATGACTCCTCTCCTTGCTTTCCAGCAACAGAGGAGTCATCAGCCCTGGGGGCGGTTACATGGTGAACTCCATCACCGCACGGGAATTTAGAGAACGGGAGCGCTTAGGTCAATGGCTCTCCCTGGCTGGCCTAATCTCTTCGCCCACATCCGCCGACATCGCCTGTCTGGAACGGCTGACGATCTGCTCGCACAGGGTGGAAAGGGGAAACGGCCGGAATGCGCGCGAGGCGATATTCGCATCGGTCAGCGTCCGGACGGCCTCCAAAGGCGTCAAGACCGTAGGTGGTCCGAAGCTGACAAGCCTGCCGGCTACATGATCCAGCTTTAGATCCAGATACACGCCTTGTACCACGACGGTCGCGCTTCCGGAGCCGACTCGAACGGGGGAGCCGAGACCTGTCGATCGTTCATGATAGGCCTGCCGGTACAATCGATGCAGCACCGGTCGCGCATGGACAAGCTCGCGAAGGACCGTGTCCGGGATAACATGATAGACGCGGAGCGATAACGCCAGCGCCAGATCGACTACGTTCTCGTAGGAATAGACGATCATATGACCATTCCGCGGGGCTTCCGCCGAAGAGACCGGCACGCCCAGCTTGCGTAGCGACTTGATGTAATCGTGAAAGGTCTTCTCGCTTGCGTTTCCGCGAAATCCCATATCGGACAATAGGGTCATCAGGCCCCGGTGCTGGATTTTAATGGCGGAAATATTCTCATGCCCCGTGGTTTGCGCCGTCTCTTTCTCTTTTTTCGAGGCATTTGAGGGCATGGCAACCTCCTATCGAGGCGAACAACGAGCTGTTCCCGAACGGCCGGCATCCATGGGACGGTCATCGTAGGTCGACTCGGGAACTGCATCTTCCGCCAGTGCGAGATGCGCGACCTCCTCACAAAGGGGCGAAAGCCGGATCGGCATGAAAACCGCGGTAGCGACCTCGGATGCAGCATATCGCGCGAGAGCTTGCCCCGGGGAAATCGCTTCCGGAGGACCAAAACTGAGCAGACGCCCGCCTGCGTAGACCAGCCGCAGGTCAAGGAAGACGCCTGCGACCTCGATCGTTCCGGATCCAAGAGCGAGGCGAATTGGTTTGCCTAGTCCGGAGCGGCGCTCCGCATAGGCCCTTCTATAGATGGGATGCAGTGTCCGCCGTGCGGCGAGGAACCCCTTGAGGACCGGGTCGGGGACGGTGCCGTACACTCTGAGCAACAGGGCCAGAACCAGATCCATCGTGTTCTCGAACGAGTACATGATGACGCGCCCGCGACGCGTCGCTTTCTGGCCGAAAACCGGAATTCCGAGCTTGCGAAGCGATTTGATGTATTCGTTGAATGTGGAATGGCTCGCCTGGCCCCGAAAACCCATTTGCTCCAGGATTTCAACCACTCTTCCATAGCGTAGCGCAATCGAATCAAGCAGTTGCTCGGGATCGCATTCCTCCGGAGGATGTTGCTGATCGTCGCGAGCTAACCTGCCCGAGTTGAGGCTCGCAACCCTAGCCACACCTTACCCTCAGACGACAAGGGTGCATCCCACGCTCTCGAGGAGAGACAAAAAAGCTATAGGCCATATGGATATTCCCGATCGATCTGGGCCTGCCGTTGCTCTTTCGTCCGGAACGATCTGTCCGACCAGCGCCCGAGTGCCTTGTTGTATCGCACCCAGACATTCTCCAGCCAAAAGACGCAGCGCTCATCTCCCGGAATCACCGGATACCACGCGAACCATGGCCTGTACTCCCAGGAGACTGGATCGATTGCAGGCTCTGCCTCGAGACGCTGAGGTTCAACGAACACATCCCGGGCGGCACAAGGCCCGGATCTATCGGCGACGAGATCGACGCCGTCGCCAGCCCGAAGGGATGGCGGACAGGGCGATGTGGCAAATTGTCGAGTAAGGCGCGAAGCTCCCTTTTGGGCCAACGCAGATCTGAATGAGACGATTGAAGCCTTCAGCACAAATCCCACCACGTTCGAGCATGGCAGGAGTCATCAGCCGTCCAACGGCGGTTTAGGGGGGACTCCATCCCCGATATGTCACGAATAGCAAAATATGCCGGCAGCAGCAATCCGGCTTCAACAACAGAGTGTTGCCCCGAGCCGGGGGCTGTGGCCTCTCAGGCCCTTGGTTCTCAATCAGAAGGTGGCGTTCATTGTCCACTTCGGCCAATCGGGAGATCCTGATCGTAGCGCCGACCGACCCAGATGAAGACGGGAACGGCGAGGAGTTCGGCTCCCACGCAGAACGCCACGGCGAAGGGGATGGAACGGTCATAGAGGATGCCGATCGCCGCGCTGCCGACGAACCAGAATATTCCGTAGGCGGCGGTAAACAGTCCGAAGGCCGAAGCTCTCCGCTCGGAAGCCACCATCGGCGTCACGGCCGCAGGCACGATCGACTCGTGCACGCCCATGCCCAGTCCCCAGATCGCAGCGCCAATGAGCGCCCACCAGTAGCCGCCAAGAAACACCAGCGGCGCAAAAAGGGCGGACAGCAACGTTAGGAAGATCAATACCTTGAAGCCGTAGCGATCGAAGAGCTGGCCGAATACCAGGGAGCCCGTTCCGCTGACCCCCATGGCGACGGCATAGAATACCGCGATCCAGTCGCCCGCAACGGTGCCGGCCTGGCTGAAATGGTACGCGATCAACGGATAATCGGCGAAGCCGGCGGCCACCAGACATGCCCCTGCCAGGTAGATCCAGAATATCCGTGGGTAGCCGGTGAACGCAGTGGCCGCCTTCGATGGTTCCATGTCCTGTGGCCGCGGATAGGCAAGGCGCGCGAGGCCGACGAACAGAAGGTTGATGAGGGCGGGTATCGCAAGGACGGCGAAGGCGGCGTGAAAATCCCCGCGCCAGGCCACGACCGCCGCGACGGCAAGCGGACCGAACATGGCGCCGAACTGGTCCATGGCTTCATGGATGCCGAACACCCATCCATAGCCTCCGACCCGACTTGCGGCATAAGAAAGCATGACGTCGCGCGGCGGATTGCGTATGGCCTTGCCGATCCGTTCCAGGATGATGAGCGCCGCCGCCTCCTGCCAACTGGTCGTCAGCGCCAGCGCCGGAACCGAGGCCATCTGGACGACATAGCCGAAAATCGTGATCGGCCAGAACTTGCCAGTGGTATCCGCCCATCGTCCGGAAACCAGGCGCAGACCATAGCCGAGCAGTTCGCCAAGGCCGGTGACGACGCCGACGATCGTTCCCGTCGCGCCGAGGAGGGCCAGATACGGGCCGATAATGCCGCGCGCGCCCTCATAGGTGAAATCTGCGAAGAAGCTCAGTATGCCGATCAGGAGCACGAACCGGAAGGCAAGGCGGCTCGAATGGGACGCCGTTGGAGGCGCACTTGCCGCCATGTGCTACTCCCTTGCCCGCGGCCAGACATTCTCCAAGAGAATAAGAGCCAGCCCCAGGAACAGCGCTACGCCGGCCCATGGAGCGGCCGGCATGAAGGTCGGCAGGACAAGCCATGCGATTGCCAGCCATATGACGATCGCGAGGGCGAACGCGCCATCGTCCACGAAGAGGCCCCAAAGTTCGCGGACGATTGATTTTGCCCACTTCATTCCCGTCTCCTCGATTCCGATACTGCCGCGGTCGCCCTTCGCCTCATGCCAACCGCCAGCAGCGCGGTCGCCAGAAATGCCGCCGTGAGCCAGACGATCGACCAGTCGGCGCCCGGCCAGCGGACCCCGATACCTTCGCCGAACCAGAAGGTGCCGAACGCCGCAAGCAGGACGCCCACCGCGAATTTCAGCGTGTTTTCGGGAATAGCCGACAGCGGGCGGTGGAGGACAAGGCCGAGCAGGACGACGATGACCAGCGCCGTCAGCGCCCCGAGGCTTGCGGGAACAAGCAAGTCCTTGCCGCCCGCGCCAACGGCGATGACGATGAAGACGACCTCGATGCCTTCGAGCATGGTGATCTTGAAGGCAGCCGCAACGGCTACCGTGTCCCATCTGCCGCCGGCGCCTGAGGCGCGAAGCGATTCCGACTCCGCGGCAAAGATTGCCGTCTCGTCGTGAAGCGGGATGACGCCGGCGGCGCGTAATATCGCCTTGCGCAGCCAGCGCATGCCGAACAGGAGCAGCAGCGTCCCGGCAACGATCTGGATGGCACCCAGCGGAATCCGCGTGAGGGCAGGGCCGAGCAACGCCACGAGCAGAAGAAGGGCGGCAAGGGCAGCGCCCGTGCCCGCCAGCGCACCTCGCCATCCCCTCACGGTTCCGACGGCCAGCACCACCGTCAGCGCCTCGACGAATTCGACCATGGAAGCCAGGAAAGCGGCTGCCACCGATGGCCATGCATGCGCCCAGTCGATAATCATCCGTTAAAAGTCCCCTCGGCTTCGGGCCGCGCCCGACACCCCTCCCGTCGCGCTCAGGCCGATTGCGTCTCGCGAACGCCCTCCCGAAAGACGGCTTTGTAAAGATCCTGCCCGTAGCTGGTCCGCAGCGGTTCGGCCTCGATCAGCTTGAAGGTACGCGTGCCGTCCTCCTCGCGCTCGGCGCGCAGGAACATGATGTCGTCGCCCACTCCCACATAGGCATGGGCGAAGGCGTAAAGATGGGTGACGAAGATCATCTTGATGCGCTTTTCCCGCAGCACGTCGACGATCATCCTGGCGATTTCCGAGCCCTCGCGGTCGTTGGTGGACGCGAAGGATTCGTTGAAGAGCACGAGTGAACTTCCCGTCACCAGATCGGCAAGACGCGACATCCGGCTCAGCTCCTCATCGAACTTGCCGCTCGTCATCGAATTGTCCTCTTCGCGCTTGTAGTGGGTATAGACGGCGCGGCAGAGATTGGCGGAGAACGACATGGCCGGCGCGAACATGCCCGCCTGCATCATCATTTGCGCGAGACCGAAGCTGCGCATGAAAGTGGATTTGCCGCCGGAATTGGCTCCCGTGACGATCGTCAGAACCTTGCCGTCGGCGTCGACGTCGTTCCCGACCACGCGCTTGTCCATGCTGAGCGAAAGGCAGACGTCGTAGAGGCCCTTGAAGTGGTGGCTGCGTTCCGATGCGGGCAAGGGTTCAGGGAACGCGACGGGCTCTCCTTTCCCCTGCAATCGATCATGAAGGTTCAGGCAACCCACATAGAATGCAAGCTCCGCCCGCATCATGGTGAGAAAGCTCAATATATGCTCGGCCGATTGCGCGAGGGCATTCGCCGCGAGATTGATGCCCCGGTCGCGAAGCTCGGACAAGGCCCGCGCGCCGGCCTCGTCGCGGGGATGCAGATGGAAGGTATATTCCTCCTCCTTGGGCCCGAGGAACCTGCTGAGTTTCTCCAGCCAGCCCGTCTTCTCCTCGCGGGCATTGCGCAGGACATAGTCCCGCCCCTTGTTGCCCGGGCCGAGATGGGCGCTCACCAGTATGCCTTCGCGAAACTTGAGCTGCGCCAGATGACGGGCGACGGTTTGCATGTATTCGCCGTCCAACTCCGCCATAAGCATCGAGAAAAGCGTCGAGAAGGCGCGCGAGCGGAACCGGTCGCGGTTCGCTTCGGCCAGGCCGCGTATGGTCTTCAGCCCCTCCATCTGCGCCTCGACGAGATCGACCGAGCGATGAAGGATCGCGGAAGGATAGTTCCCGAGATAGAGCAGGCCATCCCTGCTGCGGCGGCCTGTGATGGTTGCCAGAACCGCTTGGTAGAGCTCACGGACCGCGCCGGGATTTGCGATGCAATCGCGAAGCGCATCCTGGCGGTAGCGGATCGTGTCGGCGGGATTCGCCATGCCGGTAAGTAGGGCCACCCGCGCCGCCTCGAACAGGAACTTGTCTTCGCCCGCCATGGCGCCGAAGAGCATGTCGAGTTCGAGATCCTGAACGAGGTCGTCGGCGTTGACCGGCAGTTCCGCGCCCAGATCGAAATCGCGGTCTGGATAGAGAAGATAGGCTTTCATTTGCCGATACGCTCCTTCAGCCGCTCTTCTGTGAGGCCGTATTTCTCGGCGATCGACATTGCATAGGATCGACCTGAGGCTTCCTTGCGCACGACCTTGTAGGTGCGCTTGTCCGGATTGGCCGGGTCGACCGTGCTCACCATGCTGACCGTCTTCTCGCCGAGCCGGGACAATTCGTGGATGAAGGTGACCCAGACGCAGATGAGATCCAGTTTCATGATGCGGTCCATCACCTTCTCGCTCAGGAATGTGGCGTCCTGCAGGGTGGTCGAGGTGAAAATCTCGTTCATGATCACGATGCTCCGCGGCGTCGCCCGACTAAGGATTTCATGCACCCGCACCAGATCGTCCTGCAGCTTGCCGCGAAGATTGGTGATGTCTTCCTCGCGCTCGAAATGCGTGAATATGGTGCCGAAGAGAAAGAGGCGGGTCTCCCTTCCCGGCACCGGCAAGCCGAGGCTGGCCAGACAATGCATTTGGCCGAAGGTGCGGGAGAAGGTGGTCTTGCCGCCCTGGTTGGGACCGGAGACGACGAGAATGCGCTCCTTGCCGGAGAGCTCGAAATCGTTGCTGACGACCCGCCCGCCGTCCGCGGCCAGCTTGGCCGCCAGCGCAATGTCGAACGCGTCCATGGCGCGGACCGATTTGTCTTTCGCCGATACGACCGGATAGGAAAAGCTCAAGCCCACCTTTTCCATCCGCCTCATATGCTCGGCATAGGCCAGGTAGAATTGCACCTGCCGGTCGAACGTGACGATCTTCCCGTCGGGAAATACGCCCCACTCCGATTGGAAAAATTGCGCTAGGCGTCCGAAGATCTCCGGCCAAAGCTGGCTGACGAATTCGAGGATCTTCTCCTCGACATGGTTCATCTCGATCCAATCGTTAAGCTTGGATCGGTAGTCCTTGGCGTTGCCCTGCCGGAATTTGGCGAACGCTTCCTCGACCTCGGCGCTATAGTCGGTTTCGTCGCGATAGCGGTGCACCCGAAAGCCGTCCCCCACGAGGAAGACGCAATAGTGCACCGTCGCGAGATCGTCGTTCAGGGTCCTGACCTTGTTCCGGAGTTCCTGAAAGCGCGGGGAGGCGACATAGTCGACGAGGAATGCCGCGAACGCCTGCATGCCGCGCGACTTGACGCCGCCCTGCGATAGAAATTCGGATAGTTCGGCGACACAGCCACAATAGGTATCGACGGCGGTCAGAAACCAGCTTTCCTGCTGCAGCCGATAGTGCAGCTTCTGTGCCTGGACCAGATGCTTGCGCATCGCCGCCATGGACTCCGCGAAGGAGCGGATTCGCGACGCGAGCGCGGGGCCTTCCAGGTCCCGCATAATCTCATGGCGGTAGGCGATATCGTCGACGTCGGTCAGGCTGGTGTGGAAATAGCCCAAGAGTTCGTATTCATCGCGGCCCGAGGTCAGGGACGCCATGGTCTGATCCAGATTGAGGTCGCCAAAGCAATCCGGCTCACCCGCGGTTTCCGCGGCCGGATATTTTTCGGGATTCTGAAACAGGATGCTTTGAAACGCGGATGGAGCCGGACGCTCGGCCGGCGCTTTTACGGCTTCCAGTTCTTCCCTGCGCGTAGCCTCAGTTCGTTTCGCCGCTGAGGCGGCTGTCCCGGGATATTTTGTTTCGCCGATGGCGCCGCGGCCCTGTGCGGAGCGCACACCTTCGTGAGGCCTGCGAATTTGATCCATGCCATACTCCCGCTCTCTCTTGTCGGAGCAGGAGTCATCGGCCCGAGGCGGTTTCAGCGGACTCCACCGCTGTCATCGACTAAAGCTAGGTCAGTTCGTAGCGGCGTTCAAGCTCCGACTGTTTCCGGGGTCCGCTCATGTTATCTTCGCCTGACGCAATGCAACCATCCTCAGCGCCTTTAGCTGAGGATTAAAATCGTGGGCTACTCGACTGATATTCAACAGCAGTAACGGTCCGTTCTCAAGAAGGTAGTCCTGCCTCTAATTTTTGCTTCGGCGCAAGCAGCCAGGAGGCGATGCATCTGTGCATCCGCGTTGAAGGCAATCCGTCGATCAAGATGTAACGATATAAACATCTCTTTATGTCCTCTTGACTCTATGGGTAGGGAGCGTATGAATCCGCCTGCCAAGGTTCCTCGGGGGCGCACAACTCCCGAGGCTAAGAGGGAAGCCGGTGACTTTCGAGGAAGGCCGGCGCTGCCCCCGCAACTGTAGGCGGCGAGCCAAGCTCATTCATGTCACTGAGGCGGAAAAGCCTCGGGAAGACGAGCTAAGGCGACGACCCGCGAGCCAGGAGACCTGCCTTGGCGCAACAACGTCCACGGGCGGGGTGTCCGAAGGCCGCGGTGTCTGTTCCTTCCGGGTCCGGTTCGCCGACGTCCATCGCCACGCCGCCCCCAGCTACCGGGGTATGGCATGTCTATCCACCTGAAAGTTCCCGTCGCAACGCTCGGCTTTCCACGCATCGGCCGCGAGCGTGAACTGAAGTTCGCGCTCGAATCCTACTGGGCGGGAAAATCTTCCCGGGACGACCTCTTGAACATGGCCAAGGCGCTGCGCGAGGCAAACTGGATCGAGCAGCGGGATCACGGCGTCACCCGCATCCCGTGCAACGATTTCTCGCTCTACGACCACGTGCTCGACACGGCGGTGATGGTCGGCGCGGTGCCGCCGCGTTTTGGCTGGAAAGGGGGCCCCGTAGCGCTCGACACCTATTTTGCCATGGCGCGCGGCAGCCAGCACGCCGGCGGAGAATGCGATCATCCCGGCCACTCCCATGACGCAACCGCTCTCGAGATGACGAAATGGTTCGATACCAACTATCACTACATGGTACCGGAGCTTGCCGACGATCAGGTCTTCACCCTATCGTCGCTGAAGCCGGTCGATGAGTTCCTTGAGGCGAAGGCGCTCGGCATTCACACGCGTCCTGTGCTTCTCGGCCCGATCACCTTCCTGAAGCTGGCAAAATCGACCGCGGAAAGCTTCAATCCGCTGACGCTTTTGCCGAAGCTGATCCCCGTCTATGCGCAATTGCTCAAGCGGCTGGCGCGCGCGGGCGCCGACTGGGTGCAGATCGACGAGCCGGCGCTGGTGCTGGACCTCATTCCCAACGAGCGCGAGGCCTTCGGCTATGCCTACGCGAAGCTGGCGGCTGCGGCGCCCGGCCTGAATATCATGCTCGCCACCTATTTCGGCGCGCTCGGCGACAATCTCGACACGGCGCTGGCGCTGCCGGTGGCCGGCCTGCACGTCGATCTCGTCCGCGCGCCCGAGCAGTTGGAGATGGTCGGCCGGCTGGCGCCAAAGGAGATGGTTCTCTCGCTCGGCCTCGTCGACGGCCGCAATGTGTGGCGTGCCGATCTGCCGGCAATCCTCGACAGGATCCGGCCGGTGGTGGCGGGCTGGCAGCCGGAGCGCATCGAGATCGCGTCATCCTGTTCGCTGCTTCACGTGCCGATCGACCTGAAACAGGAGAAGGCATTGGAGCCGGACGTCAAATCATGGCTCGCCTTTGCCGTCCAGAAGACCGACGAACTGGTGGTTCTTGCGCGTGCACTCGCCGAGGGTCATGGGACCGTTGCCCCTCAATTGAGAGCATCGGCCAAGGCGGCTGCCACGCGGGCGGCGTCGCTCAAGGTGCACGATCCGTTGGTCGAGGGCCGCATTGCATCGGTCACCAACGATATGCGACGCAGGCAAGGCACGTTTGCCGAGCGCGCCAGGAAGCAGCACCAACGGCTAGAGCTGCCTCTCTTCCCCACCACCACGATCGGCTCGTTCCCGCAGACACCGGAGGTCCGGAAGGCGCGAGCCGCTCATGCCAGGGGCGAGTTGAGCTTCGTCGACTACGAGGCCTTCCTTGAGAAGGAGACCGCCGCAGCGATCCGATGGCAGGAGGGGCTCGGGCTGGACGTGCTGGTCCATGGCGAGTTCGAGCGCAACGACATGGTGCAGTATTTCGGCGAGCAATTATCGGGCTTCGCCTTCACCCGCCATGCCTGGGTGCAAAGCTATGGGTCCCGATATGTGCGACCTCCGATCATCTTCGGCGACGTGTCGCGTCCGAATCCCATGACTGTGCGCTGGTGGCGGCATGCGCAATCCCTGACGACGAAACCGGTCAAGGGCATGCTCACCGGGCCGGTGACGATCCTGAACTGGTCGTTCGTCCGCGACGACATTCCCCGCAGCGCCGTCTGCGAGCAGATTGCGCTCGCCATTCGCGACGAGGTTTCCGACCTGGAACAGGCGGGCGCGGCGATCATCCAGATCGATGAGGCGGCATTGCGCGAAGGGCTGCCCTTGCGCAAATCCGAATGGAAGGCCTATCTCGACTGGGCGGTCGGCTGCTTCCGCCTGGCGACGGCGGGCGTGGAGGACGCCACCCAGATCCACACGCATATGTGCTATTCGGAATTCAACGACATCATCGAGGCGATCGCCGCGATGGACGCCGACGTCATCTCGATCGAAACGTCCCGTTCCCGCATGGAACTGCTCGACGCGTTCCGCAGCTACCGCTACCCGAACGAGATCGGCCCAGGCGTCTACGATATCCACTCGCCGCGCGTTCCGACCATCGAAGAAATGGCTGATCTGCTTGGCCTTGCCCGCCGGCGGCTTTCCGACCGGCAGCTTTGGGTCAATCCGGATTGCGGCCTGAAGACCCGTAAATGGGAGGAGGTGCGCCCTGCCTTGCTCAACATGGTGGAGGCGGCGAAACAGCTGAGAACGCAAGCCAAATCGCCAATCCATTCGAACCGGATAGAACGGAAGCTCCATGCCTGACAGACCTCCCTATCGTGCCGACCATGTCGGCTCCCTGCTGCGCCCCGGCGCCGTGAAAGCGGCTCGAAAGCGCGCCCCGCGTCCGTCGTTCCGGAAGGCCGCGCTTTGCTTGGCAGGAGAGATGGGAGATTCCTTCTCAAAGATTCCGCAAGGGCCGTTGCCAGCCGCTGTCGCCGGCAACGGCCACCAGCAGCGTGCGCAGGCATTGAACATCGGGATGGAACGGCATGCGCCGGTCGATGAGGGCGATCTGCCCGCGCGCCGCCGCCGCAAGGTCGGCTCCGTGCGGCACCGACAGCAGCCAATCCGCGAAGACCTCTTCCGGGGGCGGCAGGGGCGAGATGGCCCGCAGCGTCTCGTGGTGGAGCGGCCGCCTGGCTGCGATGGTGTCGTCGTCGCGAGCGGTCATGCCTCGATCTCCAGCGGCGTAAGGGGCTTCGAGCAGCAGGCGAGGATGAAGCCGTCGGCGATCTCGTCGTCGAGGATGCCGCCATTGTGGCTCATCTCGACCTCGCCGGAGAGCTTCTTCACCTTGCAGGTGCCGCACAGTCCGAATTCGCAGGCGGCCGAAATGCGCACGCCCGACGCGCGCGCCGTCTGCAGAACCGTTTGGCCCGGCTGGCACTGGCCCTCGATGCCGGAAACGGCGAACCGCACCGGGAGCGCCTCGGCCTGATCGTCGGGCTCTCCGTCGCCCGAGAATGGCGCGGGAACCTCCTCGACGACGGGGGCGGAAAAGCTCTCCTGGTGGTAGTGCGCCATGTCGAAGCCGGACGCGGCGAGCATATCGCGCACGGCGCGCATGAACGGCTCAGGCCCGCAGCAGAACATTTCGCGCTCGCGGAAATCGGGCGACAAGAGCGGCAGGCGCACGGCGTCGATGCGGCCCATATGGCCGAACCAGCTCTCGCGGCTCGACCGCTCCTCGATCAGGAAGCCGAGCGACAAGCCGGGCATGCGGGAGCCGAGCAGTTCCAGCTCCTTGCGGAAAATGATCTCCTCCGGCCGCCGGGAGCAGTTGACGAAGGAAACGTCCGTCCACGGCGCGCAGTCGTTCAGCCACCGAAGCATCGACATCATCGGCGTGATGCCGGACCCGGCCGAGATGAACAGGTATTTCGCGGCCGGGTGGTTGTGATGGGAGAAGTCGCCGGCCGGCCCGTAGGCTTTGACATGGGTTCCGATCGCAAGATTGTCGAACATCCAGCGCGTGCCGACGCTGCCGGCCTGCGCCTTGACGGTGACGGCGATGGAGAACGGCCGCGACGGCGACGACGACAGCGTGTAGGTGCGCATCAGCGGCCCGTCGGCCGTCGGCAATTCCAGCGTCACGAACTGGCCAGGCTTGTAGCGGAACCAGGTCTGCGCGTCGGAGCGGAAGACGAAGGTCTTCACCTCCGGCGCCTCGTCGACGATACCGATCACCTCCAGAACCTGCAGCCGATCGTTCCAGGGCGTCATCTCGTCCAGATGACGGTAGAGATTGAGGTCGGTCGTCGCGTTCACGATGGCCTCCTCAAGCCACGTTGCGCAGCGTCGGCTTTTCGCCCTCTGCCAACCTCGGCTCGATGAAGCCCGCGTACCAGTCGACGAACTGGATCACGCCCCCTTCGTGCATTTCCGAATAGGGTCCCGGCTCGTAGGCGGGCGACCGGATGCCGAAGGCGTTCTCCTCGACGATGCGGCGGTCCTCGTCGTTGGTCATGGTCCAGACGTGGGTGAGTTCGTCGATCGCGTAGTCGACGCCCTCGACGGCATCCTTGTGTACCAGCCACTTGGTCGTCACCGCCGTCTCCGTCGCGCTGATCGGCAGCACGCGGAAGGTGGTGGCATGGTCGATCAGCACGTGGTTCCACGTCGTCGGATAGTGATAGAGCATCAGCGTGCCGATGCGGTCCGCCGAGGCTGCGTCCGAGAGGTTCTTCCGCACCGCGCGCTTGCCCGTCATCGTGTAGCTGACGGCGTCGCGCAGCAGCGGCGCGCGGGTGGCGCGGTACTGGCCCCGATCGTCGATACGGAAGCGCGACGGCAGGCCCGACGCCTCGCAATGCGCCCAGTGCGACAGCATCTCCGGATCGCTGTCGACGCTCGGCACGCCGGTGATGGTCGGCGCCTCGGGAAAAGTCTTGCACAGTTCGGGGTGGTTGGCCGCGCAGTGGTAGCACTCGCGGTTGTTCTCCCAGACCAGCTTCCAGTTGCCCTTCTCGACGATGGTCGTCTCGTGCGCGACCTTGGCGTTGGCAAGGTTATGTGGCGCGAAGAAAGGCTCCATCAGCGTCCGGAACGGGGCGAAGTCGGCAGGCTCGTCTGCCAGGCAGACGAAGATGTAGCCGGCGACGCTCTCGCAGGCGATCGGCTTCAGGCCGAAATCCTCCTTGCGGAAGCCATCCGCCATCTGGCGCGCGAAGACCAGCGAGCCGTCGAGGTCGTAGGTCCACTGATGATAGGGACAGACCAGCCGCGCGGCGGTGCCGCGCTCGGTGCTGCACACGCGGCTGCCGCGATGCCTGCAGGAATTGTGCAAGGCGCGGATCTGTCCGTCGCGGCCGCGCACGACCACCACCGGATAGTCGCCGACCTGAACGGTGAAGAAGGAGCCGGGCTTGGCGATCTCGCAATCGTGGCCGACGAACAGCCAGTCGCGGTACCAGACCAGCTCGAGGTCGAGCCTGAAAAAATCCGGGTCGATGTAGAAGGGTTGCTGAAGGGAGAAGCCGTCGCACCGCTCGCGGATCAGCTTCAGCATTTCGTTGCGTATATCCCCGGTACGTATATCCATGTCCGTCCTCGCAATCGGCACAAGGACTGAACTGGTGGTGATGGAGGGGTGGATGGCCGCAGGCGAGCATCGCCCGGAGCGCTCCGCCTCTTGACCGCCCACCGCGATCAGTCAGGTTAAACGTTCGAGGCTGGTTTCCGGGCTCCGAAGCTGGCCTTTCCAGGCCGTCCCGACACCTTCCCAGGCTTGTCGCCCAGTGGCTTTCGTCGGGGTTCAGCTCCGCTACCGTTGCGGGGGCAGCACCGGCGTCAAACCGGCTTCCCAATTATCCCGCCGTCGTTTCCGCTGACGGGCACCTTGAACGCTTCGATCAGACCACGAAGCGACCCCGCGCGAAGCCATGAAAGCGACATCGGCAAAGCGCGAAGGCGACAGCGCATTCTCAATCCCAGCTGAGTGCCCCGCCGTTCTGGTATTCGATGACGCGGGTCTCGAAGAAGTTCTTCTCCTTCTTCAGATCCATGACCTCGCTCATCCACGGGAATGGATTCTCCGTCTCGGCGAAGACCTGGGCCAGCCCAAGCTGCGCGCAGCGGCGATTAGCGATGAAGTGCATGTACTGCTCGCACAGCGCCGCGTTGAGGCCGAGGAAACCGCGCGGCATCGTATCCCTGCCATAGGCCGCTTCCAGTTCCGCGGCGTCGGCGATCATGCCGCGCACCTCGTCCTGGAACGTCCTGCTCCACAGATGCGGATTCTCGATCTTGATCTGGTTGATCACGTCGATGCCGAAGTTCAGGTGGATGGATTCGTCGCGCAATATGTACTGGTACTGCTCGGCGATGCCGACCATCTTGTTGCGCCGGCCGAGCGACAGGATCTGCGCGAAGCCGGTGTAGAACCACATGCCCTCGAAGATGACGTAGAAGGCGACAAGGTCGCGCAGGAAGGACTGGTCGGCCTCCGGCGTGCCGGTCTTGAAGTCCGGATCGTCCAGGTGTTGCGTATGCTTCAGCGCCCAGGCGGCCTTGTCGGTGATCGAGGGCACCTCGCGGTACATGTTGAACAGCTCGCCTTCGTCCAGCGCCAGGCTTTCCACGATGTACTGGAAGGTATGGGTATGGATCGCCTCCTCGAAAGCCTGCCTGAGCAGATACTGGCGGCATTCGGGATTGGTCAGGTGGCGGTAGATGGCGAGCACGATGTTGTTCGCCACCAGCGATTCAGAGGCCGCGAAGAAGCCGAGGTTGCGCTTCAGCATGCGCCGCTCGTCGTCGGTCAAACCGTCCTTCGATCTCCACAGCGCGATATCGGCCTGCATCGACACTTCGGTCGGCATCCAGTGGTTGTTGCAGCCGGAAAGGTATTTCTCCCATGCCCAGCGATATTTCAGCGGCAGAAGCTGGTTCACGTCGGCGCGAGCGTTGATCATGCGCTTGTCGTCGACCGAGACGCGCGCCGCGCCGCGGTCGATGGTGCCGAGCCCGGTGGCGCCGGTTGCTGCGGCGTTCGCAGCGGGATGGAGGGCGGGATTGGCATTCGGTTCGGACCAGTCAAGCATTGGAGACATCTTCCTGAGTGAGAAATCGAGGGCGTCATCCCGGCCAAGGGAGCGCAGCGACCGCGAGCCGGGATCCAGTGCTGAACCGTCCAGGACTGGATCCCGGATAACCTCCGCTTCGCTACGGCTTCCGGGATGACGCCGCGATGGGCGGAGCATCCTACTGGCACGCCTCACAGTTCGGACCGTCGATGGCGCAGGCCTTGCCCCACGCGGCGTCCGGATTGACTGTGATGGGCGCGGCGACGGCCGCAGCGGACGCCGAAACCGCGTTGAGCTTGCCGTCGGTGCCTTTCAGCGTCGACTTCTCGACATGCGTCGCGGAACGCGAGCGCAGGTAGTAGGTCGTCTTCAGCCCCTTGCGCCATGCGAGGCGATAGAGCTCGTCCAGCTTCCGGCCGCTCGGATTGGCGATGTAGAGGTTGAGCGACTGCGCCTGGTCGATCCATTTCTGGCGACGCGAGGCGGCCTCGATCAGCCAGGACGGCTCGATCTCGAAGGCGGTCGCATAGAGTGCCTTGAGGTCGTCGGGGATACGGTCGATCTGGCCGACAGAGCCGTCGAAATACTTCAGGTCCGACACCATCACCTCGTCCCACAGGCCGCGCTGCTTGAGGTCATGAACCAGCCGGGCATTCACCACCGTGAAGTCCCCGCTCATGTTCGATTTGACGAACAGGTTCTGGTAGACCGGCTCGATCGACTGCGACACGCCGCAGATGTTGGAAATGGTCGCCGTCGGCGCGATCGCCATCGTGTTGGAGTTGCGCATGCCTATCTTCTTCACGCGCTTGCGCAGCGCTTCCCAGTCGAGAGTCACGCACTCGTCCATATCCGTGCCGCCTCGCGCCTCCTCCAGCAGGCGGATGGAGTCGATGGGCAGGAGGCCCTTCGACCAGAGCGAGCCCTCGAAGCTCGGATAGCGGCCGCGTTCGGTCGCTAGGTCCACCGAGGCGGAGATCGCGTGGTAGCTGACGGCCTCCATCGAGCGGTCGGCGAATTCGACAGCCGCGTCCGAGGCGTAGGGCAAACGTAGGGCCTGCAGCGCGTCCTGGAAGCCCATGATACCGAGCCCAACCGGACGATGCCGGAGGTTGGAACGCCGCGCTTCCGGAATGGTGTAGAAGTTGATGTCGATGACGTTGTCGAGCATGCGCATCGCCGTGCCGACCGTGCGGGCCAGCCGGTCGAGGTCGAGTCCTTTTCCAGTGACGTGGTTGGCGAGGTTCAACGAGCCGAGGTTGCAGACCGCCACCTCGTCCATCGAGGTGTTGAGCGTGATCTCGGTACACAAATTGGAGGAATGCACGACGCCGACATGGCCCTGCGGCGAGCGGATGTTGCAGGGATCCTTGAACGCCACCCAGGGATGCCCGGTCTCGAACAGCATGGTCAGCATCCTGCGCCACAGATCGAGCGCGCGGATCCTGCGGAACACCTTTATGCCGCCGGCGGCGGCCTTCGCCTCGTACGCTTCGTAGGCAGCCTTGAACGCCGTGCCGTAAAAGTCGTGCAGGTCTGGCACCTCGTCCGGCGAGAACAGCGTCCATTCTCCGTCGGCCTCGACGCGCTCCATGAACAGGTCCGGCACCCAGTTGGCGGTGTTCATGTCGTGCGTGCGGCGGCGGTCGTCGCCGGTGTTCTTCCTGAGGTCGAGGAACTCCTCGATGTCGACGTGCCAGGTCTCCAGATAGGCGCAGACCGCCCCCTTGCGCTTGCCGCCCTGGTTGACGGCGACCGCCGTGTCGTTGGCGACCTTCAGGAACGGCACGACGCCCTGGCTCTCGCCATTGGTTCCCTTGATATGGGCGCCGAGGCCGCGCACCGGCGTCCAGTCGTTGCCCAGCCCGCCGGAATATTTCGCCAGCAGCGCGTTGTCCTTGATCGCCTTGAAGATGCCGTCGAGGTCGTCGGCGACCGTGGTGAGGAAGCAGGAGGAAAGCTGTGGCCTGAGAGTGCCGGAATTGAACAGCGTCGGCGTCGACGCCATGAAGTCGAAGGACGACAGGAGGTCGTAGAATTCGATGGCGCGCGCCTCGCGGTCGATCTCTCGCACGGCGAGGCCCATGGCGACGCGCATGAAGAAGGCCTGCGGCAGCTCGAAACGCTTGCCCTTCGTGTGCAGGAAATAGCGGTCGTAGAGCGTCTGAAGGCCGAGATACTGGAAGTTCAGGTCGCGTTCCGGCTTCAACGCCGCGCCCAGCCGTGCCAGGTCGAAGCGGCCAAGTTCGGGATCGATCAGTTCGGCCTCGATGCCGACCCGCAGGAATTCCGGGAAATAGCCGGCATAGCGCGTTGCCATCTCCGCTTGTGTCGCCTGCTCCGGACGGCCGGACACGAAAGTGAGCGCTTCCCGGCGCAGGCGGTCGAGCAGCAGCCGCGCGGAGACGAAGGCGTAATTTGGTTCCTGCTCGACCAGCGTGCGGGCGGCGAGGATCGGTGCCAACGAAAGTTCGTCGAGCGTGATGCCGTCATAGAGGTTGCGGCGGGCCTCGGCGAGGATTGGCTCAGGCGACACGGCGTCCAGCCCGTCGCAGGCTTCCTCGACGATGCGCGCCAGCCGCCCTTCGTCGAGCGGCCTGGGCGTGCCGTCTTCGGTTTTCACGTTGAGCAACGACTGGGGAACTGCCTGCGCCGCCTTCTCCGCTGCGCGCTCCCGCGCCCGCTCCTCACGGTAGAGAACGTAGGCGCGCGCCACCTTGTGGTGCCCGCCGCGCATCAGCGCCAGCTCGACCTGGTCCTGCACGTCCTCGATATGGAAGGTGCGTCCCTCGCCGACGCGCCGCGCCAGCGCGGAAGCCACCTGATCGGTGAGATCCGCAACCAAATCGTGCACGCGCCTTGAGCCTGCCGCCGTCGATCCTTCCACCGCGAGGAAGGCCTTGGTCAGCGCAATCGTGATCTTCATCGGATCGAACGGAGTCACCGCGCCGTTGCGCCGGATGATGCGGTAACCCGGTTCCGTGGGCGCGTGCCCGCTGTGGTCGAGAAGGATCGGAGCCTTGCCGGCTCCTTCGGTGTGAAGTGCTGTGGTCGCCTGCATCATATCCCCGTGGCGTTGTGGACGGGGAGCGCGAGGGACACATGCCGGAAGCGCGCCACACGGGCACATGAGGCACGCGCACCGCCGGGACACCCCGCCCGAGGTTCGTTCATGGCGTCACGGCAGGTCTCCTGGCTCGCAGGTCGTCGCCGCTGTCCAGCCTTCCCGGCGCCTCGACACCAGTGGCGTTACACGGACAGCGACTCGCTGCTTACAGTTGCGGGGGCAGCGCCGGCATTGCAGTCACGCGCACCGGCTTCCCTCTTAGCTCCTGAGTCCGGATAGACTCAGAAGAACCATGACCACTACATTTAGTGGCTCTACGCCTCTTAATGTCAATGTGTGGGCAAGTTTTTTCTGAAAACTGTCGGCGGATATGAGCAGCAGCGGCATGAGGCCAGCCGAACCAGGCGCTGACGGCAGTGGTCTGTTCAATGAAACTTTCCGATCCTGTCGGCGGCCCGACTGTTTCAGGGCCGTGCGCATTCATCGCCCAAAACCACATGCCTTCCTGCGGGCCGTGTCCGTAGCGATGGATGCGACCGACGCCACCCGTAGTCTGGATGCCGGCGGATTGCATGGTGCCGATTGCTTCATCTTCGCCGCCGTGACAGGCTCCCGCAATATGTCGAGGAGAGGACGCGAATGAGCGGAACATTTGTGATCGCGCAGGGCGGCGGTCCGACCGCCGTGATCAATCAAACGCTTGCGGGGGCCCTGACCGCAATTCGTGGACGTCATCCGGGTATCCGGATCCTCGGTTCCAGGCATGGCGTGCGCGGGCTGCGCGACGGCGACCTTGTCGACCTGGCCGATCTGTCGGAATCGGATCTTGCACGCCTGGCGCGCACGCCGGGGGCCGCTCTCGGCAGCACGCGGGACAAACCGGATGCGCGCTATTGCGAATTGGTGCTGAAGGGGCTCCGCGCGGCTGGAGCGGATGCTTTCATCTACATTGGCGGAAACGACACGGCAGAGACGCAAAGAATCATTTCCGAGGCCTGTGGCGGCGCCGTTGCATGCGTTCACGCACCGAAGACGATCGACAACGACCTTGTCGAGAACGACCACACGCCGGGCTTCATAACCGCAGCGGAATTCGTTGCCGGCGCCTTTGCCGGAGCGGACCTCGATTTTCGGTCGCTTCCGGGCGTCTATGTCGGGATCGTCATGGGGCGGCATGCAGGTTTCCTGACCGCCGCGTCCGCCGCCTGGAGGATGGATTTGGAGGGTGCGCCGCACCTGGTCTACGTGCCGGAGCGCGCCTTCGACCGGAAGCGGTTCGTCGAGAGCGTTCGCGCCGTGCTCTCCCGTCGCAAGCGCTGCATCGTGGCGATGTCGGAAGGCGTTTCGGACAAGGAGGGACGCTCCCTGGTGGAGGGTCTGGTCGCGCCCGAGCTGCTGGAGCGCGATCCCCATGGCAATGTGCGATTGTCGGGAACCGACCTCGGTCAGGCTGTCGAGCGGATACTGGCGGAGGACCTGCCAAATGTACGCGCCCGCGTCGACACGTTCGGATATCTTCCGCGCTGCCATGCCGGGATATGCAACGAGACGGACCGGAGCGAGGCCTTCGACGCCGGAGCCTTCGCGGTGCAGGCGGCCGAAGAGGGCAGCTTTTCCGTTGCGCTCCAGTACGACGGGAAAGTCACGAGGCCGGTCGCGGTCTCGCTGTCCGCGGTCGCCGGCAAGACCAGGCACATGCCGGAGGATTTCCTGCTCCCCGACGAGGACCAGATTTCCGAAGCCTGCGCCGCCTATCTGTCGCGGTTGTTGCCGGGAAAACCTGCGTTCCTGCCTCCCTTCGCATAGGCTTTCGGGCACCGGTGCCGGATCGGGATCGGCCTTCCGCTCGTAAGGCCATGGCGACCGATCCGCCATCGTCTCCTTCCGGAGGCTTTTAGCTGTACGCGCCGCGCGGCATGAGCAGGGCCACCGGCCATGGCGGGAGTCCGGCGTGACGGAAAGCGGTTGCACGGGCGGCTGTCCGGGCCGCGCCTGGAACTCCCGCACGCCAAATGTTGCGAATGCCTTTTCATCATCCGCAAGACGTGGTACCTGCCGCTGCCATCCGTAACGAACGGACAGGCACTCCAGCCGGGCGCCCGGGCCGTTCAGACGCTCCCAAGGACGACCATGGCAAGGATAATCGAGTCGGTTACCGGCGCGGAAGCACTCACTTTCGACGACGTATTGCTGCAGCCGGGTCATTCGGAGGTGATGCCCGGCCAGACGGACATCCGCACGCGCATCGCCGGCGATATCGACCTCAACCTGCCGATCCTTTCCGCGGCGATGGATACCGTCACCGATTCGCGCCTGGCCATCGCCATGGCGCAGGCCGGCGGCATCGGCGTCATCCACCGGAATTTCTCTCCCGTCGAACAGGCCGAGGAGGTCCGGCAGGTGAAGAAATTCGAATCGGGAATGGTCGTGAACCCGGTGACGATCGGCCCCGAGGCGACCCTCGCCGACGCCCTTGCCCTGATGCGTGCGCACGGGATTTCGGGCATTCCGGTGGTCGAGAACGGCGGAGCAGGGGGCCAGAAGACGGGTCATCTCGTCGGCATCCTGACCAACCGCGACGTACGCTTCGCCTCCAATCCGAACCAGAAGGTCTATGAACTGATGACGCGGGAGAGCCTCGTCACGGTCAAGGAGAATGTCGACCAGGAAGAAGCCAAGCGCCTGCTCCACAAGCATCGCATCGAGAAACTCCTGGTCGTCGATCCGGCCGGCAATTGCGTCGGCCTCATCACCGTCAAGGACATCGAGAAGTCGCAGCTCAATCCCAACGCCACCAAGGATATTCAGGGCAGGCTGCGCGCGGCGGCGGCCACCAGTGTCGGCGATGACGGGTTCGAGCGCGCCGAACGGCTGATCGACGCGGGCGTCGACCTTCTCGTCATCGACACCGCGCATGGCCATTCGCAGCGCGTTCTGGACGCCGTCACGCGGGCCAAGAAGCTTTCCAACTCGGTTCGCATCGTCGCCGGCAATGTCGCCACCGCCGAAGGCACCCAGGCCCTGATCGACGCCGGCGCGGACGCGGTGAAGGTCGGCATCGGTCCGGGCTCGATCTGCACGACGCGCATCGTCGCCGGTGTCGGCGTGCCCCAGCTTTCCGCCATCATGGCGGCCGCCGAGACGGCCGACCGCGCCGGCGTAACCGTCATCGCCGACGGCGGCATCAAATATTCTGGCGATCTGGCGAAGGCGCTGGCCGCCGGCGCTTCGGCCGCGATGATCGGGTCCCTTCTCGCCGGCACCGACGAGAGCCCTGGCGAGGTCTATCTTCATCAGGGCCGCTCCTTCAAGGCCTATCGCGGCATGGGCTCTGTCGGCGCGATGGCTCGCGGTTCGGCGGATCGCTATTTCCAGGCCGAAGTGCGTGATACGCTGAAGCTGGTTCCGGAAGGAATCGAAGGACAGGTGCCCTACAAGGGGCCGGTCGCAGGCGTATTGCATCAGCTTGCCGGGGGCCTTAGGGCTGCGATGGGCTATGTGGGGGCGCCGGACCTTGAAGCGCTACGGGTCCGGGCACAGTTTGTACGCATATCGGGCGCCGGCCTGAGAGAGAGCCACACGCATGACGTTGCGATCACTCGCGAGAGCCCGAATTATCCGGGTGCGGCCTGAAGCTCTCGTACCGGGCTTGAGGCGCTCGACCGTCGCGCTGTGCACCGCATCGGTGATGCTTTTCGTCGTGATGAGCGTGCTGGAGTTCTTCTACTTCCAGCGCCTTTCAGGCGGCCTTTCCTCCCTCGACATCCGCCTGATGGGCTTTTCGAGCGACGATGCCGTTGCCTGGCTGACCGCGCTCGGTGAGCCGGGCCGCGAGGCGGTGCTGGTCTGGCAATATTCGAGTTTCGACCTGTTTTTCCCAGCCGTCTTCGGCCTGGCGCTGGTCGGCCTCTTCCTGCACGTGGCCAGCCGGGCGCCCACGCTCGCTCAAAGGTCGAAGCGCACGCAGCTTGCCGCCGGCGTTCTGGTCGTGCTGCCCTATGTCGTCGTCAACTACGCGCAGAACCTCTTCATCGTCCAGATGCTCTCGGACCCTTCCGCGGCCAGCATATGGCTGACCTCGGCCACCTCCGTGCTGGTCATGGCGAAGTTCCTCCTGGCGCTGGCGGCGCTGGCGGCGATCGCCTTCGTCTTCCTGCGCGGCCGCATCCGGTCGTGATGAGGTCCCTCGAGGCGCTCGCATGAACCAGACCGCGATCTTCTGGCCCGTCATCGCGCAGGTGTTCCTGGTCTATCTCGTTTACGGGCTGCTCGGCCTGCGCCGGAGGGCTGCGGTCCAGGCGGGCAGCGCAAGCCGCTCCGGCTTCCGCGAGAACCGCAACGAACCGCGCGAGAGCCTCTTCGTCCACAACAACCTGCTCAACCAGTTCCAGTTGCCGGTGCTGTTCTATGTCGTCTGCCTCTGCCTCTACGTCACCCAGGGCAATTCGCTCGTCACGGTCGTGCTCGCCTGGATCTTCGTCGTCTCGCGCTACCTGCACGCCGCCATACACGTCACGTCGAACGACATGCGCTACAGGCCGTTGGCGTTCACCTTGGGATATGTCGTTCTCTTCATCCTGTGGCTTTGGTTTGCGCTGCATCTGCTTGCCGTCGTCTGAAAACCGCCTGGCTTGTCTCGAGCGCCTCGCCCGGCTAGAGCCTTTCATGGTTAGCTGGAAGCAGTTCTGTTTCTCCCATGGCGAGGCGATCCGCCAGGAGGGCGGCGCGGGCGTACCGGTGGTACGGCCAAGTCCGCCCGACGAAGCGGGCGCCCGCCAGCGGGAAACCCTTCGGGCCGGGTGAATTCGGGCCAAATCCTTCGACCTTCGGACTTGGCCGTACCACCGGTACGTCCGCGCCGAAGGCCTCGACCTTGGACCGAATTCCCTCCGGCAGAACGCTTCCATCTAGCCATGAAAGGCTCTAGCAAGGGCTGGAAATATTTCCTGATTTTAATGGTGGAACGGGCGGGAAGCGAAGATGCGCCTCGGCGGCAGGCTGGCTGCAGCGATCGAAGTGCTGGACGACATCGACGGCAGGCACCGCCCGGCCGCCGATGCGCTGAGGGATTGGGGCCTGTCGCATCGCTTCGCCGGTGCCGGCGATCGCGCGGCAATCGGCAATATCGTCTATGACGCGCTGCGCCGGCGCCGGTCGGCGGCCTGGCTTCTAGACCAGGAGACCTCGCGCGCCCGCGCCATCGGGGCGCTTTTGCTCGACGCCGGCATCGAGGCCGGCTCGCTGAACGCCGAACTCGAAGGCGACCGCTTCGCCCCGCCCCCTCTGTCCGAAGAGGAGATCGTGCGCCTGCGGACCCGTCGGCTCGCGGACGCGCCCGATGCCGTTCGCGCCGACTTTCCCGACTGGTGCGTGCCGCTTTTCGTGCGCGCTTTCGGAAAGGGTTGGGCGGAGGAGGCAGCCGCTCTTTCCGGGCGGCCGCCGCTCGACATCAGGGTCAATGCGCTGAAGGCGGGCCGCGAAAAGGTGCTCCAGGCGTTGAAAGGCTCCGGGGCGGAGCCCGCGCCGATCGCGGCCGACGCCATACGCATCCCGCCGATCGCCGGCGCCGGACGGCATCCGAACGTGCAGGCCGAGCCCGCCTTCCAGAAAGGCTGGTTCGAGATACAGGACGAGGGCTCGCAGATCGTCGCCGATCTCGCTATAGCCGGCGGCGGCGCGCAGGCGCTGGATTTCTGTGCCGGCGCGGGCGGAAAATCCCTGGCGCTTTCCGCGGCGATGAAGAATCACGGGCAGATATTCGCCCATGACGCGGACAAGTCGCGGCTCGCCCCGATCTTCGACCGTATACGGCGCGCGGGGGCGCGGAACATCCAGATCGTCCAGCCCTCCGGCCTGCCCGCGCTTGAGAATGCGATGGACCTCGTCCTTGTCGACGCGCCCTGCACCGGCTCCGGCACATGGCGCCGTCGCCCGGATTCCAAGTGGCGGCTGAGCGACCGGCAGCTCGACCTGCGTAGGGCCGAGCAGGCCGCGATCCTCGAAGATGCGAAGCGTTTCGTGAAGCCGGGGGGACGCCTCGCCTACATTACCTGCTCCGTGTTTTCGGAAGAGAATGCGGACCAGATGGCCGCGTTCCTGGGCCGGAACGGCGGCTTCCGGCCGATCGACCATCACGCCTTGTGGAATGGCCGCCATCCGCATCGTCCGGATGCGGCGCTGGTCGATGCCAGGGGCGGCATCGTGCTCACGCCGGCGCGAACCGGGACGGACGGGTTCTTCTGCTGCGTCCTTGAACGGCGGAGTTGACCGTCCGCGATCTGGCGGCTCAATTGACGAAATAATTCTCCCGCACTGCACCATCGCCCGATTGAATGGCCCGACCCCGTCTGCGATAAAACGCGGGGAAAGGGTTCCGCATGGTTTCGCAAGTGCTCGTGGACGACGATTTCGAGGCGAGGGTTCGTTCGAGCTTCGCCCGGCAGAAGGCGATGGCGGCGATCGGGGCCGAACTGACGCTGGTCACGCGCGGGACCGTCGAGATCGAGATGCCTTTTTCGGAGGAACTCACCCAGCAGCACGGCTTCCTGCATGCCGGCGTGATCTCCACCGCGCTGGATTCGGCCTGCGGCTATGCGGCCTATTCGCTGATGCCGCCGGACGCGGCCGTGCTGACCATCGAATTCAAGGTCAACCTGCTCGCGCCGGGCAGGGGCGAGCGCTTCCTGTTCCGCGGCGCGGTCACCAAGCCGGGCCGCACCATCATCGTCGCCGACGGGCAGGCATACGCCTTCGACGCCGAGGGCGAGGCCAAGATGATTGCCACCATGACCGGCACGATGATGACCGTCACCGGCCGCCAGGGCATCGACGGCTGATCCCATGACACATGCGCCTGTTACCACGGTCGGCGGCAGGCGGCTGCTCTTCGTCATGGCCGTGGATGCGGAATACGGTCCGCATCTCAAGCGCCGCTTCCCGGCCCTGATGACCGGCATCGGGCCGGTCGAAGCCGGCGTGCGGCTCGGCGCCGAACTGGCGCGTCTGTCGGAGCGGAACGCACTTCCGGACCTGGTCGTCTCGCTGGGCTCGGCGGGCAGCCGCGTGCTGGAGCAGACGGAGGTGTATCAGGCCTCGTCGGTCGCCTATCGCGACATGGACGTCTCGGCCCTCGGCTTCGAGCGCGGCGCGACGCCGTTCGTCGACCTTCCCGCGATCGTTCCGCTCGGCTACGCCATACCGGACATTCCACAGGCATCGCTCTCGACGGGCGCGGCGATCGTTTCCGGCGCCGCATACGATGCCATCGCGGCCGACATGGTGGACATGGAGACGTTTGCGGCGCTTCGCGCCTGCCAACTCTTCGGCGTCGGCATGGTCGGCCTGCGCGGCATATCGGATGGCTCCGCCGACCTGAGGCATGTCGACGATTGGCGCCAATACCTGCACGTCATCGACGAGAAGCTGGCTGCAGCGGTCGACAGGCTCGAAGCCGCCATCGCCAATGGGACGTTGCTGCCGTGACGGTCGAAATCCGCCGCGCCGGGCCGGGCGAGGAGGCCGCCGTCTCGGCTCTTCTCGCGGAGGTCTGGCATGCGACCCACGACGCGCAACTCGGCCATGACAAGGTGGCGAAAATCACCGCGAAATGGCACGCACCCGCGCTCCTCCGCGCCCAGATCGAGGATCCCGGGAAATGCTTTCTCGTCGCCGAGGCCGGAGGCGGCGAGCTTGTCGGCCACGCCATCTCCTGGCTCGACGAAGACACGGCGATCAACCTGCTGAGATTGTATGTCCTGCCGTCCATGCAGGGCAGGGGGCTTGGCGGCCGCCTGCTCCGCGCGGCTGTCGCCGCCTGGCCCGGCGGCCACCTGCTGCGCCTGGAAGTCCAGGCGCTGAATGCTCCCGCGATCCGCTTCTACGAAGGGCAGGGCCTGCGCGTGATCGGCGATACGGCCGAGCGCGGCGGCTTCACCGACATTCCCGCGCTGGTCATGGAAAGGCGTCTTCCTTTCGAGGATCCGGCATGAATCGTTTTCTCGGCTCCGTCCCGCAAGCCGTTGCGCCGACTCGTTTCTTTCTTTAAACGCCCGCCATGAAGAACACCGCGCATCCCGACACCGTCCTCATCATCGATTTCGGCAGCCAGGTCACGCAGCTGATCGCGAGGCGGGTGCGCGAGGCCGGCGTCTATTCGGAGGTCGTCCCCTTCCAGTCCGCAGAGGAAGGTTTCCGCCGCGTCCGGCCGAAGGCCGTCATCCTTTCCGGCAGCCCGCATTCGACCGTCGATATCGGCAGCCCGCGCGCGCCGGATGCGATCTTCGCGGCGGGCATTCCCGTCCTCGGCATATGCTATGGCGAGCAGGCGATCTGCGCCCAGCTCGGCGGCAAGGTGGAAGCCGGCCACGAGCGCGAATTTGGCCGCGCCTTCCTCGATATCCGGGAGGACTCCGCGCTTTTCGACGGCATCTGGGCCAAGGGCACGCGCCACCAGGTCTGGATGAGCCATGGCGACCGGGTGACGGCGCTGCCGCCGGGCTTCCGCGTCGTCGGCACCTCGACCGGTGCGCCGTTTGCGGCGATCGCCGATGAAGAGCGCAAAATCTTCGCCGTGCAGTTCCATCCCGAAGTGGTCCATACGCCGGACGGGGCGAAGCTTCTTGCCAATTTCGTCCACAACATCGCCGGCCTGAAAAGCGACTGGACGATGGCCGCCTATCGCGAGCAGGCGGTGGGGGCGATCCGCCGCCAGGTCGGCGCGGGCAAGGTCATCTGCGCGCTGTCGGGCGGCGTCGATTCCTCCGTTGCCGCGCTGCTGATCCACGAGGCCGTCGGCGACGAGCTCACCTGTATCCTCGTCGACCACGGCCTGATGCGGAAGAACGAGGCGGCCGAAGTGGTCGAGATGTTCCGCAAGCACTACAATCTGCCGCTGATCCTGGTCGATGCGTCGGATCGTTTCATCTCCGCGCTCGAAGGCGAAGCCGACCCGGAGAAGAAGCGCAAGACGATCGGCCGCCTTTTCATCGAGGTATTCGAGGAGGAGGCGAAGAAACTGGGCGGCGCCGATTTTCTCGCCCAAGGCACGCTTTATCCCGATGTCATCGAGAGCGTTTCCTTCACCGGCGCCACCTCCTCCACCATCAAGTCGCACCACAATGTCGGCGGGCTGCCCGAGCGCATGAACATGAAGCTCGTCGAGCCGCTGCGCGAGCTCTTCAAGGACGAGGTGAGGGCGCTCGGCAGGGAACTCGGCCTGCCGGAGAGCTTCATCGGCCGCCATCCCTTCCCCGGACCCGGCCTTGCCATCCGCTGCCCCGGCGGCGTGACGCGCGAGAAGCTGGCGATCCTGCGCGAGGCCGACGCAATCTACCTGGACGAGATCCGCAAGGCCGGCCTCTACGACGCGATCTGGCAGGCCTTCGTCGTGCTCCTGCCCGTGCAGACGGTCGGCGTCATGGGCGACGGCCGCACCTATGAATTCGTGCTGGCGCTGCGCGCCGTCACCTCGGTCGACGGCATGACCGCCGATTTCTACCATTACGACATGGAGTTCCTCGGCGCCGCCGCGACCCGGATCATCAACGAGGTCAAAGGCATAAACCGGGTCGTCTACGACGTCACCTCAAAGCCGCCCGGCACAATCGAGTGGGAATGATTCAGGCCCATCCTGGGCTATCCCGCAGCGTCCCAGAAACCTCCATAACACACTGATAAACAAAATAAAATATCTCAAGGACGTTCGGAGACTATCGGCCGGCAAAGATCGCCGCTGACGTACTTCCTGACGGTGCGCTCCCCCATTGCGAAATCCGATTTCGTCCGATACCGTCAAGGAGTGAGCACCTTCTGACGGTCTTTTTTTCGATCTAACTCGCTGTAAGAAAAAGAGATTTTGCGCAAAGGTGCCCGAAAATGGCCTGACGGTCTTTTTTGGAGGAGGCAACCCCGATGTTGACCGATGCAGCCCTTAAGCATCTGAAACCAAAAGAGAAAATTTACAAGGTGACGGACCGGGACGGCATGTATGTGCTCGTGAAGCCCTCGGGGACCCTCACTTTTCGGCTGGACTACCGGATGAATGGGCGGCGCGAGACCGTCACGTTTGGCAAATACGGGCCGGCGGGGCTGTCGCTCGCTCGTGCGCGAGAGCTGTGCATCGACGCCAAGCGGGCGATCAGCGAGGGCCGATCGCCGGCGATCGAGAAGCAGCGGGAGAAGCGCCGGCTCCTGGAAGCCAAGAGCTTTGGCGAGTTCGGTGAGAAATGGTTGACCGCGGCGCCGATGGCGGACAGCACGCGGGCGATGCGCCGGTCGATCTTCGAGCGCGAACTGCTGCCCAAGTGGCGCACCAGGCTGCTGACGGAAATCACGCCAGACGATCTCCGGGCCCATTGCGGCGCCATCGTCGAGCGCGGCGCGCCGGCGACGGCGATCCACGTCCGCGACATCGTCAAGCAGATCTATGGCTTTGCGATCTTGCATGGCGAGAAAGTCGCCAACCCGGCTGACGATGTGGGACCGTCTTCTATCGCGACCTTCGTGCCGAAGGACCGGTCGCTCTCGCCGACCGAGATCAGGATCATGCTCAAGCTGCTCGAGAAGGTGGCGACGCTGCCGACCATCAGGCTCGGCATGCGCCTCTATCTGCAGACGATGGTGCGCAAGAGCGAGCTGCAGGACGCGACATGGGATGAAGTCGATTTTGAGAATGCCGTTTGGACTATCCCGAAAGAGCGGATGAAGCGCTCGAAAGCGCACAATGTCTATCTGTCGCGCCAGACCCTTGACATCATGATCGCGCTGAAGACCTGTGCCGGAAACTCAAAGTACCTCCTGCCGTCACGCTATGATGCCGATGCGCCCATGTCGCGGGCAACTTTCAATCGCGTCACATATGCGGTGGTTGAGCAGGCGAAGAAGGAAGGTCTGCCGCTGGAGCCTTTCACCGTTCACGACCTGCGGAGGACGGGCTCGACACTGCTCAACGAACTCGGGTTCAACAGCGACTGGATCGAGAAGTGCTTGGCACACGAGGACGGCCGTTCTTCGCGCGGCGTTTACAACAAGGCTGAATATGAAGTGCAGCGGCGCCACATGATGCAGGAGTGGTCCGACATCATCGATGCCTGGGCCGCTGGCAAGAAGCGCGTGCCCGTGGTCATCCCAGCTTCGATGCCGTTGCTTGAACCCGACCCGGCGATCGAACCGGGCGCGATCGCCGCTGCCTGACGTCAGGAGACTGCGCGCGGGTAATAGAGATTGATTGGCGCGAAGCCAACCAGGCTACGACCTCCGCGAGATCCCAAACCACGCAGCGCGGCGAGAGAGCGAAGCGTCGAGGAAACTCGCCGCGCATTTCCATCTCGTATATGGTGCTGTCAGCAAGCGGGACCATCTCCCGTAGCTGGTGCCGCCGGATCGTCCGCTTAATAGATATTTCCGTTGTCGGCGCCATTCCAAATCTCCTCAAGGGTCCGGCTTGAGGCAATTGAAAGCAATCGTCGTTGAAAGAGGGAAGGCCCGGAATTCGTCCGTAGGGGCGTAGGGCGCGCGGGGATAAAAATCGGATAGCTGCAGACGACGCAATCCACCTCGTGCATGGCACAAGGTAATACTATTTCTTCCGATTTTTGAGCGGTGTGACGACGGTCGTTGGGGGAGGCTTTGGAATTACGCTGCGCGCACGCGGTCGCGTCAAGCCCAGCCTCTTGTGTATCTGGCGTTGCGACTCAGCTTCGCCATGCAGCCAGTTGCGGAAGGCCAATAGCGCCGGGTCCTTCTCGCGTATCGGCCTGTAGGCCAGATACCAGCCTTCGTATTTCTGATCAACGATTGGAAATGGGGTGACCAGACGGCCCGCTGCCAGCGCGTCACTGACATAGGGGAGTTGCGCCACAGCGACTCCTACTCCATCGAGGACGGCCTGAATTGCCATCACAGAACTCTCGAACGATACCTCATTAGCTGGCTGTATCGGCGCGCTCAGGCCTGCCGCTTCGAACCACCAGGTCCATTGCTCGCGCAGGTGGGAGACGACGATCAGGGTTGCCGTGTGGAGATCGCGGGGGTGCAGCAAGCTTGCTGCTATTGCTGGCGTGCAGACTGGCACCAGCGTTGATGGGAATAGCTCTTCGGCAATATAGCCAGGCCAACTGCCCGCGCCGCGACGTACAGTACATGTCCAATCGTCACGCAGCGGAAGCATTGCACCGCCCGTAGCGACGCGTACCTCGATGTTGGGATGGTTGCGATTGAAGCTCGTCAAGCGCGGAATTAGCCAATGTAAAGCGAGTGTCGGCGCGACCCCGACGGTGAGCACCGGGCCGGCCTGCATCGAGCCCACTTGCTCAGAGAGCCGGGCGATCGCATCGAAGGCCTCGGTCAGGCCGGGCTGGAACGCCCGGCCCTGATCGGTGAGCTCGAGCCTATTGGCATGACGGCGGAAGAGCGCGAACCCGAGGTGTTTTTCCAAGAGCCGCACCATGTGGCTTACCGCCGTTTGAGTGACATTCAACTCCTCCGCTGCTGCCTTGAAGCTGCCATGCCGTCCAGCCGCTTCGAAGGCTCGCAATCCGTTCAAGGAGGGCATCTGGCGAGTCATTAATACCCCAAATTTAAGTTGGGCTAACCGCGAGAAATTTGCGTTTGCTACGCAAGTTTATCCGCGACATCCTATTCGACAAGGATGAGAATTTCTATGCGTAAGATTGCTCTGGGCATCACAGCCACCGTCGCCTTGCTAGTAGCCGCTGTCTTGCTCGCGGTCGTTACGGGATGGGTGCCGCGAGGGCCAATGAACCACGGGTGGGACTGGCCTTGGCATGATTGGTGGCACTCTCGGCTGGAGCACAGTCGGCTTCACCAGTACGGCCCGACGATGAGCCAAACCCAAATGCTGGGATGGTCGGACGGTCAGATAGTTATGGACACCACCAAGATACGTTCCGCGTGACTACTCGCAGTTCGGCCAACCATCAGTGCAACGATCAACGATAAGCCTACTCAATACAGTGCTTCACCGAGTCAGAGTCCGGGAAAACGTCAAATGATGAAGATATCGAATCTCATAACGACCAGCGCCGCGGCGATAGGAGTCCTGTGCATGCTTCAGGCAGGTCCGGCTGTAAGCCAAGAAAAGCATGGCGTGATACCGCATGCTCCGCTGCTGAAGACCGTATTACCCGGCACAAAAAATTTGGAGGTCGCAGTCTACGAGACGGAATACGCTCCGGGTGGGATCAACCCGCGACATCTCCATCCGGCTGCGATCACATTCTATGTCGTGTCAGGGACAGGTGTTTGGCAGGAAGATGGGAAGCCGCCGGTAACGCTGCATGCCGGTGAGAGTTTGTTTGTTCCCGCGGGCACGATCCATTCCCACTGGAATCCAAGCACCACGGATCATCTTCGCTTCCTGGAGTTCATCGTAGCTGAGAAGGGCAAGGGGCGTTCTATTCCGGAACCGATAAAGAAGTGAGGTTCCCGGAGAGATTGACCGATCAAAAAGATCACGATTCGCTAGAACCTGCACAATCTAACGAAGCATCGGTAAACGAGACTGAGGACAATGCAGTCAGGCGCCGGCGTGCTATTTTTCTGATTTTTGCGAGTGTTGCACTTATTTTAGTTGGCATTGCGACCCACTGGCTTTTGTCGGCGCGAACCAAGACTCCGCCGACCACACGCCCATCTGTACCGGTAAGCATTTCCGTCGCAACTCGACAGAACATACCCGTCGATCTGACCGGTCTTGGCGCCGTGCAGGCCTCATTGACTGTCGGTATTCGTCCCCAGGTCGATGGCACACTGCAGGACGTGCTGTTCACCGAAGGGCAGGATGTAAAGAAGGGCGACGTGCTGGCCAAGATAGATCCGCGCTTGTTCAAGGCTGCGCTTGACCAGGCCCGGGGAAAAAAAGCCCAGGATGCTGCGTTGCTCGTTTCCGCCGAGAAAGATCTTACGCGGTACAAGACGTTGGCGCTGAGTGATTCCATAGCGCGGCAGACCGTCGATCACCAGCAGGCAACGGTCGATCAACTGAAGGCGTCCATTGCGGCCGATGAAGCTGCGATCGACACCGCACAGACACAACTCGACTACACCTCGATCAGGGCGCCAAGCGACGGGCGAATTGGCATTCGCTCGATCGATCCTGGAAACGTGGTGCATGTGTCCGATGCACAACCGATCGTCATCCTGATGCGTATCCGCCCGTCCGCTGTGCTGTTCACACTGCCGGCGCGGTTTCTCGATGATGTGCGCAGCGCCTTAGCCCATGGTCCCGTCGTGGTGACGGCTTTCGACCAAAACAACCGCCGCGCACTGAGCGCGGGGAAACTCCTCCTCGTCGATGATGCAATCGATCCCGCTACCGACACCATGCGTCTGAAGGCCATCTTCCCTAATGACGACGAAAGGCTGTGGCCGGGCGAATTTGTTAATGCACGCTTGTCACTCAAGACGCTCAGCGATGCTCTCGTCATTCCATCGACCGCAGTCCAGCGGGGCCCGCAGGGCTTGTTCGCGTGGATCGTGACGTCGAAAGACACGGCTGAACCCCGGCCGATCGAGGTGGGGCCGACATCTGGCGATCTGACGGTGGTCACTTCGGGCCTTAGGGACGGCGAACGCGTCGTGACGGACGGACAATTCAAGCTGAAGCGCGATGCTCGGGTACAGGTAAGGGGCACGTCACCCCGGTCACCAACGTCCGAGGGTGCCAGGTGAATCTCTCCGCGCCATTCATCGCACGACCGGTCGCAACGGCACTGCTGATGGCGGCTTTGGCGCTCCTGGGCATTGCCGCGTTCCCGCTCCTGCCGGTCGCCCCGCTGCCGCAGGTCGATTTCCCGACCGTTCAAGTCACCGCAACGCTTGCCGGAGCGAGCGCCGACACGATGGCTTCATCGGTTGCGGCGCCGCTCGAGCGCCAGCTCGGGCAGATCGCGGGCGTTACCCAGATGACGTCGCTCAGCGCGCTGGGCGCGACGTCTATCACGATCCAGTTCGATCTTGATCGCAACATCGACTCGGCGGCGCAGGACGTGCAGGCGGCGATTAACGCCGCAAGCAACACGTTGCCGCGATCGATGACGACGCCGCCGACCTACAAGAAACTGAACCCGGCCGACGCCCCCATCCTCGTCCTCTCGGCGAGCTCCGATACCATCCCACTCACCAGCGTCAACGAATATGCCGACAATTACCTCGCCCAAAAGATCTCGCAAGTACCGGGTGTCGCCCAGGTGTCGCTCGGCGGTGAGCAGAAGCCGGCGATCCGTGTTCAAGTCGATCCGGCAAAGCTCGCCTCGCGCGGGTTGACCCTCGAGGACATACGGCCCGTCCTCGCCAACGCCACGACCGATGCCGCCAAAGGCACGCTCGATACGGGCAAAATGAGCTTCACGATCGCAGCCAACGACCAGATCACCGAGGCAAAACAATTCGATGACGTCGTGCTCGCCTACCGCAATGGAGCCCCTGTCAGGGTGCGCGACGTCGGCGAGGCGGTCTCCGCGGCGTCCGATCGAACAGCGGCCGCCTATGACAACAATAAACCCGCGATCCTTCTTACGGTCTATAAGCAGCCCGGCGCCAATGTCATCGACACCGTAGACCGGATCAAGGCCCAACTGCCGCGTCTCGCGGCTGGTATTCCGCCAGCGATCACAATCCATACTGTTCTCGACCGAACAACCACCATCCGCGCTTCGGTGCGCGATGTCGAGTTTACGCTTGGCCTGACTGTCGGCCTTGTCGTGATGGTGGTTCTGCTATTCCTACGCAATTTGTGGGCGACGCTGATTCCGGGCGTCACGATCATACTCGCGCTGCTCGGATCGTTCGCGGCCATGTATGTGCTCAACTTCAGTCTCGACAATTTATCATTGATGGCGCTGACCATAGCCGTCGGCTTCGTGGTCGACGATGCGATCGTCGTCGTCGAGAACATCTATCGTCATATCGAAAGCGGCGTGCCGCCCTTTGAAGCCGCGCTTAACGGCTCGCGAGAGATCGCCTTTACCGTGCTTTCGATCAGCGTGTCGCTGATCGCCGTTTTCATCCCGCTCTTGCTTATGGGTGGGATTGTAGGCCGATTGTTTCGAGAGTTCGCTCTAACCGTGACCGCGGCGATTGCGGTATCAGCTTTGGTATCGCTCACGCTCGCCCCGATGCTGTGCTCGCGCTTCATGCGGCGGGAAGCATCAGAGGATCATGGCCGCCTCTATCGCGCCCTCGAAACTTGCTTCGACAGGATGCAGTCCGGCTATCGGCACACGCTCGACATCGTGCTGCGCCATCAGGCGATCACCCTCTGCGTGTTCTTCGCTACGGTTGTGTTGGCCATCGTCATGGCCATCCAGATTCCCAAGGGCTTTTTTCCGATTCAGGACACCGGCCTGATCGGCGGCCTGGCGGAGGCGGCGCAGGAGGTCTCGCCCGAAGAGATGAAGCGTCTCGAACGCGTCGTCGGAGAGGTTGTCCTCAAGGATCCCGGCGTTGAGGGAATTGCCTCATGGACAGGTAGCACCGGCGGGAACGGCTTCGCACAGACCACGAACACTGCTCGGTTTTATATCGTTCTCAAGCCGCGCGACGAGCGCACGCTCACGGCTTCCCAGATTATCGACCGGTTGAGGCCGAAGATCGCAAAGGTCCAGGGCGTCAATCTTTCTTTGTCGGCAACTCAGGACATCACCGTAGGCGGCCGATCTTCGCGCGGCAGTTTTCAATATACGTTGCAGAGTGCCGATGTGGGCGAGCTGACCACATGGTCACAGAAGATGCTTCAGAAAATGCGCACGCTGCCCCAGCTCGCGGACGTAGCCACAGACCTTCTCGCCGACGCGCCGCTGCTCACGGTCGACATCAACCGGGACCAAGCTTCACGCTTTGGCATTTCGCCGCAGACGATCGACGACACGCTAAACGATGCCTACGGCCAGCGGCAGATCACGCAGTACTTCACCCAGCTCAATACATACCCGATCGTTCTTGAAATCACCCCGGCACTGCAGCGCACGCTTGCATCACTCGACCGCATCTATGTGAAATCGCCGCTGACAGGCGCTGCGGTGCCGCTTTCCGCGCTCGTGAGAGTTGATTCGGCCAAGGTCGGGTCGCTGTCGGTGACACATCAGGGTCAGTTTCCCGCGGTTACCCTGTCGTTCAATCTCCGTCCAGGCGTCGCGCTTGGCCAGGCTGTCAACGCAATCAGCCAAGCGGCGCAGGAGATCAACATGCCCGGCACAGTGACTGGTGCATTCCAGGGCAATGCGCAAGCGTTCCAGACATCGTTGTCGAGTATGCCTGTGCTGATCATCGCGGCGCTCGTAGTCGTCTATATCATCCTCGGTGTGCTGTATGAGAGTTTCATTCATCCGCTGACGATTCTTTCGACATTACCATCGGCCGGTGTTGGTGCGTTACTTGCGTTGTGGATGGGGCACATAGATCTGTCGGTGATAGGCATCATCGCAATCATCCTGTTGATCGGAATCGTCAAGAAGAACGGCATCATGCTGGTCGACTTTGCCATTGTTGCCGAGCGTGACCGTCACCTTCCACCGGTTCAGGCCATTCGCGAGGCGTGCCTCTTGCGCTTCCGCCCCATCCTGATGACGACGGGGGCGGCTTTGCTTGCCGGAGTTCCGCTCGCGCTCGGCAATGGCACGGGCTCGGAATTACGTCAGCCGCTCGGCTACGCGATGATTGGGGGGCTGGCACTCAGTCAGTTGCTCACACTCTATACGACGCCGGTAATCTATCTGTATCTCGATAGATTCCAAATCTGGCTAAGGCAAAAGCAACCAACCAAAGTCGATGGATCTGAAAATATATTGGCCGCGAAGAGGAAGTGAGAGCATCGCCTGCTGGCGGCATAGTCATGAATGGAGTCAATTGTGACGAGCGTATGTATGCCGTTCGTGGGGCGGTCCGATGACCTCGCAACAATCTGCTGTCGCATCGCGCCATTTATCCTGCCGCGGTATCTTACGCGAAACGTCATAGTGTCCAGTGTGTGCCTGAGACGATCGACTAATAAAGGATTTGAGGGGCGACTCGAAATCTTGATCTCCATGTCCGAATACGCCTGGCGTGGCGGCAATGGAAATCCGTGACCTTAGATATCTGACGGCATCAGCGGACGCAGGAACCTTCGCCCGCGCCGCCAAAGCGCTTGGATTGAACTCATCCACCATCAGTCGCCGGATCGGACGTGTGGAGGAAGAGCTCGGCTTAACGCTCTTTGAGCGAGGCCGTTTCGGAATACGTCTCACGACGGGCGGCCAGGCGGTGCTGATGTTTGTCCGGCGCGCACTCGCCGATATCGATGCCGTCATGACGTCGGGACACCAGAACGGTACGGGAAAGGTCGGGAAGGTTCGGCTTGGCGTGCGTATGCCGCCTATTGGCGAGCCCATGCGGACTTTGCTTTCAAGGTGGCGGGAGATGCACCCCGATGTGCTTCTAACGATATTCGAGATGAACGAGCGTGACATCCAAGTCGCGCTGGCGGATCGTCGGCTCGATGCCGCCCTGATGACCAGCCATACCCTATGGCCACATGCAACGTCCGAGCCCCTTTACCGCGAACGCATAGTCGCGGCGCTGCCGCAGGGGCACCCTCTTTCCGGGCGCAGGGCGGTCGACTGGGATGTGTTACGTGACGAAATATTCCTGGTTCAAGGATGGGATGAAAGTCAGTCTGCCCGGGAGTTCTATGCCGCATTCCTCGGAAGCGGCGTTAAGTTTCACATGCATGCGGCAAGCAAGCAAAGCGTGTTCGCGCTCGTAGGCGCGGGTTTGGGAGTTACCCTAGCGACGGTGAGCCAGTCTGAAGTCGTATTTCCGGGAGTCGTTTACCGGCCAATCGATGAGGAAGATGCCTGGCTTCAGGTTGAACTCGCCTGGATTCCAGATGCGGAAGACGCTGTCCTCGGCCGCTTCCTCTCCTTTATGCGCGATGAATCGCGCTCACGGCACCTTCTGCGACAAGCTTCTTCGTAATTTCGCGAAAACCCGGTCTGTTGCCATGAATCGCGCCAACATCGGAGCTACGAGCTTCTCGGGTTCGATTGCAGCATGATCGGTTTCACGCGCAAGCACTGCTCCGTAGGCAAGGAGATCGCGGTGCACTGACGCGGGCAACTCGACTGTGAGTTTGACTGGCTTGATCTCTTCGATTGCAGCGAGCTTGAGCTTTGCCATGTTGTTTCTTCATGCTCCGTACGGTTCGAGGACCAGATCGTGGGTAACCATCACACGAACCGGGAAACCAGGCCGGATCGTGATCGTCGGCTGAATGTTGAGCGAGCGGCTGACCACTTGCTGTCCAGTCTGGTTAATGCTTTGCGACATCCCCTGTTGGATTGCTTCGGCAAGCGAGCCATTATTGTTGCCGCTCATGCCGACCTCCGTTCCAACGCTCAGGACAGTCGAAAGAAGAGCGGCCTTGAACAGCATGCCCCAATGGTTATCGACCTCGTCCTCAAGGCCAGCGTAGCCTTCGGTGTCAGCGCCAGGTTGGCGCTCCAGGACGATCGATTTGCCGTTCGGCATGATGAGACGGTTCCAGACGAGCAAGGCGCGCGACTGGCCAAATGCAATCTGCGCATCGTATTGGCCGATCAGACGTGATCCTTGTGGGATCAGCAGCGTCTTGCCCGTCGGACTGTCATAGACGTCCTCTGTCACCTGCGCTGTGACCTGACCCGGCAAATCTGAACGGAGTCCGGTGATCAGGGACGCCGGGATCACAGCGCCAGCCTGCAGCACATAGGGACTAGCCGGTTCTTGGACGCGATCAGGGCTCGTGGTGCGGCGGTCGATGTTGCCATTCAGGAAAGCGAGCTTGTGATCCTGAGATGTAAGGTCGGCCGACGTGTTCGCCGGTGCCGGGTCTGGGGTGCCGGCGGTCGGTGAAGGCGTCACCGAGCCTGCCGCGACATTTGTCGTGGCGAACAGATGGCTGGTCCGCGCTGCTTCCATCTCTTGAGCAAGTCGTTGCTCTTCGGGACTCGGACCGGGCATCGGCATTCCAGGTGCGGGCGCGCCGGCGTTGAGGATGGGTTTGCCGAGATCGCCGGGCAGCGGCGGCCCCAGCTGCGGCACGGGCTTCGGGAGTCCCGTGTAGTCGCGGGGAAGGTTCGCCAGCCCGTCGGGTGTGTTGCGGTTGTTCGTGCTGAAGAGTTCGGTCCCTGAAGTGTGGTGTTGAGGTTTCAGGGCAAAAAGGAGGGCCCCACCGACGCCGATGGCGGCGGCCGCACCCACGCCGAGCAGGACCTTGCGGGACAGGCGCGTCACGGGCGGCCGCCCGGCGCGCAGCCGCATCTCTTCGGGCGGACGCTCGGCCTCGGCTGGCCGCTCCTCGTTTCGGGCTTCGTCTGTCACGGCCGCGGCCTTCCGTCGGTGCGGACGATACGAACGATCTCCTGATGCTTGCCGCCGAGCTTGAGTTCAGCCGCGGCGAACAGACGATCGACGATCATGTGATTGCCACGGACCCGGTAGTTCACGAGTTGGCCATCGCCTTCCGCGCCGATGACCCATAGCGGCGGGAGCTCACCCTGGGAGATGCCGGTCGGGAATTCGATGAAGACCTGTCTGCCGTCGTCAAAGGCGCGAAGCGGACGCCACGGCGGATTGTCGCCCTCGATGCGGTAGCGGAAATTGAGCGCGTTGATGTCGACGCCGGTGGCGACAGGCGCCGCCGCTTCGGCGGCGGCATTCTGCTGGCGGAGCGCGATGAGCTGGTCCTGCGCATAGGCCCAGGAAACCGACGCCATGTACGTCTTGTCATCGGAGTGCAGCTCGAGATGGTAGGTGCGGCGATCGGTGTTGATGATGAGATTGGTGATGAGATCTGGGCGGGTGGGCTTTACGAGGATGTGGACACGCTTCGCCGGTCCAGCGCCGCTCTCCGTGTCGCCGATGATCCACCGCACGGTGTCTCCCGCCGCGACTGGCCCCGATCCGGTCAACTGCTCGCCCGGCTCCAGCGCGATGTCGGTAATTTCGCCTGGCGCGGCATAGACTTGATAGAGCGCGCCATCGGAGAATGGATAGACCTCGATCGCGTTCAGATATCCGGACCGTGTCGGCTGCACCCGCGCTGCGCCGTTGGCGCGGTCAACGCGCACGTGCGGATCAGCGGCTTCCGGCGGAAGTTTGGAATTCCCCGGCAACGGTTTGAGCTGGCCCGGTAGAGGCAGCGGCTTCGGCAGTTCTACAATCTGCACCGGCTTGGGTGGGTCGGCCTGAAGCACCGCAGGCTTCGGCGTATTGTCGTAGCTGATCTGTGGCGGCTTCCATGTGGTGGCGCATGCGCCAAGAGACAGAGAGGCAAGCAACAACGACGAGATCGCAAGCGGGCGCATCAGCCGAGCTCCTTTGACCAATTGAGGGCATGGACGTACACGCCGAGCGGATTCTTCTTGAGCCGATCGGCGTCGGTCGGCGTCTGCAGGACGATGGTGAGGATGGCGCTCCAGCGTTCGGTCGATGCGAGCGCGTCGTCGACGTAATGGCGCTCGATCCATTCGACGCGGAAGCTGTTGTCGGAGGCGCGGATGACGCTCGCGACGTCGACGGAGACCTGGTTCTTGCCGACCTTGGAAAACGGATCGTTGGTCCGCGCGTAGTCGTTGAGCGCCAGCGCGCCCTTGTCGGTGACATAGTTATAGGCGTCGAGCCAATTCTGACGCAGCACCACGGGATCAGCGGGAATGCCGCGCACTTCCTGGATGAAGCGCGCCAGATGCCACGCGATCTGCGGGTCAGTCGGCTGGTAATCCGCCGTGGCGGGCGCGATCGCCTGGGCCTGGCCGAGCTTGTCGACCTGCACCACCCACGGCGTGATGGTGCCGCGCGCCGATTGCCACACCAGACCGCCCGCGAGCCCGCCGCTGAGCGCGAGCGCGCCGAAGAAGGCGAGGCGCCAGTTCTTCGCTTGGACGCGGGCGGAGCCGATCCGCTCGTCCCAGACCTGACCGGCACGCTGATACGGCGTCTCGGGTTCGGGCGTCTTGCCATACCGCACGGTCGATCGTCGGAACATGGATTATTCCCCCTCGGAAAGATCGACCTGGTGCCCGCCGCTCGGCCGATCGCCGGAGCGGATTGCGTGGTCGGCGGCGCTGACGCCGCGATTGATGGTCTGGCTTCGCTTCATGCGCTGCGCCCAGGCAGGCGGACTGTTTGAAGAAGCGGACGCGCCGCCTGTCCCTGATGCTGGGCGGGCGTTCCCGCGCATCACCGCGCGCTCGCCCGAAGCGAAGCTTTCTTGCAAGCTGGCAGCCGCGCGCCGAAGCGGGCTCATGGCGACCGAGCCGGCAGCCTGCGCCACGCCCATCGCACCGCCCGCGCGATAGGCTGCGTTGGCGCCACCCGCCACGGCGGCTCCTGTGCGTGCCGTCCCCGCGATCCCACCACCGGCCGCGGCGAGACCGCCGGCGGTCGCAGCGATTCCCGCTGCCCCGATGCCCGCCGCGGCCAATCCCGTGCCAACGGCAGCGCCGGCGCCGAGCTGAGGCCCGCCGGCGATCAGGCCATTGGCGATTCCGGGACCAAAAATGGTGAGACCGAGGAGCGACAGCGCGGCGAGGATCAGGGTCAGCGCGTCGGAGATGGTCGGGGGATTGTTGAAGCCCGCGGTGAACTGATTGAAGATAGTGGAGCCGATGCCGATGATGACGGCAAGCACGAGAATCTTGATCCCGCTCGAAACGACATTACCGAGCACCCGCTCCGCCAGGAACGCCGTGCGGCCGAAGAGCCCGAAGGGAACGAGCACGAAGCCCGCCAATGTTGTCAGCTTGAACTCGATCAGGCTTACGAAAAGCTGGATCGCCATCACGAAGAAGCTGATGACGACGATCAGCCAGGCCACCAGGAGGATGATGATCTGGACCAGGTTGGCGAAGACGCTGGTGAAGCCCATCATGCCGGAGATGGCGGTGAGTATCGGCTTGCCTGCGTCGATACCGACTTCGGCGATCTTGCCAGGCAGCAGGAGCTGCGCCGCGCTCATGGTGCCGCCGCCGGCTTTGATGCCGAGGCCAGCGAAGCTGTTGTAGATGATCTGCGCGAGGTTGTTGTAGTTGCCGATGATAAAGGCGAAGAGCCCGATATAGAGGGTCTTCTTGATCAAGCGCGCGAGCACGTCCTCGTCGGGCGCCATCGCCCAGAACAAACCCGCCAGCGTGATGTCGATGGCGATGAGCACGCTGGCAAGCCAGCGCACATCGCCCTGCACCAAGCCGAAGCCGGAATCGATATACTGGGTGAAGGTGCCCAGAAAATTGTCGATGACGCCCGTGCCGCCCATGGTGCTTACCTGCCCGGACCTTTGGCCGCCGGCGCGGAGGTGGGCGCGGATGCAGCGGGATAGGTGAAGAAGCGGCGGCGGCTTTCGGCCCAGGCCGCCTCGCAAGCAGGATCGTCCTTGGCCTGGTCGGCGATGAGCTGGCACCGCTTGAGTTCTTCAGCGAGCGGATCCGGCGATGTCGGTGCATCCGCAGAGCGCGGCTCGATGCGCCGCGGGGGGGTGCGGAAGTGCAATGCGGCGGCGACGATCGCGATGGCGACAACCGCGAAGCCAAGGGCACGCGCAACGGCAGGCAGATTGAGGAGCCGACCGCGCATTAGTGGAACATCTGCGCAGAGCCGGGCTGATAGCCTGCGCCGTAGTTGAGGAAGTTGGTGGTCTGCGCTTGCGCCTGAGCCTGCGTCTCGAGCGTGCGCGCGGCGTCAAGGCTCTGCGCACGCGCGATCGACGCCATGAGGGCGGTGAGATCGGCGAGCTGCGTGGTCTGAAGGGCGACAAGTTGGTTGCCCGATTGCGCGGCCTGCAGCGCGCCGGTCGCCGATTGGCTCGAAGAGACCAGCGCGTTGATTTGCGTGCGGGTAGTGTTGAGATTGGTGACGACGCCCGCCTGCACGCGCATCGTGTCCTGAAAGCCGGCAAGCGCGTTCTGCCAACGCGACTGGGCGTCGGCGAGGAGTTGCTGGGACGACGTCCCGCTCGAATAGGCCTGCGGGTAGGTCTGCGTGAACGACTGGTCGATGCTTGAGACGCTGTAAGCGATGCGCTGCGCTTGCGCGAGGAGCTGCTGCGTCTGGGTGATTTGCTGCTGGAGCTGAGCGAGCGAAGAATACGGCAGGCTGGCGAGGTTGCGCGCCTGATTGATCAGCGAGGTCGCCTGGTTCTCCAGCATCTGGATTTCATTGTTGACCTGCTGAAGCTCGCGCGCCGCGGTCAGGATGTTCTGCGCGTAATTGGTGGGATCGAACACGATCCACTGCGCGCGCGCCGGACCGCCGGCGACAGTCGTGATGGTGAGGACAGCCGCGCCGGCAATAAGCACGGCGCGCAAACGGTGACGGATCATGACGTGACCTCCTGGTTGCGGGTGAGCATGTCGGCGGCCCAGTCGAGGTCCTTTCGGCGCAGCCAGGCGGCGGCGAAGCCGTCGCGGCCATGCTCGGCGACAAGCTCTTCGATGGCGATTTGATCGGATTTCGCCGAGGCGGCGGTGAAAGCGAGCGCGACTTCGGACAGTCCGAGCTCGAACAAGCGGTTGCCGCGGCGCGACTGGCAGTAATATTCGCGCTTCGGTGTTGCCCGGCTCAGGATCTCGATTTGGCGGTCATTGAGACCGAATCGCCGATAGATCGCCGCGATCTGGGGTTCGAGCGCGCGCTCGTTTGGAAGCAGGATGCGGGTCGGGCAGCTTTCGATGATCGCCGGTGCGATCGCGCTGCCGTCGATGTCGGCAAGCGACTGGGTAGCAAAGATGACGCTCGCATTCTTTTTCCGGAGGGTCTTCAGCCACTCTCTCAATTGCCCGGCGAAGCCGGGATCGTCGAGGGCGAGCCAGCCCTCGTCGACAATGAGCAAGGTGGGGCGGCCGTCGAAGCGATCCTCGATGCGGTGAAATAGATAGGAGAGGACAGCGGGAGCGGCGCCAGCGCCGATCAGGCCCTCCGTCTCGAAGGCTTGGACCTCCGCCTCGCCGAGCCGCTCCATCTCGGCGTCGAGCAGCCGTCCCCAAGGCCCCGCCACGGTGTAGGGCTGGATCGCTTGCTTCAGCGCATTCGATTGCAGCAGCACCGAAAGGCCGGTGATCGTTCGCTCCTGAACTGGCGCGGACGCAAGCGAGGTCAGAGCCGACCATAGATGTTCCTTCAGTTCCGGGGTGACGGTGACGGACTCGCGGGCGAGCAACGCCGCCACCCATTCCGCGGCCCAAGCGCGTTCACCGGGATCATCGACGCGCGCCAGAGGCTGGAGCGCGACGGGCTCGGCGGCGCTGTCCGAGAGTGCCCCGCCAAGATCGTGCCAATCGCCGCCCATCGCCAGCGCGGCCGCCCGGATGCTGCCGCCGAAGTCGAACGCGAAGACCTGCGCGCCGGCGTATCGCCGGAATTGCAGCGCCATGAGTGCGAGCAACACACTCTTGCCGGCGCCAGTGGGCCCGACAATCAAGGTGTGGCCGACATCGCCGACGTGGAGGCTAAGGCGGAAAGGTGTCGAGCCCTCCGTCTTGGCGAAGAACAGAGGCGGCGCGTGGAAGTGCTCGTCCCGTTCCGGCCCTGCCCAGACCGCCGAGAACGGCATCATGTGCGCGAGATTGAGCGTCGACACCGGAGGCTGGCGCACATTGGCGTAGACATGGCCTGGCAACGACCCGAGCCAAGCCTCGATGGCGTTGACGCCCTCGCGCATGCAGGTGAAGTCGCGGCCTTGGATCGCCTTCTCGACCAGACGCAGCCGCTCTTCGGCGATACGCGGATCGTCGTTCCAGACGGTGATTGTGGCGGTGACGTAAGCCTCGCCCACAAGGTCGGTGCCGAGCTCCTGCAGGGCGGCGTCGGCATCGAGCGCCTTGTTGGCGGCATCGGAGTCCATCAGCACCGACGCCTCGTTGGTCATCACCTCCTTGAGGATCGCCATGATGCTCTTGCGCTTGGCGAACCATTGGCGGCGGATCTTTCCGAGCAGCTTCGCGGCGTCGGTCTTGTCGAGGCAGATGGCGCGCGTCGCCCAGCGATAGGAAAATGCCAGGCGATTGAGGTCGTCGAGCAGACCCGGCCAGGTCTGCGACGGGAATCCCATGATGGTGAGGGTGCGCAGATGGGCGTGGCCAAGGCGCGGCTCGAGTCCCCCGGTCAGGTCCTCGTCGACAAGAATGGCGTCGAGGTACATCGGCGTCTCGGGCACGCGGACGCGCTGGCGCCGGGTCGAGATACAGGAGTGCAGGTAGGTCAGCGTCTCGCGATCATCGAGCCAATCCGCCTCCGGCATGAAACCTTCGAGGAGCGCCAAGACGCGGTCGGTGCGGTCGACGAAGCCTTCCAGAGCGGCGCGCCAGTCGGCGCCGCCATGCACTCGGTTCTCATAGAGCCAGGCTTCGGCGCGGGCAACGTCGTCGGCAGGCGGCAGCCAGAGCAGTGTGAGGAAATAGCCGCTCTCGAAATGCGCGCCTTCTTCTTCAAACTGCGCACGACGCTCGGCATCGACCAGATCGGAAACCGGATCAGGAAACTGGCTGAGTGGATAGTTGTGCGCGGGCACGCGCTGGGCTTCGATGAAGACGGCCCAGCCGGAGCCGAGACGGCGCAGCGCGTTGTTGAGACGCGAGGTGATCGCCACCAGCTCGGCCGGCGTCGAGGAATCGAGGTCGGGGCCGCGAAAGCGCGCGGTGCGCTGGAACGAGCCGTCTTTGTTGAGGATGACGCCCTTGGCGACTAATGCTGCCCAGGGCAGGAAGTCGGCGAGGCTCTGGCTGCGGCGGCGATATTCAGCGAGGTTCATCATTGCCCGAACTCACGAGACCAGATGCTGCGGGTAGCGCAGGTGCCGGCGCACGACGTCGACGAAGGCGGCGTCGCGTTTCGCGGCCCAGACGGCTGCGATATGGCCGATGAGCCAGATCAGGCCGCCAACGATCCAAAGACGAAGGCCGAGCCCGATCGCGGCGGCGAGCGTGCCGTTGACGATCGCGACGGCACGCGGCGCGCCGCCCAGCAGGATCGGCTCGGTCAGTGAACGGTGAACCGGCGCGTAGAAGCCGGTGATGGCGTCATCCTGCTCCATCACACGGTGACTCCGCCGCCGAACTGAAAGAAGGTCAGGAAGAAGCTCGACGCCGCGAAGGCGATGCTCAGACCGAAGACGATCTGGATGAGGCGACGGAAGCCGCCGCTCGTCTCGCCGAAGGCCAACGTGAGGCCGGTGACGATGATGATGATCACCGACACCACCTTGGCGACCGGACCCTGGATGCTCTCCAGGATCTGGTTGAGCGGCTGCTCCCACGGCATGTTCGAGCCAGCGGCGTAGGCCGGCGCGGTCGCGAGGGCGACGAAGACGAAGGCGGATGCCGTAGCGAACGCACGGCGGGCATCCTTGATGAGCATCACGGTTCTCCTGCGGGGGTGAGGACGTAGTCGCCGGTGGGCGAGAGGCCCTTCACCACCGCGAGCTCGGCGAGCCGGCGCGCGGAGCCGCGGCCGGCGAGGACCGCGATGAGGTCGATCGTTTCGGCGATGAGCGCGCGCGGGACGGTGACGACGGCTTCCTGGATGAGCTGTTCGAGCCGGCGCAGCGCGCCGATGGCGGACCCCGCGTGCAGCGTGCCCAAGCCCCCAGGGTGTCCCGTGCCCCAAGCTTTCAGAAGATCGAGCGCCTCGGCGCCGCGAACCTCGCCGATCGGAATGCGGTCAGGCCGCAGACGAAGTGAGGAGCGGACCAGATCGGACAGCGATGCCGCGCCGTTTTTGGTGCGGAGCGCGACGAGGTTCGGCGCGGCGCATTGAAGTTCGCGCGTGTCTTCGATGAGCACGATGCGGTCGCCGGTCTTGGCGACTTCCGCGAGGATGGCGTTGACCAGCGTTGTCTTGCCGGTGCTCGTCCCGCCCGCGACGAGCACGTTCTTGCGCTCGCGGACCGCCGTGCGGAGCAGCTCGGCCTGGCCTGCCGACATGATTCCCGCCTCGACGTAGTCCCCGAGGGTGAAGACGGCGACGGCCGGCCGCCGGATGGCGAAGCACGGCGCGGCCACCACGGGCGGCACCAGCCCCTCGAAGCGCTCCCCGCTTTCCGGCAATTCTGCCGAGACGCGTGGACTACCGGCGTGGACCTCGACGCCGACATGGTGTGCCACCAGACGCACGATGCGTTCGGCATCGGCTGGGCTGACGCGGCATCCGGTGTCTTCGAGGCCGCCCGACAGGCGATCGATCCAGAGGCGCCCGTCGGGATTGAGCATCACCTCGACGACGCTCGGATCTTCCAGATAGCCGGCGATCGCCGGACCGAGCGCCGTGCGCAGCATGCGCGCGCCCCGAGCGAAGACTTCAGACCGGAGAGAGATCGTCGTCACAAGAACCCCGCAAGTTGGCCTCACGTGGAGGCGCAGATGTCAGCGGGGTTGAGTAGAAAGAGCCGGAACTGGGACTCCGCAACAACGATGAATGTGCGAGAGGGCTCTGGGATAGAAAGACAAGCGAGAAGGATGCTCGCTATTCTGATGTGTTATCGTCTGGCTCTTCGGATTGTGTCGGCACGTCGCGAATCACTTCGTCCGCGAGCTTGCGGCCGCGCGCGAGTCGACGGCCGAGTGCTTCGACGTAGCCCTCATAGCGTTCCCGGCCCTTTGTCTGCGCAGCGGCGAGCGCCGTGTCGGGAAGCGGCGGTGTGCTGATCAGCCAGAAGCGGACGAACACCGCTAAGGCTTCGTTCGAGATCGTGACATGCCGCTCGATACGCTCCATGTCGCGCGTCATCCGGTCGAGGCGTCGCGCGAGTGCGGCCTCAAGGCGGTCGGCGGCATCGGGCGAGAGGTAGGAGGCGAGCGCCGCTTCAACGATCAAGGCCTGCGGGACGCGCTTGCGTGCGGCGTAGTCCGCGAGCTTTGAAGCCAGATCGGGCGGTAGACGAAAAGTGTGCTTGGTGCGCACGGCTACATCCGCATGTCGTCATCCGTGTCGAGCGAGATTTGCCGCGCGTTGCCGAAGTTGCGTTGCATGAGGCGCTGGCGTTGTGCGTCATCGTCCGGCTCATCCTCGATCGGCTCGAATTCTTGAACCGGCTTTCTCGGCTCGGGCACGATCTCTTCATGTTCGGGGAGTTCAGGCTCCCTGCGTATGCCCGCATTGTCCGGGTCTTCCGTGTCGGAGGACGGCGAAGGCGCCGCTACGGCGCCAGCCCAAGCGTCGTCCGGCGCGGTTGCCGGGACGCCGGGCGCTGGCCGTGTTCCCTGGGTCGAGAAGGGAGGCGGTGGAAGGATACGCCCAGCGAGCTCGGAATCTTCGTAGTAGCGAACCTTCTTCGCCCGGACCGGCGCGCTCCCGGAAATCATGACGATCTCGTCGTCGGGCGGGAGCTGCATGATCTCGCCAGGTGTCAGGAGCGGTCGGGCCGTCTCCTGCCGGGAGATCATCAGGTGTCCGAGCCACGGGCTGAGCCGGCTGCCCGCATAGTTCTTCATCGCCCGAATTTCCGTCGCCATGCCGAGGGCATCGGACACGCGCTTGGCGGTGCGTTCGTCGTTGGTGGCGAACGAAACCCTGACGTGGCAGTTGTCGAGGATGGAATTGTTCTGGCCGTAGGCCTTCTCGATCTGGTTCAGGCTCTGGGCGATCAAGAAACTCTTGAGCCCGTACCCGGCCATGAACGCCAATGCGGACTCGAAGAAGTCAAGGCGGCCAAGCGCGGGAAACTCGTCCAGCATCAGCAAGAGGCGGTGCCGCCGCCGCTTGTTCTCCAGCTCTTCGGTCAGGCGCCGCCCGATCTGATTCAGGATCAAACGCACAAGCGGCTTGGTGCGGCTGATGTCGGAGGGCGGCACGACCAGGTAGAGCGTGACGGGGTGATCGGCCTCGACGAGATCCCGGATGCGCCAGTCGCAGCGCCGCGTGACGGCGGCGACGACGGGATCTCGATACAGGCCGAGGAACGACATCGCCGTCGACAGCACGCCGCTGCGTTCGTTCTCGCTCTTGTTGAGCAGCTCGCGTGCCGCGCTGGCGACCACGGGATGAACTCCCTTCGGTCCCAGATGCGGTGTTGTCATCATCGCCCGAAGGGTCTTCTCGATCGGGCGCTTGGGATCGGAGAGGAAGTTGGCGACGCCGGCGAGCGTCTTGTCCTTCTCGGCGTAGAGAACATGCAAGATGGTTCCCACGAGCAGCGAGTGGCTGGTCTTTTCCCAGTGGTTGCGTTTTTCCAGCGCACCCTCGGGGTCGACCAGTACATCGGCGATGTTCTGGACGTCGCGGACCTCCCACTCGCCTCGGCGAACCTCGAGCAGCGGATTGTAGGCACTGCTTTGGACGTTGGTCGGGTCGAAGAGGACCACACGGCCGAAACGCGCGCGCCAGCCGGCGGTGAGCATCCAGTTCTCGCCTTTGATGTCATGCACGATCGCCGAGCCCGGCCACGTCAGCAAAGTCGGAACGACGAGACCTACGCCCTTGCCACTCCTGGTCGGGGCGAAGCACAGCACATGCTCGGGCCCATGATGGCGCAGATAGGCGGCGTGCCATCGACCCAGCAACACGCCGTCGGTGTGAAGGAGCCCGGCTTTGCGGATCTCCCGTTCGTTTGCCCAGCGGGCAGAGCCGTAGGTCGTGGCTCTCTTCACCTCTCGCGCCCGCCACACGGACATGGCGACGGCGACAATGAATGCGGCGATTCCACCGGCGCCGGCGATGAACCCGCCGGTTACGAAGATCTCGTGCGCGTAGGCGTCGAACCCGAACCACCACCAAAAGAAAGCTGGCGGGAAGTAGACCGGCCATCCGAAGAGCGAGAACCAGGGGCTGCCAAGTTGCGGCTGGAAGGCGAGTTGCCAGGCTGTCCATTCGGTCGCCGCCCAGACGAAGCCGAGCACGGTCGAGCAGACCATGAGGATTTGGAGCCAGAGGATCTTGGTCGGGTTCATGGCGACGCCACACCAGCACGGCGACGCGTGTTTGAGGCAAGCATGAACTGCGCGGGATCAAACGGCCGGACACGCTGGGCCAGAAATCGGATGAACCGCGCGTACGCCTTCACAGGCCCAGCCCCCGTTTCCGGCCCAGGTCCCAATCGACTCGCCCGCCGGGCGCCATGACCCCGCGGACTTCGCGCCCGAGATCCTTGTCTAGCGCCGGACGCCACGGCACGAGCTGAAACCCCAAGCCGTCGTCGATCATGGCGAACCGACCGGAGGCCAGCGTGACCCGCTCGCGATACACACCGGCAATCTGTTCGCCTTCCGCGGTGGGCTGATACGCGAGGTGGGTGTCCGCGGAAAGCTTGGCCGCGGCGTCTTCAAGCTCACGTCGCTGCAGCGTCGCGAGGAGGTCGCGTGCGAAGATGACGCGCTGGCCTTGTCGCCGCGCCAGATCTTCCTCGATCAAATGCTCGACGCGGGCCTCCATCGCCGCGCGTACCTCAGCGCCGAACCCGCCGCCACTGAGCGGAGGGTCTTTCGCGAGAAGCTGCCGATCAAGCCATGTCGCCCCTGAGGCGGTGACTTGTTCAGAAATCGAGAGGTCCGAGCGGGTGGCGAGGGACAAGCGCCGCCGGCCGTTGGGATCGTCGTAAGCGCGCGCCTCGACGATGGCGCCGGGCGCCGCATCGCCAGTGAATTCCAGATCGCCGAACCGCAGGTGATGCGTGCGGCCATCGACGCCGGCGACGACGACATAGGCAGTCCCGTTGAGCTCGTCGTCCAAGCCCCGCTGGACCAGCTTGCCCAGCACCGGGTCGGCGGGCTCCTCGCCATGCAGCGCGAACCGGCTCACGTCAGGCTCCGCCCCATCCCGGCTCATCGCCTGGTGCATTGTCTTGATGATGTCGCCGCGAACGCCGAGCTGGCGCAGCGTCCCGTCGAGGCCGGGCTTCAAGATCCAGCACCCAGGTCCGACTGGATCGGCAAGCCCCAGGCGTTCAAGCTTGGCCGCCCGGCCGAGCAGCAAGCGGCGCAGCTCCGGGTCCTCGGCATCCGGACCAGGCCGAAGATCGGCGACGCCGCCACTCTCGTCGGAGATGTCGCGCAGCGCCCGATCGAGGCTGGTCCACCGCTCGGCCTCGACCTCGCGCTCCAGAGTGGTCTGAATTTGTTGTTCGGTGCGCGGCCCGAACTCGAGCGTGATCCGCTCGGCGGCGCGGTCGCGGATGCCCCGGCTGATGTATTCGCGGCTGATGACGAGGTCCTCACCGTCATCGGCCCGGCCACGGATCAGCAGATGGACATGGGGATTGTCGGTGTTCCAATGATCGACCGCGACCCAGTCGAGCCGGGTGCCAAGGTCCCTTTCCATGTTGGCGACTAGCTCGCGCGTGAATGTCTTGAGGTCGCCGATCTCGGCCGCGTCTTCGGGTGAGACGATGAAGCGGAAATGGTGCCGGTCATCCTTGCAGCGTTCCGCGAAGGCGCCTTCGTCGGCTTCGTCGCCGGTCGCATCGAACATCCGCGCGGGCAGCCCATCCCTCGTGACACCGTCGCGCTTCAGATAGGCGATGTGCTTGGGCAGAGGCGCTGAGCGAAACCGCGTGCCCTGGTGGCGCACGACGCGCGCCTTCGTCACGACGCGGCGGGCGTTCGAGCGTAGCCGGATCGAAACCGCGGCGCGGCGGCCGCGGCCGAACCGGGAGCGGCTGCGGCCCTGGCTGGAACGAAAGCTGTTGCCGACATGCCCCGCCTTCTTGGCGGCCCGCATTACCTCGCCGATGAAGGTCTGCGGACGTTTGCCGCCGCGGTTGCCGTGCTGGATGCGCCCGGGCCGGACGCGCAGGTCGTCGTCGCGCGTCGTCATCGGCCAAAATCCAGGGTTTCGGCGGCGCGACGGCGCTTCGAGGATTGATTTCGTTGGACAAATCGATGGAAGCGCCAGCAGGATGCTTCGATGGCATGGGCAAATTGTCTAATCCAACCAACCATATAAGCCGCGCCGAAGGCCGGCCTTTTCCCTTGCCGTCCGTTGGTGGGTTGCCTGCGCCGATGCTCCGCTCCTTGTAATCCTTCGATCGAGCCGTCCGTCACCTTCGTCGAATGAAGAGCACTCATTGCGATCGTCCTGCAGCCGACAGGGCGACGAAGAGCCCATCAGACCGCGGAGCAAGCCCCGTCCAATCCTGCGGCGGGCTGACGCTAGCGGCGGTCGACACCCGCGATTGGGCCGCCGTCGTTTTGTCATTCGGCGCGTTGGACCGCTGTTCCGGAAATAGCGATGCTTCCGTCCAGGAGCGCATGATGGAGGCAAGCAACGCCGTATCGTCGTTCGCGCTGCTACCGACGATTGGCGCAAGTCGCGTAAGGTAGGCGCGCGTCTCCGCCGGCAACGGACGTCCGGTGGACAGGTGATCCTCCCAGCGTGCGGGACCGGCGTTGTAGGCTGCGAGGAAGCCGGGAATTCCATAGCGATCGTGCAGCTCTCGCAGGTAGGCCGCACCAGCCATGATGTTGTCGTGCGCATCGTATGGATCGACGCCGAGACCGTAGCGCCCGCGCAGTGCAGCCCATGTCTCGGGCATGATTTGCATCAGGCCCATCGCACCTTTGGGTGAGATCGCGCGCACGTCACCGAAGCTCTCTGCGTGCATGACGGCACGTATCCATGCGGCCGGAATGCCGAAGCGACGCGAGGCTTCGGCCACGACCGCATCGAACCGGGTCGCGACGGCAACGCGCGTGATGGGGCGGCCGGGCGCGGACTGGGCGCAGGCCGGCATGTAGGGTGCGGACACCCCCGCCGACAAACAGACAGCGATGAATGGGATACTCAGAATCCGAGCGAAAGACGGTTCTGAACGACGGCGTGCCGGTAAGGAGAAAGGGGCACGGAAGGGCCGCCGCGCGCAGATGATGACGGGAGAGCGACGCCGCGGCATGTCAATCGTCCTCCTGCGTCCAGAGGGGATCGGCGCGGCCGACGATCGTGGTGCGGGAGAGCAGCCCGAAATAGCGGCCGTCGAGGGAGTCTTCGGATTGCCAGTTCATCAGGAAGACCTGGCCCTCGGGGATGCGTTGGCATCCATGCCAGACAGGAAGCGGCCGACCGCGGGTATCGCGCTCGAGAGCCTCCCCCATCGCAACGCCATCGACCGTGATCGTGCGTTGATCCCGGCAGACCATCTGCCCAGGAAGCGCAAGCACGCGTTTCAGCATCGGCACACCCTTGGGGAGATAGCGCCGATCAGCGAGGAATTGTGCGAGTGTGTTCGGCGGCCGGACGACGACCAGCTCGGTGACATGGAGAATGCCGGACGGCCGAATGGCGTAAAGCCCGATCGGGACACTCTCGCTGGCGTTCCAAATGAACTTGGGCGAGATGGGGAAGATTGCGGTGCAGCTCGAAACTAGCAGCACCAGATACGTCGTCATGACGTAGCCAAAGCGCGTCATGATAGCGTGCTCCGTCGCAAGAGCCACGCGCGGTGCTGGTCGCGACTGTAGGGACGCGGCTCGTATCCGGCAGAAAGGCGGTTGTGGACGTGTCGCCAGTGATCCGGCGCGGCGTCGGCGGCCTCGATGCCAAGCGCCTCCACCGCGTCGATCGCCTTCAGGACACGCTCGACTTTCGGCCAGCCGCTGATGCGCAGTAGGATGTCGCCACCTGGACGGACGAAGGGAAGCGTCTGGTAGGCGACGCCATGCGTGACCGATTGAACAATGTCGATGCGCGAGATGATCGTGCCGAAGTCGTTCGATGCCCAGCGCACGAACGCGAACACATTGCCTGGCGCGAAGGAGAGGACGCGTCGCCTGCGGTCGAGGATCGTCTCACCGCAGTCGCGGCCGAAGCGGATCCAGTGTTCGATGCGGCCCTCAAGCCACGTCAACTCGACACGGGTGAGCAATGGCGCGGCGTCCGGTCTTGGTGTGCGCGCAAGGTCGGGCTCAAATCTCATGACTTGCCTCCATCGATGTCGGGGAATTCGCGCGCGAGGAGCGCGCGCAGCATGTCGGCGACGGTTTCGCCGCGCTGGAAGGCGGCGATCTTGATGCGACCACGAAGGGCGGGCGTGATGTCGACGGTGAGACGCGCGGTGTAGAGATCGCTCGCTGGTGGTGCGCCGACGCCGTGATCCGGTGTCCTGATCCAGGCTTCCGCGTCGCGCGGCCGGGACGCGAAGCCGCCGTTCTGGCGGCGCGCGGTCATGGCGCGAGCCTTTCGGTTTCGGCGGCGAAGGCGGCGATCTCGCGCGCGGCGGCGCCACTGTTCTTGTGCTCGAACACGAGCTGGCCGGTGCGTGCGGCGTCAGCGAAGATCACGCGCTGGCTGATGCGGGCGGTGAGAGCCGGCGGATCGTGATCTGCGAGGCTCTGCGCCGTGTCACGGGCGATGATCGTGCGGGCGGCGCAGCGGTTGAGTGCGAAGCGCGCGACGAGCGCGGGGCGAAAGACGCGCGCCTCGGTGATCAGCGCCAGCATCTCGGCCGAGGCCCAGCCATCGAATGGCGACGGCTGGGCCGGCACGAGGACGGCGTCCGCAGCGAGCAACGCCGAGCGCAGCAAGGCCGCGATGCGCGGCGGCCCGTCGATGACGACGTGGTCGGCATCGCGGGCGAGCTCGGGTGCTTCCCGGTGGAGCGTATCGCGAGCGAGGCCGATGACGCCGAATAGGCGCTCGAAGCAGCGTCGGGCACGCTGCTCGGACCAGTCGAGCGCCGACCCTTGGGGATCGGCGTCGATCACGGTCACACGCTTTCCTTGACGGGCCCAGTGACCGGCGAGATGCAGGGCGAGCGTGGTCTTGCCGACGCCGCCCTTCTGGTTGAGGAGCGCGACGATCATGGCGCGTCGCCTTCGGTTTTGCACCGCGCAGACGGATCGCAAACAACAGAATCGTTAGATTCTTCTCTGTTAGATTCTAAGTTAGGCGTTCCGTAAGCGACGGACTCTTCCGGAGAAAACGCGGTTTCCGGTTCCTGATGGCACGGGACCCGGGTTCCCGATGGCACGGGAGCGTCAGTTCCTGATGGCACGGGGGTTTCCACAGCTTGTCCACAGCCCCCTGTGGATAACCGTATGGGAACGAGGACGAGCAGCTCATGCCCGCCGCGGTCGCGTTCGACGTCGAGCCGGTAGCCGGGAAGCGGCTGCCGGCGCGCAATGTCACGCAGCTCGAAGGCGAAGCGCTTGAACGGCGAAAGGCTCGCCGACTTGTCGTAGAGATGCCGGAAATCGAACCGCCAACCTGCGCGCTGTCTGCCGGCGTGCTTGCGCGCGATGCGATACAGCCAGCGCTCCAGGCCACCCGTAAGTTTGAAATATTCTCGGTCGATGGTGAGCACGAGCGCGTCGTCGAGAACGGCTTTGTAGAACCAGTCTGGGACGATGAGATCGATGCCATCGGAGCGGCTATGGGCGTCGGCGCGTTCGGTCCATTCGTTGATCCATGAGAAGCGGTGTGCGCGGCGTTCGCTCGCTTGCCGCAGCGTGGTAGCGACGGTGGTGGATTGCAGACGGTCGAGGGCCGCCTTGAGGCGGTGATAGTCGCGCGCGCTGTCGCCGCGGCCGATGAAGGTCAGGATCTCGTAGGGCGTGGCGGCCATGAGGCGCGAGGTGCGCAGGCCGGAGTCGCGGGCTTGGACAATCTGGGAGGCGGCCCAGATCAGGATGTCGGCGTCCCAGATCGTCGCCATGCCGTGCTCGGGCACGGCCTCGACCCGGATGGCGATCTCGCCCGCCCTGTAGTCGATGGGCGTGATGCGGTGCGTCTTGGCGAGGGAGAAGAACGGATAAGCCATGAGGTCTTGCGCATCGCGTGGTGCAAGATCGCCAGGCAGCGCCCGAAACAGTTCGAGCTGCTCGCGTTCGGATCGTGTGCGGTGGCGCGACGACATCGGGCTGTCAGCGGCGCGGGTGACGGGCTTGCTCAAGTTCCGCGGCCGAGTGGCGGCGGGCCGGTAGAACGACGGCTCTGCCGGGATCGGACGTCGACGCTTTCGCGGCCGCATCGACCCACTCCTGCAGGTCTTCGACGCGATAGACGACACGCCCGCCGAGCTTGGAGTAGCGGGGGCCTGTGCCGTAGATGCGATGCTTTTCAAGTGTACGGATGGAGAGGCCGACGAAGCGCGCGGCTTCGGGCGTGCGTAGATAGCGTTGCGGGAAGCCCGCGAGAGTGGTGGACATCGGATACCTCCGTGATCGTCAGGGCTGCCGTCGGAGGACGGCGGCTATTGGCGGCCACGGTGGCGGAGGGGCGCGGGCCCAAATAGTGCGATGTCACCGGCTGGTGAAAGCGCACCCGAGCGGCGGCGGACGTCAGATGCGGCGTCGATAGGGATAGACGAGAAGCTGCCTGTAGCCGCCTCTCATCATCTTGAATCCGAGCCGGACGATCCGGCCGGTCTGATCCCGCAGCTCATGCGAGATCCAGTCGCGCTTGGAGATGGATTCGACGTCGAACAAAACGGCGGCAATCTCCGGGTACGTCGCGCGCTCAAGCCGGCCATCCAGCGCGCGCAGCGCGAGGATGAGCCGCCCGCGCCGCTCGGGTGTGAGGATGCCGAGGTTGGGGCCCGGTGTCCGTCCGGTGAGGCCACGCCACAGGCGGAGCGCGGCAGCGACTCGTATGTCGAATAGTTGGTCGAGCGGCAGGAGGACGGCGACGGAGCCGCCTTCCTTATCTTCGCGGTGAAGCCGCAGGCGCGCGCCGCGGAGCTCGACGACTTGATCTTCATCTTCAACAGCGAGAATGGATTGGAGGCTGGGTGAGTCGAGGCCAAATTTAGGATCGACGAGGCCGTCCGGGGCTTTGGTTAGGGTCACCACGCTCGGGAGCGTCTGGGCTGTCCAGAGAACGGCGTCGTGTCGCGCGGGATCTAAATCTCGCTTGAAATCGCACCCCCCAGCGCCGGGCGAACGCCTCGGCGTCGGCGGCATCGAGTGTTCTCTTTCGGCTGCTCTGAGCCAGGCGCGCGTGGTCGCTCAGAAAGTCGGGGTTCCGCAGTAGAAATTCATAGGCGAAGGCAGGCGCGTCGAGCGGCCGCAGGTCCTCATACGCGCTCGCCGACCGCCAATCGGCGCGAGCCATGGGAAAGGTCTCCTCTCACCAGAAGCCGTATCCACGGCCCCGATCGGAGGATGCACGCTCTGGTAGTGTTCCGATACGCCCAGGATTCGCATCACATGTTGCCAAACCTGCACGGAACTCAGTGGGGTGCGCCTCCCCGGAGAAGGTGGTGGTAGCCTCTCTCAGTCATCCACCGAGCGCGGGCGAGGTGGCTTTCCCAAGCGCGCCGGGCGCGATCATGTTCCTGCATCGGATCGATATGCAGGACGATTTTCGCAACCTCCCTCCAATCCGCGCCATCAGCTTCAGCGTCGAGCAGGCGGAGATAGGTGATTGCATGTCGCTCATCGTAGCCGGTGAGGATGGCGGCGGTTGGGGCGATATCCTCCACCTGTGGCTCGAAGGGTGGCGACTCCATCAAAGCTCCTCAGCGATACGGTTTCCTAAACCTTAACACAAACTGGCCTCATCGCTTCAAGGTTGCCGGTCTTCTCGCTGGTCGCGTTGCCGGCTCAGCCTCATGGAGGAGCATGACGCCACGGCCACGGTCAGATTCCACAAACAGGATCCCGGCGGCTTCCAGAACACGGCGAACTTGGTCGCGCGTACCCTCATGAACCTGGAGCTGCCTTTCGGACTCCAAGCGCTTCAGGGCGGTCAGCGCCACCAGGGCTTTCTCGGCGAGCATCTCCTGCTTCCAATTCAGCAAGGCTCGCGCGGCCCGAACTTGTCGGCCGGTGATCATTCATGATCACCTCCGACAGACGACCTACGCGCACCAGAAATACGACTATAATAGTCGTTTTGTGCTGGCGCAACGCGTCTGATGGCTCAGAATCTGCATCTGTCAGGGTCGGCGGACCGAAGAGTCGCCTGGGCTGATTCGGGTCTCGGAGGTGCCCCTGCCTGGAAACGACGTCACCGGGTAGCGGGCAGTGATCTTGGAGGCAATTGCGCTCGATCGAGCTCAGGAAAACAAGGTCTTTGCCCGATACAAGGGGGATCGAGAGGAGCAATACCGGGAGATTATCGGCCGGTGCGCGAATTTCGAGGCCGAGATTGCCAAAAGGTGGCCCATCAACAAGTTCACTTGTGCCGAATGTGAGAAAGACGGCACTGATCTCAAGAGGCTTCAGAGTTGGCTCGACAAGATCCGCAAGTTTAACTTCTACGGTGGGACGCAGGCCGAGGAGGCTGCTGCGCGTCTGAAAGCCTGCGAGGGGATTCTCGACGTTTATGCGCAGCAGGTTTTCGAGGCTCATGGCGAGAATCAGTGACACAGTTTCAGGAGCGGAGGCGGTGGCAATCCGCCCCATCGACCGTACGAGCGGCTGGCGTGCCATTCCCGCCGGAGTGTGGGCGCTCGGCTTCGTCTCGATGTTCATGGATTTTTCGTCCGAAATAATACACGCGCTCCTGCCCATGTATCTCGTGGCGGTACTCGGCACGTCAGCACTTACCGTCGGCGTCATCGAGGGCATCGCCGAGGCGACCGGTCAAATCACAAGGATCTTCTCTGGCGCGCTCAGCGACAGGCTTGGCAGGCGCAAGGCTCTTGCGGTGCTCGGCTATTGCCTATCCGCTTGCGCGAAGCCGATTTTCCCGCTTGCCTCCGTCGTCGGCTGGCTCATGGTCGCACGCTTCGTCGACCGCCTGGGTAAGGGCATCCGCGGCGCTCCGCGTGATGCGCTGGTAGCGGATCTCAGCGCCTCGCACCTTCGCGGCGCAAGCTTCGGTCTCAGACAATCGCTCGATACTGTGGGGGCCGTTCTGGGCCCGCTCGTCGCAATCGGGTTGATGTGGCTAACTAACAACCACTTCACGGTGGTTTTTTGGGTCGCCGTCGTGCCGGCGCTTGTGGCTGTCGCACTGATCCTGGTTGCGGTACATGAGCCACAGCCAAGCAAGAGACGAGCCCGGTCCGGTGGCTTCAGCAGTCTCGGCACCCTCGGTGCCGCATGCTGGTCGGTGATTGCCATAGGCGCGATCTTCTCCCTCGCACGGTTCAGCGAGGCTTTTCTAGTGCTGCGCGCCCGGTCCATTGGACTACCATTGACCTTGGTGCCGGCCGTGTTGGTCGTGATGAATGTCGCTTATGCCCTCTCGGCCTATCCCGTCGGAGCGCTCTCCGACCGACTGCCCCGCTCGACAGTGCTCGGCTTGGGCCTCTGCATGCTAATCGTCGCCGACCTTGTGTTGGCTCGAACCTCAAGTGTGGCCGAACTCGTAATCGGCGTATTCCTGTGGGGGCTCCACATGGGTTTCACCCAAGGTCTATTCGCGGCGTTGGTCGCCGATACGGCGCCCCCCGATCGCAGGGGGACTGCATTTGGTATGTTCAATCTTATCTCCGGACTGGCGCAGTTCTGCGCCAGTGTGATCGCCGGGGTGTTTTGGGACATGCATGGCCCGAGTAGAACCTTCTTTGTCGGTGCGGGTTTAGCCATCCTCGCCCTTGTCGTATTGATCCTGGCTCGTAGGCGACTGGTCGAATCGTCGCCTGCGATGACAAATGAAATAGCAGAAAATCCATCGGATATGAGGTGAGTGTCCTACTCAAGGCGGCTCACACACTCGTCGAATGTCTGAGCGATGTTGCATTGGCCCTCATCAGCACAAGCATGATCGCGAACCTTGCCGACTGGTTCACGCAGGCGGCACTAAGACCCATGCTTCCCATTTGCTCGACCACAGTGCTCTAAAGATCTTCCTCAGGTCGGGCCTCTCTCAGATTGTGGCGTCGGTGTCCCCGCGTTTCAGCAGTTTGGCTCGACACGCGAAAGCTCCGCCCGGGGACCGGGCGGGGCTTCGGGAGACCGGGTTCAGTCGCTGTTGCGCCTGCTGGGGCGCGACCAGATGAGGGTGAAGCCTTCGCCGTCCTCGTCGTCGAAGAGGTTGGCGAAGATCGGCGCGTTGAAGCTCGGATCGTCGAGCTTGAGCGAGAGGTAGTCGCGGCCCTCGTTGGAGCGCTTCGACCAGGCGGCCCCGATCTCGGCCCGGCCCACATAGACCCGGTGGCTGGGGGCGTTCTCGTTGGAGCGGTTGGTCTCGGGCACGATGCGCACGCCCTTGGTCTGGAGGCTGAGGGTGACGATCTCGCCCTGGAAATCGCTGCCGACCTTCTTGAAAGAACCGATGTTAGCCATGTCACTTCTCCTTGCTGTTTTCGAGCCCGCGACCACCGCGGCCTCGATGGCGATCGACAGGCCGGGGACGATCGACGACGCACCCGCTCGCGGGCCGGAGCGCAGCGGAGGATGACGGCGGAGAGACTTTCTTGCCTCGCGAGGAATGGGCTTTAGCCCAGGGGAAGAAAGTCGAGCCGACGGCGTTGCGGCTCAGGCGATCGAGGCGCAGCCGGTCTTCGGCCAGATCAGGCCATTACGAGGCCAGGTGCGTCCGTGCTTGAACAGCATCCTCGGGAGAAGACGTGGCGGATGTCGGTTGTCCTGCACAAGATGTCGGCGCATTCAGGCGTAGAGAAAGAAGCCATGGCGTAGGAAAAGGCGGGATCGTTTGCCGCGCAACTGCCGCACCGGGACGCTCCGCCCAATGGATCATAGGCTGTTAGAGATCGCTCCCATACTGGCGACGTACGATTTCGACGTGGGGCGCATGCTCCGTGACTTGAGCCGCGAACTTTCCGCGCGTGATCGTCATAGCAATCTCAATCGACGATGAGGACGATGCTCATCTCTCGTGCGTCACGGCCGTCAGAAGCGGCTGAGGCTCGGCTTGCGACGCTCCGACTGGCCGCAGCGGCAGGGGCTCTGCAAAGACCGTCATTCGCGCCCACGTCGTACCGCCGATGAAGATGGCGCCGATCCAGGCGAAAACCTCGCGCCAGATAAGCGACGGCACGCCGATCTGGGAAAGACCGAGAACCGCGTGATAGCCGGCGATGGCCGCCGGAATTGCGAAGGCGGCCGCGATGGCGGCGCGCAGAGGCAGCGGGCGAACAACTGCGAAGGCGATCTGCCCGACGCCGAGGGTGAGCGCGCCGGCGACAACGCCGACAAGCAGCGCGCCGATGACACCGGCGCCGCCATGGAACGCAGCCATCCCGGCCGTCAGTCCAACGAAGAACGGCAAGGCGTAGACGGCGAGCGTGAAGATTAGCCAGCAGAACAGGCCGATCCCAAACATGCTGAGGATGAGTCCGATGACAAGCATGGTGGTAGCCTCCGTGACAATAATTGTGACGGTCGCGCCTTCCACCACCACCACCGCGGCGCGATCAAAAGTATAGCCAAAAGCCGGCTGCGATGGGAGGGGGAATCCGTCCTCGCCGCGCGCCACGGCGGCCGCGCGCGTCTCGGCGCTGTGTGGAACCCGGGCCATTCGTTCGGCGTCGTCGTTGGATGACAGGCGCAACATCATGACGATGGGACGACATACGCTGATGGAGTTAGGCGGCGCTTACGCGCCGTCCTCGCCGAATTTCCACACTGGGAGACCGAGTTTTTTCGCCTTGTCGGCGAGGTTGCCCTGGATGCCGGTACCGGGGAACACCATGACGCCGATCGGCAGCACTTCGAGCATCGCGTCGTTGCGCTTGAAGGGTGCGGCCTTCGAGTGTTTTGTCCAGTCGGGCTTGAACGCGACCTGCGGCACCTTGCGATTGGTCGCCCATTTGGCGGCGATGAGTTCGGCGCCTTTCGGCGATCCGCCATGCAGCAGCACCATGTCGGGGTGCTTCGCGTGGACCTTGTCGAGCCGATCCCAGATCAGACGATGGTCGTTGAAGTCGAGCCCGCCGGTGAAGGCGATCTTGGGTCCTGCCGGCAGCAGCACCTCGGTCTCGGCACGACGCTTGGCGGCGAGGAAATCCCGACTGTCGATCATTGCCGATGTCAGCGTGCGATGGTTGACCATCGATCCGGAGCGGGGGCGCCAGGATGAGCCGGTGTGAACTTCGAAGCGCTCGGCGGCTTGGTCGCGAAAGAGCTCCATGCTGTTGCGGCGCTCGATCAGCGTGATGCCCTCTGCGGTGAGGCGCTCCAGTTCGACCGAGCGCACCTCTGAGCCGTTCTGTTCCCGCTGACTCCTCTGCTGCGCCTGCTCATTATCGTCGAGCTCGCGCTCGATGCGGTCGACGGCCCGGTGAAAGAGATTGACGGTGGACCACAGCAGGTCGTCAAGGTCGGGTTCGAGGCGCGTGTCGCTCAGGGTCGAGACCAGGGCGTCGAAGATGTCGGAAACGGCGCCCGCGACGGCATCGCCTTCTGGAAGCGGCCTGGGATCTGGGTCGTCGTGGAGGGGACGGTAGCCATAGAGCTGAAGTTCATTGAGGACGTGGTCGGTCGGGGATGAGCTGTGTGGCGGTTCGAATTCGGTGTCGTCGTGGTCGGTCGTCATGGTGAGGTCCTTTGCCGGATCGACCGCGCCCATCGCGGCCTTCGTGGCGATCACCAGACGGCGGGCGGAACGGGCCAGAACCCGCAGCGCAGCGGAGGGCCGGAGCGCCAGCGGAGGATGGCGAAGCCCGGCTATTTTGTTTCGCGCTGCAAAGGCCCGCAGGGCCGGCGGAAAATAGCCGGACGCAGCCATTGCAGGGCCGGGGCGCCTGCCGTCCGATCGCCCTCTAGAAGGCCAAGGGCGCGACTCTGTCCGGCGGGATGGTCCTCGCCTGACCGGCCTTGGAGATGCTCGAACCGCCGACCCTCATCCCGTCTCGGCGGTCGTCCACAGCATGAAGCGGATGACGTCCTGCCGTGCGAGCTGGGTGCGCAGGGCTGCCCGGAGCCCGTCGATGCCGAATGTTCGGAGATCCTCGTTGAAGTCGCCGAGCCTGGGTGACCATGCAATCGCCTCGATGCCGACCGCCTCGGCACGTTCGGTCAGAGCTGTCACCGCCACGTCGCCAGCCGCATCGGCGTCGCGGGCGATATAGAGCCGCCGCAGGGTCAGCGGGAGCAGCATGGCGGCGAGGTGGTTGGCGGAAAGCGCCGCGGCCATCGGAAGGGTCGGCAGCACGCATCGTAGTGACAGCATGGTCTCGATGCCTTCGCCGGCCGCGAGCACGTCGTTCGCCACACCAAAGCGGACCGCGTTGCCGAGAAGGTCGCCCATCGCGCGCCGCGGCGTGTCGATCGGCGCCTTGCCACGGCCTGACGGATCGAGCCAGGTCCGGTGTGCGCCGGTCATCCGGCCGTCGAGATCAGTGACGCGGGCGATCATCGCGGGCCAGGTTTCGGTCGGCGCGTCCTCGTCCGGGCGATAGTAGCAGCGCGGATGAAAGCGCAGCGCACCGTCTTCGTGCAAAGCCGTAATGCCGCGATTGCGCAAATACGTTTCCACGAGAGTCCGTGCGATCGGCTGCGACATGGCGAACAGCCGCCGCGCCGCTTCCGGCGATCCTGTCTGCGCCGGCAGACGTGCAGTTTGCGGCGCCGGCTCTGGGTCCGAGCGGGGCAAGCTTAGGAAGCGTCGGGCCTCATCGGCGACATCGTGGAAATCGAGAAAGCCACAGCTCTCACGGATGACATCGAGCAGGTCGCCATGCTCGCCGGTGGCGGCATCGGTCCATTTGCCGGCTGGTCCCTTGGGCGACTCTTTCAACCGGACGAACATGGAACGGCCCGGCGAATTGCGCGCGTCGCCGACCAGCCAATAGCGGCCCTCGCGCCGGCCGTTGGAGAGATAGTGACGGCATACCGCTTCGGCCTCGCGCGCGAGACGGTGCGCCAGTTCGGAAGCGTCGCGGGGCATCACGCGGCCTCCCGCTCACCGATGCGGGAGACCGGATAAAGCTCCAACACTTTCCCGAGGACGCTGACACCGGTCGCATCGCTGGGCACGAACATGCGCAGCTTCCAGGAGATGATCTCGTGGAAGAGGCCGTAGGCCTTGAGTCGATCCCGCATCGTGTCGGTGAAGCCCGATAGCTCGATGCGGTTCGCGCCCATGACACGCACGCGGCGGAGCTGCAGGCCTTCGGCAAGATCGAGGATGGTGCGGCCGTCCACAAGAGCTGCGAACGCGCCCTCCGGCGTCAGTGCCGGTGCGCCCTCCGCCAGCGTGGTCGCGACCCAGGCAGGCGAGACCTTGCGGCCGATGATGCGTTCGCCCGCATCGGTCTGAAGCCGATAGACGCGCGTCGACTCATTCGGCAGGCGCTTCCAGATCGGCAGGAGCAGGCCGGCGACGATGTGGACCGTGCTGTCGGTGAACGCGGGCACTTCGGCGAGCTCGGTCTTCCACGCGGCGGCGAAGTGCTCGCGATCGGTTTCAACCCAGTGGCTCTCCATCATCATCTTCAAGGGAAGGCGATGATGCTCCATTGGCCGTATCAGCCGTACGCGCCTCTCGATCTCGCCGTCGTCGAGCATCAAATTTGGCGCCGGGACCTGCACGGCCGCGCGGCCGGAGCGCTCGTTGATCAGCAGCGCGGCGCGCGGATCGGAAAGCCGATCCAGGGCATCGTCCAGCGTCACAGGACGGTTGCGCTCGCGCTGGATGATGGTGAGCAGGCGCGTCTCCGCGCCGGTGCCGGGATGGGTGTAGATCGCGCGCCGTTCGGTGACCGCGAAGCTCTCGGCGCGCAGAGTCTCCAGCCCGACATCGTAGGTCCCAGACGCGACAGCGCCTTCGATGCGTGCGGTCAGCAACTGCTCGAACGCCGTGAACAGCACGTTCTGCAGATCGATGGTCAGCGCCAGCAGGCGATTGAGAAAGGTAGTGATCGGCGGCAGCTCGTCCTTGATGCCGTTGGCGTCCATCAGCTTCAAACCGGTGGCGTCCTCCAAGGTTTGAAGCGAGCAGCCGTCCACCTTACCCCTGACCAGAAGCATGTAGAGCTGCCGCAACGCGTCGCGCCCGTAGTGGCTTTCGAGGTTATCCTCGGGCCGGAACAGGCCCTGGCCGCCAGTCTGGCGCTGGCCGCGCGTGATCGCGCCGAGCGTGTCGAGGCGGCGCGCGATCGTGCTCAAGAAGCGCTTCTCCGCCTTCACGTCCGTGGCGATCGGACGGAACAGCGGCGGCTGTGCCTGGTTGGTGCGGTTGGTGCGGCCGAGACTCTGGATCGCCGCATCGGCCTTCCAGCCGGGTTCGAGCAGGTAGTGGACGCGCAGGCGTCGATTCCGCGCCGACAGCTCGGCGTGGTAGCTGCGTCCCGTGCCGCCCGCTTCCGAGAAAACGAGGATGCGCTTGGCGTCATCCATGAAGGCGGCCGTCTCCGCGAGGTTGGCCGAGCCGGCACGGTTCTCGACCATCAGCCGATCGCCCTTGCGGACGACGCGGCGCGAGCGTCCGGTCACCTCGGCCACCACGTCGGCGCCAAAGCGCTGGACGATCTGGTCGAGGGCGCCGGGGACCGGCGGGAGCGAGGCAAGCTTCTCGATCAAGCGATCGCGGCGGGCGAGGGCCTCGCGGCTCTCGACGGGCTGGCCGTCGCGATAGACAGGCCGGGAGGAGAGATTGCCCTCGCTATCGGTGAAGGGCTCGTAGAGCTGCACCGGGAAGGAATGGGCAAGATAATCGAGAACGTACTCCCTCGGCGTGATGTCGACCTGGACGTCATTCCAGTCCTCCGTCGGGATCTCCGCCAGCCTGCGTTCCATCAGCGCTTCGCCGGTCGAGACAATCTGGATGACGGCGGCATGCCCTGACTCGAGATCGCGCTCGATCGAGCGGATCAGCGAGGGCGTTTTCATGCTCGTCAGCAGATGGCCGAAGAAGCGCTGCTTGGCGGATTCGAAGGCGGATCGGGCAACCGACTTCGCTTGCGCATTCAGCGTGCCCGTCTCGCCGGTGATGTTGGCGGCCCGCATCGCCGCGTCGAGGTTGTTGTGGATGATCGAGAACGCGCCGGCATAGGCGTCGTAGATGCGGATCTGCTCCGGCGTAAGTTGGTGTTCGACCAGGTCGTATTCGACACCTTCGTAGGAGAGCGACCGGGCGGCATAGAGGCCGAGCGCCTTGAGATCGCGCGCCAGCACCTCCATGGCCGCGACGCCGCCATCCTCGATCGCCTCGACGAACTCCGCGCAGGTGGCGAACGGGAAGTCCTCGCCGCCCCAGAGTCCGAGACGCTGGGCGTAGGCGAGGTTATGGACGGTGGTGGCGCCGGTCGCGGAGACGTAGACGACGCGGGCGTTCGGCAGGGCGTGCTGGAGCCGCAGCCCCGCGCGGCCTTGCTGAGAGGCGGCCTGGTCGCCGCGTTCGCCCTTGCCGCCGACCGCGTTCTGCATGGCGTGGCTCTCGTCGAAAATGATCGCTCCATCGAAGTCGGAGCCCAACCATTCGACGATCTGCCGGACGCGCGAAAGCTTCTCGCCGCGCTCATCGGTGCGCAGCGTGGCGTAGGTCGTAAATAGGATGCCTTCCACGAGCCGGATCGGCGTGCCCTGACGAAAGCGGGAGAGCGGCGTGACGAGCAGCCGCTCCATGCCGAGCGCCGACCAGTCGCGCTGCGCGTCCTCGATCAGCTTGTCGGACTTGCTGATCCAGACGGCGCGGCGCCGGCCCTTCAGCCAGTTGTCGAGCAGGATGCCGGCGACCTGACGGCCCTTGCCGGCGCCGGTGCCGTCGCCGAGAAACCACCCCCGACGAAAGCGAACGCGATTCTCGGCATCGTCCCGCGCCGCGGTGACGACATCGAACGTCGCGTCGACCGACCAATAGTCGGCGAGGAAGTCGGAGTGGGCTTCGCCGGCATAGATGACGGATTCGAGCTGGGCGTCCGACAGCAGGCCGTCGGCGGCGAGGTTCGCCGGCAGATGCGGCCGGTAGGATGGCTTGGGCGGCGCGACCGAAGCCATCGCTGCCGACTGCACGAGCTTGGTGGGATGCGCCTGCGAGCCGGAAATACGGATCGACTGCAATCCGTATTCTTCATAAAGCGCATCCGTGAGGTGCACGCCCTCGGGTGGCGTCCAGTCGATGGTCTCGTAAGCGAGCTCCACCGCGTCCGGTTCGGGGTGCGCCGGAACGGAGGATGGACGCGTTGCGAAGGCGCGCACCGTGCGCGGGATAGCCGGGCGCGCACGGGTGACGGCAATGGATGCTTCAATCGGTAAACGCGGTGGAACGTGCTCGATCACCCAAGCGAGCAAGGTGTCTGCATCCGGCGCGACGCCCGGAGAGTCAGGGAATACGCCCGGATCGGCGGCGGGTTGCTTGTCGATGACGAGCAGTCGCGTGTCGATTGTGGTGCCGTGCTTCGCAAAGGCCGCACCGTTGATCGCGGCGGAGAACAGGAGCCGGCCGCGCTCCTGCAGGCAGGCGAAGGCGTCGGTCCAAGCTGGATTGTCGGGCGCGAAGCTCGATCCGGTGATCGCGACGAGACGCCCGCCTTCGCACAGCCGCGCCAAGGCAGAGGTGACATGGCGAAGCGCCGCGTCCGCCATGCGCCGATCGACGTTCGCCATCGCCGAGAAGGGCGGGTTCATCAGAACCACGCTCGGCGCGATGGCGACGTCGAGATGATCGTCGATCTGCGCTGCGTCGACGCGGGTGACGGCGATGCCCGGAAACACGTGATCGAGCAACGCCGCGCGGGCCTCGGCCAGCTCGTTCAGGACCAGCGAACCGCCGGCCAGTTCGGCGAGGATGGCGAGCAGTCCGGTGCCGGCCGAAGGCTCGAGCACCCGATCGGCGGGCGTGATGGCGGCCGCGGCGCACGCCGCGACCCCGAGCGGGATGGGCGTCGAGAATTGTTGGAACGCCTGGCTTTCCTCGGAACGGCGCGTGTGGGTGGGGAGAAGGCTCGCGATCTTCGCGAGCATTGGTAGCGCTGCGACCGGAGACGCGGCTTTGCGGAAAAGCGCGTTGCCATATTTGCGGAGGAACAGGACCGTAGCCGCCTCGCAGGCGTCATAAGCGGTCTTCCAATCCCAGGCGCCGGCCGCATCGGAGGCGCGGAAGGCGGACTCCATAGCCGCGCGCAGGATGCCGGCGTCGATGCGGCGTCCGCGTTCGAGATCGGGGAGAAGAAGCCGCGCGGCCTGAGCGATGGCGGCGGACGCAGGCGCGAGCGATGGCACAGCTGAGCGGGCGGCCGCGGAGTTGGAAGGATTCGTCATGAAGAGGACCTCGGGAGAGCAGGAACGGGCCGAGCCGCAGGGCGCTCTCTCTCGACCCGACCGGCTCAAACCCGTGCCGGCAGGCCTCTCGCTCTCTTCACGGGCGCCCGCACGCGCCCGCATTGGATGCTCAGCGGCCGCGTCGCTTGGCGCGCGATGTTGCGAGGGTGCGCGCCAGCCAGCCGTTGGTATCGGTCCAGGCGATCGTCTCGCGGGTCTCCAGATCGAGCACATGGGCGCCGCCGCCGAAGGCGTTGACGCGTGGCCGCGAGCAGGCGTTCGCCCATTGGAAGCCCCAGCGGCCGGTAAGACCGAACGCCTCCGCGCAGCGCTGGACGAAGAGGATCACCTGCTGGGGATCGCCGGTGACGTCGTCGCGAATCCAGATTTTGGTCGCGCCGTGGTCCGGCTCGACCGACACGAGGAAGCCGTCGGACGGCACCTCCTCACGAGCGGCTTCTTCCATGAAGGCTCTGTAGAGTTCGAGCGCGCGCGCTGCATTGTCGGGCGTGCCGACATCGAGCACACACGAGAAGTGTGTGAAGAAATCAGCCATCGATGGTCTCCAGAAATGGAAAAGCCCGGCGCATGACGGCCGGGCGTGTCGGGGAAGAGTTGGCCGGGGCGACTGACGCCGCCCCGCCCAACGTCGTCACTCCGCGGCGATCACGGCCGGTTCATCCGCTTCGTCATCGCGGACCTCTTCGTCGTCGGAGAGAAAGGCGGGCAGCGTGTCATCGTCTCCGGCGGGATCGCCATCGGTTGACTCGGTAGCCGCAGCGTCCTGAGTGCGCAGTGGCTCGGGGAGCCAGTCGGTGCCGTCGAGCAGCCGTTCGGCTTCCTTCGCCATCTCCGCCTTCTTCAGGTGGTCGATGAGCTGAGCGGATTGCTCGCCCTTCGCCTCGCGCACCGCCTCGAGGATGCGGGGTTTGGTGACGCGGCCGAGATAGCTGTCGACTGTCGGCCGCCAGCCTGCTTCCACCATGTCGAGCCCGACTGCGCGTGCGAGCCGGTCAGCCAGGACGAGACGGTGCTGGACGCCGGGAACCGAGACGCCAGGACCGCCATAACGATCACCCTTCTCGTAGAGCGCGTTGACGCCGAACGAGACGCAATGCGCAAGGAGCGCACTGCGGCTGGTCTCGTCGAGGGCGGCGAGCCAGTCCCAGAGCGCAGCCTCATCCTTCGGCAGATCGGCCTTCCAGGCCTCGTGCCGTTCCGCGACCGCCTTGGCGGACGGACTGTCCTTCAGGTCTGCCGGCTGTACGGAGAAGAACACATGCCGCACAGACGCCTCGAGACAAGCGCCCGGAGCCGCGTGCTGGAAGGTGTCGAGGCAGAGCTTGTGCAGCAAGGCCGTCATTGCGACATGCGGGTTGTTGGCCACCGCGTCCCGCAGCGCGAGTGTCCGGTACGCCGTCAACTCGCTGACGAGTCGATCGGGCAGCGGCTTCACGACATCGTCCTCGTCCTCCTCCGGCTCGGTTTGGCCGCCGATGGTGATGACGGCGCGCTGCACCGTGGGCGAGGATGGTTCGCCGCCGTCGTGCTGATCGACATCGGCCTTCGCTTCGCCGTCGCCGTCCACGGTAGCCGGCGCCTCGTCTTCGGGACGGACATAAGCGCGATCGACGGAAAGGCTGCCGTCCGCATCGATGCTGACGAAGACTCCAGCGCGACCGATCTCGGTGGGATCGTAAGTGACCGACCGATCCTCGAAGGCGGCGAGCGCTGTTTCGATTTCGCCGAGGCGTGCGTCAACCTCGTCGGGGAGTTCGTCGGCATCCTCATATTCGGCCTCGAGCTTGGCGTACTCGGCGTGCAAGGCATCGATCGTCGCCTGCTCCTCGGCGGTGAGGCCGGTCGGCGTGCCGTCGAGCTCGCGCAGATGATGGGTGTGGCCGAAGGGGAAATCGACATTCACCTCGATCCACTTCCAGCCTTCGCCGGCGATCTGCTTCGCTTCGGCCTTCAGCTTCTCGGCAACCAGGCCGTCGAGCAGGCCGACATTCTCCAGCCAGCCGCCATCGTCCTGCTGGAAGAGGTCGCGCATGACGATGCCGCCCGCCTGCTCATAGGCGTCAAGGCCGACGAATAGAGCGCGCTTGTCGGAGGCGCGCACGGTGCGTTCCGTCAGCATGCGGCGAATCTGATTCGGCTCCTGGCTGTAGGAGCGCTGGAGCGTTTCCCAGACCTGCTCCTGGCGCGCGTGATCGTTCGTCACAGTAAACGCCATGAGCTGGTCGAGCGACATGCCGTCTTCGGCATAGATGTCGAGCAGCTTCTCCGACACCGCGGCAAGGCGCAGCCGCTGCTTCACCACGTTTACGCCGACGAAGAACGCCGCGGCAATGTCCTCCTCGGGCTGACCCTTCTCGCGCAGAGCCTGGAAGGCGCGGAACTGATCGAGCGGATGCAGCGGCGCGCGCTGGACGTTCTCAGCCAACGAGTCTTCCTCGGCGGAAATGTCGACGCCGGGATCGCGCACGACGCAGGGCACCGGCGCGGTCTTGGCGAGACGCTTCTGTTTGACGAGATGCTGGAGCGCCCGGTAGCGCCGCCCGCCGGCCGGGACCTCGAACATGCCGGTCTCGGTGCCCTCGGCATCGAGCACCGGACGGACGCTGAGGCTTTGCAGGAGCGTGCGCCGGGCGATGTCCTCGGCCAGCTCCTCGATCGAGACGCCGGCCTTCACGCGCCGGACGTTCGACTGGGACAGAACAAGCTTGTTGAAGGGAATGTCGCGCGACGACGACAGGGTGATCTTCTGAACAGTAGTGGCCATCGGGATGGTCTCCGCGACGGGCGCCGAAAGACTCTCTCTCGGCTTCCAACCCGTCACGAAGACCGGCGCAGCCCTCTTCCTCTAGGGTGCCGCAAACCCGCGAAGCCGGAGATACGCCTCCGCACAAATCCGGCCTTGCATAACGGCCGGATCCGCCAGGGGTGTGGGCCCGTCCAGCGGCGGAGGCATCACGCCGCTTCCTGTTCGCGATCCGATGGCGTGGCGCGGCGTTCGTCGTCGCTAGGAAGAAAGCCGAGGAGAAAGTCGGCGGCCTTGCTCGCCTGCGAAGCCGCGCGGACGATGGCGCGGTTATCCTCGCGCAGCACATCCAGCCAGGAACCGATGTAGTCTGCATGGCGCACGGTCGGCGCGATGCCGAGCGAGGCGCAGCAGAAGGCAGCATTCATCTCCGCCACCAGCTCCTCGAACGCATATTTCTTGGAGCCGAAGGAGCCAGAGAGATCGCGGTTCAGTCGATGCGGGGCGCCGCTGGCATGACCGAGTTCATGCAGCGCCGTGCGGTGCCAGTTGATCGGTTCGAAATAGGCTTGCGGTGGCGGGACCTGCACATAGTCGTGCGCGGGGAGGTAGAAGGCGCGGCTGCCGCCGATGCGGAAGTCGATGCCCGTCGCCTTGATCAGCGCCTCCACCGTCGGCTCGATCAGTCCGGGGTCCGGCGGCGGCGCAGCGATCGCGAGATTCTCAGGTAGACCCTCGCACTGGGCCAGGTTGAAGACGGTGAAGCGCTTCAGGAATGGGATCGCTTGCGCTTCCTCGCCGGTCTCCCGTGCGCGCTTCTTCTCGTCGTCGGGAATGAAGCGATCGGCATAGACGACGGTGGTGCCGTGCTCGCCCTTGCGGACATTGCCCCCGAGCGAGAGCGCCTGGCGGAAGGTGACCCAGCCCTGAACAGGAAAACCATGCTCGATCACCGACCCCCAGAGGATCAGCACATTGATCCCCGAATAGTTTCGGCCGGTGGCCGCGTTCTTCGGCATGGCGAGCGGCGCTTTCGCCGCCGCCGTGCCCCATGGCTGGACCCAGGGTATGCGGCCGGCCTCGAGCTCGGCGATGATCTTGGTGGTGATTTCGTCGTAGAGGCTCGTCCGGTCAGAGCCGGAACGGGCGCGAGTGGCGTGTCTGGACATCGCGGATCTCCGCGACGGGTGCCAGGAGCCTCTCTCCCGGCGCTCAACCCGTCACGAAAATCCCGTCCGCACTCTGCCTCTCGGGGCGTTGCGGGGATCTCCCCGCAGAAGGGGGTGTGCCGGCGACCGTGGCGCCGGCCGGGGGGAAGGCTTTCCCCCTCACAATCCGACTTTGCGTATCGGGGTACCTGTCCGGAGATTTGCGATGACGGTAGTTTCCACTTCCATGGATTTTTTGTGCGTGCCGACAAATCGGTCTCGATAGCCAGGAAGGCAGGTGCAATCGCGCGAACGCTCCATGCCAATAAGCGCGATGACATTGTCCGCACTTTCAGCTGGAATTCGCATACGACCATCGCGAAGGGCGAGGTACAGCGCTTCGACGGCAGGTTGATTGCCGAGGACGGCGATGGCCGTCGGGTGACGGAAGAGATCTAACGACCAGCCCGGAGTTCGCGCATTCATGAGAGCGGTGGCGCGGCTTCGTCCCCTCCGTTCATCGATAACCGGCAGGAAGTGTCTCGCCGCTGCGATGGCGATCGTCGCGGCTTCGCCGTCGTCGAGGGAGGGCGAGGTGGATGCGAGTTCGTGAAAAATCTCGTACTCCGCGTCGGTCATAGTGGCGAGCGTCACGATTCCACCCGTCACGAGGTCATGCAGAAAGCGGTGCTCGCCGTTCTGCCGGCTCGTCTCGTGCTCCAGCTCTCCAACCACGATCTCGGACACGACGACATCGTTGGGAATGGACGCGAGGATGCGCTCGCCATATTTGCAAGCGTGTAGGTTGATTAGCACACTCGTGTCGAGAATCAGCGGATCCGCGATATCAATCAGGGAGCTTGAGCAACTCATCCGTGTCTCTTTCCTCAAGCTCGATCTGGTCGATAACGCCGCGAAGCTCCACTCGGCCCACCTTAAGCAGCTCCGCCAATTGTCCTTCCGACATGAGCTCGCGCTTCCAGGCGGCATACGCCATCAGGCTCAGGCGGTGGGAGATGGGTCGGTCCGCGTCGCTCTTTGCGGGATCGCGGCGATCGGCCATCTCGCCGAGGACCTCTCGGACATTGTCATCAGTGATGCCGCCGTTGTTTTCGAACCATGCCCAAGTGCCTTTCTTGGCAAGGCCCAATTCCTCGAGCCGCAGCCCGCAGGCTTGGCGCGAGATATTATATTGCTGGGCGAGGAGAATGATCAGGCGCCGGGTCGTTTTGCCGGTGATCTCCTTCAGTTGGCGGAAGCTTTCCGAGAAGCTCTCGGCTGGTGTCAGGAATGCACGGCCAAAGACGTTGGCATAGCGTTCATCGCGTGAGAGGAACTTCTCATCGTCTTCGAGCACTTCTGGAATCTGGCGGGTACCATAGAAGTGGCCGACCTCATGCGCCGCGGACTGGATGCGCCGCGGCAATGGGTGGTTGGCGTTTAGAAGTATGCAGGCGCCGACGCTTTCATCGTAGGTGAAGAGGCCAGCAACCTTTGAACTGGATGAGAGACGACGCTGATACAATCGGATGCCAAGGCCCAATTCGATAACCGAGAAGATGTCGGCTATCGGCCCCGGACCGAGGCCCAGCCAGTCGCGCAATTCCTTGGCATGCTTTTCTGCGAGGGCCGCAACGTCGCCCTCGTTGATACCGCGTTCGGGGGGGTAATTTCGACGTCGCTGGATGCCGAGGATATTCTCCATTTCAACGTCCGCTTTAATCAGGTCGTTGAATAGCTGAACGGCTTCGGTGGTGTGCGCGTCCTCCGTCTCCCGCAATTTGCGGAATCGAGGCATCAGATCGGTATGCACTGCCTCGCGGCGGAGGAGGGCGTTGACCGATAGGCCGTAGTGGCGCGCGAGCGTCTGGATTTCCTGGATGCGCACACGGCGCACGCCCTTCTCGATGGATACAAGGGTGGGGCGGGACATGCCGATGACCTGGGCCGCGTCATCCTGGCGGACGTCTGCGTTCTCCCGTGCTATCCGCAGGCGGCGTCCTATTTCCTGTGCGCTCAGCTCATTCAGATCAGCCATTGCGCCCTCCATCCATCCAGCTTTTCAAAAAGCTTTGATCTCCTTGCGCGGACAAAAATGCCCGCCATTCCTCGGCATGAGTTACCAACATCGTCCTCAGTTTCTTCAGAGTGTCCTCGTAGTTTTCCGCTATCGCAGCTGAGATTTGCGAGGCGTGAACGCGAATGTTCTCGTCAGGCAAGCCGCTCATGTCCGCGAGATGCTGCAGGTGACGCGCACCGACGCTTCCGTATTCGACCATGATGTCCCGATCAGCCTTTTGGGGTATGATCGACAACGCATCGGCCGCGTCAGAAGCGGCAAGGTCGGACACGATATACGTACCAGGCGCCTCGTTAACGCCAGCGGCATGCAGGCTGAAGCGTCTCAGCAAGCAAGCAGCGCACAGGCCACACTGCTTCCTGCCGCCTACATTGACGACCCGGCGCGTTTGCCAGCAGGAATGGGTACTCGTCAGATGCTGTTCGGACTTTCCGACCATGTCCAGAAACGCGCGCAACGTCTGACCTTTCGTCGACCACAGGCGTGGCTGCTCAAACCGCACTCGGTAGCCCAGCACTGCCTTGACGAAGCGCTCCATCTTCCGAAAGAACGTCGGATGGTTGCGATAGTCGGCGTAGATGTTGTGCAGCGGGAGCAATACCGGCCCAAGCGCGCCCTGGCCGCTCTCCGGAACAATGACGCGCGTTACGTTTGAGAGCTGCGCAGCAATCGCCGTCACCGCCGCAAACTGAAATCCCCGCGAGCGGAAGCTGCTCTCGTTCCCGCGATATCCCTTCACCTTGAAGGGAATCTGCGTGAAATAACTATCCCCGTTTTTGCGCCGCTGGCGATTGCCCGCGACCCGGATACACAGTGCCTCAGCCTCGCTCCCGCTCAGAGCGGAGACGGCACGCGAATCCAAACCATCGCTGTAAGCGACGGCGAAGGTCTTGGCCTTGCCGAAGTCCAACGGCATCTGCCGCGTGCCGATCGGCGAGAGGTTCTTTGCCTGGACAAAGGTCAATCGCCATGCGTCGCCGGTCAAGTGGTTCAAGACGCTGTGCAGGGTCTTCAGAACCTCCGGCTTCTGCCAGGCCTTAAGGTCGATGACTGGGATCGCCACATCGAAGGCTCGGCGCCAGCCCAACGGACGCTTCCAACGCCGGTCAGCGAACTCGATGGCGGCGCAGAGAACGAGCATATCGTAGTGCAGGGGCTCGAAGCCCTTTACGTCAAAGCTATCCAGAACCGCTGGATTAAAGCAAATGTGACGGTCGACCTCCGCGATCACAGCACCCTTCGGGAGGGTGCGGCGGCCGCGCTTCTGTCCCTTCTCGATAACGATCAAGCGCTTGTCTGGCATCGGTGAGTATTTCGGATTGGCGCTCACTCTTCGGGCCCCTCATCTACGCCGGCTTTCTTCTCAACCGCCTGCCTGAACGCGCGCTTGTTGCCGGTGGCCAAGGCGTCGCAGAGTTCGCTGGGCTTGATGGCAGCGAACGTCTCTCGGTTCCGCTCGATTCCCTTCTGGTAATCTTCGCGGCTCATGTCGCCGAGCTCGCGGGCACGAATGCATTCTTCGTCGAGCCGGTTTTTGGTGGTGCCGATCCATTCTTTTGTCGTGCTGTCGAGCGCCTGATCGAGCGCCTTCTCGGGAGGGAGTTGATCCCGGAGATTCGCAATCAGATGTCTTTGCAGGGTATCCGCCAGCGGCGACGTTGGATGAGCCTCGAAAATCGTTTCGACCGCCGTGACCGGGTCTAAGTCCATTTGGGGTCGGTCGGCATGAGTTTTGAGTTCATCGAAAAGGGGACTGAACGTCTTCATGTCGACGTCACCGATCATGCTGTGGCACGCCTGCGTCGTGCGCTCCTCACGGCTCGTGGCGTCGCTGACCAGGTCTTGGCCATAGCGCTTCCAGCTGCTTGGCAACTCCGCATTTCTGAATGGTCCATCGGTCATGGCCGCCTCCCATGTCGGCAAAATAGTAACGAAAACTGACAAAGTCAATATATGTTTGAAATTATCTGACATTAAAGATCTGACGGAGGGAACCGCTTAATTCGTCTGGTACGGTCCTTTCGCGGGGCGGTTTGTTCTAGAAAGTGCGCCGGAAAGGGTAATTTTTAGCCCATACGGCGCGCTTCCACGATCAAAGGGACGGCCATCGGATCCTTTTCTCAGGAAAACGTCGTTGACAAATCTGCGTCAGAATGGCTATTTACTGCCCACTTTGACACAGAATCACAGACTCATTATGCAGCCTCGCCAGCACAAAACGGCCAGCTTCCTGTCTGCTCATCCGGTCTTCACCCGGGCGGAGTTCGCGGCGGCTTTCGGCCATCCGGCGGGGGCGGCCAATGTTACGAGCCTGCTCCGGCATCATCTGCGGGCTGGCAACATCAAGCGCGTCAGTCGCGAGGTGTTTGCCGCGGTGCCGGCGCACCTGGCGGCCGAGCGGATGGTGATCGACCGCTTCGCCGCGGCGAGCAAGCTGCGCTCCGATGGCGTCTTGGGGTTTCACTCAGCCCTTGAGCTGCATGGCATAGCCTATTCTGAGTTCAACGAAGTCCAGCTCGTTAGCGCCGGGCGAACCGAACGCGTGGATCTGCCGTTTGGCGCCTGCCGCTTCGTCTCGCCGCCGAAGGCGTTGGCGGCGACAGGCAAGGCCGACTACCTGACCACGACCATGGATCGGCAGGGGGTGACGGTCCGTGTGACCGCAGTCGAACGCACGGTCGTCGATGTCCTGCACCGGCCGGAACTCGCCGGCGGCGCCGAGGAGGTCCTGAAGTCGCTGGATCTGGTGCGCTATCTCGATCCGACCAAGGTCGCCGATTATGTCGAGCTGCTGGACAACCGCTCGCTCGCTTCCGTTTCCGGCTGGTGGCTGGAGAAGCAGCGCGCCGCGCTCGGGGTCACCGACGATGTCCTAGCGCGCTTGCGAGCACGGCTTCCGCGGTCGAAGCACTACGTACTGGGCGCCGAACCCGGTCATGCCGTTCTCGTCGAGCCATGGCGCGTGCTTCTCCCAACGCAGGCCGTCGACGCCGCCTTTGAAGGCGTCTGATGGTCGCGTCGCGAGAAACACTTCAGGACATCGCGGCCGAGCGGCAGCTCCAGCCCGCGACGTTGGAGCGTGTGATCCGACTGATCGATATTCTCGATGCCTTCGGCGCCGACACGCTGATCGGGCCGCGCGTGGCCTTAAAGGGCGGCACGGCGCTCAACGTCTTCCATTCCGATCTGGACCGCCTCTCTGTCGACATCGACGTCAACTATGTCGGCGCGGTCGAGAAGGAACAGATGGACGCCGACCGGCCGGGACTAGAAGACCGGATTGAGCGATTGATGGAATCGAAAGGCTATGCCGCGCGGCGTGAGCCGTCCGAGCACGCCGGCGGCAAATGGATTTATCGCTACGCCTCCGCGCTGGGCGGCGCGGGGACCATCGAGATCGATATCAACTATCTCTACCGCGGCCCCCTTTACGGCGTGGATCGCATGCCATCGGTGGCCATCGGATCCTACCAGGCCACGAATGTGCCGGTCCTCGATATCCACGAGATCGTCGCCGGCAAGATGGTCGCGCTGATCACGCGGCGCACCGCGCGCGATCTGTTCGACGCGCACCGGATCATCGCCATGCCGTCTCTCGACTGGGCGAAGATCAAGGTGGCCACTTTGATGATCGGCGCGTGCGCCAAGAGCTTCGACTGGCGCACCGCCTCGCCCGCGGCGATCGGATGCGAGGTCGGCGACATCACCGGCAAGCTGACCATGTGCCTGCACGATCGGTATTTCGATGCCTTTGGCGGTCCGGCGACCTGGATCGAGAACGTCACGGCAGAATGCCAGGAGAAGCTCGCGCCGCTGTTTCAGCTGACAACGGGGGAGAGCGAATTTCTGGATGCCGTGCTTGATCGGGGTGAGATCGATGCGTCCCCTCTCGGCGTGCCGGAACGCGTGCGGGACGCGATCGAAGCCTCTCCGGCGTTGCGATGGAAGGCGCAGAACGTCAAAGCTTGGAAATCGGGCGACAAGTCGCTGGCGCCACGCACGAGACGAGGGAGGCGACGCGACAGGCAACCGCCGGCGCCGACTGGTGCCCTGAAGGGCGACGAAAAATGAGGCTCGTCCGAAATAGCGGGACAGATCGAGGAGTTGATAGCCTGCGGGAATGGCTGACGCAGGGGACCAATGTTGACCTCGTTTCTCCGTCTTTCTCGTTGTTCGCTTTCGCCGAGCTTCGGGATGTATTGGACCGCGTCGAACGATGCCGACTGTTGCTAGGCGAGCCCGCGGCTATCCTGCCCGGCCTGTTGGGCGGTGATGCCGACATCGCTTCCAGGGGAGCACTTCACGGACGTTGGCTTGCTCGCCTTGCCTCTGATTGGATTAAGAAACGGGCCGAGATCCGCCACGCCAGGAAGGCACCGCCGCAGTCGCTAGTTTTGGTGGATGGCAAACCCTCACTCCACCGCGCGATGCTGGGAACGTGTTCGTTCACAACGGAAGGGCTGGGGGTGACGCCCGGCGGCCGATTAGGACTCGTCCAAGCGACCGAATCGGACGCGGAGGCAGCCGACTTCGCCGAATGGTTTCGTTCAAATTGGGATGACTTGGAGCCTAACCCCTCGGCGAAGGCTCATCTCCTGAAGGTACTGGATGATGTGGGCTCTCAACGGGCACCCTCACTCGTCTATTTCCAGATCCTCTATCAGATGTTCAAGGATTTGGGCGACGAACTCGATGAAGAACGAATCATCAAGTCCGCCACGGGTATCCGAAATACCGTCGTTTGGAAGAAGCTGTTTCATTTCCAGCGAGATGGCGTAACCGGTGCAATCGACAAGCTCGAGAGAATTGGTGGTTGCATTATCGCCGACAGCGTTGGACTGGGTAAGACGTTCGAAGCGCTTGCTGTCATAAAGTATTACGAGCTTCGCAACGACCGAGTTCTTGTCCTTTGCCCGAAGCGGCTTCGCGACAACTGGACCCTCTATAAAACGAATGATCGTCGCAATGTGCTAGCGCCAGATCGTTTGAATTTTGACGTTTTGAATCACACGGATTTGTCGCGCGACGGCGGTCTCTCAGGGGACATTGATCTCTCGCACGTCAACTGGGGCAATTACGACCTCGTCGTCATCGACGAGTCGCATAATTTTCGGAATAAGCCGACGCATAAGGACCGCGATAGCCGCTACGACCATCTCATGAAGCGGATCATCCAATCGGGGGTGAAAACCAAGGTTTTGATGCTGTCGGCGACACCGGTCAATAACCGACTTGCCGACCTGAAGAACCAAATCGCATTCGTGACTGAAGGAAATGATGTGGCCCTCGTGGCCTATGGCATCCCCAGTATCGAAGCTACGATCCGCAAGGCGCAGGCGCAGTTCAATCGATGGCTTGAATTGCCAGAAGGCGATCGGCGTCCAGCCAGATTGATGGATATGCTGGGCTTCGATTATTTCAAGCTGCTCGACATGCTGACTATCGCTCGGTCACGAAAGCATGTGCAGCGCTATTATGGGATCGAAGAGACCGGAGAGTTCCCCGACCGACTCCCGCCGGTGAACATCAAAGCCGACGTTGATCTCACTGGGGAGTTCCGGCCGATCCGTGAGGTCAACAATGAAATTCGTCGCCTGACCCTCGGTGCCTACGCGCCACTACGATACGTGCTGCCGCACAAGCAGGCCGCGTACGACGAGAAGTACAGCACGAAAATTCACGGCGGCGATCGCTTTTTCCGACAGGTCGATCGCGAAGAGAGCCTCACCCACCTATTGCGAGTGAACATCCTGAAGCGCATGGAGAGTTCGGTAGCGTCGTTCTCTCTGACCATTGAGCGCCAACTCGCCGACGTCGATGCACTTCTCGCTAAGATCGACGCCCACGATGACTCGGTTGACGAACTTCCCATCGACGACGTGGACGTAGACGATCCGGCCTTCGAGGCATTGCTTGTCGGTCGGAAGGTCAAAGTGCTCCTTCAAGATGTTGACCGTGTTCGTTGGCGACAGGACCTCGCCGAGGATCACAACCGCCTTGAGGCGCTCGTGGCGGCGTCCCGTCTCGTGATTCCGACACGAGACGCCAAGCTTGCTGCGCTGAGACGGGTTATCGCGGACAAGGTGAGTTCGCCGATAAATCAGAACAATCGAAAGATTCTTCTGTTCACGGCCTTCGCCGACACCGCGGATTATCTCTATCGCGAATTGGCGCCCTGGGCGCACGCCGAACTCGGCCTACACAGCGCAATTGTCAGCGGTGCCGGGTCGAACCGGACGACGTTGCCTGGTGTGCGCGGAGATATGAGCAGCATTCTGAGTGCTTTCTCTCCGCAATCCAAAGAACGTCCGGCCGAACTTGCGACAGAGGGTGAAATCGATCTTCTGATCGCTACGGATTGCATCTCCGAGGGCCAGAACCTCCAAGACTGCGATTACCTCATCAATTACGACATCCACTGGAATCCAGTCCGGATCATTCAGCGCTTTGGGCGCATCGACCGGATCGGCTCCCGCAACGCCAAGATCCAGTTGGTCAACTTCTGGCCGAACATGGAGCTGGACGAGTATCTGGACCTCGAGTCCCGTGTCAGCGGACGCATGGTGCTCCTGGATGTATCGGCGACCGGTGAAGAAAACGTCATCGAGTTTCAAGCCGGCAACGAGATGAATGATCTGGAATATCGCCGCGCGCAGCTGCAGAAGCTGCAGGACGCTGTGATCGATCTGGAGGATTTGTCGAGCGGCGTTTCAATCGCCGATCTGACCCTGAACGATTTCCGCATCGACCTTGCCGGCTATCTCCGGGCAAATAAGGGCCGCCTCGACTCCTTGCCACTCGGCACCTATGCGGTCACCGAGACTCTCGGCGACGGCGAGATCCCGATCCCGCCCGGCGTGATCTTTTGCCTTCGGGCCGTCGGGGATGCAGCGCTGGCGGCCGCCGAGCCAGGCTATCCGTTGGCACCCCATTATGTTGTGCATGTCGGTGATGACGGCGAGGTATTGCTCCCCTACACGCAGGCGAAACAGGTACTCGACCGCTTAAAGAAGCTCAGTCTCGGGCGCGACCAGCCGGACCAGGAGGCCTACAAGCGGTTCGACAAGGCGACCCGCTCGGGTCGCGACATGGAATCCTACCGAAAGCTGCTTGCTCAAGCTGTCGGCACGCTGATTGGAAAGCGCGAGGAGCGCGCAGTCGCCAGCCTGTTTCAGATAGGTGGGACACACGCCATGAAGGGTGAATTCGCGGGGATTAACGACTTCGAAGTGGTGGCCTTCTTGGTTGCCTTGCCCTCACTGGCGAGTACGGTTTCATGACCGGGATGGCAACGGTCGCTGCGATTGTCTCCGCTCTCGACCTGCCGTCGCGAGCGCGCGTGGATGCGCGCGTTCCCAAGAAGATGCTGGTGGAGCAAGGGGCCCCGACGACCGCCGACAAGCGCGCGATTCAGGACGGCATCGACGAGATGCAATGGCTTGCAGTGCTCAAGCCGAACACGATTGCGATTCCTGCGTTCACAGACCAGACCCGCGATTATTCCGAGATCGCCGTCATCGCCGCGGCCTTTCGCCCAGAGGCGCGTGCCGCACGCCTGACCGAGCTGATCCATCGCGCAATTCCATATCCAGTACTCTTGATCACGACCGGCACCGGTGGTGTCGCCATCTCCGTCGCACCCAAGCGGGCGGCGCAGAATGAGGGCGAGAAGGTTGTTGTCGAGCGCGTTGTGGTTGCAGGCGGCATTGATCCGGACGCTCTGCACGCCGCCGAGCGCGCTTTTCTGGACAGCTTCGCGCTAGAACGTCAACCTGCGCGTGACCTGTCGACTGTCTACGATGGCTGGCTCGCGCGGATCGAGGCGCTGGCCGCGGCCCGGCTGTCGGGGATTTTCGAGGTCAAAGACGAAACTGGTGTGATCGATCGCCGCCGGAGGGCGCTGGAAGAACATGCGCGCCTGGCGCGGGAAGCTACTCAATTGCGCGCGCAGGCGGCGCGAGCAAAGCAGATTGGTCAGCGAGTGGATCTGAACCAGAAAATCAAAGCGATCGAGATAGCGATCGATCGGAATAAGAAATTGATGCTGGGGGGCAGTGCATGAAGATTTCGGCGATCCTGAATCATATCAGCGGTGACCTTATGGCATTACGCGAATTCCAGCGTGGCTACGTCTGGAACCGCGACCAGGTCCGCAGTTTGTTCGACTTGCTATACCACCGTCACCCGGTCGGTAGTCCACTGGTCTGGGTGACAGTCGCCAAGGCGGTTGCTCATCGATGCGATAGGCCGCTTGCGGCCTGCGTCGTCGCGCTCCTGTGTGCTGGTCTGCGACGCGTGACGTCCCTCTGTGGCGCAGCATGCGGAATCGTTCCGGCAAAATGGGGCGTCGCTCAACATCGGATGGGGGCACTATGAATCCGCTGGTGCTCTGGAGACGCATAAGTCCGACCGACTTCAGGGCGATGAACGGGAGTGCGTCCCCTCACGGCCGAGGGGGTGGAGCAATGCACATCGCACTCGGTGTGCGGACCGACCTTTTTCCCATTGATGATTTTCTAAATGCTCGTGGGCAATCTGACGTGGACATTTCTGCCGCCGCAGACCCCACTCGGACCCGAGTGGCGCATTTGGCCTTTAGCGGGAATCCTCGGCGCAGAGGGGGCGAATGGCGCATCCGCGATCAATACAGTAACAGGCATCCAGCTTGGGCGACGACTGCTGGATTCCCGACAGTCTATGACTCGAGCAACCCTCCATATATCCTCATATTCAAGATAGGGACGTCATTTCACGCACGTTTTTCTCTTGAAAGCGGCATTCTTGCTTTGAGAGCCGCCGACAGGCCGAAGGGGATGACCTCTGTTCATACAGGCATCGGAGCGGCACCACCTGCATTTGTTGCCACTTTTCACGTGCCCGGCCTAAGTCGCTTCGATGAATTTCTGATGCAACAGGAGGAAGAACGCGGAGAAGCGTTCGATCCTAAGAACATCGCGGACGGAAGAAAACGAATAATCGCGGCGGTCGTTCGACGCCTGGGCCAACAGGCGTTCCGCCGGAAACTTCTCTCCGCGTATGCTGCCCAATGCGCCATGACGCAATGCAAGACGCCTTTGGTGTTGGAGGCTGCCCATATCACGCCCTACCGAGGATTGAAAACAAACGCTGTTTCCAATGGATTGTTACTTCGTGCTGACATCCACACACTTTTCGATCTTGCTCTAATTTCTATTGAGCCAAAGAAGATTGTCGTGAAGGTGTCAACGTTACTTGAGGGATCAGAATATGAGGCACTTGACGGTCGAGGCCCTGCGCTCCCATCCAAAACGGCACTTCACCCAAGCACCGCTGCGCTCGAGTACCACTATCGCCTCTTCCATCCTTAGCAGGTTCGCGAGGCAGGAACCAAAACGTAGACCATGGAACGGACGCCGATGACGGGAATCAAGAAATTGAACTGGGACGCCCCAGAGACCAAGAGCGCCGATCTAGTCGCCGCCAACTTGGAGACGTTGAAGGTGCTGTTTCCCGAAGCCTTCGGTGAAGGACAGATCGATTTCGATGTTCTGAAAGAGCTACTCGGCTCATCGGTTGATCGGCGCGATGAGAAATTTGGGCTCAACTGGCACGGTAAGCGTCGTGCGCGGCAGATTGCACTGACGCCATCGACCGGCACGCTACTTCCGTGCCTGGAGGAGAGCGTGGATTGGGATACGACGCAGAACCTAATGATCGAAGGCGACAACCTTGAGGTCCTGAAACTTTTGCAAAAGAGCTTTTCCGGAAAGGTGAAGCTGATCTACATCGATCCCCCCTATAACACTGGCAAGGATTTTGTTTATCCGGATAATTATAGTGACAACATCAAGAACTATCTTGAGCTGACCGGGCAGGTTGAGGGTGGGCGTAGAATCAGCTCCAACACCGAAGCGTCCGGCAGATTTCATACCGACTGGTTGAACATGATGTATCCCCGACTGAAGGTGGCGAGGAATCTTCTCCACCCTGACGGTGTCATCCTCGTCTCGTGCGACGATGGAGAGGTCGCTAATCTTCGACTGATCCTGAATGAAATTTATGGCGAGGAGAATTTCGTCGCGCAATTCGTTTGGAAGGCACGTCAATTTACCGACGCTCGTGCGAATACGAATATATCGACCGACCATGAGTACATTTTAGCTTATGCCAGGGATGATGGGTTCTCTCTAAAGGGGGTGGGGCGAGACGAATCTAAGTTTGCGAATCCAGATAACGATCCGCGTGGAGATTGGATGAGCCGCAGCATGCTTGGTCTTGCCACGCGCGATCAGCGGCCAAATCTCCATTATGATATCGTCGAACCGTCTACAGGCCGCGTATTCCCTCCGAATGCTTCAACGGGATGGCGGTACTCGAGGGAACGGATGGCGGAATTGATATCCGCGGGTAAGGTTCTCTTCCCCAAGAACGACCAAGGAAGGCCGCGCGAAAAGAAGTTTCGCAGCGAAATGCGCGCCGAGTTTATCGCCTTCCGGTCGGTCATAGATGGAATTCACACAGCTGACGGTACGCAGGAAATTCGATCACTGTTCGATGTCGATCTCTTTGCCTTCCCGAAGCCGACCGAACTGATCGCAAGCCTTATTGAGCAGGTCACTGCTGATGGAGACATAGTCCTAGACTTCTTTGCGGGTTCCGGGACAACAGGACATGCGGTGCTGAAGCAAAATGCCGCGGAAAGCGTTAAGCGACGCTATATGCTGGTGCAACTCCCCGAGCCGCTCGACCCAAGCAACAGGGAACAGAAAGTGGCGGCCGATTTTTGTGATAAATTGAAGTTGCCGCGCAAAATATCTGAATTGACTAAAGAGCGCCTCCGGCGTTCTGCAAAGCGGATCGATGAAGAAAATCCACTCTTCAAGGGTGATTCTGGCTTTCGTGTCTTCAAGCTTGCTTCCTCGAACATCCGCGCGTGGGAGCCCGATCCAGATGACATAGAGAACAGCCTCCTGAAGAACACGGAGCATCTCGTCCAAGGTCGAGCCGAGGAGGATGTGCTCTATGAACTTTTGCTCAAACTTGGGCTCGACCTCTGCGTGCCGATCGAAACGAGAAGCATTGCAGGGAAGGCGGTCCATTCTATTGGCGGAGGCGTGCTAATCGTTTGCCTCGCCGACGGTCTAACGAAGGAGGTAATTGAACCGCTCAGTGCTGGCATTGTTGCATGGCATGCAGAACTCGCGCCAGCAGCCGACACGCGCGTCGTGTTCAAGGATTCAGGGATCACTGATGACATCGCTAAGACGAACATGGCGGCGATCCTGAACCAGAATGGCATCTCCGACGTGCGCAGCTTGTGAGGCCTGTTCGATGAAGCTGCACTTTGAGCCCGACCTCGAGTATCAGAAGGCGGCGATTGAGGCCGTCGCCGGCCTCTTCCGCGGTCAGGAGATCAACCGAACCGAATTCACCGTGACCCGCAGGCCTATGGCCGAACGGACCGGTCAGAATGACCTTGATCTCGGCGAGTTTCTTGGCCCGCAAGGCGAATTGGGGCTGGTCGAAAGCGAACTCGGTATCGGCAATCGGCTGACTCTGCTGGATGACGAGATCATTGCCAATCTCAAGGATATTCAGCTTCGCAATGGGCTCGCACCATCGAGCGCACTGACATCCGGCGACTTCACGGTCGAAATGGAGACCGGCACGGGCAAAACCTATGTCTATCTGCGAACGGTGTTCGAGCTGAATAAGCTCTACGGCTTTACCAAGTTCGTGATCGTCGTTCCGTCGGTCGCGATCAAGGAAGGCGTCTACAAGACGCTCCAGATCACGGAAGAGCATTTCAAGAGCCTCTATTCCGGCCAGCCTTTCGACTACTTCCTCTACGATTCCACTAAGCTCGGGCAGGTGCGCAATTTCGCCACCAGCCCAAACATCCAGGTCATGGTCGTGACCGTTGGCGCCATCAACAAGAAGGATGTCAACAACCTCTACAAAGACAGCGAGAAGACGGGTGGTGAGCGGCCGATCGATCTGATTCGCGCGACGCGGCCGATCCTGATCGTCGACGAACCGCAGAGCGTCGATGGCGGCCTGTCCGGCGCGGGCAAGAATGCACTTGGCGAGATGAACCCACTATGCACGCTCCGCTATTCGGCGACCCATGTGGACAAGCACCACATGGTGTTCCGCTTGGATGCGGTCGACGCCTATGAGCGCAAGCTGGTCAAGCAGATCGAGGTCGCTTCGCTGGAGGTCGAGGGCGGCCACAACAAGGCCTATGTCCGTTTCGTTTCGGCGAGCAACGGCAAAGGATCGGTCACAGCGCGCGTCGAAATTGACGTACTGGAGGGCAAGCAGGTCCGCCGCAAAGAGGTGGTGGTTCAGGACGGCGACGACCTGGAGGAACTGACCAAACGCGCCATCTACGCCGACTGCCGGATTGGCGAGATCCGAGCCGCCCGCGACAACCAGCTTCTGGAAGTGAAGCTGCCCGGCAGCGAGACGTTTCTGCAGCGCGGCCAGGCGGTGGGCGATGTGGATGCGGATGCGCTGAAGCGCCTGATGCTGCGCCGGACGATCCACGAGCACCTGGAAAAGGAAAAGCGCCTCGCGCCTCTGGGCATCAAGGTGCTCAGCCTGTTCTTCATCGACGCGGTCGAGCACTACCGGTCCTATGACGCCGACGGGAACCCCGTGAAAGGCAAGTACGCCCGGATCTTCGAGGAGGAGTATCGCCGCGCGGCGAAGCTCCCCGAGTTTGTCAGCCTGTTCAAGGAGGTCGATTTACAGTCCGAGGCCGAGGATGTGCACGATGGATATTTTTCGATCGACAAAGCCCGGCGCTGGACCGACACGACAGAGAACACCCAATCAGCTCGCGATAACGCGGAACGCGCATACAACCTGATCATGAAGGACAAGGAGAAGCTTCTGGGCTTCGAGACGAAGCTAAAGTTCATCTTCTCCCACTCGGCCCTGAAGGAAGGCTGGGACAATCCCAACGTGTTTCAGATTTGCGCGCTGCGCGAGATCGGTACTGAGCGCGAGCGCCGGCAAACGATTGGTCGGGGCCTCCGGCTCTGTGTCAATCAGAAAGGCGAACGTCTGCGCGGGTTCGACGTCAACACGCTGACTGTAATCGCCACCGAGAGCTACGAGGAGTTCGCCGAGAACCTGCAGAAGGAAATCGAGAAGGATACCGGGATCAAGTTCGGGATCGTCGAGAAGCATCAGTTCGCGACCCTCCCGGTCGTCAAGGCCGACGGCTCAACCGGAATGCTCGGGTTCGAAGAGTCAGCCTTGATCTTCGATCATCTGAAATCGCAGGGGTTCGTCGATGCCAAAGGCAAGGTGCAGGACACCTTGCGCACCGCTCTGAAAGATGGCTCGTTCGCCTTGCCGGCAGCGCTGGAAGCACATCTGGCGTCGGTGCGGGACGTCCTGCAAAAGGTGGCCGGCAAGCTGGATATCAAGAACGCCGATGAGCGCATCGTCGTCAAAACGCGGCAGGCGATTCTAGAGAGCGCCGAGTTCCAGGCGCTTTGGGACCGTATCAAGCACAAGACGACTTACCGCGTTCATTTCGATAACGAGAAGCTGCTCGCTGATTGCGCGAAGGCCATCGCCCATGGCCCGCCCGTATCGAAGGCGCGCGTTCGGATTAGAAAAGCCGATCTGTCGATTGGACAAGGCGGTGTTGGGGCCAAGGAGCACGACAAGAACAGCGGAACGATCGTGACGATCGAAGAGGGCGATATCGTCCTGCCAGACGTGCTCACTGACCTTCAGGATCGTACCCAGCTCACCCGGAAGAGCCTCGTCCGCATCTTGACCGAGTGTGGCCGCCTCACGGACTTCAAGCGCAACCCGCAAGCATTCATCGAAATTGCTGGTGAGGTAATTAATCGAACTAAGCGCCTCGCGATCGTTGACGGTATTAAATACCAGCGGATCGGCGATGAGTATTACTACGCACAGGAGCTCTTCGCCCAGGAGGAGCTGACGGGATACCTGAGGAATATTCTGAAGGACGCACAGAAGTCCGTCTTCGAGCACGTCGTGTATGATTCGGGCGGAGTTGAGCGGACGTTTGCGGAGCAGCTAGAAAAAAACGAATCGGTGAAAATCTACGCGAAGCTGCCGGCGTGGTTCAAAGTGCCGACACCGCTCGGGACCTACAACCCGGATTGGGCGGTGCTCGTTGAAGTCAGCGGCGAAGAGCGCCTGTATTTCGTTGTCGAGACCAAAGGCAGCATGTTTGTCGACGACCTGCGCGACAATGAGGCGGCCAAGATCGCTTGCGGGGAGGCGCATTTCAAGGCGCTGGCGGTTGGAAAGAATCCCGCGCGCTATATCAAGGCGAGGACTGTCGACGACTTGATGGACCGGCTTTAGAGGACGCTCCATCCGAGGTCGATGGCAGCGGGGGAGACAGCCAAACGGGAGGAGGTGGAGGTTCTTGTTTTTCTCCCTCATTTGAGGTAGAAAAATCGGAACCTGCCCCTTTCCCGGAGAATCCAATGGCTGCGCCCCTGTCTGTGTACATAGATGCGGATGATGTGAAGGCCCGCTTGGCAGCCATGGGGCTGAGCGATGAGCCTCTCGCGCATGCGGCGCGGCGTTGGTATTTGTCCTGGGTAAGCTTCACCATAAATCACCCGCCCTTCGCCATCGGCATTGCGGCTTGGATGGAAGCAGTCGCGGCGCTGCGGGAAGGTTTGCTGCCGCTTGGCTGGACGCGGTCAGATGAGAAGAACTACGCCCTGGTAATCCACCCTGATGGGTCGATGGCGATCAATATTGCTTCCGGCGACATGGGGACGGGGATCCCAACCGCCAATGTCAGCAACCGGGCGCCGAAGGGCGTTAGCACGGCAGACGCGATCTCGGTAAATCAGGTGCAGCTCGAATTGGACTTGCCGGTTCCTGACATGCCGCATGTGCGGGGCGATGAGGGGCCGTTGACCTGGTTTTTGCTTCTCCACCGTGCTGGCTCAGAGGTGCGTTGCGAACTGTCGTTGCCGTCGCAGATTTCGGCGGACGGCCGGATCACGCGCTGGCAGGAACGCATCATGCTGCCATCGATCCCGTTGGACGGCACCGAGGTTGAAATCGTGGCGCCCGTCGGCCCGGATCTCGATATCGATGTGAAGCGGAAGGCATGACAGTCGTTGATGCTTTCAATCCAACCCGCCTTACCTGGGCTCGTCGGAGACGCGGACTAACCAAGACCCGCCTCGCCGCGAGTATCGGCGTAGAGTTGCGATCGGTTTCAGCTTACGAGACGGGCGAGTTTAGTCCGGAGCCTGAGCGGTTGGCGACCATTGCTCGCTCGCTGAACTTTCCGCAGGCGTTCTTCTTTGGTGACGATATCGAGGAGCCGGCGATCGACACGGCGAGCTTTCGGTCTTTGTCGAAGATGACGGCGCGCCAACGCGACACCGCGCTCGGTAGCGGCGCTGTGGCAATGCTCCTCAACGAATGGATCGAAACACGCTTCGATTTGCCTGCGCCCGAATTGCCTGATCTCGGTCGTGATGCAAGTCCCGAAACGGCGGCGGCGGCGGTACGTCGTGCATGGGAGTTGGGAGAACTCCCGATCAAAAACATGGTGCATTTGCTCGAATCGAAGGGTGTGCGCGTCTACTCGCTCGCCATTGATGCTGCTGAGGTTGACGCATTCTCCATGTGGCGACGAGATCGCCCCTTTGTCTTTCTCAACACGCTCAAGTCGGCCGAGCATGGACGGTTCGATGCCGCCCACGAGTTGGGGCATTTGGTTCTGCACCGTCACGCTGCGCCCAATGGTCAGGAGGCTGAGCAGGATGCCAACGCGTTCGCGTCCGCATTGCTGATGCCGCCAGCCAGTGTGCGTGCTCATGCGCCGCGCTTTGCCACCATCGACAATCTCATGCGGCTCAAAAAGGTCTGGGGCGTATCACTGGCGGCGATGACGTACCGCCTCCATAAACTCGATCTTCTGTCTGAATGGCACTATCGCAAGCTCTATATCGAGATCTCGTCGCGTGGGTTCCGTAAAAAAGAGCCGGACGGCGCTCCCCGTGAGATTTCGCAGGTGTTGCAAAAGGTGTTCGCGGCGCTCCGAAAGGAAGGAGTCAGCAAGGAGGAGGTCGCAGAGGCGCTGCGCGTCCACCCCAAAGATATTGATGAACTAGTGTTCGGCTTGGCGTTGACCAGCCTCGACGGTATTCCCAACAGCGGCGATCGAAGCCGCCCGCGGCCACCGCTCAGACTCGTTTCATCGGAGGATTGAGCTATGTTGTCGCTCGCGGAGGCGCAGGCCATCGAGAATATCGCCGATCTTCTCTATGACTTCCTGCCGGGAAGCGGCAATAACAAGACTGCTTTTCCTCTTGCTGCTGCCCAAGCCGGTGTCGGTGAGTTCTGGACTGCTGGGAGTAAGCGGCCGGCAATTGTCGAGCTCCTGAAGCGAACGCTGGAATACCGCCGGAACTGTTTCACACCGTTGATCATCGCCATCGTCCACCAATCGATGACTTGGCGCCGGGGCAAGGGTAATCCGCTGGCTCGCGATGAAATTGATCGATTGAACGCGTCGCTGCCGGGCGTTTCCTTCAGGATTCCGGAGCTTCTCGATCCAGCCTTCCTGAAGAGCTTCGGCGAACCGCCGAAGCCTGCGCGTGCTACGACCGAGCCAATCTTATCAGAGGCGTCGGCTCAGACCCTGATTGCTCGCTTGATCGAGATATCGCACCTAAGCCCACAAGAACGAGGCCTGAGGTTTGAAAATTTTCTCTCGGATGTGTTTGCCGCATTCGGTCTGGCGCCCCGTGGTTCCTTCCGTATCGTGGGAGAGCAGATTGACGGGAGCTTTCGGCTGCACGCGGAAACCTATCTGGTCGAAGCCAAGTGGCATGGGCCACAGATTGGGTTTGCCGACCTGATGGCGTTTTCGGGCAAAGTCGCGGGCAAGGCGGCGTGGGCGCGCGGCCTATTCGTCAGCAACTCAGGATTCACCCAGGAGGGCCTAGAGGCATTCAGCCGCGGCCGTCAGACGAACCTCATCTGCGTCGACGGGCTCGATCTGTACGAGGTGCTATCGCGGCGCGTCTCGCTCATTGCAGTGCTCGAGGAAAAGGCGCGCCGTGCTGCTGAAACTAACCGCGCGTACATTCCCGTGCGCGACCTAAGCTTTCAAACCACATGAAAAAGGTCGGAGATTCCTTCGAACTCAGCGCGACCGACCTGGTCGGCTACCTGAACTGTCATCACCTCGCGGGCTTGGACCGCGCGGTGGCCAACGGGGCTTTATCGAAGCCGAAGGTCTGGGACCCCCTTCTGCAGATCCTGGCGGAACGCGGGATAGCCCATGAGCAGAGTTACATAGAGCACCTCACCACCGCGGGGCTGGACGCCGTGCGGATCGACGGTGTCGAAGTCACGCACGGGGCCGTCGCTGAGACGCGCGCGGCCATGCAGCGCGGCGTTCCGGTCATCGCTCAGGCAGCGCTCGCGCATCAAGGCTGGAACGGACGCGCCGACATCCTGCGCCGCGTCGAAGTATCGAGCGCGCTGGGCGGCTGGTCCTATGAGCCGGTCGACACCAAGCTCGCACGCGAAACGAAAGCCGGGACGATCCTGCAACTATGTCTCTATGCCGACCTGCTGGCCGCCACGCAGGGCCTTCCGCCCGAATACATGTATGTCGTCGCGCCGTGGTCGGAATTTCAGCCGCAGCAATATCGCTTCGCCGACTATGCGGCGTATTTCCGGAAGGTGAAGCGCGCGTTGCTGACGGCCATGGCCGCGCCGGCGACAGATGACACCTACCCCGATCCAATCGAGCATTGCGATATCTGCCGTTGGCGAGAGGCTTGCGACAAGCGTCGCCGCGATGACGATCATCTCTGCCTCGTTGCCGGCATCTCGAAGATTCAGATCAATGAGCTGAAGGCGCGCGACATCACGACGGTGCAAGGTTTGGCCGGCATGCCCTTGCCGCTCGAGTGGAAGCCCGATCGCGGTTCGGCCGATTCCTATATCCGCATCCGCGAGCAGGCGCGGATCGTGGTCGAGGCCCGCACATCAGGGACTTGCAAATTCGAGCTGCTGCCGGTGGAGACCGGCTTCGGGCTCACCCGTCTGCCCGAGCCTTCTGAAGGCGATGTGTTTCTTGACTTCGAAGGCGATCCATTTGTGGGCGAGCACGGCCTCGAATATCTGGTCGGCAGTCTGTTCAAGGACGCACACGGCGCGCTCGTCTACGAGGGCGACTGGGCTTTCACCCGTGCCGACGAGAAGCGCGCCTTTGAGAAGTTCGTCGATTTTGTGATGACGCGGTGGGCTCTGTTCCCCAGCCTGCACATCTACCACTACGCTCCCTATGAGCCGGCGGCCCTGAAGCGCCTGATGGGCCGCTACGCGACGCGCGAGGAGGAGATCGACCGGATGCTCCGCGCTGGCCTCTTCGTCGATCTCTATCAAGTCGTGCGCCATAGTCTTCGCGCAAGCGTCGAAAGCTATTCGATCAAGCGGTTGGAGCCCTTCTATGGCTTCGAACGCCAAACGGCTCTGACCGACGCGAATGTTGCGCTCGCCAATCTTCAGGCCAATATCGAGCTCAGCGATGCGCCATCAATTACCGAAGAGACCAAGGCAGTGGTGCGCGCCTACAACGAGGATGATTGCCGTTCCACCCTGGTCTTGCGCGACTGGCTCGAAGCGCACCGGGCGAAGCTTGTCGCTGACGGGACAGACGTGCCCCGGCCGCAACCTGGCGACGGCGCGCCGAACGAGAAGATCACCGGCTGGCTGATCAAGATCAGCGCGCTGATCGAAAGGCTGATGGCTGATGTTCCGGTCGATCCTGCTGAACGGAATGCGGAGCAGCAGGCCCGTTGGATCTTGGCAAATATTGTTGATTGGCACCGACGGGAAGAAAAGGCGGTGTGGTGGGAGTATTTCCGGCTGGCCGCGTTCTCGGCCGAGGATTTGCTCGATGAGCGCGCCGGACTCTCCGGTCTCGTCTTTGCGGGCGCGGCCGGCGGCACCGCCAGGGCGCCGATCCATCGTTACCTTTTTCCGCCGCAGGAGACTGAGATTCGCGGCGGCGAGGAACTCTGCAATCTCGGCGGCGCCAAACTCGGCAAAGTCGAGGCGATCTCGTTTGCGGACAACACCGTCGATATCAAGAAGCGCCAGGATACCGCCGGCCTCCATCCGCCGGCCGCGTTCGCCCACAGCTATGTCGGCGGCCAAGTCATGGCCGAGGCGCTGGTGCGGATCGGCGACTATGTCGCCGACCACGGCGCACGCGGGGATGGGCCTTATCAGGCGGCGCGCGAACTCCTGCTCAGAGAAAGTCCGCGGGTCGGCGCTGAGCCATTACACCGCGCGGGAGAGACGACGGTTGAAGCCGCCGTTCGGCTCTGCGGCCATCTGGCGGGCGGCGTTCTCCCGATCCAGGGACCGCCCGGTGCTGGCAAGACCTTTACTGGCGCGCAGATGATTTGCGAGCTGGTGCGCCGCGGCAAGAAAGTCGGCATCACGGCCAACAGTCATAAGGTCATTCGTAACCTGATCAATGCGACGATCAAGGCGGCCGACGAATTGGGGATCGACCTACAATGCTGCCACAAGGCCGATGAAGTCGAAGACCCGCAGCATCGCCTGTCCTTCGCCAAGAGAAATGAGGACTTGTTCGCGGCATTGAGCGGTGGCGCCGCCTCGGTCGGCGGCGGGACGGCTTGGCTGTGGTCGCGGCCGGACGCTTTCGAGACAGTCGACGTGCTCTTCGTGGACGAGGCCGCGCAGATGTCGCTGGCCAACGTGCTCGCGGTGTCGCAAGCGGCGAAGACGGTGGTTCTGATCGGCGATCCGCAGCAACTCGATCAGCCGATGCAGGGCAGCCATCCGGAAGGCACGGATGTGTCGGCGTTCGATCATATTCTCGGCGGCGAGCGGACGATCTCTGCGGATAAGGGCCTGTTCCTCGAAGAGACCTGGCGGCTCCATCCTGCGATCTGTGCCTACACTTCAGAGGTCTTCTATGACGGTAAGCTCCGATCGAAGGTCGGACTTGAGAAGCAGCTCATCAAAGGATCGGGACCGATCAGCGGATATGGCCTCTACCTTCTCCCGGTCGCACACAGCGGCAATCAGAACTGCTCGCCCGAAGAGGCACAAGCGGTCGGCCGTCTCGTGCGGGCGATCCTCGCCGGTAAGGCAACCTGGGTCGATCGCGACGGGCAAGAGAAGCCAATCACGCTCGACAACATCGTCATCATCACGCCCTACAACGCGCAGGTCTTCGAGATTCAGCATTGCCTGCCAGGCGCGCGCGTCGGAACGGTGGACAAGTTCCAAGGCCAGGAAGCGCCGATCGCCATCTATTCCACGGCGACATCGAGCCATGCGGATGCCCCGCGCGGGATGGAGTTCCTCTACAGCCTCAACCGGCTCAATGTCGCCACCTCTCGCGCCAAATGCGTATCGATCCTCGTCGGCTCACCGCAGATCTTCGAAGCGGAGTGCCGCACACCACGGCAGATTCAGTTGGCGAACGCCTTCTGCCGCTATCTTGAGATGGCAAAATGCATATCGTCCGCTTGAAGATCTCCGGCTTTCGCGGGGTGCGTTCGGCGGATATTGTGCTGGGCCGCCACGCCGTTTTGGTCGGCCCGAACAATAGCGGCAAGACGACAATTATTGAGGCGCTGGCGTTGCTCTTCGGGCGCGACCGACTGGTGCGCCGGCTGACCGAGCACGATTTTCACGGGAGCGCGCCCAACGAAGCCGCCCGCATCCTATGCATCGCCACCGTGACGGGCTTTGCGCCCAACGACCCGCGACATCATCCCTCATGGTTCAGTCCCGAGCGCGGTGTTGAGAAGTGGTTCGACCCGAACGCCAAGACCTTGAGCGCTGCGCCAAATGCGCAGCACACCGACCTGGCCGTGCAGATCGGCTTTGTCGCTCGGTTCGATCTGGACGAATTGGAAGCCGAAACGATCCGCTTTTTCGTGGACGATGAGGCTACGCTGGGCGATCCGTTCGCTGAAGACGCGCATCTGCGCACCATTCACACCAAGGCGCTACAGGAGCTTGGCTTCTTTCTGGTCCCGGCCTCGCGCACATGGGATCGCTGGATTTCCTTTTCCTCGGAACTGTTTCGCCGCGTGGTGGCTACGCGCGGAGACATGCCCGCGCAGGCCGTGCGCGCCGAGCGAGCGCGCCTCTGGACTCCACCCGAAGGGGCGCGGCTCGAAGACCAGCCGGGGCTGTCCGAGATCGTCAATGCTGCCAATGACGAGTTGCGCACACTCATGGCCAGCGCGCCCAGACTCCAGTTGCGCCTGACCTCGACCGATAGTGATTCCGTTCTGGAAAGCGTCGTGCCGCACTTTGTGCAGGGCACAGGGCCAACCCTTCCCTCACAGCGACAGGGCACGGGCCTTGTCTCCCTTCAAAGCCTTCTGCTGCTCATGCAATTCGGCAAGGCGCGCGCGGAGACGGGCCAGTCCTTTGTGCTGGCCGTCGAGGAACCCGAACTGCATATCCAGCCCTCGCAGCAGAAGCGGCTGGTCAATCGCCTCAACGCGTTGTGCAACCAGACCATCGTGACAACGCATTCGCCCATCGTCGCCGCGATGTTTCCCGCGCCCGATACACTCTTTATCGAAACGCGCGAAGGCGTCCTGAACGCCAAGCCTCTGATGGACCCGGTGCCCGCGCAGCCGACCAACCACCAGCAACATTTGCTCTTTGCATGGCGGCAGAAACTTGTAGGCGCGCTCATGCACGAATGCGTGCTGATCCCGGAAGGGGTTTCGGACGTGGCATGGCTTGAGGCGCTGCAAACCGCTCTTGAACTGCATCAAGGTTGGGAGGACGCTGGAGACGGCGCGCCGCTTCTCTCCACCTTCGTTGGCGTCGTGCCGACCATCGACGCCAAGATTGCCGATACGTTCGCGCTGGTCAGTGCCGTTCACACGCGGCCTTGCATCCTCGTGGACGGGGACAATGAGGGGCGCGGATACTTCGATGCAGTGAAAGCCAGCAATCCTCCGCCGCGCGCTGTCGTCTTCTGGCCGCAGGGCTGGGCGATGGAGCATGTGGTTTCTTGGATTGCGGGCGCGGACGAAGCCGCGATGCTGGCCGCGGTTGGAACCGCGCTGGGGACGGCTTTTGCCGACCCCCCAGCGTTCACCGCTCATTTGCTCACGCAGAAATCCTACGCGCCGACCCATGAGAGCGCCGCCATCACGCTTATGGCCAGTGCGCCTTGCCGGACGCGCGCCGCGCAGTTGCTCAACGCCTTGTGCGCCGTGCTGCGCGATCCCGAGAACGCCAACACGCCGCTTTTCACACGCATTGCGGTGGACTCGACCGCCGACATGCACGTCTTCCGATTTGTGCCGCCATGACGTTCGATTTCTATGAGGGCGCGGCGGGTACGGGCAAGACCTACAATCTCGTGGGTCGCGCGGGAGAACTCGTTCAGGACGGGGTGCTTGGCGAAGGGCACAAGCTCTTGGCGCTCACCTTCATGAACGGCGCGCGCCGTCGTCTGGACGCGCGCCTTGGCGAGAACGCGGCGTTCCGCCGGCGCTTCGATTGCCAGACCTTCGATGTGTTCGCCCGGACTGTGGCTGCGCGGCGCAGGAGCCTGATTACGCCTGCGATGCAGCAACAAGCCGATGCTTTGGGTGAATTTGACGGGCCGTGCGCTCTGGCGGCTGGCCTTCTGGAAAACGAAGCCGTTCAAAATTGGGTGGCGCGTAGTTTTCCGCTGATATTGGTGGATGAGGCGCAAGACCTCGACGGACACCGGATGCACGTCCTTCAGGGGCTTTCGCCGTCTTGCCGGATCGTGGCGGCGGCAGACGGCTTCCAGTGCCTTCACAACGGACGCGACACCGCTCCCCTCATGGGCTGGCTTGAAGGCGCGGGCCAGACGCACCGCCTCACGCTGGTTCGGCGCACGACTCAACAGGGTCTTCTCGCCGCCGCGCTGGCCGTGCGCCAAGGACAGGATGTGAAGTCGGTTCTGACAGCGAACACCTTCAACAACCGGACGACATGGAACGGTGCGGGCTTCCGGCTTCTGGACGCGCCTGCGACGAATGCCAATCACGCGCTTCTGACGTGGTCGATTGCCAACGACATTGCGCAGCGCCATGGCCCGGTCGTCATTCTCACGCCTGATGCAGGCAACGCGATTATCCGCGCTGCGCTCAATACCCTTCAAACCAAGCAGTATACGCGCAAGAACGGCGCGACCTTCGGGCCGTATCCGCATACGTGGGACCGCCACGACAACGAAGATGCCGATGCCTTACTGGCTGATATCGCGTTGCCGGAAAGGGCATCCTGCGCTGACCTGCGCGCGCTTCTGACGCCGCTGGCCGGATACGCCCCAATCGCGCAGGCCCTCAGCCGCATGGACCGCTTGCGGCGCGCGCATGGGCAAGTGGCTTTCACCGCTGCGCAAGTCACTGGGTTCGTGCGGGAGTCGGTGCGCAACCGTGCGCGTCTGGGTTTCCGGCAGCATCGCGGTCATCTTGCCATGACGATTCAGCGCGCCAAGAACCGCGAGTTTCCGAACGTCATTGTGCTTTGGCCGCACACCGCCACAGGAAGCGCGGAGCATTTGCGAAGACTGCTCTATAACGGCATCACGCGCGCCCAGAGCCATTGCACGGTCATCGTCCTCGGTCAGGGACGGCTGAACACCCCACCGTTCGCGCCGGCCAGCGCCCAACCGTAAAGACTCGATCGTGCGCGGGCTCTCGCGGGACGCACCGTCTTGTGCTAAAGATGCTGACGGTTTTTTTCACGCGGGCGCAGGTGGGCGCTCTGAGCGAGCGAAGCGCGAGAAATCGACCAATCGTTGTCGATAGTTCTCGAAACCGCGCAAAATTCGAATCGCGCAAATTCCCCTTTGAAATCAAAAGCGAAAAATTTTGACGGACTGACAGTCGGATTTAGACCGTCAGCAGAAAACTTTTGCTTATAAAAATCAGCGCGTTACGCTGCGTTGAGAGAATCGAGTGGGCGCGACAGTAGCGTTGCGCCGGATAACCTAGAATACCCATAGGACACTCTGGCGTAGTTGGCTTCTTCAATTGACTTCGATTGATCTCAAACGTCGGACGATCATCGCCTGGCATCCTGCGAGCGGCCACGCACGTAAGGCCGACCTTGAGTCCGATGCCGCCGGATCGCGCGCAGCGGAGAGTTGCTTCGCGAACGACGCATTTGCTGAAGCAACCGCGGATCAAGCGCGATGGGAGGTGAGCAAGGCCGCGCGTGGCACATATTTGTCCAGCCCCCAGAGTAATAGTCCGAACACAAAGTGCGGCACGAATGATGCCGGAATAAGTTTCGGACTGACATTTAGTCCTGCAACACCCCATCCCATGACGGGGAAGAAGACGACAAGGATTACCAGCCAAAGCGCGCCAGCGAGCGCCAATGCGGTCTTGAGATCGCGGCGCGGGAAATAGCGCACGAAAATCACCGCCCAGCACGTCACGTAAGCGGCATGGAACAGCAAGCCTACCGGCAACGGCAGCGGTCGACGCAACAGGGTCTCTGCGAAAGCCAGCGAAGGCGGTTTTGGAAAAGGCGATACGCCGGCCGCGGTCAGTGCAAGCATGACGATCGCGGCAATCACTGCAACGGCCAAGCCGATGCCGATGGCTCTCGGCCACGAGCGGCCGTTGGCGTCGGTGTTTATCATCGACTTCCTCCTTCGAGTGTCAGGTGTTGTTTGGCGGCTATCGCGCGATAAGCCAAGCAACAGCGACCGGCTCAATGACCGGCCAGGACTAGGCAAGGATGAGCATTGCTGAGGCTACGAGCATCATCAGAATTGTTGTTGCAGCCGGACGCTTGCGGGTACGCAGTGATTGACGGACGACCCAGATCCACGCGACAGCGACGAGGAGGGCGGCAGCTACGATCGCCCCGTGATAGACACTCGCCAGCCAGGCAAGCGCGCCACCTGTAAAGCGCCAACGCGGCCGCGGGCAGCGCGAAGGGCAGAATGCAGCACGCGGCGCACGCGAGCGCACCCGTCGCGGCGACGCCTGCAGCGGATGCGGCGAGTGCCGCGCCGCGACCGCCGGTCTCTGATGGGGCGGAGTCCGTCATTGTGCCCTCGCGGCGCACGCGCAGCCGCCGGCACTGGAATTCGATCCTTTCACGAAGGGATCGAATACCGCGACTAGGGCGTCTCGCGCCATCTCCGGCGCCGTGATCACAAGCATCAATTCGCTTGCGCCTTCGTCCAGTTCGAAGTCGAGAAACGCGCAGCATTCCTGTTCGCGGCGAATCATTTCGCGGACGCGGACTGCGGCCCCCCGATCATAGGCGAGGATCAGCCGCGGTCCCTCGCGCCGAACGCTTTGCAGAGCGGATCGGTTGAGCCCAGTGATCCAGGCGAGGCGTTCCCGATAAGCGCCCGCGCCCAGCGTGCAGGCGATCGGCTCTTTCGGGGCTTCGTGCGCTTTCATTCTCGTTCCCTTTCCTGGCGATCGGTTCTAGCCCGAAGATAGGACTTCAAGTAACTTGAGGTTCAAGCCCTTTCGAACGGGAGCCGGAGTTATGAAAATAGGCGATCTTGCACAGCGGACCCGCACGAACGCGCCCACCATCCGCTATTACGAGGAGATTGGGCTGCTGCCCGTTCCGGCACGGCGCGCCGGCGGTCAGCGCACCTACAGCGATACCGACCGCAGCCGACTGAGTTTTATTCGGCAATGTCGCGAGTTCGGTTTTCCGATCGAACAGGTCCGCTCGCTCGTCGGGCTCACACAAGACAGCAACCGATCGTGCACTGAGGCGCGCGCCATCGCGCAGGTTCACCTCGATGCCGTGCGGGCAAAGCTCGCGGAATTGAAAGGACTGGAGCGCAATCTGGCCGAATTCATTGGACGTTGCGATGCTGTTTGCTTCGGCGGGCCCGGGCCGGACTGCGTGATTCTCAAGGACATGGCGGACCAGACGCCCTGCGGCGGACGCCCGGCAAGCGGACGCAAACGCCGGTGATCAAGACCGCAATCGTCTATGTCGCCGCGGCGTTCTTCGAGATCGCCGGATGCTTCAGTTTCTGGATTTGGATTCGCGAGGGTAAGACCGGCTGGTGGTTGGCGCCGGGGGTCGTTTCGCTGGCGCTCTTCGCCGGGCTGTTGACTCAAGTTGATACTGCCGCGGCCGGGCGCGCGTATGCGGCCTATGGCGGTGTTTACATTGCTGCGTCCCTGCTATGGCTGTGGGTTGTCGAGGATGTTCGACCGGACCGATGGGATCTCCTCGGCGCGGTGATCTGTCTTGTGGGCGCAGCGGTTATCTTGTTCGGACCACGCCCAATCGCTTAGACGCCGTTCAATCTCGCTATGGTTTCGTGGGATCGAAGTCAGGCAGTCAGAGCATATATCCGACGTCAGAGGCACCTGTCGGATAGGCGAACATGGTCGACTTCAAGTCGGCTGCCGAGAGATCATGACGGATCGCCAGGGCGAATAGATTGATGACTTCCTCGGCGTGCGGCCCAACAATGTGAGCGCCAACAATGCGCCCGGTGCCATCCTCGACCATCACCTTAAATCCATAGACCGAGTCTCCGGCCTGTCGCGCCGTAAACCAGTCGAATGCCTTCTGGGACTTAGTCTGGAACTTCAGACCCTGCTGACGTGCTTGATCTTCACTCAGCCCGACGGCAGCGATTGGCGGGATCGTGAACGCCACGCTCGGAACGCCCCGATAGTCGGGTCGATAGTGATTACCCTCAAGAATGTTGGCGCTAACCACTTTGGCGTCGTGGCTCGAGACAGGCGTCAGCGGCGGCCCCTGTTGCGCCGCGTCGCCGGCGGCATAGACGGACGGATTCGAGACGCTCTGTAGATACTCATTCAGCTTGAGCCGTCCCTTGTCCATGACAATGCCTCCGGCGTCGAGGTCGAGTCCCTCTAGCGCGGGTGCGCGCCCCGCCGAATGAACGACGAGGTCGGCTTGGAAGACCTCCTCTGCTTCTGCTGACCGAGCGCGGACGGCAAAGGCTGTGTCGTGCTTCTCGATCGCGCTTACTGTGGTCCGCAAGCGTACATCCACGCCGATCTCCTTGAATTTTTCCATGAGCCAGCTCACCAAATCTGGATCGAAGCGTGTGAGCATACGTTCGCCACGCTGGAGAACTGTGACTTGCGCACCTGCTCGCGCAGCGATGTGAGAAAACTCCGAGGCGATGTAGCCGCCGCCCACCAGCACGATGCGGCGCGGTAACGGCGACATCGCCAGGAAATCTTCGTTGGTGGCAAAGTGTTCTTCACCCGGAATCCCTAGCCCCACCGGTTCGGCGCCCGCAGCGATTAGCACGTAGCGTGCTTCAAGACTCTCTCGGTCCACGGTCAGACTGTTTCGGTCTGTAAATCGAGCATGCCCACGATACGTGTCGATGCCCTTTTCATGGTATCGATGTTCATGTTTCTCCGGTACGGGATCGGTAAATTCGCGCTTGAAGGCAATCAGGTCCGGCCATTTGATGTGGACGTCACCAGCGACGCCTTTGCCTCGCATGCGCCGAGCATGATCAACGGCTTCGGTGCCCCCGATAAGCAGCTTCTTTGGATCGCAGCCGCGCAGTGCACAGGTACCACCGAAAGGCCGGTGGTCGATCACCGCCACGCTCCAGTCCGCAGCGCGCACGCGCATCGCCGCAACCATCGCAGCGGTGCCAGACCCAATGACAACAAGGTCATACCGGCTCGCCATTCGTCTCCCACTCTTCCTTAATGCGCGTCGCGGAGCGGCTGTCACTCATCAATGCGGGTAGGCCTTTCGCTAGAGAGCCTATCATCAGCAAGCATCCGCAAGGAAAGAGTCGCGCACCTCAAGCCGTGTCGCTTTTCGAAAAATGCTATCGTCAGAATTCACATCAGCCGGCGCAGCAGGACAACTTGGCCACATCCTTGTCGAACGACAGAGCGGCAAGCTTCAGGCCTTCGACCGTGGTGAGATACGGGAAGATCATATCCGCGAGGTCATCGATAGTGAGGCCCTGCCGGATCGCAAGCGCTGCGGTCTGGATGCTGTCGGCGCCCTCCGGGGCGAGAATATGGGCGCCCAGTAGCCGCCCGCTGCCAGCCTCGGCGACGAGCTTGATGAGCCCACGGGTGTCGCGCGCGGCGAGCGCGCGCGGCACCTGATCGAGACCGATCGTCGAGACGCGAACCGTATGTCCGGCGGCTCGTGCGGCGACCTCGGTGAGCCCGACGCTCGCCACCTGTGGATCGGAGAACACAATGCCGGGCATCGCGCGGTTGTCGTAGCGCAGGCTGTCGCCGTTAAGGGCGTTCTTCGCGGCGAGCTTGGCAGCATATGCAGCCATGTAGACGAACTGGTCGCGGCCGGTGACGTCGCCGGCGGCATAGACGTCAGCCTTGGTCGTGCGCATGCGGTCGTCGACCACGATGCCGCCCTTCGCCGAGACGGTGATCCCGTGCTCGGCCAGCCCAAGGCCTTCGATGTTGGGCGTGCGCCCCGTGGTGATCAGCACCTGATCGGCGTTGATTGCCATCTCCTGGCCGTCGCGCGTGACCGTCAGTGACACACCGCCATTGGCTTTGCGGATCGCGCGGTAAGCGATGCCGGAGATAACGGTGATGCCTTCGTCCTCGAAATACCCCGTGAGCGCCGCGCCGATCTCGGGCTCGGCCTCCGGGAGTAGACGAGACCGGCAGACGAGGGTCACCTTGACGCCGGCACGAGCGAACATCTGGGCGAGTTCCGCGCCGATGTAACCGCCGCCGATCACAAGCAGCGAGCGCGGCAGCTCCTCGAGGTCGAGCGCCGTCGTGCTGGTGAGATACGGCACGGTCTCGATGCCAGGAATGGCGGGCACTGCCGGCCGCGCGCCGGTCGCGATGATGATCTTGCCAGCGGCAATACGTGCGCCGTCAACTTCGACGCCGGCGTCGAGGAGGCGAGCTGGTCCGTCGCGATAGGCGATACCATTGTACGCGGGGAGTAGGTCAGCGTATTTGGCCTGGCGCAGCCCAGACACGAGCGTGTCCTTCTGACGAACAGTTTCGCGCCAGTCTGTCAGTTCGGCTTCAGCAGTAATGCCGGCAAAACGTGCTGCCACGCGAGCATTGTGAAGTGTCTCGGCCGCGCGGATCAGGGTCTTTGACGGCACGCAGCCGACATTGACGCAAGTGCCGCCGATGGTGCCGTCGCCGATGAGCGCCACCTGCGCGCCCTGATCGGCGGCTGTGATCGAGGCCGAGAAGCCGGCCGAGCCGGCGCCGATCACGACAAGATCGTAAGTGCTTCCATTGCGACCATTCGCGCGGATGGGACGGTTCGCGACAGCAGGGGCCTTCGATTCAGGATCGGCGGTCGTTCGCGATGGCATGCCGAGTCCAGCAAGACTTGGTCCGAACAGAGCACGGCCGGCCTCCAGGCCTTCCGCAATCGATAGCCGAAAACCCGGCTCGGCAGCGGACCGTTCGCGGCGCCAAGCGGAGAGGTGCTCGTCCGAGCAGAAAAAGACGGTCGCCGCACACAGCGAGTTCGCGGCGCACGCCCCTTCATAGCGGACGCTTTGCCACATGACGGCCGTATCCGGCTCAACCTCCGCCAACGCCCCTCGGTCCTGCGTGGCGATCCGGATCGGCGCGCCGCACTGGCGGCAACGCGCGGCGATCGTGATGTCGTGACCCGTCATTGCGCCAATGCCGAGCGCGTCGACCGCGCACATCGCGTTGCGAGTACGTCCATCGAACGTGACTCGATGGCCCGTGTCGCGATCGGTAAAGGGATAGGCGCCGATGATCCGCTCGCCCTCGAGAACGACGAGGTCACGTCGGCGGAGATCTTCGAGTAAAGGCCCAATGGCCGTCTCGCCAAGTCCTGCGTCGTGGGCAAGCGTGCACTTGTCCGGAGCGCGCCCGTGTTCGATGTAGTGCTGAAGCAGCGCAACGCGTAAGCGGTCGGTCGCGGGATCATATCCGCTCCAGCGCTTGAGCACATGGTCGGAGCCGACCATGGCCAGCAGAGCTTCGTTGACGACGGGCGTTGTGATCGCCGACCAGTCCGGGAATGTCACGCCTGGACGTACGGTGTAATGCGGCCTCGCGGACGCGGAAGCTGCAAGTTGGTCCTGAGAAGTGGAAGGCGCGCAGCAATTGCTCATAACTTCATGCTTTCCTGTGGAATCGCCGTCGCGCCACAGGCGGCCTTCGCGCGACGGCGATGAATGATCCAGGCGACAAGACCGCAGCACCCCACAATGAGCAGCACCAGCACGATGAGACCCGCACCCGCCAGCCAGGCGCCAAAGGCGGCCAAAGGCAGGACGGCTGCGAGCAACGGTGCCGCACAGCAGGCCGCAGCCAACAGGGCGCCGACTGCGCCCGTGGCGATGAGTGCGCGATCGCTCAATCCGTCTCTCTCAATTCGCGCTCGCGACATGGGATGGATAGCCGGCCTTCGTCGTCGCCGCGATCAGCGCAGCTTCACTGGCAACCGCGTCGTCGAACGTAACCGTGGCCATGAAGTCGGCCATCTGGTTCGCTTGACGGGTTTCCACATTCTTGACGCCTTGCACCCGCAGTAGCGACTGCTTCACGATCGGCGGACACAGAACGCAGTCAGCGTTCTTCACATCGAGAACGATGGTCTTGTCCGCAGCGTATGCCGGCCAGGACATCAGCACCGCGATGACGGCGGCAGTGGTGGTGATTTGAGATGTGCGCATGGAACGTCTCCTTGGTTCAGAGGAACAGGGCAGCGATTCGCGGGAAGCCGACGGCGATCAGGACGAGGAGGAGCGCGGTCCACAGACCGACTTTGGCGAGCCGGCTCGACGACGGGCTCGCGCAGTAGGAGCCTTCGGCGCAAGCGACCTTCGGCCTGCGATAGACCAGGTAGAAGCCATAGCCGAGGCAGGCTGCGGCAATCGCGGCAAACAACGGCTGATAGGGTTCGAGCGCCGTCAGGTTGCCGATCCAAGCTCCGCTGACGCCAAGCGTGAACAAGGCGAAAGGCACGACGCAGCAGGACGCCGCGCCAAGCGCGGCGAGAACGCCGCCAGCGGCGGCCAGGCGCTGACGCCCGGCTTCGCTTCGCTCAGGTTTGGTCAGGTTCCCCGCGGGTGAGGCGATATCCGCCGCTCCGTGTCGTGATGCATTCATGTCCGGCCTCGCCTTTGTTGCCGAAATCGTATTCGAACGCTAATGTGGGGTCTGTAGCAACTACAGGGTCAAGAGGGCTTTCGCGATGCGCGATCACGCCGTGGTGAAAGGCATGCAGCGGGCGGAACTCGCCCGGCGGACCGGCAGCAATCTGGAGACGGTGCGCTACTACGAGAAGGTTGGACTTCTACCGGAACCGCCGCGCACTGCGGCCGGCTACCGCGCCTACGACAGCACGCACGAGCGGCGGCTCCGCTTCGTGCTGCGTGCGCGCGAGCTCGGCTTCTCGCTCGATGAAATCCGTGGGTTGTTGCGTCTGGCCGATGAGCGCGACCGGCCTTGCGCTGACGCAAGAGACGTTGCTGCTGTGCATCTCGCGGACATACGGGCGAAAATCACTGACCTGAAGCGCATGGAACGGGTGCTGAAGGATGTTGTGGCGCAATGCGGCGACGGCACCTTGCCGGAGTGTCCACTCATCGAAACGTTATTTGGCAAGGCTGCGTGAACTCGCGGTTGCGAGCGAGTTGCCTCTTGTGGATAGTCTCGTGACGGTCTTTTTGGGAGCTGTAGGCTTCCATGTGTTGGCGCCTGTCAGCGAAAAATCGACCGATCGTTGTCGATAGTCGCTGAAACCGAGCAAATCGCAGATCGTCGAAAATCCTCTTTGAAATCAAGACCCCAAATTTCTGACGGATCGTGGAGTCGGTCTTTCTCTATGCGCAGAAAAAAATTGCGCTGAAGAATCAGCGCGTTAACATCGCTCAGAACAATAGAGTGGGAGTGATTTTGTGTCCGGCGCTGGCTGGCATCTAAAGGCAGTAAAGAGACGTAGAGGCGGAGAGTAGCAAGAACTTACTGATGGGCGCGGCACAGTGCTTCGATCGATTCGGCGAGTCTGCGTCCATCCATGCGCAGTGCTCCGGTAGTCGCCAAGGCATCCGCCGAGGTCGGTTGCTTGACCGGGCGCAGGCCAGAGCGCCCGCGCGCCATACTCGTCGAAGGCGCGACGATAGAGGCTCGCGACGTCTTCCGGCGGTGTTGGCTGGGAGTTCATAATCGATTCAGAATAGCACGATCCTGTTTCGAGCGACGAGGGTTGACGGTCAACCGACCGACGCCGCATATTGCGGCAAACAGGAGGGCAGCCATGGCTAACTCAATCCCGAAGGGTGCGGAGCCCTTGGGCAGCAAGCTCTACTTCTTTAAATCCGCCACGAGCAGCCATGACGTCCTTATTTCCGCTCATGGCGGTTATTACAAGGCAAACAAGACGTTCGACGTCCCGGGCACAGGAAAGGACGTGGAGATAATTTTTTATGCCCCGCACGGCTCAACGCTCTCGGATCCGGGCATGATGATCATGAAAGGGAATTTCCAAGATGCCGGAAGCGTGTTTTCCGGCAACAAATGCATCGATTACGAACTCTCGAAATATCAAGGCCGCCACGGCGGCAAACCTGGCAAGCCGGCGGAAACTTACGACTCTATCGCCAGCACGGTGGAAGATGAGGATAGGCGGCTGGTGCGTCAGTTCGAAAAAATGCTCGCGGCAGCCGGTAAAGGCAATCAGCAGATGGCCAAAGGTGCGATAGACCAGATCACGGCGGGGCGGACGATGAACGTCGTCACCATCCGGAACCGCTGGCATTCGTCAGATGTCTGGCTGAAGGACGTCGTGGCCATGGTACGCAAAGCCTATCCGGGCATCAAACGCTTTCACTGCTCGTTTTGCCGCAGTCTGGTGGGCGACAACAACGCGCCATCGCACACGGCGCCGTTGAGAAATCTCGGCTAACCGCGCCCGGCGGCGAACGTAGCTTGTTTCGTCATTGAATTGTGCCCTTTCCTGTAACTGCCCAGGTTGGGTAAGGCGCCGTGGAAGTGAGGCCAAGGCATGGCACTACGGCGCCCGTAAGCGAAAACAAACCTTGGTGCTCGCACCCGGAAGGGCTTTAATGGCCGAGGCGCTTTCCGCGCCGCGCCAGTGGAGCGGCACATGCAACCAAGGATCGACACCAATCTCGGGATAGAAGGCGATCCCGACGCCTGGGTCCATTCTGCCTGCATCCTGTGCTCCAACGGCTGCGGTGTCGATATCGCCGTGAAGGACGGGAGGATTGCCGGCGTCCGCGGCAATGCCGGCCATCCGGTCAATTTCGGTCATCTCGGCCCGAAGGGCGAGCACGGCTGGGTCGCGAACAACTCGAAGCGGCGCGGCACCACCCCGATGATCCGGCGGACGAAGGGAGCCTCGCTCGAGCCGGTCGGCTGGGCCGAAGCCATGGACTTCTTCATCGAGACGTTCAGGGAGGCCTGGCGCCAGGGGCACGAGAACCTGGCCTGCTACAATTCCGGGCAGCTCACGATCGAGGAGTTCTATACGCTCGGGAAGCTTTGGCGCGGCGGCCTGCAATCCTCCAACATCGACGGAAATACCCGGCTGTGCACGGCGACCTCCGCTACCGGTCTCATGGCCAATTTCGGCGTCGACGGCCCGGTGGCTTCCTATGTTGACGTGGACCAGGCGGACCTCCTCTGCCTCTACGGCCACAACGTCGCCGAGGTGCAGACCGTCCTCTGGGAGCGAATGCTGGCGGCGAAGGCGAAGAATGGCGGACGGATCATCGTCGCCGACCCGCGCCGGACGCCGACCGTGCTGCAGGGCGCCGACCTTCATCTTGCGCTGCGGTCGGGTACGAACGTCGCGCTCATGAACGGGATCATTCACCTGCTGATCGCCCGCGGCTGGATAGACCGCGACTTCATTGCGAGACACACGGTCGGCTTCGATGAACTCGACGCCGTCGCCCGCGAATACCCGCCCGAGCGCGTAGCTGAAATCTGCGGCATCCCCCGGCGCGATCTGGAAACCGCGGCGGAGTGGATCGGCACCACGCGGCGCATGGTCTCCACCGTCCTGCAGGGCTTCTACCAGAGCGTCGAGGCCACGGCCTCGTCCTCGCTGGTGAACACGGTGCATCTCATTACCGGCGCGATCGGCAAGCCCGGGGCCGGTCCGCTGCTGATGGCCGGCCAACCGGCCGCGATGTGCAACCGGGAAGCGGGCGCGGGCGGCTCCTATCCCGCCTACCGCAATCCTCACTGCGAAGCGCAGATGCGCGACCTGTGCGAACTCTGGAATATCGACTTCGGTAAGTTCCATCCGGAGGTGCCGAAGGACATATTGTCGATGATGGAAAGCGCCGAGCGCGGCGAGATCGAGTTCATGTGGGTGATCGGGACCAACCCGCTCGTAAGCCTGCCCGACCAGAACCGCAGCGAGCGCATCCTGCGGCGGCTCTTCCTGGTGGTGCAGGACCCGTTTCTCGACGCGGAGACGGTCGATCTTGCCGACGTCTATTTCCCGGCGGCGATGTGGGGCGAGAAGATGGGCTGCGTCACCAATGCCGACCGCAGCGTCAATCTTCTGCTGAAGGCGGTCGAGCCGCCCGGAGAGGCGCGCAGCGACTTCGACATCTTCGTGGAAGTGGCAGATCGGCTGGGCTTCAAGGACCGGGAGGGCGTGGCCCTGATCCCGTTCGGGGAGCCGAAGGACGCCTTCGAGGAATGGCGCAAGGTATCGAAAGGCCGGCCCTGCGACTATTCCGGCATGACCTATGAGCTGATCCTCGAAATGGGTTCGGTCCGCTGGCCGTGCAATGACGAACACCCGCGCGGCTCCGAGCGTCTCTACGAGGACCTTGAATTCTGGACCGGCATCGACGAATGCGAAACCTATGGCGCCGATTTCCTGACCGGCCGCAAGAACACCCGCGGCGACTATGAGCGGATGGATCCCAGGGGAAAGGCGTTCCTGAGGCCGGTGGAGTGGCGGCGGCAGCCGAATCCGACCTCTATGGAATACCCGTTCACCCTCATCACCGGGCGCGTGGTCTATCACTTCCATACCCGCACCAAGACCGGCCGGTCCGCCGTCCTGAACGAGCGGGCGCCCCACCCCTATGTCGAGGTCCATCCGGACGACGCGGCCCGCCTGGAGATCGGGCTCGGCGATAGGGTGGAGATCACCTCGCCGAACGGCCGCTGGGAAGGCGTGGCGATGGTGGTCGATACGGTGCGGCCGGGAGAGGTGTTCGTGCCGTTCCACTACGGCCACGGCGCGCAATCGGCCAACCAGCACACCTGGTACGCGCGCGACCCGATAAGCCACCAGCCGCAGCTGAAATCCTCGCCCGTCGCCGTGCGGCGGCTGAGCTTCGGCGAGCCCGAACCCTGGCTCTTGAAGCGGCTTGCCGAACTGAATGGGGAATCCGCAATTCCGTTCGCCGCGCTGGAATTCGGCGGCACCGTCAACTGTCAGCCATAAAGGGGAGCCCCAACCGGAGATAACGATGCCCAGGACATTCAAGGTCGGCGATCATGTGAGCTGGAACTCGGAGGCGGGCCGCGTCTCGGGCACGATCATTCGCGTCCATACCGGGGATTTCGACTACAAGGGCCATACTCATCGGGCCTCGCGCGACGATCCCCAATACGAGATCAAGAGCGACAGGACCGACCACATCGCCGCCCACAAGGGCGGCGCCTTGCGGCTCCTTGACGACTGACCGGCCGGAGGATTCCGGATCCGCCGCCTCGCGGGGCCGGCCGGAAACTTCATCTCGGCCGGCGCACGACCCTCACCTTGCCGCTCTTGCCGCCGCCGCAGAAGAAGCGGTCGCCGCCATCGGATTCGAGCCCCGAAACGCCCGTGCCGGCCGGCATGTCGAGCCGTTCGAGCGTTTCGCCCGTTTCCGGATCGATGTGGCGTATATCGCTCTGCTCGTCTTCCCAGGTGGCGTGCCAGAGCTCGCCATCCACCCACGTGATGCCCGTTACGAAGCGGTTGGATTGGATGCTGCGCAGGACCTTCCCGGTCTCCGGATCGATCTGGTGGATCTTGCGCGCGCGGTATTCGCCTACCCAGAGCGATCCTTCCGCCCAGGCGAGGCCGGAATCGCCGCCGTTTCCGGGCGCCGGAATGGTCGAGACCACGCGTCCGCTCTTGGGGTCGATCTTCTGGATGCGGCTCTCGGCGATCTGGAACAGGTGCTTGCCGTCGAAGGCGGTGCCCGCATGCGCCGGGACGTCGATCGAATCCAGGGGCTTGCCGTCCGCGGGATCGATCGCGTTCAGCCTGTCGCCGGCGGCGAACCAGACATGCTTGCCGTCATAGGTGAGGCCGTGCACCTGTTCGGTGCCGGGGAAGGGGCCGTATTCCTCGAGGATTTCCGCTGCTGAATGTTTCATGTCTTGCTCCTGTCGGGTTGTTATGGAGCATGATGCTAGCCAATCGACGTCGGGGCCGGGAGTAACAAGCTTGTCGGGAAACCCGGCACCGGCGGCGTCATCCAGCGTCGGGCCCGCGCCTGCCCGAACGACTGCACCTTTCCGTCCGCCGCAAGTTCCTCGAGCGCGCGCTGCACCGTGCGCTGGCTGACGTTGAGCGCCAATGCCAGGGCGGTGCTCGACCAGGATTCGCCGTCGGAGAGGAGGGCGAGCACCGCCGCGTGCTCTTCCTCGACCGGCCGCGCGAGCACCACGGCCTGAGGTGCGCCGCGCGGCACGAGACGGAAGCCGCGTCCCGTCGCGGTCACACCGGCCAGCGGTCTGAGCGCCTTGCGCAGGCGCCCGATCTCGACGCGCAGCCGCGCCCTGTGCGATTCGTCGGCATGCCTTGCGCGGAACGCGCTGAAGAGCAGCTTCTCCCTCGGCGCGTCGCCGGGCCAGGCCTCGGCCAGCACGCGGGCGAGCGCGAACAGGACCGGCCGGCTCTCGAGCGGCACGACGATTGCCCCGCGACGCACGACGAGGCGGCAGCCGTCCACGACCAGGATGCCGGATGCGAAGAGCGCCTCGACCTCGTCCAGCAGGAGCGTCTTTTCCCGGCCGCCGGAGATCAGACGCGCCGCCGGTGCGTCGAGGACAAGGGAGGCGGCCTCGACCTCGGCCGCAAGCGCCGAGATGCCGGCGCGGCGCGCCGCCCGTTCGGCGCGGGCCAGCGCCGCGCGCGCCTCCCTGGCCTTAAGGCGCCGCATGGCGATGCCTGCGGCGACCAGTTCGTAGGCGGCGCCGAGCGCGGCAGGAAAGAGCGCAGGATCGATCCCGGCAAGCTTACGGCCGGCTTCGTCGACATGGCCGATCAGGAGGAGACGGCGGGCGTCGAGATAGGTCGCATAGGCGGCGTTGAGGCGATCGCCATGTGCCTCGAGTGTCGCCCGGGCCCGGTCGAGCGCTTTTGCCGGCCAGGAAAGGTCGCGCGAGACGAGCGCGATCTCGGCTTCGGCGACGATGCAGCGCGCGCGGGCGGCCGCCTCCCTCGGGCCGAAGGCGCGGGCCGCGCTTTTCAGGAGCGCCTTGGCGCGTGCGAGGTCGCCGAGCTGCGCCATGGCGATGCCCTTTAGCGCCAGAGCGGGAGGGTCGCTGCGCAGCGCGACATGGTTCAGCGCGCCAAGAGGGTCGCCGGCGGAAAGCGCGCGCGCCGCCGCCGTGATCAGCGAGTCCATCTAGGCTCCGAATCCCGACACACTTGTCACTCTCGCCCTCAAGAATGGGCTCCTAACCTGGGCCAGCCGTACCATTGAGCCCAGCCGTACCCATGAGCAAGGAGAACGGCCATGACCCCGAACCGTACCATAAGCCACGCACGATCGCTCGGCGCCGCCTTCGCCCGAGGCGCAGCCCGGTGGCTATGCTTTGCCGCCAGCCCTACCTTCGCGTTGATGGCGCTGGTAACGGCTGCTGCCGGCGTATCCGGTACAGATTGCATGACGGGTCAGTCACCGCTTGCCGGGATGACGCCGATGTATCTCCTGATGAGCGCCTTCCATCTGGCGCCGTGGCTCAGGCGCGTATCGGGCGGTTCAGGGCCGGTCGGATGACCGCTCGGTCATGGGGCAACCACGGGGCTGGACATCCGCTCTGGTAAGAACATAAAGTGAACAAAAGAATATGGAGCTTGCGCCATGGCCGGGCAGCTTTCGTTGGCCTTTGAAACGGCGACCGTGCAGGTTGAGGACTATTTCGCACTCCGGCCGGCTCCCGCCGCCGCGGATTCGCTTGTGAAGTTCGCGGAAGGCTGCCGTCGGTTGCACGGACTTTCCGAACCTGTCTACGGTCCTCATCGCCTGCATGTCACGCTGAACGAGGTCAGGTCGCGCCGGGGCCCCCGAAAGGACGATCTTGAAGCAGCGTTGCGCGCGGCGGAACGGGTGAGGTTTTCACCTTTTCCGCTGGCTTTCGGCCGTCTCCGTACCTTCCGGGTTCGCCGCGACAAACAACCGACGGTGTTATGCTGTTGTGCCGGCGCAGAGGAGTTGGCGGCATTTCGCGATGCATTGCGTCAGGCATTGACGAAGGAAGGGCTTTGGCGCGGTCGGGCCGGTTTCGAGCCCCACGTCACGCTGATATGGGACCGCCAGGGCGTTCCGCCGTCAGAGCTCGATCAGCCGATCGGCTGGATGGCCGAGGATTTTATCCTCCTGCGCACCATTAGGGGCAAGGGCCGGCAGATCGAGCGGGGCCGCTGGCCGCTCCGTGCCTAGGCCAGTTCTGTCTCTAAAGGGAGCTACGCGCGAGTTTGGTGATGACCTCGAACGCCGTGTTCACGTCCTCCTCGGTTGTCTCGAACTGCCCGGCCTGGAAGCGGATCACGACCTTTCCGTCGACGCGGCTCTGCGTGAGGTACAGGCGACCGTCGTCGTTGATGCGCCGGGCGAGGTCGAGATTGTGCGCGTCGAGGTCCTCCGCATCCGTATGCCGGAACGAGAACAGCGATAGCGCCGGTTCCGTCACGATCTCGAAATCGGGTTCGGCTTTGAGCCGCGCCGCAAGCCTTTCGCTCCAGGCGACATGGTTGCGGATCATGGCGCGCAGCCCTTCGAGCCCGTGGAAGCGCAGCAGGAACCAGAGCTTCAGTGCGCGGAAGCGGCGTCCGAGCGGCACGGTCCATTCCGAATAGTTGATGAGCCCGTCGCGGCCATGCGTGTTCAGATATTCCGGATGGATCGCCAGCGTGCGGACGAGATCGTCCGGGCTCCGGATGAAGTGCGCCGAGCAGTCGAACTGCGCGCCGAGCCATTTGTGCGGATTGAAGACGACGGAATCCGCCTCTTCGATGCCGGCCCACAGGTGCCGGAACTCCTCGCAGATCATCGCCGAGCCGGCCCAGGCCGCATCGACATGGACATAGAGACCGTGTCCATGCGCAGTCCGCACGACTTCCGCGATGTCGTCGCAGGCGCCGACATTGGTGCCGCCCGTGCAGGCGATCACGCCGGCCGGAACGTGACCGGCCCGCTTGTCGCGCTCGATCGCCGCGGAAAGCGCGGCCGCGTCCATGCCACGGCGCTTGCCCGTCGCCGGGATGCGGACGAGGTTCTCCTCGCCGATGCCGGAAACCCAGACGGCCCGGTCGATCGAGCTGTGCACCTGGTCGGAGGCGTAGATGCGCAGGCGCGGATTGGCGACGAGCCCGGCCTTGTTGCCTTTCCAGCCGAGCGCCCGTTCGCGCATCACCAGCACGGCCGAGAGCGTCGCGGAGGACGCCGAATCCTGAATCACCCCGGCGAAGCCTTCCGGCAGGCCGATCGCCTGCCTCAGCCAGTCGAGCACGCGCGTCTCGAGTTCCGTCGCCGCCGGCGAGGTCTGCCAAAGCATGCATTGGGCGGCCATCGCCGTCACCAGATATTCCGCGACGACGGAGACGGGCGCGGCATTCGCCGGGAAATAGGCGAAGAAGCGCGGATGCTGCCAATGCGTCATGCCGGGCAGGATGACGCGCTCGAAATCGGCGAAGATCGTGTCCATCGTCTCGCCCCGCTCGGGCGGGGAAGCCGGAAGCTTCGCCGCGATCTCGCCGGGCGTCGTCTGGGCGCGCACCGGCCGCTCGCGCAGCGAGGCGCGATAGCGGACGCCCCATTCTGCGGCTCGCCTAGACCAGTTTTCGAAATCAAGCTCCTGCGTCATTTGATTCCTTCTCCCGATCGGCATGGCCTGCGGGCGACCGCTTTCTCACACCCTGAGAAGCGGTTCATCGGCGCTCCTGTCAAGGAGAGGCTGCCGAATGGAGGGACGGGGCGCACCCCGCTCGCCCGGAAAGCGCAAAAAAAAAGCGGCGCATTGGATGCGCCGCCGTCAGGTGGAGAAGGAGCCGTACGTTCTATCGCTTCGGGAACCACTCGAGGAATTCGGTTCCCTCGTCTCGATGCTTGCCGCCCAGGCCGGCGGCGAAAAACGCTCCGGCGGCACTGACCAGAAGCGTGGCGGCGGTCAGGAAGCCGAGGATGAGCCCAGCCTTGCGCGCCTTGTCGGCAGCCGCTTTGGCGTCGGCGATCGCGGCATCCACCCGTTGCTGTGCCTGTTCCGGTGTGATCCCGGTATCCCGCGCGATCTCGTTGGAGAGATAGGTGCGGTCGTCGGCATTCATCTGCCTGTTGCTGACGGAATCGGCGATCAGCATGGCCGCGTCGGCTTTCGTCTGCGCCGGGATCGGTTGTGCGGGAGGCTTGTCCGTGCGGAAAAGCCGCGCGGCAAGGATCTGCATGGCCGGAGACTGCGCGTTCCCGCTCGCCGTTGCCGCGACGGACGATACGGACGAAGCCACGCCCGAAATGCCGGAGATCGCCAGGAACGCGCCGAGCAGGGTGCCGAGCGCCCATACGAGCAGCCCATGCGTCCCGTCGCGAACGTCGCTTTCATGCGGCGTGGCGTCGAAAGCGCGACGCCGCATCCGGCCGGCAAGATAGCCTCCCGCCAGGAAACTCGAAACCTCGACCCAGATGAACCACAGGGCGGCGCCTATGGCGAAGCCCACCAGCGAAACGCCCGATCCGTGATAGGGCGACGCGATCGAAAGACCGATTGCCGAGCCGAAGGTAAGCAGGACGAAGGAAATCGCCGCCGCGAAGATCGCTCCGCCGATCACCGCGCTCCAGTCGATGTGCGGAACGGCACCCGCGGAATCTCCTTCGACATATTCCATGGATTCGACCACGGCCATTCCCGGTTCGCTGATCGACATATTTTCTCTCCTTTGCGCCGCAGTCGGCGAAGAAATCCTGAGACTTGGATGGGTTTTAGTGCAGGCCGAGGAAGGACAGGATGGCCATGATCACCACGACCAGGCCGATCAGGTAGATGATCCCGTTCATATCGCCTCTCCTTTATTGATGTTGCGGTTCGTGAAGAACGCGAGCGGAACCGATACGTTCCCGAGCGCGCGGGCGAACGCTGGCAACTGGACCACAGAAATCATGTTGCACTGCAAAAGTGCGCGGCTATGGTCCCGCGCATGAGTTCGCGGACTGTTTCTCCCGCCCGCTACGCCTTTGCCGGAATGGTCGCCATGGCGGTGGCAATGGGCATCGGCCGGTTCGTCTATACGCCGATCCTGCCCGGCATGATGGAAGGGCTCGGCCTGTCGGCCTCCGACGCGGGTTCAATCGCATCGGCCAACTATCTCGGCTATCTGGTGGGCGCGGTCGCCGCTGCCTTCGGCTGGGCACATCGGCGCGAACATGCGACGATGCTGGTGGGGCTTGTCGCCAATGCCGTGCTGGCCGCCGCCATGGCCTGTACGACGAGCCTGCCCGTCTTCCTGCTCATCCGCTTCGCGGCGGGGGTGGCCAGCGCGTTCGTCCTGGTCTTTTCCGTGACGATCGTGTTCAGCCATCTGGCGGCGGCCGGCCGCAACGATCTTCAGGCGCTGCATTTTGGTGGCGTCGGCCTCGGCATCATCCTCTCCGCCGTCCTGGTCGGGGGCCTGCATCTTGCCGGAGCCGGCTGGGCCGCGGGCTGGATCGGCGCGGGCGTGGTTTCGCTGGCCGGCTTCCTGATCGCGGCGACTTTGATCCGGGAAGGGCCGATCGCGGTGGGCGACGGCGGCCGTGAGCCTCGGCTGCCACGCAGCCTGGACCTTGCCAAGATAACCGCCGCCTACGGCATTTTCGGCTTCGGCTATATCATCACGGCGACATTTCTCGTGGCGATCGTCCGGCAAGGGGAGGGCGGCCCGCTTTTCGAAGCCGCGGTCTGGCTCGTCACCGGCCTCGCGGCATTCCCTTCCGTCTATCTGTGGAAGCCGGTGGTGGCGCGTCTCGGCGGCATGAAGACCTTTGCGCTCGGCTGCGTCGTCGAAGGCATCGGGGTCGTGGCGAGCGTCAAGCTCGGCGGCTATGCCGGCCCGCTGATTGGCGGCGTCCTGCTCGGCGGCACCTTCGTCGCGCTGACCACGATCGGCCTGGTGGCGGGGCGCGCCATCGCGGCGGAATCGCCCAGACGGGCGCTGGCCGTCATGACCGCTTTCTTCGGCGTCGGCCAGATCCTTGGCCCGATCTTCGCCGGTTTCCTCGCCGACCGCACCGGCAGCTTCACGGCTCCTTCCATCGGCGCCGCCGTCGCCCTTCTCCTCTGCGCCCTCATCGGCCTGTCGGTCGGCAAGGCCAACAGGCCCCAACATTAACAAAAGACAAGTTGGAGGCGGGTGGTTGTGCTGCTAGGCAGAGGGACCGGCCTCTCCTAGCCGGCGCCACCGGCATTTCTGCCGCAAAGCTGTTTCATGCGGCACGGCGAAACTGTGCAAATCCCGTCCTTGAGGACTCTTCTCGAATGTTCGTCTCGTTTTTCCCACGGCCGAAGCTATTCTTCATTAGCTTGGTGATATGGGCCTTTGCGGCGGTTCTGTTCTGGTTTCTTGGCGGCGAACAATTGGGAGCATATATCGGACTTCCGCCGGCAGCACCGGATGCAGCACCGATTATCGGGGTATCCGTCTTTTGGTCGAAGCCATTTCTGTGGTTCTACGTCTATTTCGCAGCCGCAGTGGTTATCTTTTATGGATTCTGGGCGATCTACGCGCCACACCCGTGGCAAAACTGGTCGATCTTGGGCTCTGCATTCATTCTTTTTACAACAAATTTTTCGGTGCAAGTCGATGTCGCGCTCAATAATTGGCGTGGACCATTCTTCGATCTTATTCAAAAGGCGCTTACGCCTCCGTCGGGCTCTGTAAGTCAAGTATCGCTTTATTACCAGATATGGGTTTTTCTGGTGATCGCCTCGCTAGCAGTCGCGATTTACGTGGTGCAGAAGTTCTTCATCAGCCACTATATCTTTCGCTGGCGCACCGCGATGAATAATTTCTATGTCGCGAACTGGTCCAGGCTGCGTCATATTGAAGGAGCGTCGCAACGTGTTCAAGACGACACTATGCGCTTTTCTACAGCGATGGAGGATCTCGGGGCTAGCTTGATCCAGTCTCTGATGACGCTGATAGCATTCCTCCCGGTGCTGGACGCTCTATCAAGCCATGTCACCGAGTTGCCTATCATAGGCCGAATTCCTCATTCGCTGGTATTGGCGGCCATTGCCTGGTCCGCATTCGGCAGCCTTCTGCTAGCCGTAGTCGGCATCAAGCTGCCTGGCTTAGAGTTTCGGAACCAGAGAGTCGAAGCAGCGTATAGGAAGGAGCTGGTTTATGGAGAAGACAGTGCTGACCGTGCTCAGCCTCTTACGCTGATAGAACTCTTCTCAAATGTACGCAAAAATTATTTCCGCCTCTATTTTCATTATGCATACTTCAATATCGCACGGTCATTCTACATCCAGGCGGACGCTGTATTTAGCTATATATTATTGGCTCCAACGATCGCGGCGGGCAAGATAACGCTTGGCATATTGCAGCAGGCTCTGGCCGCTTTCAGTCAGGTAAGCTCTTCCTTCCAATATCTGGTAGCCTCTTGGCCCGACATCGTTACCCTGATTTCCATCTACAAACGCCTGCGCGCCTTCGAGGCGACACTGGAAGGGGAACCGCTTCCGTCGATCGACGTGCGCTACATCCGCCGGACAGCGGATGATCCGGATCCGGCTTAGCGGGGGGCATGCCGGTCAGTTGCCGGGCGCCTCGTGTCCGGCAGCCTGCGTCTTGGTCAGGCGCGCAAGGTCGCGATAGGAAATGCATTCGACGTCCGCTTTCGTGCAGACTTCGCTGGCGAAGCGCTCCAGCGCGCGCCAGTAGGCGCCGCCGTTCATCAGCGTGAAATGGAAGCCGATCTGCAGCGGGATGCGCTCGCCGTCATACTGGCGCTCGAAGGCGGCGCGGAAAGCCTGGTAGGCGCGCTCCTCATATTGATCGGCATGCGCCGGATCCTCCTTGCCGTTCGAATGGCGGACATAGAGGTTGTAGTCCATGGCGATGACGCGGCGCTTGGCCGGCCCCTCCGGGATGGTCGGCAGCGAGAACTGCACCACGCCGTTCCTTTCGAACGGCGTTTCGGGGCCCCGCGAGACGCCGCTCGCGCTGTAGAGGAAACCGTTGTCGGCCAGCGCCGCGTCGAGGCCCGCGCCGGTCGACAGGTAGGGCGCGCGAAAGCCGACGATTCCCTTCTCCGCGAATTCCTTCCAGCCCGCCGGCTCGTAGGGGATATTGTTGATCCTCCACGCGTCCCGCACGATCGATCGCACCTGCCTGAGTTCCGCCGACCAGTCGCCCTTGCTCCATTTCGCGCCGTCGAAATGACCGCAGCCATGGCTTGCGATGTCGTGGCCCTCGAGGCGCGCCGTCCACATCTCCCTGAGCCGCCAGGCGACATCCTCCCTGGACGGCGCGAAGCCGATGTTGGATGAGCCCGCCGCGCGCCCGGGCGGATGGTAGATGCCCCGATCCGCCCGCGTCAGCAGGAACACGCAGGACACGAAATAGGTGAAGGAGGCGCCGGTCCGCCGCGCGAGCGCCCGGCTGCGCTCCCATTGCGCGAGGTCGTTGGCTCCGTCGAAGGAGATCGCGACGATCTGCTCCTTCGGTTGCGGCGGCTCCGCGAGAGCGGGCGACACGGAAAGGCAGCAGAGCAGGACGGCTGAAACGCGTATGGCAGGCGGCATGCGGGGCAAGGTCCGGGTCGATGGCCGGGCCGCTCGTAGGCAGGAATTGTGGCGCCGATAGGTCCGGCGGGCTACGTCCGACCGCCCTTCCTTATGGCGTCCCGTTCCTCTTCGAGGGATTTCAGTTCCTCCTCCTGCTTCGCGATTTCCTCCGCGATATGCTCCTCGAAGGCGGCTCCGGTGTCTCCGGTCGCCTCTTCGGTAAGTTCGAGCAGGTTTTGCCGCACGATCGAAATACGCGCCTCGATCTCCTCGATGGGCCGGTGAAGTTCAGGCATGTGGCTCTCCTTTGATGGCGCCGACTAACCTAGCGCGGATCGGCGGCAAGGCGAACCTCGGCGTTTCCGGCGCCGCGCCGTTCCTGAAGATGCTGTTCATCACCGTTTCGTGCTGCATTTCCAAACCGGGGTGAAGCGACTACGCTCGCGGTTCCGACAGACATGGGATTCCAATGACCGTTCTCATCATCGGCCTGATCCTCTTTCTCGGCGTCCATTCCGTACGCATCGTCGCGCCCGCCTGGCGCGACAGGCGCATCGCGGCGATGGGGCCGGGGCCGTGGAGGGGCCTCTATTCCCTGGTATCCATCATCGGCTTCGTGCTTCTGGTGTGGGGATACGGCCACGCCCGCCCGGATGCGCCGGTGCTCTATGAACCGCCCCTCTGGATGAGGCACGTCACGGCGCTTCTGATGATCTTCGCCTTCATCAGCCTTGCGATCTATGCGGTTCCGGCCGGCCGGCTGAAGCCGGTGCTCAAGCACCCCATGCTCGTCGCGATCAAGATATGGGCGGTCGCGCATCTGTTGGCGAATGGCGACCTGGCCTCGATCCTGCTCTTCGGCTCTTTCCTGGTTTGGGCGGTGTTCGACCGCATCTCGGTCAAGCGCCGGGCAGCGCCCGTTCCGGCTTCCGGGCCGGTCGCGAACGACGTGATCGCGGTCGTCGCCGGACTGGTGGTCTATGCCCTCTTCGTCTGGCGGCTGCACGAATGGCTCTTCGGCGTCAGCCCCTTGCCATAGCCTTTTTTGCCGCGCCCCCCCTTTCAAGCCGGTGAATTTCGGCTAAAAGGCAGGCCTCATTCTGGTTTTGGGCGCTTTGCGGGCGGTTTTCGGTCGCCTTGCCGCCGGAAAAACGCGGTTGGCTTGGATGGCGGACGACAATTTCATTCGCGAGGTCAATGAAGAGTATCGCCAGGATCAGGCGAAGGCTCTGTTCGACAGATACGGCTTCTGGGCGATCGGCATCGCGATCGTCGTCATTCTCGCCGTCGCCGGCTGGCGCGGCTACGACTATTGGCAGTCCAAACAGGCCGCTTCTTCCGGCGATGCGTTCTCGAGGGCGCTGACGCTGGCTACCGACGGCAAGACGGATGAGGCGATCAAGGCCTTCGACGATCTGGAGAAGAACGGCCACGGCGTCTATCCGGTCCTCGCCCGCATGCGCGCGGCGACCGGGCTCGCCGACAAGGGCGACTACAAGGGCGCGGTCGCGGGTTTCGACGAGGTCGCCGCCGACAAGTCCGTGCCGCAGTCCATCCGCGACATCGCCAGCTTGCGGTCGGCCTATCTTCTCGTCGATCACGGCAGCTATGCCGACGTCGCCAAGCGCGCGGAAGCGTTGACCGACGACAGCAACCCGCTCCGTTTCTCGGCTCGCGAGGCGCTCGGCCTTGCCGCGTGGAAGGCCGGCAAGAACAGCGACGCCTTGAAGCTCTTCGACGAAATATCGGGCGATCAGAACGCTCCTGCGGCGATCCGCCAGCGCGCCAATCTGATGGCCGAGCTGATCCGCGGTTCCGGCGGCGCCAAGTAACCCCATGGGTTTCACGGCAGCCATCGTCGGCCGCCCGAATGTAGGGAAGTCGACGCTCTTCAACCGGCTCGCCGGCCGCAAGCTCGCACTCGTCGACGACGTTCCGGGGGTGACCCGCGACCGCCGCGTCCACCCGGCGAAGCTCTATGATCTCCGCTTCGATATCATCGACACGGCCGGGCTGGAGGATGCGCCGGCCGCCAGCCTCGCCGGACGCATGCGCAGCCAGACCGAGGCGGCCATCGCCGGATCGGACATCGTGCTGTTCCTCATCGACGCCAGATCGGGGATAACGCCCGACGACCGCACTTTCGCCGATCTCGTCCGCAAAGCGGGCAAGCCGGTCGTGCTCGTCGCCAACAAGGCGGAGGCGCGCGGCGCCGAGGCGGGGATGCTCGAAGGCTGGGAGCTCGGTCTCGGCGAACCCGTTCCCATTTCCGCCGAACATGGGCAGGGCCTGCCCGACCTGCGCGAGGCGATCATCGCGGCGGTCGGCGAGGAACGGGCGCTCGCGGAAGATGAGGAAGTGCCCGTCGAGGATGCGCCGCTTGTCGGCGAGGATGTCGATGACGTCGAAGACATCCCCGCCTATGAAACCACGAAACCCATGCGCATCGCCGTCGTCGGGCGGCCGAATGCCGGCAAGTCGACACTCATCAACACGCTGCTCCGCGAGGAGCGGCTCCTGACCGGGCCGGAGGCCGGCATCACGCGCGATTCGATCTCGGTCGACTGGGAGTGGCGCGGCCGCAGGATAAAGCTCTTCGACACGGCGGGCATGCGCCGCAAGTCGCGGGTTCAGGAGAAGCTGGAAAAGCTCTCCGTTGCCGACGGCCTGCGCGCGGTGCGCTTCGCCGAAGTCGTCGTCGTGCTTTTCGACGCCACCATCCCCTTCGAGAAGCAGGATTTGCAGATCGCCGATCTCGTCATCCGCGAAGGGCGCGCGCTGGTGATCGGGTTCAACAAATGGGACCGGATCGACAATCCGCAGCAGCTTCTCGCCGAATTGCGCGAAAAGACCGAGCGTCTCCTGCCGCAGGTGCGCGGCGTGCTCGCCGTTCCGATATCGGCCGAGACGGGCCGTGGCCTCGACAAGCTGATGGACGCGGTGATGAAGGCGCACGAGGTCTGGAACCGGCGTGTCTCCACCGGCCGTCTCAACCGCTGGCTGGAAGCGGTGCTGGCGCACCATCCGCCGCCGGCGGTTTCGGGCCGCCGTCTCAAGATAAAATACCTGACGCAGGTGAAGACCAGGCCGCCCGGCTTCGTGGTTTCCTGCTCGCGCCCTGACGCGATGCCGGCCTCCTACACGCGCTATCTCGTCAACGGCCTGCGCACGGATTTCGACATGCCGGGCACGCCGATCCGCATGGTGCTGCGTGCGCCCGACAATCCCTACGCCGGACGCGCCCGCAAACGGTGAGGCAGCCTGGAATGCGGCCCGCATTAACCCGCCGTCAAGGTTAATGCATCATTCTCCAATCCAGTCGAATTGTCGCGTTCTGGAGAGTGTCCGTGCGTTCTGGGGTCATGCTGCGGCTGCGTCATCTGGGCCGCGATCACGCTCTCCTTTCGCCCTTCGTTCTCGGCCTCGCCATCTGGATAGGCTTCCCCACGGTTGCGGCGCGCCAGGATATCGTCAGCCTGCTTTCCGGCCCCGACAGGCCCGGCGCCCGCTGGGACGCCTATATCGAGAAGTCGGCCGTCGGCTCGATCCAGCAGGCCGACATGCGTTTCGCCGCCGACGACGCGGCGACGCGTCTGTTCTCCGGCGCCGGCATCGAGGCGCCCGGCATCGGGCAGGTGGCGTTCATCTCGAAGAACGGGGCCGCGAATTCGATACCGGACGAGGAGCGGATAAACCGTCGCGAGAAGGGCGCTCGCGTGGTCGGGGTCGTCCCTGTCGCGCCGCCGAAGGCGTTCAACGCCGGAACGGTGCTGGAGCGACAGAGTTCGCTGATGGACCCCTCGCTTCAAGGCGACCTGAAGATGGCTTTCGCCAAGCCGGCGATCAAGGGCAAGGAAATCCAGATCGCCGAAGCCTTCCATCTCAAGATCCGTCGGGGTCCGGCCGCCGGCCTGCCGGCCATGGTCGCGGCGCTCGTCAACAACGACCATCCCGACGTCCTGGCCTATGCGTCCGCGAAACCAGACTATGAGAAGAAGTCGCCTTTCGAATCCCTCCTGAAGGACGAGGATCCGAACGCCGGCCGCTTCATCCCGCCCATGGAACCCGGCGATCATTCCTGGGTCAGCAGTCCGCTTCCCGCCTCCGTCTTCTCCAAGGGCGAACAGCAATGCCTGGCCGCCGGCGTGTATTTCGAGGCGCGCGGCGAACCGGTGAAGGGACAGGCCGCCGTCGCCCAGGTCATCCTCAACCGCGTGCGCAATCCGGCCTATCCCAACACGGTCTGCGGCGTGGTCTATCAGAACAAGGACTGGCGAAACGGCTGCCAGTTCTCCTTCGCCTGCGACGGCGTCAGGGAGCGCATCGCCGACAAGCGCGCATGGACGATCGCCGAGGATGTGGCCATGGCCGTGACGGCGGGCAGGATCTGGCTGCCGGACGTGGGCTCGTCCACGCATTACCACGCGACCTACGTTCATCCCCGCTGGGCGCGCGCCATGGAAAAGATGAAGAAGATCGGCGATCACATCTTCTACCGCACCTATAATGGCGGCTGGGACTGAGGGTCCGTGGCGCTGCGGGCCGGCGAGGATTCCCCACGACCGGATCGCCGTTGCGGCATGGCGCTTTGTCGCACTAGAGTAACTAGCTGAAATAAAAGAATAATCTGGTTCAGTTGATATACCGTGGCCCGGCTTGACTGGCTTCGGTGCTCAAACTATGTTGCGCCCGACTTTGCGGCAGGCCCGATTGTGCGCCTGACCGGGTGCGGAGGTTTCATGGCGGGATCGGAGAGGCCCGATGAGACCGGCGGAAACGGCCCCGGCGACAGGCGCCCATCCGAGGTCAGCGACAGCGAACTGGACCGCCGTCGCCGGCAGCTCGATCGCGCACTCGCGCGGGAGCGGCAGGAGACGCGGGACGAGAGGCCGGCGAAGTCGGGAATTGCGAGCGGTTACGCCGCCGCGCTGAGGCTTTCCGGCGAATTCATTGCCGGCATCCTTTTCGGCGCGGCAATCGGTTGGGTGATCGATCGTTTTGCGGGCACGTCGCCCTGGGGGTTGATCGTCTTCCTTCTCCTGGGCTTTTGCGCCGGGATCCTGAGTATCCTCCGCTCGGCCGGAATGGTGGCCGAGCCCAGGATATCCGGTTCCGGCAAGGATGACGGCAAGGCCGACAGGCGCTCGCCGGACTGAACGGGTAGGGCCGCTTGCGGCCGGTAACGACGAGGATTGAAATTGGCCGCCGACAAGGTTGACCCGATACACCAGTTCCATATCAACACGCTGGTGCCGATTCACGTCGGCGGCTACGACCTGTCGTTCACCAACTACGCGCTTTTCATGGTCATCGTGGTTCTGCTCGCCGGCGGCGGGCTTTATCTCGCCACGGCGTCGCGCCGTGTGATCCCGGGCAGGGCCCAGTCCATCGCCGAGATGTGCTACGAGTTCTCCGCCGCCATGCTGAAGGATTCGGCCGGCAATGAGGGGATGCGGTTCTTTCCCTTCATCTTCGCGCTGTTCATGTTCCTGCTGGTCGCCAACCTGGTCGGGATGTTCCCCTATTTCCCGACGATAACCAGCCAGATCGTCATCACCGTCACATTGGCGCTCGTCGTCTTCTTCATGGTGATGATCGCGGGCCTCGTTCGCCACGGCCTTCATTTCTTCAAGCTGTTCGTGCCCTCGGGCATACCGGTCGTCATCCTGCCTCTGGTCGTCGCGATCGAGATCATCTCCTTCTTCACGCGCCCGGTCAGCCACTCCGTCCGACTTTTCGCCAACATGCTTGCCGGCCACATCACCATCAAGGTCTTCGCCGGGTTCGTCTTTTCGCTCGGCACGCTCGGTGCGCTCGGCATCGCCGGCGCGATCCTGCCGCTCGTCATGGTGATCGGTCTTAGCGCGCTGGAAATCCTGATCGCGGCGCTGCAGGCCTATGTGTTCGCCATGCTGGCCTGCATCTATATCAACGACGCCATCCATCCTGGCCACTAGTTCACCATTTGGGCAGTCACCGGCGGGAACCCCCGCCAATTCCATCCGCAACGTTTCACCAGATCGAGAAGGAGCATAACATGGACGCGGAAGCAGCAAAGTTGATCGGCGCGGGCATCGCCGCTATCGGTACGGGAGCCGCCGGCATCGGCGTCGGCAACCTCTTTGGCCAGTATCTCCAGGGCGCGCTGCGCAACCCGTCGGCCGCCGACGGCCAGTTCGGCCGGCTGATCTTCGGCTTCGCGGTGACCGAGGCGCTCGGCATTTTCGCACTGCTGATCGCGCTCCTGCTCCTCTTCACGTTCTGAAGAAAGCCGGGCGCTGGCGCGGCCGCGCTCCAGGCGGCCGCCCTTTCCGATAGGAAGATCGCAGCATGTTCGTGACCTCCGCATACGCGCAGACCACCGCGCCGTCCGCAACGGAAGCGCATGAGGGCGTTGCCGCGCATGGCGGCAACGAGGCCTTTCCGCCGTTCGATCCGCAATTCTTTCCTTCGCAGATCCTCTGGCTGGCGATAACCTTCATCGCCTTCTATGTCTTCGTGAAGCGCGTGCTGATGCCGCAGATCGGCAGTACGCTCGAGCATCGCCGCCATACCATCGCCGGCAATCTCGAGGAGGCGGCGCGCATGAAGGAGGAGGCGGACGCCGCGATCGCCGCCTACGAGCAGGAACTCGCCGACGCACGCGCCCACGCGCACGAGATCGCCACCAAGGCGCGCGACGAGGCGAGGGCGAAGGCCGAGGACGACCGCCGGAAGGTCGAGGCAAGCCTCGAGGCGAAACTCGCCGACTCCGAGAAACGGATCGCCTCGGTCAAGGCTTCCGCCATGAAGGATGTCGGCTCCATCGCCGAGGAGACCGCCGCGCACATCGTCGAGCGGCTGCTCGGCGGCCCGGCGCCGAAATCGGATATCGCCGCCGCTGTCAAGGCGGCGAGGGAGTAGCAGGAAATGGACGCCACATCCTGGGCCACGCTCTGGGCGCTGATCGGCCTTCTCATCTTCTTGGGCATCGCCGTCTACATAAAGGCGCCGGTGATGCTGGCGAAGTCGCTGGACGAGCGGGCGAAGCGCATCAGCGACGAACTCGACGAAGCCAAGCGGCTACGCGACGAGGCGAAATCGCTGCTCGCCGAATACCAGAAGAAGCGCAAGGAGGCGGAGGCGGAAGCCGCCGACATCCTGACCGCCGCCAAGCGCGAGGCGGAGCTTTTCGTCGAGGACGCCAAGGCCAAGGCCGAGGACTATGTCGCGCGCCGCACCGCCTCGGCCGAGCAGAAGATCGCCCAGGCCGAGCGCGACGCCGTCAACGAGGTGCGTTCGCTTGCCGCCGACATCGCCGTCGAGGCCGCGCGTACGACCATAGCCGCCAAGGTCGATGCCGGTAAGGCCGCGGACCTCTTCAAATCCTCGCTGCAGGCGCTGAAATCGAAGCTCAACTAGGGCAAATTCCGGCAGACGGTTTAATCTGGCCTGAATTTGCTCTGGCCGTATCGATGTTCGGGAATGCCGAAGCTGCGCCGGTCCAGCCGGGGCGGCTTTATCATTCCGTGAGGACCAGTTCCTCTTCGACCTCGATCTCCACCGTCTCCAGGCGGAACGGCGCGAAGGAAGTGCGGTGCAGCCGGGGCAGCGGACCATGGTCGGCGATCTCGGCGCGGTGGCGGACCGTCGCGTAGCCCATATGCAGGCCGAAGCTGAATTTCGTATGCACGCGTCCGGCCTGCGCCATCATGCGGTCGCGCGTCACCTTGGCGACGATCGACGCCGCGGCGATCGACTGCGAGCGCTGGTCGCCCTTCACCACGGCCTCGCCGGGGCAGGGGAGGCCTGGCGGCACGTCGCGCCCGTCGGCCAGCGCGAGCTTCGGCACGATCGAGAGCCCGACGAGCGCCCGCCGCATCGCTTCGAGGCTGGCCCTGAGGATGTTGCGCCGATCTATGCCTCCGGCCGAGACCGACGCCACCGAGACGGCGAGCGCGTTCGCCAGGATCTCTGCGAAGAGCGCCTCGCGCTCCGGCGCCGTCAGCCGCTTCGAATCGTCGAGGCCCTCCGGGATCCGCTTCGGATCGAGGATCACCGCGGCGGCCGCCACGGGCCCCGCCAGCGGCCCGCGACCGGCCTCGTCGAGGCCCGCCACCGGCCAGAGGCCGCGCCGCTTCGCGCGTCTTTCCATCGAGAAATCCGGCGTGAACCGGGTGTCGAACAAAAGCGGAGAATCGGAGCGCGAAGGAGCCATTGTGCGGCGATGGTCGCATCCGCCCCGATTCTCCGCAACCCCTTCCCGGCGGTTGGGGCGGCCGCGGGGAAGGCACCGTCGCCTGTGAGGGAAACAGGCGGGACGGGAAGAGGATGATGATGCCGCCGATGGATGGCATCCGTGTCATGGCGGCAGGCGAAAATTCCTAGAGAAGCATCAACTGCTCGCCGGCTCCTTTCGGCGCCTTGAAGAGGTCGGTCCTCAATTTCGTCCTTTCCAGATTGAGGCCTAGCTTGCGCGCGGCGAGTTCGAAGCGCCGGCCGATCTGCCAGGCATAAGGGCCGTTGCCCTTCATGCGCTTGCCCCATTCCGAATCGTAATCCTTGCCGCCGCGCATCGAACGCACCAGCGAAAGCACGTGCCGGTAGCGGTCGGGATAATGCCTGAGCAGCCAGTCCTTGAAGATCGGGCTGACCTCCAGCGGCAGGCGCAGGATGACATAGCCCGCCTCGCGCGCGCCGGCCGCCCGCGCCGAATCCAGTATGCGTTCGATCTCCTGGTCGGTGAGGCCCGGAACGATCGGCGCCACCATGACCGACGCGGGAATGCCGGCCTCCGCGAGCTTCCGGATCGTCTCCAGCCGCTTGGGCGGCGTCGCCGCGCGCGGCTCCATCGTGCGCGCCAGCGTCCGGTCGAGGCTCGTCACCGAAAGCGCCACCTTGGCGAGGCCCTTTTCCGCCATGCGCGACAATATGTCGATGTCGCGCGCCACCAGCGCCGACTTGGTGACGATCCCGACCGGATGGTTATAGGCCTCCAGCACCTCCAGGATCTCGCGCATGATGCGCCATTTCTTCTCGATCGGCTGATAGGGATCGGTGTTGGTGCCGATGGCGATGATCTTCGGCTGGTAGCCCTCCTTCGCCAGTTCCCGCTCCAGAAGCTTCGCCGCATCCGGCTTGGCGAACAGCTTCGATTCGAAATCGAGCCCAGGCGACAGGCCCATATAGGCGTGCGTCGGCCGCGCGAAGCAATAGACGCAGCCATGCTCGCAGCCCCGGTATGGATTGATCGAGCGGTCGAAGGAGATGTCGGGCGATTCGTTGCGGGTGATGATCGTGCGCGGCTTCTCGACCTGCACCTCGGTCTTGAAGGGCGGCAGTTCCTCCATCGTCTCCCAGCCGTCGTCGAACACATGCCGGCTGACCGGCTCGAAACGGCCCGACGGATTGACGCCGGCCCCGCGTCCGCGCCGCCGCTCGGCGTCGATACGGACGCCGCTATGCTCGATGAGGGCATTGGCCAAGGGCACGCCTCCCTTCCTGAAGGCGGCAACATCCGCGCGTGCGATGGGTTCCATTTCGGCCTCTCGGGTGTCCATGACGGCCGGTCGAATCGGCCGCGTTCATGAAATTATTCCTAGGGCGTCGATGAGAACAAATCAAGAACTTTATGCAACCCGCTTCACCCTTCCCCTTGCGGGGAGGGTCGCGCAGAAGGCGCAGGGCCGGGGTCGAATGCGTTTCAAATTACCCTTCGAGGAAGCGAACTGCAGAGAGCCGCGAGGATCCATGGGTGAGCGTCGCGAGCGGCTTCGCCCTGGGATGACGAAGAGGAAAAGGCCGTGCCTATAGGGCCAAACGCTCTGCTTCGCCTTCAGCCCTTCCCGCGCTTCAGGTGCTCGTCGAGGCGCGGCATGATTTCCACGAAATTGCAGGGCATGTGCCGGTAGTCGAACTGTGCCTGCAATATGCCGTCCCAGGCGTCCTTGCAGGCGCCGGGAGAGCCGGGCAGCACGAACACGAAAGTCGTGCCGATCAGGCCGGCGGTGGCGCGCGACTGGATGGTGGAGACGCCGATCTTGTCGAACGAGATGCGGTGGAAGACGGAAGAGAAGCCGTCCATGCGCTTGTCGAAGAGCGGTTCCAGCGCTTCCGGCGTCACGTCGCGGCCCGTGAAGCCGGTGCCGCCGGTCGTCAGGATGGCGTCGACGTCGGGATCGGCCGTCCAATCCCGCACGGCCTGCCGGATCGCCTCGGCATCGTCGCGTACGATGGCGCGATGTATGAGCCGATGGCCGGCGGCCTCGATGCGGTCCGCGAGCGTCTGCCCGGATTTGTCCTCGGCGAGCGAGCGCGTGTCGGAGACGGTGAGCACGGCGAAGCCGACCGGGATGAAGGAGCGTTTCTCGTCAATTCCCGCCATTGTCCTCTCCTGAAGCCGCAAAAGTCTCGGTGGCCACGACGAACCAGCGCGGCTGTACGCGCCGGATTTCCGCCGCGGCCGCCTCCGCCCCTTCCTTGGTGTCGTATAGCCCGAAGCAGGTCGCGCCGGAGCCCGACATGCGCACGAACCGCGCTTGCGTCGCGCGGAGCGCCTCGAGTGTGGTGCCGATGACCGGAGCGAGTTCCAGCGCCGGCGCCTGCAGGTCGTTGCGTGTTTTGCCGAGCCATGCGTAAAGCGCTTCCCGGGATTTGAGCGGCCCGTTGCCTCCACCCCCGTCACCTCCGGACGAGGGGGCGAACGGGGTGGAAGGAGACGCCGTCTCCGATCCCTCGGCCAAGACCGTTGAATTTTGGCGCTGGGCCGCGCCGACACAAAGTTCCCCTGTCCCTTGTGGGGAGAGGCCAGGGGTGGGGGTATCTTTGGATGCGATGACACTGCGGTCGCCGGAAACCGGCCATCCCAACCCTGCATTGTTTTTCGTCTTAAGCCGGGAAAACACTGCCGGAGTCGAGACTTCCACGCCGGGATTCACAAGCACGATGAAGAGCGGCGGAAAGGAGGGCAGCCGCCCGACCTTTTCCCCGATGCCCGACACCAATGCCGGCAACGGCGACAGGCACATCGGCACATCGGCCCCGAGCGACAGGCCGATCTTCTCCAGTAAGACCCTGTGCGTGCCCCAAAGTCCGGCCAGCCCTTTCAGCGTCGCGGCCGCGTCGCTCGACCCGCCGCCCATGCCGGAGGCGGGCGGCAGGTTCTTTTCGAGCGAAATGGAGACCGGAAAGCCCGCGCCCCGGGGCAGGGCCGGGCGCAATGCATCCCGCGCCCGCAGGACGAGATTGCTTCCGTCGGTCGGGACCGCCGAGCCATAGGGTCCGGTCACGACGAATTGATCGGCTTCGGCGCGGCCGACGGTCACCCGGTCTCCGAACCGCGTGAAGACGATGAGGCTTTCGAGGAGATGATAGCCATCGTCGCGCTGCCCGACGACATGGAGCGCAAGATTGATCTTGGCGGGCGCCCGGGCAGGACCGATGGCGGACGCGATTACCGACATGCGATGGGGGAAGGTCAGTCCTTCGCCAGCCTGTACTCCCCGGTGACCGGATCCTTGACGAGCGTACCGATGGCGCCGTTCTTCGCCTGCTTCTCCTGGCGCCTTACGCGCGCCGAGACCCGCTCCGCCTCGCGCAGGAACGACTTGTAGCCGAAATAGACGACAAGGGCGATCAGGGCGAAGAATATCAGCTGTGGCATGGCCTTCCAGCTCCTCAAGCACGATCCCGAAAAGTGGACGCCGCCTTTCGGGCAGAGATCATGCGAAACGAAAACGCACAGCCGGCTCGGCCGGCCGGCTTTTACACTATACTATAGGGCCTTTCCCCGCCGGTTCAAAGACCAAAGCGGCTCCAGAGCGCCCGTTCCTCCAGCACGTCGAGCACGCCGCTTATGGCGCCGGCCGCCGGCGCGAAATCCGCCTGGCGCGAGCCGAGGAAGCCGAGCCGGCGCGCCAAAAAGCCGCGCGGCTGCGTCACCAGCTTCAACTCCGTCTTGTCACCGTAGCGCGCCTTCAGCACGGAGCGCATGTCGCCGAGGCTGTCGACGAGGCCGAGCGCAAGGCCGCGCTTGGCGCTCCAGAAGAGACCGGTGAACAGGTCGGGATCGTCGGCGAGCCGCTTGCCGCGCCTTTCCTTGACGAGATCGATGAAGGTCTCGTGCACGTCGAGCTGCAGCGCCTTCAGCCGCTCGACGTCCTCCGGTTTTTCCGGGCGGAAAGGATCGAGCACGGCCTTGTTCTGGCCGGCGGTGTGGACACGGCGCTCCACGCCGATCTTCCGGATCAGGTCCTGGAAGCCGAAGGAGGCGGAGACGACGCCGATCGAGCCGACGATGGAGGAGGGGTCGGCAATGATCTCGTCGCCGGCGAGCGCGATCATGTAGCCGCCCGAAGCCGCGATATCCTCGACGAAGACCAGCACCTGCTTGTTCTTCTCCTCGGCGAGATCGCGGATGCGCTTGTAGATCAGCCGCGACTGCACCGGCGAGCCGCCGGGCGAGTTGACGGAAATGGCGACGGCCGGCGCTTCCTTGAAGGCGAAGGCTTTTTCGATCAGGCCGGCCGTGCCCGCCAGGGAAAGGGCGGGGCGCAACTGGTTGCCGCCGGAAAAGATCGCGCCCTGCAGCCGGACCACCGGGATGGTGACGCCTTCCGAACGCAGGCGCTTCGGCAGGATGCGGTTGAAGAATTTCGGCACGGTCGCGCGCTCCCCTTGATGTGCGATGGATGTAGGTACGCCGCCGCCTTGCGCAAGCGTGGGGCGTCTTCCTCTCGATCGCCGAGAAATCAGCTAAAGTCAGGGGCCGATAACCCGTCCCGCCTCACTCAATCCCCGAAAAGGCTTGCCTTTCCGTTGCAGATGGCGTCCGCGCGCTGTGTAAAGATGTGCTCCGCCTCATGCAAAACCAGCGGCGGGCGGAGCGAAAGCCCGCCGCGCGAGCCCTTGCGGGCGCGCAGCACGATACGGATCGCCTCCTCTTCGGCGCGCGGATGCACCGGCACGATCCGGGCCTCGCCGAAACGGCCGGCCAGGGCGGCAAGGATGGGCTGGAGCGAGCCCGGCCGGGCGATCAACGCGAGCGCGCCGCCGGGCTTCACGATCGCGGCGGCGGTCCGGATCCATTGCTCGAACGTTTCGGGCGGCATCACATGGGCGCTTTTCCTGAGTTCGTCGGAGGTCGTGTGGTCCGCCGGCGCGTTGAAAGGCGGGTTCATGATGGCGCAGTCGAAGGCGCGATCGGCGAGGCCTGCTGCGGCGCGCGCCTCGCCGGCAAGGGTCACGTCGGCGTCGAGCACTTCCGTTCGCTCGCGAAGCGCGGCGTTTCCGGGCAGGGCCCGGCTCCGCCGCGCGTAATCGAGCATCTCCGGATCGCGCTCGACGAGCACCACCCGTGCATGCGGGCAGCGCGAGGCGACGGCAAGGCCGGCGGCGCCGGCGCCGGCGCCGAGGTCCGCGAGCCGGCCGGAAAAGCCGGAGGGGACGGCGGCGGCAAGGATCATCGCGTCGAGCCCGGCGCGATGGCCGCGTCCGGCCGGTTGAGCCAGGAAGAAGGCGCCGCGATGGAAGGCGTCGATGCTGCTTTCGGGCGGCTCCGGCGCGGCGGCGCTCATCCTCAGCGGCTCTTGATCTCGTGCGATATTCCGGCATCCGCGAGGATACGGCGGGCCTCGATCTCCCGCTCCTTCTCGACCATGATGCGGCGCGGCAGGATGCCGAGCGATCCTTCCACCACACTCATGTTCTGGTCGGCGACGAAAAAGCCTATCCCCGCGTCGCGCATCAGGGATTCCACGAAGGAGATCACCACGGGGTCGTTGGTGCGGATAAGTTCGATCATCATGCGATCCTTGCGGCGCGAGCGGTCCCGGTACGGGCCGGCTTTTATCCTGTTCGCGCGGCCGCGCCAATTGGCCTATTGCGCCCACACTGGTCCGAGCTTCCAGAGAGGCATAAGTTCCGCTAAGGGGTTGTATCGGTGACGTGGGCAAAGTTACGGGGAGGACCCGCATTGGGCGTCGTTCTATCGCTGGAAGAAGGCAAGAGGGCCAATCCGACGATCGGCAGGCTGCTCGACCTGACCGCGTCCGACATGGCGCGCGTCAACGAACTGATCCTCTCCCGCGCCGGATCCGACGTGGAGATGATCCCAGAGATCGCCAATCACCTGATCTCGTCGGGCGGCAAGCGGCTGCGTCCGATGGTGACGCTCGCCGCCGCGCAGATGTTCGGCTATGCCGGCGAAGGCCATGTGAAGCTCGCCACGAGCGTCGAGTTCATGCACACCGCGACGCTGCTGCATGACGACGTGGTCGACGAGAGCGGCATGCGGCGCGGGAGGAAGACCGCGCGCATGATCTGGGGCAACCAGGCTAGCGTGCTGGTCGGCGATTTTCTGCTCGGCCAGGCCTTCCGCATGATGGTGGATGTCGGCTCTCTCGACGCGCTCGACGTGCTTTCGACCGCCGCCTCCGTCATCGCCGAGGGCGAGGTGATGCAGCTTGCCGCCGCGCAGAACCTCGAAACCACCGAGGACGAATATCTGGCCGTCATCAAGGCCAAGACCGCGGCGCTGTTCTCGGCGGCGGCGGAGGTCGGGCCGATCATCGCCGGCGCTCCGCGCGCCGACCGCGCGGCGCTCCGCTCCTACGGCACCAATCTCGGCCTCGCCTTCCAGCTCGTCGACGACGCGCTCGACTATGGCGGCGACAGCAGGGACCTCGGCAAGAATGTCGGAGACGATTTCCGCGAGGGCAAGGTGACGCTGCCGGTCATCCTGAGCTATCGCCGCGGCACGGCGCAGGAACGCGCGTTCTGGAAGCGCGCCATCGAGGAACACGAAAACGGCGATGCCGAACTCGAGCACGCGCTCGGCCTGATGGCCCGCTGCTCGGCGATCGGCGACACGATCGGCCGCGCCCGCCATTTCGGCGAGATCGCCCGCGACGCGCTGGCGCCCTTGCAGCCGACGCCGCAGAAATCCGCGCTTCTCGAGGTCATTGATTTCTGCATCAGTCGCGTATCGTAAAGAATTGAACCGTATTGAACGTCAAGGCAATGGCCAGTTCGGTCGATTCTATCGTAAAAAGGCCATGCTTTGCCGGTTGAACGGCGAGTCGATACCTTCGCGTGGAGCCGAGGCTTCCGCCGAGCCCAGGAAAGGGACGACATGCCGCACCGAAGCGGGAAACTGATCGCGACGCTGATGCTGGCCGGCGGCGTGCTGGCTTCCGGTGCGCTGGCGACGGCCGTGCCCGTCAGCGCGGCACCGCAGCCGGGGGATCCGTCCATCGATTCGCTGGCGGGCGCCTTTCTCGCCGCGCGGGTGGCGGAAGCCGACAACGATCTCGGCAGCGCCATCAACTATTATACGCGCGCGCTTTCCTTCGATCCCGAAAACCAGTCGCTGCAGCAGAGCCTGATGATCTCGCTGATCTCGAACGGCGAGTTCGACAAAGCGCTGCCTTACGCCCGCAAGCTGAAGACCGTCGCCCGCGTCGAGCGCTTCTCGAGGCTGGCGCTGGCAGTCGATTCCTTCCGCGGCAAGAAATACGGCGAGGCCGAGAACTGGCTGAAGCTGGCGCTGGAATCCGACCTCGACAAGCTGATCACCGGCGTCATGACCGCCTGGGCGAAGGAAGGGCAGGGTGAGACGACGGATGCGCTCGCCTATCTGAAGAAGCTCGACGGGCCGGAATGGTACACGCTCTTCGTCAGCTACCATCGCGCGCTCATCGCCGATGTGGCGAACCGCAAGGCCGACGCCGAAAAAGCCTATCAGGCGACGCTCGACAACACCGCCGCCGGCGCCGCCGCGCCCGACACCTATATGCGGGCGGCCGAGGCCTATGCCCGTTTCCTCTACCGCGCCGGCGAGAAGGACAAGGCGCTCGCCGTCCTCGACAAGGCGGATGAATTCGCGCCCGAGCGCCTGCCGATCGCCGCGCTGCGCAAACAGATAAAGGCCGGCGCCACGGTGACGCCGATGATCTCCGACGTGAACGAGGGCGCGGCCGAGGTGCTGCTCGACCTCGGCACGGCGCTCACCCGCTCCGGCGGCGAGGATTTCGTCCGCCTCTACCTCGAATACGCGCTGGTACTGGCGCCGAAGAGCGATGCGCTCCTGCTCCAGTTGGGCGTGGTCGAGGACCAGCAGAAGAACACGGAGGAGGCGATCGGCTTCTTCAAGCGGATCTCGCCGGATTCGCCGATGAAGCGCGTGGCGGAGATGCAGGTCGGCCTCGACCTCGCCGATCTCGGCCGTCATGACGAGGCCATCAAGCATCTGAAGGATGTGCTGGCGCAGGATCCCGACGACGTGAAAGCCTATCTGGCGCTCGGCGGCGTCTATGCGGCCAAGGAGGATTATCGCGCGGCCGCCGACCTCTACGACAAGGCGGTGGCGCGCAACCCGAACCCGACCGCCGACGACTGGACCATCTATTACCGCCGCGGCATCGCCTATGAGCGGCTGAAGGAATGGCCGAAGGCCGAGCCGAATTTCAAGGAGGCGCTGAAGCTGTCGCCGGACCAGCCGCAGGTCCTGAACTATCTCGGCTATTCCTGGGTCGACATGAACATCAATCTCGATGAAGGCCTCAAGATGATCCGCAAGGCGGTCGACCAGCGGCCGAACGACGGCTACATCGTCGATTCGCTGGGCTGGGCCTATTACAAGCTGGGCCGCTACCAGGACGCCCTGACGCAGTTGCAGCGCGCCGTCTCGCTGAAACCCGAGGACCCGGTCCTGAACGACCATCTCGGCGATGCGCTCTGGCGCGTCGGCCGCAAGCTCGAGGCGACCTATCAGTGGCATCACGCCATCGACATGCATCCGGACGCGCAGACGCTGGCGGGCGCCCAGAAGAAGCTCGCCGAGGGGCTGCCGCCGCTGGAGCCGAAGAAGGCCGCCGAGAGTCCGGAAAACCAGCCGGACGCCCAGGACAAGGACGGCAAAAACACCGACGGCAAGGGATAACCGCTATACCCTGAGGCACGCCGGTCTTCCGGTCGTCGCTTTACGTTCCCCGTGATGGCGGGGCCGGTAGGCCTCAGTTCACCGATATGCCGTAGCGCGGCTTTACCGGGCAGGCCACCCAGCTCCCATGCTCCATGCCCCAGCATTTGAGCTTCAGCCGGCGCACGTCCGTCTCGCCGGGGTTGACCTTCTGGCAGATGCAGTCGGCGTTCGGCAGGCGGACGGTCGAGCAGGTCCCGACGCACAGATAGCCGGTGACCGAATCGCGGTCTTCCCGTCCGGCGGGGAAATTGCCAGCCTGCGCGGCGAACGAAGCGAACAGAAGCGCGGCGGCCGAGGCTGCCAGCCCGAGCCCGATGGCGGCGGCGCGCCGGGAATGGAATATGGTGTGTTTCATCGATCCTGCTCCAAGTCCGAAAGCCCCCAAGGATTTGGCCCGAAAGCGCCCCGGTTCCCTGGACGATACCCTGACGCGGCTATTCTGTCCAAGATGTGACCCGTCCGCCGGCGGCGTCAACGGCGTCCGGCGCTCGGACGATCTATCGTTCGCTGATGCCATAGCGCGGCTTGACCGGGCAGGCTACCCAATGTCCGTCCTGCTTCGTCGAGCAGGCAAGCACGATCTTCCTCACGTCTTCCGCGCCGGGATTTTGTTTGACGCAGATGCAGTCGGCGTTGGGCAGGCGCACCGTCATGCAGCCCTGGCTGACGCATTGATAGCCCGTCACCGGATCGGTCGTGTCGCCGGCTGGATCTGCAAGCGCTTTCGAACCGGAGCCCAGCGATGCGAAGAGGAGGCCGGCTGCCATCATCGTCAGCGGAAGCGCGGCGGAGCGGACAGGGTTCATGGAAGGACTCCTCGGTGTGGGGCATGGCTCTGCCATGGCGTGAAGCAGGAACGAATGGAGAGGCTCTCCTCGTGCATCTGTCGCGATCACGTTTGCGCGACCGGCGCCGCGCGCGAGCCCTTAGCGACCCCTTCCATCCTGCGGTGAAAGGCTCTAGGACGGGCGCAGTTTTCGATCCGCCAGAGCTTTCCGTGACCAGAAACCTGCCCGACCATCTGCATCCGAGCCGTTCGTTCCAGGGGCTGATCCTGACGCTGCACGACTATTGGGCGGCCTATGGCTGCGTTATCCTGCAGCCCTACGACATGGAGGTCGGCGCCGGCACCTTCCATCCCGCCACGACGCTGCGTTCGCTCGGGCCGAGGCCGTGGAAGGCAGCCTATGTGCAGCCCTCGCGGCGGCCGAAGGACGGCCGCTACGGCGAGAACCCGAACCGGCTGCAGCACTACTACCAGTACCAGGTGATCCTGAAGCCCAATCCGTCGGACCTGCAGGAGCTCTATCTCGGTTCGCTGGAGGCGATCGGCATCGATCCGCTGCTGCACGACATCCGCTTCGTCGAGGACGATTGGGAGAGCCCGACGCTCGGTGCCTGGGGCCTCGGCTGGGAATGTTGGTGCGACGGCATGGAAGTCTCGCAATTCACCTATTTCCAGCAGGTCTGCGGCATCGAATGCGCGCCCGTCTCGGGCGAACTGACCTACGGGCTGGAGCGGCTCGCCATGTACGTCCAAGGCGTCGACCGGGTCTACGACCTGAATTTCAACGGGCTGGAAGGCGCCGACAAGATCACCTATGGCGACGTGTTCCTGCAGGCCGAGCAGGAATATTCGCGCTTCAATTTCGAATTCGCCGACACCGAGTTGCTTTTCCGGCACTTTGCCGACGCCGAGAAGGAATGCCAGGCGCTGCTGGAGGCGGGGGCGAGGCCGGCGACTTCCTCTCCCCACCGGGGAGAGGGTGGCTCGCGCAGCGAGCCGGGTGAGGGGGCATCGCCCCATCGCCTCGTCCTCCCCGCCTACGACCAGTGCATCAAGGCCAGCCATGCCTTCAACCTGCTCGACGCCCGCGGCGTGATCTCGGTGACCGAGCGGCAGAATTACATCCTGCGCGTGCGCAACCTCGCCAAGGCCTGCGGCGAGGCGTTCCTCCAGACCGAAGCCGGCGGCATGAACATGGACAAAGAGGTGGCGTGATGGCGAAGACCCTTCTCGAACTTGCGGGCGCCAACCTGACGCCGCCGAAGCTTTCCGATGCGGTGCTCATCGTCATCGACGCGCAGAACGAATATGTCGATGGCAAGCTGCCGCTCCCCGGCGTCAAGCCGGCGCTTGCGAATATTGCCCGCCTGCTCGCCAAGGCCCGCGCTGATGGCGGCCGCATCGTCCATGTACAGCATCGCGGCCGCGCGGGCGGCGCCTTCGACCCGGCGACGAGGGCATTCGCCATCGCCGACGAGGCCGCTCCCCGACCGGGTGAGGCGATCGTGGAAAAGCCGCTGCCCAATTCCTTCGCCGGCACGACGCTGAACGACACGCTGGCCTCGATGGGCGTCAAGCGGCTCGTGCTGGCCGGCTTCATGACGCATATGTGCGTGTCTTCCACGGCGCGCGCCGCGCTCGACCTCGGCTACCAGACGACGGTGGCGGCGGATGCCTGCGCCACGCGCGACCTGCCGGCCGGTGGTCGCGACATTTCCGCCGCCGACCTCCACCGCGCCGAGCTTGCCGCGCTGGCGGATCGGTTTTCGATCGTGTGCGATACTCATATTTTGACGAACTGATTTCATGCCCGACCTTCTTCTTGAACTTCGCTCCGAGGAAATCCCCGCCTCGCCGCACGCCCGCAGCGCCTTTGGCGCGAGGACGTGCAAAATGGAGGAAAGCATGCGGGTTAGGAACCTCTGATGCCCGATCTGTTGCTCGAACTTCGCTCCGAGGAAATCCCCGCCTCGCCGCACGCCCGCAGCGCCTTTGGCGCGAGGACGTGCAAAATAGAGGAAAGCATGCGGGTTAGGAACCTCTGATGCCCGATCTGTTGCTCGAACTTCGCTCCGAGGAAATCCCCGCCTCGCCGCACGCCCGCAGCGCCTTTGGCGCGAGGACGTGCAAAATGGAGGAAAGCATGCGGGTTAGGAACCTCTGATGCCCGACCTTCTTCTCGAACTCCGCTCCGAGGAAATCCCCGCCCGCATGCAGCGCAAGGCCGCCGGCGATTTGAAGAAGCTGGTGACGGATGGGCTTGTCGATGCCGGCCTGACCTACGAGGCGGCGCGCGAATACTGGACGCCGCGCCGGCTGACGCTCGACGTGCGCGGCCTCACCGCGCGCTCGCGCGACGTGCGCGAGGAGCGCAAGGGCCCCTCCACCAAAGCGCCGGAGCAGGCCGTGCAGGGGTTTCTGCGCTCGGCCGGGCTTTCCTCGGTGGACGAGGCGGAAATCCGCACCGACCCGAAGAAGGGCGATTTCTACGTCGCAATCATCTCGAAGCCGGGCAGGGCGGCGGACGAGATCATCGCCGACCTTTTGCCCGGCGTGATCCGCGATTTCCCATGGCCGAAATCCATGCGCTGGGGGGCGGCTTCCGGTCCGAGGGGCGTGCGCTACGGCGAAATCGAGGGACGCGGCGGCGAGGCGCTGCGCTGGGTGCGGCCGCTGCAATCGATCCTCTGCACCTTCGGCCCCGAGACCGAGGAGCCGGTGGTGGTCGATTTCGAGATCGATGGCATCCGCGCCGGCAACGTCACCTACGGCCACCGTTTTCACGCACCGGGCCCGATCACCGTGCGCCGCTTCGATGACTACGTCGCTAGGCTGGAGGCGGCGAAGGTCGTGCTCGACGCGGAACGGCGCAAGGAGATCATCCTCGCCGACGCCCGAAACCTCGCCTTCGCCCGCGGACTGGAACTGGTCGAGGACGATGGCCTGCTGGAAGAGGTTTCCGGGCTGGTCGAATGGCCGGTCGTGCTGATGGGCGAGTTCGAGGAGGACTTTTTGTCCATTCCCTCCGAGATCGTGCGGCTGACCATCAGGGCGAACCAGAAATGCTTTGTCTGCTCCTTTTCCTCACTCCAACGGGGGGAGGTGTCCGCGAAGCGGACGGAGGGGGCGCAATCAGCCACTCCACCCCTCGAAGAGGAGGGAAAGCTGGCGCCCCACTTCCTCCTCACAGCGAACATCGAGGCGAAGGACGGCGGCAAGGAGATCGCGCGCGGCAACGGCAAGGTGGTGCGCGCCCGCCTTTCCGACGCGCTGCATTTCTGGAAGACCGACCAGGCCGATCTGCCGGACCTCGGCCGGCTCACGGCCTCCGCCGAGAAATTCGGCCTGGACCTGAAGAAGCCGCTCGACCAGCGCATGGCCCGCCTCGACCATCTCGGCGTCACCTTCCACGCCAAGCTCGGCACGCAGGGCGAGCGGGTGGAGCGCATCGCGCGGCTGGCGGAGGAACTGGCGAGAATATTGGAAAAGCAGGGACTGCACCCCACCCCCGACCTGCGGTCGGACCCTTCCCTCGCAGGGGAGGGAAAGGCGCGAACGGCACCGCTTTCCTCCCCCTCCGAGGGGGAGGTGGCCCGAAGGGCCGGAGGGGGTGGGCACTCCTTCCCCACGCTCGCCCGCCGCGCCGCTATCCTCGCCAAGGCCGACCTCCAGACCGAAGTGGTGGGCGAATTCCCCGAGCTTCAGGGCCAGATGGGCCGCACCTACGCGGCGCTGCAGGGCGAGCATCCTTCCGTCGCCGCCGCGATCGAGGAACACTACAAGCCGCAGGGCCCGTCCGATCGCGTGCCGACCGATCCCGTGTCGATCGCTGTCGCGCTCGCCGACAAGCTCGACACGCTGGTCGGCTTCTGGGCGATCGACGAGAAGCCGACCGGATCGAAGGATCCCTATGCGCTGAGACGTGCGGCGCTGGGCGTGATCCGGATATTGGTCGAGAACGGGGTAAGGCTGGGGCTCTCGAAATGGGCCGGAAAGGACCTCCTCTCCTTCTTTCACGATCGCCTGAAGGTCTATCTACGCGATCAGGGCGCGCGGCACGACCTGATCGACGCGGTGCTGGCGAGCGGAGCGTCCGACCGGACGCCGGCCGGTCAGGCCGCCCGCGCGGAGGCCAGCGAGCGGAGCGAGCGCTCGGCCGTGAGCGCAAATAACGACGACCTCCTCCTCATCGTCCGGCGCGTCGAGGCCCTTTCCACCTTCCTCGACACCGAGGATGGCAAGAACCTGCTGGCCGGCACCAAGCGGGCGGCGAACATCCTTGCCGCCGAGGAGAAGAAGGGCACGCGCATCGCCGCCGCGGTCGATCCCGCACTTTTCGCCGAGCCGGCCGAAAAGGCGCTCTACGCAGCGGTGAATCAGGCCGAGAAGGAAGCCGGCGAAGCCATTGGAAAGCAGGATTTTTCCGCCGCCATGCGGGCGCTTTCCGCGCTGCGTGGGCCGGTCGACGCCTTCTTCGAACAGGTGCTGGTGAACGCCGAGGAAGAGGCCGTGCGCGCCAATCGGCTGGCGCTTCTGGCGCGGATCCGCGAGGCGACCGGCCAGGTCGCGGATTTCTCCAGGATCGGCGGCTGAGGCGCTGACCGCCGCCGCTACCGGATTTTTGCCTCGGGGATGATGTTCGAAGGCGGCGGCGCCGGCGTCGGTGACGGGATCGGCACGTCCGGCTGTTTCGACGGCGCCTGCTGGGATGCCGCTGTCTGCGGTGCGGCGTAGCTGTTCGCGGCGGGCTGGGAGCCGCCCATCGCGGATGAATACCGCGCGGTCGCCTGTTTCTTCGCCGGGCCCGGCACGGAGACCGCGGTCGCGCCGCCATCATTGATCACGCCCGCGCGTATCACGGTCGGGCCCGACCCGAAGAGATCGCGCCTGGAGGCTTCGGCGTCCGCCGCATCGTCGCCCACCGCCGCGACTTCCTCGAAGCTGACCGCCGGTTCCGGCGCCATTGCGATAATCGAGGGGCTTACCTTGACGAAGCTCACGTCGGCAGGCGACGGCGCGGCCTCGGCCGGCTTCGGATCGCCGGCGGGCGCGGGATAGTTCAGGGGTGTCCTGACGACTATTTTGCCGGAAGCGCGGAAGACCGGCACCTTGCCGCCCGGCAAGGGATATTCGAGCGGAGTCCGGTCGATTGCCTTCGCGATCTTCTCGTCCGGTGCCGGCTGGCTGGCAGCCGCGACCGGCTCGCCGAGCGCGATCATCGAAGGCCCGAGTTTCGCGGTCATGGGTTCCGGCGTGACGAAGGACGACGCCGAGGCCGCCCCCGTCGTCAGGAACGTCGCGAAGACCAGCCCTGCGAATATTCGCGTCAAGAAGAACTGCCCCGCAAAGTTGCCGTCCGTATCAGGATAGATGCGGACGATTGCCGTCCTCTTGCGAAAACCTCTAGCATTCTACTCATTAACGAAAGCGTGCGTCCGATGCTTGCCAGTCGCCGGCGCGCGGCTTAGGTGACGGCAGGGTTAATGAAGGGTAAGCATCGTGGCGGTGATCCTGGCGGCCGGGGAGGCATTGGAGAAGGCCGCGAAGCTCATCCTGGCGGGCAATCCGGTGGCCGTCCCGACCGAGACGGTCTACGGCCTTGCCGCCGACGCCACCAATGGCGACGCGGTGGCGCGCATCTATGAGGTGAAGGCCCGGCCGCGCTTCAACCCGCTGATCGTCCATGTCGACGGCATGGAGATGGCGGAAGGGATCGGCGAATTCGATCCGCTGTCGCGGCGCCTGGCTGCAAAGTTCTGGCCGGGGCCGCTCACCCTCGTCCTGCCGCTGAAAAAGGGCGCCGACATCCACCCGCTGGTGCGGGCGGGGCTCGACACGATCGCGCTCCGCATGCCGACCGGTTTCATCTCGCGCCTCATCGCCCGCACCGGCCGGCCCCTCGCAGCGCCGAGCGCCAATTCCTCCGGCCACATCAGCGGCACCTCCGCGCCGGCCGTCGAGGCCGACCTCGGCGCGCGCATCGCACTCATCGTCGACGACGGGCCGACGCCGGTGGGCGTCGAATCCACCATCGTCAAAATCGAGGGCGAGCGGCTCAGGCTGCTCAGGCCGGGCGGGCTGGCGGCGGAAGAGATAGAGGAGGCCGCCGGCCTCAAGCTTGAGCGCGGCGCGCCGGCGGGCGTCGAGGCCCCGGGCATGCTCTCGTCGCACTATGCGCCCCGGGCCAGGGTGAGGCTGAACGCGGCCGAAATCGCCGCCGGCGAGGCGCTCCTTGCGTTCGGTCCGAAGCGTGCGAAGGGCGCGGACGCCGCGAAGGCGGTGCGCAACCTTTCGCCCCGCGGCAGCCTGCGCGAGGCGGCGGCCAATCTCTTCTCCATGCTCCATGAACTCGATGCGACCGGCGCATCGGTCATCGCGGTCGAGCCCATCCCCTTCGACGGATTGGGCGAGGCGATCAACGACCGCCTCCGCCGCGCCGCCGCGCCGCGTGACATCGAGAGCCGCACGGCGTAATGCGTCAGGCAGTGACTTTCACTTCCGCATGCTCACCCCACCCCCGGCCTGTCGTCCGGACCCTCCTCGTCGAGGGGGAGCGCGCCAGACTACCCGCCTTCCTCCCCCTCGATGGGAGAGGTGCCGCCGAAGGCGGCGGAGGGGTGATGAGTTCGGGGGCGGATCGTCCGGTACGAGCCGCTGATCGAGGAGCCTGAAATCATTTCTGGAATCACCTGTCATGCTCAATGATATTCATCTCCCCTCCGCGCTTCTCGACCGTTTCGCGGAGATCGTCGGCGACCGTTTTGCGTTGCGTTCGCCCGCCGACATCGAGCCTTATGTCCACGAGCCGCGCGGCCTTTATGGCGGCAGCACGCCGCTGGTGCTGCGGCCGGGCACCGTGGACGAGGTGAGCCGGATCATGAAGATCGCCACCGAGACGCGTACGCCGATCGTGCCGCAAAGCGGCAATACCGGCCTGGTCGGCGGCCAGCAGCCGGACCGGTCCGGCCGCCAGGTAGTGCTGTCGCTGGCGCGGCTCGACCGCATCCGCGAGGTCGATCTCCATTCCAACACGATCACGGCGGAGGCCGGCGTGATCCTGCAGAACTTGCAGGAAGCGGCGGACGCGGCGAACCGCCTTTTTCCGCTGTCGCTCGCTTCGCAGGGCACATGCCGGATCGGCGGCAATCTCTCCTCCAATGCCGGCGGCACGGGCGTGCTTGCCTATGGCAACGCGCGCGAACTCTGCCTCGGCGTCGAGGTGGTCATGCCGAACGGCGAAATCTTCGACGATCTGCGCAAGCTGAAGAAGGACAATACCGGCTACGATTTGAAGGATCTGTTCGTGGGCGGCGAGGGCACGCTCGGCGTCATCACGGCGGCGGTGATGAAGCTGTTCCCGAAACCGCGCGGCAACGAGGTGGCATGGATCGGGCTGGAATCGCCTGCAAAGGCGCTCGAGTTCTTCGCGCTGGCGATCGACCGGGCGGGGAGCGGCCTGACCGCCTTCGAACTGATCCAGTCGATCATCCTCGATTTCACCGTCCGTCATATTCCCGGTTCAGCCGCGCCGCTCGCGACCGCCTGCCCGTGGTACGTGCTGATGCAGGTGTCGTCCGGACGCTCGGCCGAGGACGCGCGCGGCCTGATCGAGGAGATCCTGGGCGAGGGGCTGGAGCGGGGGCTGATCCTCGACGCCGCGCTCGCCGCCAATCTGGCCCAGGCGGCAACGCTCTGGCGCCTGCGCGAGACCATGCCGGACTCGCAGAAGCCGGAAGGCGCCTCGATCAAGCACGATATCTCGGTACCTGTTGCCGCCATTCCCGAATTCATCGAGCGGGCGTCGAAGGTGGTCCAGGAGGTCGTGCCGGGCGCGCGCGTCGTCTGCTTCGGCCACATGGGCGACGGCAACCTGCACTTCAACATCTCGCAGCCCCTCGGCGCCGACGGCGCGGCCTTCCTGAACCGCTACCACGACATGAACGGCGCCGTGCACGGCGTGGTGCGCGCGCTTTCCGGTTCGATCTCGGCCGAGCATGGCATCGGCACGCTGAAGCGCGACGAACTGATCGCCACCGCGCCGCCGGTCGCCATCGACCTGATGCGCCGGGTCAAGCAGGCCTTCGATCCGCTCGGCATCATGAATCCGGGCAAGGTGATCTGACCCCGCGGCGCGCCGACATGCCCCTCGCCCTCCCGCCGCAGGCGGGAGACTGTTCCAGGGGAATGAGGGCGTATCTTCGGCCGGCGGCCAAATAGACTAATTTCTGTTCCCGCCCGGCTTGTCCGGCTCCGCCCGCTTGCGCGACAGGCCGAACGGCTTCTTCGGCGGCAATTCCACGGGCGGCTCGAGTTCCGGCTTCCGTTCCGTGTCGTCGAAATGCTTGGGAACGTGCCTGCCCGTTTCCCTCAGGTTGCGGCTTTCGGCGGGAGCGCGCTCGTTCCTCGCCCTCTTGAGGCTGTCGGGATTTCCTGTAGGCGTCCTGTCTTCCATCTGCCTTCTCCAACGGATTTCTTCATCCTGAACCGCTGGATCGGCGTCTCGTTCCGCTATGCGCGCGATGTGATCGCCAACAACATGATAGCTTACGGGCTACCGCCACCGGCTGCGCGTCCTGACCGGCAGCGGCCGCACGCCGTCGGGTTCGAAGCCGTAGCTGGCGTCGGGGTCGGCCTTGTGGGCGCGATGGCCATAGCCGTAGCGGCCGCGAAAATCGCCGCTCGGGCCTGCCGCCGTGGCTTCGGGATCATAGACCGGGACGAGGCCGAGCTGCATCGCCGCCTCGAACACCATTTTCGCGAGCTGCCGGTCGGAGCGGTGCGTCGCCGGCACCATCGTGCGAAGATAGGCGACAAGCGCGTTGACCGAAATCACCGAGGATGTAGGACGGTTCTTCAGGTCGTCGAGAATGGTCGCCTGGACCTTCTCGTCCGTTTCGAGCGCGACTTTGGACAGGGAAGCCATTTTCGAACCTCCGTCGATGCCGCCCGCGCCGCTCCTTGATATTGGGCTACGAGGCTTTCAGAAACGAGCCGGAACGCCGAATAGTTGTGGCGGTCTGCAAACGTGGTTGACGGTCGGTAAATGACGAGCCGGGGGCAACCGCCCAACGCCGCCACCGTAGAGGTCAAAGCATTTCACGGCGATTTGCCAATATGGCAAGCAAGTCATCCGCATCTATATTAACAATTGCTTCAAAAGTATTTTCCGCTTCTTACCTGAGGTTGCAAAGCGCTAACCATCAGCGCGATCAGCAAAATTTAACCCACTTTCTAAGCCCGCCAGTAAGAAGCGCCACGCTATCCTTCACGTCATAAACGAGGCCGGGAACACCGGCCCGCGAGAACCGCGAATGGCTCTCGGGAGAGGCAGGAAGGCGTCAACATGAACACCGGGCTGAAGCCAGTCTGGGCGGGCTGCAACATGCGGCTCGACCCGTTTCGTCTGCCGCAGGCGACGAGCTACGCAACGCGCGACGATTTCGGCGACGTGCATTTCACCATCGACCAGCGCGGCGTCGTCGTGCGCCGGGTGCTGGAGAAGAGCGGATTGCCAGTGACGGTCATCCTGCCGGCGCGGGTGTTCCGTGGGGTGGCCGCGCGCGCCATCGAGGACGGGGAGGGCAGCGTGACCGTCACGCTCGAGCTCCTGCACAGTGATCCGATGCTGTCCGTGCCGCTTCTGGTGGCGGAAAATCTCGACGACGTCGCCGCCGACTGGCGCGCCTGGTCGGATGCCTATCGCCTGCCCATGCTCCTGATCGAGGCGGACGGCATCGCCCGCACGCTCGAGGAATCGCTCGGCGCGGTAAAGACGGAGGCGCCGCAGGAGCGCCGCCGCGGTCGGCCGGTCCGCACTCGTCGCCCCCGTTTCCTTGCCCGCCGCAAGCCCGGCGACCTTGGCCTGAGGCTGGTAGTGGACGGCGAGGAGATCATCGCCCGCGACTGATCCGGGACCGCGCGCTATACCAGCGGCGCGAAGCTCGCCCATAGACCGCCGGCCAGGAGGCCGACGAAAATCAGCCAGCCCACGGTGGCGTTCGACTGGAAAAGTTTCAGGCACTGTTCGGGGTCGTCAATGTCGAGGGTGCGGATCTGGCGCGCCATGTGGACGCCCGCCGCGACCAGCCCCGCGAGAGCCGGCAGCGGCACGCGCGCCAGCGCGAAGGCGATCGCGATGAGCATCAGCGCGCCGCCATAGAGCCTGACCAGCCACCATTTCGTATTGTTGCCGAAGAGCCGCGCGGTGGAGCGCACGCCGACCAGCGCGTCGTCCTCCTTGTCCTGGTGCGCATAGATCGTGTCGTAGCCGATCACCCACAGGATCGAGCCGGCGTAGAGCAGCAAGGGCGACCAGTCGAGCGCGCCGTAGTGCGCGGCCCATCCCATCAGCGCGCCCCAGGAAAAGGCAAGTCCAAGAACGAATTGCGGCCAGTCGGTGATCCGCTTCATGAAGGGATAGACGGCGACGATGGCGAGCGAAGCGATGCCGAGCAAGATGGCGAAAAGGTTGAACTGGACGAGCGCCAGGAGACCGACCAGCGCCTGCATAACGAGGAACAGCCATGCCTGCCGCCGCGTCACCTGGCGCGAGGGAAGCGGCCGTGAGCGCGTACGTTCGACGGCGTTGTCGATGTCCTCGTCGACGAGGTCGTTATAGGTGCAGCCGGCGCCGCGCATGGCGATGGCGCCGACGAGGAAGAGGAGAATATGCCAGGGCGAGGGCAGCGCCGACCACAAGGGCGCGCCGGGCTGCGCATGGGCGCTTGCCGCAAGCGCCGCCGACCACCAGCATGGCCAGAGCAGCAGCCACCAGCCGATCGGCCGGTCCCAGCGGGCAAGCTGTGCATAGGGCCAGACGGCGCGCGGCAGGGCGCGATAGACCCAATGGCCCGACGGCGCGTCGGCGACGCGGCCCTGTCCGGCGCGGGACTGGATGTTTTCCATGGATAGCGGAGTGGCAGGCGCGGGGAGGGGCGTCAAGTCAGACGCCGTGATATCGGGCGCAAGCTGGGTCCGCTTATGCCGAGTTCCGCCAGGGATTTGGCTGCATCGCGCTGTTCTGCATCCCGATGACGCTTCCAGAAAGCGCGCTTCAGCCGCCGCAGATGCTTTCTCCACTCTGGTGCGGCGACCAGGAAACCTTCGTGAACATGTGCCATGGGGAGTCCTCACGCATTTGCATTCTAATACCATAGCTCGCCCACAAACATCGTAGGACCGCATGGCAAAGGGGTTGCTATTCCCCGTTCCCGATCATAGGCGGATGTTTCAGAACGATTGAGGCCTTTATGAATGTCCTCCTGATCGGTTCGGGCGGCCGCGAGCATGCGCTGGCGTGGAAGATCGCCGCCTCGCCCATGCTGACGCGCCTTTTTGCCGCTCCGGGCAATCCGGGGATCGCGAGGGAGGCGGAGTGCGTTGCGCTGGATAGCGCTGATCACAGGGCGGTTCTGTCATTCTGCCGGGAAAAGGTGATCGACCTCGTCGTCGTCGGCCCTGAGGCGCCGCTGGTCGCCGGCTTTGCCGATGCGCTGCGCGAAGGCGGCGTCCGCGTCTTCGGGCCTTCCGCGGCGGCGGCGCGGCTGGAAGGTTCGAAGGGCTTCACCAAGGACCTCTGTGCCCGATACGGCATCCCCACTGCCGCCTATGGCCGCTTCGGCGACCCCGCCGCCGCCAGGGCTTATGTCGAAAAGGCCGGCGCGCCGATCGTCGTCAAGGCCGACGGGCTAGCCGCCGGCAAGGGCGTGACGGTCGCGATGTCCAGCCGTGAGGCGATCGAGGCGATCGACGCCTGCTTCGAGGGGTCGTTCGGCGCGGCCGGCGCGGAGGTCGTCGTCGAGGAATATCTGGATGGGGAGGAGGCGAGCTTCTTCTGCCTCTGCGACGGCGCGACCGCGCTGCCCTTCGGCACGGCGCAGGACCACAAGCGCGTCGGCGAGGGCGACACGGGCCCGAACACCGGCGGCATGGGCGCCTATTCGCCCGCGCCGGCGATGACGCCCGAGCTCGTCGGGCGCACCATGCGCGAGATCATCGAGCCGACCATGCGCGGCATGGCCGAAATGGGCGCGCCGTTCTCGGGCGTGCTCTATGCCGGGCTGATGCTGACGGCGGACGGCCCGAAGCTCATTGAATACAATGTTCGCTTCGGTGATCCGGAGTGCCAGGTGCTGATGCCGCGGCTGAAGGATGACATCCTCGTCCTGATGCGGGCCGCCGCCGATGGCCAGCTCGGCCATATGTCGGTGCGCTGGCGCGACGAGGCGGCGCTCACCGTCGTCCTGGCGGCGAAGGGCTATCCGGCGAGCCCCGAGAAGGGCGCGCCCATCTCGGGGATCAACGCGGCCGAGGCGGAAGGCGCGACCGTCTTCCATGCAGGCACCGCGGAAAGGGACGGACAACTGGTTGCCGCCGGCGGCCGCGTCCTGAACGTCACCGCGCTTGGTCGTACCGTCGCCGAAGCGCGGCGCAGGGCCTATGCTGCAGTGGACGGGATCGGCTTTCCCGGCGGATTCTGCCGCCGCGATATCGGCTGGCGCGCAATCGAAAAGGAACGCTTGCCGACCTGACCCGCGCTCGAACGCCGGTCAGGGGCCGTAGGCCACCTCTTCGTTCCTCGCCTCTCTGGTCTCGAAGGCCGCCGTCGTGGTTGCGTCGATGCCGGGCGATGCGGGTTCCGCGAGGGCGACGGCCCGGTCTTCCAGCGCCGCCAGATAGGCGCGGCGTGTCTCTTCCTTGTGCCGCACGGCGGTGAAGGAAGGAGGATTGCGCACCGGATATCGGTTCCCGATCGCGGAATAGGCGGCGGCCAGCAATTTGACGTCGCTCTTGGGATCGACCGCCGCCCAGACCAGCTGTTCCTTGCCCGCCAGCGCGTCCTGGCGGGGCAGGGGCACCGGAACGCTCGCGATCAATTCCTGCCTGTTGTCAGCCAGAGCGTTGAGCGGCCAGGCCTTGCGCAGCGCGTCGGCGTCCATCGCCGCGACATTGACGTCGATGTCGGTCGGCGTGCCCGGCACCCTGTAGGGACAGTTGCGCTCGCCGCAATTCGCCTGCGAGGAGAACTGCCACAGCGTATAGCCGTCCCAATTGCCCTTCGGGAAGTGATCGGCGATATCCGGCTTGTAGCGCGCGTACCAGAGCGGAAGCCGCGACAGGAGCGGGTACTCTTGCTTGTGCGCGGCGATGAACCCGGCGGTCGTGTCGTTGGTGTAGAGCACGGGATAGCGGCCGATGCGACGCATGACGTGGCGCGCGAATTCCTCCGCGTCCGACAGCGACATCCAGTGGTACGGATCGATTTCCTCGATGTCGAGCGCCACGAGATCGTCCGGCCCGGGCTCGGCGAAGTCGATGAAATGGTTGGCCTGGTCGATCGGGTTACCCGGCCGGGCCACATGGTAGGCGCCCCATTTCAGCCCGAGCGCCTTTGCGATCATCCTACGGGTGCGGAAGAGTTCCTGCGCTACGGCATAGCGTTTCCACAGCGCCCTGCAGAGCCTGAGCTGCACGTCGTCGTCGTCCTCGCATTTCGAGGGCGGCGGCAGCCCGTCGGTGGCCTTGCCGATGAAGCCGACGATGCGCTTGTCGGCGGCGAGTTTGGTCCAGTCGATGGCATTATATTCATAGGCGTCCACCACCAGCGCGCGGTCGGACCGAAGCCACGGCTTCTTGAAGTCCGAGGCGTCGGCGGCAGCCGCCCAGATGATCCCTGCCGCCAAAGCGGCGGCCACGGCCATGCGTATGGCTTTCGACAGGATCGGCATGCAATGCCCCCGTGATACGAAAACCCTGAACGGAGTCGGGTTAACGAATTGTCACCGGCGGCCCCGCCCAATGGCCGATTGTCATTCCGGCGCCGCATTCTTATACCCGCTTGAGCGGGCGCGGCGCGCCCGAGCAGGAAGCAAAGGTCGGGAGGTCGGCATGTACCGGGCGCCAGTCGCCGAGATCGCGCATACGCTGAAGCATGTCGCCGGGTTGAAAACGGCGCTGGATGAGGGTGGCCTGGGCGATCTCACCGAGGATCTCGCCGACGCCATCCTGGAGGAGGCGGGGCGCTTCGCCTCCGAGGAGATAGCGCCGCTTTACAAGGCCGGCGACGAGACCGGCGCGGTCTGGAACGACGGCGCGGTTGCGACGCCGCCCGGCTGGAAGGAACTCTACGCGCGCTGGATCGAGGGTGGCTGGAACGCGCTTGCCGGTCCGGCCGAGTATGGCGGGCAGAACCTGCCGGCCATGCTTTCGATCGCGGCGCTCGAAATGTGGAATTCCGGCTCGATGGGTTTCGCCGTCGGCCCGACGCTCACCTTCGGCGCGGTTGAGGCGATGGAGAAGCACGCCTCGCAGGTGCTGCGGGAGACCTATCTCGCCAAGCTCGTCTCCGGCGAGTGGATGGGCACGATGAACCTGACGGAGCCGCAGGCGGGTTCCGACCTGAACGCACTCAGGACCCGCGCCGAGCCCGTCGGCGACGGCACCTATCGCATCTTCGGCCAGAAGATCTTCATCACCTATGGCGAGCACGACTTCACCGACAACATCGTCCATATGGTGCTTGCCCGGCTGCCCGACGCGCCTGCCGGAACGCGCGGCATCTCGCTTTTCCTGGTGCCGAAATACCTGGTAAAGGCGGACGGCACGCTTGGCGCGCGCAACGACGTTTTCTGTGCCTCGATCGAGCACAAGCTCGGCATCAACGGCTCGCCGACCTGCGTGATGCTCTACGGCGACGGCAAGTTCGGTGACACGCCGGGCGCGATCGGCTGGCTGGTCGGCGAGGAAAACAAGGGGCTGGCCTGCATGTTCACCATGATGAACAACGCGCGGCTCGCCATCGGCATCCAGGGTGTCGCCGTGGCGGAAGCAGCCTACCAGAAGGCGAAGGCCTATGCCGAAGAGCGCCGGCAGGGGCGCGCTCCCGGCTATTCGGGCGAGGGCATGAGCCCGATCGTCGGGCACCCGGATGTGCGGCGCAATCTCCTCACCATGAAGGCGCTGACGCAGGCCGCCCGCGCCATCTGCTATTCCTGCGCCCATGCGCTCGACATGGCGCGGGCGACGGAAGGCGAGGAACGCCGTCACTGGCAGGACCGGGCCGGGCTGCTGACGCCGCTCGCCAAGGCCTTCTCGACCGATATCGGCGTCGAGGTGGCATCGATCGGCGTGCAGGTCCATGGCGGCATGGGTTTCATCGAGGAGACCGGCGCCGCCTGCTTCTACCGCGATGCGCGCATCGCGCCGATCTACGAAGGGACCAACGGCATCCAGTCGATCGACCTCGTCACCCGCAAGCTGCCGCTCGCCGGCGGCGAGCATGTGCACGCCTATATCGAAGAGCTGCGCGGCGAGGTCGAGGCGCTGCGCGCGTCGAACCTGCCCGGCTTCGGCCATACGGCCGGCCATCTGGAGCGCGCGCTTGGCGAACTGGAGGAGGCGACGCGTTTCCTGCAGCGCGCGCAGGCGGACGGGCGCGTTTCGGAGGCGCTCGCCGGCGCCACGCCCTATCTGAGGCTCTTTTCGCTTGCCGCTGGAGCGGCGCTGATGGCGCGCGGCGCGCGCAAGGCAGAGGATGCGCCCCATACGGCGCTCTGCCGCTTCTTCGCCGAGAACCTGCTGCCGGAAAGCTCCGCCCTCAAGGACCGGGTGGTGAACGGCGCCGCCAGCCTGGACGAAGCGGCCGCGACCCTCCTTGCGTGAGCGGGAGGGCAATTGGATATGAAGTTCGACCCCCACTCCGATCGGCTGCGCCGACCACCTCTCCCCCGCTCGGCGGGGGAGAGGAAGCGCCGACCACAAGGCTTGGCACCCTTCCTCTCCCCCGTCGAGCGGGGGAGAGGTGGTTTTGCGAAGCAAAACCGGAGTGGGGGTCGAATTTTATCTGCCATTGCCTTGGCGTGAGCGGGAGGCGTCATGAGCGAGCACATCCAAATCGAGCGGCGTGGTGCCGTGCAGGTGATCCGGCTCGACCGGCCGGATAAGAAAAATGCGCTCACCCGCGCCATGTACGTGGCGATGACGGAAGCGCTGAAATCGGGTGACGCCGACCCGGGCGTGCGCTGCCACGTGTTCCTCGGCGTGCCCGGCGCCTTCTCCGCCGGCAACGATCTCGCCGATTTTCTCGCCTTTTCGAGGGGTGGGAAGCACGGCAACGAGGCCTTCGATCTGCTGGAGGCGCTGGCGCGCTCCGAGAAGCCGATAGTGTCCGGCGTCGACGGCATCGCGGTCGGCATCGGCACGACGATCCATCTCCATTGCGATCTAACCTTCGCCACGCCGCGCACCCTGTTCCACACGCCCTTCGTCGATCTGGGCATCACGCCGGAAGCCGGATCGAGCCTGATCGCGCCGCTTGTGATGGGCCGACAGCAGGCCTTCGCGCTGCTCGGGCTGTGTGAGCCGTTCCCGGCCGAGCGGGCCAAGGCGTGCGGCCTGATCTACGAGGTCGTCGGCGAGGACGAGTTGGAAGAGGCGGTCTTGGCCGCGGCGGAGCGCATCGCCGGCAAGCCGCCGGAGGCGTTGAGGATCGCGCGCGACCTGATGCGCGGCGATCGTGAGGAACTCGTCGCCCGCATCCGCGAGGAAAGCCGGCTGTTCGCCGCCCGCCTGACATCCGACGAGGCGAAGGCGGCGTTCCAGGCCTTCATGGCGCGGAAGAAGCCGGCCTGAACCGTCCCGGCCAGCTAGCCTGCCCGACGCCGGCGCGTTAAGGGTTCGGCGGCGGAAGAAAACCGGAAACCCGACGACATGACCGAAACGCGCCGCAAGCTGACGACGATCTTCTCGGCGGACGTGTACGGCTATTCCCGCATGATGGAGGCCGACGAGGAGGGGACGCTTGCCCGGCTGAAGCGCCTTCGGGACGCCATGGCGCGCCTGATCGAGGCGCATTCCGGCCGGGTGGTGAACACATGGGGCGACGGCCTGCTTGCCGAATTCGCCAGCGTCGTCGAAGCGGTGCGGGCGGCGGTCGATGTCCAGGGCGAGCTTGCCCGCATCGACGACGCCGGCGACGGAAAGCCCATGCTTTTCCGCATCGGCATCAATCTCGGCGATGTCATCGTCGACGGTGACAATATCTACGGCGACGGCGTCAACATCGCCGCGCGCCTGCAGGAATCCGCCTCTCCCGGCGGCATCCTGATCTCGCGCAATGTCTACGACCAGGTTCGCAACAAGGTCTCCGTCGGCTTCGACTTCCTCGGCGACCTCGCCGTGAAGAACCTGCAGGAAACGGTGCCGAGCTACGCGATCCGCATCGCCGGCCGCGACGCCATGGCGGCCGAGCCTGCGAGGCCGGCAGCTTTGCCTGCCGCGTCGCGCGAAACGGGCGAAAGGCAAAGGGAGCCGCAATTCATATCGACGCGTTTCGGCGAGGTGCCCCGCCAGTTCGCTGCGCTCGCCTTCGCGGCGGTCATTGTGGTCGCGGTCAACCTGATCACCTGGAGCGGAGACTTCTGGGCCGTCTGGCCGCTTCTGGCGTTCGCCGTGGTGGCCGGCGCCTCCCTCGCGCAGAAACTCGCCCCGGCGGTCCGCGGTCCCGTCACGCTGCTCGTCATCGGCCTCGGCATGGTCTGCGTCAATCTTCTGACATGGCACGGCCGCTTCTGGGCCCTCTGGCCGCTGCTCGGCTTCGCCGCCCTTGCCGCGTTCCGCTGGATCATGCGTTCGCCCTCCGGCAAGTAGCCGCATCCGGCCGGCTACGGTCCGGACGATGGGACAGGCGGATCGGGATGGCGATGGACGGAAAAATCCGTCAGGCGCGGATCGCCGCCGTGCCCTGGCCGAGCGCGGAAAAGACCGCGCGCACGATGCCGGCAGAATCGAGCCCCGCGCCGGCGATCATGGTTTCCGGCTTCGCCTGGTCGGTGAAGATGTCGGGCATGATCAGCGGCCGGACCTTGAGGCCCGTCTCGAGCAGGCCGCGATGGGCGAGGAAATGCAGGACGTGGCTGGCGAAGCCGCCGACCGAGCCCTCCTCAACGATGACCAGAACCTCATGCTGCCGCGCCAGGCGGGCAACGAGTTCCTCGTCGAGCGGCTTGGCGAAGCGGGCGTCGGCGACGGTGGTGGAAAGGCCGGCCGCGTCGAGTTCCTCCGCGGCGAGCACGCAGTCGGCGAGCCGCGTGCCGAGCGAAAGCAGCGCCACTTTCGTGCCTTCGCGGACGATGCGCCCCTTGCCGATCTCAAGCACCGAGCCGCGCTCGGGCATCTCTACCCCGACGCCGTTGCCGCGCGGATAGCGAAACGAGATCGGCCCCTCGTCATAGGCGGCGGCCGTGCGCACCATGTGCTTCAGCTCCGCCTCGTCCGCCGCCGCCATGACGACGAAGCCCGGCAGCGTCGCGAGATAGGTCGTGTCGAAGGCGCCGCAATGGGTCGGGCCGTCGGCACCGACATAGCCGGCGCGGTCGATCGGGAAGCGTACCGGCAGCTTCTGGATCGCCACGTCGTGTACGACCTGGTCGTAGGCGCGCTGCAGGAAGGTCGAGTAGATGGCGGCGAAGGGCTTGTAGCCTTCGGTGGCGAGCCCCGCCGCGAACGTCACCGCGTGCTGCTCGGCGATGCCGACGTCGAAGGTGCGCTTCGGGAAGGCCTCGCCGAAGAGATCGAGGCCGGTGCCGGAAGGCATCGCCGCGGTGACGGCGACGATCTTCTCGTCCTCGCGCGCCTCGCGGATCAGGCTCTCGGCGAACACCTTCGTGTAGCTCGGCGCGTTCGCCGGCGCCTTGGCCTGCGCGCCGGTGATGACGTCGAACTTGTTGACCCCGTGATACTTGTCGGCCGCGGCTTCCGCCGGCGCATAGCCCTTGCCCTTCTGGGTGATGACATGGATCAGGACAGGGCCCTCGCCATGGTCGCGGACGTTCCTCAGGACCGGGATCAGGTGCTCGAGGTTGTGACCGTCGATCGGGCCGATATGGTAGAAGCCGAGCTCCTCGAAGAGCGTGCCGCCCGTGACATAGCCGCGCGCATGCTCTACCGCCCGGCTGACCGCGTTCTCCGCGCGCTTGCCGAGATAGGAGGTGAGCTTCTTGCCGATGTCGCGGATGTTGAGATAGGTGCGGCCGGAGGCGAGACGCGCCAGATAGGCGCTCATGGCGCCTTCCGGCCGGGCGATCGACATGTCGTTGTCGTTGAGGATCACGATCAGCCGCGCGTCGAGCGCGCCGGCATTGTTCATCGCCTCATAGGCCATGCCGGCCGACATGGCGCCGTCGCCGATCACGGCGATGACGTTGTTCCTGCCGCCCTTCAGGTCGCGGCCGACCGCCATGCCGAGGCCGGCCGAGATCGAGGTCGAGGAATGCGCCGCGCCGAACGGGTCGTATTCGCTCTCGGCGCGCTTGGTGAAGCCGGAGAGCCCGTTCTCCTGGCGCAAGCTGCGCATGCGGTCGCGGCGGCCGGTCAGTATCTTGTGCGGATAGGCCTGGTGCCCGACATCCCAAATCAGCCGGTCGTCCGGCGTGTTGAAGACATAGTGGATGGCGACCGTCAGTTCGACGACGCCCAGCCCCGCGCCGAGATGGCCGCCGGTCTGCGAGACCACGTCGATCAGTTCGGCGCGCAACTCCTCCGCAAGCTGCGGCAACTTGCTTTCCGGCAGTTTGCGCAGGTCGGAAGGGAACCGCACCGTATCGAGAAGCGGCGTCGCGGGCGGAGATTTCATCGTTCGGTCACGGAACTCGGCATGGATCCAACGCAGATAGGCGTTGCTGAGCCGAAAGTAAATGTCGGGCCCGGGATAGGGGGCCGGCTCATCAATTCTCCGGCAAGGGAATGAATTCCTCTTCGTCGCCCGGCACGATGTCGAACCTGCCGGTCCGCCATTCCTCCTTCGCCTGCTCGATGCGTTCCTTCGAGGAGGAAACGAAATTCCACCAGATATAGCGCCGCGAACCGAGCGAGGCGCCGCCGAAGAGCATGAAATGCGCACCGCGTTCCGACCTGACGACGATCTCGTCGCCGCCGCGCAGCACCAGCAGCCGGTCCGCCGGGAAGCGGTCTCCGGCGATATCGACCTCGCCGTCGAGTATGTAGATCGCCCGCTCTTCCGTCACCGGAGGGATCTGGAAGCGCCCGCCGGCCTCCAAAACGATATCGGCATAGAGCGTTTCGGATGCCGTCCTGACCGGCGATCTTTCCCCGTGCAATTCGCCGATGACGACGCGGAATGCCGCTCCGTCTGCGCGCCCCTCCGGCAGTTCGGCGCGGCCGGTATTGTCGAAATGCGGCGCGACTTCCTCCGCTTCGTCCGGCAGGGCCAGCCAGGTCTGCAGGCCGGAAAGCGACAGCGGCCCGCCGCGCAACTCCTCCGGCGAGCGCTCGGAATGGACGATGCCGCGGCCGGCCGTCATCAGATTCACGTCGCCCGGCTCGATCACCATCTCGGTGCCGAGCGAGTCGCGGTGGCGGATCTTGCCGTCGAAGAGGTAGGTGACCGTGGCGAGCCCGATATGCGGGTGCGGACGGACGTCCACCGCTTGTCCGGCGCGCAGGATCGCGGGGCCCATGCGGTCGAAGAAGATGAAAGGCCCGACCAGCCGCCGTCGCGCCGACGGCAGGGCGCGCCGCACCTCGAAGCCGCCGATGTCGTGCGCGCGCGGGATGATTATCGTCTCGATGGCATCGCAGGCGAACGCGTCGCCGGGGAGGGGATCGGGGCCGGGAAAGAAACTCATCTGCCACATCCTTGGTCAAGGCCAGGTGATCAACCCGAGACCATAGCGCGAGAGTTGGCGATCATATGTCACGAAACGCATATCCTCGATGATCGCCTGCGCCAGCATCAGCCGATCGAAGGGATCGGCGTGCACAGGCGGCAATCGTTCGACGAAGGCCGCGTGGCCAGGCGTGACGTTCAAAAGACTGAAACCCGCGGATTCGAACTCGGCGATCGCTTCATAGCCCGAAAGCGGCGGAGCGTCGGGCCGCCCAAATTGGTGCTTTATGGCGATTTCCCATATGGCCGCGGTAGAGACTGCAACCTCATTGCCATCTTCCACAATGAATTTGCGGATCCTCTCCGGTATTCGCTCCGGCGTGTTCGTCGCCCAGATGGCGACATGCGTATCAAGGAGAAGCTTCATTTCTCCTTGCCAAGGAACATCGCTGCGACTTCCTCATCGAGGGCTTGGAAGGCCTCATAATCCAGCGGAGGATATTTTCCCTTCGCCAGTCCCAATTGGCGCTTCCTCGGCTGGCCAAGCGGAACCAGTTTCGCCGCGGGCTTGCCGTTCCGGGCGATGATGATTTCCTTTTCGGCCCCGCTCTCCACCGCCTCCACGAGTTTGGAGAGCGACGTCTTCGCCTCGAGCATGTTGACCATTCCCATGCCGGCCTCCTTAGCCAAGTCTAGCTAAGATAAGCTGGACGCATCGGGGGTTCAACCCTGGCCTGAAGCTGAGATTAGGGCGTCGGCACATTCCGGGACGGCACCGCAGCCTCATGCCCGCGGAAAAATTGCCGTCCTGTGTAGGAACGGCGGCTCCGCAAACGTCCTTCGGGCCTACACCCTGAAAGGAGAGTGCCATGAGCTATGTCGACGGTTTCGTCCTCGCGGTTCCGAAGGGAAATATCGAGGCTTACAAGGAATTGGCGCGCAAGGCGGGCGCGGTCTGGATGGAGCATGGAGCGACGGCCTATGTCGAGACGATCGGAGACGACGTGCCCTATGGCAAACTGACGTCCTTCCCTCGCGCCGTGCAGGCCGGGGAAGACGAGGTCGTGATCTTCTCGTGGATCGTCTATCCGTCCCGCGCCAAGCGAGACGAGGTGATGGCGAAGGTGATGGCCGATCAGAGGCTGAAGGACAGCATGAATGACGCTCCCTTCGACGGAAAGCGCATGATCTTCGGCGGCTTCGTGCCGTTCATGGAGTTGTAAAAGTTGGCCACGGACGGCTGGCCGGGACTTGGCCGGTTCAGCCGTCCTCCGAATAGCCGAAACTCAAAAATCCCATGGCGAGATCAGTGCAAGGCCCGTTGTCCCGAAATCCTTTAAATTTCGGGTGGCGAGCCGACCGCCATTCACTCGCGCTATGGCAGCAATCATGCCGTCGGCCGTGGACATGGAGCGCCCTTGCCGCCTGGCGGTGCCCATAAGTTCGCCATAAGCCAGCGCAGCCTCCTCCGTCAGCCCGAAGATGCGACCGGCAAAACGCCGTCTCCACTCGGAAAGGCCGTGCTCGAGGCGAATGGCACGTTCATTCGGTCTGATCTTGTGAATACCGAACGCGACCTCGGCTATCGTCACGGTAGGGAGAGCAAGTTCGGCATCGTATCGGACAAGCCAAGCGAGCACCGCCTCGCTTGGCAAGTTCTTCAATGTTTCGGACACGACGTTCGTATCCAAGAAGATCAAAGATCTATGCCCTCATGCGGCCGCCTGTCCTCCCGGATCACCGCATCAAGGTCGATGTCCGTCCCGCTCTCGGCCGACAGGCGCCGGTAGAAACGATCGGCAGGCTCACTTCCGGCCTCTCGAACTTCATATAATTCGAGAGCCCGTTCGACGATGTCTGCGATCGATCGATTTTCACGGCGCGACAAGCGGTGCGCCAGATCTCGCGCTTTTGAACTACGTACGGATAATTGCGGTTCAGGCATCCGAAAGACTCCTTGAACCAAGAATATAAGCCTGCAGCATCTTGCCGTCAAGATGGCTATCGATGGCGAGATGGCAAGCCAGCGGCAGTTTCTACTCCCCGCCCAGCGGCTCCGTGCCTACCGGTGCGCCGTCGCGGGAAAGGCGGATCTTCTCGACCTTGTCCTCGGCCGCCTTCAACAGGGCGTCGCAATGCTTCTTCAGCGCCTCGCCGCGTTCATAGATGCGGATCGACTGGTCGAGCGGCACGTCGCCTCTTTCCAGATCGTCCACGATGCGCTCAAGCGCGGCCAGGGCCGCCTCGAAGCTCATGCCCTTGATATCGTCGTCGGCGGTTTCGAGGGTGCTTTCGGGCATCGCTCAGCCTTCCATCAGGCGCTTGACATGGGCGGCGGTGGAGAAGGCCAGCCCCTGCAGGTCGTAGCCGCCTTCCAGGAGGCTGACAAGGCGGTTCGATGCCGAGCGGCCGGCCTGTTCCAGGAGCTTGCCGGTCGCCCAGTCGAAATCGTCCTCGGTGAGATTGATCTCCGCCAGCGGGTCGCGGTGATGCGCGTCGAAGCCGGCCGAGACGATGACGAGTTCCGGGCGGAACGCCTCGACGGCGGGCAGGACGCGATCGGAAAAAGCCTCGCGGAATGTGTCGCTTCCGCTGTCCGGCGAAAGCGGCGCGTTGAAGATGTTGCCCGCTCCTGTCTCGGCGAGTGCCCCGGTGCCCGGATAGAGCGGCATCTGGTGCGTCGAGGCGTAGAGCACGGTCGGGTCGGACCAGAAGATGTCCTGCGTGCCGTTGCCATGATGGACGTCGAAATCGACGATCGCCACGCGCTCGACCCCATGTTTCTTCTGCGCGTGCCGGGCGGCGATGGCGGTATTGTTGAAGAGGCAGAAACCCATGGCGCGATCATGCTCGGCATGGTGGCCGGGCGGGCGCGCCGCGACGAAGACGTTGTCGGCCCGGCCTTCGAACACGTCATCCACGGCCGCCGTCGCCGCGCCGATCGCCGTCAGCGCCGCTTCCCAGCTCTTCGGGCTGGCGGACGTGTCGGCGTCGATGCGGGCGATGCCGGTTTCGGGGATCGCGCCCTTCACGCGGGCAACGAAAGCCTCCGGGTGGGCATAGAGGATCGCCGATTCCTCGCCCATCGGCGCCTCGACCCGGTCTAGCCTGGCGAAGGCGCTGTCGTCGAGCACGCGGGCGATGGCGCGCAACCGGTCCGGCCGCTCGGGATGACCCGGCGGCGTGATATGCTCGAGGAAGATGGGATGCGTGTAGAGCCGCGTCGACATCGTGCGAACATAGGGGCTGAGGCCGGCCGCGTCCATGCATCAGGCACCGAGAAGCTGACGCGGACGATGCATCAAAGGCAGCACCCCGAACGAAAAACAATTCTGTTTCGGTAACGGCGGCCATAGTACTGGTCGCCCGACCGAGGATGGCTTGCAGCCCTTCGGCAGAACCACAATGCAATCGCAAGCAGAACGCAAGCGACGGCGTCCGCGCCGTGCATGGGCATGCGCGTCCAAATCGAGCAAATGGAGGACCGGCAATGGACGACTTCTTTCTGAGCGAAGAGCAGCGCCAGATTCGCGACACTGTCCGCAAGTTCGTCGAGAGCGAATTGATACCGCTGGAGCCGAGGCTGATCCGACGCGAGACGGAGGGCGGGAGCGGCGCGAGCCCGGGCCTTACGGACGAGGAACAAAAGGACCTGCAGGGCAAGGCCAGGGCATTGGGCTTCTGGGGAATAGATCTCCCGGCGGAATACGGGGGCGTCGATCTCGATCCGGTGACCCAATCCGTCATCCACGAGGAACTCGGCCGAACGATCGTGGACTTTCATTTCGGCGGCTCGGTGCTGCCGGCGCTCTTCACCTGCAATGACGAACAGAAGGAGCGCTATCTCTATCCGACGATCCGCGGCGAGCGCGTTTCGTGCATCGCCATTTCGGAGCCGGGCTCTGGGTCGGACGCGCGAGCCATGCGAACCACGGCTCTTCGCGACGGCGACGACTGGGTGATCAATGGCGAGAAATGCTGGATCACCCGCGGCCACATCGCCGACTATGTCATCCTCTTCGCCCGCACCCCGTCCGCCGAGGCGCCCGACGGCATCACCTGCTTCCTGGTCGACCGATCACGAGGGTGGACGTCGGCGCAGATACCCGTCATGGGCAGCCGGGACAAGGTCGGGTCGCTCGCCTTCGACAACGTCCGCGTGCCCTCCACGGCAATTCTCGGCAAGGTCAACCGGGGCTTCGACCACGCCATGCCCTTCATTTATCGCAACCGCGGCTATGTGCTCTCGGCAAAGAACATAGGCGCCATGGCGCGCATCATCGAGATGACGATCGAATGGGCGCGCAACCGCAAGGTTTTCGGCAAGCTCCTTTGCGACCGCGACAACATCGTGCAGGCAATCGCCGAGATGGAAGTCGCCCTTCGCACCTCCAAGCTGTTGGTCCACCACGCCGCGCGCAAGGCTGCCGCCGGCGTGGATTTCCGGCACGAGGCATGCACCGTCAAGGCCTATGTCGCGCGCACGGCCAACCAGGTGGTCGACCGCGCGCTCCAGATTCACGGGGCCATGGGCTATGCGAAGGAAAATGTCATCGAGCGCTGGTATCGCGATTTGCGCGTGGAGCGCATCTATGACGGGTCGGACGAAATCAATCTCGCCAATGTCGCACGCAACCTCTTCAAGGGGCATGTGCGCCCGGGAGAGATGTTCTAGAGGCTTCCAGGCGCCCGCCCGTTCGCAAGCCATCGAGTTCCAGCTGGAGACGCTTGAAAAACTCCGCCAGATGGTCCGCGACGACGCGGACGGGGGGCGAGGCAAGCGCCGAGCGCGAAAGGAACAGACCTATGCCCGACGCAGGGAGCTGCCGCGCTTCCAGCGGAACATAGGCGATCTTGCCGGCGCGGATGTCGTCCATGAATCCGACGGGCGTAAAGAAGCCGATGCCCAGTCCGTTGTGGATTGCGGCGCGCATTATCGTCATCGAATTGGTCACGACGCGGGGCGAAAACTGCGCCCCCGTCTGCTGGAATTCCGCCTCGACCAGCGGCATGATGACCCAGCGGTCGGAGAACATCGCCACGGTATGGCCGGCGCACTCGGTCAGCGTGACATGCTGTCGTCCGGCCAGGGGATGGTCGGCGCGCATGACGGCGCCGATCGAGGTGCGAACGCTCGCCAGCAACTCGAAATCGCGGTGCCTGTGATCGAGGAAGAAAATACCGATATCGTATTTCTGGGTCTTGAGCCCTTCGACGGCGTCGCCCGGATTGGCGTCGCCGATATGGAAGCTGATCCCCGGATAGCGCTTCGCAACCTCGACCATGACCTGCGGCAGCGCGAATTCGATCATCGAGCCTATGCCGATGATCCTGACCCCACCTCTTATGTCGCCGGCCTGGCAGGCGATTTCGTCGACGACGCGTTGATATCCGCCCAGCGTGTCACGGGCATGCTGCAGCATCAGTTCTCCAGCCGCCGTGGGCCGCACCCCCTTCACCGTCCGCTCGAAGAGGCTCACTCCGATATCGCGTTCGATGTTCAATATCTGCCGGTTGACCGCAGAGGATGCGACGTTCAGCGCGTCGGCGGCGCGCCTGATGGAGCCGAACTCGGCCACCTTGATGAGATAACGGAGCGAGGATGCGTGCATCGCCAGCCGGCTTCCGGCATCCAAGCGATGCCTGAATTAGATTGCGTTCCTCATCCTGTGCGCAGATTTCGAACGGGTCAAGAAGCCGCCCGGTCGCAATAGGCTCGAATCCATCCGGGCGACGAACGGCAAACCGGGACTGCTCCGTGGCGTCGTCTTTGGCGATCCGATCCGGCCGGGGCGCTCCTCACCCAGGCTGGGCAGCGCTGGCGGGGCGGCCGCCAAGGGTACCGAGCGCGCGGTCCTTCAGCTCGCGGAACTGCCGCGATGCCTCCGCCAGCCGGCGGTCCCATTCGGGATCCGGCGCCTGCCCCTCGATGGTGCGGAAATAGACTTCCATCAGCGCGGCGATGCAGAAGGGCTCCACCAGCGCCGCCTTTATCGCCCAGGCGAAGACGAGAGCCAGCACGAAGGACCAGCCGGCAAGCTCGCCCGGCATGGCGTAGAGGACGGCGGCGGCGGGCGCCAGCATGAACAGGAAGATGAGGAAGGCGAGCACCCACATGAAGACCGCCAGCCAGATGGCGTTCCGCACCATCACCCAGGCGTTCTGGGCATAGAGCACGACGCCCTGGCGCGCCGTCTCGAACGGTTCGGTCGAGCCGATGCGCATATTGTAGCCGAGGATGATCTCGTCGACATAGGTGAGCGACAGCCGGATCACGCTGTCGACGAACTTGACCAGCGCATCGAGGCCAGGGATGGGCAGGAAGGCCGCGATGCCGCCGATGAGCCCGGTCACGGCGCGGATGGCGCCCTTCACGAGCTGGTCGATGGCGAAGAGCACGTTGGTCTCGGCGAAACGCGCCTCCACCATGTCGCGGGCATAGGCGATCTGGCCCTTGCCGTCGGGAATGGCTTCGCCGTCGATCAGCTTGACCATGACGGCGATGTGGCCGGCCTTGACGACATAGAGGATGTATTCGCGGACCCAGTAGACGATCGCCGAAACGAAAAGGAAGCCGAGGATGCCGCCCCAGCCGGCTCCGGCCGCGCCGCCGCCCGACACGACGTGTCCGACGCCGAAGCCGATGCCCGCGCCGAAGCCGATCGCGACGATGTAGGCGAGCGTGATGCAGAAATAGACGACGAGGCGCAGCAGGATGAACGGCATAGTCCGCATCATGATGCCGAGCGTCCGCCCGATATCGAAATCTCACATGGCGCGGTCCCCCCACGACAATCCGCAAAGGGGAACATCGGCGGAAGCGCGCGTCAAGGCATCGGGGCGACGGTCCACCGACTATTCAATGGGCGCCCTGGTCGAAGATGGCGGGCCTGCCGGTGCGCCGACCTTCCAGCGCGTTCCTTTGAGGAGAACCCGCTCGCTGCTTATTCGGCGCTTCCCATCTCTTCGGATTCGCCTTTCGCGATCACCGACGCAGCCGGCGCGGCGAGCGTCCAGCGCAAGATGCCGGGCGAGCGATCATAGTGGGCGGAGCCGCCAAGCGACTGCGGCGCCACGCGCAGAAGCACGACCGAGCCGAAGCCGCGCACCTTCTCGCCGCCGGGAGGGCTCCCGGCGATCGCCGTGGCCTTTTCCTCCCATACGATTTCGAACGCCGGCTCTTCGCCTTCCCGCTCCGACAGGTTCCACGATATCGCGACGGTCCCGTGATGGGCGAAGGCGCCGTATTTCGCGGAATTCGTGCCGAGTTCGTGGAAAGCCATGCCGAGCGCCTGCACCCCGACGGGGCGCAACATCAGCTCCGGTCCGGAGATGCTCGTCTGTTCGGCATGACCGAAGGGGGCGAGCTGCTGCTTGACGAGCTCGCACAGATCGCCGCCCTTCCATTCCGATGTCACCAGCAGATCATGCGAGGAAGCGAGCGCGGTGACGCGTTCGCGGATGCGTTGCTCGAATTCCTTCGGTTCCGAAGTGTGCTTGCCGGTTTCCCGGATCATGGACAGGATCACGGCGAACTGGTTCTTGACCCTGTGATTGACCTCCCGCAGCAGGAACCGGATGCGCCGCTCCGCGACCTTGGCTTCGGTGATGTCGCGCGCGATCTTCGAGGCTCCGACGATCTGCCCGGAGCGGTTGCGGATCGGCGAAATGGTGAGCGAGACGAAGATTTCCTTGCCGTCCTTGCGGCGGCGTACGGTCTCGAACGGCGGAACGCTATGGCCGCTCTTTATCCGCCCGATGATATCGTCTTCCTCGCCGCGCAGCCGTTCCGGAATCAGCATCAGGATGGACTGGTCGATCGCTTCCGCGGCGGTATAGCCGAACAGCCGCTCTGCGGCCGCGTTCCAGGTCGTGATGACGCTGTGAAGATCCTTGCTGATGATCGCGTCGAAGGACGAATCGACGATTGCCGCAAGCCGCGCATCCGCGTCCGCGTCGTCGAAGTCCCTCGCCCGGATGTCATAGTTCATGGCGTGCGCCGGTAGCAGTGGGCCTCAGGGGCCGCAATAAAATATGACATAGAACACGGGAAGGCTCGCCGCCAGCGGTGTTCTGATCCGGATGGCTTTTCCGCCGATCCGCGCTACCATTGATCATACGCGGCATAGGAGACGGCGATGGCAGACGAAGACAGGATCAGGCAGCGGGCCCATCAGATATGGGAAGCGGAAGGCAAACCGCATGGGCGGGACCGTGAACATTGGGAGCGTGCGAGCCGCGAAATCGCGGCCGAAAGCAAGATGAAGGGAAAGAAGCCGGCGGCGGGTGGCGGCAAAGCCAAGCCGGTCGCGCAGACATACCGCGATTCCCGCGACAGTCCCGGCGCCGCCGGCGAGACCATTCTCGCGCCCCGCAGGAAAGCGCGGACCAAGCCCGCGTAACACTGCAGGCTATTCGCGGTCGAGCAGTTCGGTGGAGGCGATGCGGATGCCGAAGCCTTCCAGCCCGACATAGTGGCGTTCGCGCGAGGCGATGAGCCGGATCGAGGAGATGCCGAGATCCTTGAGGATCTGCGCGCCGAGACCGATCTCGCGCCACTCGCTCTCCCGGCGCAGCGCCTCGGCGTGGGCTTCCCGCTCGTCGGAGCCAGGGCGGTTGCGGACGTTGTGCGCCACGCCCACCGACCCTTCGCGCAGATAGACTACGACGCCGCGTCCCGCCTTGCCCATCGCCCGCGCCAGATCGTCGAGGCGGTGCCGTGTGCCGAAGACATCGGTGACGACATCCTCTGTGTGCAGCCGGACGGGCACGTCCTCGCCGTCGCGGATATCACCGAAGACGATCGCCAGATGATGCATGACATCCCATGGCAGGCGATAGACGAAGGCCGTGGCCTTGCCGCCCGGCGTCTCGATCTCGGTGCAGGCGACGCGCTCGACCAGCGTTTCCTGTCGCTGCCGATAGGCGATCAGATCGGCGACCGAGACCTGCTTCAGCCCGTGCTCGCGGGCGAAGGCCGCGACCTCGGGGCCGCGCTTGACCGTTCCGTCGTCGTTCACCAGTTCGGAGATGACGCCGACCTCGGGCAGGCCGGCCAGCCGGCAGAGATCGACCGCCGCCTCGGTGTGGCCGGAGCGCATGAGCACGCCGCCCTCGCGCGCGATCAGCGGGAAGATGTGGCCAGGCCGCACGAAATCGGAAGCCCCCGCATTGCGGTTGGCGAGGTTGCGGACCGTCAGCGTGCGGTCATCGGCCGAAATGCCGGTCGTCGTCCCGTGCTTGAAATCGACGGAGATGGTGAAGGCGGTGGCGTGCGGCGCGTCGTTGTCCGCCACCATCGGGGCGAGATTGAGCCGCCTTGCGTCCTCGCGCGTCATCGGGGCACAGACGATGCCGGAAGTATGGCGCACCATGAACGCCATCTTCTCCGGCGTGCAATGCACCGCCGCGACGATCAGGTCGCCTTCGTTCTCGCGGCCGTCATCGTCCATGACGACCACCATCTCGCCCCGTTCGAAGGCGCGGATGGCGTCGGCGACGTGTTTCTGGTCGTAGGGCATTGTGCTCGCTTCGCTTGCTAGGCAGTAGGCAGTAGGCAGTAGGCAGTAGGCAGTAGGCAGTAGGCAGTAGGCAGTAGGCAGTAGGCAGTAGGCGAATAGTTCCTGGCGGACCGGCGTCAAGCTTTTCCGATTGCCGATTGCCGATTGGCGACTGCCACTTCGCCCATCTGCCCCCGATGCCTCAGATAATGATCGGCGATCGTGCAGGCGACCATCGCCTCGCCGATCGGGACGGCGCGGATGCCGACGCAGGGGTCGTGGCGGCCCTTGGTCGTCACCTCGATCTCGTTGCCGTCGGCGTCGATCGAGCGCCTGGGCGTGAGGATGGAAGAGGTCGGCTTGACGGCGAAGCGGGCGACGACCGCCTCGCCGGTCGAGATGCCGCCGAGAATGCCGCCGGCATGGTTCGACAGGAAGCGCGGCCGACCCTCGTTGCCCATGCGCATCTCGTCGGCGTTCTGTTCGCCGGTGAAGCGCGCGGCCTGGAAGCCGGCGCCGATCTCGACGCCCTTGACGGCATTGATCGACATCAGATTGGCGGCGATATCCTGGTCGAGCTTGCCGTAGATCGGCGCGCCGAGTCCCGCCGGCACGTTTTCCGCGACGATCTCGACCAGCGCGCCGACCGAGGAACCGGCCTTGCGGATGCCGTCGAGGTAATCGGTGAAGACCGGCACCGATGACCGGTCCGGCGTGAAGAACGGGTTTTCGGCATCGCCGACGAAGTCCCAGTCCCAGTTGGCGCGGTCGATCTCCTTTTCGCCCATGGCGATGAGCGCGCCGCGCACGACCATGCCGGGGACGACGCGACGCGCGATGGCGCCGGCGGCGACGCGCGCGGCGGTCTCGCGCGCCGAAGAGCGGCCGCCGCCGCGATAGTCGCGGATGCCGTATTTCATGTCGTAGGTGTAGTCGGCATGGCCCGGCCGGTATTGCCGGGCGATGGCGCCGTAATCCTTCGAACGCTGGTCGACGTTCTCGATCATCATGGAGATAGGCGTGCCGGTCGTCACCAGCGTCTCGCCGTCCTCCTCCGGGAGGACGCCGGAGAGGATCTTCACCTGGTCGGGCTCGCGGCGCTGGGTGACGAAGCGCGACTGGCCGGGCCGGCGGCGGTCGAGTTCGTCCTGCACGTCCTTCAGCGCGAAGCGGATGCCGGGCGGGCATCCGTCGACGACACAGCCGAGCGCCGGGCCGTGGCTTTCGCCCCAGGTCGTCACGCGGAACAGATGGCCGAAGGTGTTGTGCGACATCGCTATCCCATGGCGGCCGACAGGGCGGCCGGCGCTGCTCTACCCGCGTTTTCCGCAGGGGTCAAACAGGCGAAACTATTGATGTGCGTTCCCGCCGCACGCTTCACTTTCGACACAATCCGGCTATCTCTGGCTCATCGGGCGATTGGCGCATCATCGAAAAAGGACAATAAAGATGGGGGAAAAAGCGATGCGAACGACGATCGGCGCCCTGGCGGCGCTTCTGATGCTGTCGGGATATGCGCTTGCCGCGGAAGCCGAAGGCCACATCAAGAAGGTCGACCGCGACAAGATGATCATCACGCTCGACGACGGCAAATCCTACAAGCTGCCGGGCGAGACCGACATGGACGCCATCAAGGAAGGCATGGACGTGATCCTTGCCTATGACAAGGTCGACGGCCAGAACCTCGTCACCGACATGCAGACTTCGGAATAGGCCTTTCCGAGATCGTCGTCCCGGAAACGGAGCGCAGCGACGCGAATTTTCCCGGATCCATTCCGTGAAAATCCGCCGCTGCAAGCGAGAAAGACGGGCTGCTCCGGGCCTATTTCAAAGCCAGGTCAGCCGGTCATCCTCGAGCTTGAGAACGAGGTCCTGCGGCGTGTCGATGCTCGCCGCCTTGTCGCCGGGCACGCCTTCGACGAGATGGAAGAGCGCGCGGATGACGCCGCCATGGATGACGCCGACCGTTTCCTGCGTCAGTTCCTCCAGCCAGCCTTCCACGCGGGCGGCGAGCATGGCGTAGCTTTCGGCGTTGGCCCCCGGCGGGCGGAAATTCCATTTGTCGGCAAGCCGGCGTTCGATCGAGCCGGGCCAGCGCGCCTCGATCTCATCGGCGACATAGCCCTGCCAATCGCCGAAATTCACTTCCTTCAGCCGGGCGTCGGTATGGAAGTCGTCGAGCGGCAGGCCCATCTCCTTGCGCACCCGGCGCATGGTCTCGCATGTGCGGCGAAGCGGGCTCGCGACGAAGTCGAAGCCGGGCGCCTTGCCGAGGGTACCGGCCAGCTTCCGCCCGTTCTCGTCGGCCTGGCCCCAGCCCGTCGAATTGATGTCGACATCCGTCTGGCCCTGGAAACGCTCCGAGACGTTCCAGTCAGTCTGGCCATGGCGCACGAAATAGGAGAGCGGATATTTCGCCACGGTCCGGTTCCCGGAAAGGCTGGAGTCAGTCCTTGACGACGGAGATATCCGGCGCGTCCACCGCCTTCATCCCGACGACGTGGTAGCCGGAATCGACGTGGTGGACCTCGCCGGTCACCCCGCGCGACAGGTCGGAGAGGAAGTAGAGGCCGGCGTCGCCGACCTCCTCGATCGAGACGCTGCGCTTCAGCGGCGCGTTGTACTCGTTCCAGCGCAGGATATAGCGGAAATCGCCGATGCCCGACGCGGCGAGCGTCTTGATTGGCCCCGCCGAGACGGCGTTGACGCGGATGCCCTTGCCACCGAGATCGACGGCGAGATAGCGCACGCTCGCCTCCAGCGCCGCCTTGGCGACGCCCATGACGTTGTAGTGCGGCATGACCTTTTCCGCGCCGTAATAGGTGAGCGTGAGCAGCGAGCCGCCGTTTTCCATCAGCTTCTCGGCGCGCTTGGCGATCGCCGTGAAGGAATAGACGGAAATGTCCATGGTGCGCTGGAAGTTCTCGCGCGAGGTCTCGACATAGCGGCCGGTCAACTCGTCCTTGTCGGAGAAGGCGATGGCGTGAACGACGAAGTCCAGGCCGCCCCATTTGCGGCCGACCGCGTCGAAGACCGCGTCCATCGAAGCGGGATCGGTGACGTCGCAATGGCCGGCGACGCCCGCGCCCAGTTCCTGCGCGAGCGGCTCGACCCGCTTCTTCAGCGCGTCGCCCTGGTAGGTCAGCGCCAGTTCGGCGCCCTGGGCGGCGCAGGCTTTCGCGATGCCCCAGGCGATCGAACGGTTATTGGCTACGCCAAGGATCAATCCCCGCTTGCCGGCCATGAGGCCGTTCCCGACTGCCATGCCATCCTTCTCCGCATTTCAGGATGCGATGCCGCGGAAGCAGTTCCGCTGGCGCAGCAAAGCACGCTTCGTGCCTATGGCATAGGCGTCGAAAGCCTTCAAGCTTGAGGGGGATGCGGCGGGAAGTTGATTCAAGGACGACAGGGTGGGGGTCGATGTGAAAAGCGGTAAAGGCCGACCTCACACCTTCGCCTTCTTCATCAGCGCCTCGAGCTCCGCGTCGGCCTTCTCCGGCAGCATCACGCGGACATGGACGTAGAGGTCGCCGTGGCCGCCCGACTTGTCCGGCAGCCCGCGGCCCTTGAGGCGCAGCACCTTGTCCGAGCTCGACCATGGCGGCACGGTGACGGCCACCTTGCCGCTCGGCGTCTCGGCCGCGACCTTGGCGCCGAGCACGGCGTCGCGCAGTTCCACCGGCAGGTCGGAATGCAGATCCCTGCCGTCGACCCGATAGCGCGAACTGCTGCGCAACCGGATCTTCACCAGCGCATCGCCCGGCTTGCCGCCGAAGGGCGAGGGCTCGCCCTGTCCCTTGAGGCGGATGGTTTGGCCGTCCTCGACCCCCTTGGGCAGCTTGACGGCGATCTTCCGGCCGCCGGGGAACACGGCGGTCACCTTGGCGGCGGTGACCGCGTCTTCTATGTCGATGTCGAGGATGGCGTTCAGGTCGGCGCCCGCCGGCGCCTGCTGGGTGCCGCCGCCCCCGCCGGCGCTGCGGCCGAAACCGCGCCCGAAAATCTCCCCGAAGATATCGTGCGCGCCGCCGAAGGCGTCGCTGCCGGCCGTGCTCGAACGGAATTCGAAATGCGAGCCGCCCGCGCCCTGCCGCGACTGGCGGAAGCCGCCGAACGGATCGCCGCCCGGATGGCCTTCGAAGCCCTGGAAGCGCGGCTTGCCTTCGGCGTCGATCTCGCCGCGATCGTAGGCTGCGCGCTTCTTCTCGTCGCCGACGATCTCGTAGGCCTGGTTGGCCTCGGCGAATCGCTCCTTGGCCTTGGGATCATTCGGGTTCTGGTCCGGATGATGCTTCTTGGCGAGCTTCCGGTAAGCCGCCTTGATTTCCTTGGCCGGGGCATCCTTGGCGACGCCCAAAACCTGGTATGGATCGCGCATTCTTCCTGCCTGACGGGATTGATACGAGTGATCGCCCTTATATGCGCCTGGCTAGGAAGAAATTCCAGTATGGGCGGCGATCGATCCCCCGCGGTTCAAGAGCCGGCGAAGGTGCGCAATAGCCAGCCGCCCTCGTTTCCGAGGCAGGCCTCGCCGTGATAGAGGCCGACGCCGTCGAAGCGAGTGACCGAGGTGGAGAAACGGCGGCACAGATGCCCGTTCTGCTGGTATTCGGTAAGGCCGGTAATCTGCCCGCTGGCGCCGGTCGACGGGTTCATCCAGGCAAGTCCGTCCGGACCGAGGCCTTTCGGGTCGACCGAGGTGACGGCGTTGCGGATCGTCTCCTCGTCGGTAACGACCGCAGTGGCTTTCGGGATCGAGCCGGTGACGATGGAGCGATCCGTCTCGGCTCGTTTCAGCAGGTTACCGGACGCACAGGCCGCGAGCCCAAGGGGCAGGGCAAGGACCAGAACGTTGCTCCACGCCGTCACAAACTTAACGCCACGCAGCGCCTTTGCTTGCGCTCCACGCAACAATCGGCATTCTCCCGAAGGTATCAGTGTCCCCAAATACGAAATTCACTATGCCCAAGCCAACGTTAACAACCGATGACTTCACCGAGCGCTCGGAGCCGTTCGAACTCTTTGCATCCTGGCTGAAGGATGCCGAAGCCAGCGAGCCGAACGACCCGAACGCCATGGCGCTCGCCACGGTCGATCCCGAAGGCCTGCCGGACGTGCGCATGGTGCTGCTCAAGGGTTTCGACACCAAGGGCTTCGTCTTCTACACCAATCTCGAAAGCCGAAAGGGCGAGGAATTGCGCTCGACCATGAAGGCGGCGCTGTGCTTCCACTGGAAATCGCTGCGCCGCCAGGTGCGCGTGCGCGGCCCCGTCGAGCGCGTAAGCGACGCCGAGGCCGACGCCTATTTCGCCACGCGGCCGCGCGGCAGCCGCATCGGCGCCTGGGCCTCGAAGCAGTCGCGTCCGCTCGAGAGCCGCTTCGCGCTCGAAAAGGCCGTCGCCGAATACACGGCCAAATATACGATCGGCGCGATACCGCGGCCGCCGCACTGGTCCGGCTTCCGCATCGTTCCGACTTCGATCGAGTTCTGGGCCGACCGGCCCTTCCGGCTGCACGACCGCATCGCCTTCGGGCGCGCAGACGGTGAGACCTGGGAGAAGACGCGGCTCTATCCTTGAGGGCGGCCATAGGCGCCGTTCCAGGCGGTTTCGCGCGGCGCGCCCGTTCGGTCTCCGGCAGGTCGTCGGCCGCGTGTTGAATCGTTTCCGACAGGCGCGCCACCAACCGATTGTTTACGCTGGAAATTCGTATTTTGCTTACCCTTCCTCTTGGCCGAATCTTAGGCTGGCTCCGCTAGGCTTTCCCGATACGGGATTGCTACCGGGAGCAGAGAGATGAAGGGTCTTCTCGCGGCCACCATGTTGGCGGCGTTGGTTTCGCCGGCCGCCGCCGACAACTACAATTACGACCATCGGCTGGAAGCGCAGGTCAAGCGCATCGTCGCCGCCAGGATCGGCGGTATCCGCGGTACGCTGCCCTATGACAAGGTCATGGTATTCCCGTCCGCCGACCAGGTCTCGGAGAGCCCTTCCATCAGGACTCTTCAGTCGATTCCTATCAGCGCCACGCCGCACTTCCAGGTGATCGAATAGTCCCTACGACGGCTCGGCCTTGCCAATGGTGGCTTCCTTCGCTCATGAAGGCGCATGAAAGCCGATCTTCCGGGCGAAACACGCATACGTCTTGACGAATTGCTGGTCAGGCACGGGCTGTTCGCGAGCCGTTCGCGCGCCCGTGACGCCGTGGCGCGCGGAACCGTGTATGTCCATGGCCGGCCGGCGGCGAAGCCGGGGCAGGGCGTCTCGACCGACGCGGAAATCGCGGTGGATGACCCCGCGCGGGGCTACGTCTCGCGCGCCGCGCTCAAGCTGATCGCCGCGCTCGATGCTTTCGGTCTCGATTCCGCCGGCGCCGAGGCGCTCGATCTCGGCGCCTCGACCGGCGGCTTCACGCAGGTCCTGCTGGAGCGCGGCGCCCGCCACGTCACCGCGATCGACGTCGGTCATGGTCAGTTGCATGAGCGGATAGCCGGCGACCCTCGTGTTACAAGCATCGAAGGGCTGAACGCCCGCGAACTCAAGGAAAGCGACCTCGGCGGTGTCGTCCCCGATTTCCTCACCGCCGACCTGAGTTTCATCTCGCAGAAGCTGGCGCTGCCGCCGGCGCTCGATCTCGCCGCGCCCGGCGCGCGGGGCGTCTTCCTCATCAAGCCGCAATTCGAGGCCGGCCGCGAGGCGATTGGCAAGGGCGGCATTTTGCGCGATCCGGCCGAAGGCGAGCGGATCGCCGCTGAATTGCGCGATTGGCTGGAAAGTCAGCCGGGCTGGCGCGCTATCGGTCTCATTCCCTCGCCGATCGAGGGCGGCGACGGCAACCGGGAATATCTGCTGGCGGGACAAAAGGATCGATGAGCGCCGAATTCCGCATCGAGCGCCTCGGCGCGCAGGGCGACGGCGTCGCCTCGACCGAAAGCGGGGCGGTCTATATTCCGTTCACGCTGCCCGGCGAGCGGGTGACGGCATCGCGGACCGGCGATCGCGCCGATCTCCTTGCCGTGATCGAGCCCTCGAAACTGCGGGTCGAGCCGGCCTGCCGCCACTTCGGCGAATGCGGCGGCTGCGCGCTCCAGCACATGGAGGATAGCGCCTACCGCGAATGGAAACGCGGCCGCGTCGTGGATGCGCTGCGCTCGCGCGGCATCGAGGCGGATGTTGCACCGCTTGTACCCTGCGCGCCGAATGCGCGCCGGCGCGTGACGCTCTCCGCGTGGCGCACCGATGCCGGGATGCTGCTCGGCTACAATCGCGAACTGTCGCACACGATCGTCAACATCGAGGAATGTCCGATCGCCCGGCCCGAGATCGTCGCCGCGCTGGAGCCGCTGCGTTCGCTGGCGAGAACGTTGTGCAATACGGACAAGGCTTTCCGGCTGACGGTTACGGCGACGGCGTCGGGGCTGGATGTTTCGGTCCAAGGCTCCGGAAAACTTGCCGAAAGGACGCGCAACGCGGCGGCGGATTTTGCGCTGCGCGCCGGCTTCGCCCGGCTTTCCGTCGATGGGGAGATCGTCATCGAGCCGCGCAAGCCGGTTGTGCGGTTCGGGGACGTATCCGTTTCGCCGCCGCCGGGGGCTTTCCTGCAGGCGGTCGCCAGCGCCGAGCAGGCCATGGCGGATATCGTCTCGGCGCATCTCTCCAAGTCGAAGCGGCTCGCCGATCTCTTTGCCGGCGCGGGCGCTTTCGCTCTGCGCCTGGCGAAAGGGGCGGAAATCCATGCGGTGGAGGCGGACGCGGCATCGCTCGCCGCGCTCGATCGCGGCTTTCGCTTTGGCCCGGGCCTGAAGCGCGTGACGACGGAGCGCCGAGACCTTTTCGTCCGGCCGGTGACGGCGAAGGAACTGAACGCCTTCGACGGCCTTGTTTTCGATCCGCCGCGCGCCGGCGCCGAGTCGCAGTCGAAGGAGATCGCGAAGTCGGACGTGCCGCTGGTCGCGGCGGTGTCCTGCAATCCGGCGACGCTGGCGCGCGACTTGGCGATCCTGATCGAAGGCGGCTATCTGCTCCAGCGCGTCATCCCCATCGACCAGTTCCTCTGGTCGCCGCATGTGGAGGCCGTCGCGTTGTTGGCGAAGAAGAAGCGGCGCAGGTGAGGAAGCCTGCCTCATACTTGAATTGAGCGCAACTTGCGCTTATTTTGAGCGCATGTAAGTCAATATGCGATTGGAAAATGCCATGAGCATCGCGGCCCTCGATATGGCGGCTTCGCGCTTCGGCGACGGCAAGGCTCCGTTTCTCTCCGCCCGCCGGGTCGCGGAACTGCTCGGCGTCACGCTCACCGAACTCGCCGGCCTGGTCGGCGTTGCCCGCAACACGCTGACGGCGAAAAGCGGTGCCCGCAAGGTCGATGCCGCCTTGAGCCCGGTGGTGCGCATCCTCGCCATGGCCGACGAGATGGCGGGCGGCGAGGACCGTGCCGCGCTCTGGTTCAAGCACCAGCCGATCCCCGGCTGGGCCGGGAAGACCGCCTACGATCTCGTGCGCGAAGGCAAGGCCGACAAGGTGCTCGCCTATCTGGAGGCCGTCCGCTCCGGCGTCTATGCCTGAAGCTGCTTCCACGCCGGCTCTAGCATTATGGCGGGCGTTCGTGCCGCGCTGGGCCTATCTGCCGCTGTCGGGCGAGGGCGCCGCGCGTTTCGGCGGCCGCTGGAATCCGGTCGGCGAACAGACGATCTACGCCGCCCGCGAACTCTCCACCGCCTGGGCGGAATACAATCAGGGCTTCGTCCAGCACCCGGCGCTGATCGCGCAGCTCGAACTGACAGGCGCGCGTCTCGCCGACCTCACCAATCCCGCCGTTCTGGCCGCTTATGACGTCGGTCCGGAGATCCACGAATGCGAATGGCGGGCGCTGCTGGATGAAGGCAGGACGCCGGAGACGCATCTGCTGAGGGCGAAGCTGGTCGAGGCCGGGAAGGACGGCGTCATCTATCCGTCCTTCATGTCGCCGGGCGGAAGCTGCGTGGCGCTCTGGCGCTGGAATGGGGAAGGGGAGCCCAAGCTCGGGATCGTCGATCCCGACCATCGCCTGCCGCGCAATCCGGCGTCCTGGCTGTAGCCGGCGCTACAGGATCTTCGCCAGGAAACTCTTCGTGCGGTTTACTTGCGGGTTCGAGAAAAGCTCCTTCGGCGGGCCTTCCTCGAGGATGAGGCCGTCATCCATGAAGATCACCCGGTGGCCTACTTCGCGCGCGAAACCCATCTCGTGGGTGACGACCACCATCGTCATCCCCTCGATGGCGAGCGCCTTCATCACCTGCAGCACCTCGCCCACCATTTCGGGGTCGAGCGCGGAAGTGGGCTCGTCGAAGAGCATGACGGCCGGTCCCATGGCCAGCGCACGGGCGATGGCCACGCGCTGCTGCTGGCCGCCGGAGAGTTCGTCGGGATAGTTCTTTTCCTTGCCCACGAGGCCAACCTTGGCCAGAAGCTCGCGCGCTGTCTTGTTGGCATCGCCGACGGCGATCTTCTTCACCTTGCGCGGCCCGATCGTGATGTTCTCCAGGATGGTCAGGTGCCTGAACAGGTTGAACTGCTGGAACACCATGCCGACATGCTGGCGCAGCTTGTGGATGTTCGTCTTCGGATCGGTCAGTTCCATGCCGGCGATCTCGATTTCGCCGCTGGTCGCCGTCTCCAGCCCGTTCAGGCAGCGCAGGAACGTGCTCTTGCCGCTCCCCGAGGGACCGATGACGACGACGACCTCCTTTTCATCCACATGGGTGGTTATCCCCTTGAGGATCTCGTTCTGGCCGAAGGACTTGTGAAGGTCTTTAACGTTTATCAACTTGAAGCCTCCTCTCCAGATAGGACGAGAACTTCGACACGGAGAAGATGAGGATGAAGTAGAGCACGGCGATGGCGCCCCAAATCGCGAAGGAAGCGAAGGTCTCCGCGATCACGATCTCGCCCTTGTAGACCAGTTCGGCGATGCCGACCGGCGCCAGAAGCGAGGTGTCCTTGATCGTCTGGGCCGCCTGGTTGACCAGTGGCGGGATCATCCGCTTGAACGCCTGCGGCAGGACGATGTAGCGCATCGTCTGGAAGCCGTTCATGCCGATGCTCTGCGCGGCTTCCTTCTGGCCCCGGTCGACGCCGAGGATGCCGGCGCGGATGATCTCTGTGACATAGGCGCCCTCGTTCAGGCTGAGCGTCAGCGCGGCGGCGAGGATCGGGTACAGCAATTGCCCGAACCATTCGTTGACCGGCAGGATGGCGGGCAGCCCCAGGACGATGAAGAAAAGCTGCACCAGGAGCGGCGTCGACCGGAAGATCTCGACATAGGCGGTGGCGATCCACCTCAGCGGAGCGATCGCCGAGAGCCGCATCAGCGCCGCGATCAGCCCGATGACCACCATCAGCACGATGGCGACGATCGAGTACTGGATCGTCAGGCGCAGGCCGACCAGGATGACAGGTAGGTTTTGCCAGATGGCGTCCATGGGCCGTGCCCCTTACCCCTCTTGCGCGTTCCCGTATGGAGAAAGCGCGCGGCACTTGTCCCGCGCCGCGCGCTGTTTCGGCCGATCGAGCGTATTCGCCGGGATGGCCGGGCGTTTGCCGATCGGATGTCCGGATCGGATGCTCAGCCTGAAATGGCGACGGACGACGGCTTCTCCACGCCCTTGACCTCGCCGCTCAGGTCGCCGCCGAAATACTTCTCGAAGAGTTTCTTGTATTCGCCGTTCTTCTTGATCTTGGCGAGGCCATCATTGATCTTGGCAGCCAAGTCGGGTTTTTTCTTGCTGATGGCGATGCCATAATATTCGCCGGTCAGGAGCGGGCCCACGATCTTCACATTCTTGTGGGCGGTCTTGAAATTGACGTTGACGGGATTGTCGAAGATGACCGCGTCCGCGCCGCCGGTCTCGAGCGCCTGGTAGGCCGCGTCGATGCTCTGGAACTGCTTGATGTAGTCGGACGAGAATTTGTGGTCGGTCAGGTAGTCGACCGAGGAGGTCGCCTTCTTGGTGGCGACGACATGGCCCTTGAGGTCGGCGAAGCCTTTGATCTTCGAATCGTTCTTGACCAGGATCGAGAGGCCGGACTTGTAGTAGGCGTCGCTGAAATCGACGTTCTGCATCCGGCTGGTCTTGATGGTGATTCCGGCGACTGCGGCGTCGATGGAGCCGGCCTGCAGGCTGGGGATGATGCCGTTGAAGGGCAGCGTCTTCAGGGTGACTGTCATGTTCTCGGCCTTGGCGATCTCCTTGATCATGTCGATGTCGAAGCCTGTGACCTCGCCGTTGGTCTCGGTCTCGAAGGGCGGGAAGGTGGTGTCCGCGCCGACGACAATGTTCGTTCCGGCCTCCGCGGCCGTCGCCGCCGACATGGCGCCGAATGAGAGCGCAAGGCCGGAAGCGAGCGACGCCGCCAGCGCGATAAGCAAATTCTTTTTCACAGCTGTCTCCTTTTCGGCGGGCGGTCATCGGCCTGGAAAGGACGACAATCAGAAGTGGTACGTCAATCCGCCACCCGGCCCGCGCAGGAGTATTTGGACCGGCAGGTCTCCAGCGTCAAGTTTTGCCGACGAACGAAAAGCCGTCGGCAATAGGCGGCAGGCAACAGGCCTGTCCCGACTGCCTGTTGCCGAATTCCGACCGCCGCCGTCACGTCCGCGTGCCGCCGACCGTCATCTGGTTCATCCTGAGATGCGGCTGGCCGACGCCGACGGGCACGCCCTGTCCGGCTTTGCCGCACATGCCAATGCCGGTGTCGAGCTTCATGTCGTTGCCCACCATGGCGACGCGGTGCATCGCGTCCGGCCCGTTGCCGATCAGCATCGCGCCGCGGATCGGCGTGGTCACCTTGCCGTCCTCGATCATGTAGGCCTCGGTGCAGCCGAACACGAACTTGCCCGAGGTGATGTCCACCTGGCCGCCGCCGAAGGAGACGGCGTAGATGCCGTTCTTGACCGAGGCGATGATCTCGCCCGGCTCGTGGTCCCCGGCGGTCATGTAGGTGTTGGTCATGCGCGGCATCGGTTCGTGCGCGTAGGATTCGCGGCGACCGTTGCCGGTCGGCTTCATGCCCATCAGCCGCGCGTTCTGCCGATCCTGCATGTAGCCCACGAGCTTCCCGTCCTCGATCAGCACCGTGCGGTTCGTCGGCGTGCCCTCGTCGTCGATGGTGAGCGAGCCGCGCCGCTCCGCGATCGTGCCGTCGTCGACGACCGTCACGCCCCTGGCGGCGACCTGCTGGCCCATCAGCCCGGCGAAGGCGGAGGTCTTCTTGCGGTTGAAGTCGCCCTCCAGCCCGTGCCCGACCGCCTCGTGCAGCATGACGCCCGGCCAGCCATTGGCGAGCACGATGTCAAACGTGCCGGCAGGGGCGGGGATCGCCTCCAGGTTGACCAGCGCCTGGCGCAGCGCCTCGTCGGCGGCATGTTTCCACGAGCCCTCGGCTAGGAACTCCTCGAAGGATTTGCGGCCGCCCATGCCGTAGGAACCGGATTCCTGACGGTCGCCGTCGCCGACCACCACCGACACGTTCATGCGCACCAGCGGACGGATATCGCGCGCCGTGCGGCCGTCGGCGCGCATGATCTCGACATGCTGCCACGACGCTGCGAGCGAGGCCGTGACCTGCCGCACGCGCGGATCCTTGGCGCGCAGGAAGGCGTCGATCTCCTGCAGGAGCTTCGCCTTGGCCTCGAAGCCGGGCGCGGCGATCGGGTTCTCCTCGCCGTAGAGATGGCGGTTGGTGCCCTGCGGCGCGGCGGCGAGCGTACCGGAATAGCCCGCCTTGACGGTCGAGACCGCGTCGGCGGCGCGCTTCAGCGCCGCTTCGGAAAAATCGTTCGCATGCGCGTAGCCGCTCGCCTCGCCGGCGACCGCGCGCAACCCGAAACCCTGGTCGGTCGAGAAATTGGCCGTCTTCAGCCGGCCATTGTCGAACATCAGCGACTCGCCCTCGCGGTATTCCAGGAAGAGTTCGCCGTCGTCGGCGCCATGGATCGTGTCGGCGACGATGCGCTTCACCTCGTCTTCGGAAATGTCGAATTGTTCAGTCAGCCTGGAATCCACGGCTTGGCTCCCGTCGCAAGAGGATTAGGTCGAATATAGGCGGCGGGCCTCGGCGTTGCACCCTCGGCCCGTTCGCTTCTGGCCTTGGGTCATAGCAGGAGCAGGAATGAAAGGACCATATTGGATATTCATCGGCGCAATTGTCGGCCTGCTGGCCGGGTCGCTTTTCGGCTCGACCTATGCCGTGGCGGGCGTCGGCATCGGCATGGCCGGCGGATTGGCGATCTATGTCGGCATGCGCTGAGGAAAGGTCTCGGCTTTTGCCTCAGGGCAGCGCCGCGAAGCCCTCGGCGAAACCGCTGAGGTCCACTGGAATGCCGATCCCCTGCTCGGGCGTCTGGAAGACGATGAAGGTCGCCGACTTGCCGTGGGAAAGCGTATCGATCAGCTTCGGTTCGAGGATGACCTCGGCGTAGCAGCCGTCCTGGAAGCAGCGTACGAAATAGGCGCGGCCGATATCCTTGCCGTCGACATTGAGGCCGAGCCCGTTCGGCAGGAGCACGCCGAGCGGCGCGAGCACGCGCAGGATCTGCGCCTTGTGGTCGGCCGTCTTCAGCACGACCACCGAAAGCCCGACTTCCGGGCGGTCGGAGGCGACGACGTTCTGCATCATCGCGCATTGCTCCGTCTGGGCGCCGGGCGGCGTGTCGCAGATGATCGACCAGGCGCCATGCACCGATTTGACGGTGCCGTTCGGGCTTGGCGTCACGTCCTGCTGCGCGAGCGCTGCGACGGAAACGGCCAGCATCGCGGCGATGAGGAGTATCATCGTCAGCACTGCTCTAAACGGCCCCGCCATCATCTCGGCTCCCTTCGAATCACGGCAATCTAGTCATATGCACGTCTTTCCGGAAGCGCGCGCCGCTGCTGTCCGGAGCGTTTCCCGCATATTGTCCCGGTCCGCGCAACTGGCGCAACATTCGGTCCGAATTGCGACAGGCCGGGCCGCTTTCCGGGAATGCGTCGAAGACGGGATGTCTGGCAAGCTGGAAATGTCGCCGCGCTTTGCGCCGGCGACTGCGGCGGGCGCAAAATGCCGCATCTTTCGCATGCCGCCTTCCTTGCGGTTGATATCGGAGTATGGTTTGAACGCATTCGAAGGGTACGGGGGATTCCGTTGCCCGGCGGACGCATGGCGTCAGGGCCCGATACGGTAATTGCGGGAGACGATGAGAGTGATCAGGAACATTCTTGCGCTTGTCGGCGGGGCATCGGCCGGCTTCGCGGTGACTTCGGCAATGGCTGCTCCGCGGGATTGGGAATGGACCTTCCAGCCGGCCGCGACCGACATGATGCGGCAGATCACCTGGTTCCAGGACTACACGCTCTGGTTCATCGTACCGATCACCATTCTCGTCATGGTGCTGCTCGGCTACTGCATGTTCCGCTTCAGCGCCAAGCGCAATCCGGTCCCCTCGCAGACGACGCACAACACGCTGATCGAGGTGATCTGGACGGTCCTGCCGGTGGTCGTCCTCATCGCGATCGCCATTCCCTCCTTCCAGCTTCTGACGGCCCAGTACAATCCGAAGGACGCGCCCAAGCTTACCGTGAAGGCCACGGGCAACCAGTGGAACTGGGACTACGAATACGAGACCGGCGACAAGGACAAGCTGTCCTTCAACTCGTCCATTCTCGCCGACGCTGACCGCGCCAAGCTCGGCAAGGAGAATCGCGACGAATATCCGCGCCTGCTGACGGTCAATCACGAAATGGTGGTTCCGGTGAACGCGATGGTCCGCGTGCTCGTGACCGGCGCCGATGTCATCCACTCCTTCGCCATGCCGCCCTTCGGCATCAAGGTGGACGCCGTGCCGGGCCGCATGAACGAGACCTGGTTCAAGGCGGAGAAGGAAGGCATCTTCTACGGCCAGTGCTCCGAACTTTGCGGCAAGGACCACGCTTTCATGCCGATCGCCATCCGCGTGGTGTCGCAGCAGCAGTACGACAACTGGTACAAGACGGCTAAGAACGATCTCGACGGGGCCAACAAGGCGCTGATGGCCGAGGTCGATCACAACAAGACGAAAGTTGCCGCTGCGAACTGAGCAACGGCTGGCATAAGGAACAGGACGGAGCGGGAAAATGGCGGCAGTACAAGAAGTTCATGACGACCATCGGCCGCATGGCTGGGTGCGTTGGGTCTATTCGACCAACCACAAGGACATCGGCACGCTCTACCTGATCTTCGCGATCTGTGCCGGCTGTATCGGCGCTTTCCTGTCGATCATGATGCGCGCCGAGCTCATGGAGCCGGGCATCCAGATTTTCCCGGGCCTCGCTTCGATGGTCTATGGCGTCCACGGCGACGCGGCGCTCGATGCCGGCAAGAGCATGTACAATATGTTCACCTCGGTCCATGCGCTGATCATGATCTTCTTCATGATCATGCCGGCGATGATCGGCGGCTTCGGCAACTGGATGGTGCCGATCATGATCGGCGCGCCGGACATGGCCTTCCCGCGCATGAACAACATCTCCTTCTGGTTGCTCGTGCCGGCCTTCCTGCTGCTGCTGCTGTCGATGTTCATGCCGAGCGCCGCGGGCGCCTGGGGACCGGGCGGCGGCTGGACGCTCTATCCGCCCTTGTCGACATCCGGCCAGCCCGGGCCCGCCATGGACCTGGCGATCCTGTCGATCCACCTGGCGGGCGCGTCGTCGATCCTCGGCGCCATCAACTTCATCACCACCATCTTCAACATGCGCGCCCCGGGCATGACGCTGCACAAGATGCCGCTGTTCCCGTGGGCCGTGCTGGTGACGGCCTTCCTGCTGCTCCTGTCGCTGCCGGTGCTGGCGGGCGCCATCACCATGCTCCTGACGGACCGCAATTTCGGCACTTCCTTCTTCGCGCCGGACAATGGCGGCGACCCGATCCTGTTCCAGCACCTGTTCTGGTTCTTCGGGCATCCCGAGGTCTACATCCTGATCCTGCCGGGCTTCGGCATGATCTCGCAGATCGTCTCGACCTTCTCGAAGAAGCCCGTCTTCGGCTATCTCGGCATGGTCTATGCCATGGTCGCCATCGGCGCCGTCGGTTTCGTCGTGTGGGCGCACCACATGTACACGACCGGCATCTCGCTCGACACGCAGCGCTATTTCGTCTTCGCGACGATGGTCATCGCCGTGCCGACGGGCGTCAAGGTGTTCTCATGGATCGCCACCATGTGGGGCGGCTCGATCGAGTTCCGCACCCCGATGCTGTGGGCGATCGGTTTCATCTTCCTGTTCACCGTCGGCGGCGTGACCGGCGTGCAGCTTGCCAATGCCGGCCTCGATCGTTCGATGCAGGACACCTACTACGTCGTCGCGCACTTCCACTACGTGCTGTCGCTCGGCGCCGTCTTCGCCATCTTCGCCGGCTGGTACTACTGGTTCCCGAAGATGACGGGCTACATGTACAACTCCTTCATCGCCCGGCTGCACTTCTGGATCACCTTCATCGGCGTGAACATCATCTTCTTCCCGATGCACTTCCTCGGGCTCGCCGGCATGCCGCGCCGCTATATCGACTATCCGGATGCGTTCGCCGGCTGGAACAGGATCGAATCCTACGGTTCGTACCTCGCGGGCTTCGGCGTGCTGGTGTTCCTGTTCGGCGTCTTCGAGGCCTTCGCCAAGAAGCGCGTCGCCGGCGCCAATCCCTGGGGTCCGGGCGCCACGACGCTCGAATGGCAGTTGCCTTCGCCGCCGCCGTTCCACCAGTGGGAACAGCTCCCGCGGATCCGCTAGAGGGCATCGAAGGAAAAGGAAGCCGCCGGTTCGCCGGCGGTTTCACCAATGTGAGAGTTGAACTGGAACCGGAATGGCGCTTTTAGAGCCGACCCGCAGCGACGAGACGCAGCTTTCGGAAGCGGTGGCCGGGGATTACCTGGAACTGCTGAAGCCGCGCGTGATGTCGCTCGTCGTGTTCACGGCCTTCGTAGGCATGGTCGCGGCGCCGGTCCTGCCGCATCCGTTCCTGGCGGTCGTGGCGATCATGGCGGTCGCCGCCGGCGCCGGGGCGTCCGGCGCGCTCAACATGTGGTACGACGCCGACATCGATGCGGTCATGTCGCGCACGTCCCGCCGGCCGATCCCCGCCGGCCGCGTCAGGCCGGGCGAGGCTCTTTCCTTCGGCCTGGTGCTTTCGGTCCTTTCCGTGATGACGCTCGGCGTGCTCGCCAACTGGCTGGCAGCGGCGCTGCTCGCCTTCACCATCTTCTTCTACGCCGTCATCTATACGATGTGGCTGAAGCGCTCGACGCCGCAGAACATCGTCATCGGAGGCGCGGCCGGCGCGTTCCCGCCGATCATCGGCTGGGCGGCGGCGACGGGCACCGTCAGCCTCGAGAGCATCATCCTTTTCCTCATCATCTTCCTGTGGACGCCCCCGCATTTCTGGGCGCTGGCGCTGTTCAAGGCGGGCGACTACGAGCGCGCAGGCGTTCCGATGATGCCGAACGTCGCCGGCGAAGCCTCGACGCGCCGCCAGATATTCGCCTATTCGCTTCTGATCGCGCCGGTCGGCGTGCTGCCCTGGGCGCTCGGCTATGCGAGCCTCGGCTACGGCCTGGTCTCCGCCGCGCTCGGCGCCGGCTTCGTCTGGTATGCCTGGCGGGTGCTGGTCATGCCGGACGAGGACAGGAAGATGAAGCCGGCCAAGGCGCTGTTCGGCTATTCGCTGCTCTATCTTTTCGGGATATTCGCCGCCTTTCTCGCCGATGTCCTGATCAGCCGCGCCTTCGGCCTGGCGGGGATATGAGCCGATGATGCACGAACGCATAGAGCTTACCGAGCAGCAGAAGAGGGCGCGGCGCAGCCGTTCGCTGGCGATCGGCCTCGGGCTCGCCGCCCTGGTCGTCATCTTCTATATCGCGACGATCGTGAAATTCGTGAACCATACGATGTGAGCGGGATGGCGGGGAACCTCGATCGACGCGCGGGAAAGGGCACGCGGCTGAACATGGCCGTGGCCGGCGTCTGCGCCGCCGTCTGCGTCGGCATGGTCGGGCTTTCCTACGCCGCCGTGCCGCTTTACCGCGTCTTCTGCCAGGTCACCGGCTATGGCGGCACCACGCAGCGCGCCGCCGAGGGCGCATCCCGCGTGCTCGACCGCGAACTGACGGTCCGGTTCGACGCCAACGCGCCGAAGATCCCCTGGTCGTTCGAGCCGGCCCAGTCGGAGACCAAGGCCAGGATCGGCGAGACGCGCGAAATCCACTACGTGGCGCAGAACCTTTCGGACCATGTCGTCCGTGGCCGCGCCAGCTTCAACGTGACGCCGGAATTCGCCGGGGCGTATTTCTACAAGATCCAGTGCTTCTGCTTCAACGACACGACGCTGAAGCCGGGCGAGAAGATCGACATGCCCGTTGTCTTCTACGTCGATCCCGCCATTGTCGATGCGGAAGAGGCGAGGGGGCTGCAAGCGGTCACCCTATCCTATACGATGTTCCAGCCGCCGGGAGACAAGCTCGCGGACGCCGGGACGAAGCCCTTAGAGGCGGCAGACGAGATAACCGGGGACACCTCCATAACGCGCAGGGACTGACATGGCAGACACGCACGCGAAACATCACGACTACCATCTGGTTAAGCCCAGTCCGAACCCGGTCATCGGGTCCATCGGCGCCTTCATCATGGCGATCGGCGGGGTCGCCTGGATGCGCTACATGGAGCAGAGCGACTTCCCGATCTTCGGCTACAATCTCGCCAACACGCATTTCTGGATCTTCGCCTTCGGCGCCCTGATCGTGCTCTACACCATGTTCGCCTGGTGGTCGGACACGATCAAGGAAGCCCATGAAGGCGACCATACGCCGGTCGTGTCGCTGCACCTGCGCTACGGCATGATCATGTTCATCGCCTCGGAGGTGATGTTCTTCGTCGCCTGGTTCTGGGCCTTCTTCGACGCCAGCCTGTTCCCCGGCGAGGCCGAGCAGGTGGCGCGCACCGCCTTCACCGGCGGGGTGTGGCCGCCGAAGGGCATGGAGGTCCTCGATCCCTTCCACCTGCCGCTCTACAACACCATCATCCTGCTTCTGTCGGGCACGACGGTGACCTGGGCGCATCACGCGCTTATCAACAACAATCGCAAGGGACTTATCTGGGGCCTGGTCCTGACCGTGGCGCTCGGCGTCCTGTTCACCTCCTGCCAGGCTTACGAGTACATCCACGCGCCGTTCGGCTTCAAGAACTCCATCTACGGCGCGACGTTCTTCATGGCCACCGGCTTCCACGGCTTCCACGTCATCATCGGCACGATCTTCCTGTTCGTGTGCCTGATGCGGGCGATCGGCGGCGACTTCACGCCGAAGCAGCATTTCGGCTTCGAGGCCGCGGCCTGGTACTGGCATTTCGTCGACGTCGTGTGGCTCTTCCTGTTCACTTGCATCTATGTTTGGGCCTCGCACGGTGCGACAATCGCGATGGAGTGACGATTCGCGTCGTCCTCCCAGATCTCAGGCGGTGTTTGCGGGCGGCCCTGGCGACAGGGTCGCCCGCATTCGTTTCGGGCGGGTGAGACATCGTGGCGCCGGTCGGCACGTAGCGCGGAGGCCCGCCGAGGTTTAGATAGCGGTCATGGAAGAAGACAAGGCATTGTGGGCTCCGGTCGAGCCGATCCGGGCAGGGCTGCAGGGGCGCTGCCCGCGCTGCGGCGAGGGCCGGCTGTTTTCCGGCTTCCTGTCGGTTGGCAAGGAATGTTCGAATTGCGGGCTCGATTATTCTTTCGCCGATGCCGGCGACGGGCCGGCCGTTTTCGTCATCCTCATCATAGGCTTCATCGTCTGCGGCCTGGCGCTGTGGATGGAAGTTAACTATAGCCCGCCGCTCTGGGTTCATTTCATCCTGTGGATCCCGTTGGCGATCGTGCTGTGCCTGGCCGCGCTGCGCCTCATGAAGGGCGTGCTCATCACGCTGCAATACGCCAACAAGGCGGCACCCGGAGAGATCGACAGGGGATGAGCCGCCCCGTCGAAGAGCGTGTGGACGGCAAGCCGTTCCCCTACGTCGCAGCCATCCTGGCCGTGCTCGCCTTCGCCGCGCTCGTTGCGCTGGGCACCTGGCAGGTGGAGCGGCTGCACTGGAAGGAAGCGCTGCTCGCCACGATCGACCACCGCATCCATTCGACGCCGCGCCCGCTCTCCGAGATCGAGCGGCTGTTCGCCGACAAGCACGACGTCGAATACTGGCCGGTGACCGTCAAGGGAACGTTCCTCCATGGTGGAGAACGCCATTTCCTGGCGACCTGGCAGGGCGACGCCGGTTTCGACGTCTATACGCCGCTGAAGCTCGACGACGGTCGCTACCTTTTCGTCAACCGCGGCTTCGTGCCCTATGACCGCAAGGATCCGGCGACGCGGTCCGCGGGCCAGGTGAAGGGCGAGGTCACGGTGATCGGGCTGGCGCGCAACCCGCTTGCGCAAAAGCCGTCCTTCATCGTGCCCGACAACCAGCCGGCGGAGAACATCTTCTACTGGAAGGACCTTTCCGTGATGACGGCCACGGCCGGCTTGCCGGCAGGGGCGAAGGTGCTGCCTTTCTTCGTGGATGCGAACGACGCCCCCAATCCCGGCGGCCTGCCGGTCGGCGGCATCACCCTGATCAACCTGCCCAACAACCATTTCCAGTACGCGCTGACATGGTATGGCCTTGCACTCGTCCTGCTCGTGGTGGCGGGCACACGGCTCGCGAACCGCTGGCGCGGCATCCGCGAGGGAACCGAAAATCCGGACTGAGGAGGATCGGCTCGGTATCCGAACCGGGTTCTGCCTGTTGGGAAGCGTCGCCCTTGACACCCGCACCGGGGGGACGGCATTTCCGCACCGAAAGGAAACCTCTTGCAGAACGGTATGCTGAAACCACTGACGATCAGGCTGTGCGGGCCGCGCGGCTTCTGCGCCGGCGTCGACCGCGCCATCCAGATCGTCGTGCTGGCGCTGAAGAAATACGGCGCGCCGGTCTATGTCCGCCACGAGATCGTCCACAACCGCTACGTGGTCCAGGGCCTGCAGGCGAAGGGCGCGGTATTCATCGAGGAGCTTGACGAGATACCGCCCGAAAACCGCGACCGGCCGGTCGTCTTCTCCGCTCATGGCGTGCCGAAATCGGTTCCCGCCGACGCGGAATCGCGCAACCTCTTCTATCTCGACGCCACCTGTCCTCTCGTCTCCAAGGTGCACAAGCAGGCTATGCGCCACCACCGCCTCGGCCGGCACGTGCTGCTTGTCGGCCATGCCGGCCACCCGGAGGTCATCGGCACCATGGGACAGCTGCCGGCAGGCGCGGTGACGCTGGTCGAGACGGAGGAGAAGGCACGGGACTTCCCCTTCGATGGCGACGTCCCGCTCGGCTTCGTCACCCAGACGACGCTTTCCGTCGAGGATACCGCGGGCATCCTGCGAGCGCTTCGGGAAAGGTTCCCGCACCTGGAAGCGCCGGCCGCGGAATCGATTTGCTACGCCACGACCAACCGCCAGGAGGCGGTCAAGGCCGCCGCCGCCGGGGCCGATCTGTTCCTCGTCGTCGGGGCGCCGAATTCGTCCAATTCACGCCGCCTGGTCGAAGTCGCCGAAAGGGCGGGCGCCCGGCGCGCGCTGCTCGTCCAGCGCGCCGCCGAGATGCCGTGGGGGGAGATCGGCGAGATTGCGGTGCTGGGGCTTTCCGCCGGCGCCTCGGCGCCCGAAATCATCGTCGACGAGATCATCGCCGCTTTCGGCGAGCGGTTCGACGTGACGGTCGAACTCGCCGAGACGGCGATCGAGACCGAGGATTTTCCCGTCATGCGTGTTCTCCGCGACGTGGAACTGGCCGCGGCCGACATGGCTTTCGTCAACGGGGGCGCGTAAGCGGAATGGCCGTCTATACGGACATCACCGAGGCGGAACTCGGCACTTTCCTGAAGAACTATCCGGTCGGCGATCTTCTCTCCTACAAGGGGATCGCCGAGGGCGTCGAGAACTCCAACTATCTCCTACACACCGGCTCGGGCTCCTTCATCCTGACGCTTTACGAGAAACGCGTGGAGCGTGGCGACCTGCCCTTCTTCCTCGGGCTGATGCAGCATCTGGCGGCCAAGGGCATCGACTGCCCCGTGCCGGTCCATCAGAAGGGCGGCGACATGATCGGCGAGCTCGCCGGCCGGCCGGCCGCGCTCGTCACTTTCCTCGAGGGCATGTGGATGCGCCGTCCGACGGTGCAGCATTGCCGGCAGGTCGGCGAGGCGCTCGCCCGCATGCACCTCGCCGGCCGGGATTTCAGGCAGGTTCGGAAAAACGCGCTCGGCGTCCGTGGCTGGCGCCCGCTCTGGAATCTCTCGCGCGAAAGGGCCGACGAGGTGGAGGCCGGCCTGGTCGCGGAAGCAGAGACCGATCTGAAGGGACTGGAGGCGAACTGGCCCGCCGGGCTGCCGGCCGGGATCATCCACGCCGACCTCTTTCCCGACAACGTGTTCTTCCTGGGAGGCAGGCTTTCCGGCCTGATCGACTTCTATTTCGCCTGCACCGACCTTTTCGCCTACGACGTGGCGGTCTGCCTCAACGCCTGGTGCTTCGAGCGCGACCACTCCTTCAACCTGACCAAGGGCGCGGCGCTGCTCGGCGGCTATGTCGATGTCCGCCCGCTCGAGCCTCGGGAGATATCGGCGCTGCCGATCCTGGCCCACGGCGCGGCGATGCGCTTCATGCTGACGCGGCTGCATGACTGGCTGACGGTGCCCGACGGGTCCTTCGTCAGGAAGAAGGACCCGCTCGAATATGTCCGCCGCATGCGCTTTCACCGGACGATCCGCTCCGCCGCCGAATACGGGCTGCCTTCATGAAGGAGGTCGAGATCTTCACCGACGGCGCCTGCTCAGGCAACCCGGGCCCCGGCGGCTGGGGCGCCGTGCTGCGCTTCAACGGCCGCGTCAAGGAAATGTCGGGCGGCGAGGCGCTGACGACGAACAACCGCATGGAACTGACGGCGGCGATCGAGGCGCTGAATGCGTTGAAGGAACCCTGCCGGGTCGACCTCCATACCGACAGCAACTATCTGCGCGACGGCATTCGCGGCTGGATCGCCGGCTGGAAGAAGAACGGCTGGAAGACTGCGGCCAGGACTCCGGTCAAGAACGCTGAACTGTGGCAGGCGCTCGACGCGGCGCGGACGCGGCACGAGGTCCGCTGGCATTGGGTGAAGGGCCACGCCGGCCATCCCGAGAACGAGCGGGCCGACGAGCTGGCGCGCGAGGGCATGAAGCCGTTCAAGCCGAAGAAGAAGCCGAAGCCGGCCCTGAAGACAGAAGAGGGGTGAGGGGGCGTTTGGAGCGTTTTGCGGCAGCCCCGATAGGGCTTTGCGCTCCACCCCTCACCATCATGTTTCGCACGCCACCTTTCCCCAATGGGAAGAAATGGTTCGCCCCCGAGGCCGGCTTTGGCCGGCCCGGAAACTGGCTCCGCGAAGCGGAGAGGTCCCTTGATTTTAGGCCGACGGAAAGGCCGAGGCTAAATCCTCACAATTGCTCCATCAGCGCCGCCGCGCCGGAAGCGATGGCCTTGCCCGGCGTGTCCTCGATGTTCAGCCTCGTCACCTTGCCGTCTTCGACGATCATCGAGAAGCGCTTGGAGCGGGTGCCGAGGCCGCCCTTGCTCAAGTCGGTTTCCAGCCCCATGGCGCGGATGAAGTCGCCATTGCCGTCGGCCAGATAGAGGATCTTGCCTTCGCCGCCGGTGAACCTCGCCCAGGCGCCCATCACGTGATGGTCGTTGACGGCGACGACGGCGATCGTATCGACGCCCTTGTCGACGATCGCATCATGGTTCTCGAGATAGCCGGGCAGGTGGTTGTTGCTGCAGGTCGGCGTGAAGGCGCCGGGAACGCCGAACAGCACGACCTTCTTGCCGGCGAAGATTTCGGCCGTGGTGATGTCCTTCGCGCCGTCGTCGGTCATCGTCTTGAGCGTGGCCTCGGGGATGCTGTCGCCAATTTTGATCGTCATGTCGTTTCTCCGGAAGGGATGTCGGGATTGGATCGGCTCCAGGCCGAATGGTTGAAGGCGCTTATGGTGTCTCAGCGAAATCCTATGGAAGCGGGATCGTTCCCGCAACGGCGCTGCCGTTCTGCACCAGCGTGTAGGCCGCCGCAATGCCGGATGCGGCCCCGCTCGGCCGGTCATATACCGGAACGGAAAAGCCTGTCTTGCCGTCCGTCTCGTCCAGCCGCTTCGGGGGCCCGAAGGAATAGCCTTCCGGCGCCGCCAGGAAAAGCTGCGCGGCCGTGCCGGGCTGCGGCAGCTCCGCCTCTACCTGCAACGCCTCCTTTCCCTGCTGCCTCGCATCACTGAGCCGGAAGCCTGGGCGCGCCGGCGCCGGGACATCCGCGAAGGCCTGTGCCACGACGGAGGCATCTTCGGGATTGCCCGGGTCGGCGGCCGGATCGAGCTTCAGATGTGCCTGCAGCGGGATGCAGATCGACTGGCAGATGCCGAGGAAGACATCGGCTCCGATCTCGTCTGCCTTGCCGCCAGCCGCTTCCAGGCTGACGGCAAAGTCCACCGGCGCCGCGTAGCCGTTCCAGACCGTTCCGTCCTCGTCGAAGCGGCGCGGCACCGGGTAGGCAACGCCCGCGAGCGAGGCTCCCGTGACGGAAATTCTGGGCGGGACGCCGGTATCGCCGGGGTCCCGCCAATAGGTCTTCCATCCGGGCTTCAGGTCGATCTGCAGCGCTCCGCGCAGCTTGCCCTGGGCGTCCGGCGTGCCGGTGGTGACGAGCCGCACCGCGCCGCCCTGGGCCTGCACCCAGCCGCTCGACGACGCGGCGGCCGGGCCCGCGCAGCACAGGAGGGAACCAATCAGGAGGAATGCCGGTTCTTTCATGGCGCGACTTTGGTTTCGCCGACGGCCGTTGGCAACGCCGGAAGCCGGAGAAACCATCATTTTTCCGTGAATCGCCCGGCGGAATGGGCTTCGGGGCGGCTTCCAACGCCGGGTGAAAAACGCTAGCCTTTCCCCATGGACCTGCACGACCTGAAAGGAAAACCCCGCAAGGCCGGGTATCTGGACGGCCAGTTCCTGGTCGCCATGCCGGGTATGATGGACGAGCGTTTTGCCCGCTCGGTCGTCTATATCTGCGCGCATGGCGAGGACGGGGCGCTTGGCCTGATCGTCAACCAGAAACAGCAGATGCGCTTTCCCGACCTCTTGGTGCAACTGGGCGTCGTGCAGGAAAAGGAGGCCATCCACCTGCCCGAGGCGGCGCGCGATCTCGTGGTCCGTCATGGCGGCCCGGTGGACCGTAGCCGGGGCTTCGTGCTTCACAGCGGCGATGTCGTCGTCGAATCCTCCATGCCGGTATCCGACGCGGTATGCCTTACCGCGACCATCGACATATTGCGGGCCATCTCCGCCGGGCGCGGGCCGCAGCGTGCCTTGATGGCGCTCGGCTATTCGGGCTGGGGCGCCGGCCAGCTCGAGAACGAGATATCGCAGAACGGCTGGCTGACCTGCCCGGCGGATCCCGAACTGCTGTTCGCCGACGACATCGACAACATGTACGATCGCATCCTCGCTTCCATCGGCGTCGATACGCTGCACCTGAGCAACGTCGCCGGCCACGCCTGATCGCCACGTCATAATGAAGCCGTCATGCGCCCCTCGAATGACCGTGGATCCACGTTTGTAAGGGAGAAGTGAAATGTCCTCGTCCGCGCTCGGCAAGCTCGCCATCGCCGCCCTCGGCGTCCTGGCCTACAAGAACCGCGACAAGATCGGCGGCATGTTGGGCGAGCTCGGCGACAGCCTCGGCGTCACGCCCGGTTCCACCGGCGCGCTGTCGGGCGGCGGCCTGGGAGAACTGCTCGACAGTTTCAAGCAGGCCGGCCACGGCGACGCCGCCGATTCCTGGGTGAGCAACGGCCCCAACAAGCCGATCGCGCCAGAGCATGTCGAGAAGGCGATCAGCCCCGAAGTGCTCGATCAGCTTGCCCAGCAGACCGGCATGTCGCGCGACGAGATCCTCCAGAGGCTGTCGAAGGACATCCCCGACGCCGTCAACGAGATGACGCCGAACGGCAAGCTCCCGCCGGAGCCGGCGGGCAAGGGGCCTTGGGCTGCATAGGGAAGCTCCCATTGTAGTGGTGCGTTCTTCGAGGCTCGCTTCGCTCGCACCTCAGGATGGGGGAGGTTTTTGCCAAGAAACTTATCCTGAAGCGCAGTGAATCCCAAAAACGGATTTCGATCGAAACGAGCTTCCAGGATACCCACGGGTGTGGCGACACAAGCGCGTACGTCTTTCATCCTGAAATGTGAGCGAGGCAGGCACTGACTCCCTCATCCTGAGGTGTGAGCGAAGCGAGCCTCGAAGGACGCACCAAAGAACGTTCTACTCCGCCGCGCCGGGCCTGGCGCGGGTGCTCGCGAATTCCTCCTTCAGCATCCTCAGCATGGCGTCGCCGGAGCCGGGTGCGCCGAAGGCGAAGCTCTGCACGAACTCGCATCCCATCTCGCGCAATTGCCGCGCGTCGGTTTCGTTCGGCACCCCTTCCGCCACGACGGCGAGCCCCAATTCGTGCGCCATGTTGATGATGGACTTCAGGAGGACAGCCCGTTTCGGGCTCGGGTCGTCGATGAAGCTCTTGTCGATCTTGATCGTGTCGAAGGGAAACCGCGTCAGGTAGGAGAGCGAGGAATAGCCGGTCCCGAAATCGTCGAGCGACAGGCCGATGCCGAGACGCTTCAGCCTTGCGAGCACGTGCGCCGACTGTTCCGGATTGTCCATCACCAGCGATTCCGTCAGTTCCAAGCGGAAGCAGCGCGGTTTGAGGTTGGAGCGCGCGATGACCGAACGCACGTCGGTGACGAGATCGCGCCTGAGAAGCTGGCGGCTCGAAAGGTTGACCGACACCGAAAGCGGCATGTCGCCGACCAGCTTCTGCCAGCCGGCGAGGTCGTCGGCCGCCTGTTGCATCGCGAACAGGCCGAGCGGGACGATCAGTCCGCAATGTTCGGCGATCGGGATGAAATCGGCCGGCGGTATCGTGCCGCGCCGGGGATTCTCCCAGCGCATCAGCGCCTCGAACCCGGCAACTGACCTGTCCTCCAGCCGGATGATCGGCTGATAGACGAGCTTTATCTCGTGCCGTTCGAGCGCCCGCCTGAGGTCGGATTCCATCTGCAAGCGGTCCGATCCGGCGGACCGGAAGGCAGGCCGGAAAGGCTCGATCCGGTCGCCGCCGAGGCGCTTTGCATGGTGCACGGCAAGTTCCGCGTCCTTGACCATGTCCTCGGCGGTCGTCTGCCCGGCCGTCCAGCTCACCAGCCCGATCGAGGCGGTGAGCACGATTTCGCGCTTGGCGAAGGTGATCGGCGAGCGGATGGCGTGGTTGATCGCCTCGGCGACCGAGGCGATGCGCCCCGCCTCGCTTTCCGAAAGCAGCATCAGCGCGAACTGGTCGCCGCCGAGCCGCGCCAGCGAATCGCGCGGCTTCAGGAGCCGGTGCAGCCGCCGGGCGATCGTCAGCAGGATCGTATCGCCCGCCGAGATGCCGAGGCTGTCGTTGACCTGCTTGAAGCGATCGATATCGATCAGATAGACGGTCGGGCGGACGTTCTCCTCCGTCCGGGCGATGGAGATCATCGCCTCCAGCCGGTTGAGGAAGAGTTCGCGGCTCGGAAGCCCCGTGAGGTTGTCGTGCACGGCGTCGTGCAGCAGTCGCTCCTCCGCCTTCTTCCGTTCCGTCACGTCGGCCAGCGTTCCGGCGCAGCGTATGATCTCGCCGTCCGAGCCCATAACCGGCCGCGCCCTCAGCGTGAACCAGCGATAGTGGCCGTCGGCGCCGCGCAGGCGCAGATCCTGGGATATCTTGCCGCGCTTGTGCTCCAGCACCACGTCGAGCGTCGTGCGGAACGTGTCGCGATCCTCGCTGTGCAGGACCGGCAGCCAGGTGCGCGCCGCGCCGTTGAGGCTGCCGGCCGGCAAGCCGAGGAGATTGCTGATGTCCGGTCGCGTCACCACGCGGTCGCGAGCCACGTCCCAGTCCCAGACGATGTCTCCGGAGCCGGTGATGGCCAGCGCCTGCCGCTCGAGGTCGCTGAACAGGCCCTGGTGGACGCCGCCGCCCGCCAGCGCGTGCTGCATCACCGTGAAGCCGATCAGGAGCACGATGAGGATGAGGCCGCCGCCGAGCGCCGGCTGGACGATGTCGTTGTTGAGCAGGCCGGTGACGGCCATCCACGACCCGCCGAGCCAGACCAGCACCATCAGCCAGCTCGGGATCAGCATGATCGCCCGGTCGTAGCCGCGGAAGCTGAGGAAGGCGATGAGGCCTAGACCGACGATCGCGGTCGCGGCGAGCGAGATGCGGGCGAGCCCGGCGGCGATCTCCGGATCATAGACCGCGACGCCCGCTATGGCGGCCAGCCCGAGCATCCAGGCGAACACGCCGTAGCTGAAATGACCGTGCCAGCGGTTCAGGTTGAGGTAGGCGAAGAGGAAGATCACGAAGGTCGTCGCCAGGCCGACCTCCGCGCCGGCTCGCCAGACCTGTTCGCTCCCGGGCGAAATGGCGATGATTTTCGAAAGGAAGCCGAAATCGATGCAGATATACGCTAGCACCGCCCAGGCGAGCGCGGCGGTGGCCGGAAAGAGCGAGGTCCCCTTGACCACGAAGAGAATGGTCAGGAACAGGGCCAGAAGCCCGGCGATGCCGATGACGATGCCGCGATAGAGCGTATAGGAATTGACCGTGTCCTTGTAGGATTCCGGATCCCACAGATAGATTTGCGGCAGTTTGGGCGAGGTCAGCTCGGCGATGAAAGTGACCACCGAGCCGGGATTGAGCGTCACCAGGAAGACGTCCGAATCCGGGCTTGCCTGCCGATCGAGCGCGAAGCCCTCGCTCGGCGTGATGGCCGCGATGCGCTTGGTGCCGAGGTCCGGCCAGATGACGCCCGATCCGGCGAGCCGGTAGTGCGGCGCCACGATCAGCCGGTCGAGCTGCTGGTCGGTGGTGTTGGCGAGCGCGAAGACGGCCCAGTCGCCGCTGGCATGCTTGTCCTTCGCTTCCACCTCGATGCGTCGCACGATGCCGTCGGCGCCGGGCGCGGTGGAGACCTGGAAATTGTCGCCCTTGTTGCGGTAGATCTCGACGGCGCGGGAGAGATCGAGCGCCACGTCGTCCCGCGAGATCTTGATGGGCTCGACGGCGCGAGCAGGCAGCACTCCGAACAGGCCGAGCAATACGACGAGAAGGATCAACCGTTCGGGGTAAAATCTTCGCACTGATCCCTTCGCCTTCTCACGCGGTATTGCCGGTTTGCCCCTGCGATGCGGGGAAGTCGCTGGCAATCAGCGCGTAGAGGTAGTGATCCTGCCAGCTTCCATTGATCCTGAGGTAGGATCGTAGAAGCCCTTCGCGCGTGAATCGGGCTTTTTCAAGCACCCGGATCGACCGCCTGTTGCCGGGAATACAGGCGGCTTCGATCCGGTGCAAGCCGAGCGTGTCGAACGCATAGGGGATAACGAGATTGACGGCATCGAGCATAAGGCCCTTGCCGGCGTGTTTTTCCCCGACCCAGTAGCCGATCTGCGCCGATTGCGAGACGCCGTGGCGGATGTTGCCGAGCGTAATGCCGCCGGCGAGCGCTCCGTTCTGGGCGATGAAGATGAAGAAGGGCACGGCGGTTCCGCGCTGGTAGTCCTCCCGGTAGCGCTGGATGCGCGCGCGCCAGGCCTGGCGCTCCAGTTCGTCCGGCGCCCAGCGCGGTTCCCATGGTTCGAGGAAGCCCCGGCTCGCCTCGCGCAGCGCCGCCCATGCGGCATAGTCGGCATTCACCGGCATGCGGAGCACGATACGCCTGCCCTTGAGAACCGGCGTATCGCGTCTGAGAAAGGAAAGCGCCAGCATTGCTTGTCGAGGAAGCGGCGGTCCTTCAACCGGCGAGGCGCCGGACCGACGGTGTCGGTCCCGCCAGCGATTCGCGGATGCTTTCGAAGGCCGGCAATGACCCGACCGGCCCGATCGCGGCCACGGTCGGCTTGGTGGCGAAAAGCCTCTCCGCGAGGTCCCGGAGGCGTTCGGTGGTGATGGCGGAGAGCCGCTCGACGAGTTCCTGCATCGGGATGGGACGGCCGTAGAGCATGAGCTGCCGCGCGATCTGCGAGGCGCGGCTGGCCGCGCTTTCCTGCGACATCACGAGGCCGGCGCGGTATTGCGCCCGCGCCCGGTCGAGTTCTTCAGGCAGGATCTTCTCGCCCGCCCGCTGCAATTCGTCGAGAACGACCGGCACGAGCGTTGCGACGTCTTCCTTGCCGGTCGCCGCATGCACGCCGAACAGGCCGGTATCCGAGAAACCCCAATGGAAAGCGTAGACCGAATAGCAAAGGCCGCGTTTCTCCCGCACCTCCTGGAAGAGGCGGGAGGACATGCCGCCGCCGAGGATCATGGAAAGAAGCTGCGAGGCATAGAAATCGCGCACGTGATAGGCGCGGCCCTCGAAGCCGAGCAGGATCTGCGCGTCCATCAGGCCGCGATCCTCCCGGTAGTCGCCGCCGACATAGCTGGCATATTGGGGCAGCAGGCTCTCGGACTTGGCGCGGAAGCCGCCGAGGCGCTCCTCCACCTGGCGCACGAAATCGTCGTGCTTGATGGCGCCGGCGGCAACCACGACCATGCGGTCGGCGCCGTACTGGCGATCCATGAAGGAGCGGAGCTGGCCGGAGGTGAAGGATTTCACCGTCTCGGGCGTGCCGAGGATCGAACGGCCGATCGTCTGGTGCCGGAAGGCCGTCTCGGTGAAGCGGTCGAAGACGATGTCGTCCGGCGTGTCGTGGGCGGCGCCGATCTCCTGCAGGATGACGTGCTGCTCGCGCTCCAGTTCTTCGGGATCGAAGCGGGAATCGGTGAGGATGTCGGCGAGGATGTCGACGGCGAGCGACACGTCGTCGGCCAGCACCCGGGCGAAGAAGGCGGTTGTCTCTACGCTGGTCGCCGCGTTGATCTCTCCGCCGACATTCTCGATCTCGGAGGCGATGTCCCAGGCCGAGCGCGAGCCGGTGCCCTTGAACGCCATGTGCTCGAGGAGATGGGCGATGCCGTGCTCTTCTTCACGTTCGTTTCGGGCTCCGGACTTGACCCAGACGCCGAGCGCGACGGTCTCGATATACGGAATGGCTTCGGTCGCAACCGTCAGGCCGTTCGAAAGACGGCTAACCTCAACACCCATTAACGAGACACTCCCTGTACGCGCGCCGCCCGTGTATGCCGCAGAATGTAATCTTCCAACATTTTCGGATCGGAGGGAAGCGTCGCGAAGTTTTCCTTGCGCTGCATCAGGTCGGCGAGGAAGGCGGGCAGTTCCGGCGTGATGCCGCTGGCCTCCCTGACCGCCGCCGGGAACTTGGCGGGGTGCGCGGTCGCCAGCACCACCATCGGCGTCGCCGGATCGGCGTTTCGGCGCGCGACCCCAAGCGCGGTCGCGGTGTGCGGATCAGCGAGATAGCCGTCCTCGTCGAGGAAGCGGCGGATGGTCCGGGCGGTTTCGGCCATGGTCGAGCGACCGGCCGCAAATCCATTGCGTATCGAGGAAACCTGGCGTTCGTCGAGGTCGAACGCGCCGGACTGCTTCAGGCTTTCCATCTCGCGCCGCACCAGCGGCGCGTCGCGGTCCGCCGCCTCGAAGAGCAGCCGTTCGAAATTGGACGATATCTGTATGTCCATGGAAGGGGAGGTCGTCTCGGCCACCTTGCGCGTTTCGTAGCGGCCGCTTTCGAGCGTGCGCGCCAGAATGTCGTTATCGTTGGTGGCGATCACCAGCCGCTCGATCGGCAGCCCCATGCGCCTGGCGGCGTAGCCGGCGAAGATATCGCCGAAATTGCCCGTCGGCACGGTGAAGGAGACCGGCCGATCCGGCGCGCCGAGCGAGACGGCGGCCGAAAAGTAATAGACGATCTGGGCCATGATGCGCGCCCAGTTGATCGAGTTGACGCCGGAGAGCGAGACCGCGTCGCGGAAGCCGTGATTGTTGAACAGGCCTTTGACGAGGTTCTGGCAATCGTCGAAATTGCCTTCGATGGCGAGCGCGTGGACGTTCTTCGCGGTCGAGCTCGTCATCTGCCGCTGCTGCACCGGCGAGACGCGGCCGTGCGGGAAGAGGATGAAGATGTCGGTGCGGTCGCGCTTCGCGAAGGCCTCGATCGCTGCGCCGCCCGTATCGCCCGACGTGGCGCCGACGATGGTGGCGCGTTCGCCGCGCTCGCCGAGCACATGGTCCATCAGCCGTGCCAGGAGCTGCATGGCGACGTCCTTGAAGGCGAGCGTCGGCCCGTGGAAAAGCTCCAGCACGAATTCGTTCGGGCCCGTCTGCACCAGCGGGCACACCGCCTCGTGCCGGAACGTGCCGTAGGCCTCGTGCACGATGGCTGAAAAGGTCTTGCCGTCGATCTCGCCGCCGGTGAAGGGGGCGAGCAGCCTGACCGCCATCTCCGGATAGGGAAGGCCGCGCAGCGCGCGGATGTCGTCCGCGCCGAAATGCGGCCATTCTTGCGGCAGATAAAGCCCGCCGTCGCGGGCGAGGCCGGCGAGGAGCGTGTCGGAAAAGCCAAGCGCTGGGGCCTCGCCCCTGGTGCTGATATATTGCATTTCTATCGGTCCGTCGCGGTCCCGTCCTCAGGCTCCGAGGGAAAACATGTCTCCGCCGGTCGCATTTCCGATCCGGCGTTGATATAGACACCTTCTTCGCGGCGGGGAAACAGGTTGAGGGAGTTTCGCGTGTTCGAGAGCAGATTTCCAGCTTCGGTGTTGGTTGCCGGTTCTATATTGGCCCTTGCCGGTTGCCAATCGGGCGGCGGCATGAGCCGGCTCAATCCGGGCGTGAAGGACGCGCCGCCCCCGCCCTCGACCAAGATCAGCGAGCAGGACCTGCTGGCCTACTGCCCGGACGTGTCCTTGCGCGAGGGAACGGCCTTCTACAGCGAGTACGCCAAGGGCGCGAAGAAGCCCAAGAAGGACGAAGACGATCCGCTGGCGAACCCGGACGCCCAGCCGGACAATTCCGCGAACCTCATCTATCGGGCCGCGATCAGCGACGTGACCCGCTCCTGCAACTACCATGGCGGCATGCTGACGATGAACGTCGCGGTCGCCGGCAAGATCGTGCCCGGCCCGATGGGCAAGGTTGGCACGGTCGCGCTGCCGATCCGCATCGCGGTGCTGCGCGACGGAGACGTGATCTATTCCAACCTCGCCAAATATCCGGTGCAGGTGACCGACAATTCGGAAGCCGCTCAGTTCCTCTACAACGACCAGAACGTCACCTTCGACGCGCCGGCCAAGCGCAACATCCAGGTCTTCGCCGGGTTCGATTCCGGAACGGAGGCCGGCAAGCCGACAAAAAAGAAGAAGTAGGTCCTGACAGGCGGAGCTAAATCTGCTCCGCCCATTCCGACAGCGCGGCGAGGACGGCAGGAAATTCCGCCCAGCGGCGGATGACGGTCTCCGCGCCGGCCTCGGTCAGGCGGTCGGCGTGGCCGGGATAGGAATGCGCCGCGCCGGTGAAGCCGATGACGCGCATCCCGGCCGCCTTCGCGCCGGCGACGCCATGGACCGAATCCTCGACGACGAAACTCCGTTTCGGCTCGGCCTTCAGCGTCTCCGCGGCGTACAGAAAGACGTCCGGCGCCGGCTTGGTGCGCTTCGAAGGGATTTCGAGGCCGGAGAAGATCAGGCCTTCGAAGAGCGGCATCAGGCCGGCTCGCGTCAGCGACAGCGTCACCCGCTTCGTGCTCGAATTGGAGCAGATGCAGCGCGGTCCCTGGACCGACAGCACCGCCTGCCGCGCCCCTTCGATCGGGCGCACCTCGGCGGCGAGCCGTTTGTCGATCAGTTCCTCCGTCCGCGCGATCATGGGGGCCTGGAAGGGCAACCCCGTCTCGGCTTCTATCCTGAGCAGCATGTCGGTGAAGGTCAGCCCGGCGAAGCGCTCGGAAAGCTCGTCCGGCTCGATGGCGTAGCCGGCCTTGGTCAGCACCTCGGCTTCGACGCGCGCCGCGATGACTTCCGAATCGACCAGCACGCCGTCGCAATCGAAGATGACCAGTTCCGGAGCCGGCATGTCATGTGTCCGTCGATTGGAGGGATGCCGGACATCTATTCATTCGGGGTCGGCGTGGCAACCGCCCCGAGGGGGAGTAGATTTCCCCTGGCCGCCTGTCCCCCCTTTCCGCACTTGCGGAGAGGATGGTCAGGCTCACGCCCAAAATCCCCATTTCATTAAATCTTTACCGAGAAGGGTAACCATAACGGTCAGTAAAGCGTAACGCGTGTCTCGGGTACATTCATGTCTTCTTCCCCTTCCGTCGAAGAGGTTTCGGTTGCCGCCGGCAAGGCACGCTGGCTCGATACGATCATCAAGGGCGACTGCGTCGCGGCGCTCGAGAAACTGCCCGAGAAATCGGTCGACATCATCTTTGCCGACCCGCCCTACAATCTTCAGCTCGACGGCGATCTCCACCGTCCCGACCAGTCCAAGGTCGATGCCGTGGACGACGACTGGGACCGGTTCGAGAGCTTCGCCGCCTATGACGCCTTCACCCGCGCCTGGCTTCTGGCCGCACGCCGCGTCCTGAAGCCGAACGGCACGATCTGGGTGATCGGTTCCTACCACAACATCTTCCGCGTCGGCGCGATCATGCAAGATCTCGGCTTCTGGATCCTGAACGACATCGTCTGGCGCAAGACCAACCCGATGCCGAATTTCCGCGGCCGCCGCTTCCAGAACGCGCACGAGACCATGATCTGGGCTTCGCGCGACGCGAGCGCGAAAGGCTACACCTTCAACTACGAGGCGATGAAGGCGGCCAACGACGATCTCCAGATGCGCTCCGACTGGCTGTTCCCGATCTGCACCGGCGCCGAGCGCCTGAAGGGCACGGACGGCGCCAAGGTCCATCCGACGCAGAAGCCGGAAGCGCTTTTGGCCCGCATCATGATGGCTTCGACGAAACCCGGCGACGTGGTGCTCGACCCCTTCTTCGGCTCCGGCACGACGGGTGCGGTGGCGAAGCGCCTCGGCCGGCACTTCGTCGGGGTCGAGCGCGAGCAGGCCTATATCGACGCCGCGACGGCGCGCATCGCCGCCGTCGAACCGCTGGCAGAGGCCGACGTGGCGGTGATGACGGGCAAGCGCGCCGAGCCGCGCGTCGCCTTCGCCAGCCTTCTCGAGGCCGGCCTCGTGCGGCCCGGCACCATGCTTTACGATTCACGCCGCCGCTTCGCCGCCTCGGTCCGCGCCGATGGGACGCTTTCCTTCGAGCGCCACGCCGGCTCGATCCATCGGCTCGGCGCCATCGTGCAGGGGCTCGACGCCTGCAACGGCTGGACGTTCTGGCACTACGAGGAGAAGGGCGGCCTGAAGCCGATCGACGAGTTGCGCGCCGTCGTGCGCCAGCGGCTGCAGGTCAGCGCGGCATAGGTCGTGTCATCCTCCAAGGGCCACTTGTCGGCCTCGATCCAATGAGCCCCACGCGCCCCGGAGGGAAAACCGCGCTGCCGCTTTCCTCTCCCTTCGAGGGGGAGGTGGCCCGAAGGGCTGGAGCAGGTGGACAGACGGCGGGATCGCTTCGACGATAACCGCCAGCCTCAAACCTCTATCCCGTACCCCGCGAGGTCCTTGCGCAGGGTCTCGGCATCTTTGAACAAAACCGCGTTCCAGCCCGCCGCCCGCGCGCCCTCGACGTTCTTTGGGCTGTCGTCGATGAAGAGCGTCCCCTTTGGGTCGAGGCTGAAGGCGGCGACGTGGTGGTCGAAGATGGCGCGGTCCGGCTTGATGGCGCGGACATCGCCCGACACGGTGACGCCGCGCGGCTTTTCCAGGAACCGGTAGCGCTCTCTCGCCTCGACAAAGGTATCGGAGGCGAAATTGGTCAGCATGGTAACGTCGTAGCCCCGCTCGATGAGCGCCTCCAGGATGGCGACGCTTCCCTCGTAGGCATGCGGCACCATTTCGTGCCAGTTCAGGCGGAAGCCGCGGATGTTCTCTTCCTCGTCTGGATAGTCCGCGATGAGCAGCGCCTCGGCGTCCTCCCAGGCGCGGCCGCGGTCCTGCTCGATGTTCCAGTCCGGCGTGCAGACTTCCGCCAGGAACCAGCGCCGCTTCTCTTCGTCCGGGATCAGCCGGCGAAAGGGCAGTTCCGGATCGTAGTGGATCAGCACCTTGCCGATATCGAAGACGATGTGGCGGATCTCGCTCATGTTTTTCTCGCTTGAAGAGGATGCGGGCGCTTCGTCGCCCCCGGAACGGCCGCCTCGATGGCCTTTTTCATCACCGTGGGCAAGGCCTCGTCGCGTATTTCTTCTCTCGGCGACCACCAGTGACCGGCCGGATGCGTGCCGTCGGCGATCTCCGCCCGATACACCTGCAGTTCGAGCGCGAAATGCGTGAACACATGGTCGATCGCGCCCGAATGCCGCCAGTCTGCGGCGAACGGTGCGGCGTCCGCGCTTGTGTCGCCGTCGCGGCGCGCGGTCCAGTCCGTGGTGGGGACCTCCGTCATCCCGCCGAGCAGGCCGGCATCGGGCCGTCGTCGCAAGAGGATGGCGCCGTCCGGCCTCACCGCGACGAAGGCGGCGCCGACGCGGCGTGGCTTTTCCGCCCGCACGGCCTGGACCGGGAAGCGCTCCGGTTCGCCGCTCGCGAGCGCCTTGCAGCCTTCGCGCAGCGGGCAGAGGAAGCAGGCCGGCCGCCGCGGCGTGCAGATCGTCGCGCCGAGGTCCATCATCGCCTGCGCGAAATCGCCTGGCCGCCCGGCTGGCGTCATCGTCTCCACGATGGCGCGGATCTCCCGCTTGGCCTCCCGCACCGGACGCTCGATCGCTTCCAGCCGCGCGACCACCCGTTCCACATTGCCGTCCACCACCGCCGTCCTGAGGTCGAAGGCGATGGCGCCGATCGCCGCGGCCGTGTAGTCGCCGATGCCGGGAAGCGCCTTCAGGCCCGCCTCGGTCGGCGGGAAGACGCCGCCCAGCCGCCCGGCCACCTCGTCGGCGCACTTCTTGAGATTGCGCGCCCTGGAATAATAGCCGAGCCCGGCCCAGGCCTTCATCACATCCTCGATCGAGGCCGCCGCGAGCGCGGCAACGTCTGGCCATTTGCCGATGAATTTCAGGAAATACGGCTTTACCGTCTCGACCCCGGTCTGCTGCAGCATGATCTCCGAGAGCCAGACATGGTAGGGGTCCGGCCGCGCGCCACGCTTAAGTTCGTCCGGCGGCGTGCGCCAGGGCAGGTCGCGGTGGTGCCGGTCGTACCAGCCAAGCAGCGCCGGCGCGACGGCGGCGCGTTCGGGGTCGTTTCGGTTGATCGTTCGGGCTTCGGGTGGCATGGATGTCTTCGAGAATGCGCGAGGCGATACCCACAATCGGGAGCCCCTATATCGGGGAGCAGGGTCATGGCAGGCAAGAGGCAGGGCTGGAATGCCGTTCCCGTCGGCGATGTCGCCACGACGATCCTCGACCCCGTCATGCGCAAGCGCGCCGGCATGTCGACGGCGCTGATCCAGTGCTGGGACGAGATCGCCGGCGAAACGCTTGCCCCGCGCACCCGGCCCGAGCGCATAGCGTGGCCGCGGCGGACGGGCGAGGACGATCCGTTCGAGCCGGCGACGCTGGTGGTTGCCTGCGAAGGGACGATGGCGCTGAGGTTGCAGCACCAGACCGCCGAAATCATCAGCCGCGCCAACGCCTTCCTGGGCTTCGCCGCGATCGGCCGCATCAGGATCGTGCAGAAGCCGGTCAGGCATTCAGGGCCGCCGGAGAAGCCGACGCTTCGCCCGCTGACCGAGGACGAGGCGGCGCGCGTCGCGTCCGCCGTCGAGCCGATCGTGGACGAGGCGCTGCGCGCCTCGCTGGAGAAACTCGGGCGCTCGGTCCTGGCCTCGCGCAAGGAGAAATAGAACGGCAATCGCGCAATGGTGAACGGAGTGTCTGCCGTCAGCGGTTGGCCATGTCCCGCCAATGCCATAATTTCCCCGGACTCTCGCTTTCCTCGCCATTCCCATGTCAAATTCAGGCAACCGACAGGTGATTCGAATGAAGCCTTCCATCGACCGTAGAAACGTCCTTCTGGCGCTGGCGGGCGTGCCCGCCATGGGCCTGCTCCTTTCGGCCTGCAACGATTCGGATGCCAGGTCGACGACCGCGCAGGCGACCGATGCGATGACGACCTCGGCCACCTCTACCGAGGCGCCCAAGCCGGAAGGCACGGTGGACATGGCGAAGCTGCTGCAGCCGGGTGCCTTGCCGGACATGCAGTTGGGCAAGGACGACGCCAAGGTGACCATCGTCGAATATGCGTCGATGACCTGCCCGCATTGCGCGCATTTCGACATCGTGACGCTGCCGGATCTCCGGAAGAAGTACATCGACACGGGCAAGGTGCGGCTGATCCTGCGCGAATTCGCCTGGGACCCGCGCGCGGAAGCGGCGTTCATGCTCGCCCGCTGCTCCAAGGACAAGTATTTCGCCATGGTGGACGTGCTGTTCCACCAGCAGGACAACTGGGCGCGCGCCGACGACGCCAAGGGAGCGCTCCTGCAGATTTCCAAGCTTGCCGGTTTTACACAGGAGACGTTCAACGCCTGCTTGACGGACCAGAAGCTGCTGGACGACATCAGGGCGGTCAAGAAAAGGGGTGAAAAGGACTTTGGCGTCGACGCCACGCCCACTTTCTTCATCAACGGAAAGAAATATCCGGGGGCCATGTCGATTGAAGAGATGTCGGCGATCATCGATCCGCTGCTGTGAGGACGTAACCTCCCCCTTGTGGGAGGGTCGCCCCGAAGGGGCGGGTGGGAACAATTGCCGCAGCGCCCCCCGCGCCGGCGCGGGGCTTGTCCTCGGACCGGTCGAGGGCTGGACCCCGAGGCGCCCATTCTCCGCCCGAGGGAGAGGGTAAGTCTCGATGCGCTTCTCGCGCCTCCGCCTGCTCGGCTTCAAATCCTTCGTCGAACCGGGGGAATTCGTCATCGAGCGCGGCCTGACCGGCGTGGTCGGGCCGAACGGCTGCGGCAAGTCGAACCTGGTCGAGGCGCTGCGCTGGGTGATGGGCGAAAGCTCGTTCAAGAACATGCGCGCGTCCGGCATGGACGACGTGATCTTCTCCGGCTCCTCGACCCGTCCGGCGCGCAACACCGCCGAGGTCACGCTTTTTCTCGACAATTCCGACCGCAGCGCTCCGCCTTCCTTCAACGACGCCGATGAGTTGCAGGTATCGCGGCGCATCGAGCGCGAGGCGGGTTCGGTCTATCGCATCAACGGCCGCGAGGCGCGGGCGAAGGACGTGCAGCTTCTCTTCGCCGACCAGTCGACCGGCGCGCGCTCGCCCTCCATGGTGGGGCAGGGCCGCATCGGCGAACTCATCCAGGCGAAGCCGCAGGCGCGCCGCGCGCTTCTGGAAGAGGCGGCGGGCATTTCCGGCCTGCACACGCGCCGCCACGAGGCCGAGCTCCGCCTGCGCGCCGCCGAACAGAACCTCGAGCGCCTCGACGACGTGGTCGGCGAACTGGAAAGCCAGATCGAGAGTCTGAAACGGCAGGCCCGGCAGGCTTCGCGCTTCAAGAACCTCTCCGCCGACATCCGCAAGGCCGAGGCGACGCTCCTGCATCTGCGCTGGACTCTGGCCAAGACGCAGGAGGCCGAGGCGCAGTCGGCGCTTTCCGCCGCGACTTCCGCCGTCGCCGAGAAGGCGGCGGCGCAGATCGAGGCGGCGAAGGCGCAGGCCATCGCGGCGAAGGGCCTACCCGGCCTGCGCGAGGCGGAAGCCGAGGCGGCCGCGGCCTTGCAGCGCCTTACCATCGCCCGCGCCCAGATGGAGGAGGAGGCCGAACGCGTCCGCGCCCGCCGCGACGAATTGCAGAAGCGCGTGGCCCAACTGGACGCCGATATCGAACGCGAACGCCGGATGGTGCGCGACAATGCGGAGACGCTGGAGCGGCTCGATGCGGAGGAGAAGTCGCTGCGCGGGGAGGAGGCGGGGGCTTCGGGCCGCGAGGCCGGTCTGAAGGAGGCCATGGAAGCGGCCGCCGCGGCGCTTGCCGCCAGCGAAGGAGAACTGACCGCGGCCAATTCCAATCGCGCGCAGGCGGCGGCGGAACGCTCCCAGATTGAGCGCAACAGGCGCGAAAGCGGGGAGCGCCGCGATCGTCTCGAACGCCAGCTTGCCGATCTCGACCGCGAGGTCTCGGCGCTCGCCGGCCAGATCGCCGGGCTTCCCGATCCGGCGGAGAAGCGCGTGCTGGTCGAACAGGCCGAAGCGGCCTTGACGATGGCGGAAGCGGAGGCCGCGAAGGCCGAAAAGGACGTGGAGGCCAGGCGTGCCGCCGAGGCCTCGCTGCGCGCGCCGCTCCAGGAAGCGCGGGCGGAATTGAGCCGCGTCGAGACGGAGGCGCGCACGCTGGCGAAAATCATCAACGCCGCCTCGGGGGACCTATTCCCGGCGGTGCTCGAAAAGCTCAAGGTCACGCGCGGCTTCGAGACGGCGCTCGGCGCCGCGCTGGGCGAGGATCTCGACGCGCCGCTCGACAGGAGCGCGCCCGTGCATTGGGGCGAGGCGCCATCCGCCGAGGCCGATCCGCATCTTCCGGAAGGAGCCGCCCGGCTCGCCGATGTGGTCGATGCGCCGCGGGAATTGTCTCGGCGCCTGGCTCAGATCGGCGTGGTCGACGCCGCCGACGGCGCCAGGCTTCAGGCGCTGTTGAAACCCGGTCAGAGGCTGGTCAGCAGGGATGGCGGACTCTGGCGCTGGGATGGCTACACGGCGAGCGCCGATGCGCCGACGCCGGCGGCACAGCGCCTGGCCCAGAAAAACCGGCTGGCCGAACTCGACGGCGAGGCGGTCGAAGCGACGAAGCAGGTGCGCGCGGCGGAAGAGGCGCTGGCCGGCGGCGAGCGCGCCGTGCGCGAGGCGGCGGAGCGGGACCGCGCGGCACGCGAGGCTTTGCGCCATTCGCAGCGCGCGTTGAGCGACGCCCGAACGGCGCTGGCGGAGGCGGAGAAGGCGGCCGGAGCGCTGTCCGGCCGGCGAACGGCGCTGGCGGAATCGCGCGGGCGGATCGTGGAGAGCCGCGACGAGGCCGTTCAGGCTTTCGCGGCGGCCGAGGTCGCGCTGTCGCAGGCGCCAGACCTGTCATCCCTGGAGAAGGCGATCGCCGAGCTTTCGGCCCGCGTGGCGGGTGAGCGCGCGGCCGCCGCCGAGGCGCGCGCCACGCATGAAGGCCTGCGCCGCGAGACGGAGATGCGGCAGCGCCGGCTTGCCGCCATTGCGGGCGAGCGCGAGAGCTGGCGTTCCCGCGCCGAAAACGCCGATCACCAGATCGTGGCGCTGTCGGAACGGCGCACGGAGGCCTCGGCGGAATCCGAAAGGCTTGCCGACGCGCCCGACGAGATCGATGCCCGGCGGCGCAAGCTGATGTCGCAGCTCTCCGAGGTCGAGGCGTTGCGAAAAGCCGCCGCCGACCGGCTGCAGGAAGCGGAGAACCGGCAGGCCGAACTCGACAAGGCGGCTACTGCCGCGATCCAGATGCTGGCGGAATCGCGCGAGGCGCGCGCCCGCGCCGAGGAGCGCCTGACCGCGGCGGACGATAGGCGCCGGGACGCCGAGGCGCGCATCCAGGAGGCGCTCGGCACGCCGCCCCATCTGGTTATCCAACATACCGGCCTCCGGCCGGACGACCCGCTGCCGGACGCGGAAGAGATCGAGCGGCGGCTTGAGAAATTGCGCATCGAGCGCGAGCGTCTGGGCGCGGTCAATTTGCGCGCCGAGGAGGAGCAGAAGGAACTTTCCGAACGGCTGGAGACGATCGTTTCCGAGCGGGAAGACATCATCGAGGCGATCCGCAAGCTGCGCCAGGCGATCCAGAGCCTGAACCGCGAAGGCCGCGAGCGGCTGCTCGAAGCCTTCGGTGTGGTGAACGCTCATTTCCAGAAGCTTTTCACGTCCTTGTTCGGCGGCGGTACGGCGGAACTTCAACTGGTGGAGTCGGAAGATCCGCTGGAGGCCGGACTGGAGATCCTGGCCCGCCCGCCCGGCAAGAAGCCGCAGACCATGACGCTTCTTTCCGGCGGCGAGCAGGCGCTGACGGCGATGGCGCTGATCTTTGCGGTCTTCCTGACCAACCCGGCGCCGATCTGCGTGCTCGACGAGGTCGACGCGCCGCTCGACGATCACAATGTCGAGCGCTTCTGCAATCTCATGGACGAGATGTCGAAATCGACCGAGACGCGCTTCGTCGTCATCACGCATAACCCGATCACCATGGCGCGCATGGACCGCCTTTTCGGCGTCACCATGGCCGAGCAGGGCATCAGCCAGCTGGTTTCAGTCGATCTCCAGACCGCCGAGCAGATGCGCGAAGCGAGCTAGAAATTCCTCGCTGCCCCTCATCCCCCTGCCGGGACCTTCTCCCCGCGCGCGGGGAGAAGGGGAAGCGGCTACGCTGGCGCCCCCTCTCCCCGTTCTTTACGGGGAGAGGGTAAGGGTGAGGGGCCTTGTGTCTCGTTCAAGGGCGCAAATTTTTTGAAGGTATGAACCGCAGATCGCTGGAGACAATTCTTTCCCTGAAACGCCCATTCAACGCAGCCAATATAGTGGCTAGAACTGCTTGTTTTTCTTTGAGCACGTCCACATTCCAAAATCGGAGAACCGACCATCCGCTTTCCGTCATAAAGCGATCTCGGGTTTGGTCGTATGCGCAGTCTGCGTGCTGGCTGCCGTCTACCTCAACGACCAAACACTCTTCGCGACAGGCGAAATCGGCGAAATAATACCCAACGGGAAATTGTCGAACAAACTTATATCCGTTCAGTCTTCGACCTCGAATTTCCTGCCATAATGACCGCTCTGCGTCATTGTCTGCTTTGCGTAGTGTCCTGGCCCTTTTTGTCCGTGTTGGCCTTGAACCGCGCATAAGCGCTACCCCTTTGTCGAAGTTGAAGGTCTCGCTGCCAGGCTTCACTTCCCCCACACGGCCAGCTCGTTTCCCGCCGGATCGGTGAAGTGGAAGCGCCTTCCGCCAGGGAACGCGAAGATCGGCCGCACCACTTTTCCGCCGGCCGTCTCCACCGCTTCCAGCGTCGCTTCGAGGTCCTCCGAGTAAAGCACCGGCAGCGGCTTGGCCGGCGCCTCGCCGGTATCCGCCTGCAAGCCGCCGTCCAGCCCTTCCGAGAAGGCGGCGTAGGTCGGGCCGTAATCGGTAAAACTCCAGCCGAAGGCGCGGCTGTAGAAGGATTTCGCGGCGTCGAGCGTACCGCCGGTCGCCGGCATTTCGAGATAGTCGAGCTTGCCTGTCTGGGGCATCTTGCCCTCCTGAATGTTCTTTTTTTGTTCTAATATGAGGCGGCTGGAAGGGCAAGCCCAAAATCCGGGTGCGGACTTAATCGATTGGATGATGCGGAACGCCCGGCTTCGCCTTGCGTTTGCGCATGGGCCACCCTATCCGTCATCATTCGATGGGGTTCGCGGCCGGCCAATCGCGGAAATCGACGAGGATTTTTCATGACGAAATGGGTCTACAGTTTCGGCGACGGCAAGGCGGAGGGCCGCGCCGGCGACCGCAACCTCCTTGGCGGCAAGGGCGCCAATCTGGCGGAGATGTCGAGCCTCGGCCTGCCGGTGCCGCCGGGCTTCACCATCACCACGGAAGCCTGCAACAGCTTTTTCCAGAACGGCCAGTCCTATCCCGACGGGCTGAAAGGGGAGGTCGAGAAGGCGCTTGCAGAAGTCGGGCGCATCGTCGGCCGCAAGTTCGGCGACAAGCGCAACTCGCTACTGGTCTCCGTCCGTTCGGGCGCGAGAGCCTCCATGCCCGGAATGATGGATACCGTCCTGAACCTCGGCCTGAACGACGAGACGGTGAAGGCGCTGGCACAGGAATCCGGCGACGAGCGTTTCGCCTATGACAGCTACCGCCGCTTTATCCAGATGTATTCCGACGTCGTGCTCGGTGTCGACCACGGCAATTTCGAGGAGATACTGGAGGACGAGAAGGCGCGGCTCGGCCGCGATCTCGACACGGAGCTCTCCGCCGCCGAATGGCGCGCCGTCATCGACCTCTACAAGGCCAAGGTGAAGGAAGAGCTCGGCGAAGCCTTCCCGCAGGACCCCAAGGCCCAGCTCTGGGGCGCCATCGGGGCCGTCTTCTCTTCCTGGATGAACCAGCGCGCCATTACCTACCGCCGTCTCCACGACATCCCTGAAAGCTGGGGTACGGCGGTCAACGTCCAGGCGATGGTCTTCGGCAATCTCGGCGAGGATTCCGCCACCGGCGTCGCCTTCACCCGCAATCCCTCCACCGGCGACAACCAGCTCTATGGCGAGTTCCTGGTGAATGCGCAGGGCGAGGACGTGGTCGCCGGCATCCGCACCCCGCAGAACATCACCGAGGCCGCGCGCCAGGCCGCCGGCTCCGACAAGCCCTCGCTGGAGAAGGTGATGCCCGACGCCTTCGACTCCTTCGTCGATATCTCCCGCCGCCTTGAACAGCACTACCGCGACATGCAGGACCTCGAATTCACCATCGAGCGCGGCAAGCTCTGGATGCTGCAGACCCGCAACGGCAAGCGCACGGCACGCGCCGCCATGAAGATCGCCGTCGACATGGCCGCCGAGGGCCTGATCTCGAAGGAAGAGGCCGTCCAGCGCGTCGAGCCGGCCTCGCTCGACCAGCTTCTCCACCCGACCATCGATCCGAGCGCCGCGCGCAACGTGATCGGCGCCGGCCTGCCGGCCTCGCCGGGCGCCGCCACTGGCGAGATCGTTTTCTCCTCCGAGGCCGCCGAGGCGGCGAGGAAGGACGGCCGCAAGGTCATCCTCGTGCGCGTCGAGACGAGCCCGGAGGATATCCACGGCATGCACGCCGCCGAGGGCATCCTGACCACGCGCGGCGGCATGACCAGCCATGCCGCCGTCGTCGCGCGGGGCATGGGCAAGCCCTGCGTGTCGGGCGCCGGCTCGATCCGCGTCGATTACCGCAAGGGCGAGCTGATCGCCGCCGGCGCGACATTGAAGGAAGGCGACCTGATCACCATCGACGGCGGCAACGGCCAGGTACTCAAGGGCAAGGTCGCCATGCTTCAGCCCGAGCTTTCCGGCGATTTCGCCGCGATCATGAAATGGGCCGACGAGATCCGCCGCATGAAAGTGCGCACCAATGCCGAGACGCCGGCCGACGCGCGCACCGCCCGCTCCTTCGGCGCCGAGGGCATCGGCCTCTGCCGCACCGAGCACATGTTCTTCGACGGCGACCGCATCGTCGCCATGCGCGAGATGATCTTGGCCGATACGGAGGAGGGCCGACGGACGGCGCTCGCCAAGCTCCTCCCCATGCAGCGCTCCGATTTCATCGAGCTTTTCGAGATCATGGCCGGGCTTCCCGTCACGATCCGCCTGCTCGACCCGCCGCTGCACGAATTCCTGCCCAAGACCGAGGAAGAGATCGCCGATGTGGCCAGGGCGATGGGCGTCTCGGCCGACAAGCTCCGCCAGCGCACCGAGGCGCTGCACGAATTCAACCCCATGCTCGGCCATCGCGGCTGCCGGCTGGCGGTCTCCTATCCGGAGATCGCCGAGATGCAGGCTGAGGCGATTTTCGAGGCCGCCGTCGAGGCCGGCAGGAAGACCGGCAGCCCGGTCGTGCCGGAGGTCATGGTGCCGCTGGTCGGGCTGGTGAAGGAGCTTGAATATGTCAAGGCACGCATCGACGAAATGGCAAGGAAGGTCATGGAAAGCTCGGGCGCGAAGATCGATTATCTGGTCGGCACGATGATCGAGCTGCCCCGCGCGGCGCTCCGCGCCGATGCGATCGCCAGGGATGCGGAATTCTTCTCCTTCGGCACCAACGACCTGACGCAGACGACTTTCGGCATCAGCCGCGACGACGCTTCCTCCTTCCTCGAGACCTACCGCAGGAAGGACATTATCGCGCAGGACCCGTTCGTGTCGCTCGACGTGGAGGGCGTCGGCGAGCTGGTTAGGATCGCGGCGGAGAAGGGCAGGGTGGCGAGGCCGGGCATCAAGCTCGGCATCTGCGGCGAGCATGGCGGCGACCCGTCATCCATCCGCTTCTGCGAGGAGGTCGGGCTCGACTACGTCTCCTGCTCGCCTTTCCGCGTTCCGATCGCCAGGCTCGCAGCCGCGCAGGCCGCGGCGGGGAAGAAATAGCAAGCTCCCGTCTTCGCCCCCGGAGGGGGAGAGGTGCCGAGCGAAGCGAGGCGGAGAGGGGGTCACCACTCTTGCTGCAGCCGACAAATACCCCCACCCGGCGACCTGTGGCCGCCGACCACAAAGGGAGGTGCGGCTGGCGACTCTTCAGCCCTCTCTTGCGATTTCTAACGTTTATCCACGCTTCGCTTTCGGCTCGCCCGCTAAGCCGTTGAAATCGCTTTCTCCTCCGCGAGAGGGGAGATAGGGGTGCACGCTGTCGCCCCGTCGCTCTCCCTTTCGGCGGGGAGAGCGCCCGCCTAGCTCCGTATCAGCCCGCTGGCGGGGCGGCCGGCGCCTTCGCCGAAGAGGCCGTTCGCCACCTTTTCGGCGTCGAGCGCGAAGGTTTCGCCTGCCGCGCCGGCGATCAGCCCGTCGAGCGCCATGGTCGGCTTCAGGTCGCGCTCCTCGTAGAGGTGCGACAGGCCGGGCCAGTCGGCGACGACGCGCCCGCCCTTTACCGCGCCGCCGATCAGCATTGCGACCGACGCCGTGCCGTGGTCGGTGCCGCCGGTCCCGTTTACGGCGACGGTGCGGCCGAATTCGGTGGCGACGAGGACGGTGGTCTTCGCCCAGAGCGGGCCGAGCCCGTCGCGCATGGCCGCGACCATCGCGTCGAGCGCCTTCAGCCGCGCCGTCAGCCGCGGCGCCTGCGCGAAATGCGTGTCCCAGCCCTCGGTCTCGATCATGGCGATGCGCGGGCCGTTGTCCTTGGTGAGGAACCGCGCGGCGAGCTGGCCGAGCCCGGCCGGATCCTGCTTCGGCCCCGTGCCGTTCGCGAGCCCCTTGGCCTCCAGCGCCTCACTCCACAGCGGATGGAGCTGGGGGTCGTTCTGGTAGAGCATGCCGACGCGCGCCATCAGGTCGTCGGTCGCATCGGGCAGGCTGGAGGGAGCGTAGGAGGTCACCGGCGTCGGGCCTCGCAGCGCCATCGGGACGGTCGGCGCGAAGGCGATCGCCTCGTCCTTCTCGTGCGGCATCAGCGAGACCAGTCGGTTCAGCCAGCCGTCCTTCATCTGGTAAGGCTGGGAACCGCCCGTCTCGAGCACGTTCTGGCCGTCGAAATGCGAGCGGTCCCGGTAGGGCGAGGCGACGGCGTGGACGAAGAGCGCCTGGTTCGCCGCGTACATTTTCCCGATCTCGGCCAGCGACGGATGCAGCGAGAACGTGCCGTCGAGCTTGATCGAAGCGGCCGCATCGCCGGCGATGCGGCCGCGCAGGCCGTCAAAAGCGGGATCGCCGAAGGGGCGCACGATGTCGAGCCCGTCGGCGGCGCCGCGCTGGATGATGAAGATGAAGCGGCGGTCGGTCTCGACGGCGGCGAGCGCCATGTGCGGGCTGACCCAGAGCGCGCCCGCCCCGGCGGCCGCGATCTGCAGGAACCTGCGGCGGTGAAGCATCATCGGACTACCTCCTGAGGAAATCGGGGGAGACGAGGAGCAGCGCCAGCGCGCTGGTCGGGCTCTCGGCCCGCGCCACCTGCTCGGCCGTCGCCGGCGAGAGCGAACCGGGCATCAGCCGCGGCCCGAGCGCGCGCGCGTCCTCGCGCACCGCCGCAGGCCGCGCCAGACGCTGCGCCAGGTCGACCCGGCGCAGAAGCGCGTCGGGCGCCGCCCAGCTTGCGGCGATATCGTCCCAGCCGGCCGGCGAGCGCGGCCGCCAGACGGGCTGCCCGAGTTGGTTCATGATCCCGGCGACATTGATGCCGTCGAGGTCGCGCCGCCCCGTCCCGCGCAAGGCCGAAATCGTCCACTCCCACGGCGTCTTGAATTTCAGCGGCTCGGGCGCCCACGGTTCCGGCGCGTCGATCAGCGCGCGGTAGATGGTCGGCAGGTCGCCGCCGCTCTTTACGAAGGTCGCCGAGAGCCGGGCCACCAGCGCCGGCGGCGGCGTGTCCCCGGCGAAGTGCCGGGCCAGCTTTTCCGCGACATGGTCCGCCGTGTGCGGCGATGCGGCGAAGTCGGCGAGCACCGCCAGCGCCTGTCTCTCGCCGGGTTCGCCGTAGCGCTTGCCGAGGATGGTACGCGCCCCCGGTTCGTGCAGGCCGGGGCGGAATTCGAACGCGTCCGGGCTGTCGTTTCCCGCCGGACCGGGACCGAACCCGCCGATCGTCCAGCCGGTCAGCGCGCGCGAATATTCGGTGACGTCGGCCTGCGTATAGCCGGAGCGGACGCCGAGCGTGTGGAGTTCCATCGTCTCGCGGCCGAGATTCTCGTTGAGGCCGAGCTTGCGCTTCGGGTTCCGCTCCGCCACCCGCTCAGCGACCGGGCTGTCGGGCCCGACCGACGTCGCCTGGTTCAGGTAGATCAGCATCGCGGGATGCTGCTCCACGGCGACCAGCATGTCGTGGAACCGGCCGAGCACGTGCGGGCGGATCGCATCCCGCTCGAATGCCCCGGCGAAGGCGGTGGTCTGCGGGTTGTCGGCGGAAACGCAGAAATGGTTCGACCAGAAATGGACGAGCCTCTCGACGAAGGGCGCGTCGGTGACGAGCGCGCTTTCGGCGCGCGCGTTGACGGCCGTGCGGTATAACGCCTGCACCTCCTTGCGGAAATCCTGCTGCAGCGATTTCAGCTCGTCCTTGTCGACGCCGTCCGCGCCGGACTGGCGGGCGTCCCGGCGCATCGCCCGCAGGCGGTCGCGATATCCCTCCACGATCTCGCCCGCGTCGGGCAACGCGTCGAAACCGGTGGGCCTTACCTGGAATCGACCGAACTGGCCGGTGAGCCACGCCTTCGGGTCGCCAGGCGCTTCGTCGTCGGGGCGGGCGCCGAGGCCGAAGCGGTTGAGGGCGACCGCAGCCGCAGAGAGACTGGCCGGTTGCAGCGACATTTCCGGATTTCCTCTTGCCGAATTTCTTCTTCAACGGCCGCCGGAAAGAAATCCGTCGCTTTTTTGAGAAGGGAAGCGGCGACGGGCTAGAAAGGCCACCACCGCAACCTGCGGCCTGGACGGGAACGCTGCTCCATGGCCTCCGCCAGCTTCATGCGATCCGCCGCGGGCAGCGTCGCGGCGAACGCGATCGCGCTTCGCTCGACTTCGGTGCGGATATGCATGTCCGCGTTGCGCAGTCGCTCGAGCGCGGCCGAAAGGGCGGCTTGGTCGAGGTTCGGCTGGCCGAGCAGCGCGATCGCCTCGCGGCGCGCCTTGCGTGCCTCCAGCACCGTGTCATGGAGCGACAGCCGGGTGTCGCGCAACGTCTGCCGGAAAGCCCGGCTTTCGGCCGGCGGAAGCTCCGAGCCGGCGACGCGCATCGAACCGGCGAAGATCATGCCCGGCCTGTAGGCGAGCCACGCGAGCCCGCCGCCGATCGCCGCCAGCAGGAAGACGTTCAGGACGAGGGAGACCACGAGACCGAGGCGTAGCGATCGCATCGGCCTAATCCGAAAGGTCGCCGAAGGCGGTGGTGAGCGGCGGCCAGCCGCTGTCCATCGGCGCCAGCGCCGCCACGGCCACGCCGCCGGCAAGCGCTCCGGCGAGCGCCGCGGCAAGACCGATACCCGACAGCCACAGGCGCCAGCGGGCGAAATATTCCCGGATCGATGCTGGCGCACCGAGCCTGATGCGCGCGGCGAGTTCCCGGGAAGGCGGCGCCACAGTCCACTCGTCCAGGAATTCGTCGAGGGCGCAGGCTTCGGACAGGATACGGCCATAGCGCGGATCGGAAAGCAAAGGTTCCGCCTGCCGGCGCGGCTCCGCGGGCCAGCGGCGAATGGAGCCGCCATAGGCTTCGGCCATGGCGCGGAAGCGCTCGGGCGACATCGTCTGTTTCTCACTCATCGTCTTCCACCCCCAACCGAAGCGTTCGCCGCAAGCTGCGTCTCGCCCGCGCAAGCAGGCTTTCCAGAGCCTCGATGCTCACCCCGAGCACGCCTGCGGCCTCGATATTGCTCATGTCCTGATAGTGCACGAGCAAGATGGCTTCGCGCTGCCGCGCGGGCAATTGCCTTACAGCCGCCTCGACGCATCGGCTTCGCTGGCTCTCTCCCATCGCTTCGTCCGGGCGAGGCGCCGGATCGACCTGTTCCGGCAGTTCCGCCACCGTCGTCTCGCGGCGACGTCTCAGCCGGTCGCGGCAAAGATTGAGCGTGACGGTGTGGAGCCATGTATCGAAGCGAGCCCGTCCGGCCTGCCAGCGCGCCGCCTGCTTCCACGCGCGCTCGAATACCTCCTGCGACACGTCTTCCGCTTCCGGGCGGTCGCCGAGCATGCGCGTCGCCAGCGCGAGCACGCGGGGAAGCTTGGCCGAAACCAGCAGGCGAACGGCATCGGCCTCTCCCCTCGCTATCCGTTCGATCAGCGCGAGGTCCGGATCCTCGCCATTCAACTGCCGCCATCCCGCAATTCGCCGCGCATTCGCATATGGTCACTGTGCTTCAACGGGCGTCGGCGAGCAATCCGGTCTCACAGGCCCTTCGAGACGGGCTCGTCGGCCGATGGCCCTTCCGGCCCGGACGACGCCAGGGAGCGGGCGATCATCCGGACCGTGAGCGGCCTTGGCTTGCCCGTACGGGCCGCCAGCGCTGCTATGGCCGATCAGCGATAGCGCCACCCGTGGTGCCAATGATAGCGATGCGCCCAGTAGCGATGGCCGTCCCACCAGCCCCTGCCGGGGTAGTAGGTGCCGACCACGAACCCTCCGGGCACGACCACGACGGGCCCACGATTCGGACGGCAATGCCCGTAAGGGCCGCGATGCCAGCCACGGCCGCAGCCCTGGGCGGCATTTGCCGTTGAAGCCATGCCGAGCACGGCGGCGACGGCAAAGATTCCGAGGATTGTCTTTTTCATTTCAACCTCTTTCAAGCTTCGCATGTTTGCAGCCGTCGAGGTCTCGACGGTTCTCATTTAACGAGCCGGAGGCCGATATCCGTTGCGGGCGGCAAAAATATTCTTGGTGAAGCCCTCGTGCCGGGCCTTCCGCGCCTCAGGGCCAGAGGAGCAGGACGCCGGAGACCATGGCGAAGGCGAGCACGATAATGCGCAGCGTGCGCGCATCGATAAAGTCATGCGCCAGCCGGCTTGCGCCGATGCCGAGCGCGATCGCGGGAAGCAGGAGGAGCGCGAAATAGAATTGCCCCATGCTGAGATGGCCCGCGGCCGCGAGGAAGGCGAGGGAGAGAAGTTCGCCGACCAGGAAACATATGGCGATCGTCGGCCGGAGCACGTGCGGCTGGTGGTGCTGGTAGACCAGCGCGAGCGGCGGCCCGCCGACCCCCGTCGCGGTCTCCGTCACGCCGGTGACCAGCCCGGCGGCGATGAAGGCCTTGTTGCCAGGGGCGAAGTTCGGCGCTGCCACGCTGGCGAGCACCGCCAGGATGATGCTCGCGCCGATCAGCTGGTTGAGGGCGGTGACCGGCAGAAGCGCAAGGACGGCCAGGCCGCCGAAGGTGCCCATCAGGCGACCCGAGGTCACCCATCCCGCGCTTGCCCTGTCGATCGCCCTCCAATGCCGCCACACCACATAGCCGTTCAGCGGGATCATCAGCATGAGGACAAGCCCCGGCATGGCGTCGGGTCTGAGATAGCCGATCACCGGGGCCGCAATCATGGCGAAGCCGATGCCGGTGGCGCCCTGGGCGAACCCCGCGGCGATGACGGCGCAGGCTATGGCGGCGAACAAAGTGATGGTCATTCGGCGAACTCGGATTGCTGCCGGGCCGCCGCGCGGTGCGCGGTCGAGCCCGAATGGACGCGCTTGATCGGTGCGGCGCCGACCGCGGCGCCGGCCCGCCGGGAAACCTCCCGCATCAGGGCGCGGCCGTCCCAGTCGGTCGGCCAGCCCTGCCAGAGCCGGAGCTTGCCGGCCACGAAGACGCCGACGATCTGGTCGCGGTTGCCGAGGCGCACCAGTTCCCAGACCAGGTCCCATGACGGGCTGAATTCCGGCGTGTCGATATCGACCAGCAGGAAGTCGGCTTCCTTGCCGGTTTCGATGCGGCCGGTGATGCCGCCGATCCCGGCCGCGTCCGCTCCGGCGCTCGTCGCGTGGTCGAGCCAGGTCCAGCCGGCGCCGCAGCACGAATCCCCGGTGCCGAGTCCGAAGGCGATGCGTTGCGTCGCCTCGGCCGCATCCACCAGGCGGAAGCCGTCGCTACGCGTGCCGTCGGTCCCGATGCCGAAGCGGATGCCGAGGCTTTTCATCATGGCGGCGGGCGCCACCGCATTGCCCTTCCACTGCGAGGCGACCGGGTTGTAGGCGACCGCCGTGTCGGTGTCGCGCAGCATCATGAGCTCGCCGGGCGTGACCAGCGTCGAATGCGCGACAAGCACTTGCGGCCCCAGCGCGCCGAGGTGGGAAAGGTGCTCCAGCGGCCGTCTTCCGCAGTCGACGAGCGAGCGCTCCACGGCGACCAGATGCTCGTTGACATGGGTCTGGAAGATCACGCCGGCATCGGCCGCCATCCGCGAAATGTCCTGCAGCATCCGGTCGCTGGCCGCTTCCGGGATCGAGATGGCGAGCGAGGGACGGACGAGCCCGTCGCCGCTCCATTCGCCGAGAAAGCTTTCGGCCCGTTGCCGGATCGCCTGCCGGTCGGCGTCGGGCGCGGCGTCGTTGCAGATGAGGCCGAGCACGGTGCGCAGGCCGGCCTCCCTCGTCCCACGTGCGATGGCCCCTATATCGCCCGGCGCACGGGTGCCGGCGTCGACCACGGCGGTGAAGCCGCCGCGCAGCGCTTCGAGCGCCGCCGCCTTCGCCGCCAGATAGACGAGTTCGGTGTCGAGCGCGCCCTCGAGCGGCACCCAGACGCGGCGGAAGATCTCCGAAGGCTCGCCGAAGGCCAGCGCCTTGCCGAAGGTCTGTGTCAGATGGTGATGCGCGTCGATGAAGCCCGGCATCAGGAGCTTCCCCGGAAGCGCCAGCGGGCGAAGCTGGCGATGGCGCGCGGTCACCGCGTCCTTCGGGCCGATATCGCGGAACGTGCCGGCGGAAACCACGACCGCGTGGTCCTCCACCACGCCTTCGGGCAGGAGCAGCCGGTCGGGCACCAGGAGGTACGAATCCGAGCCGAACGATCCGGGTTCGAGGGGCGTTTCCATGGTCGGTCCGTTGCTCTTCAGGGGTTGCTCGGGCGGCCGGCGGCGGAACGCTGCCGGCCCGTCGGGATCGCGCTTCATTCGCCGTTCCGGACGGCAGCCACGGCGCCGGCCGGTACCTCCGTTTCCGCCTGTTTGCCGAGATGGTGAAAGAGGATGTTGAGCAGGACGGTGGCGATCGTGCCGGCGGCCAGCCCGTTGCCCAGCACCATCTGCACCGCGCGCGGGAAATGGCTGTAGACGCCCGGCACCAGGATGGGCAGCAGCCCCATGCCGATGCCGGCGGCGAGCGTGAACACATTGCCGTGGTCGCTGAGATCGACCTTGCGCAGCATGTCGACGCCCATGACCGCGATGATGCAGAAGACGATCATCGCCGTGCCGCCTACGACTGGGCCCGGTATGGCGTAGATGAGCCTGCCGAGCGGAGCGAACAGGGCGAGCACGATAAGAATGGCGCCGCCGACGGCAGTGACGTAGCGCGATTTGATGCCGGTCGCCTTCACGACGCCGATGTTCTCGCCGCTGGTGATGATGAGCGACGTTCCGAAGATACCGCCGATCAGCGACATCAGGGCATCGCCGCGGATCGTCTTCGGGACGTCCTCGCGCTGGTCGATCTCCTTGCCGACGACATCGGCGATGGCGACCGTCTGCCCGGTGGCCTCGGCCATGGAGATGACGCTGAAGACGATCATCGGCACCGCCGCCACCAGGTCGAAACGGGGCATGCCGAAGGGCAGCACCGTCGGCAGGCTGACCACCGCTCCGGGAAGCACGTCGCCGAAATGCATGACGCCGAGGATCGCGCCGACGGCCGCGCCCGCCAGAAGGCCGAAGAGCACACTCAACTGGCTCGCCATGCCGCTGAGGATCCGCGCGAACAGAAGCGTGAAGCCGATCGTCGAGAGCGCCAGCAGGATGTTCACCGGGTCTCCGTATTGCGGGCTGCCGGGCTGGCCCGTGATGATCCCGCCATAGATCTTGACGAGGTTGATGGCGACGAGCATCAGCATGGTGCCGATCACGATCTTGGGGAAGTATTTCAGGCAGCGGGCGAAGACCGGCAGCACCAGGAAATATACGATCGAAGTGATGATGACGGCGCCGACGGCGGTCTGGATGTCGGTCTGGGTGGCGATCGTGAGGAAGATGGCGATCGGCGCGCCGCCCGGCACCATGATGAAGGGCAGGCGGGCGCCGAATTTCCACGGCCCGAAGCTCTGCAGGAGCGTGCCCAGGCCACAGACCAGGAAGGTGGCGCTGATCAGATTGATCGTCAGATCGGCGGAAAGGTTGAGCGTCTTGCTTATGACGAAGACGGCCGTGATCGGCGACGCAGCCATGACGAGCACGTGCTGGAGGCCGAAAGGAATGAGTTGACGAAGCGGCAGGCGCTCGTCCACGGGTTCGACATGCGAATTCATTGTGATTTCCTCTTCCCCTTTGAGCCACATCATCCGCTTCTTGCCGGCGGTATCCAGTGGCCGATGGCGATCACGGCATTGCCGGGCACACCATGCGACAGTAAAACGTTTTACTACGCTGGCGCGGGCCAAAAATTAGCGTATAAAAACGTTTTACTATTACGGCAGGCTTCTCTGGCCTTGTCAAGAGGGATGATATGAAACCATGCGCGCGGCGTGAAATGAGGGGAAAATCCTGTTGATGAGACGCGGACATGGATGATTCCCAGGGCCGCTCCCGGCGCGGCCGCGCGACGATCGTGGATATAGCGAGAGAGGTCGGGGTCTCTCCGGCCACCGTCTCGAACGCGCTGAACGGCCGGCGCTATGTCGAGGCGGCGACCGGCGCGCGCATCAAGGAGGCTGCAGCCCGGCTCGGCTACAGGCCGAACTTCAGGGCCCAGCATCTCCGCACCGGGAGAGCCGACACGATCGCGCTCCTGTCGTCCATGCCTTTCGCCATCGCCGCGGGGCCTTCGCGCCTCGGCTTCCTGATGGAGGTGGCGGCCGTGGCGGCGGCCTCGGCGCTGGAGCGCGGCATGGCGCTCGTCCTGGTGCCGCCGCTTGAAAAGGCGTCCATCCCGGTCTCGAAGCTTTCGGTCGATGGAGCGATCGTGATCGAGCCGGCGGCCGGCGATCCCGATATCGCCTGGCTGCGCTCGGCCGGCCTGCCGGTGGTGGCGATCGGCAAACAGCCCGGCGCGGGCGCCGACATACCCTATGTCGACCTGCAGTCCGGCGGTTCGGCGGAGATCATGATCGGGCACCTGCGCGAGCAGTCGGCGCGGCGGATCGGCCTCGTGATCGGCCTTGCCGAGCGCAATTCCTATGTCGAGACGGAAGCCGTCTACCGGAAGTACGCCGAGAGCTGCGGCGTCGAGCCTGCCATCCTTAAGCTCGACGAGCGGGAAGGCGAGGAGGGCGCGCATCGCGCGATTGCCGGGCTGCTCTCCGAGCGCCCGGAACTCGACGGCCTGTGCGTGCCGGTCGATGCCTTCGCCGTGGGCGCCAACGATGCGGCCGCCGAACTCGGGCTGCGCGTGCCGCACGATCTCAGGATCGTGACCCGCTATGACGGCCTGCGCGCGCGGCAGGCGCAGCCGCCGCTGACGGCGCTCGACCTCCACCTCGACAAGGTGGCGGCGCTGGCGGTCGACCTGCTGCTCGCCTCCATTCGCGGCAACATGGAAGAGACGAGCGCACAAGGCCCGTTGCCGACCCTGATCCCGAGGGCCTCGTCGGTGCTGCCCGGCTAGGCCCTTCCTGCGGGGTATCGCCGTAAAGGCGCCATCATTGAAGCGCCAGAGGCGATCCTTCGCCCTCGCGGAACGGTTCCATGCGCCTCCTCCTGATGCTCTTCCTTGCCGCCCTGCCTTCGGCCGCCCTGGCGCGCGAGCGGACGCCGGCGCTGGTCGAGCCGGCGCTGCATGTGACGCCGGGCGGCGCGGCCGGCCCCCGCGTGGCGCTCACCTTCGACGCCTGCATGGGCCGGACCGATCCGCGCATCCTCGACGCGCTGGTCGAAAACCACGTGCCGGCGACGATCTTCGTCACCGAGCGCTGGATCAGGAAAAATCGCGGCGTGCTGGAGACGATGCTCAAGCATCCCGACCTGTTCGAGATCGAGGACCACGGCGCCATGCACGTGCCCGCCGTCGACCGGCCGATGAAGATCTACGGCATCGCGGCGGCGGGTTCGCCCGAAGCCGTGTATAAGGAGGTGGCCGGCGGCGCCGACGCCATCCTGGAAGCGAGCGGCCGCCACCCGCAATGGTTCCGTGGCGCCACCGCCAAATACACGCCGAGCGCGATCACGGCGATCAGGGGAATGGGCTTGCGCGTGGCCGGCTATTCGCTGAACGGCGATGGCGGCGCGACATTCGGGGCGGCCCTTGCCGAGAGGCGCATCGCAGCGGCGAAGGACGGAGACGTGGTCATCGCTCACATCAACCAGCCCCGCCGGCCGGCCGGCGGCGGCGTGGCCAAGGGCATCCTCGACCTGAAGGCCAAGGGCTATCAGTTCGTGAAACTGGATGACGGCGGGGCCGTGGGCTCCGACGGGACCACGGAGGCCGTCGGATCACGATGAAGAAACCGGCAGTCCCGTCTCTTCGTGCTTCTGCCAGCTCTCGTCGTCCGTATCGAGCACAACCCGGTCGGGATAGAAGGCGCCGTAGCCCTTGATCTCCCGCATCTCGTCATAGGGGTGCTCGTAGGCCCACATGACGTGCTTCTCGGCCTCGTCCTGGCCATTGACGTTCCAATAGCTCGCGTCGCCCTTGAAGGGGCAGTGCGTAGTGGTGGCCGTCTTCTCCAGATGGACGAAATAGATGTCCTCGAAGGGGAGGTAGAGAACCGGATCGTGGCCCTTCTCGCGGAGCAGCTTGGCGCGGTTGGTCGAGGCGATCATGACATCGCGGAACATCACGTTCACGACGCCGCCGAAGGGTTCGATGGTGATGGTGTGCTCGGGGTGGTCGCGGAAGCCGGGAGAGGGGTTAACTTCGAGTCTGGACATGGCAAAGCCTCCTTGCTCCCGACTTAACTAAGTCGGGAGCGCGGGGTTCCAGCCTCACGCCGCGCGCAGCTCCTCCTTGCCGACCCAGCCTTCGGTGTCGTCGAGGGCCTTCTCGGCGCGGTCGAACAGCTCGTTCAGCTCGGCTTCCTTGATGATCATCGGCGGGCAGAAGGCCAGCGTGTCGCCGATGGCGCGCAGGATGGCGCCGTGCCCTTCGAGGAACTTGGCCGCCTGCGCGCCGACGCCCTGCTTCGGATCGAAGGAGCGCTTCGTCCTTTTGTCGGCGACCAGTTCGACGCCGCCGACCAGCCCGCAATAGCGGGCCTCGCCGACCAGCGGATGCTCGGCGAGCCTTTTCATGCGCTTCTCGAAGAGCGGCATCAGCGAGCGCACCTGGCCGAGGATGTCGCGCTTCTGGTAGATCTCGATCGCCTTGACGCCGAGCGCGCAGCCGAGAGGGTGGCCGCCATAGGTGAAGCCGTGGCCGAACGTGCCGATCTTGGAGGTCTGGTCGACATAGGCGTCATAAATGTCCTGCGGCACCATCACGGCGCCGAGCGGCGCGTAGGCCGACGTCATCTGCTTGGCGGCGGACATCGTCTTCGGCGTCATGCCGAGCGTCTGGCAGCCCCACCAGTTGCCGGTGCGGCCGAAGCCGTTGATCACCTCGTCGTCGATCAGGAAGATGTCGTGCTCGTCCAGCACTTCCTTGATCGCGGCGTAATAGCCCTGGGGCGGCACGATCACCCCGCCGGCGCCCATCACCGGCTCGGCGATCATCGCAGCGATCGTATCGCCTCCCTCGCGCTCGATGAGGTCGCGCAGCGACTGCACGATGCGCGCCACGAACTCGGTCTCGCTCTCGCCCTCCTTGCCGAAGCGGTAGTAGTGCGGGCAGTCGGTGTGCAGCACCCGGTCGATCGGCAGGTCGAAGCCGGCATGATTCGCGGGAAGGCCGGTCAGCGAGGCGGACATGATGGTCACGCCGTGATAGGCCTTCTGCCGCGAGATGATCTTCTTCTTCTTCGGCCGGCCGAGCGCGTTGTTGAGATACCAGGCGAGCTTGACCTGCGTATCGTTCGCCTCCGATCCGGAAGAGGTGAAGAACACCTTGGAGATCGGCACGGGGGCGAGCTCCTTCAGCTTCTCGGCCAGCTCGATCGCCGGCTCGATGCCCTTGGCGCCGAAGATGTGGTAGTAGGGGAGGGTCCTGAGCTGCTCGGTCGCCGCGTCGATCAGTTCCTCGTCGCCGAAGCCGAGCCCGGCGCACCAGAGGCCCGACATCCCCTCGATGTAGCTCTTTCCGTGCGTGTCATAGACATAGACGCCTTCGCCGCGCTCGATGACGAGGGTGCCGGTCGTCTTCAGCTTGTGCAGTGGCGTATAGGGATGCAGCACCGCCTCGATGTCGCGGGTCTGCAGGTTGGTAAGGGGTCGCGTTTCAGCCATGGTCGCCTCCGAGGGGGAAGCGGCGACTGTAGCGTCTCGGACCGTCCGGGGTAAGACCCCGGCTTCACTGGATCAAAATGCTGGTCCAGTTTGGTCCGATCAGGCGGCGACCGCCAGGCGGTCCATCAGGCCGGCATAGGCGGCGACGATCCCGGCCACGGGATGGCTGCTTTTCTCGATCGCCTCCACCCGCAGCGTTTCCTCGTCCTTCGGCTGCGTCACCAGCATCAGCAGGCGGTTGTCGCCCGAACCGATCGCTACGGCCGCGACGCGGCGGCAGTCCGTCTCCACCGGCATCGGCATGTCGAAGAGCAACGCCCCGCCGGCACTGTCGACCGCGGCGGCGACGGCGGCCTCGAACCCTTCCGATTGTACGTCCTGGAGCTGGAGGGCAAGCTCGAATTCCATCGTGTCCGGCTTCCCGTCGGCGGACGGTTCCGGCGCCGGCGTGGAGGAAGGAGTTTCGGCGCCTGTCTCGACGGCTGTTTCTTCGGCGGCCGTGGCCATCGACGTGTCCATGTGAGCCTCATACTGCTCGCTAAGCCCCACGCCGCCCGTTAACGGACTTTAACGGCGAGCATGGCTCAATTGTGGCGATGCAAAAAGCCGCGGACTGAGACCAAACGCCAATTCTTAAATGCGGGGAAACACTGGACTTTACGGCCATTCACGACACAATGGCTTCACAACACTTCCGGGAGGAACAAGATGCAGGGACTGATGCAGGAATGGCCGCTGCTGTGCAGCAAGATCATCGACTATGCCGCGCGCCAGCATCCGCGTCGGGAAATCGTCTCGCGCTCCATCGAGGGGCCGATCGTCCGCACCACCTATGCCGAGGCCCGTAGCCGGGCGCTGAAGGTGGCGCAGCGGCTGGAACGCGACGGCTACCGCAGGGGCGATCGCATCGGCACGCTCGCCTGGAACACCGCCCGCCACTTGGAGGCATGGTACGGCATTATGGGCATGGGCGGCGTCTATCACACGCTCAATCCGCGCCTTTTCCCCGACCAGATCGCCTGGATCATGAACCACGCCGAGGACAAATGCCTCTTCGTCGACCTGACCTTCGTGCCGCTGGTCGAGAAGATCGCGCCGAAAGTGCCTTCGCTGAACAAGGTCATCATCCTCACCGACGCCGCGCACATGCCCGATACGAAGCTTCCGGCGGTGCCCTATGAGGAATGGCTGGCGGAAGCGGATGGCGACTACGAATGGGTCGACCTCGACGAGCATGAGGCCGCCGGCATGTGCTATACGTCGGGCACCACCGGCGATCCGAAGGGCGTCGTCTATAGCCACCGCTCCAACGTGCTCCATGCGCTGATCGCGGTGCAGCCGGACGCCATGGGGCTTTCCTCCCGCGATACGATCCTGCCCGTGGTGCCGATGTTCCATGCCAATGCCTGGGGCCTGGCGCAGAGCGCGCCGATGGTCGGCGCCAAGATGGTGATGCCCGGCGCGAAGATGGACGGGGCCTCGATCTACGAGCTTCTCGACACGGAGAAGGCGACGTGCTCGGGCGCCGTGCCGACGGTCTGGCTGATGCTGCTGCAATATCTGGAGGAGACGGGCAAGAAACTGCCCTACCTGAAGAAGGTCGTCATCGGCGGCTCGGCCTGCCCGCGCGCCATGACCCGCAAGTTCCGCGACGATTACGACGTCGACGTCATCCATGCCTGGGGCATGACGGAGATGTCGCCGCTCGGCACGCTCGGCACGATGAAGCCGGAATACGCCTCGCTGACCGGCGAGGACCAGCTCGACATCAAGGTCAAGCAGGGCTACCCGCCCTTCGGCGTCGAGATGAAGGTCACCGACGACGAGGATTTGGAACGGCCATGGGACGGCAAGACCTTCGGCAGGCTCAAGGTGCGCGGGCCCGCCGTGTCGCGCGCCTATTACGGCGGCGCCGGCAAGGAGCAGTTCGACGAGGCGGGGTGGTTCGACACCGGCGACGTCGCCCATATCGACCAGTACGGCTACATGCAGATCACCGACAGGGCCAAGGACGTGATCAAGTCGGGCGGCGAATGGATCTCGACCATCGACCTTGAGAATCTGGCGGTAGGGCATCCCGACGTGGCCGAGGCGGCCGTGATCGGCGTCCGCCATGCGCGCTGGGACGAGCGCCCGCTGCTGGTGGTCGTCCGGAAGGCCGGCAGGAATCCATCGAAGGCCGAGATTCTCGGCTTCATGGAGGGCAAGATCGCCAAATGGTGGATGCCGGACGACGTGGTGTTCGTCGACGACATCCCGCACACCGCGACCGGCAAGATCCAGAAGACGACGCTGCGCGACCGGTTCAAGGACTATCAGCTGCCGACGGAGGAAGCGGGAGCCGCGTAGACTGAGTTCCAGGGACCTGTTCCAGGGCGTCCCGCCGCCCTGGGTCGGATTGACGTGACGATGGTGAGGGGGTCTTTAATTTGTCGAGCCGCGCGCAGGACCATGGATGATCGCGCGCTTTGAGCCGAAAACCTCCGGCGCCGCCTTATGGTCGCGCCGGATCGCCTTGTTTTCACTGGTGCTTTTCGTCGTGTCGGGCCTCGGCCACAGGCGCGGGCTGGTCGACACTTTCGGCTTCCTCTGGATATTGCTGCTGATCGCGGTCCTTGCCCTGGCCGCGCTTGTTCTCGTCGCGCTGAGCTTCCGCCGGGTGTGGGTAAGGGGCGACCGCGGCGGCGGCGCGGCGGCCGTCGCGGCGCTGGTCGCGCTCCTGGTGCTGGCGCCGTTCGGTGTCACGGCGGTCAGGTTCTTCCTGTATCCGCAACTGAGCGACATCTCGACCGACCTCGTGGCTCCGCCCAGCCTGGCCGAAGCCGCGAAGATGCGGCATGGCCACATGAACCCGGTCCGGCCGATCGGCCGCGAGGCGGCGCGCCTGCAGATCGCCGCCTATCCGGAGATCACCGGCCGCCGCTATAACGCTTCGCCGGACGACGTGCTGAAGGCGGTGGACAAGGTCCTGGCCGGGAAGGGCTGGAAGATCGTGTCGCATCCGCCGCTCGTGGACGGCGAACGCGAATACACGCTGGAGGCCGTGGCGAAGACCTTCCTGCTTGGCTTCGCTTCCGACGTGTCCATCCGCCTGACCGACGAGGGCGAGTCCACCTATGTCGACATGCGCTCGGCCTCGCGTTACGGCGATGACGATTTCGGCGACAACGCCCGGCGCATATCGAGCTTCCTCGATGCGCTAGACAAGGAGATGGCCGCTCAGGCCAGCCGGTAGGTCGAGTCGATGGCGACATCGCCCTCCGCGGCCACCTCGCCCCGCCCGACGAGGTCTTCGATATGCGCCAGCACCGAAAGGCCGGCCGCGCCGTGGAGGCGGGGATCGGTGCTTCTATAGATCGTCGCCACCATTTCGGGAATGGTGCGGTCGCCGGCGCTCAGCCGCTCGAGGATGGCGCGCTCGCGCATCTTGCGATGCGCCTTCAGCCCGCGCACGAACTGCCCCGGATTGACGACCGGGCCGCCATGGCCGGGCAGGTAGAGCCGGTCGTCCCGCCCGAGGAGTTTTTCCAGGGAGGCCATGTAATCCGACATCGCCCCGTCCGGCGGCGCCACGATCGAGGTCGACCAGGCCATGACGTGGTCGGCCGAGAAGAGCAGGCCGGTGCCTTCGAGCGAAAAGCACATGTGGTTCGCCGCATGGCCGGGCGTGAAGACGCCGCCGATGGACCAACCGTCGCCGGCGATCACCTCGCCGTCGGCAAGCGCGTGATCGGGCTTGAACTCCATGTCGGCGCTGGCGTCGAGCGGGTTGATCTCGCCGATGCGCAGCGGCCGGGCAGGGCGGTGCGGACCCTCGGCCACCACCGTCGCGCCGGTCGCGGCCTTGAGCCGGGGGGTCAGCGGCGAGTGGTCCCGATGCGTATGGCTGACGAAGATGTGGCTGACCGGCCGGCCGCGAAACGCCTTCAGGAGCGACGCGAGATGCGCCTCGTTCTCCGGCCCCGGATCGATCACCGCGAGCGTGTCGTGGCCGATGATGTAGCTGTTGGTGCCGTGAAAGGTGAACGGGCTCGGATTGTCGACGGTCAAGCGCAACACGTCCGGCGCGACGGCGACGGCTTCGCCATAGGCGGGTTCAAAACTCATGTCGAATTCCAGGCTCACGGTCGGAACATAGCCTATTGTCGCCCGATGCTCTCGTAGAGAAAACCTTGGGCCTCGACCTCGGCGCGCTTGTAGATGTTGCGAAGGTCGACCAGCGCGGGCGTCTTCATGATCTTCTTCAGGCGCCGTAGATCGAGCGAGCGGAACTCGTTCCATTCGGTGACGATGACGAGGCAGTCGGCGCCCTCGGCGGCCTCGTAAGCGCTGCCGGCGTAGTCGATCGGCGGCAGCATCGCCGCCGCGGCCTCCATGCCCTGCGGGTCGTAGGCGCGGATCTGCGCGCCGCCGTCGACCAGCGCCTGCACGACGGCGATCGACGGCGCCTCGCGCATGTCGTCCGTGTTGGGCTTGAAGGTGAGGCCGAGCACGGCGATGGACTTGCCGCGGACGTTTCCGCCGCAGAGCGCGATCACCTTGCGGCCCATCGCCCGCTTGCGCTGGTCGTTGACCGCCACCGCCGTCTCGATCAGCCTGACCGGCGAATCGAGATCCTGCGCGGTCTTCACCAGCGCCATCGTATCCTTCGGGAAGCAGGAGCCGCCATAGCCCGGACCGGCATTCAGGAACTTCGACCCGATGCGCTTGTCGAGCCCGATGCCGCGCGCCACGTCCTGCACGTCCGCGCCGGCCTTCTCGCAGAAATCCGCCATTTCGTTGATGAAGGTGATCTTCATCGCCAGGAACGCGTTGGCGGCGTATTTGATGGTCTCTGCGGTGCGCCGGTTGGTGAAGACGAGCGGCGACTGGTTGAGGTAGAGCGGCCGATAGACCCGGGTCATGACGGCACGCGCGCGCTCGTCCTCGGCGCCGAGGACAATGCGGTCCGGGCGCTTGAAATCCTCGATCGCCGCGCCCTCGCGCAGGAATTCCGGATTGGAGACGACGGCCACGTCGGCTTCCGGATTGGTTTCGCGGATGATCCGCTCCACCTCGTCGCCGGTGCCGACGGGAACCGTCGATTTGGTGACGACCACGGTGAAGTCGCGTACTGCCCGGGCGATCGAGGCGGAGGCGGAATAGACGTAGGAAAGGTCCGCATGGCCGTCGCCGCGCCTCGACGGCGTGCCGACGGCGATGAAGACGACTTCCGAACTGGCGACCGCCTCGGCGAGGTCGGTGGTGAAGGAAAGGCGCCTGGCCGCCGCGTTGTCGGCCACCAGCCGGTCGAGGCCCGGCTCGTAGATAGGGATCACCCCCTGCCGGAGCTTTTCGATCTTCGTCTCGTCGAGATCGACGCAGACCACTTCATGGCCGAAATCGGCGAAGCAGGCACCGCTGACAAGACCCACATAGCCCGAGCCGATCATGGCAATCCGCATGCGTCAGTCTCCGAGTTGGTTGGGGATTTGGCTTTGTCGAGAGGGGGTCGTTACCATTGAACAGGTCATGGTAAAAGATCGGGCCCCCAATCCGGCTCCTCACACTTCGTTGCAGCCTATGCGATTTTGGCGTAGCCGGGCCCATCGGCAAGGCGCGATCCCCGCATGAAGGAGAGCTACATTCTGAAGCGACCGATCGATGTCGCCGGCGCCGCGGTCGGCCTCGTTCTGCTGTGGCCGGTCATCCTCGCCGCCATCCTGGCGATCCGCGCCACCTCGTCCGGCCCGGGCATTTTTTCGCAGGAACGAGTGGGGAAGGACGAGGCTCCCTTCCTTTGCCGCAAGCTCAGGACCATGTTCGCCGGCACGGAGTCGGTTCCGACCCACGAAGTTCCGGCCTCGCGGGTCACCCCGCTCGGGCAGTTTCTCCGGCGCACGAAACTCGACGAGCTGCCGCAGCTCTGGAACGTCCTGAAAGGCGAGATGAGCCTGGTCGGCCCGCGCCCGTGCCTGCCGACGCAGACGGCGCTGGTGGAGGCGAGGCGCCGGCTGGGCGTGACCGCGCTGCGGCCGGGGATCACGGGGCTTGCCCAGGTGCGTGGCATCGACATGGCCGATCCGGAGGCGCTCGCCGGGATCGACGCCGAATATCTTTCCTCGATGTCCCTGGCGCTCGATCTTCGGATACTCGTGCGCACCATTTTTGGTGGCGGCAGCGGGCTGTGATCGGTCGATGGCCCGCTGACCCGTCCGCCTTCGCCCTTCGGGCTCTGGCGGGACAGCTCGCGCTTGCTTCGCCATGAAACTCGAGGCTGGCTGTGCTTGCAGTCTTGAGCGAACCTGTCTCCGCCTTAAATTCCCGTTTCTCCTGCGAGAAACTAGGAATTTTGGCCAGATTTAACGCGAAGAGCCGATTCTGGGGTTGATTTCCCGTATTCCTTCAAAGGCTTACGGCAAATTCCCGTGAGCAAGTGATCGGGAATTTTATTTCCAGTAACGGGAATTGATCTACCCGCGGAGAGGGTAATCAGGAAGCGCTACGTGTTTTGCAACGGGTTGCAATTTGCGTCAAATAGAGCCCAGTAACCGCATGCGCGGGGTTCGCATGTTGCGGTCCTTTTGAAAAAGAAGACGGTGGGATAGCTCACCATCTTCCAGCAAGCGGAAAGCATTTTTCCATTTAAAATGAATGACAAGGGACAAAGATACGTGGATATGAAGAAAGTAAAATTGCGATGGCAACATACGATCTTTTAGTCAACAGTACTGGTCTGGGATCGTAAAAAGCTGACACCTAGTTTTTCTTGATTCTGCGCTGTATCCCTTTCGGCGAATCGTTCGAAAGGAGATAGACATGAACGACCAACCCCACCCCATTCACCGCAGGCAGCGCCCTGCGGCTCCTGTTACAGATAAAGAAGACGGATCATCGCTGCCGCCGTCGCAGAGCCGGTTTTTGGCGCGGTGCATTGAGATCGTGGCGCTGGCCAGCATTGTTCCTTACGCGGGCAACCCGCGGGCCCATGCCGACGCGCAGGTGGACAAGATCGCCAGGTCGATGGATGAGCTTGGCGTCATCAACCCGATCATCGTCGATAAGGATAATGTGATCGTCGCCGGACATGGGCGCTATGCTGCCGCGAAGAAGCTCGGCCTTGCGGCCGTGCCGATCATCCGCGTCAGCCACCTGACGCCGGCGCAGGTAAAAGCCTTCCGCATTGCCGACAATCGGCTGGCGGAGCTCTCGCTCTGGGACGACAAGGCGCTTGCCGTCGAATTGAAGGAACTGACGTCCATCGAACTGTCGGGCGTTGAGGTTCTGGACCTGACCGGATTTGAGATCGGCGAGATCGACGCGCGGCTGGAGGTCGTGGAGAAAGAGAAAGAGCCGGACGAAGCCGATCTGGTGGAGGAACCGGAGGACGGCCCTGCCGTCAGTCAGATCGGCGACTGTTGATTTCCGCCGAGAACTGACCCGGGATTGGGCGGTTTTTCCATTGAGAAGTGACCCATGTTTGAACCCACCCCTGCTGGCTGATCGCAGGGGACATTGGAGTGATAGACATGGCGTTACTGAG